>NNBV01000681.1_pt1 | contig 137537 bp, 116 predicted proteins | sample 1173771 | NCBI WGS metagenome assembly NNBV01 (sample SAMN07173938, study PRJNA388173) | plant metagenome | isolation source: symbiotic tissue sample KVS11 | place: Norway: Troms, Kvaloya island | reverse complement strand
GCCCTGGAGCGGCCCCGCCGCGTTGCGCACGATGTCGTTCACCAGGCCGATGCCGTCGGTGTTGTCCGCATGAAGGCTGCCGTCGTCGGCAAAGCGCAGCGTGTTCACCGCCTGCGCGAGCGTGGCCCGTTCGCTGGTGTGCTGCGCGAGCGCGGCCGCGTCGAACTTGAAGGGCACGGTGATGTTGCAGCCGCGCGCGGTGTGTCCACGCTCGGCGGCTTCCCGGCGAAAGGCCGCGATGCCTTCGGCGAAGGCGCCGATCGGCACCAGCCGGCGGCTGTAGTCCATCTGCTGGCCGCAGAGTTCGGCAAAGCGCGCGTGGATGCGCGGCGAGCGGCTGTGCTCGACGGGGTTGCCCATTACACAGTACAGGTCCATGGCCTTGTCTCCGCTGCCGCCGGTGGCGTGGTCTTGGTGGTCGGTGTTACTGGGACGAGAGCTCGATGGTCTCGTCGCGCGTGAACTTGAAGCGCGACTGCAGCACGATCTGGTCGGTCTGCTTGCGCATGGCGTCGGTGAACTTGCCGAAGTTGCCCACGCTGCGCACGATGGCCTGCGCGCGCCGGTCGAGCGTGACGTCGCCTGAGCTTTCGTCCACCGCCGTGTCGAGCACGCGGCCGTCGAAGTTGACGGTGATGGTCATCTTCAGCTCGCCGTAGAGCTTCTTGCCGGCGGCCGTTGGAAAGTTTTCGGTGCCCTTCAGCTCGATGCGCCGGCGCAGCGTGTCCACGTAGATGGCATACGCGACCTCGCGCGTGGCGGGGCTCAGGTAGCGCTTCTTGGGGCGCGCGTTTTCTTCGTTCACGCGGCGTTCGATTTCGGCGAGCAGCTCGACCATCTGGCGCCGCTTTTCCTCGCGCGCGGCCGCCTCGGTCGGCTCGCCGGCGGCGCGCGGGTCGGGCACCGGCATGGCGGCGAGTTCGCGCTTGATCTGCGCGAGCATCTGCATCTGCTGGGCCTGCATGGCCTCCACCTGGCGGCGCGACTCCTCGAAGGAGTCGCCCATGGTGGTGAAGCTCGACGGCGGCAGCGGGCTGGTGGCGCGGCCCTTGTCGAGGTCGCCGCCGCCGGCCAGCGAGGTCTGCGCCATCACGCGCGCGCCGGCATCGGGCTTGTCGTTGGTCTTGCTGTTGACCAGAATCACCTCGAGCGGCGTTTCGCTGAAGACCTTGTTGAACGACTCGGGGTCGACGAATCGCACCGCGAGCAGCACGGCATGCGCGATGACCGACACGCCCAGGGCAATCTGCAGCGTGCTGAGGTCCTTGAAGTTCATGCTCGAAATTCCTCCAGGGGGCGAACTTCGCCGGACGACCTGCCGGCGTTCATGCAGGCGTGTTTTCGGGCGCGGCCTCGGTGTCTGTCAGGTCGACGGCAATGGCGATCGGGCCGGCCACCACGTCGTCTTCGTCGCTCTCTTCTTCCGCGCCGGCGGCATCGGCCGCATCGGTCTTGGGTGTGTCGAGGCGTTCGAGCACCGTGCCGGTCACGTCGAGCGCGATTTCGTCGACTTCACCGAGCTTCACGCGCAGCCGTGCGCCGCGTTCCTGCTGGCCCGCCACCGGAAACACCAGCGGAAGCGTCTCGGCACGCACCAGCGCGCCGTTGGGCAGGTCCTTGATGACGGTGGCTTCCAGCTCGGTGATGCCTTGCTGCTGCAGGTACTTCAGCGTCCAAAAGCGCTCCATGCCGCCCTGGTAGGCGTTGTACGTGGCGTAGGCCGCGTCAAAGCCCGACAGAATGGAGAACAGGTCGGCGTCCTTCGGCTTGAACGGCGCAGCCAGCGCGGCGGTCTTGCCGTGGCGCGCGGCGGCAATGATCTGCCACTGGTTCACCAGGTCGGTGTAGCGGCGCAGGGGCGAGGTGCTCCAGGCGTAGCTCTTCACGCCCAGGCCCGCGTGCGGTAGCGCGCGCGTGCCCATGCGCACCTTGATGCCGGGCGCCAGGCTGGCCTGGCTGCGGTACAGGCCGGGCACGCCCAGCTCGCCGAGCCAGCTGCCCCAGGTGCTGTTGGCCAGGATCATGGCCTCGGACACGATCAGGTCGAGCGGTGCGCCGCGCTGGCGCGTGCTGATCTGCACCTGCTCGTTGCCCACGGGCTCGTTGCCGTCGTTGCCAACCAGGCGAAAGTTGTAGTCGGGCCGGTTGAAGTTTTCGGGCTTGCCGCGCACCACCTCGCGCTGCGCCTTCAGTTGCTTCGCCAGGCGGAACAGGAAGGACAGCGGGGCGCGCAGTTGCGCCGCGGCGTCGGGCGTGTTGTCGCTCTGGAACGCGGCGTCTTCCAGCCAGGGCTGCGTGACGACGGCGTCGAGCTGGTCGTGGCGCAGGTTGGCCACGATGGGCACGCGCTCCAGCTTGGTTTCGGTGCCTTGCAGCTCCAGCGTGGCTTCGTCGAAGCGCGCATAGAGCGACACGGCCGGGCGGTCGCCGCCTTCGAGCAGCGTGTAGGTGTTGACCACCTCGTCGGGCAGCATCGTGATCTTGTAGCCCGGCATGTAGACGGTGGACATGCGCGCGCGCGCCACGGTGTCGATGGCGCCGCCGGGCGTGAGCGCCAGGGCCGGCGCCGCAATGTGAATGCCGACCGTGACGGTGCCCGTGCCCAGGCCCTGCACCGACAGCGCGTCGTCGATTTCGGTCGTCTGCGAATCGTCGATGGAGAAGGCCTGCACGTCGCTCGCCACGGGCAGGTCGTCCACGATGGCGGGTGCCGCGAGCGCCGGAAAGCCGGTGCCCTTGGGGAAGTTCTCGAACAGAAAGCGCCGCCAATGGAACTGGTAGGGCGAATCGATGGCGCCGGCGCGTTCCAGCAGGTCGAGCGGGGCGCGCTGCGTGGCGCGCGAAGCGTCGACCACGGCCTTGTATTCGGGCGCGTTCTTGTCGGGGCGGAACAAGATCTTGTAGAGCTGCTCGCGCACGGGCGCGGGGCATACGCCCTCTGCCAATTGGCCGGCCCACTCGGTGATCTGCGCCTGCACGGCCTTTTTCTTCTCGATGGCGGCCAGCGCCTGCTGCACGATCTCGGCCGGCGCTTTCTTGAAGCGCCCCTTGCCCGCGCGGCGGAAGTAGTGCGGTGCCTCGAACAGCGCAAACAAGGCCGCGGCCTGCTGCGCCAGCGACGGCTTGTCGCTGAAATAGTCGGCGGCGAGTTCGGCAAAGCCGAATTCACCGTCGGTTGCGAATTCCCAGGCCAGGTCGAGGTCGATGGTGGCGGCCAGCGTGCGCGCTTCGGCGATCAGGTCGGCGGGGGAGGGCTTTTCGAAACGCAACACGATGTTGGCGCTCTTCACCTTGACGCGCTTGCCCGTGTCGAGCTCGACTTGCGCCGACGATTCGGCCTCCGACAGCACGCGGCCGCCGAGGTACTTGCCGGCTTCTTCAAACAATACAAACATGGGCCGGATTCTCCCATGCAGCAGGGGCCCGTCCGGCCCGGGCGTGTTCAGACCGGGTTGATGAACGACATGACGTCGTCCAGGTGCGCTGTCTCGAAATCCGACAGGGCGTGGTCGCTGCCCTCGAGCAGCTTGATGTTGCTGTCGGGGTAGCGCGCGGACATTTCGTGCCAGTCGAGCGCCTCGTCGCCCTTGGCGATGATGGCGAAGACGCGCTCGGGCCGCGTGAGCTGGCCGACTTCCATGGCGCGCAGTTCGTGGATGTATTCGGGGCGAAAGTAGAAATGCTCGGACGGGTCGTGCCACACGGTCTGGTCGCCGATGTAGCGCGTGAGGTCGCGCGCCGGATGCACCGCGGGGTTGAGCAGCACCGCGCGGCAGCGCGTCATGCCGGCCACGTAGGTGGCGTAGAAGCCGCCGAGCGACGAGCCGACCACCGCCATCGACTTGCGCGGCCAGTGCGCAATGCCCTTCATCACCATGTCGATGGCGTCGTGCGGCGACGGCGGCAGCTGGGGGCACCACCAGTGCAGGTCCGGGTGGTGTTGCGCCACGCGCTGCGCCATGAGCCGCGCCTTGGTCGAGCGAGGCGAGGAGCGAAAGCCGTGCAGATACAGCAGGTGGGTGGTTTGCGGATCCATGCGAGGAAGAGACGGCGGGGACTGACGTTGCACCCCAGTTGCCGGGGCGAGGTAATTTTGCATGAGGTCTGTTCTCGCGAGGCCGCTTCCAACGTACAAAAAGCCCTCCGGGCGGGCTTCTTCGGTAAAGACGGGGTTTACCGATGACAGGGTGTTCGGGCATGCCGCATGCACCCTTGTCGGGTGGTATCGCATGCGAGGAATTCAAAAGTATTCAGCGCATGGCCATGCCAGGTGGCGTGGCCTACGTTCGGGCTACTTCATCCGCGTGAACGCAGCCGAAGTCCGTAGGCCGTTGCGCCGTCGATGCCGCTGAAAGCGGCGCAAGTGTCGGGGCGGGCCCTGTTGCTGGCATCCCATGAACGAGGGAGGCCAGCTCGGATTTCCGGCGTGCCGCGCGGCTTATGCTTCCGTCCATGAACACTGAGGCTCAGCACGATGCGACGCCACGCCGCTGGGGCGTGCTGGTGGTCGAAGACGACAGTCGCGCGCGCGCCTTCTTCGAGGCCAGCGTGCAGCGCAGTGCGCACCTTTACTGGCTCGGCAGCGCGGGCACGGTGCAGGAAGCACTGGCCTGGCTCGCGCGCACCGCCACCATTCCCGACGTGCTGCTGGTCGACCTGGGCATGCCCGACGGCACCGGGCTGGACGTGATCCGCGACGCGGTGGCGCGTTTTCCCGGCTGCGAGCCGCTGGTGGTGTCGGTGTTCGGCGACGAGGAGAACGTGCTCGCCAGCATCGAGGCCGGTGCCGTCGGCTACATCCACAAGGACGCCGCGCCGGAAGACATTGCGCAGACCATCGTGGAGATGAAGGCCGGCGCCTCGCCGATCTCACCCATGATCGCGCGGCGCGTGCTGGCCAAGTACCGCAGCCTGCAATCGGCGGTCGTGCCGGGTGCGCTAGCGGGTGCACCGCCCGGTGTGGCACCCGAAGTGGTTTTCGAGGAGTCCGACCGCGGGCTGCTGTCGGCGCGCGAGCACGAGGTGCTCACGCTCATCGCACGCGGGTTCTCGTATGCGGAAATTGCGCGCCTCAAGGGCCTGAGCGTGCACACGGTGCAGACCCACATCAAGAACCTCTATGGAAAGCTCGCGGTGCATTCCAAGAGCGAAGCGGTTTTCGAAGCCACGCGGCTCGGCCTGCTGTCGCACCCGGGCTGACGCCAGATGCGGCCGAGGCGGGTGTCGCTGCTGTTGCTGTGGCTGGTGATGCTGCTGGGCAGTCTGGTCGGCCTGCAGGCGGCGCATGCGTCGGAGGCGCCCATCGAACTGCGCCACGGCACCGTGACGACCACGGTCGACGGCGTCACGCGCACCGCGCCGGTCGATCTGTCTTACCACTGGGACCGCGAGCAGCACGGGCGCCCCGGTTTCGCGAGCTTCGAGCTGCCGTTCCATCTCGATGCGGCGCCCGAAACTCCGTGGGGCATCTTCATTCCGCGCGTGGGCAATGTCTTCGAGGTGCAGCTCAACGACGCGTTGCTGCAGGTCTACGGCGACCTCGGCCGCGGCAACGACGCCGACTATGCCAAGGCGCCCATCTATGTGGCGGTGCCCGGGCGGCTGCTGAAGCAGGGCGACAACCGCCTGCAGATCCGCCTGCGCGCCGACACCGCACGGCGCGCGGGCCTGTCGCGGGTGGTGATCGGGCCGGCGGCGCCGGTGCGCACCGAGCTGTTCGAGAGTGCGTATGCGTGGCGCTTCACCGGCTCGGTGCTGCTGATCGCCTTCAGCCTGGTGGTGGGCGGCGTTGCGCTGGGGCTGTGGCTGACGCAGGTGGGTGCGCAGGGCGCGGACGGGCCGCAGCGCGACGGCATCTACCTGTGGGTGGCGCTGGCCGAGCTCTGCTGGGCCGTGCGCGTGGGCGACGGGGTCATCGCCGAGCCGCCGCTGCCGTGGGGCGCCTGGGGCGTGCTGATGGCCGCCTGTTATGCGGGCTGGACGGCCTCGGCCATGATGTTCTGCTTTCATCTCTCCGGCTGGGCGTGCAACCCGCGCCTGCAGTGGCTGCGCTGGCCACTGGCCGCGGTGGTCATCGGCACCGTGGCCGCGAGCACGCTGGCCCTGCAGCGCGAACAGCCCCTGTGGCTCACCGGCTGGCTGGCGCTGGAGATCGTGTTCGTCGCGGGCTTTGTGGGCGCCTTCTTCGTGGCGACGGTGCGCCGCCCGACCACCGAGCAGTGGCTTGTCGCTGGCGCGGCGCTGGTGTCTTTGGCGTTCGGCGTGCGCGACTGGCTGGTGATTCGCCTGAGCGATGCCTATGGAGAAACCACCTGGGTGCGCTACTCGTCGGTGTTCTTCGGCGTGGCGCTGCTGCTGATCGTGCTGCGGCGCTTTCGTGCGGCCACCGTGCAGTCGCGCGGCTGGGTCGCGGCGCTGGCCGAGCGGGTGGCGCAGCGCGAGCGAGAGCTTGCGGCCACCTACGCCGAGCTCGAGGTGGCGGCACGCGACCAGGCGCGCACGCACGAGCGCGAGCGCATCCTGCGCGACATGCACGACGGCGTGGGCTCGCACATCAGCTCGGCGATCCGGCAGTTGCAGTCGGGCCAGACCAGCTCGGGCGACCTGCTGCGCACGCTGCGCGACTCGCTCGACCAACTCAAGCTGTCGATCGACTCCATCCACCTGCCGCCAGGCGACGTCGGCGCCTTGCTGGCGGCGGCGCGCTACCGGCTGGAACCTCGGCTGGCGGCGGCGGGCATCGCGCTCGAATGGGCGGCGGAAGAGGTGATGCCCGTGGCGCGGCTCGACGCGCAGGCCATGCGGCAACTGCAGTTTCTGTTGTTCGAGGCGATCTCCAATGTGCTGCAGCACGCTCAGGCCAGCGTGCTGCGCATGGAGGCCGAGATGCGCGGCGGCACGTTGCTGCTTCGCGTGATCGACAACGGCAAGGGCTTCGACGCCACGCGAGCGCCGCGGGCGCTGGCGGAGCGCGCAGGGGCCATCGGCGCGGGCCTAGCGGTGGAAAGCCGACCTGGGCGCACGGTCGTTCAGCTTTCTTTCGACTGAGGCGGCTTGCGGGGCGGGGATAATCCGCCTCCATGTCTGCCGTGTTCAATCAGCCCTCCCTGGCGCGTCGCATCGCGCCCATCTTCCAGGGCTTCGACGGCTTTCTGGCCTTCGCCGTGCTGCTGCTCGCCTTTGCCGGGTTGCTGACCATGTATTCGTCGGGCTACGACCATGGCTCGCGCTTCATCGACCACGGCCGCAACATGCTGCTGGCCGGCTTCATCATGTTCGTGGTGGCCCAGGTGCCGCCTCAGCGGCTGATGGTGGCCGCCGTGCCGCTCTACACGATGGGCGTGGCGCTGCTGGTGGCGGTGGCGCTGTTCGGCATCACCAAGAAGGGCGCCCAGCGCTGGATCAACGTGGGCCTGGTGATCCAGCCCAGCGAAATTCTGAAGATCGCCATGCCGCTGATGCTGGCGTGGTGGTTCCAGCGGCGCGAAGGCCAGTTGCGCCCGCTCGATTTCGTGGTGGCGACGCTGCTGCTGGCGGTGCCGGTCGGGCTCATCATGAAACAGCCCGACCTGGGCACCTCGCTGCTGGTGCTGGCGGCCGGGCTGGCGGTGATCTTCTTTGCCGGGCTGCCGTGGAAGCTGATCGTGCCGCCGGTGCTGCTGGGCGCGGTGGCCATCACGCTGATCGTGGGGTTCGAGTCGCAACTGTGCGCCGACGGCGTCGACTGGCGCGTGCTGCACGACTACCAGAAGCAGCGCGTGTGCACGCTGCTCGACCCCAGCAAGGACCCGCTGGGCAAGGGCTTCCACATCATCCAGGGGATGATCGCCATCGGCTCGGGAGGCGTGGGCGGCAAGGGCTTCATGCAGGGGACGCAGACGCACCTCGAGTTCATTCCCGAGCGCACCACCGACTTCATCTTTGCCGCCTATTCCGAAGAATTCGGGCTGGTGGGCAACCTGGCGCTGATTGCCTCGTTCATTCTGCTGATCTTTCGCGGGCTGACCATTGCGGCCAACGCCACGACGCTGTTCTCGCGCCTGCTGGCGGGGGCGGTCACCATGATCTTCTTCACCTACGCCTTCGTGAACATGGGCATGGTGAGCGGCATCCTGCCGGTGGTGGGGGTGCCGCTGCCGTTCATCAGCTACGGCGGCACGGCCATGGTGACGCTGGGGCTGGGGCTGGGCATCCTGATGTCGATCGCCCGGGCGAGGAAGCTGGCGCAGAACTGACGATGCCGGAAACACCGAGGAACCGGCTTTGCCAGGCCTCGGGTGTTGCCCCCGGTACGGGGGAGGGAGAAGCGGCACGAAGTGCGCGAAGCCTGGGGGCGAGCAATAATCCGTCATGATCTCTCGCGAACCCACCATCGAGCGCCTTGCCACGGCGCAACAGCTCCTTCTCACGCCCTTCGGCCTCGACGAATCGCACCTGAGCAAGGCCCTGGCCGAGATCACCGCGTACCGGGTGGACGACGCCGACCTCTACTTCCAGTACACGCGCAGCGAAGGCTGGAGCCTGGAAGAAGGCATCGTGAAGACCGGCAGTTTCAGCATCGACCAAGGTGTGGGCGTGCGCGCGGTCAGCGGCGAGAAAACCGCCTTCGCCTACTCGGACGATATTTCGGAGGCCTCGCTGCTCGACGCGGCGCGCACCGTGCGCTCGATTTCCTCCGCCGGGCGGACCGCCCGCGTGAAGACCGCCACCCGCAAGATTGCCTCGAGCCGCTCGCTCTACGACGGCATCGACCCCATTGCCACGCTCGACAGCACCGCCAAGGTGAAGCTGCTCGAAAAGGTCGAGAAGCTGGCCCGCTCGCGCGATCCGCGCGTGGCGCAGGTCATGGCCGGGCTGGCCAGCGAGTACGACGTGGTGCTGGTGGCGCGTGCCGACGGCACGCTGGCCGCCGATGTGCGGCCGCTGGTGCGCCTGTCGGTCACCGTCATTGCCGAGCAGAACGGCCGCCGTGAGATCGGCTCCGGCGGTGGTGGCGGGCGCTTCGGCCTGGCCTATTTCGACGACGAGCAGATCGCCGAGTACGTCGATCACGCCGTGCAGGCGGCCCTGACCAACCTCGACGCCCGACCGGCCCCGGCCGGTGAAATGACCGTGGTGCTCGGCTCCGGCTGGCCCGGCATCCTGCTGCACGAAGCCATCGGCCACGGGCTGGAGGGCGATTTCAACCGCAAGGGCTCGAGCGCGTTCTCGGGCCGCATCGGCGAGCGCGTGGCCGCCAAGGGCGTCACCGTGCTCGACGACGGCACCATCGCCGACCGCCGGGGCTCGCTCAACGTCGACGACGAAGGCAACGCCAGCCAGCGCAACGTGCTGATCGAGGACGGCATTCTGAAGGGCTACATCCAGGACTCGATGAACGCGCGCCTCATGAAGGTCAAGCCCACGGGCAACGGCCGGCGCGAGAGCTACGCGCACGTGCCGATGCCCCGGATGACCAACACCTACATGCTGGGCGGCGACAAAGACCCCAAGGAAATCGTCGCCAGCATCAAGAAGGGCCTGTACGCCACCAACTTCGGCGGCGGGCAGGTCGACATCACGAGCGGCAAGTTCGTGTTTTCGGCCAGCGAGGCCTATTGGGTGGAGAACGGCAAGATCCAGTACCCGGTGAAGGGCGCCACGATCGTGGGCAACGGCCCCGACGCGCTCACCCGCGTGACCATGATCGGCAACGACATGGCGCTCGATTCGGGCGTGGGTACCTGCGGCAAGGAAGGCCAGAGCGTGCCCGTGGGCGTGGGCCAGCCGACGCTGCGCATCGACGGCCTGACCGTGGGCGGCACCGCCTGAGGCCTGCGGGGGCTTGTCGAGCGGCGCTCCTTCTCCCGAACGAACCGGGTGAGCGCTGAACAAACAACGAACGCCCGGCCCCTGTGCCGGGTTTTCTTTTTCCGTGCTACATTCCTGCCCACATGTCCGCCCTCCGCGCTTATTTCTTTGCCTACTTTTGGTTCCCGGTTTCCGGCGGACGAGAGGCGAGCGCGTAAAACGCACACGAACACCCTCCCAGAACCGCCGACGGCCTCAAGCCCCGGCGGTTTTTTCATGCCCTGACGATATTCACCCCAACAAGGAAGCACCCATGAGCACGAACACTGCCCCCGCCAGCGACAGCTGGTATGCGAGCGTCGAAAAAACCAGCAAGACCGACGACGAACGCATCAAGGACATCAACGTGCTTCCCCCTCCCGAACATCTGATCCGCTTCTTCCCGATTCGCGGAACGCCCGTGGAAACGCTGATCGAAGGCACGCGCCGCAGCATCCACAACATCATGGCGGGCAAGGATGATCGGCTGCTGGTGATCATGGGACCGTGCTCCATCCACGACCCGGCCGCGGCGCTCGACTACGCCCGCCGCCTGAAGGTGGCGCGCGAAAAGTACGCCGGCACGCTGGAGATCGTGATGCGCGTGTACTTCGAGAAGCCGCGCACCACGGTCGGCTGGAAGGGCCTCATCAACGACCCGTACCTGGACGAGAGCTTCCGCATCGACGAAGGCCTGCGCATTGCGCGCCAGCTGCTGATCGACATCAACCGCATCGGCCTGCCGGCGGGCAGCGAGTTCCTCGACGTGATTTCGCCGCAGTACATCGGCGACCTGATTTCCTGGGGCGCCATCGGTGCGCGCACCACCGAAAGCCAGGTGCACCGCGAACTGGCCTCGGGCCTGTCGGCGCCGATCGGCTTCAAGAACGGCACTGACGGCAACATTCGCATCGCCACCGACGCCATCCAGGCGGCGGCGCGCGGCCACCACTTTCTGTCGGTGCACAAGAACGGCCAGGTCGCGATCGTGCAGACCAACGGCAACCCCGACTGCCACGTGATCCTGCGCGGCGGCAAGGCGCCGAACTACGACGCCGCGAGCGTCGAGTCGGCCTGCAACGACCTGCAGGCCGCCAAGCTGCCGCCCACGCTGATGGTCGACTGCAGCCACGCCAACAGCTCCAAGCAGCACCAGAAGCAGATCGACGTGGCCAGGGACATCGCCACGCAGATCGCCGGCGGCTCCAGGCGCGTGTTCGGCGTGATGGTCGAGAGCCACCTGCAACCGGGCGCGCAGAAATTCACGCCGGGCAAGGACCAGTTGGCGGGCCTCGAATACGGCAAGAGCATCACCGACGCATGCATCGGCTGGGACGATTCGGTGCAGGTGCTGGACACGCTCTCGCAAGCGGTCAAGCAGCGCCGGGGCTGAAAAAAGGGCCCAGAGAAAGAGCCCAGAGAAGGGGCCCTGAGACAGGGCCCTAGAGCATGCTGGCCAGGTCGGGCCAATGGTGCCGCATCGACGCCGCCTCGTCGCTGTCGGGCGGCACCAGCGAGAAGTCGGCAAAGTCGAAGCCCGGCCCGACCATGCAGGCGACCAGCGTGAAGTCGCCCGACGTGTGGCTCTGGATCGGGCGGGCCGCCTGCCATTGGCCGGCCGGCACCACATGCTGGGGCCGGGTGCCGTGGACATCGACCGCGCCCAGCCGCACATGGGCCGGCGCGGTGCGCATCGCGGCGTCGCAGGTCCACAGTGCCAGCGGCACGCCTTCCAGATAAACCCAGACCTCGTCCGACAGCACCCGGTGCCAGCGCGAGCACTGGCCGGCTTCCAGCAGAAAGTAGATGCTGGTCAGCGCGCTGCGCGGCGCGCGGCCGTCGCCCGGCGTGACGCTCGCGGCCGAGCGGAACACCTCGCTGTACCAGCCGCCCTCGGGGTGGGGCTGCAGCTTCAGTGTGTCGATCAGCTCGCGTGCGCGCGGGACGGCCATGGGGGTCAGGATGCGGGCGTCGCGCGCAGCGCCGCAAGCAGTTTGTCGTGCACGCCGCCAAAACCGCCGTTGCTCATGCAGACGATGTGATCGCCCGGCCGGGCCGCGGCCACCAACTGCTGCAAGAGCGGGTCGATGCCGCCGGCCACCTGTGCTCGGTCGCCTATCGGCGCGAGCGCCGCGGCAGCGTCCCAGTCGAGGCCCGCCGTATGGCAGAACGCCAGGTCGGCGGACTCCAGGCTCCAGGGCAACTGGGCCGCCATCACGCCCAGCTTCATGGTGTTGCTGCGCGGCTCGAAGGCTGCGAGGATGCGCTCACTTGTCTTGCCTGCGGCATCCAGCTTGAGGCGCAGCCCGTCGAGCGTGGTGCGAATGGCCGTGGGGTGGTGGGCGAAGTCGTCGTAGACCGTGATCGCGCCACCCGCACGCTCGACCGTGCCGCGCAGTTCCATGCGCCGGCGCACGTTGCGAAAGCTGCCGAGCGCCCGGGCTGCCTCGGCGGGCGGCACGCCGACGTGTTCGGCCGCGGCGATGGCGGCCAGGGCGTTCATCTGGTTGTGCTGGCCCGAAAGGGCCCATTCGACCCGGCCGACCGCTTCGCCGCGCTGTAGCACGTCGAACGCGTCGTGCGAGCCGCGCGCCTGCCATTCGGTGGCCGGGCCGCCGGCGCCGAAGCGGGCCAGCTCGCTCCAGCAGCCCTGCGCCAGCACCCGCTGCAGGCTGTCTTCGGTCGCGTTGACCACGATCCGCCCGCTGCCTGGCACGGTGCGTACCAAGTGATGGAATTGCCGCTCGATGGCGGCAAGATCGTCGAAGATGTCCGCGTGATCGAATTCGAGGTTGTTCAGCACGGCGGTGCGCGGCCGGTAGTGCACGAACTTGCTGCGCTTGTCGAAGAAGGCCGTGTCGTATTCGTCAGCCTCGATCACGAAGGCCGGGCCGTCGCCCAGGCGCGCGGACACGCCGAAGTCGAGCGGCACGCCGCCCACCAGAAAGCCGGGCGCCTTGCCGCCTTTTTCCAGCACCCAGGCCAGCATCGACGTGGTGGTGGTCTTGCCGTGCGTGCCGGCCACCGCCAGCACGTGGCGGCCGAACAGCACGTGCTCGGCCAGCCACTGCGGGCCGCTGGTGTAGGGCTTGCCTGCGTCGAGGATGGCTTCCATCAGCGGGAACTTGGGGCTGCCGTCGGGCAGGCGCCCGCGCGAGACCACGTTGCCGACCACGAACATGTCGGGGGACAGGGCGAGCTGGTCGGCGCCGAAACCTTCGATCAGTTCGATGCCCAGGGCGCGCAACTGGTCGCTCATTGGCGGGTACACGCCGGCGTCGCAGCCCGTGACCCGGTGGCCCGCCTCGCGCGCCAGGGCGGCCACGCCACCCATGAACGTGCCGCAGATACCCAGAATATGAATGTGCATCGGTCGATTCTAGGGAAGCGATCCGCGCGCCCAGGGCGGCAGCCCCGCGTTTGTCCTGCGTGCCGTACTGATGTTGATGTGAGGGGCGGCATCCGCGGGCAAAATGCGCCGATGGACACGTCCAAGCGCGAAATTGCCGCCACTGCAGCCCGCCTCGTGGTCGAGGAGGGACTGGAATACGGCCCGGCCAAACGCCGGGCCTTGCGCGACCTGGGGTTGTCGGCGCGCACCGCGCTGCCGAACAACGACGACGTCGAGGCCGAGGTGCGCGAGTACATCGAGCTCTTCTGCGCCGACACCCAGCCCGCGGAACTGCACGCCCTGCGCATGCTGGCGCTCGAATGGATGGAGCGCATGGCCGTGTTCCGCCCTCATCTGGGCGGCGCCGTGTGGCACGGAACGGCCACCCGTTTGTCAGACATATATATTCAGTTGTTCTGCGATGATTCCAAGTCGGCCGAAATCGCCCTGATCGATCACCATGTGGACTACGAGCCGCGCATGGTGATCGGCTTTCATGGCGAGCATGTCGAGGCCTTGAGCGTGCATGCCCGGAGCCGTGCGCTGGGCGAGGAAATTGGCGTGCACCTGCTGGTGTACGACCTCGACGACCTGCGCGGTGCCCTGAGGCCCGACGCCCAGGGGCGCACACCGCGCGGCGACCTGCCCGCCCTGCGCCGACTGATTGAACGAGAAAAGGACAAGTGAATGACTTCTTCGCCTACCCGTCGCGGCATGCTCTATGCCGGCGTGGCGGCAGCGGCTGCGGCCGCCGGGCTCGGTGGCGCCTGGTGGTCGGAACGCAGCAATGCCGCAGGCGGCGAGGCGCTCGACGCGGCTTTCTGGGCTCAGAGCTTCGAGCGCCCTGAAGGTGGCGACCTCGCCATATCGAGCCTGCGCGGCAAGCCGCTGCTGCTGAATTTCTGGGCCACGTGGTGCCCGCCGTGCGTCGAAGAAATGCCGATGATCGATGCTTTTTTCCGGCAACATGGTGCCAACGGCTGGCAAGTGGTGGGATTGGCTATCGATCAACCCAGCGCCGTGCGCAAGTTCCTGCAGCGCACTCCCGTCACCTACCCGACCGGTCTGGCCGGTCTGCAGGGCACCGAACTGGTCAAGAATCTGGGCAACACCGGGGGCGGGTTGCCCTTCACGCTGGTCCTGAATGCGGGAGGTTTCGTGGCGGCTCGTAAAATGGGCAAGCTGGAACCCGCCGACCTGGACACGTGGCGACGTGAACTTGTTCACGGTTAGAATCGGCCCCCTTCCGCTGGCGTTAAACGCCAAACGCCGAAAATCAACGATTTTCGAACAAGTTATGTCCTGAAGACCGGCTCAGCCGGCACTGGAGTCCCATGGATCTGCGCAAACTCAAGACACTGATCGACTTGGTGTCCGAATCGAATATTTCCGAACTGGAAATCACCGAGACCGAAGGCAAGGTCCGCATCGTCAAGGGCGGCGGTGCCGCCCCCGTGCAGTACGTTCAAACGCTGGCCGCGCCCCAGGCGGCCGCACCCGCCGGCGCCCCCGCGGCGCCCGCCGCACCGGTTGCGGAAGCCGCACCGGCTGGTCATGCGGTGAAGTCGCCGATGGTCGGCACCTTCTATCGTTCGTCCAGCCCGGGCGCCGCCGCGTTCGTCGAGATCGGCAGCAAGGTCAACGAGGGCGACACGGTCTGCATCATCGAAGCGATGAAGATCCTCAACGAGATCGAAGCCGACAAGTCCGGCACCATCACGCAGATCCTCGGCGAAAACGGCCAGGCGGTCGAATACGGACAACCGCTGTTCATCATCGAGTGACCATGTTCAAGAAGATCCTGGTTGCAAATCGGGGGGAAATCGCCCTCCGGATCCAGCGCGCCTGCAGCGAACTCGGCATCAAGGCCGTCATGGTGTATTCCGAGGCCGACCGCGACGCCAAGTACGTCAAGCTCGCGGAAGAAGCTGTGTGCATCGGCCCGGCCCCGTCGGCGCTGAGCTATCTCAACATGCCGGCGATCATCTCGGCGGCCGAAGTGACCGACGCCGAAGCCATCCACCCCGGCTACGGCTTTCTGAGCGAGAACGCGAACTTCGCCGAACGCGTGGAGCAGAGCGGTTTTCAGTTCATCGGCCCGACACCCGACAACATCCGCACGATGGGCGACAAGGTGTCGGCCAAGCAGGCCATGATCAAGGCCGGCGTGCCTTGCGTGCCCGGCTCCGAGGGTGAGCTCTCGGACGACGCCGCCACCAACAAGCGCATTGCGCGTGCCATCGGCTACCCGGTCATCATCAAGGCCGCAGGCGGCGGCGGTGGCCGCGGCATGCGCGTGGTGCACACCGAGGCGGCGCTGGTCAATGCGATCCAGATGACCAAGGCGGAGGCCGGCGCGGCCTTCAGCAATCCGGCCGTGTACATGGAGAAGTACCTCCAGAACCCGCGCCACATCGAGATCCAGATCCTCGCGGACAAGCACAAGAACGCCGTCTACCTGGGCGAGCGCGACTGCTCCATGCAGCGGCGCCACCAGAAGGTGATCGAGGAATCGCCGGCCCCCGGCATTCCGCGCAAGCTGATCGAGAAGATCGGCGAGCGTTGCGCGGCCGCCTGCAAGAAGATCGGTTACCGCGGCGCCGGCACCTTCGAGTTTCTCTATGAGAACGGCGAGTTCTATTTCATCGAAATGAACACGCGCGTGCAGGTGGAGCACCCGGTGACGGAGTTCACCACCGGCATCGACATCGTCAAGACGCAGATCATGGTCGCCGCCGGCGAGAAGCTGCCGTTCACGCAGCGCCAGATCGAGATGCGCGGCCACGCCATCGAGGTACGCATCAATGCCGAGGACGCGTGGAAGTTCACGCCGTCGCCGGGCCGCATCACCATGTGGCACCCGCCGGGCGGCCCCGGCGTTCGCGTGGATTCGCATGCGTACACGAACTACTTCGTGCCGCCCAACTACGACTCGATGATCGGCAAGATCATCGTGTACGGCGACACCCGCGAGCAGGCCATGGCCCGCATGCGCACGGCGCTGAACGAGACGGTGATCGAAGGCATCTCGACCAACATTCCGCTGCACCGCGAGCTGATGGTCGACTCCAAGTTCATGACCGGCGGCACCAACATCCACTACCTCGAAGAGTGGCTGGCTGCGCACAAGCGCTGACCGGCGCCGCAACGCGATGTTTGAACTCCGCCTGATGGCGCCGGAAGACCGGGTCGAAACACTCAGCGATGCGCTCGACGCCCTCGACGCGCTGAGCGTGTCGGTGGAAGACGCCGACGCGCAGACCGATGCCGAGCAGGCGCTGTTCGGCGAGCCCGGCATGCCGCCGCCCAAGGAGGGCTGGCAGCGCTCGCGCGTGATCGCGCTGTTCCCCGACGAGGCGCTTGCGAAAGAGGCCGCGTCGGTGCTTGCGCTGCAGGACTTCTTCGAAGGCTGCGAGGTGCTCGGCATTGCGTCGGTGCCCGAGCAGGACTGGGTGCGGCTCACGCAGTCGCAGTTTGCGCCGGTCGAAATCACGCCCGAGTTCTGGATCGTGCCCACCTGGCACGAGCCGCCCGCGCAGGCCAGGCAGGTGATTCGGCTCGACCCGGGCCTGGCCTTCGGCACTGGCACGCATCCCACCACGCGCATGTGCCTGCGCTGGATTGCGACGCAGGGCGTGCTGGGCAACCAGCGCGTGCTCGATTACGGCTGCGGCTCCGGCATTTTGGCGATCGGCGCGGCCAAGTTCGGCGCCACCGACATCGACGCGGTCGACATCGACGAAGCCGCGGTCTCCTCGACCGTGCTCAACGCCGAGGCCAACGCGGTGCAACTGAAGGCCGGCCTGCCCGAGGCGGCCAAGGGCGCGTACGACACTGTGCTCGCCAACATCCTGGCCACGCCGCTCAAGGTGCTTGCGCCGCTGTTGCGCAGCCATGTGAAAGCCGGAGGCTCGCTGGTGCTGGCCGGCATTCTTGCGCGCCAGGCCGACGAGCTGAAGGAAGCCTACGCGCCATACGCCGCGCTCGAAGTCAGCGACACCGAGGACGGCTGGATCCTCATGACGGCGCGCTGCTGAGTCGGCTGCACGCAAGGGCGCAGGAGGGCGAGGGGTCCAACCCTACAATCGCCCGGTCATGAGCCTCGTCACGCGCTGCCCCGCCTGCACCACCACCTTCAAGGTGGTGCGCGATCAGCTTCGCATCTCCGACGGGTGGGTGCGTTGCGGTCGATGCAGTCATGTGTTCGATGCCACGCTCGACCTGCATGAAGCGCCCGATGTGGCGTTGCCATCGCCTACGCAGGGTGGCTACATGCCGGGGCTGGTCGCGTCTTCGAGCGAGGCCGAGGCGCCAGTTGCAGCGTCGCCCGAAGTCGCGCCGCCGTCACGGCAGTCTTTGCCTTCTTCGCCGTCTTTGCCTTTTCAGCTCGAGCCGACCGCGTCTACCGCGCCGCTCGCACCGCAGTCGGAAGACGCGGACTTCTTCGACGAAGAAACCGGCCCGATGCCGCTCCAGGCCCAGCCGGAGACGCCTGCCTCCGAGCCCGCCAAGTCGGCCACACTGCCCGCGGAGCCGGCTTTCTCCCTCCAGCTTCCCGACCACGGCATCGCCGCGGACGAGCCCTGGTCCGACCTCGACGTCAGCGAGCCCGCCTGGCGTCCTCCGCCCAGCACGCTGCCGCCGTTCCCCAACATCGACCTCAACCTGGCGTCGTCCCCGCCCTCGGTGCGCCCGCCGGCGCCGCCCTTGCCGATGGCCTCGCGCATCAAGACGCGTGCGTTGATCGAACGTGCGAGCGACGACGGCGAAGAAGCGCGCGAGCAGGAAGCCAAGGACCACGACCAGGTGCAGATGCAGAAGGCGCTGCGCCGCGCGCGCGCCAAGTCGGCCAAGATCGCGGGCGCCAAGGCGCGCGACGAGGCCGCGGCCGCCAAGGCCGCCGGCGCATCGGTGGTGCAGGTGGCCAGCGAGCCCGACTATTCGCTGTCCTCGGCCTTCGAGCCGCCGGTCGGCCATCCGTTCGCCAATGAAGAGGCGCCAGCCGATGCACAGCCGAGCTTCTGGCAGCGCAAGGGCGTGCGCCTGGTGCTGGCGTTGCTCGCGCTGTTGGCCGTGCTGCTGCTCGCCGTGCAGGTCCTGCGCCATGAGCGCAACGGCATCGCGGCGCGGCAACCCAACCTGCGCCCCGCGCTCGCCATGTTGTGCCAGTACACCGGCTGCGAGCTCGCGGCCCTGCGCCAGATCGGCGACATCGTGATCGAAGGCGCAGCCTTCGCGCGCGAAAAGAGCGGCGGCAACGACTACCGCTTGAGCTTCACCTTGCGCAACGGCGCCACCGTGCCACTGGCGATGCCGGCCGTCGAACTCTCGCTGCTCGACACGCAGGAGCGTGCCGTGGTGCGTCGCGTGCTGACGCCTGCGGACTACGGCGCGCCAGCAGTGCTGCAAGGGCGCGCCGACCGCGCGGCCTCGCTGCCGCTGACCCTGTCGGCACCTGAAGCCGCTTGGCTGCCGCCCATTGCGGGCTACCGCGTCGAAGCCTTCTATCCCTGAGCGGGGCGCCTGCACGCGCCCCGTTGTCATTCCTTCATTCATCCACCTTCAAGCAACGGCTCACCCATGGCAGCAGTGATTTGCGGTTCTCTCGCGTTCGACACCATCATGACTTTCGAGGGCCGGTTCGCCGACCAGATCCTTCCGGATCAACTGCACATCCTCAATGTGTCGTTCCTCGTGCCCACGCTGCGGCGCGACTTCGGTGGCTGCGCCGGCAACATCGCGTACAGCCTCAATGCCCTGGGCGGCACGGCGCTGCCGATGGCCACGCTCGGCAGCGACGGTGCCTCCTACCTGGAGCGCATGCGCACGCTGGGCATCGACACCGAGTTCGTGCGCCAGCTCGACGACACCTTCACCGCGCAGGCGATGATCATGAGCGACGTCGACAACAACCAGATCACCGCCTTCCACCCCGGCGCGATGCAGCAGGCGCACATCACCCAGGTGGCTGCGCGCGACGACATCAAGCTGGGCATCATCGCGCCCGACGGCCGTGAGGCCATGCTGCAGCACGCGGAGCAGTTTGCCGCCGCGGGCGTTCCGTTCGTGTTCGATCCGGGCCAGGGCCTGCCGATGTTCGACGGCGAGGCGCTGCGCCACTTTGTCGACCTGGCCAGCTGGGTGGTGGTGAACGACTACGAGGGCAAGATGCTCTCGCAGCGCACCGGTTGGAGCCTGGCCGACATTTCCAAGCGCGTGCGCGGGCTGGTGGTCACGCTGGCAGCCGAGGGCTGCGAGGTGTGGGTCGACGGCGAACGCGAGCACGTGCCCGGCGTGGTGGCGACCGAAGTGGTCGAGCCCACGGGTTGCGGCGATGCCTGGCGCGGTGCGCTGTTGTTCGGTCTGGAAAAAGGCTGGTCGCTCGCGCAGTGCGCGGCGCTGGGCAACAAGGTGGGCGCCATCAAGATCGCTCAGCGCGGCCCGCAGAACTACGAAATCGATCGCCAGGCCCTCGGCCTCTGAGCGTCGTCGCACCGGGGTGGTCGGCCGGCCCGGTCGATGCGCCCGGCGCCTGCCAGCGAGCGCCCATGAAAAAAGCCCGGCACCGTGAGGTGCCGGGCTTTTGCGCCTTCAAGGCCGCTGAGAAAACTCAGGGCTTGCTGGCCGTGGGGAACGGCCAGGCTGCCTGAGGGTTCAGCGTCGTTTGCGCCGCGGGAGCGGGCGCTACGGCGGCTGCCTTGGCAGGTGCAGCGGCCTTTGCCTTGGGAGCCTTCTTTGCAGCAGGCTTCTTGGCAGCGGCGGCTGGCTTTGCAGCAGCAGCGGGCTTGGCAGCAGCAGCGGGCTTGGCAGCAGCGGCAGGCTTGGCGGCAGCGGCAGGCTTGGCGGCAGCGGGCTTTTTCGCGGCTTTCTTGGCCGCGGCCTTTTTCGCAGGCGCCTTCTTGGCAGCAGCCTTCTTCGCAGGCGCCTTCTTGGCGGCGGCCTTCTTCGCCGGAGCCTTCTTGGCAGCGGCCTTCTTGGCCGGTGCTGCCTTCTTGGCGGCTACCTTCTTCGCAGGCGCCTTCTTGGCAGCGGCCTTCTTGGCCGGTGCTGCCTTCTTGGCGGCTACCTTCTTTGCCGGCACTGCCTTCTTGGCGGCTACCTTCTTGGCAGCGACCTTCTTGGCGGGAGCGGCCTTCTTTGCAGCTACCTTCTTTGCCGGAGCCTTCTTAGCAGCCACGACCTTCTTTGCCGGAGCCTTCTTTGCAGCGACCTTCTTGGTCGGCGCTTTCTTTGCAGTTGCCATTTCTATTTCTCCTTGATCAAGTTGAAAAAATCAACCTATTGAAGCACTCCACGCACGTTGGGTAGCGTGAAGTGATTCATGGGGTTGGAATCTGAGCTCCAGCACCATGAACACCTGAGCCCTTGTCCATGCCGCGCTCTTTGGCGCAGTCGGTGGCAAGGGCAATTCTTGAAATCATTATTTCGTGTCGAAAGATTCAATCCCAGGACAGCGCGCCACCCGATTGGTACTCGATCACGCGGGTCTCGAAAAAGTTGCGTTCTTTCTTCAGGTCAATCATCTCGCTCATCCAGGGGAACGGGTTTTCCTCGTTCGGGAAGAGCGTTTCGAGGCCGATCTGCTGTGCACGCCGATTGGCGATGTAGCGCAGGTAGCCCTTGAACATGGAGGCGTTCATGCCGAGGACGCCACGCGGCATCGTGTCTTCGGCGTACTTGTATTCGAGCTCGACGGCCTTCATGAAAAGGTCCTTGATCTCGGCCTTGAACTCTGGGGTCCAGAGGCCGGGGTTCTCGAGCTTGAGCTGGTTGATCAGGTCGATGCCGAAATTGCAGTGCATCGACTCGTCGCGCAGGATGTACTGGTACTGCTCGGCGGCGCCGGTCATCTTGTTCTGGCGGCCCAGCGCAAGAATCTGCGTGAAGCCGACGTAGAAGAAGAGGCCTTCCATCAGGCAGGCGAACACGATGAGCGACTTGAGCAGCGTCTGGTCGGTTTCGTGCGTGCCGGTCTTGAAGTGCGGGTCGCTGATGGCGTCGATGAACGGGAGCAGGAACTGGTCCTTCTCGCGGATCGACTGCACTTCGTTGTAGGCGTTGAAGATCTCGCTCTCGTCCAGGCCGAGCGACTCGACGATGTACTGGTACGCGTGCGTGTGGATCGCTTCCTCGAAGGCCTGGCGCAGCAGGAACTGGCGGCATTCGGGGGCAGTGATGTGGCGGTAGGTGCCCAGCACGATGTTGTTGGCGGCCAGCGAGTCGGCGGTCACGAAGAAGCCGAGGTTGCGCTTGACGATGCGGCGCTCGTCTTCGGTCAGGCCGTTCGGGTCCTTCCACAACGCGATGTCGCGCGTCATGTTCACTTCCTGCGGCATCCAGTGGTTGGCGCAGGTGGCGAGGTATTTTTCCCACGCCCACTTGTACTTGAACGGCACCAGCTGGTTGACGTCGGTCTGGCCGTTGATGATGCGCTTGTCGGAAGCCTTGACGCGTTGTGCAGCAGCGGGCGTTGCTGCGGCAGCAACCGATCGCAGCGGGGCAGCGCCGTCATTGAGCGCGCTGTTCGCGCTGCTCGTGCGAAGTGCGGGCTGTGCAATCGACGAAGTCGGAGCGTCCACCGAACGACCTGCGGGCGAGCCGACGGTCGATGCGTTGTGGTGCTGCAATCCTTGTTGCATGTCCTTTGGTAAGGAGGGCTTGACTTCTTCGTCCCAGGTCAACATAGAAAAATCCAATGCTCAAATTATCGGAGCAACGATGTGAGTTGCAAAGTGCTCGTTCACATCGCACGCCATTTATATGGTTGTTATGTTGCTCGCATGCATCGCGCGATGTCAGTCAATGCCTTCATTGAATGAACGTCGCGCGACTTTCGCATGCACCTCGCTGATTCGCTGAAGCGTTGTGCGCATTTTTCGGATGCGCTGCAACGCTTCACTTGCACATCACTGGCAGGCTTCGCAGGTCGGATCGTCCACACCGCAGAACGCGATGTCGGTCGCAGGCATTGCACTCATCTGCGCTTGCGCCGCAGCGGCCGCCACGTCGAGTGCGCTCATGCCCGAGGGTGCATCGCTGCCCGAGGACACCGCGTTCAGGCGGCCCGATTGCACCGTCGACTTCTCGGCGTGCGTCGCACTCTGCGTGCGCAAGTAGTAGGTGGTCTTCAGGCCGCGCAGCCATGCGAGCTTGTACGTGTCGTCGAGCTTCTTGCCCGATGCGCCGGCCATGTAGATGTTCAGCGACTGCGCCTGGTCGATCCACTTCTGGCGACGCGAGGCGGCTTCCACCAGCCACGTGGTTTCCACTTCGAACGCGGTGGCGTAGAGCGCCTTGATGTCCTGCGGCACGCGGTCGATGGGACGCAGCGAACCGTCGAAGTGCTTCAGGTCCATGACCATCACGTCGTCCCACAGGCCCAGGCGCTTCAGGTCGCGCACCAGGTAGTGGTTGATCACCGTGAATTCGCCCGACAGGTTCGACTTGACCGACAGGTTGCCGAAGCAAGGTTCGATCGAGGCGTCCACGCCGATGATGTTGGAGATGGTCGCCGTCGGAGCGATGGCCACGCAGTTGGAGTTGCGCATGCCCTGGTTCTTGATCTTCAGGCGCAGCGCGTCCCAGTCGAGCGTGGACGAACGGTCGACCTCCACGTAGCCGCCGCGTGCCTTCTCGAGCATGTCGAGCGTGTCGATCGGCAGGATGCCCTTGTCCCACAGCGAGCCCTTGTAGCTCGAGTACTTGCCGCGTTCGCGCGCCAGGTCGGCCGACGCCGAGTACGCGTGGTAGCAGATGGCTTCCATCGATTCGTCGGCGAACTGCACGGCCTCTTGCGACGCGTACGGAATGCGCAGCTCGTACAGCGAGTCCTGGAAGCCCATCAGGCCCAGGCCCACCGGACGGTGACGCAGGTTGGAGTCGCGCGCCTTCTTCACGGCGTAGTAGTTGATGTCGATCACGTTGTCGAGCATGCGCATTGCCGTGGAGATCGTGCGCTTGAGCTTTTCCTGGTCGACCTTGCCGTCCTTCAGATGCTGCAGCAGGTTCACGGAGCCCAGGTTGCACACGGCGGTTTCGGTGTCGCTGGTGTTCAGCGTGATCTCGGTGCACAGGTTGGACGAGTGCACCACGCCGGCGTGCTGCTGCGGCGAGCGCACGTTGCAGGCGTCCTTGAACGTGATCCAGGGGTGGCCGGTCTCGAACAGCATCGTGAGCATCTTGCGCCACAGGTCGGTGGCCTGAAGGGTGCGCGCGGGCTTGATCTCGCCGCGGGCAGCCTTCTCTTCGTAGGCGACGTAGGCCTTTTCGAAGTCGGCGCCGAACAGGTCGTGCAGGTCAGGCACGTTGGAGGGCGAGAACAGCGTCCAGGTGCCCTTTTCCATCACGCGGCGCATGAACAGGTCGGGGATCCAGTTGGCGGTGTTCATGTCGTGCGTGCGGCGGCGGTCGTCGCCGGTGTTCTTGCGCAGCTCCAGGAACTCCTCGATGTCGAGGTGCCAGGTTTCCAGGTAGGTGCAGACAGCGCCCTTGCGCTTGCCGCCCTGGTTCACGGCCACGGCCGTGTCGTTGACCACCTTCAGGAACGGCACCACGCCCTGCGATTCGCCGTTGGTGCCCTTGATGTGGCTGCCGAGCGCGCGCACGCGGGTCCAGTCGTTGCCCAGGCCGCCCGCGAACTTGGAGAGCAGCGCGTTTTCCTTGATCGACTCGTAGATGCCGTCCAGGTCGTCGGGCACGGTGGTCAGGTAGCAGCTCGACAGCTGCGAACGCAGCGTGCCGGCGTTGAACAGCGTGGGCGTGCTCGACATGAAGTCGAACGACGACAGCACTTCATAGAACTCGATGGCGCGCGCTTCGCGGTCGATCTCGTTCAGCGACAGGCCCATGGCCACGCGCATGAAGAACGCCTGCGGCAGCTCGATGCGGGTCTTGCGCACGTGCAGGAAGTAGCGGTCGTACAGCGTCTGCAGGCCGAGGTAGTCGAACTGGTTGTCGCGCTCGGCCTTCAGTGCGGCGCCCAGGCGGGGCAGGTCGTACTGCAGCAGCTTCTCGTCGAGCAGGTCGTTGTCGACGCCCTTCTTGATGAACTGCGGGAAATAGTCGGCGTAGGCGGTGGCACGGTCGACCGGCATCACTTCGCGGCCGACGATTTCCTTGAAGATCGTGTGCAGCAGCAGGCGCGCGGTGGCGAAGGTGTAGTCGGGGTCTTTCTCGATCAGCGTGCGGGCCGCGAGGATGGACGCCTTGTAGACCTCGTCGAGCGGCACGCCGTCGTACAGGTTGCGCATGGTTTCGGCAACGATGGGTGCGGCGGTGATGCTGTCGCCCAGGTTTTCGCAAGCCGACTCGATCAGGCCCTTGAGCTCGTTCAGGTCGAGCTCCACGCGTTCGCCGTTGTCCAGCACATGCAGCGTCTGCACGGCGGGCATTTCGTGTTCGCCCTGCTTGGAACGCTCCTGCGCGCGGCGTTCGCGGTACAGCACGTAGGCCCGTGCGATCTCGTGGTGGCCGCCACGCATCAGGCCGAGCTCGACCTGGTCCTGCACGTCCTCGATGTGGAAGGTGCCGCCGCCCGGACGCGAACGCACCATGGCGCGGATCACGCCTTGCGTGAGCACGTCGACCGTTTCGCGCACGCTGGCCGAGGCCGCGCCCTGGGTGCCGTGCACGGCCAGGAAGGCTTTCATCATCGCGATGGCGATCTTGTTCGGCTCGAAGGGCACGACCGCGCCGTTGCGGCGAATGATCTGGTAGTGCGCGAGGTTCTGGCCGGCGGGCGATCCGGCGGTGTCGCGCTGCGGTTGCACGGGCGACGACGGGATGGCGCGCGAAGTCGATTGGGGGTTCAGGGCTGTTTGCATTCGCTTCCTCTCGGTTGGCAATTCTTGTTGGTTGGCGACGCCGGGGCGGGGCCGGGCCGGGGGTCGCACCGGTGCTGATGACCGGACGGAGGACACTATATCTAGGGTGTCGACACCCCACAAGCCACTACAGGTAGTGTTTTCGTGCAGATACACACACTGACGAAATTTCATTCGGCAAGGCATACCGTGAGAGATGCCGCGTGAACACTGGCCTATGTTGGCGCAACCCGCATGGCGCTTGGCTTGCAGGCCGTTTTGAGCTTGCAGCCCGCATGGTTGCTGGGGCCGGCGTTTGCAATTCGCGTGTGGATGCGCGCCAGGCGCATCGCATCGCGGTGCGTCACGCGATTGAAAAAATTAGCGCTCCACCACCTGCGCCGGAAACATCTGTGGATTCCAGCCGAGCTGTTCGCGCAACAGGCGCCAGTCGAAGCCGGTGCCCGGGTCCTGCTTGCGGCCCGGCGCGATGTGCTCGTGGCCCGCGATGAACGCAATGGGGTAGTGCTGCGCCAGCGCGGCGCACAGGCTGGCGAGGGTTTCGTATTGCGGCTCCTCGAACAACTGGCCTTCGAGGCCTTCGAGTTCGATGCCGATGGAGTCGTCGTTGCAGTTGCCGCGCCCGCGCCACGACGACACGCCGGCATGCCAGGCGCGGTCGTCGCAGCTCACGAACTGCCAGAGCTCGCCGTTGCGCCGCACGTAGAAATGCGAGGACACCGCCAGCCCGCGGATCGACGCGAAGTAGGGGTGCGCGTCCCAGTCGAGGCGGTTGGTGAAGAGCTGCTGCACCGCGTCGCCGCCGTACACGCCGGGCGGCAGGCTGATGGAATGCAGCACCACCAGGTCGGTGGGCGCGGTGGCGGGGCGGGGGCCGAAGTTGGGCGAGCGCAGCGCCTTTGCAAAGCGGTACCAGCCGGCTTGCCAGAGGCCGTCGTCGGCGGGCGCTTCGAAGGGGGCGTCAGTCGTCGGCATGGCTGCTTGCGCCATCGTCGCCGTTGGGGGTGGTGATGCCCAGCCGCGCGATGCGGTAGCGGATCTGGCGCAGGCTCATGCCCAGGCGCGCGGCCGCCGCGGTGCGGTTGAAGCCGCTCTCGTGCAGCGCGCGCACGAGAATCTCGCGCTCCTGCTGGTCGAGGTAGGCCTGCAGATCGGACGGCAGCGGCGGCGGCGCGGCCTTGGCGAATGCTGGCGGCGCGGGCGACAGTGAAGGCGCCGGCATGTCGAAGGCCGGCAGCAGCGGCGCGGGCGCGGACGCCGCAGCCTCGGCGGCGGCGGTGAAGCCGCCCATCAGGTCCAGGTGCAGCTCGTCGCCGTCGTTCAGCGCCACCGCGCGGTGCAACAGGTTCTCGAGTTCGCGCACGTTGCCGTCCAGCGGATGCAGCGACAGCCGGCGCAGCAGGTCGTGCGACAGGTGCGGCACAGGCAGCCCGCCGTCCTGCGCAATGCGCGCGAGCAGCGCGGCGCACAGCGCGGGCAGGTCTTCGCGGCGCTCGCGCAGCGCGGGCACCGCGATCTCGATCACGTTGAGCCGGTAGAACAGGTCCTGGCGAAAACGCCCGGCCTGCACTTCGGCATGCAAGTCCTTGTGGGTGGCGCTGACGATGCGCACGTCGACCGCTTCTTCCTGCGTCGAACCGATCGAGCGCACGCTGCGCTCCTGAATGGCGCGCAGCAGCTTCGATTGCATGGCCAGCGGCAGGTCGCCGATTTCGTCGAGAAACAGCGTGCCGCCGCGCGCGGCCTGAAAGTAGCCGTCGCGGTCTTGCGCCGAGCCGGTGTACGAGCCCTTCTTGGCGCCGAAGAATTCGGCCTCCAGCAGGTTCTCGGGAATTGCGCCGCAGTTCACCGCAACGAACGGGCCGTCGCTGCGCTGGCTGCAGGCGTGCACCGCGCGCGCCACCAGTTCCTTGCCGGTGCCGGACTCGCCGCGCACCAGCACCGGCGCCATGCCGCGCGCCACCTTGGCGATGCGCGACTTGACGAGGCGCATGGGCTCCGATTCGCCCACGAGCCGGTCGAGCGCGGCAATGCCCGTGGCGGTGCCTGTTGCAGCGCCGAGTGCCGCGGCGTCCCCGGCGTTGCCGACGGCGGGCGCCACCTGCGCCGACTTGACCGCCGCCACCGGCATGGCGTTGCGCGCCTGCACGGCGGACGCGACGACGGCGCGAAACTGCTTGAGGTCGACCGGCTTGGTCAGGTAGTCGAAGGCGCCGGCCTTCAGCGCCTCCACCGCGTTCTCGGCCGAGCCGTAGGCCGTCATCACCACGCAGCGTTCGCTGCGCTGCTCTCTCTGGATGCGATGGATGATCTCCATGCCCTGTCCGTCGGGCAGCCGCATGTCGGTGATCACCGCATCGAAGCGGCCGGCCTCCAGGTGCTGCCAGGCTTCCGACACGCTGCCCGCGGCCTCCACGCGGTAGCCCTCGCGCAGCAGCGTCAGCTCGTAGAGCGTGCGCAGGTCGGGTTCGTCGTCGATGACCAGGATCTGCGCCGGGCGCTGTGTGGAAGAGGGGGGAATGCTCACGGGGCTATTGTGTCAGCCGGTTTTCGCTGACGGCGAAGCTGACGAAGAATTCATTGCCCTCGGGCCCGCCCGGCACCAGCGCGCGCCGCTCGTAGCCGATGGTGGCGCCATGCCGCCGGCACAGCTCGCGGCACAGGAACAGGCCGAGTCCGCTCGAGCGGCTCTCGGAAGAGAAGAAGGGCTCGAACAGGTGGCGCTGCACCGCCGGCTCCAGCGGCGCGCCGTCGCTCCACACCATGAGGCTGGGGCGCGCGGTGCCCCCGCGCTGCAGCGTGGTCAGCACCTGGACCGAGTCTTCGCGCTGGCCGGCATAGCGCGCCGCGTTGTCCAGCAGGTTGACGATCAGCCGGCGCAGGTGCTCGGCGTCGAAGCGCACGTCGCTGCCGGGCGCGTCGAGCGCAATGCGCACGCCCTTGCGCTGCGTCTGGCGCACCCACTCCTCGGCCAGCACCTGCACCGCAGGGTCGAGCACCACCTGCTCGCCGAGCGACAGCACGCGCTGCTGGCGGGCGCGCGACACGTCGAGCACATCGTCCACGATGCGTGCGAGCCGCTGCGCGTTGTGCTGCACCATGCTTGTGAGCTTGCGGTGCGCGGGGTCGGTCAGGTCTTCGTTGAGCAGCGCGCTGGCCTGCGTGATGGCGGCCAGCGGGTTGCGGATTTCATGCGCCACCGCCGCCGACATTCGGCCCATGGCGGCCAGCTTCTCGGTGCGGATGCGCGCCTCGAGCTCGCGCAGGTCCTGCAGGAACATCACGCACAGACTGTCCACGCGCTGCTCGCTGGTGGGCGTGAGCCGCGTGCGCACGCGCACCTCGCGTGCCGCGCCGCGCGCCTGCGCCACCGGAATTTCTTCGGTCTGAGGTGCCCGGCGCGCGAAGGTCTGGCGCGCCAGCGCGGCCAGCGCATGCCACGCCGGCTGCGCATGCAGCGGGAACGGCAGCGCGAGCTTGGCCAGGCCCTGGCCCAGGATGGCGTCGGCCGCCGGGTTGGCCGCGTGCACCAGGCCGTCGGTGTCGATCACCAGCACGCCTTCGCTCAGCGTCTCGATCACCAGGTCGTTGACCTGCGCCTGCATCCGCGCGCTGATGCGGCTGCGCTTCGCCACCGCTTCCTCGCGCACCAGCCGTCGGGCCAGTTCGTGCGCCAGCAGCGCCACCACGAACAGGCCGGTGCCGGTGAGCGCGGCCTGCACGAAGCGCCCCGACGAGTCGACCGGCTGCTGCAGCCAGTGCCAGCCGGCGTCGGCCAGCAGCAGCAGGGTGACGCCGGCCGCGGTGCCCAGGCTCACGCTCATGCTGCCGAGCACCGCGCTCATGAGCACCGGCAGCGCGAACAGCGGCGTGTAGTTGACGCTGCCGCCCTGCAGCAATTGCAGCGCGGTGAAGGCGCCCAGGTCGACGCCGGTGGTCAGGAGCCACAGCGCGGTGAAGCCGCGGATCGGCGGCTGAAAGCGCGTGTAGCGCATGCCCATCCAGCTGGCCACCACGTACAGCGCGGCAATGGCAAGGGGCACCGGCTGCGTCGGCTGGCCGAGCGCAAAGGCCACGCCCTGCAGCACCACCAGTACCAGCGCGACGAAGCAGCGCGCGCCCATGAAGCCGCGCCACAGCCGCGTGAGCGCGGTGCTTTCACCGGGGCCGAGGTCGAGCACGTCCCAGTCGGTGACCGGATCGCCGCGCGACCAGAGGGGCGCGCTCATTTCGCCGTGACGGCTTCGCGGTGCGCGGTGCTGCAGTAGACCGTGCCACCCGGGCCGGCAATGGCGTCGGTGGCGGGCAGGTGCAGCCCGCAGTGGCCGCAGCGCACCATGGCCTGCGGCGCGCCGACCTGCGCTGGCGCGCGTTGCTGGGCCTGCGCCTTGGCCGCGCGCTCGCGCTGGGCGTCGCGCATTTCTTCACGGCGGTTCTTGCGCCAGAGCCAGATGGCGATCCACAGGACCGCGAGAACGAGGAGGTATTTCATACAGGAGGACGCGCCAGCACCACTTCGAGCACGAAGCGTGAACCCACGTAGGCCAGCAGCAGCAGCGCCGAGCCGGCATACAGCACGCGGCGCGCCGTGCGCCCGCGCCAGCCGAAGCGGGCCCGCCCGATCAGCAGCACCGCGAAGGTGAGCCACGCGAGCACAGAGAAGATGGTCTTGTGGTCCCACTTCCAGACGCGCCCGGCGGCGCCGTAAAGCTGTTCGCTGAACAGCAGGCCGGCCAGCAGCGTGGCCGACAGCAGCACGAAGCCGGCGGTGACAAAGCGAAAGGTGAGCCGTTCCAGCGTGAGCAGCGGCACGCCGCCCTGCGGTTCGGCGGTGGCCAGGCGAATCTGCTTTTCCGCCCGGGTGATCAGCCAGGCGTGCACCACGGCCGCGCCGAACAGCCCGTAAGAGGCGATGCCCAGCGCCAGGTGCAGCGGCAGCCACGGCGAGGCCGTGACGTGCAGCGGCGTGCCGGGAAACAGAATGGCCAGCAGCACCGCCGCCGCGCCCAGCCAGGCCAGCGCGCGGCGCACCTTCAGCTGGGGATACATGCGGCTTTCGATCGCATAGACAGTGAGCACCAGCCACGCGGTGACCGACAGCGCAGGCGCGAAACCGAAGCGGGGTTCGCTGCCGATCAGGCCATGGGCCAGCACCGCGGCATGCAAAAGCCATGCAATGCCCAGGGCCCATCGGGTCGATTGGCGGCTCAGTCTGGCGCCGGCGGCGGCGACAAAACCGTAGGCAACCGCGGTGGCGATGCCCAGCGCCACGCCGAGTGGAGAGGGGATCGCTAAAATCATCGGTCGGAGTTTATCTCCCCCAGGCTCGCGCACTTCCGCACTTCGTGCCGCAGCGCCAACCCCCTCATCGGGGGGGCGACACCCGAGGCCCGGCAAAGCCGGTTCCTCGGTGTCTCGCAAAGGGGGCCGCAAGCCGCCGATTTCAGCTACACGACTTTCCAATGACCCGCTCCCGCGGGCAGCAAGGCATTCCGCTCATGGCCACCGCCCTCACAGAAAAATTCTCCCGCCTCGTCAAGACAATGAGCGGCCAGGCGCGCATCACCGAAAGCAACGTGCAGGACATGCTGCGCGAAGTGCGCATGGCGCTGCTCGAGGCCGACGTGGCGCTGCCCGTGGTGCGCGACTTTGTCGCCCGCGTGAAGGAAAAGTCGCTCGGCCAGGAAGTGCTGGGCTCGCTCAAGCCGGGCCAGGCGCTGGTGGGCATCGTCAACCGCGAGCTCTCCGCCACCATGGGCGAGGGCATCTCCGACATCAACCTGGTGGCCCAGCCGCCCGCCGTGATTCTCATGGCCGGCCTGCAGGGCGCGGGCAAGACCACCACCACGGCCAAGCTGGCCAAGCACCTGATCGAGAAGCGCAAGAAGAAGGTGCTCACCGTGTCGGGCGACGTGTACCGCCCCGCCGCCATCGAGCAGCTCAAGACCGTCACCAGGCAGGCCGGCGCCGAATGGTTCCCGAGCACGCCCGACCAGAAGCCGCTGGACATTGCGCGCGCCGCGCTCGACCACGCCAAGCGCCACTACTTCGACGTGCTGCTGGTCGACACGGCCGGCCGCCTGGCCATCGACGAAGTGCTGATGAACGAAATCAAGCAGCTGCACGCCGCGCTCGATCCGGTCGAAACCCTGTTCGTGGTCGACGCCATGCAGGGCCAGGACGCGATCAACACCGCCAAGGCCTTCAAGGACGCGCTGCCGCTCACCGGCATCATCCTGACCAAGACCGACGGCGACTCGCGCGGCGGCGCGGCGCTGTCGGTGCGCCAGGTGACGGGCGTGCCCATCAAGTTTGCCGGCACCAGCGAGAAGATCGACGGCCTGGAGGTGTTCGACGCCGAGCGCCATGCGGGCCGCATCCTGGGCATGGGCGACATCGTGGCGCTGGTCGAGCAGGTCACCGCCGGTGTCGACGTGGCGGCGGCACAAAAGCTCGCGGCCAAGGTCAAGAGCGGCGCGGGCTTCGACCTGAACGACTTCCTGGGCCAGTTGCAGCAGATGAAGCAGATGGGCGGGCTCTCCAGCCTGATGGACAAGCTGCCCGCGCAGATGGCCGCCAAGGCGACCGAGGTCGACATGAACCGCGCCGAGCGCGACATCCGTCGCAAGGAAGGCATCATCCAGAGCATGACCCCGCTGGAGCGCCGCAAGCCCGAGCTGCTGAAGGCCACACGCAAGCGCCGCATCGCGGCCGGCGCGGGCGTGCAGGTTCAGGAAGTGAACCGCCTGCTTAACGAGTTCGAGCAGATGCAGGGAATGATGAAGAAGATGAAGGGCGGCGGCCTGATGAAGATGATGAAGAAGATGGGCGGCATGAAGGGCATGGGCGGCATGGGCGGACCCGGCGGCCCCAAGCTGCCGTTCTGAGCGAACGCCGCGTCTCTATATAAGAGGGCCCGCCGGTGCGAACCGGCGGGCCTTCTTGCTTTCAGGTCTGCACGTCGTAGAGCGTGTCGTGCGCTTCCACTGCCTCAAGTTTCAACTCCATGCATCGTGCGGCGTGTGACGGGCACTGCAAAGTCCTTTTCCCAGAGCATGGGAAAGATGCCGCGGCAGGTGACGCGAGAAGATGTCGATGTGGGTGTTTCGGCACATACAGCGACGAGGTGATCTGCGCTGGGGCGCAACTGCCACAGGTCCCATCGCTCTGGCGCGTCGCATAGTTCGGCATCCACATTCAGTTCAATGCGGTCTTCTTGGTCCAGCAAAAAGCCGACTTGGTCGAGCGGAATCTGCAGGCCCAAGCCGCGTGCCTTCACGTAGCTTTCCTTGAGCGTCCACAACTCATAGAAGCGTTGCGGCTGGTGCGCGGGCGGCAGCGACTGCAGCGCGCACGACTCGTCGGCCGAGAAGACGCGATCAGTGATGCTGAGCGGGGCGGGGCGTGACAGGTACTCCGCGTCCACCCCCAGCATGGCGTGGCGTGTAACCCCCATCACCACCAGCCCGCGTGTGTGCGACAGGTTGAATTCCAGCCCCTGTGTCTGCACGGTGCCCGGGTCAACCAATTGCGGTCGCCCGTTGGCATTGGCAGTGAAGCGCCACTCCTGCGGGGCTACGGGCGCATAGCGTGACAACACCGTGCGGACCAAGGCGCGTGTCAGCAGGTACTGGTGGCGGTCGCGCGCGAAATGTAACGCCGCCTGTTTGCGAAGTTCATGTGCTTCGAGCAGTGCGCTACAGCGATTGCTCCAGGCGGCATCCCCATGCTCGCCGTGGAAGCTGAACCAGAGGTGGATATCTCCGGCAGCGATAGGGACGGGGTCAAGCCACGTCATGAGTGGAGCGCAGCGACTCGGGCGTTGTGGGGGACTCTTGCGGGCACCCAAAAACGTTGTTGATGTGGAGCGTTCGCTTCAAGTTGATCCGGCTGTCGACCTGCCCGTGCCCGTATGCATGGATGGGCGAAACCATCGCGCGTGGCTGAGTCGGGGTCCCTTGCCCATTGCAAGTTCTCGCACAACCACTTCCAACGCTGCGCTTTGCTGCATTGCGAACCTCGCCACAGCCCTGTGTTCGGTTGCTTGCCGCGTCTTGAGCCACTTTCCTCCTTTATTCCCGCCCCGCTCCTATGGAGGCCACAGCTATTTTGACGCGGGGGGACAGGTCTGCGCCATGAAAAAAGCCGGCGCAATGGCCGGCTTCTTGGGGCGGGTGGAGCGCCTTCTCGGCGCGCAGCCTCAGGCGGTGGCCAGGGCGGCCGGGCGGGCCAGGCGCACCGCGTGCATCCAGGCGCGGCGCAGCACGGCCGGCGAGCGCGATTCCTCGGGGATCAGCAGGAAGCCGCGGTCGCGCAGCGTGGTGCCCAGCGCGATCTGGCTGGTCAGCACGGTCAGCGGAATCGCCAGCAGCAGCGGCAGGCCGACAGGCATGAGCCAGATCAGTGCGCTCGGGTCGATCATGGCGACACCCACGGCCAGCATGGCGATCACCACGGTCATGGGGGCCAGCTGCGCGGCAGCGATCTTCCACGGCACGGCAGCGGCTTCACGCGGGGGCGACTTCCAGTCGAGCTTGATGCCGGTGAGGGCGACCAGCACGAACAGCGAGTGGGCCAGCATGCGCACCGGGGCTTGCACGATGGCCAGGCCGCTTTCGAGCACCGAGCTCTTCACCAGGCCCCACGTACCGCCGTACTGGCGTTGCTCGCCGCGCATCAGCACGGCGGCGATGCCCAGCACGCGCGGCAGGAACAGCAGGCACAGGGTCCAGACCCACAGGCCGGCCAGTTCGGCGGGCAGCACGTTCCAGCTGGACACGATGCTCGAGCCGCTCAGCCACAGGGCGGTGCCCAGCGTCAGGAAGGCCAGCCACAGCGGGGCGGACACATAGGCCATGGTGCCGGTCACGAACATGGCGCGGTGCACGGGGTGAATGCCGGGCTCCATCATCAGGCGGGCGTTCTGCAGGTTGCCCTGGCACCAGCGGCGGTCGCGTTGCAGCTCGGCCAGCAGGTCCGGCGGTTGCTGTTCGTAGCTGCCGACCAGGTCGGACACCAGCCACACGTTGTAGCCGGCACGGCGCATCAGCGCGGCTTCCACGAAGTCGTGCGACATGATGCCGCCCGACATGCCGCCGGTGCCCTTGATGGGGGCCAGCGCGCAATGCTTCATGAAGGGTTCGACGCGGATGATGGCGTTGTGGCCCCAGTAGTGCGACTCGCCCAGTTGCCAGAACTGCATGCCCAGCGTGAACAGGCGGCCCGTCACGCGGGAGGCGAATTGCTGGGCACGTGCATGCAGAGTGACGTGGCCGATGGCCTGCGTCGCGGTCTGGATGATGCCGGCGGTCGGGTTGGCTTCCATCAGCTTGACCATGGAGGTCAGGCAGTCGCCGCTCATCACCGAGTCGGCGTCGAGCACGACCATGTAGCGGTAGTCCTTGCCCCAGCGGCGGCAGAAGTCGGCCACGTTGCCGGCCTTGCGGTGCGTGCGGCGGGTGCGCAGGCGGTAGTACACCTCCACCTGCGGCTGGTTGGGGCTGTCGGCTAGCGCGGCGCGCAGTTCTTCCCAGGCGGCGCGCTCGGCGGCGGCGGTCTCGGGGGTGTAGCTGTCGGACAGCACGAACACGTCGAACTGCTTGGCATGGCCGGTGGCCGCAACCGATTCGCAAGTGGCGCGCAGGCCGGCGAACACGGTGGCCACGTCCTCGTTGCAGATCGGCATGATGATCGCCGTGCGTGCCTCGGGGTTCATCGGGTGGTTGGCCACCTGCTTGACCGACAGGGCGTGCTTGTCACCGCGCACGGAAACATAGAAGCCCATCAGCGCGGTCACGAAGCCGGTGACGACCCAGCCCGAGAGCAGGCCGTACAGGCCGATCTGGCCGTATTCGAGCCAGACGTTGTCGTAGTCGGGTTGCACGCCGGCAAACAGCGTGGAAGCGATCACGGTGCTCAACACGGTGAGCAGCATGAAGGCCAGGCGGCGTTGGGCCGCGGCACGCTGCCAGGGCTGCTTGGCTTGGGTGGCTTGAGTGGTTTGCGTGGGGGCCTGCACGCCGGCTTCGGCGTTGCGCCCGGCACCCAGCTTCACCAGGGCGGCGGTGCCCAGGCTGTTCCAGAAACCGCGCCAGGGGCGCGGCGTCATGGAGCCGCGGTTGACCGGAGGAGCGGTCTCGGCGTTGGGGTGACGCTCTTCACGCACCGCGCTGCGGTGCGAAAAGTCGCTGTCGGCCAGAACATTCAGATGCGAAAAGTCGTTTGGCTTCATGGGATTTACCAACGTTGCTTGTCGAGGGAAGGGGTGTCGCCAATGGCAGGAAAGCGCTTGATCACGCAATCCGGTTCGGCGCCGCCAGCGCTTGCGAGCGCGGCCAGCGAATAGCCCGCGGCACGGGGCCGCGAGGGGGAAAACTGCTTTTGACGCAGGCCGTCGCGCTGCTGGCGCAGCGAGAAAGTTGGGCTGTTTAGTGCTGTCATGCCTGTACAGGGGCAAACCCTGTGCCAGGCTGGAAAAACGCTTTCAGATCAACGACTTATGTCGTGTCGAAGGCTTTTTTCGGGGTTGGAGGCCGCTGGAAGGCCGCCAAACCCCTGTTTTTGTCGCCGAATCCCGACAAGCCTGCGAGGCCCCAGAGGAATGGCTATATAAATCAACGACTTAGGTGCGTCGCTACTCGGCGACAGGCTCGCTGCCGCTAGCGACAGGGTCGGCCTTGAAGTGGCCCGGCGTGAGCTCGTGCTTCTGCAGCAGGCGGTAGAACTCGGTGCGGTTGCGGTCCGCCAGCCGGGCCGCGTCGGCCACGTTGCCGTCGGTCAGTTTCAGCAGGCCGACCAGGTAGTCGCGCTCGAAGCGCTGCTTGGCGTCGGCATAGGTCTGCACCTCGACCGTGGGCACGCGCAGCGCCCGCTGCACCAGCGCCAGCGGAATCAGCGGCGAGCTCGACAGCGCGCACACCTGTTCCACCACGTTGAACAGCTGTCGCACATTGCCCGGCCAGGCGGCCGTGGTGAGCGCCTTCAGCGCTTCGGGCGCAAAACCCGACAGCCGCTTGCCGTACTTGGTCGACAGGCGCTGCAGGAAGTGGTTGGCCAGCAGCGGAATGTCCTCGCGCCGCGCCGACAGCGGCGGCAGTGTGAGCGTCACCACGTTCAGGCGGTAGTAGAGGTCTTCGCGGAACTGGCCGGCTTCCATGGCGGCATCCAGGTCGCGGTGGGTGGCCGAGACGATGCGCACGTCCACCTCGATCGACTGGCTCGCCCCCAGCGGGCGCACCGCGCGCTCCTGCAGCACGCGCAGCAGCTTGACCTGCAGGGCGGGCGGCATGTCGCCGATTTCGTCCAGCAGCAAGGTGCCGCCGTCGGCCTGCTGGAACAGGCCCTTGTGGTTGGCATGGGCGTCGGTGAAGGCGCCCTTCATGTGGCCGAACAGCTCCGACTCCAGCAGCGCTTCAGGAATGGCGCCGCAATTGACCGCCACGAAGGGCTTGTCGGCGCGCGCGCTGGCCTTGTGGATGGCGCGCGCCAGCAGTTCCTTGCCGGCACCCGAGTCGCCGCGCAGCAGCACCGAGGCGTCCGACTTGGCAACCATGCGCGCCTCGGCCAGCAGCTCGGCCATGCGGTTGCTGCGGCTCACGATCTCGGAGCGCCAGCTGTCGTCGCCGGTCTTGCTGGGCGTGGTGGTGGGTGCGCCCAGCGCCAGCGCCTGCGCGATCTTTTCGAGCAGCTCGCGCCCGTCGTAGGGCTTGGTGAGGTAGGTGAACACGCCGCGCGCCGTGGCCTCGACCGCGTCGGGAATGGTGCCGTGCGCGGTCAGCAGAATGACGGGCAGCGACGGATGCCGCTTGCGGATTTCGTCGAACAGCTGCAGGCCGTCGCGACCGGGCAGGCGCACGTCGCTCAGCACCAGTTGCGGATGCTCGATTTCGAGCTGCGTGAGCGCGGTTTCGGCCGAGGTCACGGCCGTGACCTGGTAGCCCGCCGAGCTCAGCCGCATCGAAAGCAGCCGCAGCATGTCCGGGTCGTCGTCGACCACGAGAAGGCGGGCACCGGTGTTGCTCATTCGAAAACCTCCGTGCTTCGCACCGTGGCGCGAGCTTGCTTGGGGCCGCCCGGCGTTGCGCTCATGGGGCCGGTCTGGTTCCGTTGGGCGCCGCCGCGGGCGCGGACGGCGCCGTGTTGGGCCGCGCAAAACTGCGCTCGATGGCGCGCAGGGCTTCGATGCGGTCGTTCAGCTGGTCGATGCGGCGCTGGCTGTCGCGCAGCTGCTGCACCTGCTTGTCGCGGTCGTCTTCCACGCGGCGCTGTTCCACGTAGCGCGCGGCCAGGGCGCGCGCGAGCGGCTGCAGCGGCTGCGCCTCGGGCGAGGGGTTGGCGATGACGCGCTGCATCAGCCCCAGCGCGCGCGCCAGGTCGGCCGGCACGCGGGTCTGCGAGAGCAGCAGCGCCAGTTGCATCTGGGTGGTGGGCGAATCGCCGGGGTCGCCCAGGCGCGAGATCTCCGCGTTCAGGTCGCCTCCATTGAGCGAGCGCATCTTGTCGGCGTAGGACAGCATGGCCGCCACCGGCCCCTGCGTGATGAGCGTGAACAGCGAAGCGGGCTGCGTGGCCGGCGCGCGGGGCTCGGCCTCGACCGGCATCACGCGCGGCACCGCCACCACCGGCGGCGGCAGCGCATTGGCTTGCGCGGGCGGTTTGGGCTGGGTGGCGCAGGCGGCCAGCAGCAGGACGAAAGGCACGGTCATCGCCCCGGCAAGGAAGGGGCGGCGGACGAACGAAAAAAGCATGGGTCGAAGAAAGGACGCGAGGCGGTGAAGCGGTGTTGCGATGGGGGAGGCGAATGACTGGAGCGGGAGGTGTCAGGCCGTGCGCGGCAGTTCGATGCGAAAGCGTGCACCGGGACCGTCAGCCTGCAGGGTGATGCGGCCCCCGTGGGCTGCAATGTACTCCTGCACGATGGAAAGTCCGATGCCCGTGCCCTTCACCGTGTGCTCCGGCTGGCGTTCGCCGCGGAAGAAGGGTTCGAAGATCCGGTCGCGGTCGCCCTCTGCAATGCCGGGCCCCGCGTCGTTCACGTCAATGTAGACGGCCTCGGGCGTCCCCGACACGGCCAGGGTGATGACACCGCCGGTTACCGAAAAGCGAATGGCGTTGCTCAACAGATTGGCAATGGCCGTGCCGAGCTTGGTGCGGTCCACCGTGATGGCGATGGGCTGGCCTTCGCAGCGCACGCGCAGGCCGTGCGACTGCCACTGCAGGCGCTGGGCCTCGATTTGTTCCTCGATGAGCGGCAGCAGCTCGGTGCGTTCGCGGCGCAGTTCGCGCGCCTCGAAGGCGGCGGCGTTGAAGCGCAGCAGCGCCTCGATCTGGCCCTGCAAGGAAATGGTGTTCTGCTGCAGGATCTGCGCCACCTCCAACTGCGCCGGGTTCATCGGGCCGGGCACGCCGTCTTCGAGCAGCGACACGCCTTCGCGCAGCGCCGCCAGCGGCGTCTTCAGTTCGTGTGACACGTGCCGCAAAAAGCGCGCCTTGTCGGCGTCGAGTTCAGTGAGCCGCAGGCGCAGCCATTCGAGCTGCTGCGACACGCGCCGCACGTCGGCCGGGCCGCGGATGTCGATGGGCTCGTCCAGCCGGTTCTGCCCCAGGCCGACGATGGCGTGCTCCAGCCGCTTGAACGGCCGCGCCAGCCAGATGCCGAAGGCCAGCGCCAGCGACACGGCCAGCACGCTGGCGGCCACCACTTCGCGCATCAGGCGGCGGCGTGCGTTCTCGATGCGCTTGGCCAGCGCGTCGTTCTGGGTTTCGATGAGGAACTGCGCCTGCTGCGCCAGGTTGGTGTTCAGCGCGTCGAGTTCGCGGAACTGCATGGCCATGGTGCTTTCGCGGGCCAGCGCGCTGTCGGGGTTGCCGCTCATCAGGCCCTCGATCACGCCGAGCTGGGCGCGCCACATCTCGATGCCGTCCTTCGCCAGGCCGTTGTTCTCCAGCCGCTCCAGCACCTGGTGCGCTTCGCGCGCGGCGTCGTCGAAACGGCGGCGCAGCACCGCGTCGTTCAGCACCAGCGACTGGCGCCCGGCGCGCTCCATGGCCGCGCTGCGTTCGGCCAGCGACTGCGCCGCGCCCGACAGCCGCAGGGCGCGCGCGGCCGCATCGCGGCTCTGCGTCATGAGCACGTCGTACTGCAGCACCGAGCGCAACGCCACGCCGACCAGCAGCGCGGTGATCAGCAAAAAGGCGAACAGCAGCAACTGCTGGAACGAGCCCCGGATGGACGGACGCTTCGCCATCAGTGGGCGAGCGCCGCGGCGGCAGCGCAGGCCGGGGCGGCAAGAGCCAGCTCCGACTCGCGCGTCAGCACCTCGCCGCGCAGCGTGTACCCCACCGAGCGCGTGATGCGCAGGTCGGTCATCTGGCCGACCAGGCGCGCGTCGCCCTCGAAGTTGACGACCCGGTTGCACGCGGTGCGGCCCATGAGCTCGTTGGCGTCCTTGCGCGAGGCGCCTTCCACCAGCACGCGCTGGGTGCTGTCCACCAGCGCGTCGCCGAAGCGGTGCACGTTGCCGTCGATTACGCGCTGCAGCGTCTGCAGGCGCGCGAGCTTCACTGCGTGCGGCGTGTCGTCGTGCAGCGCGGCGGCCGGCGTGCCGGGACGCGGGCTGAAGATGAAGCTGAAGCTGTTGTCGAACTGGCAGTCGTCGATGAGCTTCATCATCTTGGCAAAGTCTTCGTCGGTCTCGCCGGGGAAGCCGACGATGAAGTCGCTGCTCAGGGCCAGGTCGGGGCGAATGGCGCGCAGCTTGCGCACCGTGCTCTTGTATTCCATGGCGGTGTAGCCGCGCTTCATGGCCATCAGGATGCGGTCGCTGCCGTGCTGCACCGGCAGGTGCAAATGGCTCACCAGTTGCGGCACCTTGGCGTAGGCCTCGATCAGCCGCGGCGTGAACTCGTTCGGGTGGCTGGTGGTGTAGCGGATACGCTCGATGCCGGGGATTTCGGCCACGTATTCGATGAGCAGCGCGAAGTCGGCAATTTCAGCGGTGTCGCCCATCGTGCCGCGGTAGGCGTTCACGTTCTGGCCCAGCAACGTGATCTCGCGCACGCCCTGATCGGCCAGGCCGGCAATTTCGACCAGCACGTCGTCCAGCGGGCGGTTCACTTCCTCGCCGCGGGTGTAGGGCACCACGCAGTAGCTGCAGTACTTGGAGCAGCCCTCCATGATCGACACGAAGGCGGTGGCGCCGTCCACGCGCGCCGGCGGCAGGTGGTCGAACTTCTCGATCTCGGGAAAGCTGATGTCCACCTGTGGGCGGCCCAGGCGCTCGCGGTCGTTCAGCATCTCGGGCAGGCGGTGCAATGTTTGCGGGCCGAACACGATGTCCACGTAAGGGGCGCGCGCAATGATCGCCTGGCCCTCCTGGCTGGCCACGCAGCCACCCACGCCGATCTTCACGCCCTTGGCCTTCAGGTGCTTCACGCGGCCCAGGTCGGAGAACACCTTCTCCTGCGCCTTCTCGCGTACCGAGCAGGTGTTGAACAGGATGAGGTCGGCCTCGTCCACGTTCTGCGTGGGCTCGTAGCCCTGCGCGGCGTGCAGCACGTCGGCCATCTTGTCCGAGTCGTACTCGTTCATCTGGCAGCCGAAGGTCTTGATGAATACTTTTTTCATGGGGAACTCTCTCTGTGCCCTCCGGGGAGGGAGGGCGGCGGGCGCACGGGGCGCGCCACGCCTTTGTTTATTGCGTGTTGACCGTGTCGTTCGAGGTGAACGGCCAGATGTTGAGCAGCGGCTTGTCCAGCGACTCGCGCCGGGCCATGGCTTCGTCTGGCGTGAGGATCCACACCTCGCGCAGCAGCCCGGCGGCGTCGCGCGTGTAGTTGACCAGGTACTTCTGGCCGATGATGGCGCCGGGCATCACCAGCATGTTCTGTGGGCTGCGAATGCGCGCGCCGGCGCCCAGGCGGTCGACCTTGCCGTCGAGCTCGACGTCGGGCGCGTCCACCACCATGAACTTGCCGCGCAGCGTGCCAATGGGAAAGTTGCGCCCGCCCACCAGAGACTCGTTCTGTGTCTGCGGGCGGGGCACCTCGTCCTGCGCGTGGGCGGACAGGCAGAACAAGCCGGCCAGGCTGGCGGCCGCTGCGCAAAGGGCAATGAAAGAGAGTGCGTTCGTGGGTGTCTTGCAGCGGTTCATGGGGTTTATCCAGAGGCTGTGGAGCGGGCATTTTAACGAGGGGGGTTTGCCCCTGCGGGCCGTCCACGGCGGGTGGTGTGCAGGCCTGAATCTGACTTGCTTTACATTTCTTTACGGGAGTGGTGAACACTGCGCGTCGGCCGCTGATTCAATAGCCGCTGTCAGCCCAAAGTGCACAAAAAACCCATGAAAAAAAATGTTGCCGTTGCCCTTGCGGGCGTGTTGATCGTAGCTGTCGCAGGCGGCTGGTGGAGCATGTCCGGCGGCAAGGGCGGTGCAAAAACTGCCAAGGCACCGGCCGCCGCCGGTGCCGGCGCCGCAGGTGCAGGTGCCCCCGCGCTGGTGACGCTGGCCACCGCCCGCAAGCAGGACGTGCCCGTCACCGTGCAGGTCAACGGCAGCGTGGTCTCCCTCAACAGCGTCGACCTGCGCGCGCAGGTCACCAACACGGTGAGCGCGGTGCACGTGAAGGAGGGGCAGTTCGTCAAGTCGGGCCAGTTGCTCTTCACGCTCGACGACCGCAACGACCAGGCCAACCTGGCGCGCGCCCGGGCCCAGCAGCAAAAGGACGAGGCCACCCTGGCCGACCTGGCGCGCCAGTACAAGCGCAGCCAGGACCTGGTGGCGCAGAACTTCATTGCCAGGAGCGCGGCCGACGCCACGCTGTCGCAGCTGGAGGCGCAGCGCGCCGCCGTGGCCGCCGACCGCGCCGCCGTGCAGTCGGCGCAGGTGGCGCTGGGCTATGCCACGCTGCGCGCGCCCATTGCCGGGCGCATCGGCGCCGTCAACATCTACCCGGGCACGCTGGTGCAGCCGACGCTGTCGCTGGTGACCATCACGCAGCTCGACCCGATCGCCGTGAGCTTTCCGGTGCCCGAGGGCAACCTGCAAGACCTGCTGGGCGCCGCGCGCGCGCGCTCCAGGGTCGAGGCCGTGGTGGCCGGGCGCAAGGAGCCGCTGAGCGGCACGCTCGACTTTGTCGACAACACGGTCGACCCGCAGATCGGCACGGTGCGGGCCAAGGCGGTGTTCGCCAATGCCGACCAGGGCCTGTGGCCGGGGCAGTTCGTGGGCACGCGCATCACGGTGCGCACGCTGGAAGGCGCCACGGTGGTGCCGGCCGCGGCGCTGATGATGCTGGGCGACGGCACCTCGCTGTACGTGGTGGACGAGGCCAAGACCGCCACGCGGCGCAAGGTGAAGACGCTGCACACCTTCGGCACCCAGGTGGCGGTGAGCGGCGTGGCGCCCGGCGAGCAGGTGGTGATCGAAGGCAACCAGAACGTGCGTCCGGGCGGCAAGGTGCGCGTGGACGAGAAGGCGCCAGCCTCGCCGGCCTCCCCGGCCAACGGCAACTCCAGCGTCTCGCCCGGCAGCGCCGCCTCTTCGGACGGCACCGGCGCCAGGTCCACCAAGCAGGACCGCGCATGACCCGCCGGGCCCGCCGGCACGTTCCCAAGGCAAGCGCCGCAACGCACAGCGCGGAGGTTTCCCGATGAACATCTCCGAGCTCTGCATCCGCCGCCCCGCCATGACGGTGCTGCTGTCCGCCGCCGTGGTGGTGATCGGCATCTTTGCGTACTTCAGCATTCCGGTGGCCGCGCTGCCCAGCTACAACACGCCGGTCATCAACGTCAACGCGCAGCTGCCGGGCGCCAGCCCCGACACCATGGCGAGTTCGGTGGCGCTGCCGCTGGAGAAGCAGTTCTCCACCATTCCGGGCCTGCAGACCATCAGCTCGGTGAACACGCAGGGCGTGACCTCGCTCACGCTCGAGTTCGTGAGCAGCCGCGACATCGACGCCGCCGCCGTCGACGTGCAGGCCGCGCTGCTGCGCGCGCAGCGCCAGCTGCCGCAGGAGCTCACGCAGCTGCCCTCTTACCGCAAGGTGAACCCGGCCGACGCGCCGGTGCTGTTCATCGCGCTGATCTCGCCGTCCATGAACCCGGCCGAGCTCAACGACTATGCGGAGAACCTGATTTCGCCCACGCTCTCGACCATCGACGGCGTAGCCCAGGTGGGCGTGTACGGGCGCAAGGCCTTCGCGGTGCGCATCAAGGCCAATGCCGACCTGCTGAACGCACGCAACATCACGCTCGAGGAACTGGCCAAGGCAGTGAACTCGGCCAACGCCAACACGCCGGTCGGCGTGCTCGACGGGCCGCGCCAGACGCTCACCATCCAGGCCAACCGCCAGCTCGTCAAAGCCGCCGACTTCGCCAAGCTCATCGTCGGCCAGCGCAACGGCGCGCCGGTGCGGCTCGACGAAGTGGCCACCGTCGAAGACAGCTTCGAGTCGGTGAAAACGTCGAGCAGCTTCAACGGGCAGGACTCCATTTCTCTGGCCGTGCAGCGCCAGCCCAATGCCAACACCGTGCAGGTGGTGGACGCGGTGCGCGCGCTCATTCCGCGCTTCAAGGCGGAGCTGCCGCAGTCGGTCGAAATTCAGATGGTGAACGACCGGTCGCTGTCCATCCGCGAGGCGGTGCACGACGTGCAGCTCACGCTGCTGGGCACCATCGCGCTGGTGGTGCTGGTGATCTTCTTGTTTCTGCACCGGCTGGTGGCCACGCTGATTCCGGCGGCCACCATTCCCATTTCGCTGATCGGCGCGGTGGCGCTGCTCTATGCCTTCGGCTACAGCCTGGACAACGTGTCGCTGCTGGGCATCACGCTGGCCGTGGGCCTGGTGGTGGACGACGCCATCGTGGTGCTCGAAAACATCATGCGTTACGTCGAAAAGGGCATGGAGCCCTTTGCAGCGGCGCTGCGCGGGGCGCGCGAGGTGGGCTTCACCATCGTGTCGATCTCCATCTCGCTGGTGGCGGTGTTCATCCCGATCTTCTTCATGCCGGGCGTCATCGGCCTCTTGTTCCATGAGTTCGCGGTGGTGGTGGCGCTGGCCGTGCTGGTGTCTGCCGTGGTGTCGCTCACGCTGGTGCCGATGCTCGCGAGCCGGTTGCTCAAGCAGGTGCCGCGCAAGGAAGGCGTGCACGGTGCGCACAGCGACGCGGACCACGAAGAGCAGCACCCCGAGCCCGGCACCGCCATCGGCCGGGCCTTCGAGCGCGGCTATCGCGCGGTGCACGGCGGCTACATGCGCTCGCTCGACTGGACGCTGGGCCACCGCAAGGTGATGCTGCTGATCGCGGGCCTGACCTTCGTGGTCACCGGCTGGCTGTTCGCCACCATTCCCAAGGGCTTCTTCCCCGAGGAAGACATCGGCCAGATCCAGATCACCACCGAAGCCGCCGAAGACATCTCCTTCACCGCCATGAAGGCGCTGCAGGCGCGCGTGTCCGACGCGCTGCAGGCCGACCCCAGCGTGGACTACGTGAGCTCGTTCGTGGGCGTGGGCGGCCCGACCGCCACGCAGAACTCCGGCCGGCTGTTCGCCGTGCTCAAGCCGCGCAGCGAGCGCCCGCAGATGGCCAAGGTGCTGGAGTCTTTGCGCCAGCGCTTCCGCGAAATTCCGGGTGTGGCGGTCTACATGCAGCCGGTGCAGAACCTGCGCCTGGGCGGGCGGCAGAGCAAGGCGCGTTTTCAGTACACGCTGCAGAGCGTGAACGCGGGCGAAATGGTGCCGTGGGCCACCAAGCTGATGGAGCGCATGCGCGCCGACGCGGCCTTTCGCGACGTGACCAGCGACTCGCAGAACCGCGGCCTGCAGGCCACGCTGGACATCGACCGCGACAAGGCCGGCGTGCTGGGCGTGGCCGTGGGCGACCTGCGCACCGCGCTCTACAACGCGTATGGCGACCGGCAGATCGGCAGCATCTACGCGGCCAGCAACACCTACCAGGTGATTCTGTCGGCCGCCGACAGCGACCGCCAGTTCGAGGACGACGTGTCCCGCCTGTCAGTGCGCAGCACCACCGGCCGGCTGGTGCCGTTGTCGGCGTTCTCCACCATCAACCGCACGGTGGGGCCGACCTCGGTCAACCACCAGGGGCAGTTGCAGGCGGTGACGGTGTCGTTCAACCTGGCGCCCGACGTGCCGCTGGGCAACGCCACCGCCAAGATCGACCAGTTCAAGGAAGAGCTGAAGATGCCGCCGTCGATCATCACCACCTACGGCGGCGACGCGGCGGTGTTCCAGAGCTCGCAGTCGAGCCAGGCGGTGCTGCTGGTGCTGGCGGTGCTGGTCATCTATGTGCTGCTGGGCGTGCTGTACGAGAGCTACATCCACCCGCTGACGATTCTGGCGGGCCTGCCGTCGGCGGCGGTGGGGGCGCTGCTGTCGCTGAAGATCTTCGGCTTCGACCTGACGCTGATTGCCACCATCGGCATCCTGCTGTTGATCGGCATCGTGAAGAAGAACGCGATCATGCTGATCGACTTTGCGCTGGACGCGCAGCGCACCGAGGGCATGAAGCCGGTGGATGCGATCCGCGAGGCCTGCCGGTTGCGTTTTCGGCCGATCCTGATGACCACGCTGGCTGCGCTGATGGGGGCGTTGCCGCTCGCATTGGGGCTGGGCGCGGGCGCCGAGTTGCGGCAGCCGCTGGGCGTGGCGGTGGTGGGCGGGCTGATCTTCTCGCAGGTGATCACGCTGTACATCACGCCGGCCATTTACCTGGCGCTGGACCGCTACAGCGGGACGGGGCCGATGGTGGAGTTGCCTGGGGAGGCGCAAGCCAAAGCCAAAGCCGAAGCCGACGGTGCCACGGGGCGGCCGGTGGCCTCGCACATCTAGCGCTTTACGACGGGTCTTGTTCAGGGCGGGTGCACTGGCCGCCGGGTACTCCCCTCCGCGAATGTCCCCCGGGGCTGCGCCCCTCCTCCTTTATTTCGCTGCGGGGAGCACCCGACGCCCAGTGCACTGGGGCACGCTGCTGGCGATCTCGCGATCTCGCGATCTCGCGATCGACTCCGGCTCTGCACTCGCGCTCACGTCGCAGTTGCCTTGCGCAGCTACCTGCTTCACAGATGCCGAGCGGCCATCAGTGCGAGCCAGCCAGCGAGAAACGCAATCTGCAGTCCGCCGAAGCGCCACACCACGGCCATGGTGACGGCCACAGGCAGAAGCAAAGTCGGCGCAATGCAGATCTGAATCAGGAGGTAGGCGCCCATCAGGCTGGGGCCCGCGTTCGACAACGCAATTTCAGCCGCCGGCCAACGCGACAGCCATTGCGCCGCGCCCAGACCCGACAGGCGGATGGCAATGGTGATCAACGCCATGACGACGATGGCGGTCATGGCCGCCTTCTTTGGTGGGCCCACAGCGTGGCGGCCATTCCGGCCAGGCCCGCCAACAGCACCGCCGCGGCTTGTTGATCGGTCAACCACCAGCAAATCAAACCGACTGCCGCGCCGGTGGCAACAGGCATCAGATGGTGCGGGTTCTTTTTAAGGCCAATGGGCAGCAACAACGCCATTGAAAGCGGAACGAGTGCGTCCATGCCAAAGCGATAGAGCATTTGCGGGGTGAATATCGCACCGAATTGAAATCCGGATATGCAGCCCGCCGTCCACGCCAATGTGAGGGCCAAAGAATTGCCCAGAATGAAATTGACGTTGATCGGGCCGCGCTGCGCCGCAATATGGCACGCAGTCCAGCTGCTGTCGGTCACCATCATCGCGGCCAGCCAAGTGCGCCATTTGCTGGAATTCTTCAGATAGGGCCAAAGCGAGGCCGTGAAAATAAGATGCTTGGCGTTGAGCCCGATGGTCAATGCAATCAATGCGCCGATGTGGGCTGATTTGTTGAATTCCAGTGCGGCCAATTGCGCGGTGGCGGCATTGACGCTCAAGGCGGCGAAAATCAATTCGGCCAGGGACCAGCCGGCGTTTTTGCTGGCAACGCCCACAATAAGGCCGAATGCCAGAACCTTGGGAATGAAGGGCAGGGCTGCAATCCAGCCGTGCGAAATTCCCATTGGCCTGGAAATCGATTTTTCCATTGGAGCGCTTACACCCAGAAAAGGAGTTTTTCTGGCGTAATTCCGAAAAAACCCGACAGGGTCAGTCGCTCGCCATTGCTTGGCAATACGGCATGCGCCTGCGTGGAGCGGAAAATGATCAGCTCTCCGACACGGGGGGCTACATCGACATATTCGCTTCGTTCATTGGCCAGCGCAGGGTCCTGCTCTTTGTAGATGCGTGTCTGGCCGCCGGACTCCGGCGTCTTCAGGTAGATGTTCCAGGCAAACTGATCGCTCAGGCGCGGCGCGAATGACAGGCCGGTGTTTTCGCCCGGCATCCAGTCGCGGTGAATGGGCGCTTCCGGCAGAACGCGTACCGTGAAATTCATCATTCGCCTGTCCTGGTGCTCGGCAACGCCGTGTCCCAGGGAAAACGCCTTCGACGCGACCTCTTGTACACGAGGGAAAAAATTGACCAGTGTGAGAATTCGCTCTTCGAATATCTTTTCAAAGATGCGCGCGCGGCGGAAATATTCGCTGTGGTCGTCTTTGAAACGAAAGAAATTGGGGCCCAGCTTGCCTTTGCGAACGACGCTGCCGGCCTTGTCGTCGCCGTTGTAATATTCAATGCCTATTTTTGAAATGGCATGGAGTATCAAATCGGTTTGATACTCCTGTAGAAAATTCTTGAACCGCAGGCCGGCTCGGTCTCCGGTTGAAAATTTCTTTATCGCCGTGAGGTCGGGCGCCGCGCGGTGAATATCTTCAACCAGCCATTTCTTTTCTTCTGCCATCATTTCCCCTGAATCGTGGGGCGATGATGGTGCAAAGTCGGGGTTTTCGTGGTATCCAGGGATACAGAAAGTCAGCTATTTTTGTAATGCAAACTGCGTAATGCCGAAGCGTCGTGGATGATGACTTGCCTGGCTCGGGTTTCAATGACCCCTTCTTTTGCCAGCAGGTTCAGGGTTCTGGTGACCGTGACGCGGCTCAATGCCGTCATTGCGGCAATTTTCTCGTGCGTGAGGTCGACGTGAAAATTGCGTGATTCCTGCGTCAATGGTGAATTGCTGTTCGATTGCAATCGCGCAATACGCAAAAGCAAGTCGATCACCCGTTCCTTGGGAGGCGCCGACGCCACGCCTGCAAGTTTTTCAACAATCATCTGATTCTTGAAACCGAGCAATTGAACAAGCGAATTCGCAAGCTCCGGCATGGTGCAGAATTCCTGGCTGATATCGCCGGGGAGATAGCGGCTGAGCGTGGCCGGCGCCACCACTTGCGTTGTGGTGGGGCGAGGCTGGTTGGCAAATGCCGGGCCTTCGCCAAAGATCGCGCCCGGCCCGAATATCTCCAGCAGAAATTCCGCGCCATTGCTGCGCTGAATTGTCGAATGCACAAACCCGGATCGCAGAAGGTAGAAATAACCGTGCCGCTCCCCTTCCCGGGCCAGCACGTGGCCCGTCGCCAGGCTGATGACGCTGCCCAGATGGGTGGCTTCGATCCAGGGGGTCGAAAGGGCCAGGGAGGCGTCCCAGCTCGCATAGGCGGAGGATTCGGAATTTGTTCTTTTCATTCGGCAAATCGCTTGCTTCTGTTGCGCGGCGGTGCGGCGGCGCGGCGGCGCTGTGCGCGGGCCTGCTAGGTCGTCGTTTCGTCGAGCGTGTTGCCGGCAGCCAGGTGCGCCGTATCGCTCCACCCCACCAGGCTGAAGCCCCCGGAAGTCCACAGCATGCGGTTGATGGCCGCGTTGCCCAGTTGCCAGGTGCGCGGCGCCTGCAGTGCCTGCCGGGTGGCCGCGCGGTACAGCACGTCCATCACGCCGCCGTGCGCCACCAGCACCACCAGCTCGCCCGGATGGCGCGCCGCCAGCTCGGCCGCCACGCCCGTCACGCGGTCGCGAAACGTGAGCAGGCTTTCGCCGCCTTCGGGCTCGAACTCGGGGTCGCGCTCGCGCCAGCGCTTGGCCTGCTCCGGCAAGGTGGCCTCGATCTCGGCAAAGCTCATGCCCTCGAAATGGCCGAAGGCGCGCTCACGCAGCCGCGGCTCGGCTTGCACCGCCAGGCCGTGGGGCTTGGCGATGGCCTCGGCGGTCTGCCAGGCGCGCGACAGGTCGCTGGCATACACCACGGCAATGGGCTCGTCCGCCAGCGCCCCGCCGGCGCGCTGCGCCTGCCAGAGACCGGTGGCGTTGAGGCCGATGTCCAGGTGGCCCTGGATGCGGGTGTCGACGTTCCAGGCGGTTTCGCCGTGGCGCACGGCAATCAGACGGGTGGCTTCTTCCATCCGCGGGATTCTAGAAGCGCTACTTTCCGGCCTTGGACAGCTCGATGTTCACGCGGCGCTCGCCCTGCGGCGGATTGGGAAAGCCCTGCAGGGCCGCCTCGAACATCACCGGCAGGATCGCCGCGCTGGCGTTGTACGGCCCGTCGTTGCGGGCCCGCGTTTCGTACACCACGCGGTTGGAGCCGGCCTCGCGCAGCACCACGCTCACCTCGCGCTCGTACCAGGGGTTGGCGGGCGGCGCGAACGCCGGGCCGCCGTACCAGCCGCCGTACCCGCGCCGGCCGTAGTAGCCGTAGCCGCCATGGCCGTAGCCCCAGGGCCCCCCGTAGAACCACGGATCGGCCCAGGGCGACAGGCCCGCCGACACGCTCGCCGCGATCTGCGCGGTGAACTGGGGCCTGGCGTCGTCGCGGCGCAGGCCGGCCTTGTCGAGGGCCGCGCCGGCCATGGCCTCCAGCGACTCCTGGCGCGCGCCGTCGGCCTGCTGCGAGGGCAGGCGGTCGAAGCGGTAGGTGGCGCCGGGCGCAATGGCGCCCGGGGCGGCAAAGCTCTTCACGTCGCTGTCGACCACCCAGGAGGTGGCGCAGCCGCTCAGGCTTGCGATGAGAAAGAGGGCTGAAAGCGCACGTTTCATGAGGGTCTCCGGGAGCAAATAACGCAAAGGGCACAAAGGGCACGAAGGCCCCGAATTCCCCTGGGTTGCCCGGTCAGCCCTGGACGATGCGCAGGGCCGAGGGTGCCTGGGAGAGCAGGTCGAAGGAGGGCGTGTCGAAGGCCTTGTCGCCGTTGTCGTCCGCCACGCCCGTCGCCTTCAGACCCTTGAAGTCGTGCCGCGTTCCGTCCAGCAGGTGTGAAGGCACCACGTTCTGCAGCGCGGTGAACATGTTCTCCACGCGCCCGGGGTGCTTCTTTTCCCACTCGCGCAGCATTTCGCCGACCTGCTTGCGCTGCAGGTTTTCCTGGCTGCCGCACAGGGTGCACGGAATGATGGGGAACTGGCGGTGCTGGGCCCAGCGCACGGTGTCTTTTTCGGCCACGTAGGCCAGCGGGCGAATCACCACGTGCCTGCCGTCGTCGCTCACCAGCTTGGGCGGCATGCTCTTCAGCTTGCCGGCGAAGAACATGTTGAGAAAGAAGGTCTGCAGCATGTCGTCGCGGTGGTGGCCCAGCGCGACCTTGGTGGCGCCCAGCTCGTCCGCCACGCGGTACAGGATGCCGCGGCGCAGCCGGCTGCACAGGCCGCAGGTGGTCTTGCCCTCGGGAATCACGCGCTTGACGATGCTGTAGGTGTCCTGGTTCTCGATGTGGAAGTCCACGCCCAGGTCGCTCAGGTACCTGGGCAGCACTTCTTCGGGAAAGCCGGGCTGCTTCTGGTCGAGGTTGACCGCCACGATGTCGAAGTGAATGGGCGCGCGCGCCTTCAGCTTGAGCAGGATGTCGAGCAGCGCGTAGCTGTCCTTGCCGCCCGACACGCACACCATGACCTTGTCGCCCTCCTCGATCATGTTGTAGTCGACGATGGCACGGCCGACCTCGCGGCACAGGCGCTTTTCGAGCTTGTGCGTTTCGCGTTCGATCTTCAGGGAGTGGGCGGTGGCGTCGTCGGCGGCGGGCGCCTCGTCGATCCAGACGGCGTTCATGGTCAGGCTGCTTCGGGGAGTCGGGGGAGGGTGCGATTGTCCCCGATCCCCATTTCATGTGCCATCCGGGCGCTTTCTGGGCGCTTTCTTCGCGCCGCGTGCGGCTCAAGCCGCCGGAAACGCCGTGCGCATCGCCTCCACGAAGCGCCGCAGCCTGGCCGGGTAGAAGCGCGCATACGGGTACACGACGTACACCGGCGCGTGCGCCGCCTGCCACTGCGGCGCCAGGTGCAGCAGCCGCCCGGCCTGCAGGTCGTCGGCCAGCATCCAGGTCGACAGCACGCCCACCCCCACGCCCAGCACCGCCGCGCTGCGCAGCGCATTGAGGCTGTCGGTGATCATGCGCGGGCGGATCTGCACGCGGTGCACCTCGCCCGTGGTCTCGTGGGTCAGCACGACCTCGGTGCGGTAGAAGTTGCGCGCGGCCAGCCAGGGCAGCGCCTCCAGGTCGCGGGCGTGCACCGGCGGCGGCCCGCCGGTGAAGAGCGACGGCGCGCCCACCGCGATGCGCGGCACCTCCGACAGCCGGATCGCGACCACGCCGGGGTCGGTCACCTCGCCGACCCGGATGGCGCAGTCCACGCCCTCTGCAATGAAGTCGGGCGTGCGGTCCTGCGGGCCGTCGTGCAGCAGCCACTCGACAGTCATCTGCGGATAGCGGTGCAGGTAGGCGGCCAGCGGACCGACCAGCAGCTGTTGCCCGAAGACATGCGGCGCCACCACGCGCAGCCGCCCCTCGGGCTGGTCGCCGGCGCCGCGCACCTCGGCCTCGAAGGCGGTCCAGCTCAGGATGAGTTCGCGGGCGCGCTCGAAGCAGCGCTCGCCGTCCTCCGTGAGCTTCATGGCGTGGGTGGAGCGCTGCAGCAGCCGCACGCCCAGCGAACGCTCCAGCGCCTGCAGGCGGCGGCTCACGGTGGGCTGGGTGGTGCCCATCTGCGCGGCCGCGGCAGACAGGCTGCCGGCCTCGACGATGCGCACGAAGGTCTGCATCAGCTCGATGCGGTCGGCGGAGGCGGGAAGGGAGGTGGCCATGCGCCGAGCGTATAGCAGTTGTTCAAGCCGAGGCACTACCTTCAGGTACGGCGGGCGCGCACACTCCCGCTCATGTCTTCGAATCCAAGGGTTAACACCATGTCTTCCATTCAATCAACGCATGAAAAGCTGCCCGCCGCGCTGATCCTGCTGCTGGCGGCCAGCGCAGGTTTCGGCGTGGCGGCGCTTTACTACAGCCAGCCCATGCTGGGCGTGCTGGGGCCCGACATCGGCGCCTCGGCGCGCTCGGTGGGCTTCGTGCCCACGCTCACGCAACTGGGCTATGCGCTGGGCATTCTGTTGCTGGCGCCGCTGGGCGACCGCTTCGACCGGCGCCGCATCATCCTCGCGAAGGCCTCGGTGCTGGTGCTGGCTCTGCTTGGCGCGGCGTTTTCGCCCTCGGTCGGCCCGCTGCTGGTGGCCAGCCTCGTGATCGGCCTGTCGGCCACGCTGGCGCAGGACGTGGTGCCGGCCGCCGCCGCGCTGGCGCCCGAGGCGCACCGCGGCAAGATCGTCGGCACGGTCATGACGGGGCTGCTGCTGGGCATCCTGCTGTCGCGCGTGCTCAGCGGCTTTGTGGCGGAGCACTTCGGCTGGCGCGCGATGTTCGTGCTGGCGGCGGTGAGCATCGCGCTCATCGGCGCCGCCGCGGCACGCGGCCTGCCGCACCTGCGAGCGACCACGCAACTGGGCTACGGCGCCTTGCTGGGCTCGCTCGGCAAGCTCTGGCAGCGGCATGGCGCGCTGCGCCGCGCCACCCTGGCGCAGGCCCTGCTGTCGGTGGGTTTCAGCGCCTTCTGGTCGACGCTGGCCGTGATGCTGCACGGCGCGCCGTTCCATCTGGGCAGCGCCGCGGCCGGTGCCTTCGGGCTGGCCGGTGCGGCGGGTGCGCTGGCCGCGCCCATCGCCGGGCGCCTGGCCGACCGGCGCGGGCCGGAGCTGGTGATTCGCATGGGCGCCGCGCTGGTGGTGGTGTCGTTCGCCGCGATGCTGTTCGCGCCGCTGATGGCGCCCGCCGCGCGGCTCGCGCTGATCGTGGCCAGCGCCATCGGCTTCGACTTCGGCCTGCAGGCCGCGCTCATCGCGCACCAGACGGTGGTCTACGGCATCGACCCCGGTGCGCGCAGCCGGCTCAATGCGGTGTTCTTCACGGGGGTGTTCGTCGGCATGGCGACCGGCTCGGCGCTGGGTGCGCTGGTGCTGGCGCAGTGGGGCTGGTCGGGTGTGGCGCTGATGGCTGCGTTGTCGGCGCTGGGTGCGCTCGGCGTGCGGATGTGGCCTGCGGGTTCCAGGCCCGCCGTGGCCTGCGGCTCAGCCGCGTGAGACGGGTGCAGGGCCGTTCACCACTCGCCGGCTTCCATGCGGATCGCCACTTCGCAGTCGTCGAAGATTTCGAGCTTGGCGATCTTCACCCGCACGCCCACCACGCCGGGCAGTTGCAGCAGGCGCTGCACCAGCTTGCCGATGAGGCTTTCGAGCAGGTTCACGTGCTCCGCGGTGCACTCGTCGATGATGATGCGGCGCACCTTGCGGTAGTCGAGCACGTGGAAGATGTCGTCGTCCTGCGGCAGCAGCGGCTGCGGGCCGAGGCTGAGTTCGGCGTCGACCAGAATCGGCTGGGGCGCCGTTTTTTCCTGCTCGAGGATGCCCAGGTTGGCGTCGAAGCGCAGGCCCTGCAGGGTGAGGGTCTGGCGGCCCTGCGTGGCGGTGGGGGTGGCGTTGGCGGTGGCGGTGGCGGTGGGGCTGGACATGGTGCTGCTCACATGAGCGAGAAATCGCGCTCGAATTTCATCAGGTGCTGGCCGCCGTCCACCAGCAGCGTGGTGCCGGTGATCGAGCTGTTCTCCAGCGCGAACTTCACGGTGGCGCACACGTCTTCGGGGGTGGACGAGCGCCCCAGCGGCGACAGCTTGTGCAGGCGCGCGAAGGTGGCGTCGTCCAGCATGTGGCTGGCCAGCGTGAGGCCGGGCGCCACGCCCACCACGCGCACGCGCGGCGCCAGCGCCAGCGCCAGCATGGGGGTGGCGGCTTCCAGCGCGGCCTTGGAAAGCGTGTAGCTCACGAAGTCGGGGTTCGGGTTCCACAGCTTCTGGTCGAGCAGATGGACCACCGCGCCGTGCGCGTCGCGCGCGGCCAGGTGCTCGTGCAGCGCCTGCGCCAGCAGGATGGCCGCGCCGGTGTTGCTGCGCGCATGGCGCTCCATGAGCGCGTAGCTGAAGGTGGCGGCCTCGTCGTGCTCGAACAGCGCCGCGCTGTGCACCACCGCGTCGATGCCGCGAAAGCGCGCGACCACGCGGGGCAGCAGGGCGCGGGTGGCGGCCTCGTCTTCCAGGTCGGCGGCAAAGTGCGCGGAGTCGCCGGAGAGCGCCGCGCAGTCGGCCACCGTCTGCTCGGCCTCGGCGCGCGAATGGCGGTAGTGCACCGCCACCTGCCAGCCGCCCGCGGCCAGCGCCAGGGCGATCTCGCGGCCCAGCCTGCGGCCTGCGCCCGTGACGAGAACGGTGCGGCGGGGAGGGGTGGGGCGTGCGGTGCTCATGCGGGGAGAACTCGGAGGAAAAGAGAGAGCGGAGAGAGGACAGAGAGACAATGGCGCCGTGACGACCAAGACAACCCCCAGCAGTTTACCCACCGCCCTCGACCACCTCATTGCGCGTTCCGTCGAACGTGCGGGCGGCTGGATCGGGTTCGACCGCTTCATGGCGCTCGCGCTGTATGCGCCGGGCCTGGGCTATTACGCCAACACGTCGGCCAAGTTCGGCCACATGCCTTCGTCGGGCAGCGACTTCGTGACCGCGCCCGAGCTGACGCCGATGTTCGGCGCCACCCTGGCCGCGCAGGTGGCGCAGGCGCTGGCGCAGACCGGAACCGACACGGTGTGGGAGTTTGGCGCGGGCTCCGGCGCGCTGGCGGTGCAGCTGCTGCATGCGCTCGATGACATGGGCCGCACCGACGTGCGCTACCGCATCGTCGACCTGTCGGGCACGCTGCGCGAGCGGCAGCAGCAGGCGCTGGTTCGGCATGCGGGCCGCGTCGAGTGGCTCAATGAATTGCCGGAAGCCATGGAAGGCGTGGTGGTCGGCAACGAGGTGCTCGACGCGATGCCGGTACAGCTGCTGGCGCGCGTCGGTGGCCAGTGGTTCGAGCGCGGCGTGGTGCGCAACGCCGAGGGCAACGGCTGGACCTGGGCCGACCGCGAAACCGCATTGCGCCCGCCGGTGGAGCCGGCCGGCGAACACGACTACCTCACGGAAATTCATCCGCAGGCCAGGGCCTTCATCGCGACGCTGGCGGACCGGTTGAAAAAGGGCGCGGCCTTTTTCATCGACTACGGTTTTCCCGAGGGCGAGTACTACCACCCGCAACGCCACATGGGCACCGTGATGTGCCACCGCGCGCACCAGGCCGATGGCGATCCGCTGGCCGACGTGGGCTACAAGGACATCACCGCGCATGTGGACTTCACCGGCATCGCGCTGGCCGGCCAGGACGCGGGGCTCGAAGTGCTGGGCTACACGAGCCAGGCGCGGTTTCTGCTGAACTGCGGGCTGCTGGCGCACATGGAAGCCGGGTCGGTCGCCGAGCGCGCGATGGCGGCGCGGCTCATTCACGAGCACGAGATGGGCGAGCTGTTCAAGGTGGTGGGCTTTGCCGTCGGCCAGCCGTGGGACGCGATGGGTTTTGCCGAAGGCGACCGCAGCCACACGCTGTGAGCCGACGGGCCCCGGGGGCTCCGAACAAAGTCATAAGCTAGCAACGAAGAGTTCGTTTGGGAACGGCGGACAGGCCCCTACATTCGCGGCATGACAGCCGTTCTTTCCCATGCACCAGAGGCCGAGGCGCCCACGCAGCATTTCGACGTGCGCCCCTTCCGCGCCCCGGTGGGCGCTGAAATCGTCGGCCTCGACATCGCCCGGCCCATCAACGCCGAAGACTTCCGGCGCATTCACCGCGCGCATCTCGATCACCATGTGCTGGTGTTTCGCGACCAGCAGGTCAGCCCGCAGGCCCACATCGATTTCAGCCGCCGCTTCGGCCCGCTCGAGATCCATGTGCTGCACCAGTTCCAGCTGAAGAACCACCCCGAGATTCTCATCGTCTCCAACATCAAGGAGAACGGCGAGCCCATCGGCCTGGGCGACGCCGGTGTGTACTGGCATTCGGACATCTCGTACAAGCCCAGGCCCAGCCTCGGCTCTTTGCTGCATGCGCAGGAGCTGCCCAGCGAAGGCGGCGACACGCTCTTTGCCGACCAGCACCTTGCCTGGGACGCGCTGAGCCCCGCGCTGCAGCAGCGCGTGTTGCCGCTGAAGGCCGAGCACAGCTACCTGGCCAAGTACGAAGAACTGCGCGCCAAGAACCCCTGGCGCCCCAAGCTCTCGCAGGCGCAGATCGACCAGGTGGCGCCCGCCGTGCAACCCGTGGTGCGCACACACCCCGAGACCGGCCGCAAGGCGCTGTTCGTCAGCGAGCATTTCACGACGCGCATCGTCGGCCTGCCGCAGCACGAAAGCGATGCGCTGCTGGCCGAGCTGTTCGCGCACAGCGTGAAGCCCGAGTTCGTGTACCGCCACACGTGGGCGCCGCACGACCTGGTGTTCTGGGACAACCGCTCGCTGATGCACCTGGCGGCCGGCACGCCCGACCACCTGCGCCGCAGGCTGAACCGCACCACCATCGTGGGCGACACGCCCTTCTGATTTCATTTCTTCTCCTTCGCCTTCCTCTTTTCCGGACCGATTTCCATGAACCGCTTCACGCGCAGAGCCGCCGCATTCGTCACCGGCCTCGGCCTTCTTGCCGGCAGCCTTTCTCTCTCGTTTTCCGCGCACGCCGAAGGCCAGATCCGCATCGCCGAGCAGTTCGGCATCGTCTACCTGCTGCTCAACGTGGCGCAGGAGCAGAAGCTCATCGAGAAGCACGCGAAGGCCGCGGGTGTGGACGCCAAGGTCGAGTGGGTCAAGCTGTCGGGCGGCTCGGCGGTGAACGACGCGCTGCTGTCCGGCAACATCGAAATTGCGGGCGCCGGCGTGGGCCCGCTGCTCACGCTGTGGGACCGCACCAAGGGCAAGCAGAACGTGAAGGGCGTGGCCTCGCTGGGCAACTTTCCGTACTACCTGGTGAGCAACAACCCCAACGTGAAGAGCATTGCCGACTTCACAGAGAAGGACCGCATCGCGCTGCCCGCCGTGGGCGTGTCGGTGCAGTCGCGCGTGCTGCAGTTTGCTTCGGCCAAGCTGTGGGGCGACAAGGAGTTCAACCGGCTCGACAAGATCAGCGTGGCGCTGCCGCACCCGGATGCCGCCGCGGCCATCATCAAGGGCGGCACGGAGATCACCGGGCACTTCGGCAACCCGCCGTTTCAGGAGCAGGAGCTGGCGGGCAATTCGAATGCGCACATCGTGCTGAATTCTTACCAGGTGCTGGGCGGGCCGTCGTCGGCCACCGTGCTGTACGCGACCGAGAAATTCCGCAGCGAGAACCCGAAGACGTACAAGGCGTTCGTCGATGCGCTGGATGAAGCCGCCAGGTTCGTCACGGCCAACCCGGAGAAGGCGGCGGACATCTACCTGAAGGTGAGCAATGCCAAGCTCGACCGCGAGCTGCTGCTGAAGATCATCAAGAACCCCGAGGTGCAATTCAAGACCACGCCGCAGAACACGTACCCGCTGGCGGAGTTCATGCATCGGGTGGGGGCGATCAAGAACAAGCCGGCGTCGGTGAAGGATTATTTCTTTGACGATGCGCAGAATGCGTCGGGGAATTGATGGGCACCGCGAAGGCGCGTTCCGGGTTTGACTCCTTCCCCCTTTGGGGGAAGGTTGGGATGGGGGCGGGCAGAGCGGTGACGAAGCCGGCGCCGCTTGCCCCCACCCCAGCCCTCCCCCGGGAGGGGAGGGAGCAAGACCAGGAGGCAGCCGTTGCCCCGCTGCTGCAAGTCGACGCCGTCAGCCTCGACTACCGCACGCCCGAGCGCGTCGTGCGCGCCACGCACCGCGTGAGCTTCGACGTGCACGCCGCCGACCGCTTCGTGCTGCTCGGCCCCTCGGGCTGCGGCAAGTCGACGCTGCTGAAGGCCATTGCCGGCTTCATTCCTCCGGTCGAAGGAGAGATCCGCCTGGGCGGTGCGCGCGTCACGCAGCCCGGCCCCGACCGCATCGTCGTGTTCCAGGAGTTCGACCAGCTGCCGCCGTGGAAGACGGTGAAGCAGAACGTCATGTTCCCGCTGCTGGCCTCGCGCACGCTGGGCCGCAAGGAAGCCGCCGAGCGCGCGCTGCACTACCTGGACAAGGTGGGCCTGGCCAGGTTTGCCGACGTGCATCCGCACCAGCTCTCCGGCGGCATGAAGCAGCGCGTGGCCATTGCCCGCGCGCTGGCGATGCAGCCGCGCGTGCTGCTGATGGACGAGCCCTTTGCCGCCCTGGACGCGCTCACGCGCCGCAAGATGCAGCAGGAGCTGCTCGAGCTGTGGGACGAGGTGCGCTTCACGCTGCTGTTCGTCACGCATTCGATCGAAGAGGCGCTGGTGGTGGGCAACCGCATCGCGCTGCTGTCGCCGCACCCGGGGCGCATGCGCGCGGAAATCAACAGCCACGGCTTCTCGCTGGCGAGCCTGGGCGGGGCGGAGTTTCAGCGCACGGCGCAGCGCATTCACGACATGCTGTTTGAAGAAGAGCCCGAAGTGGTGGTGACTTCGTGAACCCTGTCTTTCCCCCTCCCCTCCCGGGGGAGGGTCGGGGTGGGGGCACAGCGGCCTCCACCACAACGCGGCGCCTGATCGAAGGCCTGCCCCCATCCCAACCTTCCCCCGGAAGGGGAAGGAGCAATACCCAATGAGCACCCTCACGCCTCCCATCCGCCCCGAATACGAACGCACGCTCGAGCCCTTCACCGAGCTGCCCGTCGAACGCAGCCTGCCCCTGGGCACGCGCATCTGGTCGCACGCCTGGCTGCGCAAGGGCCTGATCCTCATCGCCATCGCCGTGCTGTGGGAACTTGCCGCGCGCTGGCAAGACAACGACCTGCTGCTGCCCACGTTCACCGCCACGGCCCGCGCGCTGGTCGAAGGCATCGCCAGCGGCGAGCTGATCGAGAAGGTGCGCATTTCGCTGGCCGTGCTGCTGCAGGGGTACATCGCCGGCGTGCTGCTGGCCTTTGCGCTCACCACGCTGGCAGTGTCCACACAGATCGGGCGCGACCTGCTGGACACGCTCACCGCCATGTTCAACCCGCTGCCCGCCATCGCGCTGCTGCCATTGGCGCTGCTGTGGTTCGGCCTGGGGCGCGGCAGCCTGGTGTTCGTGCTGATTCATTCGGTGCTGTGGCCGCTGGCGCTCAACACCTATGCGGGCTTTCAGGGCGTGCCCGAAACGCTTCGCATGGCGGGGCGCAACTACGGCCTGAAGGGGCTGCGCTATGTGCTGCAGATACTGGTGCCGGCCGCGCTGCCGTCGATTCTTTCGGGGCTGAAGATCGGCTGGGCCTTTGCGTGGCGCACGCTGATTGCGGCGGAGCTGGTGTTCGGCGCGTCGTCGGGCAAGGGCGGGCTGGGCTGGTACATCTTTCAGAACCGCAACGAGCTCTACACCGACCGCGTGTTCGCGGGCCTGGCCATGGTGGTGCTCATCGGCCTGCTGGTGGAGACCCTGGGCTTCAAGACGCTGGAGCGGCTCACGGTGCGCCGCTGGGGCCAGCAGCGCTGAAGCCGGTCAAGGCCCAATCAAGGCCCAGTCAAGGCCGATCAGCCGGACTTCTTCGTGCCCTGTCGCAGCGCGCGCAGCTCGCCGTTGAGGAACTCCCCGGCGTCGCGCACCGCGCCGTCGTGCAGCTTCACCCGGTAGGCCTGGCCGGTCATTTCAGAGTGCGAGGCGCAGCGCGCAATGAAGTCTTCCGCCGTGACCAGTTCCTTTTTGAAGTGGTCGTACTTCGCCTGCATGTGCTTGGCGGCGTCGGCGGCGTTGTATTCGCTGCCGTTGCGCAGGAAGACCATCGACGACATCTTCGCCACGCGCTGGATCAGCGTGTCGATCAGCTGGCCCTCCGTGGCGGAGGGGGTGGCATGGGCCAGCAGGGCGGAGGCGCCCAGCAGGAGCGTCAGCAGCGCGGCGCGCAGGTGTTTGAAGGAAGCCATGTGGTGTGCCATGTGTTGCTTTAGCTGGCAATTTCCGGGCCATGCCAGGTGCATCGGCCCCGCCGTGTCAAACCCCGGCCGGCTCGGGTCTAATCGCAGGTTTTGGCACGTGTTCTCCTCTCTCCCATGCGCTCTTCCACCCCCGTGACCCCCGACCTTTCGTCGATTGCCCAGGCACTGGCCGATGCCGCCGCCGCGCAGTCGATGCACTACTTTCGCACGCCGCTGGACATCATCACCAAGGCCGACGAGAGCCCCGTCACGCTGGCCGACCGCGCCGCCGAGACGGCCATGCGCGAGATCCTCGGCCAGCGCGTGCCGGCCGACGGCATCTACGGCGAAGAGCACGGCCCCGAGCGGCTGGAGGCCGAGCGCGTGTGGGTGCTCGACCCGATCGACGGCACCCGCAGCTTCATCACCGGCTCGCCGCTGTGGGGCACGCTCATCGGCGTGCTGCAGGCCGGGCGCGTGGTGCTGGGCATGGTCGACATGCCGGTGCTCAAGGAGCGCTGGATCGGCCAGGCCGGCACGGGCGCCACGCGAAACGGCCAGCCCGTGCGCGTGAGCGGCTGCACCGAGGTGGCCAATGCCCGCATCGTCACCACGTCGCCGGACATCTTTGCGCCGGCCGACTGGCAGGCCTTCGACCGGCTCAGCCGCCAGTGCGCCATGCGCCGCTTCGGCGGCGACTGCTACGGCTACGCGCAGCTGGCGGGCGGCACCATCGACCTGGTGGTGGAGACCGGCCTGCAGCCCTACGACTACCTGGGCCCGGCCGGGCTGATCGAGGCGGCCGGCGGCGTCATCACTGACTGGCAGGGCCGCCCGCTGGGCCTGAAGTCCGACGGGCGCGTGATTGCGGCCGCAACGCACGAACTTCACCGACAAGCGATGGCCGTGCTCTCGGCCTAGACTGTCCGAATGTTCCGCTGGCTGATCGTCGTTGTCCTTGCCTTGGTGCTCATGAGCGGCCTGACCGCCTGGCTGCGCCGCTTCGGCTTCGGACGGCTGCCCGGCGACTTCGAGTTCCGCGCCTTCGGCCGCGCGTGGCAGTTGCCCATTGCCAGCACCATGGTGCTGAGCATGATTGCCGCGCTGGTCGCGCGCCTTCTGTAGAAAAGACAAACCCCAATGAGAGCCTGCGTAGACATCGGTGGCACCAAGGTGGCCGTGAGCCTTTCCGCTTCGAGCGAGGCACCGCTGGTCGGGCGCCGCAGCGAGCCGACCGCCAAGACCGGCGACAACGACGCCGTGGCGGTGCAGATCCTGCGGATGATCGACGAGGTTTGCGCCGAACAAGGGGTGGACCCGGCGAGCATCGAGCGCGTGGGCGTGTCCTCCACCGGGCCTTTCGAGTTGCGCGGCGGCATGGTCGAACTGGCCACGCCCAACATCTGCGGCGGCATTGCCGGCCCCTCGCGCGGCCTGCCCAATGCATGGATGACCGCCATCGTGGAGGCACCGCTGGCCCAGCGCTTTGCCCATGTGCGCGTCGAGAACGACGCCGTGGCCGCGCTGGAGGCCGAGCGCCACTGGGGCGCGCTGAAGGGCATCGACGACTGCGCCTACGTCACCTGGAGCACCGGCGTGGGCGTGGGCCTGTGCGTGGGCGGTCGCGCACTGCGGGGCAAGAACGGCAACGCGGGCCACGCGGGCCACAGCTTCGTGGTGGACGACGACAGCGGCGCGCTGTGCGGCTGCGGCAACGTCGGCGACGTCGAAGGGCTGATTGCCGGCAACTCGATTGCGCGGCGCTTCGGCCAGCCGGCGGCCGAACTCTTCACGGCCGCGGCGGCCGGCGAGCCGAAAGCGCTCGAAACCGTCGACGCGCTGTGCCGCGTGATGGGCCGCATGCTCTACAACCTGGTCATCACGCTCGACCTGCAGCGCATCAGCCTGGGGGGCAGCGTGTTCTGGCACCACCAGGAATTCTTGTTGCCGCGGCTGCAGGCGCAGATCGACGGCAAGCTGCTGCCGCTGACGCGCGGTGTCACGCTCGTGCCCGCGGGCCTGGGTGACAAGGTCGGCGACTACGCCGCGCTGGCGCTGCTCGACTGAGCAGGCGCGCCACTCTCCTCAAGACAACCCGGCGCACCATGAACGCGTCGCCCCGCCGCCCCGGTGTCGCCTACCTGCTGCTGGCCGTGGGCGGCTGGCTGGGCGCGCACCGGTTCTACCTGGGGAGCTACGTGGGCGGCGCGGGGCAACTGGCGCTGCTGTCGTTCGGGCTCAGCGGCCTGCGCGGCGCGCGCTTCGGCCTGCTGCTGTTGCTGCCGTGGCTGCTGTTCGACATCTACTGGGTGTACCGCCGCACCCGGCATGCGGCGGCGCAGGGCGCCCATCGTCCGGCCCGCGCGGAGGCCCGGAGCTACGACCCCGCCGGCCTCGCCGAAGCCGACAGGCTGCAGGCGCAGTTCGTCGCGGCCGCCGAGGCGCACGACTGGCCGAACGCCGTGGCCATTGGCGAGCAGATCGTCGCCACCGCGCGCCGTGTCTTCCAGGGGCCGCACCAGAACCTGGCGATGTCGCTGTGCATGCTCGGGCAGGCCTGCTACCAGCTCAAGGCCTTCGACAAGGCCAAGGCGGCCATCGAAGAAAGCCTGGCCATTGGCCGCCAGATCGGCATGCCCGAAGAAGACATGGACATCGCCCGCAAGGCGCTGGTCGTCACCCAGGCGGGCATTGCGCAGCGCAACGCGGGCGGTGCGGCGTCCGACGAGGCCGCCGTGCTGATGAACCTGCTGGAAGACCGCGAGATGCGCTGCCACGAGGCGCTGGCCCATGGCGACCTGCAGCGCGCCGAACAGCTGGGCGCCGAGGCCGTCGCCGCCAGCCGGCAACTGTGCGGCGGCCCCGGCAAGGCCGTGGTGCGCCAGCTGGCCGCCTACGCGGAGCTGTGCCGCCGGCTGCAGTGGCAGGACAAGGCCGAGGCATCGGCGCACGAGGCGCTGGCCATGATCGGCGAGCTGGGCCTGGACGACGGCTGGCGGCGCGGGCCGACCAACACCCTGGCGCTGCTGCACGCCGCGGCCGGCCGGGCCGGCGAGGCGGAGGCGCTCTACAAGAAGACCATTGCCATGGCCATCGCCGAGGCCAAGGGCGGCTCCAGCGACAGTGTGGTGCGCGCCTTCAACAACCTGGCGTTTCTGTACGCGGAGTCGGGCCAGGAGGCCAAGGCCGAGCTCTGCTACGCCCGCGCGCTGGTGCACCTGGACAAGATGAGCGAGGCCAACGTGCAGGGCGACGCCGAGCTGCATTCCCACCTGCTCAACAACTTCGGCGGCCTGCGCATGGCGCGGCGCGACTTCAACAGCGCGCGGCCCCTGTACGAGCGCTCGCTGGCCATTCAGCAGCGCAGTTGCCGCGGCATATCGACCGCCGCCGCCAACGCGCACAACGACCTGGGCCTGATGGCGCAGGACGAGGGCGACCTGCGCCAGGCGCTGATGCACTTTCAGCGCACGCTGCTGCTCAACCAGATCTGCACGCCCGACCACTTCAAGAACATCGCGGGCGCGCAGCGCAACGTGGACGACGTGAGCATGGTGCTGGCGGCCGTGGCGCGCGCCGCGCGCATGGAGCCCAGCACATGAGCATCGGCGGCGCCTTCCACGCGCTGGACCGCTACCGGCTGCGCGCGCTGGTGATCGATCCGTCGACCGTGTCCGGCTTCCTGAACACGCCGCCGGCGCAGGGCGGCCCGCACGCGCAACAGACGGTGGAGCAGGCCTGGGACGTGGTGCGCACGCTGCTGCCCGAGGCAGTGGACGGCGAGATGCTGGACGGCACCGACGGCCTGGGCTGCATCTACCTCACGGCCGCGCATGTCGAGCGCGCGGCGGCGCGGCTGGCGCAGTGCGACGTGCAGGCGCTGGTCGGGCGCTTCACGGGCGAGCCGGAGCGCTTCGCCGAGCTCTACTGGGCGAAGGTCTGGCAGGACGGTGCGCGGGACCTGGCAGGCCTGCTGGACGATGTGAAGCGCTTCTTTGCCGGCGCGGCCGAGCGGCGCGACGCGGTCGTCTTCTACATCGCGTGAGCTGTCAGCCCGGAGGCCTGACGGCCGCCACGATCTCGCCCAGCCGCCGCAGCCCCTGGTCGACCGCCTTCGAATACGGCCAGCCGCAGTTCAGCCGCAGGTAGTTGTCGAAGCGGCCCGAGTTCGAGAACTGCGCGCCCGGCGCCACCAGCATGTGCTCGCGCAGCGCGGCCTCGAACACCGCCACCGACGAGCGCTGCTCCGGCAGCTCCACCCACAGCTGCAGCCCGCCGCGCGGCAGGTTCAGCCGCGTGCCCGGCGGAAAGTATTTGGCGATGGCGTCGGCCGTCTGGTCGCGCTGCACATGCAGCCGCTCGCGCAGGCGGCGCAGGTGGCGGTCGTAGGCGCCGCTGGCCACGAACTCGCCCGCGGCAATCTGCGCCAGCGCCTCGTTGTTGCGCGTCTGCGCGTACTTGAGCATTTCCACCTGCGCGTGCCAGCGCCCCGCCGTGATCCAGCCCAGCCGCAGCCCGGGTGCGAGCACTTTGTGCAGCGAGGCGCAATAAATGACGTTGCCCGTGCGGTCCCACGACTTCATGGCGCGCAGCGGCACGTCGGTTTCCACCAGGTCGCTGTAGGTGTCGTCTTCGACCAGCGCGATGCCGTGGCTCTCGCACAGGTGCACCAGGCGCTGCTTGTGGCTGTCGGGCATCACGCTGCCGATGGGGTTCTGCAGGTGCGGCACCACCACCACGGCCTTGATGTCGTCGTAGGTGTGAATGGCCAGGTCGAGCGCCTCCAGCGACATGCCGGTCTGCGGGCTGGTCGGTATTTCCAGCGCGCGCAGGCCCAGGCTTTCGAGCACCTGCAGCAGGCCGTAGAACGTGGGCGACTCCACCGCCACCGTGTCGCCGGGCTTGGCGATGGCGCGCAGCGCGAGGTTGAGTGCCTCGATGCAGCCGTTGGTGACCAGCACTTCATCGGGCGCCACCGTCATGCCGATGCGCATGTTGCGTTGCGCCAGCGCCTCGCGAAACTGCAGGTGGCCGCGTTGCGACGAGGCGGTGGTCAGCAGTTCGGGCCGTTGGCGCAGTGCGCGGGTCATGGAGTTGCGCAGTGCTTCGGCCGGGTACAGCTCGGGGGCCGCGCGTGCAATCGCAAAGTTGAGCTTCACGCCGGTGTGCCGTCCGCGCGCCATGAAGTTGGCCATGCGTGCGCGCATGCTGACCAGTTGCGCGGGGTCGGGCGGCACGTCGGCCACGGGCTCTTCCATCGGCGCGATGGCCATGCGTTGCGGGCGCCGCACGAAGTAGCCAGAGCGGTCGCGCGCCTCGACCCAGCCGTCGCTTTCCATGGCGCGGCAGACCTGCAGCGCGGTCGACAGGCTGATGCTGTGCAGCCGCATGAGTGTGCGCAGCGAGGGCAGCTTGTCGCCTTGCTTGAGGGAGCCGGTGTGGATCGCATCCACGTAGTGCGCGGAGAGCTGGCGGTAGAGCGGTAGCGAGTCCATGAGGTCGATGTTCCCTGCATCGCGCATCGAAAAACAGATGCAGTTGGTCGGGAAAAAGACCATAACAGATGCTCTTTAGGGCGAGCTGTTCCGGTCGCAATAGCCATGGTGTGTGCCTGTTTTTCAGGCGGCCGAATTCCTACGATTCATGTCCAAGTCACTGCTCCTGAAGGCCCGCCATGATCACCACACTCACTTGCGCACCGGATTCCGTCGTTCTGGAAACGGGGCAGTCGTTGCGCGTTGCCCTGGACGCAGGGGCCTGGTTGCAGGTGTTCGAGGGGCGCGTTCGCGTGGTGTCTCCGCCCAGTTGGTTCGGGGACACGGTGTTCACCGCGCAGACGGTGCTGTCCGAAGGGGATGTGCATCGTCTTGCCGTTGGCGGGTGGATCGAGGTGGTGGCGTTGTCGTCTGCGCACCTGCGTGTTCATGCGCCGATGACGGCGCCGGTTTTGCCTGAACCTCGGCCTGTGATGCGCCTTGTGCGGCTGCTTACCGGGTGGTGAGAGTTGCTTCAGGGCGTGTGCACAGGCCGCCGGGTACTCCCCTCCGCGAATGTCCCCCGCTTCGCTCCTCCTTTATTTCGCTGCGGGGAGCACCCGACGCCCTGTGCACCAGGGCACGCTCTGGGTGATCGCACGATCAACCACTGCTCTGTCCAACGCTCACGTCGATGGGGTGCCTTGCGCAGCGAAATAAAGGAGGAGGGGCGAAGCCCCGGGGGACATTCGCGGAGCAAGGCACCCCGTCGGCGTGAGCGCCGCCCTGAACAAAGCGCCCTGAATAAGGCGCCCCGAACAACGCAGCGCAAAGAAAACTCAGCGCTCGCTCGCAGCCTCACGCAGCGCATCGAGAAACGACCGCCGCCACCAATGAATGTCCTGCTCGCGAATGCGCGACAGCAGCTTCTGGTGACGCTCCCGCCGCTCTTCCAACGGCATCTGCAGTGCCTGCTGAACCGTCTCCGCCGTGCCGTGCGTGTCGTATGGGTTCACCAGCAGCGCCTCTTTCAACTGCTCCGCCGCACCCGCGAAGCGCGACAACACCAACACACCCGGGTCCTCCGGATCCTGCGCCGCGATGTACTCCTTGGCCACCAGGTTCATGCCGTCGCGCAACGGCGTCACCAACCCCACCGCCGCCGCACGACACAACCCCGGCACCCGCTTGCGCGCCACCATCCGGTGGATGTAGCGCACCGGCATCCAGTCGAGCTCGCCATAGTCGCCGTTGATCGCACCGCACAGCGACTCCAGCTCGCGCCGGATGTCTCCGTAGGCGTCGACCGTCTCGCGCGTGGGCGAGGCAATCTGGATCAGCGTCGCGCTGCGCCGGTTCTCCGGGTAATGCGCAAGCAATTCGCGAAACGCGCGCACCCGCTGCGGAATGCCCTTGGAGTAGTCCAGCCGGTCGATGCCCAGCAGCAGCCTGCGGCTCGAATACTCGCGCTTCATCGTCTCGTACATGTCGCGCGCCTCCTTGGCATGCGTGAGCGCGGTGAACTCGTCCACGTCGATGCCGATGGGGAAGGCGCTGCAGCGCACCGTCTGCCCGTAGGCGCGGTACATGTCGTCGCCCAGGTACTCGCCGCGCGCCTCGTTGCGCACGTAATGCTCGAAATGCTGCACGTCCTGCTGCGCCTGAAAGCCGATCAGGTCGTAGGCGAACAGCGAGCGCATCAGCCACTCGTGCTGCGGAATGGCCGCGATGATGATCTGCGGCGGCAGCGGAATGTGCAGGAAGAAACCGATGCGCTGCTTGCAGCCCATGGCGCGCAGCTCGGCCGCCAGCGGCATCAGGTGGTAGTCGTGGATCCAGATGATGTCGTCGTCCTTCAACATCGGCATCAGCTTGCGCGCGAACAACTGGTTCACGCGCCGGTAGCCGCCGATGAAGCCGGCCTCGAAGTGGGCCAGGTCCAGGCGGTTGTGGAACACCGGCCACAGCACGTCGTTGCTGTAGCCCAGGTAGTAGCTGTCGTGGTCCTCACGGCTCAGGTCGATGGTGGCCAGCGTCACCTTGCCGGCCTGGTGCTTGTGCAGCTCGCCTTCGCCGGTCGGGCCGCCTTCCACGATCTGGCCGCTCCAGCCGAACCACAGGCCGCCGCTTTGCTGCAGCGATTCACCCAGTGCCACGGCCAGGCCGCCGGCCGCGGGCTTGCGTGGGTCGGCCACGCGGTTGGAAACGACGACAAGGCGGCTCATATGCAGGAATCCCAGGGCGCGGACAGGCGCACGGCCGCGTTGATGATGCCGACCATCGAATAGGTCTGCGGAAAGTTGCCCCACATCTCGCCCGTGACCGGGTGGGTGTCTTCGGACAGCAGGCCCAGCGGGTTGCGCGCCGCCAGCATGGTCTCGAAGATCTGGCGGGCCTCGGCCTTGCGGCCGATCTTGGCCAGCGCGTCGATGCGCCAGAAGGTGCAGATGTTGAACGCCGTCTCGGGCTTGCCGAAGTCGTCGGCGGCCTCGTAGCGGCGCATGTACGGTCCGTCGCACAGCGACTTTTCCATGGCGTCCACGGTGGAGATGAAGCGCGGGTCGAGCGCGTCGATCAGGCCCACCTCCACCATCAGCAGGATGCTGGCGTCCAGCTCGTGCCCGCCAAAGCTTTCGGCAAAGGCCTGGCGCTCCTCGCACCAGGACTTTTCGAGAATTTCTTCCTTCATGCGCGCGGCATGGTCGCCCCAGTAGGCGGCGCGATCGGGCAGCGCCAGCGCATGGGCGATCTTGGCCAGGCGGTCGCAGGCGGCCCAGCTCATCAGCGCCGAGCTGGTGTGCACGCGGGCGCGGGTGCGCAGCTCCCACATGCCGGCGTCGGGCGTGCCGTACACGCGCACCGCCTGCTCGCCCACCGCCTCCAGGTGCGGAAACTCCGCCACGCCCGCGCGGCTGAGCAGCCGGTGGTCATGAAAGGCCTGCGCCGCGCCGAGCACGATGTTGCCGTACACGTCGTGCTGAAAATGCTCCTGCGCCTGGTTGCCCACGCGCACCGGGCCCATGCCGCGGTAGCCCGGCAGGCCTTCCACGAAAGACTCGGGCAGGTCGCGCTCCAGGCCGATGCCGTACAGCGGCTGGATGTGCTCGCCGTGCGAGCCGATCACCACGTTGCCCAGCCAGCGCAAATAGTCTTCCATGGTGCCCACCTCGCTCAGCGAGTTGAGCGCGCGCACCACGAAGAAGGCGTCGCGCAGCCAGCAGTAGCGGTAGTCCCAGTTGCGCTGGCTGCCCGGCGCCTCGGGGATGCTGGTGGTCATGGCGGCCACGATGGCGCCGGTGTCCTCGTACAGCGAGAGCTTCAGCGTGATGGCCGCGCGGATCACCGCGTCCTGGTACTCGAAGGGAATGGCCAGGCGCTTGCTCCAGGTGCGCCAGTAGGCGATGGTCTCCTGCTCGAACTTGCGCGCCGTGTCGGCAATGCCGTCGAGCAGCGTCTCGTCCACGCCGAACATGAAGTTGTACTCGCGCGAAAGCACGAAGGGCTGGCGCGAGAGGATGTGCGAAATGGAGGCGTCGGTGTTCAGCCGCAGCGTGAGGTCGGGACCGACGTAGCGAATGTGGTTGCTGCCGCGCGTCACTTCCACCGGCGCCGAGGCGCCCCATTGAAAGCGCGGGTCGAGCGACACGCGGATGCGCGGCGCGCCGGCAATGGGGCGCACGCGGCGCACCATCATCAGCGGGCGAAAGTAGCGCGAGCGGCTGTAGAAGCGCGGCGCAAAGTCGGTGATCTCGATGCCCTGGCCGGTGCTGTCGAACAGCTGCGTGCGCAGCACGGCGGTGTTCGGCTCGTACCACTGCTTGGCTTGCGCAAAGTCCTCGATCTCGATGGCCCAGGCGCCGGCTTCCTCGCCGGGGTGCAGCAGGGCGTTGAACACCGGGTCGCCGTCGAAGCGCGGCAGGCAGCACCACACGGCGCGCCCGCGCGCGTCGATGAGCGCGGTGTAGGCGCAGTTGCCGATCACGCCGACGTTGAGCGAGGGCTCGGCGGGTGGCGCGAAGCCGCGCGTGGCGGGGGCGGCTGCGGCGTGGGGGCCGGTCGTGCCCGTTGCGCCTTTGGCGGAGGCTTGTTCCGTGGGCGCCGTGGCCAGTTGTTGTTCGCTCATTCGGGGCTCCTCGGGGAATCTGGGGTGGGGCTCGGCGCTGTCTTCGGGCCCGCCAGCTGGTCGCGCGCCTGCACCAGCCATTCGTAGACGGCGCGCGGCGACTCGAGCCGGTGCAGCGCCAGGCTGGGCCCGGCACCGACCTTCACCGCGATGCCGCCGCGCGGCTGCACCACGGCAAAGCCGCTTTCGTCGGTGGTGTCGTCACCCAGAAAGAACGGCGTGCGGCCCGCGAACGGCGCCTCGGTCATGAAGGCGTCGATGGCCGTGCCCTTGTTGACGCCGGCGGGCTTCACCTCGAAGACGAACTTGCCGTGCATGAGCTCGAACTGCGGGTGGTGCGCAATGGCGCGCGACATGGCGTCGCGGCACACCGCCTCGAGCTGCGGCGCCAGCCGGTAGTGCAGCGCGATGGCCGCGTGCTTGCGCTCCACCAGCAGGCCCTCGTGCACGCGCGCGAGCTCGTTGGCCACCTCGAGGATGGGCAACAGGTCGGGTGCGTGTTGCTCCTGCGTGTGGCCCTTGGCGTCGCGGCGCTGCACGCCGTGCTCGCCCGCGGCGGGCAGGCGCAGCGGCGCCAGAAAGCGGTCGATGGAATCGATCTGGCGGCCCGACACCACGGCCAGCGCGCCACCGAGCTGGTCGCTCAGGTCACTGAGGAGGGCGACGAGGGCAGGGGGAATCTCGATGGCTTCGGGCGTGGGCGCAAGGCCGACGAGCGTGCCGTCGAAGTCGAGAAAAAGGGCTGCATCACGGCCCAACGGAGGAGGCAACTGTGCGTTGCTGCTGGTGGACTTTGGCATTGGCAAAAACAATAACACGCGTCACCGGCGGTGCGTGTCGGCCAAAACCGGAAGGTGGGTTCGATGGGGTCCATGAAGGATGGGTATGGCTCCCTCCCCTGCCGGGGGAGGGTTGGGGTGGGGGCATGACGGCGTCCGAACAAGCGCGGCGCCTGCGCGAAGGCCTGCCCCCATCCCAGCCTTCCCCCGGAAGGGGAAGGAGCAAGACAAACGCGCCGGCTTTCGGGTTTTGCTCCCTCCCCTCCCGGGGGAGGGCTGGGGTGGGGGCACGACGGCGCTCGAACAAGCGCGGCGCCTGCGCGAAGGCCTGCCCCCATCCCAGCCTTCCCCCGGAACGGGAAGGAGCAAGACAAACGCGCCGGCTTTCGGGTTTTGCTCCCTCCCCTCCCGGGGGAGGGCTGGGGTGGGGGCACGACGGCGCTCGAACAAGCGCGGCGCCTGTGCGAAGGCCTGCCCCCATCCCAGCCTTCCCCCGGGAGGGGAAGGAGCAAGACAAACGCGCCGGCTTTCGGGTTTTGCTCCCTCCCCTACCGGGGGAGGGCTGGGGTGGGGGCATGACGGCGTCCGAACAAGCGCGGCGCCTGTGCGAAGGCCTTCCCCCGGGAGGGGAAGGAGCAAATCCCGAAAGCTTCAGGCCAGCGATGCGGCCACTGCCTCGACGCGTGCCTTGTGGATCGCTTCGCCGATCTTCGGCCCGGTGGCGCCGGCCTGCTGGGCGGCGCGGGCCACCACGTCGGTCGGCACGGCGGCGGCCGTGGACAGCACGGCGAGCAGGCGCGCTCGCTGCGGGTATGCGGGGGCTTCGGCGCCTTCGGAGTCTCCAGAAGCCTCCGCGCCCACCCGGCCACGTGCCGCGCACTCGCAGGCCAGCAAGGCTTCGGCAAAGCGCGCGGGCTTGCGAAACGCGTCGCAGCGCGCCAGCAGACGCACCAGGCCGGTCGCGTCGAGCGCGCGGCTGTCATCGATGCAGCTTTGCTCGCGCGTCACCACCTCGGCCAGTTCGCGGATGTCCAGCGGCACGCGCCAGCGGTCGCACACCGCGTGCAGGGGTTTCAGATCGGGCGCCAGGCCCCGGACCAGGCAAGCAAAGCGCACCGCCAGCGAAGCCTGCAGCCGCGCGCCGGTGTCGACCACCGCCATCCAGTGGTCCGGTTCGCCCGCGGCGTCGAGTTCGGGCAGCAGCACGCCCAGTGCGCCGCAGTCGCGCAGCACCTCGAACATGCGCGAAGGGCGCGTTTCCATCAGGCCGCGCGACAGCTCCTGCCACACGCGCTCGGCCACCAGCGCATCGGCCTCGCCGGCCGCGACCATCTCGCGCATCAGCGCCATGGTGTCGGGCGCGACGCTGAAGTCGGCGAAGCGGGCGGCGAAACGCGCCACGCGCAGGATGCGCACGGGGTCTTCGCGGAAGGCGTCGGTCACGTGGCGCAGCACCTTGTCGCGCAGGTCGCGCTGGCCGTGGAAGGGGTCGGCCAGCGTGTCGGGCGTGGGGTCGAAGGCGCCGTTTGCATCCACGCGTTCGGCCGGCAGCGCGATGGCGTTGACGGTCAGGTCGCGGCGCGCCAGGTCCTGCTCCAGCGTGACGTCCGGCGCGGCATGCACGGTGAAGCCGCGGTAGCCGGGCGCGCTCTTGCGCTCGGTGCGGGCCAGCGCGTATTCCTCGCGCGTGCGCGGATGCAGAAACACCGGAAAGTCGCGCCCCACCGGCAGGTAGCCGCGGGCTGTCATGTCTTGAGGTGTGGCGCCCACCACCAGCCAGTCGTGGTCGGACACCGGGCGGCCCAGCAGGCGGTCGCGCACGGCACCGCCGACAAGAAAAATCTTCATCGCGGCAGTGTAGGGATACTCCTCACTCGCAAAAAAGAACGGTCGTTCGATAATCGCCGCCGCAGACCGGGCCATCGTTCGTCCATCGAGCGAATGTCAGCGGCATCCACAAGCCGGCGCCCGGTTTTGCAGAGGGATCTTTCAACCCAAGGAGCAATTCACATCATGAAGAAAACAATGATTGCGCTGGCGGCCGTGGGCGCACTGGCGTCCGGGAGTGCCATGGCGCAACAGGCCGGCGACTGGATCGTGGGCGCGGGCTGGTTTCATCTGTCACCGCAGGATTCGAGCAAGCCGCTGGCCGTGACGTCCCCCATTCCGGCCGTGCTGCCGGGCTCGGGTGCCAGCGTGAGCGACTCCGACACGCTCGGCCTGAACGCCATGTACTTTCTCGACAGCCACTGGGCGGTGGAAGGCGTGTTCGGCGTGCCGCCCAAGTTCAAGCTCAACGGCACCGGCACGCTGGGCCGCGTCGGCGAACTCGGCGAGGCCCGCCAGTGGAGCCCGACCCTGCTGGCCAAGTACTACTTCAACGAGGGCACCTCCGCCTTTCGTCCGTACGTGGGCCTGGGTGCCACCTATGTCTGGTACAGCGACGTCAAGCTGACCTCCAACATGCAGAGCGCGCTGGCCAGCCAGTTCCGCCAGTCGCCGTTGGCGGTCAACACCACGGCCAAGCTCGACAGCTCGTTCGCGCCGGTGGTCAACGTGGGCGTGGCGTACCAGTTCGACAAGCACTGGGGCCTGTCGTTCTCGGTGTCTTACATCCCGCTGAAGACCAAGGCCAAGCTCACCACCACCTCCATCACCGGCCTGCCCGTGGCCACGAGCGAAGCCAGCCTCAAGCTGAACCCGATCGTCACCTACCTGGCGGCAACCTACCGGTTCTGAGCGCCGCCGCCTGCCTTCAACGCCTTACCGCCCTGTGCGGTAGGGCTCTTCGAACTGCAGGAAATCCTTTTCCGCCCGTGCGTCATCGAGCCAGGCCTTCACGCCCGGCAGCGCCTGCACACGCGCGATGTAGGCCGAGATCTGCGCCGGCACCGGCAAGCCGTAGGTCGTGATGCGCGTGCCGATGGGCGCGAAGTAGGCATCGGCGATGCCGAACGCACCGAACAGCATCGGGCCGCCGTGCGCGTCGAGCAGGCTGCTCCACATCTGCACGATGCGCGCCACGTCGCTGGCCACCGCGGGTTCTTCTTTCATGAGCCGAGCGCCCACCTCGGGCAGCGAGGCTTCGATGTTCATGCCGCAGTGGCCGCGCAGGCCGCCAAAGCCCGAGTGCATTTCGGCGCACACGCTGCGCGCGCGTGCGCGGTCGGCGGCGGCCTGGGGCCAGAGCTGCTTTTCGGGGAAGGTCTCGGCGAGGTATTCGGCAATGGCCAGCGTGTCCCACACCACGAGCGCGCCGTCGGTCAGCACCGGCACCTTGGCCACGGGGTTGATGGCCGCGATGGCGCCCTTGAATGTCGAGCCGGCCTCGAAGGAGTCGAAGCGCACCATGACTTCCTCGAAGTCGATGCCGGCCTGCTTCATCAGCACCCAGGGCCGCATGGACCACGACGAGTAATTCTTGTTGCCGATGTAGAGCTTGCGCATGAGGGGTCTCCGGTGCGTTGGGGTTCGAACAAAGCGGTCGATGCTAGCGGCGCGCCATGCGGCGATTGATGCCGAGCGCGGCGCGAATTGATGCGGCCGGGGCAGGGCGCGGCGGCTCAGCGGCCCGGGGTGTCGTCGGGCGCCGTGATCACGCGGCGAGCGCTCTTGTCGTCGTCTTGCGACGGGCCCGGACCCACTGCGCGTTCGAGCAGGCCGACGATGCGCGGCACCAGCGAGAGCACGGCCAGCGCCAGCAGTGCGCTGAGCACGGCGGTGGCTTCGCGCCCGAGGCCGCAGGCCATGCCGATGGCGGCGGTCATCCACAGGCCGGCGGCGGTGGTCAGGCCTTGCACGTGGTTTTCGTCCTTGCCTTGCTTGAGGATGGTGCCGGCGCAAAGAAAGCCCACGCCCGCCACCAGTCCCTGGATCACGCGGCTCATGTCGCCCGGCACGATGCCTGTCTGTTGCGGAATGAGCACGAACATGGCCGAGCCGATGGCCACGAGCATGTGTGTGCGCACGCCGGCCGCCTTGCCTTGTTGTTCGCGCTCGAAGCCGAGCACGAAGCCCAGCAGCGCGGCCAGTGTGAGGCGCAGCACGATGCGGGTGAGCTGGGCGATGTCGGTCACGTCCGAGAACTCGGAGGCGATGGTGTCCAGGATTTCGTCGCGCCAGGTCATTGGTCGTTTTCGGGTTGTGTGTCTCTGTTCAGGGCGCTGTTGTTCAGGCCCCTCCTGTTCAGGGCGTGTGCACAGGCCGCCGGGTACTCCCCTCCGCGAATGTCCCCCGGGGCTTCGCCCCTCCTCCTTTATTTCGCTGCGGGGAGTACCCGACGCCCTGTGCACCAGGGCACGCTCTGAGTGATCGCGCGATCAACGACAGCTCTGAACACGCTCACGTCGATGGGGTGCCTTGCGCAGCGAAATAAAGGAGGAGGGCGAAGCCCGGGGGACATTCGCGGAGCAAGGTACCCCGTCGGCGTGGGCGTCGCCCTGAACAACAGCCCCCCAAAGCACACAAAGAAAAGCAGCAATCCTAAGGAAGGTCTTTATTGGGCTCAGGTTCAGCCGCATCGCGCGGCCCCACGCGTCCCAATCGTTCCTTCAGCGACTGCGGCCGCCCGCTGATGATCGCCGCGTAGTTGGTGGTGTTGGCAAGCACCTTTTTCACATAGTCGCGCGTCTCGTTGAACGGCACGTTCTCGGCCCAGATCGCCGCTTCCACGACCGGCCCGTTGCGCCAGCTGCGCGGGCGCCCCGGCCCCGCGTTGTAGGCCGCGGCGGCCAGCGCCATCGATCCGTCGAAGTCGTCCAGCGCCAGCTTCAGGTAGTTGGTGCCAATGGTGATGTTGGTCTCGCGGTCGTTGATCTGGCCCGGAGTGAAGTCGCTCATGCCAATTTTGCGGGCCGTCCAGCGCGCCGTGGCAGGCATCACCTGCATCAGGCCGGAGGCGCCCACGCCGGAGCGTGCGTCCATGATGAAACGGCTTTCCTGACGGATCAGGCCGTACACGTAGGCCGGGTCGAGGCCGATGTCCTGCGCCTTGCGCAGCACCGTGTCGTGGAACGGCATGGGAAAACGCTGATCGACGTCGACCACGCCCTTGGTGCGCTCGCTGGTGTTGATGCAACGGTCCCACACCTCGCGCTGGCAGGCGAAGTCGGCCGCGGCCAGCAGCGCGCGGTCGTCCATGCCGCCCTTGTCGTGCAGGTTGGTGGCGTAGTTCCACTCGCGCGTGCCCTCGGAGCGCAGGCCGATCGCAATGGCGTACAGGCCGCGGGCCAGCGCCGGGTTGGCGCGCGCGGCGGCCTTTTCCTCAGGGGTGAGCGGCGCGGGGCGGGTGGCGGCCACGGTGCGCTGGCCCAGTTCTTCCAGCGCCAGCATCTCGTAGAAGCCGCGCGAGCCGGCAATGCTCTGGTAGAGCTCGCGGGCCTGGGCACGGCGCTCTTCGCTGCGCTCGGTGGCGAGCGCGCGGGCCTTCCAGTAGACCCAGGTCGGGTCGAGCTGGGCCGTCGCGCTCATGGCGTTGATGGCGGGCGCCACCTCTTTCCACTGGCCGGCGCGCAAGGCGGCGCGCACACGCCAGCCGAGCATGTCGTCGGACAGGTCGCTGTTCTTGGTGACGTTGCCGAAGTAGGTGCCGGCCTGCGGCCACAGCTTGAGCGCGGCGGCGCGGCCGATGGTGCCCCACAGCCAGTTGCGCTCTTCGGCGGAAAGCATCGGGCCCCACTTGCTGTCGAGCTGCGAGGCGGCCTGCTCGGGGTCGGCCACGGCGACCTTGACCAGCGCGAGCACCACCAGCTCCTTGCGCGACTTGGCGGCCACGAAGGCGCGGCCGGTGAGGAACTTGGCCGCGCTGGCATTCAGCTCCTCGAACAGCGGCAGCGCATCGGGCGCGGCGATGGCGACGGCGCCGCGCGCGGCCTGCGGACGGCTGACCTCCATGGCCAGGCGGGCCTTCTTCCAGGCGTCGTCGGGCGACAGCAGGCGGGCGGCGACCAGGCGGTCGGCGGCGGTGAGGCAGCCGTCGTCGGCTTCCTTCTGGCCCAGCCAGTCGCGGCGCACCTGGTCGGCCTGGGCCTGCGTGGCGGTGCCGGTGCGCAGCGTGTCGGCCAGCACGGCGTAGCAGCGCACCTGCGCGTCGTCGTTCATGCGAAAGCCGGCCACGGCGGCGGAGAAGTTGTCCCAGTCGCGGCGCTGGCCGGTGAGCAGCAGCCAGTCGTTGCGCAGGCGGTCTTCCTGGTAGGTGCCGGGATAGCGCGCGAAGAAGTCCTGCACCTCGTTGGGGGCGGCCTCCTGCAGGCGCGCCTTGAGTTCCCAGTAGGCGGCCCAAGGCTCCAGGGCATGGCCGCGGGCCTGCGGCAGCAAGGCCGTCAGCCGGGCCTTGTCGCCGCGCTGGAAGGCCTGCTTCATCTGAACCAGCAGGTCGTCGTTGGTGTTGAGGTTGGTACTGCCCTGGGCGGCGGCGGGGTGCTGCGAGAACAACGCCGCGAGGGCCAGGACGGCGGAAAAAACCAGTGCGGGTGCCGAGTTGCGCCGATAGGCGCGGTGGCTGGTGCGCTGGGGTGCCAAAATGCTTGGGAACTGCATCGGGGGATTATGGACAAGTCAAAGGATGCCGACACCTCGGCGACGGCGAGTTTTCTGAAGGATCAGCTGCGCAAGGCATTGATCGAACAACGCCTGGCAATGCCGGACCGGCTGACACGCGCGGACCTGCTGCAACGCGTGATGCGGATCTGGCTGGTCGGTCGGCCCGACACCGTCATCGGCGCCTACTGGCCGATCAAGGGCGAGTTCGATCCGTTGCCCGCACTGCACCGCTGGAAGGAAGACGGCGAGCTCATGGAAGAGACGCAGCGTCGCCGCATCGGACTGCCCGTGATCGACAAAGTTCACAAGACGCTGACTTTCCATGCCTGGTATCCGGGCTGCCAGATGGAAGAAGACGCCTACGGCATTCCCAAGCCCAAGGACACCGAGCTCATCGTGCCGACCCTGCTGTTCGTGCCCTGCGTGGGCTACAGCGCGGGCGGCTACCGGCTGGGCTACGGCGGCGGCTTCTACGACCGCACGCTGGCGGCGCTGGAGCCGCGGCCGTTCACCGTGGGGCTGGGGTTCACGCACGGCTTTCTGGAAGACTTCGAACCCGAAGGGCACGACCTGCCGCTGGACGCCATCCTGAACGACAACGGCGTCGTCTGGCCCATGAGCTGAACTGGGCTGAGCCGAGCTCGCCGGGCGGTGGGCCAGGTCCGCCGCTCAGTCCAGGTTGTCGACCGTGTCCGGGTCCGGCACCTCGCCGATGGTGGCGCGCGTGGTGGCGGCCTGCGATTGCAGCCAGTCGCAGAACGCCCGAATCTCCGGCCTCAGCGCGCTGCGCGGCCCGGCAATCATCCAATACGCCATCGGCGAATCCAGGCGGTGCTGCGGCAGCACCTCGACCAGGTCGCCGTTGGCCAGGCTCTCGGCAATCAGCGAGCTGCGCGCCAGCGTCACGCCCTGGCCTGTGAGCGCGGCCTGCACCATCTGGTAGGCATAGTTGAAATAGAGCCAGCGCTTGGGCTGCGCGCGCTCCAGCCCGTTCACCTCGAACCAGCGCCGCCAGGTCAGCCACTCCAGGTGGGTGCGGTGGGCATCGCCGGCCTCGATCAGCGTGAAGCGGGCGATGTCGGCGGGCGTCTTGATGGGCGGGTTGCTCTTCAGCAGCCAGGGGCTGGCCACCGGCGTCAGCGTTTCGCCGAACAGGCGTGCCGCGCCCGTCGGCATCGACTCGCGCGGGCCGTAGCGCAGGGCAATGTCGACGTCGGCCACTTCCAGGTCGACCGCCACGTCGCTGGCGTCGATGCGGATGTCGATCTCGGGGTTGTCGCGCTGAAACGCCTCCAGCCGCGGAATGAGCCACATCGACGCGAACGACGCAAAGGTGGTCAGCGACACGCTCTGGCGCCCCGCGCTCTGGCGAATCTGGCGCACCGCCGTGTCGATGCGCGGCAGCGACTGCTGCACCGCCAGCAGCAGCAGCGCCCCGGCGCTGGTGAGCTCCACGGCCCGCGTGTGGCGCAGAAAAAGCCCCACGCCCACTTCTTCTTCGAGCGACTGGATCTGGCGGCTCACGGCCGACTGGGTCAGGGCCATTTCCTCGGCTGCGGCGCGAAAGTTCAGGTGCCGGGCCACCGCCTCGAAGGCACGCAGGTGGCCGGCCGAGATGGGGCGGGAGCGCAGATGGGTTTGCGAATGTTGCATGGGTATGACTTTGGTTGCGTCAGCCGGTGTTCGCGCCGATTGATGCGAAACACGCATCAGTAGCCTACCTCGTTTTCATTGGACCCTCGGCGCCTGAGAAACGATCATTCATTCCCGAACTGCGCCATTGCCCCCTTGCAAGCGCTTCGGCAAAGCCCCAAGGAGTTTCATCATGTCCACCGCCGTCTGCACCACCGAATCGCTCTCGCCCCTGTCCGCCTCCACCCGCACCGCTGCCGCGATTCCGCCGGCCGTTCGCCGTGGCGCCTGGCAGATTGCGCCCGGCGAGGCGATGAGCCTGAAGGCGCGGTCGGCCAGCGTGTTGCGCGTGAAGCAAGGCCGGGTGTGGGTCACGCCCGACGCCACCCTGGCCCACCCCAGCGAAGACCTGGTGCTGGCACCCGGCGAATCGATGAAGGTGGCCGCGGGCCAGCGCATCGTGATGGAGGCCTGGGACGGCTACGGTGCCACCTACAGCTGGGACAACGCCTGATTGTTCGGCTTCCCGGAATGCAAAAGGCGGCCTCGGCCGCCTTTTTCTTTTTGAAGCTTCTTTCGGGTAGTCCGGTGCTTCAGCCGGCGATGTCGAAGCTCGGCAGCAGCGCCAGAAAGTGCCGCAGCGCCACCTCGCCGCTGAGCACATGCACCCCCGCCATCAGGTCCGGCCCCTCGCTTTCGGCCAGGCCCATGCCAAAGCCCGTGTAGCGGCGCACCACCAGGGGCGCCTCGTACACCACCCGAACGTCGGTGTGCCGCGTGTCGCGCTCTATCTGCTGCATCAGCGTGTCCACCGCATCGCGCGGGCCTTCCAGGTGCTGGCAGAAGCGCAGGCCGTCGAACACCAGCAGGCCGGTGATGCCACGCTGCGCGTTGCGGGTGCGCGCCCGGGAAGTGATCGAGCCCACGGTGGTCGGGGACTGTTCAGGGGCGAGCGTGCTGCAGTAAAGCACTTCGTAGAGCGGTGGCAGCGGCAGTTTGGCTTCGGTCATGCGTCTTGAAAAGGAGGGCGGACCGCAGTGTAGGTAGCCCCCGAATGTCGCGAAATGTCAAAAGACACAGTACAAGCGCCTATAGTGCAGCGTGAAATTCGAGGACTATCCCGCAGCAGCCGCCCCGCCCCAGGGCGTCAATCCGTGCGAAGACTGCGCACTGCGCCGGCTCGAGGCTTTTCTGCCCTCGTCCGATGAAGAGCTCAAGACCATCCAGTCGTTTCGCGTGGGCGCGCGGCGCATCGAGGCGGGCGGCTCGGTCATCGACGAGCACCGGGCCAGCCCGCAGCTCTTCACCCTTTATTCCGGCTGGGCCTTTCGCTACAAGACGCTGAGCGACGGCCGGCGGCAAATTCTGAGTTTTCTGCTGCCCGGCGACTTCATCGGCCTGCAGGACGAGTTTGCCGACGGCCACACGCACGGCGTGGAGGCGGTCACCGACGTCACCCTGTGCGCCTTTTCGCGCGACCGGCTCTGGGGCCTGTTCCATGCGCAGCCCAAGATCGGCTACGACATCACCTGGCTGTCCGCGCGCGAGGAAAAGATGGTCGACGACCAGCTCGTCACCGCCGGCCGGCGCAATGCCAGCGAGCGCGTGGCGATGCTGCTCATGCACCTGTACCGCCGCGCGCAGCGCGTGGGCATGGTGCGCGACGGCTGGGTGGAGTTTCCGTTCAACCAGCAGCACATTGCCGACGCGCTGGGCCTGTCGCTGGTGCACACCAACAAGACGCTGCGGCGGCTGCAGCGCCTGGGGCTCTACAAGATCGACACCGGCTGGCTGCGCATCCTGGAGCCGCATGCGCTCGAGACGCTGGGCGACTACTTCGAGCGCCCGATGAGGCCCACACCCCTGATCTGACCCTGATTCGGGTTTGCGCGAGGCCGTGGCCCCGCTGCGTCAGCGCGCCGCCACCAGTTGCCGCAGATCGTCCTGGTAGGCCTGCAGCCGGCGCACCGCCTGCGCGCGCTGGCTCGCGGTGGTCACGTTGTGCAGCGCCGCCGTGTTGCGGCAACCCTCCTGCAACAAGGCCTGCTGCTGGTCGTGCCACGGCCCGGGCGGCGGCTCGGCGATGCGCTGGATGTAGCCGTGCAGCGCGGCACGGGCTTCGGCCGGCGCGGGCCTGGCGGCGGCAAAGCCGCGCAGCAGCACCAGCGCCTCCTGCTGGCGCTTGCGGCGCTCGGCGCCCGCCAGCACGGGGTCGAACACCGACTGCGCGACCTGCTGTTTCAGCAGGTCGCGCTGTTCGGCGTTCAGCCGGCCGTAGAAGTCTTCCGCGCGGTCGAGGAACTGGTCGTAGCGCTTCTCCTGCACCTGCGCGGGGGTGCGGTCGAGCCAGTCCTTGCGGTAGTCGGCGTTGTTCTTGGCGTACTTGCGTTCCAGCTGCTGCAACTGGGCGTCGGTGAGGCTCAGCGCCAGCGCGGTGCCGGCCGGCTCGGCGCGCTCGCTCACGGCCAGCAGGCGTTCGCGGATCTGGTCGGCCACGGCGCAGACCTGGGCGGGCGTTACCTCGCCCGGGGCCAGCGCCTGCGCTTCCTGCAGCAGCACGGCCAGGCGCGGCAACTCGTTCTGGCGGTGCCAGGCCAGCAATTGCGCCAGCTCGTCGCGCACCTTGGGGGTCTGTTCGCTGTCGAAGTCGAGGTAGCCGTCGAGCCACCAGTAGCTCACCGTGGGCAGGTTGTTGTAGGCCAGCTTGATGGCGCTGCAGGCGCCCAGCGTGGCGGTGACGCCCGCCGCGATCAGCAGCACACCGATAATCCGCGCCACCGCAGCGCAACGAAACCGGGAAGAAAAACGCATGAATCAGACTCCGCAACAAGACAACCAGGGGCCGATCGACGTCGTCATCATGGCGGCCGGCAAGGGCACGCGCATGAAAAGCAAATTGCCCAAAGTGTTGCATCGATTGGGCGGCCGCGCATTGCTGGGCCATGTGGCCGCCACCGCCGCGCGCATTGGCGCGCGCGACGTGGTGTTCGTCACCGGGCATGGCGCGGCGCAGGTCGAGGCTGCGATGACCGGTGCCGTTCCGGGCGCCAACCTGCGCTTTGCGCGCCAGGAGCCGCAGCTGGGCACCGGCCACGCCGTGCAGCAGGCCGCGCCGCTGCTGGCGGACGACGCCACGGTGGTGGTGCTGTCGGGCGACGTGCCGCTGATCGGCGAAGACACCTTGCGCGCGCTCATCGCGGCCAGTGCCGGTGAGCGTCTGGCGCTGCTGACCATCGAGTTCGACGACCCGAGCGGTTATGGCCGTGTCATCCGCTCCAGTGCCGGTGGCGACGTGACCGCCATCGTCGAGCACAAGGACGCCACCGATGCCCAGCGCGCGGTGCGCGAGATCTACAGCGGCGTGATGGCCGTGCCCGCGCGCCTGCTCAAGGGCTGGCTGGCGCGGCTGGACAACAAGAACGCGCAGGGCGAGTACTACCTGACCGACGTGGTGAAGTTCGCGGCGGCCGACGGTGTGCCCGTGGTCGCGCATGTCACCACGGATGCATTGCAGGTGGCGGGCATCAACAGCCCGGCGCAGCTTGCTGCGCTGGAGCGTGCCTGGCAGTTGCGCCAGGCCCATGCGCTGATGGCGCAGGGCGTGCGCCTGGCCGACCCGGCGCGTTTCGATTTGCGCGGCACGCTCGACTGCGGCACGGACGTGGACATCGACGTCAACTGCATTTTCGAAGGCGTGGTGTCGCTGGGCGAGGGCGTGCGCATTGGCGCGAACTGCGTGATTGCCAATGCGCGCATCGAGGCCGGCGCGGTGATTCATCCGTTCACGCACATCGACGGAGAGAAGGCGGGCGTGACGGTGGGCATGGGTGCGTTGGTGGGGCCGTTCGCGCGGTTGCGGCCGGGCGCGCAGTTGGGTGCGGAGGTGCACATCGGCAACTTTGTCGAGGTGAAAAATTCGACGCTGGCTGCGGGTGCGAAGGCCAACCACCTGGCCTATCTGGGCGACGCGACGGTAGGGGAGCGGGTGAACTACGGCGCGGGCAGCATCACGGCCAATTACGACGGCGCCAACAAGCACCGCACGGTGATTGGTGACGACGTGCATGTGGGGAGCAACTGTGTGCTGGTGGCGCCCATCACGATTGGCGCTGGAGGCACCATCGGCGGGGGCTCGACCGTCAACAAGTCGACCGAGCCGGGGGCGCTGACCGTGGCGCGCGGCAAGCAGGTGAGCTTTGCCAATTGGAAGCGGCCTGTGAAGAAGCCCAAGGGCTGACGGTCCTTTTCAGGGCGGGTGCACAGGCCGCCGGGTGCTCCCCTCCGCGAATGTCCCCCGGCTTCGCCTCCTCCTTTATTTCGCTGCGGGGAGCACCCGACGCCCTGTGCACCGGGGCGCGCAGCTGGTGCTCGCTGATCAACGACGGCCCTGTACAACACACACACGCTGTCGTTGCGCGCGCGATCAACCACCGCTCTGAAAACGCTCACGCCGACGTGGTGCCTTGCGCAGCGAAACAAAGGAGGAGAGGCGGTAGCGCGAAGCGGGGGACATTCGCGGAGCAAGGCACCCCGTCGGCGTGAGTGCCGCCCTGAACAAGGCCCGTCACACGCCACAAACCATAGAAGCGCCAGCCTTCAACCCAACGGCACCCGCGGCTCGAACTTCGCGCGCTTGAGGCTGAAGAAGGCCTTCACGTTGCGCACATTCGCATCGGCCGTGAACAACCGCTGTGTGAGCGCGCCATAGCCCGGCATGTCGCGCGCGGCCACGACCAGCACGAAGTCGGGCCCGGGCGACACGCGCCAACACTGCTGCACCGCGTCGTCCGCAATCACACGCGCCTCGAAGGCGTCGAGCGACGCGGCGTCCTGCCGGTCGAGCGAAATTTCCACCACCGCCTGCAGCCCGTGCCCCAACACCTCGGCCAGCCGGTCAGGCGACAGCAACACCAGCTGACGCTCGATCAGCCCAAGCTCGCGCAAACGCTGCACGCGGCGCAGGCACGTGGGCGGGGAGATGCCGATGTCGGCAGCCAGGCGCTGATTGGTCTGCGAGGCATCGCGCTGCAAAGCGTCGAGCAGGCGAAGGTCGGTTGTATCCAGGGATATTGGTTCCATATTTGAATGAATTATGGAATATAAATCCAAACGAAGGAAATTAAGAAATAAAAGTCCGAAATCAATTGAAATTGGAAAACATATTTCTTTCATGCCTCCCTACCATCAAGCCTCTTCTTCATTCAAAGGCAGTCACCATGTGCGGCATCGTCGGGGCAGCGTCCCATCGCAACATCGTTCCGGTTCTGGTTCAGGGCCTTCAGCGGCTGGAATACCGCGGCTATGACTCGTGCGGCGTGGCGGTGCATGCCGGCGGCCTGACGCGGGCGCGCACCACCTCGCGCGTGGCGGACCTCATGACGCAGGTGCGCGAGGACAAGGTCGAAGGCCTCACCGGCATCGCCCACACGCGCTGGGCCACGCACGGCGCGCCCGTGGTGCACAACGCGCATCCGCACTTCAGCCACGGCCCCGGCGCCGACGCGCAAGCCGCACGCCCCGGGCGCATCGCGCTCGTGCACAACGGCATCATCGAGAACCACGAGCCGCTGCGCGCCGCCCTCGAGGCCAAGGGCTACGTGTTCGAGAGCCAGACCGACACCGAGGTCATCGCCCACCTGGTCGACAGCCTCTACGACGGCGACCTGTTCGAAGCCGTGAAAGCCACCGTGCTGCAACTGCACGGCGCCTACGCCATTGCGGTGATCTGCCGAGACGAGCCGCAGCGCGTGGTCGGCGCGCGCGCCGGCTCGCCGCTGATCCTGGGCGCGGGCAAGGACGGCGCGGAGAACTTTCTGGCCAGCGACGCCATGGCCCTGGCCGGCGTGACCGACCAGATCGTCTACCTCGAAGAAGGCGACGTGGTCGACCTGCAGCCGGGCAAGTACTGGATCGTCGACAAGAACCACAAGCCCGTGAACCGCCAGGTGCGCACCGTGCACGCCCACAGCGGCGCGGCCGAGCTGGGCCCGTACCGGCACTACATGCAGAAGGAAATCTTCGAACAGCCGCGCGCCATCGGCGACACGCTCGAAGGCGTGGAGGGCATCGTGCCCGAGCTGTTCGACGGCATCGGGCAGGACGGCGCCACGGGCGCCAGTGCGCACCGCGTGTTCCAGGACATCGACAAGATCCTCATCCTCGCCTGCGGCACCAGCTACTACAGCGGCTGCACTGCCAAGTACTGGCTCGAAGGCATCGCCAAGATCTCCACGCAGGTGGAGATTGCCAGCGAATACCGCTACCGCGACTCCGTGCCCGACCCCAAGACGCTGGTCGTCACGATCAGCCAGTCGGGTGAAACCGCCGACACGCTGGCCGCGCTGAAGCATGCGCGCTCGCTGGGCATGGAACAGACGCTGACCATCTGCAACGTGGCCACCAGCGCCATGGTGCGCGAGTGCAAGCTGGCGTACATCACGCGTGCCGGCGTGGAGATTGGCGTGGCCTCGACCAAGGCCTTCACCACGCAGCTGGCCGGCCTGTTTTTGCTCACGCTGGCCGTGGCGCAGGCCAAGGGCCGCCTGAGCGCCGAAGACGAAGCGCGCTACCTGAAGGAAATGCGCCACCTGCCCGTGGCGCTGCAGTCGGTGCTGGCGCTGGAGCCGCAGATCATCGGCTGGTCGGAGGACTTCGCGCGCAAGGACAACGCGCTGTTCCTGGGCCGCGGGCTGCACTACCCGATTGCGCTGGAAGGCGCGCTCAAGCTCAAGGAAGTGACCTACATCCACGCCGAGGCCTACGCCGCCGGCGAGCTCAAGCACGGCCCGCTCGCGCTGGTGACCAGCGAGATGCCGGTGGTGGCCGTGGCCCCCAACGACACGCTGCTGGAAAAGCTCAAGAGCAACCTGCAGGAAGTGCGCGCGCGCGGCGGCGTGCTGTACGTGCTGGCCGACGGCGACACGCAGATCAAGAGCAGCGAGGGCCTGCACGTGATCCGCATGCCGGAGCACTACGGCGCGCTGTCGCCCATCCTGCACGTGGTGCCGCTGCAATTGCTGGCGTACCACACGGCATGCGCGCGCGGGACCGATGTGGACAAGCCGCGCAACCTGGCCAAGAGCGTCACGGTGGAGTGAGGGGGGCCTGGCGCTGCGGCCCAGGCCCAGGCTCAGAACGGCCAGACCGGCGTCGCGCCCGGGCTCATGTCGATGCGCCGCACATCGGCATGGTTGTTGACGGCCCGGCTGGCGTAGAAGAAAGCGGGCTCCGCCGGAAGGCTGGCCACCTGCGTGGCCGCCTTTGGTGAATAGGTCACGCCCCACAGATCGAAGGTCGCGCGCTGGTCGCGCCCGGTCAGCCACGACAGCGTGATCAGCAGGTCGTCGTTGCCGTTGACATCGGGTCGCGTGGCATACGTGCTGTAGCCCAGCTTGTCCTTCTTGGCCGCCCAGGCGTCGTTCTGTTCGAACAGGCGCGCATGCAGGTACAGCAGCGTGAGCAGCTCCCACGCGCGTGCCTTGTCGTTGGTGCGATAGGCCCAGTAGTGAACCCAATGCATGTAGAACACGGCGCGCTCGTCGCTCATGAAGGCGTATGCATTGGACTGCCACATGCTTCGGTAAGCGGCCTTGACCGGATCGGCTTCGGCACGCGCGGCGTTGAGTTGGTCGAACGCAGTCCTGTAGCCGACACTGGTCGGCTCGATGTCGATGCCCAAGGTGTTGAACAGGCGCCAGTTCTTGTGCAGTGGGAACACATTGTTCGAGACTTCCAGGCTGCGATTGCCCCCTTCCTGCTCGTTGTAGACATTGAGCCTGCCTTTTTGCAGGCCATGCCCCAGTTCGTGGCTCTCGCCCCAACCGCGCGGGTCGACACCCGTTGTCAGGTCAAGCGGATTGCCACTGCAAAAATCGGAGCATGCGGCGTGGTAGTCGGCATTGATGTGCTGCACGCTCGGGGCGCCGTGCACGGTGGCATGGGTGCAGTCCCAGCCCTTGGTGGTGCAGAAGGCCTGCACGTGGGTCGGCAGGGAGCGGCCTGCCACCACAAAGCCGGCGAGCTGATAAGCATCCTCCAAGAGATAGGTGCGCAGTTCGCGCAGGTAGCGGCTCATGTCGCCGCGGTATCCCCCGTTCCGCATGGCCCTTTGCATCAGGTCGACACGGGTATGGATTTCGAGGCCGCTCATCTTGATTTCGGCCCAGCCGAACTCGGTGGTGTCGAGTGTCGCGACAAAGGCCGCCTGGTCGGCGTCCGATTGCGTTGCGGATGCGGTCATGTCCAGGTACGGATGCCGGGCCACGCCGCGTACGCGCAACCGAACCACGGCGCCCGCAGCGGCACCGCTGTAGTGAAGCTGCAAGGTTCCGCCATAGGGCGTATTCACCTGCAGCGGCCTGCCCGCCTGCAGCGCCATCGTGGGGCTGGCAAGGAACCGTGGACGGTCATAGGAATCGGTGCCCCAGGCAGGGGTTGACCCAGGACGCTGGGTGTTCAGCCGCAGCGAGAGCACGGGAGCGCCTCCGCTGGAGCCCGGAGCCGCCAGTACCTCCAGCAACTCCAGGTTCAGCGTCTTGCCGGGAACGGCGAACCGGCCGATGGCCGTGAAGCCTTCGGAGGAAGGCAGCGTCACGGTGATCGTTTCGTCTGCGGTGGAGACGGGGAGCCGGCTTGCCTTGCCCTCCATGAAGGTGCCCAGGTCGGCCTGTGCCGCGCCTGTCGCGCGCACATAGCGCACCCACGCGTCAGCCACTGTGGCGGCCTGGAAGGCCTGCGGCTGCCGCGCCTTGTCCATCGGGAATTTGATGCTCCGGCGGGTGACGTCGGCCCACAGCGTCACCAGCTTGAGGAGCGTGGCGTCCGGTGCTGAGAACAGGTCGATGCCACTGCGGCTGAAGCTGTCGATGCCAGCCGCAACCTGTGCGGCAGGGTCCAGCAGTTCAGCCTTCAGGCCCGCCACCTTGTTGCAGCTGCGACGGTCGGTGCAGGCGCTCCAGTCGAAGTCGGTGCGCCAGCTGTTTTTGGTCATTCGTTCCAGCAGCAGAGCGACCCCGTTGATCGGCTTGGTGATGGCCGCCGTGTTGGCGCTCGTGCCACGGTCGCCGGCGACAGCGTCGTTCCTCCAGTAGTTGCCGTAGTAGTCGCCCGATGACAAGCCCATGCCAGTCAGCAGTTGTTCGCCTGCGGCATTGGTGGTCCAGTTCAGCGTGTTGACATAGAGCACAGGTGTGCCTGCCTGGACGATGCTGCGAAGGCTGGATGAAAGCGTCGCGCTCGGCGTCAAGCCGGCAGCGACCACGAGCAGTTGAATGTTTGCGATGCAACGCGGCTGAGCGACGAAATCGCAAGCCTGACCACTGGCAGCAATGCCGGCCTTGCGCAGTCCGTCGATGCCCGGCGCCTCTTGCAGGCCCGCGAAGCCGACTCTCAGCGTGGCAGGCAATGGCGTGTCGGGGTTGCCTTGCACCAGCCAGCCGAGCAAGCGCTTGAACGCGGGGGCATGGGCCAGGTTGTCATCCGAGGCGAATTGGGCAAGAACGTTGACGCCGTAGGCGGCGCTGCGCCCGCCCGATATCTGGCTGATGCTGGCAAGCGTATGGCCTGCGTCGCCTTGAACCAGCGGTTGCGTCGCCTCGATCTGGTGGGGGATGACAAGCTGACCTTGCTGCCCGGGTCTGTATTCGGTGCTGACCCCCGTGTAGATTGCCGTCGCAAGGAGCGCCTGGCTTTTTGCCCGCTCGGTGGCGAGCAGATGCGCACACCTGGCGATGGCGGCCGGATCGCTCAGGCCGGTTGAAACGCCGTTGAGCAGGGCCGCGTCGATCTCGGCAGTGCACAAGGGCACAGGCACGCGCACTGGTTCGGTGTCGGCGGCAAGTGCAGGCTGCGTGCTCGGCAGGCCGGCGTTCGGTGGTGTTGCTGATTCGGGCCGATCGGTCGCCGGGCTTGCCGCGGCGGCGGCTTGCATGGCGACCTGTTCGCTGTTGCCGCCGCCACCGCCGCACGCTGCCAGCGCGCAAGCCACGGCAAGGGAGGCCATGAAGACGGCAGGAAGTTGGAGTCGAGAAACGAGGGTCATGAAGTGGGGGTGCCGGGCTGCACGTGAGGCCTGCATGAGAGGCCGCCATGTGATGCATCGCCTGGGATCGCTGGGCTCTGGAGGGGCCGCGACTCTATTTGCAGCGCACCGGGCAGCAAATAAGACGGGTCTCATACTCAAGATGAGGGATGTCGCGCACGGCGACATGCGGGGCCGCCCGGCGCTGGAAAATCGCCGCGTTGCGCATGCGCCGGCGCACCGCACCCAAGACCACCGCAAGCCCACCCTCAAGGAGACCCCATGAAGCCCCAACCCATCGACTACGCCGCAGCCTCCGACGACGTCAAGGCCGTCTTCGACGACATCAAGACATCGCGCAACGTGCCCGACGTCAACAACTTCTGGAAGTACCTCGCCAATGACCCGGCCACGCTCAAGCGCACCTGGGCCAGCCTGAAGGAGGTGATGGCACCGGGCGCGCTCGACCCGGTGGTGAAGGAAATGGTCTACCTCGCGGTGAGCGTCACCAACAACTGCGGCTACTGCATCGCGAGCCACCATGCGGGCGCCGAAAAAGCCGGCATGACGCCGGCGATGTTCGCCGAGCTGATGGGCGTGGTCGGCATGGCCAACGAGACCAACCGGCTGGTGAACGGCTACCGCGTGCCTATCGATCCGGCGTTCGACAAGTAGGCGCGAGCCGGCCGGCCCGCCGGCCAGCCGAAGTCCGTCAGCCGATGGTCATCAAGCTCGCGTTGCCTCCGGCCGCGGCCGTGTTGATGCTCAGCGCGCGTTCCACCACCAGGCTTTCGAGCGGCATTCCGGTGTCGCCCGGCGCGAAGGCGCGCATGCCGACGATGGGGCCCGGCCGTGCCGCAAGGCGCTGCATCACGCGCGACAGGCCCTGCACGTCGCCATGGAACAGCGCGGCGTCGAACACCACCGTGTCCGACGCCCAGTCGTTCGCCATGGCCACGCACTGCTGCACCTCGGCCGGCAGCGACGCACGAAGGGCCTGCGCCGTGGCATCCGCTGGCCAGATGGCGGTGCTGCCGACCGACAGCACGGCGGCCATCTGCGTCAGGCGGTCCGCTTCTGCATCGGCCAGGCACAGCACCGCTTCACGGGGCATCAGCGTGTAGACGTTGCGCTCGCCGGTGGGGCCGGCCAGCGTGCGCGAAGCGCCAGCGCGCGACTGCGCGGCAAAGCGCGCGCAGTGCGCGGCCAGCGCGGGACGGTCGGTGGACTCGGCCCAGCGCGACAGCGCCGACAGCGCGGCGCGCGGTGCCGCTGCATGGCCTTCATCGACATCGCCTGCCGCGGCGTCGTCCCCCATGGCGCGCGCCACGGCATCGTCCGGCCGCGTCGCCAGCATGCGCAGCATGTACAGCGGCCCGCCGGCTTTCGGCCCCGTGCCCGACAGCCCTTCGCCGCCGAACGGTTGCACGCCCACCACCGCGCCCACGATGTTGCGGTTCACGTAAACGTTGCCCGCCTTGGCGTGCCCCACCACCTGCGCAATGGTCTCGTCGATGCGCGTGTGCACGCCCAGCGTGAGCCCGTAGCCCGTGCCGTTGATCTGCCCGATGAGCGCGCCCAGGTCGCGCCGGCGGTAGCGCACCAGGTGCAGCACCGGACCGAACACCTCGCGCTGCAGCTCGGCAATGCTGTCGAGCTCGATCAGCGTGGGCATCACGTAGGTGCCGTGCTGCATGTCGTGTGCATGCTCGCGGCCCTGGCGAAACACCTTGCGGCCCTTGGCCTGCATGGCCGCGATGTGGCGCTCGATGCCGTCGCGCGCCTCGGTGTCGATGACCGGGCCCACGTCCACGGCCAGCCGCGCGGGGTTGCCGACGCAGGCCTCGGCCATCGCGCCCTTGAGCATCTCGACCAGCCGGTCGGCCGCTTCCTCCTGCACGCACAGCACGCGCAGGGCGGAGCAGCGCTGGCCCGCGCTGTCGAAGGCCGAGGCCATCACGTCGGTGACGACCTGCTCCACAAGTGCTGACGAGTCCACGATCATCGCGTTCTGCCCGCCGGTCTCCGCAATCAGCGGCACGGGCGCGCCGTGGGCGCCCAGGCGCTGCGACAGCGTTTTCTGCAGCAGGCGCGCCACCTCGGTCGAGCCGGTGAACATCACGCCCTGCACGCGTGCGTCGGCGACCAGCGCGGCGCCCACGGTTTCACCACGGCCGGGCAGCAGTTGCACTACGGTGCGCGGCACGCCGGCCTCCCACAGCACGCGCACCGCTTCTGCCGCCACCAGCGGCGTCTGCTCGGCGGGCTTGGCCAGCACCGGGTTGCCGGCCGCGAGCGCGGCGGCCACCTGGCCGGTGAAGATGGCGAGCGGAAAATTCCACGGGCTGATGCACACCATCGGGCCCAGCGCGCGGTGCGTGGCGTTCGAGAAATCGTTGCGCGCCTGCGCCGCATAGAAGCGCAGAAAGTCGACGGCCTCGCGCACTTCGGCAATGGCGTTGGGATAGGTCTTGCCGGCCTCGCGCGCCAGCAGGCCCAGCAGTTGCGGCATGCGTGCTTCGAGCAGGTCGCCCGCGCGCTCCAGCATCGCGGCGCGCTCGCCGGGCGGCGTGGCGGCCCATGCGGCGGCACCGCCTTGCGCCTGCGCAATGGCCGATTCGACGTCGGCCAGCGTCGCTTCCCGCACATGGCCGACGGTGTCGCGGTGGTCCGCGGGGTTGCGCACGTCGGCCCAGGGGTTGGCTTCGGCGCTGCCGGCCTCGGCCAGCAGCGGGGAGGCGCGCCAGTCGGTGCGCGCGCTGTCTTGCAGGGCACGGCCCAGCGCACGCAGGCTGTCGTCGTTGGCCAGGTCGAGCCCGCGCGAGTTGGCGCGTTGCGCGCCGTACAGCGCCGCCGGCAGCGCAATGGCCGGATGCGGCAGGCCCACCGTGCCTTCCTGCGCGCCCATGCGCTCCACCGTGGCCACCGGGTCTTCCACCAGCACGTCGAGCGAAATCGTCGGGTCCGCGATGCGGTTCACGAAGGAGGTGTTGGCGCCGTTCTCCAGCAGGCGGCGCACCAGGTAGGCCAGCAGCGTCTCGTGCGTGCCCACCGGCGCGTAGATGCGGCACGGCCGCCCCAGCGGCCCCACCACCTGCTCGTACAGCGGCTCGCCCATGCCGTGCAGGCACTGAAACTCGTACTGCCCCGGGCGGTAGCGCGACGGGTCGGCCGCGGTGTAGATGGCGGCCAGCGTGTGCGCGTTGTGCGTGGCGAACTGCGGGTACACCTGCTCGGGCGCGGCCAGCAACTGGCGCGCGCAGGCCAGGTAAGACACGTCGGTGTAGGCCTTGCGCGTGTAGACCGGGTAGCCGTCGAGCCCGTCGATCTGCGCGCGCTTGATTTCGCTGTCCCAGTAGGCGCCCTTCACCAGCCGCACCATCAGCCTGTGGCGGCTGCGGCGCGCGAGGTCGATCACGCAGTCGATCACGAAGGGGCAGCGCTTCTGGTACGCCTGAATCACAAAGCCGATGCCGTTCCAGCCCGCCAGCGCCGGCTCGAAGCACAGGCGCTCCAGCAGGTCGAGCGACAGCTCCAGCCGGTCGGCTTCCTCGGCGTCGATGTTCAGGCCGATGTCGTAGCGCCGCGCCAGCAGCGTGAGCTCGCGCAGCACCGGGTACAGCTCGGCCATCACGCGCGCATGCTGGGCGCGGCTGTAGCGCGGGTGCAGGGCGGAGAGCTTGATGGAAATGCCGGGCCCTTCGTACACGCCGCGCCCGGCCGATGCCTTGCCGATGGCATGAATGGCGTCTTCGTACGCCACGCGATAGCGCCGGGCGTCGTCGCTGGTGAGCGCCGCTTCGCCGAGCATGTCGTACGAATAGCGAAAGCCCTGCGCCTCCAGCTCGCGCGCATTGCCCAGCGCCTGCGCAATGGTCTCGCCGGTGACGAACTGCTCGCCCATCATGCGCATCGCCATGTCCACGCCCTTGCGAATGAGCGGCTCGCCGCCCTTGCCGATGAGCCGCGTGAGCACGCTCGACAGCCCCGTCTCGCTGTGCGTGGCCACCAGCTTGCCGGTCAGCAGCAGGCCCCAGGTGGCGGCGTTGACGAACACCGAGGGGCTGCGCCCCGCGTGCGACTGCCACTGGCCGTGCGCGATTTTGTCGCGGATGAGTGCGTTGCGCGTCTCGGCGTCGGGAATGCGCAGCAGCGCCTCGGCCAGGCACATCAGCGCCACGCCCTCCTGAGACGACAGCGCGTATTCCTGCAGCAGGCCCTGCACCAGGCCGGCGCGCCCGCTCGCGTTCTTGCGGTTGCGCAGCTGCTGCGCGATGCGGTGCGCGAGTGCATGCGCCTCGCGGCCCAGGTCGGCCGGCAAGCGAGCCTGCGCGAGCAGCGGCGGCAGCGCCTCGGGCTCGGGGCGCCGGTACGCGGCGGTGACCGCGGCGCGCAACGGGGAGGGCGGGGCCAGGCCGTCAGCGAAGTCCTCGAAGGAGGAGGGGAGGGGGTCGATGCTGGAATTGCGCATGGAAGGGGCCTGGCTGGTGAGATGTTGAATGGTCTTATTCCCGGCGCTGAATTTGTGTTCGAAGAATGGGCAGATCGCAGAATAAAAAACCAGTCCGGTGCCGGCCGCTGGTGCCGGGCCGCGCGCGCACCCGTGGCTTGACCTCGGCACCGCTTGACTCGAATTCCTTTGTATTGGATATTCCATCCAATATGAAAGAAACAGAAGCGCCGCCCTCCCTGAACGATCGCATCGCCCAGCGCGTGCGCGAGCTGCGTGCCGCGCGCGGCCTGTCGCTCGACGCGCTGGCCACGCACTGCGGCGTGAGCCGTTCGATGATCTCGCTCATCGAGCGTGGCGAAAGCAGCCCCACTGCCGTGCTGCTCGAAAAGCTGGCCACCGGCCTGGGCGTGTCGCTGGCCTCGCTGTTCGACGAACCCGCGCTCGTGGTCGACCCCGTGGCGCGCGCGGCCGACCAGCTGCAGTGGCGCGACCCGCACTCCGGCTACCTGCGGCGCAACGTGTCGCCCGGCGGTTTTCCGTCGCCGATCCAGGTGGTCGAGGTGCTGTTTCCGCCCAAGGCCCGCGTGGCTTATGAAACCGCGGCGCGCGAGAGCATCGTTCACCAGCAGGTGTGGGTGCTGGACGGCGTCATCGAAATCACCCTGGGCGAAGAGCGCCACCGCCTGGCCACCGGCGACTGCCTGGCCATGGTGCTCGACCGCCCCATGAGCTACTACAACCCCTCGCGCAAGACCACGCGCTACGCCGTCGTCATTGCGACGGGGCTTTCTTTTTCGGCGAGATGAACATGAGCACCACCACCCCCACCTCCGCTGTCACCAACCCGGGCCATGGCGCCCCGCGCGTGCACCTCCTTCCATCCGTCTCCGACGCGCATCTGCAAGAACTCGTTGATGTGCTGGCCGATTGCGTCGAAGGCGGCGCCTCGGTCAGCTTCATGCAGCCGCTGAGCCCCGAGCGCGCGCAGGCCTTCTGGCGCCACGTGGCCGAAGGTGTGGCCAGCGGCGAGCGTGCGTTGCTGGTGGCCGAGGACGCAGACGGCATTCTGGGCACGGTGCAGCTCGTGCTCGCGCAGCCAGAGAACCAGCCGCACCGCGCCGAGGTCGCCAAGATGCTGGTGCACCGCCGCGCGCGGCGCAGGGGCGTCGGCGCGCTGCTGATGCAGGCGGTCGAGGGCGTGGCGCGCGACCACGGCAAGACGCTGCTGGTGCTCGACACCTCCAGCGCCGAGGCCGAGCGGCTCTATGCGCGCAGCGGCTGGACGCGCGTGGGCACCATCCCCGGCTTTGCGTTGCTGCCTGACGGCGAGCCGTGCGCCACCACGTTCTTCTACCGGCAGTTGAGCGCCTGAAGGGCTCAGGGCTCTGGTTGTCAAGCCCGGGTTCAGCGCGCGCCGAACTGCGCGTGCGCGAACAGGTCCTTGAACTCGCGCGGTTGCGAGCGCCAGTACTGGTGCGGCGCGTTCACCTGCGCGCCCAGCGCGGCCGCGGCATGCCACGGCCAGCGCGGGTCGTACAGCATCGCGCGGGCCAGCGACACCGCGTCGGCCTGTCCGTTGACCAGAATGGCTTCGGCGTGCGCGGGCTCGGTGATGAGGCCCACCGCAATCGTCGGCAGCCCCACCTCGGCCTTCACGCGCTCCGCGAACGGCACCTGGTAGCCCGCGCCCAGCGTGATGGCCTGCTGCGGCGACACACCGCCGCTGGACACGTGAATGGCCGCGCAGCCGCGCGCCTTGAGCGCCTGCGAGAACGCCACCGTGCCGTCCAGGTCCCAGCCGCCCGGCACCCAGTCGCTGGCCGACACGCGCACCCACACCGGCCGCTCGGCGGGAAACTCGGCGCGCACCGCGTCGAACACTTCCAGCGGAAAGCGCATGCGGTTCTCCAGGCTGCCGCCGTAGGCATCGGTGCGGTGGTTGGCGATGGGCGACAGAAACTGGTGCAGCAGGTAGCCGTGCGCCGCATGGATCTCCAGCCCGTCGATGCCCAGCCGCGCCGCGCGCCGCGCCGCCGCCACGAAGGCGTCGCGCACGCGCGCCATGCCGGCGGCATCGAGCGCAATGGGCGGGTCTTCGTGGGGCGCATGCGGCACGGCGGAGGGCGCGCAGCCTTTCCAGCCCAGGGGCTCGTCGGGGCGAATCTGCGTGCCGCCGTCCCACGGAGCGCGGCTGGAGGCCTTGCGCCCGGCATGTCCCAGTTGCATGGCGATCTTGATGGGGGCGTGCGCGCGCATGGCCTGCAGCACGCGCGCCAGACCTTGTTCGTTCGCGTCGGAGTACAGGCCGAGGTCGCCGGGCGAGATGCGCCCTTCGGCCTCCACCGCTGTGGCCTCGATGATCAGCAGCCCGGCGCCCGAGATCGCGAGGTGGCCGAGGTGAATCAGATGCCAGTCGCCGGGGGTGCCTTCTGTGGCGGAGTACTGGCACATCGGCGCGATCACGATGCGGTTGTCTATTTGCAGTTCACCGAGCCGAAGGGGTTCGAACAGGCGGGGCTTTTGGGTGCTCATGGGGGTGCGGCCTTGCGGGTGCTGTGGTGGCGCGAATTCTGCGGGGTCTGTGCGATGTGTGCCTCGGGCTCGGTGTTGGCCTTGTGTCTCGGGAAGGTAATTGATCGGACGAGTGGCGGGCTGCTGTTTGTGTGGCTGCTGCTGTTCAGGGCGACGTTCGGGGCGACGTTCAGGGCGACGCTCACGCCGACGGGGTGCCTTGCTCCGCGAATGTCCTCCGGCCTTCGGCCTCCCCCTTTATTTCGCTGCGCAAGGCACCCCATCGGCGTGAGTGTTTTCAGAGCCGTGGTTGATCGCGCGATCACCGGCGGCCTGTGCACGCGCCCTGAATGACTTCGGCAAACAACCCAACAGTCAACATAAAACTGACCCGAAGCTGACCGAACCACAAGCCACATCCAGCGTTGCAGCGGGGTTACGATCCCCGCCGCACATCACGCCAAGCTTCCAACGCTTCGCAAGTCATGAACGCTGAAATCGCACCCCCGCCCGGTCTCCTGCCGAGGTTCGTGTGAACCCTGGGTTTGTGGGGTGACACGGCCCTGTGCGCACTGTCATCATTCGCCGCTGCATGAAGCTCGACCCCAACCCCCGCCCCAATCCCAACGCCCTGGCCGATCTGTTGAACCGCGCCAGGCACGCCCTGGCGGATGCGGGCGGCGATCTGCCCGCCATGCCCGCCGCCACCGACGACGCAGGGTGCACCGTGCTGATGGCGCTCGGGTATGCCGACAGCCGCGCGCGCGTGGTCGTGGGCCACGGCAACGACACGGCCTCGGCCTGGCGCCGCGCCGCCGATGCCGCGGCGGTGCAGGCCAAGCGCGCGTCCAGCCCGCCGCAGCGCCTGCGTGCCGAGCTGGTCGACCGCGTCACGGCCCTGACGTGGGGTGAACTCAAAGCCCGGCTGGCGCGCAGCAAGCGCAACTACTTCAACGAGGGCATCGCCCTGGACGCGGGCTTCGAGGTGGCACTGCTCGCGCAGGAAATGCATGGCAGCGCCATCCTCTACAACGGCGACGTCGACCACGCCGAGCCCAACACCGGCAACCTGCGCCTGCACTGCCAGCGCCGCTTCGGGCGCGACATCGACTTTCCGACCGACGACGCGGCGCCGGTGTGGTGCTTCACCACGCGCGCGGTGTACGTCGACGCCGCCGATGCACAGGGCGCGTGGCCTGTCACCGCCGAAGGCCAGGCCGCGGGCTTTCGCGAACTGCGCGACTGGGGCGCGCCGCAGGTGCATGCGCTGGTCGACGACGCCAGCGCCTACCTGGCCGAACAGGTCAAGCCCAACGGCGAATTCCACTACGGCTGGTTCCCCTGCTTCGACCGGCCGATTCCCACCTACAACACGCTGCGCCATGCGAGCTCGACCTACGCGATGCTCGAGGCCTGGGAGATCACGCGCGGTGACACGCCAGGCGACACCCCCGGAGCCACTCGCGCCGGCAAGCTCAAGGCCGCCATCGACCGCTCGCTCGCGCTGCTGACCGGCAGCCTCATCCGCCCGGCCAACCTGCCCGACGGCACCCGCGCGGCCTACCTGCTGGACGTGGGCAGCGAGATCAAGCTGGGCGGCAACGCGGTGTGCCTGCTGGCGCTGGTGAAGTACACCGAGCTCACCGGCGACCGCCGGCACCTGCGGCTCATGGAACAACTGGCGCTGGGCATCCGCCACATGCAGGACGCGCACAGCGGCAGCTTCGTGCATGTGCTGAACGCGCCCGCGCTCGACGTGAAGGACACGTTTCGCGTCATCTACTACGACGGCGAGGCCGCCTTCGGGCTGATGCGGCTGTACGGCCTCACGCGCGACCCGCGCTGGCTCGCGGTGGTCGAGAAAGCCTTCGCGCATTTCATTGCCGCCGAGCACTGGCGCGCGCACGACCACTGGCTGAGCTACTGCGTGAACGAGCTCACGCGCCATCGGCCCGAAACGCGCTACTACGAGTTCGGCCTGCGCAACGTGGCGGGCTACCTCGACTTCGTGCTCGATCGCATCACCACCTTTCCCACGCTGCTGGAGCTGATGATGGCCGCGCGCGAGATGGTGCTGCGCATGGAGGCCGACCCCGCGCTGCAGCCGCTGCTGGCCGAGCTGGACCGCGAGAAGTTCGACCGCGCGCTGGAGTACCGCGCGCGCTACCTCGCCAACGGCCATTTCTGGCCCGAGCTGGCGATGTTCTTTCGCAACCCGGCGCGCATCGCGGGCTCGTTCTTCATCAAGCACCACAGCTTCAGGGTGCGCATCGACGATGTGGAGCACTACCTGTCGGGCTATGTGGCGTACCACCGGATGCTGAAGGCGCACGAGTCGCATGAGGCGCATGGGGAACAGCAGGCCGCCGACGGCACGCCTGCAGACCCGCTCGCCGCCACCGGCGTGGTCGCCTGGGGCGGCGACGTCAACCTCTCGCGCCGCCAGCACTACCGGCTGCACGAACTGGGCGGCGCGCAAAAAATGCTGTGTGACATCCCCGCGCTGCGCGAGGCCGACCTGCGCATCGTCAACCTCGAATGCGTGGTGGCCACCGCGGGCGAGCAGGGCGTGGACAAGGACGAGACCGCGCCGTATTACTACCGGGCACGCCCCGAGATGCTCGCGGTGCTCACCGAGGCCGGCATCGGCATGGTGGCCACCGCCAACAACCACAGCGGCGACTACGGCCCCGATGCGCTCATGGAGCAGCAGGGCCTGCTCGACGCCGCGGGCATCGCCCACGCCGGCACCGGCCGCACGCTGGAAGCAGCGCTTCGCCCCGCGTTGCGCCGCGCCGGCGGCGTGCGCGTGGCGCTGTTCTCGCTCGACGCCACGCAGCCGCGCTTTGCCGCCAGCGCAGAGCGCCCCGGCGCGGCGTGGCTGCCGCTGAACGACCCCGCCGCCTGGCACGCCACGCTGGCGCCGCGCATCGAGGCCGCGCGCCGCGAGGCCGACGTGGTGCTGGTGGCCGTGCACTGGGGCGACAACCTCGAGACCGTGCCCTCGCCGGCCGAAATTGAAGTCGGCCACGCCATCGTCGATGCGGGTGCCGACGCGGTCCTCGGCACCTCGGCACATGTGCTGCAGGGCATCGAGGTCTACCGCGGCCGGCCGATCCTGCACGACGCGGGCGACCTGCTGTTCGATTCGGTGCGCGACGACCTGGGCGACTCCGGCGTGTTCTCGCTCACGCTGGGGCCGCGTGGTGTCGAGCAGGTGGTGTTCACGCCCATCGGCATCGGCTTCGGTTTCTCGCGGCAGCGCGAAGGCGATGAGGCCGTGGCGCTCAGCGCGCGCTTTGCCGCGCAATGCCGCGCGCTGGGCACCGAGATGACGCCGCTGCCGGGCGGGCGCTGCGCGCTGCGGCTGTCGCCGCCCGAACGGCCCGAACGGCCCGAGCTGAATGCGGGCCGCGCAGTGCTTCGCGCGGACGCCAAGCCGCCGCCTTCGCGCCCCGCGCCTGTCGTCGGCCCCGTGCGTGTGCCCCGGCCCGAGTGGACGGTCGACACAGTGCCCGACGATGCGCGCATCACCCCGCTGCAACTGGGCCCGCTGCGGCTCGTGGGCCTGCGCTGCGCGCCGCGTCAGATCGCGGGGCGCCAGTTGCTGTGGGTCGAGTCGTTCTGGACCGCCGACGCGCCGGTCGCGCAAGACCTGCGCATCCAGTTCCGCGCGCTGCCGATGCGCAGCACCCGCATGCCCGCCTGGGGCGCCAGCATGGACCACGACCCCTGCGACTGGATGTGGCCCACCAGCCGCTGGGAGCCGGGGCGCATCTACCGCGACCGCTACGGCCTGCGTCCGCCACGCGCCGGCCTGATGACCAGCGACGTGCTGCAGCTCGAAGTGCGCCTGCGCGGCAGCGCGGCCGATGCGGCCGAGCCGCCGCCGCCACGCCGGCTCGCGCTGTGGTGCGGCCTGCGCGTGCCGGCGCTGCCCGTGCCGCTGCCGCAGCGCCCGGCGCCCGTGCTCGCGGCCGACCGCCCTGGCACTGGCACTGCCGCAGCAGGCCCCGAGCCTGTGTGGACGGCCGCGCAACTGCAACAGGCCACGGGCGGCCGGTGGCTGGTGACCCCGCCGCCGGGCTGGTTCGCCAACGCCGTGGTGCGCGGGCCGACGCACATGGGCCTGCTGCCCAGGCCCGCGCTGTTCATCGCGTCGGACTTCCGCACGCTGGCCGCGCACGAGAACTACAGCAAGCCGCGCAACGACAACTGGGACCGCCACCTCGATCTGCCCGCGCTGCATTCGGCATTGGCCGGCGCGGTGGTGGCACATCCGGTGGAGGGGCTCGACGCGGCCTTCCCGCTGCTGCAGGTGGCCGACCCGATTGCCGCGATGCTCGCCATGGGCGCCGCCGCGCGCGAGCGCTTCCGGGGCCTGGTGGTGGGCGTCACCGGCACGGTGGGCAAGTCGTCCACCATCGCCATGCTGCGCGACCTGCTGCCCGAGCGCGCGCGCGTGCACACCACCGTCGACAACTACAACTCGCGCGTGGGCGTGCCCGCCACGCTGGCCGGCCTGGCGCCCGACGCCGACGTGTGCATCCTCGAAATGGCGCAAAGCGGCCTGTGGATGGACCGCGGCCCCATCTCGCTGATGGCGCGCCCGCATGTGGCGCTCATCACCGAGATCGGCCTGTCGCAGACCCGCCAGGCCTCCACGCTGGCGCTCACCGCCGGCTACAAGTCGCGCATCTTCCTGGGGCTGGAGCCCGGCGGCGTGGCCGTCGTGCCCGACCACATCGCCTGCCTGCGCCAGGTGGTGGAGGCCGCGGCCTGCACCGCGGGCGCCATCTGGGTGGTGGGCCCCGGGCCCGACGCCAACGTGCGCGTGCTTGAAACCCGCCCCGAGCCCGGCGGCGGTTGCCGCGTGCGCATCGCGGTGCCGGGGCGCGTGCATGAATACCTTTTTCCGGTCGACAGCGCGGGGCTGGTGCGCAACTCGGCATTGGCCTTTGCGGCGCTGCTGGCCATGGGCTTCGACGGCGAGGCCGCATGCGCGCGCATGCCGCAGGTGCGCCTGCCCGCGTCGGTGATGCAGGTGCGCGCGCTGCGCACCCAGGCCGGCGTGCAGGCCACGCTGATCGACGACAGCTGGAACGCCGAGGTCATGTCGATGCGCAACGCCATGGAGTTCGTGCGCACCTACCAGCGCGCGCCGCACGGGCCGGTGGTGCGCAAGATCGGCGTGCTGGGGCGCATCGTCAACCTGGGCAATGAGGCCGAGGCCATGCACCGCAGCCTGGCCGCGCCGGTGCTGGCCGCGGGCATCGCGCACCTGGTGACGCACGGCGAAGAGATGCGCTGGCTGCGCGAGGAAATGCCGGCCGGTTTGCTCGGCCCGCACTTCGACGATGCGGCGCAGCTCGCGGGCTACCTCGGCGGCTTTCTGCGCGACGGTGACCTGGTGCTGGTGAAGGGCGACCGCGACCGGTCGGACTTCGGGCACATTCCCGGCCTGCTGGAGCAGTTGTGAGCGCGGCGGCCTTCTTCATGCGGCATGTCGCCGACTGGCTCGCGCGGCCGGCCGCGCGAGCCGGCCTCGTGCTGCTGGCGCTGGCCCAGGCAGCCTGCGCGCAACGCACCGGCCCCGACGTGCCGCGCGCCTTCGCCGCCAGCAACGACGAGGTGCTGCACTGGAACCAACCGGCGGAGCGCGCCAACTGCCCCGACCGGCCCGGCTACCTGTGGGTGCAGCCGGTGGAAGGGCCGGCCTGCATCCGCTACTTTGCGAGCAGCGACATCGAGGGCGCGCGCATGGCCATCGTGCAGTTCTCGGGCGACCGCGACGGCGTGATGGACCAGGCGCCCGAGCGCATTCCGGGCAACACCGAGGCCCTGCGCATGCTCGACGCGCAGCGCAGCCGCGACCGCGCCGGCGTGCCCTGGGTGTTCATGGCGCGGCCCGGCACCTACGGATCTTCCGGCGATCACCGCAAGCGCCGCCAGCTGGTCGAGTTCCATGCGCTGGACGCCGCGCTCGACGCGCTCATGCAGCGCCACAAGCTGCAGCGCCTGACCCTCGTGGGCCACAGCGGCGGTGCCACGGCAGGGGCCGCGCTGCTCACGCTGGGGCGCACGCGCGTGGCCTGCGCGGTGCTGACCTCGGGCGCCTACGGCCTGCTGGAGCGCGCGCGCCTGCTGGGCCGCTCGCAGGACGGGCGCACCGACACCACCGGCAGCGCGCAGTTCTACGACCCGCTCGACCATGTGAACGGCATCGTGCGCGACCCGGCGCGGCGCATCGTGCTGATCGGCAACCGCGACGACCGCAACACGCCCTTTGCGCTGCAGCAGCGCTTTGCCGACGCAGTGGCCAAGGCGGGCCACCGCATCGAGCTGCGCACCCACGCGGCGGAGCCGCCGGAGTTTCACGACCTCAAGGACCGCGTGGCGTTGCTCACCGCGTCGCAGTGCGCGCGCGAGGCGATGTTTCCTTGAGGCCGGTTCATCACGCAACACCCGCAGTCCAAGCAGAACCCACCGTACGACAAGTACACGCAGGAGCGCCATGAGCAGCACCATCACCTCGCGCGAGTTCGGCCTCATGCCGGACGGCCGCGTCGTCACCGAATACACCCTGGACAACGGCCACGGCCTGAGCCTGAGCGTCATCAACCTCGGTGGCATCGTCACCGCGCTGCGCGTGCCCGACCGCCACGGGCAGGCCGCGAACGTGGTGCTGGGCCTGCCCACGCTGGCCGACTATCTCAAGCCGCATCCGCACTTTGGCGCCATCGTCGGGCGGCATGCCAATCGCATTGCAGCAGGGCGCTTCACGCTCGACGGCGTGACGCACCAGCTGGGGCTGAACAACGGTGTCAACGCGCTGCACGGCGGCGCCACCGGTTTCGCCAGGCGCTACTGGGAGGCGGTGCCGCTGTCGGCCGACGAGTCGGGGAGCGACGTGGCCATTGCGCTGCACTACACCAGCGCCGACGGCGAAGAGGGCTACCCCGGCGAGCTGCAGCTCGCGGTGCGCTACACGCTGGCCGCGCAGGCCAACACCTGGCGCATCGACTACAGCGCCGTCACCGACAAGCCCACGGTCGTCAACCTGAGCCACCACGGCTACTTCAACCTGGCGGGCAGCGGCTCGGTGATGGACCACCGGCTCACGCTGCCGGCCAGCCGCTACTGCCCGGTCGACGACACGCTGATTCCGACCGGGCTGGCCGACGTGGCCGGCACGCCCTTCGACTTTCGGGCGGCCACGCGCATCGGCGAGCGCATTCGCCAGGGCCATGAGCAACTGATGCGCGCGCACGGCTACGACCACAACTGGGCGCTCGACCGCACGCACAGCGCCGACGGCCTCGCGCTGGCGGCGCGGCTGGAGCACGAGGCCACGGGCCGCGTGGTGGAGGTGCACACCAGCGAGCCGGGCGTGCAGTTCTATTCGGGCAACTTTCTCGATGGCAGCCTGTTCGGCAGCGCGGGCGCCAGCCTGCGGCAGGGCGACGGGCTGTGCCTGGAAACGCAGCACTTTCCTGATTCGCCCAACCAGCCGGCCTTTCCGTCGACGGTGCTGCGCCCGGGGGAGCGATTTCACAGCACGACCGAGCACCGCTTCGGCGTGCTTTCCTGAGGCTGCAACCCAGCGCGCGGCTCAGGCCACGGGCCGGCGGTAGGCCGTGTCGTTGCGGTACTCGCCGGGCGTCACGCCCTTGAGCCGGCGAAAGTGGCGGTTGAAGTTGGAGATGTTGTTGAAGCCCACCAGGTAGCAGATGCTGGAGATCTGCTGGCGCCCGTCGCGCAGCAACTGGCAGGCCTCGCTGATGCGCGCGCGCGTCACGAACTCGGTGAAAGTGTGGCCGGTGGTGCGCCGGAAGAAGCGCGAGAACGCGCCCTTGCTCATGCCCGCGAGCGTGCTCACGCTGTCCAGCGACAGCTCCTGCGCGCAGTGCGCATGGATGTGGGCGAGCACCTTCTCGATCTGGCGCGGCTGCGCGGCGCGGTTCGGCGCAGTGGCCGTGGCGCACAGCGCGCGGCACGCGGGCCAGTGCGCCAGGTCGTTCAGCAGCCCGGCAAAATCCGCGAAGCGCGCCAGGCCCGACAGCGCATGGATGCGGTGGATGCGCTGGCGCACGTCGTCGCCGGTGTTCAGAAACTCGATGCCGTGCCGCGCGCGCTCCAGGAACTGCATGGCGCCCTGCAGCTCGGGGAACAGCTCGGTGGCCTTGCGCAGCGTGCTTTCCTTGAACTGCACCGCAAGGCTGCGCAGCGCCACGCCCTGCGCGGGCAGAGCCGTCGACACCAGGTTGTGCGGCACCCTCGGCCCGATGAGCACCAGAAAGCCCGGCGCAAAGCTGGCGATGTCGTCGCCGATGTAGGCCTTGCCGTGGGTCGCCACGATCAGGTGCAGCTCGTAGTCGTCGTGGTAGTGCCAGCGCTCGTGCGCGGAGGGCGCGCCGTAGGCCAGGCAGCGCACCGGGTTGGCGGGCGCGAACACGCTCCCGGGTTCGGGCTCGCGCAGCGTGTCGTCTTCGAACTCGGCGCCGCGCGGGTCGGGCGACGGAAAGCGGGGCGGGGGTGAGTGGGGGGAGGGCTGCTGCTGGAACATCGGCGGAGCGGATTATTTCAATAAAGCAAACGTTTGCGCAAACGGTTGCTTATCGGGTTTTACCCTGATCCGCAACGCACCGAGGCGGCAAAAAACCGCCGGTTGCGGCCGGCTTGCTCAGCCCGCGAACAGCGCCGCCGACAGGCCCGGGCTGTCGATGCGCACCTTGAAGAGCCCACCAGCCAGCGGCTCGGCGGCCTGCTGCTCGGGCGTGAGGCCGTTGCGCGCGGTGGTGATGTACAGGGTGCGCAGGTCGGCGCCGCCGAAGGCGCAGTCGGTCACATGGCTGGCGGGCAGCACGATGCGGCACAGCTCCGCCGCGCTCACCGGGTCGTGGCAGGTGACGCAGGCGCCGCCCCAGTGGCAGATCCACAGCCGCCCGGCGGCGTCGGTGGTCATGCCGTCGGGCAGTCCGTCGGGCTTGGGAAAGCGGTGCCACACGCGGCGGTTGGACACGGTGCCGGCGTCCATGTCGAAGTCGTAGGCGTAGAGGCGGTTGAGCACCGTGTTGTTGAAGTACATGGTGCGCCCGTCGAGCGACCAGGTCGGCCCGTTGGTCACCTCGAAGCCGTCGTCGTGCCGGGTGCAGCGGCCGTCGGCGTCGTAGCGGTACAGCGCGCCGGTGGGCGCCTTGCAGTCGAAGTCCATGCTGCCGGCCCAGAAGCGGCCGCGGCTGTCGCACTTGCCGTCGTTGAAGCGGTTGCCGGTGCGTTCGGTTTCGGGCTGGTGCAGGTAGCGCGGCCGGGCACTTTCATCGGAGGTGCCGGTGTCGAACAGCGCGAAGCCGCGCCGCAAGGTGATGAACAGGCCCGGCGCGTTGGCGCGCTCGGCGATGGCGGTGATCTCTTCGTCGAAGATCCAGCTGCGTTGCGCGCCGGTGACGGGGTCGAGGCGGAACAGGCGCGGCGTGAGGATGTCGATCCAGTAGAGCGCCTGCTCGCGCACCGACCACAGCGTGCCTTCGCCCAGGTTGGCGCCGGCGGGCCAGATGCATTCGGCGGGCCCTTCAGCGGCGGGTGCCGGCAGCGAGGGGTGCGTGTTTGTCTCTTGTTCGTTCATGGTTGTCTCCTTGACGCGGCGGATCGTATCAAGGCATATTGATAACGGAAATTGAAAATTAATGCATCAATTGATATGCGTATTGCAATGTCATGAGATGCGCACTCTGGAGACTTTTCTTGAATTCCCCCCAGCTTTCCACTTATCCCAGCCTCAAGGGCCGCACCGTGTTCGTCACCGGGGGCGGCAGCGGCATTGGCGCGGCCATCGTGGCGGCGTTTGCGGCGCAGGGCGCGCGCGTGGCCTTCATCGACATCGCGGCCGAGGCAAGCGCCGCGCTGGTTCGGCAGATTGCCGACGCCGGCCATGCCGCGCCGTGGTGGCGCGCCTGCGACGTGCGCGACATCGCCGCGTTGCAGCAAGCCATGGCCGACGCGGCCGCCGAGTGCGGCGACTTCGCGGTGCTGGTGAACAACGTGGCCAGCGACGACCGCCACACGCTCGAATCGGTCACGCCGGCGTACTACGACAACCGCATGGCCATCAACGAGCGGCCGGCGCTGTTCGCCATCCAGGCCGTGGTGCCGGGCATGAAGCGCCTGGGCTTCGGCTCGGTGGTCAACCTGGGCTCCACCGGCTGGCAGACCAAGGGCTCGGGCTACCCCTGCTATGCCATTGCCAAGTCGTCGGTGAACGGACTCACGCGCGGCCTGGCGGTCGACCTGGGCCGCGACCGCATCCGCATCAACACCGTGTCGCCGGGTTGGGTGATGACCGAGCGGCAGGTGGCGCTGTGGCTCGATGAGGAAGGCGAAAAGTCGCTGCAGCGCAACCAGTGCCTGCCCGACAAACTGATGCCCGAAGACATCGCGCGCATGGTGCTGTTCCTGGCATCGGACGACGCGAAGATGTGCACCGCGCAGGAGTTCACGGTGGACGCGGGCTGGACCTGAGTGTTCGTGCGTCGCCGATGAGGCGTTCGCTGGCGCAGCCAATCCGTTCGCTGCCGCCGCCATCCGTTTGCTGCCGCCGCCAATCCGTTCGCTGTCGCAGCCATCCGTTCGCTGTCGCCGCAATCCGTTCGGGCTGAGCTTGTCGAAGCCTCGCGCGGCGCTTCGACAAGCTCAGCGTGAACGGAAGGAACGACAGCGCGGCGCTTCGATCTTTCGACAAGCTCAGCACGGTGGATGCGGGTTGGACCTGAGCGTGCGTCGACACCGCCCATCCGTTCGCTGCCGCCGCCATCCGTTCGGGCTGAGCTTGTCGAAGCCTCGCGCGGCGCTTCGACAGGCTCAGCGTGAACGGAAGGAACGGCAGCGCGGCGCTTCGACAGGCTCAGCATGAACGGAAGAAACGACAGCGCGGCGCTTCGACAGGCTCAGCGTGAACGGAAGGAATGACAGCGCGGCGCATCGATCCTTCAGCGTGAACCGATGCGCCGCATCAGGGCAGGCCTCAATCCATCTCCAGCTTGCGCCCATACACGCTCATGCTCGCGGTCTTCAGCGCCTTCATCATCACCTTGGCCGCGGGCGACAGCAGCCGGTCGGTGCGCGTGATGATGCCGAAGGCGTCCATGTGGCAGGGCATGTCCAGCGGCAGCAGCGACACGATGCCGTGCGACGCGTAGTAGCGCGCCACGTCGGTCGCCAGCACCGCCACCATGTCGCTCTGCTGCAGCATGCGCGTGATGAACAGCAGCGCCGAGCTCTCGATGGTGTTGCTCGGCGGGGCCAGGCCCACCTCCTGGAACATCAGCTCGAAGCGGTGGCGCAGCACGCTGCCCGAGGGCGGCACGATCCAGCCGGCGCTCACCACGTCGCGCAGCGTGAGGCTGCTCACGCCCAGCAGCGGATGGCCGGGGCGCACCAGCGCGCACACGGGCTCTTCGGTGAGGGCCTCGTAGCGCAGCTGCGACTTGTCGTGCTCGGCGAACAGGCGCGCCACCAGGATGTCGAGCTTGCCCTGCTCCAGCCGCTCGATCAGCACCGGGCTGGTCTCGATCTCCAGAGACACGCGCAGGTCGGGCTGCTCGCGCTTGACCATGGCCACGGCCGGCGGCATCAGCGTGAGGCCCGGCGCCGTGATGGCGCCCACGCTCACCTGGCCGAAGCGCCCGGCCTTCAGCGCAGTGAGCTCGTCGTGCGCCTGGTTCAGGCTGGCCAGTGCCACGCGGGCGTGGCGGATCATGGTTTCGCCGTACCAGGTGGGGCGCATGCCGCGCGGCAGCCGGTCGAACAGCGGCACCTCCAGCACGTCCTCCAGGTCCTTCAGCAGCTTGGAGGCGGCGGGCTGCGTCATGTTGAGCACCTGCGCGGCGCGGTGGATGTTGCCTTCCTCGGCCAACGCGACCAGCAGCAAGAGTTGCCGGGTCTTCAGGCGGGCGCGGATGAACCAGTGGTTGTAGTTGGTCATTTCTATGGAAACGAAGGACTGATGGGGTTTTCCAGAATGTGGCGATTGATATGCATTTTGCGTAAAAAACGATTGGATCGATATCAATTTCGTTTCTAGACTGCCTGCTCATCCAAAACAACAGAGACAAGGTCCGCGCCCGGTGATTCACGGCGAGATCCATCAGAACGTGCGGCAGTACATCAACGGCCGCTGGGAAACCAGCGCAACCACCGGTGTCAGCGCCAACCCCTCGGACACCAGCGAAGTGGTGGCCGAGTACGCACGGGCCGACCGCCGCCAGGCCGACATTGCCGTTCGCGCCGCCACCGAGGCCTTCGCGCACTGGAGCCACAGCACGCCGCAGCGCCGTGCCGACGTGCTCGACCGCATCGGCGCCGAGCTGCTCGCCCGCAAGGACGACCTGGGCCTGCTGCTGGCGCGTGAAGAGGGCAAGACGCTGCCCGAGGCCGTGGCCGAAGTGGCGCGCGCCGGCCAGGTCTTCAAGTTCTTTGCCGGCGAAGCCATCCGCGGCGGCGCGGGCGGCGGGGGCGGTGAAAACGTGGCCTCGGTGCGCGCGGGTGTGCAGATCGATGTCACGCGCGAACCGGTGGGCGTGGTCGGGGTCATCACGCCGTGGAACTCGCCCTTCGTCATTCCCGCCTGGAAGATCGCGCCCGCGCTGGCCCATGGCAACAGCGTGGTGTTCAAGCCGGCCGAGCTGGTGCCGGCCTGCGGCTGGGCGCTGGCCGAAATCATCAGCCGCGCCGCCTTGCCGGCCGGCACCTTCAACCTGCTGATGGGCAGCGGCCGCGAAGTGGGGCAGGCGCTGGTCGACAGCCCGCTGGTCGATGCGCTGAGCTTCACCGGCTCGGCCGCCAACGGCGAGCGCGTGCTGCAGGCGGTCGGCCTGCGGCGCGCCAAGGTGCAGTTGGAAACGGGCGGCAAGAACGCGCTGGTGGTGCTGGCCGACGCCGACCTCGACCGCGCCGTCGACTGCGCGGTGCAGGGCGCCTACTTTTCCGCCGGCCAGCGCTGCACCGCGTCGAGCCGGCTCATCGTCGAGGCCGCCGTGCACGACGCCTTCGTCGCCAAGCTGCGCCAGCGGCTGAAGGCACTGACCATCGGCCATGCGCTGGAGCGCGGTGTGGACATCGGCCCGGTGGCCGACGAAGAGCGCCTGGCGCAGAACCTGGCCTGGGTCGGCATTGCGCGCAACGAGGGCGCGGAGCATGTGTGGGGCGGCGAGGCGCTGGAGCGCGCCACCACCGGCCACTACATGAGCCCCGCGCTGTTCCTGGCCAAGCCCGCACACCGCATTGCGCGCGAAGAAATCTTCGGCCCCCTGGCCTGCGTGCTGCGCGCCGACGACTACGACGAAGCGCTGGCGCTGTGCAACGACACGCCCTTCGGTCTGTGCGCGGGCATCTGCACCAACTCGCTGAAGCACGCCATGCATTTCAGGCGCCATGCCGTGGTCGGCATGACGATGGTCAATCTGCCGACCGCGGGGGTGGACTTTCATGTGCCCTTCGGCGGCCGCAAGGGGTCGGGCTACGGGCCGCGCGAACAAGGGCGCCATGCCGCGGAGTTCTACACGACGGTCAAGACCGGCTACATGCTGGCCTGACCGGACGGGGTTTCATCGACAGCCAACCAGCAAGTCCTCAACACATCAAGAAGGAGACATCCCATGACCATGAATCGCCGCACCCTCCATACCGCGCTCGCCGCCGCTGCTTTGGGCAGCATGCTGCCCGTGTCCGTCTTCGCCCAGAAGAAGCTCGTGCTGGGCTTTGCCCAGGTGGGCGCCGAGAGCGAATGGCGCACCGCCAACACCGAGTCGATCAAGTCGTCCGCCAAGGACGCGGGCATCGAGCTGAAGTTCTCCGACGCGCAGCAGAAGCAGGAGAACCAGATCAAGGCCATTCGCTCCTACATTGCGCAGAAGGTCGACGTGATCGCCTTCTCGCCGGTGGTGGAGTCGGGCTGGGAAACCGTGCTGCGCGAGGCCAAGGCCGCCAAGATTCCGGTGGTGCTGACCGACCGCTCGGTGAGCACCAAGGACGACACGCTCTACGTGACCTTCATGGGCTCCGACTTCACCGAGGAAGGCCGCAAGGCGGGCCGCTGGCTGGTCGAGAAGATGAAGGACCAGAAGGGCGACGTCAACATCGTCGAGCTGCAGGGCACCGTGGGCTCCGCGCCGGCCATCGACCGCAAGAAGGGCTTCGAGGAAATCATCAAGGCCGACCCCAAGTTCAAGATCGTGCGCTCGCAGACAGGCGACTTCACGCGCGCCAAGGGCAAGGAAGTGATGGAAGCCTTTTTGAAGGCCGACGGCAAGAAGATCAACGTGCTGTTCGCGCACAACGACGACATGGCCATCGGCGCGATCCAGGCCATCGAAGAGGCGGGCCTGAAGCCGGCCAAGGACATCACCATCATTTCCATCGACGGAGTGAAGGGCGCCTTCGAAGCCATGATCGCCGGCAAGCTCAACGTGTCGGTGGAGTGCAGCCCGCTGCTCGGGCCGCAGCTGATGCAGGCGGTGAAGGACATCAAGGACGGCAAGACGCTGCCCAAGCGCATCGTCACCGTGGAAGGCATCTTCCCGATGGAAGTTGCCGCCAAGGAATTCCCCAATCGCAAGTACTGAGAGCACACCCATGAAACGCAACCTCCTCAAGGCAACGCTCGCGGGCGTCGCGCTGGCCATCGTGGGCTTCACGCCGTTGGCCAATGCGCAGGACAAGGGCCTGATCGCCATCTCCATGCCGACCAAGTCGTCGGCGCGCTGGATTGCCGACGGCGCCAACATGGTCCAGTACTTCAAGGACAAGGGCTACAAGACCGACCTGCAGTACGCGGACGACGACATTCCCAACCAGCTCGCGCAGATCGAGAACATGGTGACCAAGGGCTCCAAGGTGCTGGTCATCGCGGCCATCGACGGCACCACGCTGTCCGACGTGCTGCAGAAGGCGGCCGACAAGGGCGTCAAGGTCATCGCGTACGACCGGCTCATCAAGGGCTCGAAGAACGTCGACTACTACGCCACCTTCGACAACTTTCAGGTCGGCGTGCTGCAAGCGCAGTCGATAGAGAAGGCGCTCGACCTGAAGGGCGGCAAGGGGCCGTTCAACATCGAGCTGTTCGGCGGCTCGCCCGACGACAACAACGCCTTCTTCTTCTACAACGGCGCGATGTCGGTGCTCAAGCCCTACATCGACAGCGGCAAGCTGGTGGTGCGCAGCAAGCAGATGGGCATGGAGAAGGTCGGCACGCTGCGCTGGGACGGCGCGGTGGCGCAGGCGCGCATGGACAACCTGCTGTCGGCCTACTACACCAAGAACCGGGTGGACGCGGTGCTGTCGCCGTACGACGGGCTGTCCATCGGCATTCTGTCGTCGCTCAAGGGCGTGGGCTACGGCTCGGCCTCGCAGCCGATGCCCGTCGTGTCGGGCCAGGACGCCGAGGTGCCTTCGGTGAAGTCCATCCTGCGCAAGGAGCAGACCTCGACCGTGTTCAAGGACACGCGTGAACTGGCCAAGGTGACGGTGGCCATGGCCGACGCCATGCTCTCCGGCAAGACGCCCGAGGTGAACGACACCAAGACCTACAACAACGGCATCAAGGTGGTGCCGTCTTACCTGCTCAAGCCGGTGAGCGTGGACGCCTCGAACTGGAAGGTGGTGCTCATCGACAGCGGCTACTACAAGGAAAGCCAGGTCAAGTGAGCAGCGACGCCCGCACCGCCGATGCCGGCGCCATCCTCGCGATGCGCGGCATCACCAAGACCTTTCCCGGCGTGAAGGCGCTGAGCAACGTCAACCTCAGCGTGCGCGCCGGCGAGATCCATGCCGTGGTGGGCGAGAACGGCGCGGGCAAGTCCACCCTCATGAAGGTGCTGAGCGGCGTGTACCCGTGCGACTCGTACACCGGGGACATTCAGTTCGAGGGCGAGGTGCGCCGCTTCAAGGGCATTGCCGACAGCGAGGCGCTGGGCATCATCATCATTCACCAGGAGCTGGCGCTGGTGCCGCTGCTGTCGATTGCCGAGAACATCTTTCTGGGCAACGAAATTGCGCACGGCGGCGTGATCGACTGGTTTGCCGCCTATGCAAAAACGCGCGAGCTGCTGGCCAAGGTGGGCCTGAACGAGCCGCCCACCACGCTGGTGACCGACCTGGGCGTGGGCAAGCAGCAGCTGGTGGAAATTGCCAAGGCGCTGGCCAAGCAGGTGAAGCTGCTCATCCTGGACGAGCCCACCGCCAGCCTGAACGAGAAGGACAGCGACGCGCTGCTCATGCTGCTGCTGGCGCTCAAGCGCCAGGGCATTGCGTCGATCCTCATCTCGCACAAGCTCAACGAAATTGCCAAGGTGGCCGACGCGGTGACGGTGCTGCGCGACGGCGCCACCGTGGAAAGCATCGACTGCCGCACCCAGCCCATCAGCGAGGACCGCATCATTCGCGGCATGGTGGGCCGTGACATGGAACACCGCTACCCGCAGCGCGCGCCCAAGATCGGGCAGACGGTGCTGGAGGTGCGCGACTGGCGCGTGCACCACGCGCTGCATGCCGACCGCGAGCAGATCAAGGGCGTGAGCCTGCATGTGCGCCAGGGCGAGATCGTCGGCATTGCCGGCCTCATGGGCGCGGGCCGCACCGAGCTGGCCATGAGCGTGTTCGGCAAGTCCTACGGCCAGCGCATCAGCGGCTCGGTGCTGATGCACGGCAAGCCGGTGGACGTGAGCACGGTGCGCAAGGCCATCGACCACGGCCTTGCCTACGTCACCGAAGACCGCAAGGGCCTGGGGCTGGTGCTGGAGGAAGACATTCGCAAGAACATCAGCCTGGCCAACCTGGACGCGGTGTCCGAGCGCGCGGTGATCGACACCGGGCGCGAATTCAAGGTGGCCAACGACTACCGCAAGGCGCTGAACATCCGTTGCTCGGGTGTGGAGCAGTTGGTGGTCAATCTGTCGGGCGGCAACCAGCAGAAGGTGGTGCTGAGCAAGTGGCTCTTCACCCAACCCGAACTGCTGATGCTCGACGAGCCCACGCGCGGTATCGACGTGGGCGCCAAGTACGAGATCTACACCATCATCGACCAGCTCGCGAGCGAGGGCAAAGGCATTCTCATGATTTCTTCCGAACTGCCCGAGCTGCTGGGCATGTGCGACCGCATCTATGTGATGAACGAGGGCCGCTTCGTGGCCGAGTTCACGGCGGCCGAGGCCACGCAGGAACGCATCATGCACGCCATCGTGAGCGCAGGGAGCACCGTTCATGTCGCAGCCTGAAGCCAACGCGGTGAAGCCCGCGCTGCCCTTGGCGGACGGCCCGAAGCTGCATGCCGGCTTCCTGAAGAACAACCTGCGCGAGTACGGCATGCTGATCTCGCTGGTCGCGATCATGGTGCTGTTTCAGGTGCTGACCGACGGCACGCTGCTGCGCCCGCTCAACCTCACCAACCTGCTGCTGCAGAACAGCTACGTGGTCATCATGGCGCTGGGCATGCTGCTGGTGATCGTGGCCGGCCACATCGACCTGTCGGTGGGCTCGGTGTGCGGCTTCATCGGCGCGCTGGCGGCGGTGCTGATGGTGGAATACGAGTGGCATTTCGTGCCCACCGCCATCGTGAGCATTCTGGCGGGCGCGCTCATCGGCGCGGCGCAGGGCTGGTTCGTGGCGTTTCGCAAGATACCGTCGTTCATCGTCACGCTCGCGGGCATGCTGGTGTTCAAGGGGCTCACGCTGGCGCTGCTGGCGGGGCAGTCGGTGGGGCCGTTCCCCGAAGCCTTTCAGCGGCTGAGCTCGGGCTTCATTCCCGATCCGCTGGGTGGTGAAACGCTGCGCACCACCTCGCTGGTGGTCGGCGCGCTGGCCGCCGTGGCGCTGGTGTTCTTCAAGCTGCGCGGTCGCGCCAAGCTCAAGGCGCACGGCATGGAGCAGGAGCCCTATGCCTTCTTCCTGGTGAAGAACCTGTTCTTCGCGGCCATCATTCTGTTCTTCAGCTACCTGCTGTCGACCTACAAGGGCCTGCCCAATGTGCTGATCGTCATGGCGGTGCTGATCGTGGTGTACGACTTCGTCACCAACCGCACCACCATCGGCCGGCGCATCTATGCGCTGGGCGGCAACGAGAAGGCGGCGCGGCTGTCGGGCGTGAAGACGCAGCGGCTGGCCTTTCTCACCTTCGTGAACATGGGCGCGCTGGCGGCGCTGGCCGGCCTGGTGTTTGCCGCGCGCCTGAACACGGCCACGCCCAAGGCGGGCCTGGGCTTCGAGCTGGACGTGATCGCGGCCTGCTTCATCGGCGGCGCGTCGGCCTCGGGCGGCGTGGGCCGGGTGATGGGCGCGGTGATCGGCGCCTTCATCATGGGCGTGATGAACAACGGCATGTCGATCGTGGGCATCGGCATCGACTACCAGCAGGTCATCAAGGGCCTGGTGCTGCTGGCGGCGGTGTTCATCGACGTCTACAACAAGAACAAGTAGCAGCGCATGACCGAAGGCACCGTCACCACCAGCCCCGTGCTCGCGCTGTGCGGCATCCACAAACAGTTCGGCGGCATCCCGGTGCTGCGCGACGTGCAGCTTCACCTGTACCCCGGCGAGATCCATGCGCTGATGGGGCAGAACGGCGCGGGCAAGTCGACGCTCATCAAGGTGCTGACCGGCGTGCTGCCCTCCAGCGGCGGCGAGATGTTTCTCGACGGCCAGCCCATTCACCCGGCCTCGCCGCTCGACGCGCAGAAGCTGGGCATCAGCACGGTCTATCAGGAGGTGAACCTGTGCCCCAACCTGTCGGTGGCCGAGAACGTGTTTGCGGGCCGCTACCCGCGCTGCGGCGTGGCACAGGGTTGGCGCATCGACTGGGCGGCGGTGAACCGGCGGGCCGAAGCGCTGCTGGCGCGCATTGGCCTGGACATCGACGTGACGCGTCTGCTGTCGAGCTATTCGGTGGCGGTGCAGCAGATGGTGGCCATTGCGCGCGCGCTGGGCGTGTCGTCGAAGGTGCTGATCCTCGACGAGCCGACCTCCAGCCTGGACGACGACGAGGTGGAGAAGCTGTTCGAGGTGCTGCGGCGCTTGCGCGGCGAGGGGCTGGCGATTGTGTTCGTCACCCACTTTCTGAACCAGATGTATGCGGTGTCCGACCGCATCACGGTGCTGCGCAACGGCAGCTGGATCGGTGAATGGCGCGCGGCCGACCTGGGCCCGCAGGCGTTGATTGCCGCGATGCTGGGCCGCGAGCTGGCGGCGCAGTCGGCCCGGCCCGCGGCGTTGCCGGCCTTCGACGAGGCGGCGCCCGCGTTGTTGCAGACCGAAGGGCTGGGCCAGGCGGGCCAGTTGCAGGCGACCGACTTGCGTGTGCGCGCCGGCGAGGTGGTCGGCATTGCAGGCTTGCTGGGCGCGGGCCGCACGGAGCTGGCGCGCTTGCTGTTCGGGCTTGAAATGCCGGACCGGGGCGTGCTCAAGGTCGACGGCCGGTCGGTCAGTTTCTCGAACCCCGCCGACGCCATTCGCGAAGGCATCGCACTGTGCCCCGAAGAGCGCAAGACCGACGGCATCGTGGCCGAGTTGTCGGTGCGCGAGAACATTGCGTTGGCGTTGCAGGCGCGTCTGGGTGCCAGGCGTTTTCTGTCGCATGCCGAGCAGACCGAGATGGCCGAGCGTTTCGTGAAGTCGCTGGGCATCAAGACGGCGAGTGTGGAGACGCCCATCGGGTTGCTGTCGGGCGGCAACCAGCAGAAGGCGATGATCGCGCGCTGGCTTGCGACGGAGCCGCGTCTGTTGATCTTGGACGAGCCCACGCGCGGCATCGACGTGGCGGCCAAGCAGGAGATCATGGAAGAGATCCTTCGGCTCGCGAAGGCGGGCATGGCGGTGATCTTCATCTCGTCGGAGATGAGCGAGGTGGTGCGTGTGGCGCATCGCATCGTGGTGTTGCGAGACCGAAAGAAGGTGGGCGAACTGCCGGGCGGTTCCACCGAGGACGAGGTCTACGAAATGATCGCAGCCGCATGACGCACCGCCCTGTCTTGTATTTCTCCCTCCCCTCCCGGGGGAGGGCCGGGGTGGGGGCACGACTGCGTTCCCTCTCGCACGGCTTTGAATGCGGGAGCCGTTCAGGGCGCGCCCACGCCGACGGGGTGCCTTGCTCCGCGAATGTCCCCCGCTTCGCTCCTCCTTTATTTCGCTGCGCAAGGCACCCCATCGGCGTGTGCGTCATCAGAGCCGGGGTTGATCGGCGAGCACACAGAGCGTGCCCAGTGCACAGGGCGTCGGGTGCTCCCCGCAGCGAAATAAAGGAGGAGGGGCGAAGCCCCGGGGGACATTCGCGGAGGGGAGTACCCGGCGGCCTGTGCACGCGCCCCGAACAAGCCGAACCGAACAAACCGCAACGGTAAGAAAACAAATGACGAACAGCAAGACCCGCCTGGCAACAGCGATGCACCATCGCCTCGCCTGGCCCATCGTCACCCTGTTGCTGCTGCTCGCGGTCAACACCGCGTTCAACGCCAGCTTCCTGCACCTGGAGTGGCGCGACGGCCACCTCTACGGCAGCCTGATCGACATCCTCAACCGCGCCGCCCCCCTGGTGCTGGTGTCGCTGGGCATGACACTGGTCATCGCCACGCGCGGCATCGACATTTCAGTGGGCGCAGTGGTCGCCATTGCCGCTGCACTCGCGGCCTGGATGATCGGCGGCTCCGTGGCCAACGACGTCAGCCGCTTCCCCATGCCGCTCGCCATTGCCGCGGCCATCGGCATCGCACTGCTGTGCGGCCTCTGGAACGGCCTGCTGGTGGCCAAGGTCGGCATGCAGCCCATCATTGCCACGCTCATCCTCATGGTGGCCGGCCGTGGCATTGCGCAGCTCATTGCCGACGGCCAGATCATCACCATCTACTACAAGCCCTTCTTCTTCCTCGGCAGCGGCTACCTGCTGGGCCTGCCGTTCTCGCTGTTCATCGTGGCGGCCGTGTTCGTGCTGCTGTACCTGGCCATCACGCGCACGGCGCTGGGTCTGTTCATTCAGGCCGTGGGCATCAACCCCACTGCCGCACGCGTGGCCGGTGTTCAGGCGCGGCGGCTGATCGTGGGGGCCTATGCGTTCTGCGGGGCGTGCGCCGGCGTGGCGGGGCTGTTGATCAGCTCCAACGTGAAGAGCGCGGACGGCAACAACGCGGGGCAGCTCATCGAGCTCGACGCGATTTTGGCCGTCACGCTGGGCGGCACGGCGCTGACCGGCGGGCGCTTCAGCCTGGTGGGCAGCGTGATTGGCGCGCTCATCATCCAGACGCTGACCTATGCGATCTATTCGCTGGGCGTGCCGCCGGAGATCAACCTGGTGGTGAAGGCGGGCGTGGTGTTCGCGGTGATGCTGCTGCAGTCGCCGGAGTTCAGGGCGGAGGTGCGGTCGCTGGTGCTGCGGCCGGCGCATGAGGGGGGACGGGCATGAGTGCGGTGATAGAGACCAGACCCTCACCCCAGCCCTCTCCCGCGCGCGGGAGAGGGAGCAAGAAAGGGCTCAACCCGAAGTACCTGCCGCTGGCGGCGACGATCTCGTTGTTCGTTCTGGTGGCTACGCTGGGCTCTGTTTTCTACGACGGCTTCTTCTCGGCCCAGGTGTTCCTCAACCTGCTGATCGACAACGCCTTTCTCATCGTCGTGGCCGTGGGCATGACCTTCGTGATTCTCTCGGGCGGCATCGACCTGTCGGTGGGCTCGGTCATTGCGCTCACCACCATGGTGTCGGCCTCGCTGGTCGAAAAGCACGGCTGGAGCCCGGCCATCGTCATTCCGCTGGTGCTGGTGATGGGCACGGCCTTTGGCGCGTTCATGGGGCTGCTCATCGAGCGCTACCGGCTGCAGCCTTTCATCGTCACGCTGGCCGGCATGTTCCTGGCGCGCGGGCTGTGCTACCTGATCAGCATCGACTCGATCAGCATCACCAACACCTTCTACTCGGAGGTTTCGCAGGTCCGCATTCCCATCTGGGGCGAGGCCTCGGTGTCGATCAGCGCGGTGATCGCGGTGGTGGTGCTGCTGGCGGCGGTGTTCGTGGCGCACTGCACGCCGTTCGGCCGCGCGGTGTACGCCATTGGCGGCAGCGAGCATTCGGCCATGCTCATGGGCCTGCCGGTGCGCCGCACGCTCATCGGCGTGTACACGCTCTCGGGTTTCTGCTCGGCGCTGGCGGGCGTGATCTTCACCTTCTACATGCTCTCGGGCTATGGCCTGCATGCGGTGGGGCTGGAGTTGGACGCCATCGCGGCGGTGGTCATCGGCGGCACGCTGCTCACGGGCGGCGTGGGCTATGTGGCGGGCACGCTGTTCGGCGTGCTGATGCTCGGGATCATCCAGACCCTCATTTCCTTCGACGGCACGCTGAGCTCGTGGTGGACGCGCATCGTGGTCGGCGCGCTGCTGTTCGTGTTCTGCTTGCTGCAGCGCTTCTTCACGTCGCGCACGCCGAAGCGCTGACGCCTTCTTTTCTTCTTTCTTCTTTTTTTCTCTCTCGCACTCAGGACACCTGCGCATGTCGGACCCCACCTCCACGAACCCCCCGAAGAAGCTGCGCTCCACCGAATGGTTCGGCTCGGCCGACAAGAACGGCTTCATGTACCGCAGCTGGATGAAGAACCAGGGCATTCCCGACCACGAGTTCGACGGCCGCCCGATCATCGGCATCTGCAACACCTGGTCGGAGCTCACGCCGTGCAACGCGCACTTCCGCAAGATTGCCGAGCATGTGAAGCGCGGCATCTCGGAGGCGGGTGGTTTCCCGGTGGAGTTTCCTGTGTTCTCCAACGGCGAATCGAACCTGCGGCCCACCGCCATGCTCACGCGCAACCTGGCAAGCATGGACGTGGAGGAAGCCATTCGCGGCAACCCGGTCGATGCGGTGGTGCTGCTCACGGGCTGCGACAAGACCACGCCGGCGCTGTTGATGGGCGCGGCCAGTTGCGACATTCCGGCCATCGTGGTCACCGGCGGGCCCATGCTCAACGGCAAGCTCGACGGCAAGAACATCGGCTCGGGCACGGCCGTGTGGCAATTGCACGAGTCGCTGAAGGCGGGGGAGATCAACCTGCACCAGTTCCTGTCGGCCGAAGGCGGCATGTCGCGCTCGGCGGGCACCTGCAACACCATGGGCACGGCCTCGACCATGGCCTGCATGGCCGAGGCGCTGGGCACCTCGCTGCCGCACAACGCGGCCATTCCGGCGGTCGATGCGCGGCGTTATGTGCTGGCGCAGATGTCGGGCATGCGCGCGGTGCAGATGGCCAAGGAAGGGCTCACGCTGTCGAAGATCCTCACGCGCGAGGCTTTTGAAAACGCGATTCGCGTGAACGCGGCCATCGGCGGCTCGACCAATGCGGTGATCCACCTGAAGGCGATTGCGGGGCGCATCGGCGTCGAGCTGGAGCTGGAAGACTGGACGCGCATCGGCAGCCACACGCCCACCATCGTCGACCTGATGCCCTCGGGCCGCTTCCTGATGGAGGAGTTCTATTACGCCGGCGGCCTGCCCGCCGTGCTGCGCCGGCTCGGCGAAAACGGCCTGCTGCCGCACCCCAATGCGCTCACGGTCAACGGCCATTCGCTCTGGGACAACGTGCGCGAGGCGCCGAGCCTGGACGACGAGGTGATTCGCCCGCTGAGCAACCCGCTGATCGCCGACGGCGGCATCCGCATCCTGCGCGGCAACCTGTCGCCGCGCGGCGCGGTGCTCAAGCCCTCGGCCGCCTCGCCGGAGCTGCTGAAGCACCGCGGCCGCGCGGTGGTGTTCGAGAACCTGGAGCACTACAAGGAACGCATCGTCGATGAAGACCTCGACATCGATGCCAGCTGCGTGATGGTGCTGAAGAACTGCGGCCCCAAGGGCTACCCCGGCATGGCCGAGGTCGGCAACATGGGCCTGCCGCCCAAGCTGCTGCGCCAGGGCGTGAAGGACATGGTGCGCATCTCCGACGCGCGCATGAGCGGCACCGCCTACGGCACGGTGGTGTTGCACGTCGCGCCCGAAGCAGCAGATGGCGGGCCGCTGGCGGCGGTGCGCGACGGCGACTGGATCGAGCTCGACTGCGACGCGGGCCGGCTGCACCTGGACATCAGCGACGAAGAACTGGCGGCGCGCCTGGCATCGCTTTCCACCACCGACGCGCAACCGATGAGCACGCGCGGCGGCGGCTACCAGAAGCTGTACGTCAACCACGTGCTGCAGGCCGACGAAGGCTGCGACTTCGACTTTCTGGTGGGCTGCAGAGGCTCCGCCGTGCCACGCCATTCGCATTGAAGAACCCAACGCAAGAAGACCCCATGACCCCCAGATACCGCGGCATCTTTCCGGTGGTGCCCACCACCTTCACCGAACAGGGCGCGCTCGACATCCAGAGCCAGAAGCGCTGCGTCGACTTCATGATCGACGCGGGCTCCGACGGCCTGTGCATCCTGGCGAATTTCTCCGAGCAGTTCGTGCTGTCCGACGACGAGCGCGAGGTGCTCACGCGCGAGATCCTCGAACACGTGAAGGGCCGCGTACCGGTGATCGTGACCACCACGCACTACAGCACCAAGGTCTGCGCCGAGCGCAGCCGCCGCGCGCAGGACATGGGCGCGGCCATGCTGATGGTGATGCCGCCGTACCACGGCGCCACCTTCCGCGTGCCGGAGCCGCAGATCCATGAGTTCTATGCGCGGCTCTCCGACGCGGTGGGCATTCCCATCATGGTTCAGGACGCACCGGCCAGCGGCACGGTGCTGTCGGCGCCGTTCCTGGCGCGCATGGCCACGGAGATCGAGCAGGTGTCGTACTTCAAGATAGAGACGGCCGGCGCGGCGGCCAAGCTGCGCGAGCTGATCCGCCTGGGTGGCGACGCCATCGAAGGCCCGTGGGACGGCGAAGAAGCCATCACGCTGATGCCCGACCTGGACGCCGGCGCCACCGGTTCGATGACCGGCGGCGGCTACCCCGACGGCATTCGCCCGATCATCGAGGCGCACCGCGCGGGCGACCGCGACAAGGCCTTTGCGCTGTACCAGCAGTGGCTGCCGCTCATCAACTACGAGAACCGGCAGGCGGGCCTGCTGGCCTGCAAGTCGCTCATGAAGGAGGGCGGCGTGATCGCTTGCGAGGCACCGCGGCATCCGCTGCCGGCGATGCATCCGGCAACGCGCGCCGGGCTGATCGAGACGGCGAAGCGGCTCGATCCGCTGGTGCTGCGCTGGGGGCGCTGAGGGTCCGGTCTTTCGCGAAATAGGGCGAGAGAATTTCCGTCAGCCAGTCCATCATGGCCAGCACGCGCGGTGCGAGCTGTCGGCGGTTGGCGTACAGCAGCGACACCGGCATGGGGCGCGCAGTGAATTCCGGCATCACCAGCACCAGCAGCCCTTTGGCGGCGTTGGCTTCCAGCCCCACGGCCGGCGCCTGAATGAAGCCCATGCCCGCCAGCGCGGCCGCCTGGTAGGCGTCGGTGCCGTTCACCGTGACGGTGGCGCGCACCGGGTGCACCTTGTAGTGGCCGTCGGCGGCGTCGAGGTATTCCCAGCCCGCGTCGTTCGACGCCAGCGTCTGCGCGAAATGAACGATGCGGTGCTGCGCCAGGTCTGCCAGCGTGCGCGGCGTGCCGTGCGCCTGCAGGTAGGCGGGGCTGGCGGCATTGGCCATGCGCATGAAGCCGATGGGGCGCGCGACAAGCTCGGTGTCGCCGAGCACGCCGATGCGCAGCACGCAGTCGAAGCCTTCGTGCACCAGATCCACACGGCGGTCGGTGGTGCTGATGCCGACTTCCAGCGCGGGATGCCGCGCCAGGAACTCGGGCAGGCGCGGAATGACGACGTCGCGCGCCACGGCATTGGGCAGGTCGACGCGCAGCCGCCCGGTCAGTCCGCTGGCGTGCGTGCGGAACATGGCGGCCAGTTGCTCGCCTTCGGCCAGATAGTCCTTGCAGCGTGCCAGGAAGCGCTGGCCGTCTTCTGTGAGGCGCACGCTGCGCGTGGTGCGCTGCAGCAGCCGGGTGCCGAGCCGCACTTCGAGCTGCTGCACGGCGACCGACACGCGCGCGCGGGTCAGGCCCAGCTGGTCCGCGGCGCGGCTGAAGCTCGCGAGCTCGGCGACTCTGGAGAAGATGCGCAATTCGTCGGCGTTCATGGAATTCATGGTCTCGGATTGTTGTCTTTTTGGATAACGGTGTGCACGGTTTTGCGAGGTTTATCTTGCTGCCGGTAATTCTTAAAGTCCGTGCATCGACTTGTCGATTCACTTCCAAGGACTTTGAAATGACCGCTCCCACTCGCTCCACCCACGCCACCGCCTCCCGTATCGCACTCATCACCGGCGGCAGCCGCGGCCTCGGTCGCAGCGCCGCGCTGGCGCTTGCCGACGACGGCGTCGACGTGATCCTGACCTATGTGTCCAACGAAGCCAGCGCCCGCGCGGTGGTGGCCGAAATCGAGGCCAAGGGCCGTCGCGCCGTCGCATTGCAGCTCGACGTGGGCGACAGCAAGACCTTCCCTGCCTTCGCGCAAACAGTGAAAGCAGCGCTGGCGGCCACATGGCAGCGCGAGCGCTTCGACTATCTGGTGAACAACGCCGGCACGGGGCTGCATGCGAGCTTCGAGGAGACGACCGAAGCGCAGTTCGACATGCTCTTCAACATCCACTTCAAGGGCACGTACTTCCTCACCCAGAAGCTGCTGCCGCTCATCAACGACGGCGGGCGCATCGTCAACCTGTCTTCGGGGCTGACGCGCTTCTCCATGGCGGGCGCTTCGGCCTATGCCTCAATGAAGGGAGGGGTGGAAACGCTGACGCGCTACCTGGCCAAGGAGCTTGGCCCGCGCGGCATTGCGGTGAACACGGTTGCGCCGGGCGCGATCGAGACCGACTTCAGCGGGGGCATGGTGCGCGACAACCCGCAGGTGAACGCCATGGTTTCAGGCTTCACTGCACTGGGCCGCGCGGGGCTGCCGGACGACATCGGTGGCGCCATCGCCAGCTTGCTGGGCGAGCGCAATCGCTGGGTCAATGCCCAGCGCATCGAGGTGTCGGGCGGGATGCTGGTGTGAGCGGCGCGGGCTCAGTTCTTTTCGAGTTCGGTGAGCTGAAGGGAGAGGTCGAACAGCTTGGACTTGCTGGCGTAGTAGCGGTCGAGCCGCCACTCTTTCAGGATGTCCATGGCGAGCTCGAAGCTCTTGTAGTCGAGGCTGTACAGCGTGACCAGCTCGAAGCTGCGTTCGGACTCCAGGGCCAACACGAGCTGGGCCAGGATCTTGGCCGAATCGTTGGCCGGATCCGTTTCGATGAATCGGCGAGCGACCTTGATGGCATTCATGGGAAGGGATTCCTCGGTAGGCAGGGACCGAGAACTATAGCTAGCACACCCACACCTTTTATGACAGTCGTGTGACAACGAAGGGCATCGGCCTGCTCCCCGGCGCCGAGCGCGAAGAGCAGGCGGGTGGGTGCGATCGGCCGGGGCTCAGCGCATCGGCATCGGTGCCGGCATGGGCACCATCACCGGGTCGGGTGCGCGCTCCATCGGCATCGGGCGCGGAGGGGGCATCGGCCGCATCGGGCGTGCGGGCCGCACGGTGGTGGTGACCGACTCGCGGATCACGCCGCCACCCATCACACTGCCTTCGATGGCCGCCGAGGTATTGCCGCTGCCGCCGAGCACGCGGGCTTCGCAATCGGCGCGGTCGGCGGGCTGCTGCAGGCCGCAGCGGGCGAGGGCGTTGGCACGGTAGTCGGGTGCACCGGTCAGTGCACCCTGGGCGGCGGCCTGGCGCGCGGCACCGGCCTCGCGGATGCAGGCGGCGCGCTCTTGCTGGTTGTGGCCGCAGACCGCCAGCTCGCGCTGGTACGTGCTGTCGGACTCACCGCGACGCGGCGAGGCGGCCGAAGCGATGCTGGTGGCTGCCATGCCGCTGATGGCGAGCAGGGCGAAGATCATCGAGCGTGTGTGTCGGGTCATGAAAGGCTCCTTGAAACGAGCTGAAAAAGCGGGACTGGCGGGTGTTTGACGATGCGCGGTGCAACGAGGTTGACCGCGCGCGGCCCGCCTCGTTTCACGTCACTCAACGCGCGGGCTGAACGGGCTGCGCGGGCAGCGGCGTCACGGTTTCGCGGATCACGCCGCCACCCATCACGCTGCCTTCGGTGGTGGTGCGGGCGCCGCCCTTGATGCGGGCTTCGCAGTCGGCCTGGTCGGCGCCGGGCTGCTCGCTGCAGCGGGCCAGCGAATTGACCTGGCCGCGCGCCGGGCTGGGGGTGGTCAGGCCGCTGCGGCCGGCCTCCTGCTTTGCGGCGCCGGCTTCACGCAGGCAGGCGGCGCGGTCTTGCTGCACGCCGTCGCACACCGCACGTTCCTTCTGCATGCGGGCGTCGGTGCCCGGGGCCTGTGCGCTGGCGGTCTGCGCGCCGAACACGATGAAGCTGCTGGCGGCAAAAAGGCCGGCGGCGGAAAGAAGGGAACGAACTGTTGTTGTCATGCGGGCTCCTGGTTGGGGCACGCCCTTCTGATGAGTCAGGAGGTGCGCGACCGGAGCCACAGTGTGGTGCGGGCCCGTGCGTGCGCGGTGTGGGACAGCCGCACGCAGCGGGCCGGGCCGGACGCGCCCCTCGCTGTGGGACACGTCCGTCAACGGCGCCGTCAGCCAGCGGCGATGCGCTGTGCGAGGTGAGCGAGCGCTTCCTCGACCTGGTCCACAAGAATCAGCGACAGGTCGCCCGGCTGCAGGCGCGCCAGTGCGGTGTCGATCGCCACGAACTCGCCGCGAATCTCGTCGATGTAGCGCGTGCGGGCCGCGCCCTGCAAGCCCTGGCGCAGCAGCGCCATCACTTCGCCGTCGGCGCGGCCGCGTTGCGCCGCGTCCTGGTACAGGATCACGTCGTCGAAGGCCTGGCCGAGGATGGCCGTCTGGTCGCGGATGTCGGAGTCGCGGCGGTCGCCCGCGCCGCTGATGACCACCGAGCGCTTCTTGGCCGGCATCGTGTCCACGGCCGACACCAGCGCGCGCATGGCGTCGGTGTTGTGGCCGTAGTCGGCAATGACGGTGGCGCCGCGGTAGTCCATCACGTTGAAGCGGCCCGGCACGCCGGCCGCGTCGTTCATGAAGCTCGCGAGGCCGCTGCGGATGGTGTCCCAGTCCAGGCCCACGGCCCACGCCGCGGCCACCGAGGCCATCACGTTGTCGACCTGAAAGCCGATGGTGCCGCCGCGCGTGATGGGCACGTCGCGCAGCGCGATGCGTTCGCGCCACGAGCCTTCGGCGGCCACCAGCGTGTCCTGGTCGACGTACACGGTGCGCTTGCCTTGCGCGCGGTGCGTGGCCATGACCGGGTGCATGCGGTCGGCGGTGAAGAAGATCACATGGCCGGGGCAGCCCGCGGCCATGGCGGCGACGTTGGGGTCGCCGGCGTTGAGCACCGCGTAGCCGTCGGCGGCCACGTTGCGCACGATCACGCGCTTGAGCACCGCCAGGTCTTCCACGGTGGTGATGTAGTTCAGCCCCAGGTGGTCGCCGCTGCCGATGTTGGTGACCACGGCCACCTGGCAGCGGTCGAAGCCCAGGCCTTCGCGCAGCACGCCGCCGCGGGCCACTTCGAACACGGCCGCGTCCACGTCGGGGTGCATCAGCACGTTGCGCGCGCTCTTGGGGCCGCTGCAGTCGCCGCTGTCGGTCTGGCGGCCGTCGACGTACACGCCGTCGGTGTTGGTCATGCCGGTGCGCAGGCCGCTGGAGGCGAGCAGGTGGTTGATCAGGCGCGCGGTGGTGGTCTTGCCGTTGGTGCCGGTGACGGCAACCACCGGAATGCGGCCGTCGTCGCCGTGCGAGAACAGCGTGTCCATCACCGCCTCGCCCACGGCACGGCCGCGGCCGAACGAGGGCGAGATGTGCATGCGCAGGCCGGGCGCGGCGTTGACCTCGACCACGCCGCCGTGCTGTTCTTCCAGCGGGCGCAGCACGTTCTCGCAGACCATGTCCACGCCGCAGATGTGCAGGCCGACCATCTGCGCCGCATCGACGGCGCGCGCCGCCACTTCGGGGTGCACGGTGTCGGTCACGTCGGTGGCGGTGCCGCCGGTCGACAGGTTGGCGTTGTTGCGCAGCACCACGCGCTGGCCGCGCGCGGGCACGCTGTCGGGCGTGAGGCCTTGCGACTCGAGCCGGCCGATGGCGATGTCGTCCAGCCGGATCTTGGTGAGCGAGGTGGCATGGCCCTCGCCGCGGCGCGGGTCGAGGTTCACGGTGTCCACCAACTGGCGCACGCTCAGGCTGCCGTCGCCGATGACCTGCGGCGGATCGCGCCGCGCGGCGGCCACCAGGCGGTCGCCCACCACCAGCAGGCGGAAGTCGAAGCCGGGGAGAAACTTTTCGACCATCACCTCGCCGTACACGGCGGCCGAGGCGTAGGCAGAGAACAGCTCCTCTTGCGTGGTGATGTTCACCGTGACGCCCTTGCCCTGATTGCCGTCCTGCGGCTTCACCACCACCGGCAGGCCGATTTCGTGGGCCGCGGCCCAGCCGTCTTCGGCGCTGCGCACGGGGCGGCCCAGCGGCACCGGCACGCCGGCGGCGTTGAGCAACTGCTTGGTCAGTTCCTTGTCCTGCGCAATGGATTCGGCCACGCCGCTGGTGCTGTCGATTTCAGCGGCCTGAATGCGGCGTTGCTTGGAGCCCCAGCCAAACTGCACCAGGCTGCCGCGCGTGAGGCGGCGGTACGGAATGCCGCGTGCCACGGCCGCATCGACGATGGAGCCGGTGCTCGGGCCCAGGCGCTCCGACTCGTCCAGGTCGCGCAGCTCGGTGATGGCGGCGTCGGCGTCGAACGGGGTGTCGGCCTGCGCGGCGGCAATGAGCTGCTCGGCCAGTTCGATGGCGCGGCGGCCCACAGCCTCTTCGCTGTACTGGAACACGACCTGGTAGACGCCTTCTTCCAGCGTCTGCGAGGTGTGGCCGAAATTGACGGCGCAGCCGGCCTGGGCCTGCAGCGCCACGGCGGCGTTTTCCAGCACATGGGCCAGGGCCAGGGGCTGGCCCAGCACCATGGGGTGCAGCTCGCCGATGGTCGGAAAGCGCGCGCGCAAGCGGGCTTCGAAACCGGCCAGCTTGCTGATGGCGTTTTCATCGCCTTCGCAGGCCACGACCGCTTCAATGGCGGTGTGGCGGCTCCAGAGATTGGGCCCGCGAAGGGCTCGGGTGCGGGTGACTTTCATGGGCGGGCGCGGTTTCTATTCAATAAACACCGTGGAACCGGCTTTGCCGGGCCACTGGTGTTGCCCCCCGGTAGGGGGAGGGAGAAGCGACACGAAGTGCGCGAAGCCTGGGGGCGAGCATCGGCAGTCAGATGAATTGAGGCTGGAGGGGCTGGGTCTGCGACAGCTGCAGCGAGGCCAGCGCGGCCTGCAGGTCGGCCTCGAAGGCCTCCACCCCGGCGCCGATCAGGTTCAGCGGAATGCCCAGGGCCCAGGCCGCGGCCACGGCGGCCAGCAGGCTCTCCAGGCTCACGCCGGCATGGGTGGCGCGCCACACGGTCAGCCGGCCCAGGCCGGGCAGGAACGATTCGCTGCTGCCGTTGGCCAGCACCACGCGGTCTTGCCGCACCAGCACGGCCTTGCCGCCGGCGGCCTGGTGCGCGGTGAGCGCGGCGGCCTGCGGGTCGGCCGCATACAGAATGACCGCGCCGTCGCACAGCGGCGCCAGGCCGGCCACGCGCGCGTCGCCGGCGTTCAACACCGCAGTGCCTTCGGACAGCACCACGTCGACCTGCGTGCGCAGCACCTTGACCAGCTGGTCGCTCTCGGTGATGTCGTAGTCGGCCAGGGCTTGCGCGCCGTCCAGGTCGGTGACGATGCCGACTTCGCAGCGGTCGTACGACAGGCCGTCGCGCAGGATGGTTTCGGCGCCGTTCTCGATCACCACGGCCTGCACGGCCCGGTTGACCAGCAGGCGGTGGCCGGCGTCCCAGTTGGCGCTGTCGCGGGCGTCGACGCGGCGGCGCTCCAGGAACAGGCCGTCGCGGCAGGCCAGGCCGGTGTGGCGCCCGCCCAGGTTGATGAGCCAGGCCACCAGGCGCGCCAGCACGGCGGTGTCGCGCGAGCCGGCCACGCCGATCACCGGAATGCGCCCGGGCGCGTCGTTGGGGAACAGGTGGTCGCAGATGGCGCGGCCCACCGGGCGCGGCGAACCGACGGCCGGCTTCAGGTGCATCAGCAGGCCGGGGCCGGCGTTGACCTCGACGATGGCGCCGCGCTGCGGGCCCAGCGGCTTGGAGATGTCCTGCGCCACCAGGTCGATGCCCGCGATGTCCAGGCCCACCACGCGCGCGGCCAGCACGGCGGCGTGCGCCACTTCAGGGTGAACCTGGTCGGTGCAGTCGTTGGCCATGTTGCCGTTGCGCTGGATGGTCACCACGCGGCCGGCGGCCGGCACTGCGGCACCGTCGAGCTCCTGGCGCTTGAGCTCCAGCTGCAGCTTGGCGTCGGTGTCCAGCACGATCACGTCGAGCGGAAATTCTTCTTCGGCGCCGCGGCGCGGGTCGCTGTTGAGCTGCTTGTCGATCAGCTCGCGCACCGTTGCCACGCCGTCGCCGGTCACGGTGATGATCTCGCCGCGCGCGGCCGCCACCACCTCGCCGCCCACCACCAGCAGGCGGTGTTCGTGGCCGCGAATGAAGCGCTCGACCATCACGTCGCTGCCTTCGGGCTCGGCCACCGCGTAGGCGGCCATCACTTCTTCGCGCGTGGTCAGCTCCAGCGACACGCCGCGGCCGTGGTTGGCGTCCGAGGGCTTCACCGCCACCGGCAGGCCGATGTCCTCGGCGGCTTCCCAGGCTTCTTCGGCGCTGGCGACGATCTGGCCTTCGGGCACCGGCACGCCGCAGCTGGCCAGCAGGGACTTGGTCAGTTCCTTGTCGCTGGCAATCGATTCGCCGATGGCGCTGGTGTAGTCGGTCTCCGCGGTCCAGATGCGCTGCTGGTTGGCGCCGTAGCCCAGTTGCACCAGGTTGCCGCTGTTCAGGCGCATGTGCGGAATGCCGCGGTCGGTGGCGGCGGCCACGATGGCCGCGGTGCTCGGGCCCAGGTAGCAGTCTTCCACCTTGGCCTTGACCGCGTCGACGGCCTTGTGCACGTCGGCGGGGGTGAACGGGTCGTTGTTGATGGCCGCCATGAGCAGGCGGTGGCCTTCGGCCAGCGCCATGCGGGCCACCTCTTCGTCACGCGCGCGAAACACCATGCGGTAGACGCCGTGCTCCGACGTGCTGCGGGTTTGCCCGAAGCCGGTCGGCATGCCGGCCAGGTTGAGCAGCTCGATCACCACGTGCTCCAGCACATGGCCCGACCAGGTGCCTTCGGTCAGCCGCTGGATGAACCCGCCGCGCTCGCCCACGCCGCAGTGGTGCTCGATGAGCGCCGGCAGCAGGCCGGTCAGGCGGTCGGTGAAGCCGTCGATCTTGTTGGAGGGGAAGTCTTCCAGCAGGCCCAGGTCGAGCCAGACTTCGAGCACCGGACGGTAGGTCCAGAGGTTGGGACCGCGCAAATAGTTGATGCGCAGCAATTGGATGTCGTCGAAACGGGTCATGCAAACGTTCGATGTGCTTTGGCCGAGCACCACGGCGCCTTCAAGCGCGCCCATGGTGATCGGTCAGAATCGGCGCCCGACGAAGGGCGCCATCACGCGGTCCATGCGGCCCGCGACGGGCAAGAGTCAAAGAAACACAATGCAACATCACGATCCAGTCGGCACCCGGGAGGGCGAAACCGAGGCGGCTTCAGCACTGCTGAAAAACCGTCTCGCAGTCGCGGAAAACGTTCTGGTAACACTGACGGTTGACCTCGACGACCAACTTCGCTTCGCTCGCGGCCTGGTTGCACTCACTGACCGCAGGCTGATTGCCCTCGAACCCGGCGGTGAATGGCGTGAGTGGCCGCTGACCGATTCGGCCCTGGAACTGCGCCTTTCCGACCATTCCGGCGTCGGAACCCTTGATTTGACGGGCCCCGCGGGCCAATTGGGCCGCTGGCGCTACACGCTGGGCGGGCAGGCTGCGGCGCTGCGGCTGCTCAAGTTGTTCGGACAGCGAACACAGGGTGTCGCCCAGGCGACGCCGCAGATTTTTGACGCGGCAGAGGGCGAAGACGGCGCGATCGACACCGCCACCCAGGCTCCGCCGTCCACCTGGGTGCTGCTGCGGCTGGGGCGTTTTGCCGGCCCGTACCGCAAGCAGCTGATCCTGGGCTTCGTTCTGACCCTTGTTTCCACGGCCGCCACGCTGGTGCCGCCCTACCTGACCATCCCGCTGATGGACGACATCCTGATTCCGTTCCAGAACGGACAGAAGATCGACTCCATGCGCGTGGGCGTGTACCTGGGCGGCCTGCTGATGGCGGCACTGGTCGGCTGGGGGCTGGGCTGGGCGCGCACCTACCTGCTGGCGCTGGTGTCCGAGCGCATCGGCGCCGACCTGCGCACCACCACCTACGAGCACCTGCTGACCCTGCCGCTCGACTATTTCGGCGGCAAGCGCACCGGCGACCTGATGTCGCGCATCGGCTCGGAAACCGACCGCATCAACGTGTTTCTGTCGTTGCATGCGCTCGACTTTGCCAACGACGTGCTGATGATCGTGATGACCGCGGCCATCCTGTTCTCCATCAACCCGCTGCTGGCGGTGGTCACGCTGGTGCCGCTGCCGTTCATCGCCTGGATGATCCATGTGGTGCGCGACCGCCTGCGCACCGGCTTCGAGAAGATCGACCGCGTCTGGTCCGAGGTGACCAACGTGCTGGCCGACACCATTCCCGGCATCCGGGTGGTCAAGGCCTTTGCCCAGGAACGCCGCGAAGCCGAGCGCTTTCGCGTGGCCAATGCCTACAACCTGCAGGTGAACGACAAGCTCAACCGCACCTGGTCGCTGTTCACGCCGACCGTGTCGCTGCTCACCGAAATCGGCCTGCTCGTGGTGTGGGCCTTCGGCATCTGGCAGGTGGCGCGCGGCAGCATCACGGTGGGTGTGCTCACCGCGTTCATTGCGTACATCGGGCGCTTCTATACGCGGCTGGATTCGATGAGCCGCATCGTCTCGGTCACGCAGAAGGCGGCGGCCGGCGCCAAGCGCATCTTCGACATCCTCGACCACGTGAGCAACGTGCCCGAGCCGGCCAACCCGGTGAAGGTGGAACGGGTGCAAGGGCGCATCGAGATGAGCGGGCTGGGTTTTCGCTACGGCTCGCGCGCCGTCATTCACAACCTCGACCTGGTGATCGAGCCCGGCGAAATGATCGGCCTGGTGGGCCACAGCGGCTCGGGCAAGAGCACGCTGGTCAACCTGATCTGCCGCTTCTACGACGTGACCGACGGCGCCATCAAGGTCGACGGCACCGACATCCGCCGCTTTGCCGTGGCCGACTACCGCCGCCATGTGGGGTTGGTGCTGCAGGAGCCCTTCCTGTTCTTCGGCACCATCGCGCAGAACATCGCCTACGGCAAGCCCGACGCCACGCGCGAAGAGGTGGTGGCCGCGGCCCGCGCGGCCCATGCGCACGACTTCATCCTGCGGCTGCCGCACGGTTACGACTCGCTGGTGGGCGAGCGCGGGCAGGGCCTGTCGGGCGGGGAGCGCCAGCGCATCAGCATTGCGCGCGCGCTCTTGATCGACCCGCGCATCCTGATCCTGGACGAAGCCACCTCGGCGGTGGACACCGAGACCGAGAAGGAAATTCAGAAGGCGCTGGACAACCTCGTGCAGGGCCGCACCACCATCGCCATTGCGCACCGCCTGTCGACGCTGCGCAAGGCCGACCGGCTGGTGGTGATGGACCGGGGCGAGGTGGTCGAGGTGGGACCGCACGACACCTTGATGGCCAGGCAGGGCGCGTACTGGCGGCTGTACCAGGCGCAGTTGCGCCAGGGCGACGACGATGCGAGCGAGGGCGCGGCCAGCGAGCGCGCCGGGGCGCAGGCACCCATTGCCATCACCCACGCAGCCCATCCCGCGGGGGACGCATGAAAAGCACAAGGCTCGCCCCCGGGCTTCGCGCACTTCGTGTCGCTTCTCCTCACCCCCACCGGGGGCAACACCCGTGGCTCGGCAAAGCCGGTTCCACGGTGTTCCGCGTAAAGGCAATTCAATGAGCGAAATCGACTCCGCGGCAGCGGCAGCCCTGTCTTTCGAACTCGAACGCGACAGCTTCGGCCGCCTCGTGCTGACCGACGCCCAGGGCGAGCGCCATGTGGGCGTCACGCCCGTGCGGGCCTTTCCGCTGAGCGCGCCCGGCCACGGCGTGTCGCTGGTGGGTGGCGAGGGGCGTGAGCTGGTCTGGGTCGGCAACGTGGCGCAGTTGCCCGCGCCGACCCGGGCGCTGCTCGAAGAAGAACTTGCGGTGCGCGACTTTGCGCCCGCGCTGCTGCGCCTGCATGGCGTGTCGAGCTTCGGCGTGCCCAGCACCTGGACCGTGAGCACCGACCGCGGCGACACCAGCTTCGTGCTCAAGGCCGAGGAAGACATTCGCCGGCTCGAGGGCGGCGCGCTGCTCATCGCCAGCGCGCACGGCGTGCAGTTTCGTATTCCCGATGTGAAGGTGCTGGACCGCGCGTCGCGCAAGCTGCTGGAGCGCTTTCTCTAGAAGACAGAAGCCGGCGCCCGGCGCTTTGCCGGGCACGCTCCGCGTTCAGCGACCGCAGTTCAGCGCGTCGCCAGCCACCGCAGCGTGGCCGCGCCCGCCGCCGCCGACACGCCGCTCACCAGCGTGCCCCAGGCGATGTCGATGAACGACAGCGACAGCGGCCAGTTGCGGATCACGGCCAGGTTGGTCAGGTCGTAGGTGGCATAGCAGAACATGCCGAACAGCCCGCCCATCAGCGCGGCCCGCAGCACGCCCTGCGCCGCCACGCCCGGCACGATCGCAAAGACCAGCAGGCCGATCGGGTAGATCAGGTAGAACACCGCCGCAAAGGCCAGCCGCGGGTTGGGCGACATCAGGTCGCCCATGGCGTTCTGGTACAGGTTCTTGGCCACCACGCCCAGCCAGAGCATGTCGATGACCAGCAGCACGACGAAGGTGACGGCCCATGCGGCCAGGTGTTTGGTACTCATGCGCGGGATCGTATCCGCGCGGTCGGCGGGGCCTGCGAAAATTGCGCCTTTGGACTACAGCGGCGCTGCCGCTGACGGATATGCCCCTGCACACCACCGCCCTCGTTCTGTTCTCCGGCGGCCAGGACTCGACCACCTGCCTCGCCGATGCGCTTTCCAAATACCAGCGCGTCGAAACCCTGGGCTTCGACTACGGCCAGCGCCACCGCGTGGAGCTCGACGTGCGCGGCACCATCCTCGCGCAGATGCGCGAGCGCTTTCCCCGCTGGGCGCCGCGCCTGGGCGAAGACCATGTGCTCACGCTGGCCGCGCTGGCGCAGCTGGGCGGCTCGTCGCTCACCGAAGAAGTGGCCTTTGCCATGCAGGCCGACGGGCTGCCCAACACCTTCGTGCCGGGGCGCAACCTGCTGTTTCTCACGCTGGCCGGCGCGCTGGCCTACCGGCGCGGGCTGCAGGTGATCGTGACCGGCGTGTGCGAGACCGACTTCTCGGGCTACCCCGACTGCCGCGACGACACCATGAAGGCCATGCAACTGGCGCTGTCGCTCGGGCTGGAGCGCCGCCTGGTCATCGAGACGCCGCTGATGTGGATCGACAAGGCCGAGACCTGGCAGATGGCCCACCGCCTGGGCGGCGAGCCGCTGGTCGAGCTGATCGTGGAAGAAACCCACACCTGCTACCTGGGCGACCGCGAGCACCGCCAGGCCTGGGGCTACGGCTGCGGCGAATGCCCCGCCTGCGATCTGCGCAAGAAGGGCTGGGAGCGCTACACCGCCGGCGACACCGCGGCGCCCTGAGCCGCCGAGGTGTCCAGCCGGTAGCGCGCGCCGCCGGTCGCACTGCCCGCGCCTTCGGCACCTTCCGCACTTTCCTGTTGCGGCACCAGCGTCCAGCGCTGGTTGTGAAAGTCGCCTACCGTGGCGCGGTGCGCGATCGACACCATCGCGCCGCCCGCTGCCTGCACCGTGGCCGCCAGGCGCTTGTAGAGCACGCCTTCGGCCTGCGCGTCCAGCGCGCTGGTGATCTCGTCGGCAAAGAGCCACGCCGGCTTCTTCAGCAGCACCCGCGCAATGGCCAGGCGCTGCTGCTCGCCGCCCGAAAGCTTCTGGCTCCAGGCGTCGCTGTCGTCCAGCCGCGCGACCAGGTCGGGCAGCAGGGCGTCGGCCAGGGCCTGGCGCAGTTGGTCGTCGCTGTATTTGTCTGCGGGGTTCGGGTAAGCCAATGCATCGCGCAAGGTGCCGTCGGGCACGTAGGGGCGCTGCGGCATGAAGGTGGCGTTCTCGGGCACTTGGACATGGCCGCGCGAGAACGGCCAGATGCCCGCGAAGGTCCGGAACAGCGTCGATTTGCCGCTGCCCGACGGGCCCTGTAGCAGCACGGTGTCACCGGGCTGCACGCCGATCAAGGCATTGGCCACCAGCGGCGTGCCGTCGGGCAGCGCGATCGTGAGATCGTCGCTGCGCAGATCACGGGAGTTGCCGCGCTCCAGTGTTTTAGAGGGAGTCTCGTGAGCGCGCATTGCATCGTCAAAACTCGTGAGACGGTCCGCCGTTGCCCGCCAACTGGCCACGTCGGCATAGTTGTCCACGAACCATGAAAGCGACTCCTGCACTGTGTTGAAGGCCCGGCCGATCTGCATCACCTCGCCGAATGGGATGGCGCCGCTGAAGAAGCGTGGCGCCGCCAGGAAGAAGGGAAACACGACGGCCAGCTGTCCGAAGAAGGAGGTGAACGTCACCAGATTTTTCTGTTGGCGGATCAGCGCGAGATAGTTGCGCAGCACGTTCGAGAAGCGAAGCTCGAGCTGACCGCGCTCTGCCTTCTCGCCGCTGTCCAGCGCGATGGCCTCGCTGTATTCGCGCACGCGCACCAGATGGTGGCGGAAGTTGGCTTCGAATCGCTGCTGCTGGAAGTTCAGGCCAATCAGAGGCCGGCCGATGAAGTGCGTGATGGCCGTGCCGACCGTGCAATAGATGACCGCTACCCAGACCATCAGGCCCGGAATGCTGAATTCGTGACCGCTGAATTTGAAGGCGAAGTTGCCCGACAAACCCCAAAGGATGCCGACGAACGTCACCAGCGTCACGGCCGAGTTCAGGATGCCCATGCTCAATGACACCGTGTAGCTCGTGAAGAGCTGCATGTCTTCCTGGATGCGCTGATCGGGGTTGTCGGGTTGATGTTCCTTGCCGCCGGGCTGCTTCGCGTAGCGTGCCAGTTCCAGCCGGTAGAAGGTGCGGTTGGCCAGCCAGCGATCCAGGTAGCTGCGTGTCATCCAAGCGCGCCAGCGCACTTGCAGCAACTGGGTCAGGTAGAACTTGAAGATCGACACGCCCATGCTCGCCAGGGCGATGTAGGTGAACCGCAGCAACTGGTTCCAGAACACCGGCTCGTTCTTGTTCTGCAACGCGTCGTAGAAGACACGGCTCCAGTCGTTGAGCAGCACCGCAACGTAGACCGTCCCCAGGTTCAATGCGATCACAGCCAGGAAGAGGCCGCGTGCTCGCCACTTCTCCTCGGACCGGAAGTAAGGCGCCGACAGCGTGAAGACGCGCTTCAGTATCTGGGCGAACGTGGCGGCACGCGCTGTGACGGATGAAGACATTCGGTTTTCCTCGCAGGCGCTCGGGCGCCGGTCATCGTGAGGAAAGCATAGTAAACAGCGGTTTCTTAAGTCGGCCTGAAATGCCGCCAGGCACCGAAAAAGATGCAGCTCAGCGCACCATGACCCTGGCCGCGGTCGCCAGGAAATGCGCCAGCGGCGGCGTCCGCAGGCCTTCGACCTTCGCCTCTTCGTCCCACAGCCGCAGGCGCACCGCGTCTGCGGCCCAGGCGAGCGCGGCAAAGCGCCGCGCCGCGTCGGCGTTCATCACGCCGCCCTGCAGCGCGAGGCTGCGCACCGAATCCGGCGAGAGCTTCGCCACGTAGTCGGGCCGCGTGGCGCACAGGTAGCGCTTGGCGTCCACATGCAGGCGAATCGGCTCGCGCACGGCGACGTCGAACGCGCCGCGCAGCAAGGGCAGGGCGATGTACTGGTGACGGTCGTCGATGCCCAGCTCGGTGGGCGACTGCGACAGCGTCTGGTGCTCGGCAATCAGCAGGTGGCCCAGGTCGTGCAGCAGCGCGGCCGTGACCAGCGCGTCGCTGGCGCCGGCCTGTTCCGCGAGCCACGCGCATTGCAACGCATGTTCGCTTTGCGACACCGGTTCGCCCGCGTACGCAACCCCGCCGCGTTCCGCGAACAGGCGGGCGATTTCGGGGAGGTCGAGGGTCATGAAGTGGAACGCAGCGAAAGCGGACAGCGCGGGGCAATAACCCACGCAGCTTGCCGTGACGCAGTGACATGCCCATGACTAACAGCCGCCACCCCTGGAGCTTTGCCGCCGTTTTGGGGATTTGGGGTTTTTTGAGGCATCTGACAAATGCCTGTCATATGCCGCTGCCAGCATCGCCCGCATTCGTCGCCGCGCAGCGCCTGTGTACTTTTTTATGGCAGTGCGCGTGCCTGCATCGCGCCCTTTCTTTTCTCCAATTTCTCCCGAGGAAACCTCCCATGCTGCACCGTCAACTCCGCCGGGCCTTCGTGCCGGCCGCCCTGTTCTCGCTGGCCTTTGCCGCATCGGCCCAGGGCCGCACCGAGCTGCTGGTCTACACCGCGCTGGAGGCCGACCAGGTGCAGGCCTACAAGGCCGCGTTCGAAAAGGAAAACCCGAGCGTGGAGCTGAAGTTCGTGCGCGACTCCACCGGCATCGTCACCGCCAAGCTGCTGGCCGAAAAGGCCAACCCGCAGGCCGACGTGGTGTGGGGCCTGGCCGCCACCTCGCTGATGCTGCTCGACAAGGAAGGCATGCTCCAGCCCTACGCGCCCAAGGGCCTGGACGCCATCAAGCCCACCATGCGCGACCCGGCCAACCCGCCCAAGTGGGTCGGCATGGACGTGTGGTCGTCGGCCATCTGCTTCAACACCACCGAAGCGACCAAGAAGAACCTGCCCAAGCCCACCAGCTGGGCCGACCTGACCAACCCGGTCTACAAGGGCCAGATCACCATGCCCAACCCGGCCGCCTCCGGCACGGGCTACCTGATGGTGTCGGGCTGGATCCAGATGATGGGTGAAGACAACGCGTGGAAGTACATGGACGCGCTGCACCAGAACATCGGCATCTACAGCCAGTCGGGCAGCAAGCCCTGCCGCCAGGCCGGCGCGGGTGAGTTCGCGCTGGGCATGTCCTTCGAATACCGCGCCAACAAGACCAAGCGCGACGGCGCGCCCATCGACATCGTGCTGCCCAAGGAAGGCCTGGGCTGGGACATGGAAGCCACCGGCATCATCAAGACCAGCAAGAAGCAGGAAGCCGCCAAGGCGCTGGCCGACTGGGCCGTGACCCGGCAGGCCAACGAGCTCTACGCGAAGAACTTCGCCGTGCTCGCGCTGCCGGGCATTCAGGAAAAGCTGGAGTTCGTGCCGGGCGACGTCGAGAAGCTGCTGGCCAAGAACGACTTCACCTGGGCCGCGGCCAACCGCGAGCGCATCCTGACGGAGTGGTCCAAGCGCTACGAGTCGAAGTCCGAGAAGAAGCCGCTCTGATCTGTTGTTCGAATCAAAGCGGTAACCGGCCATGACGAGCAGCAGCAGTTTTCTCTCCCTTCGCGGCATCGGCAAGTCCTTTGGCGCCACCCGCGTGCTCGACGGCATCGACCTGGACATCGAGCCCGGCGAGTTCGTGTGCCTGCTCGGCCCGTCGGGCTGCGGCAAGACCACGCTGTSCCTTTTACACATCTCCGAGCCCACG
>NNBV01000730.1_pt1 | contig 142668 bp, 131 predicted proteins | sample 1173771 | NCBI WGS metagenome assembly NNBV01 (sample SAMN07173938, study PRJNA388173) | plant metagenome | isolation source: symbiotic tissue sample KVS11 | place: Norway: Troms, Kvaloya island | reverse complement strand
CCAGACATCGTGCTTCGAACTCACAATCGCCCGTGGAAGATTGTTTGCAGCGGGCTGCCGTTGCATGACCCGCCGAGGCCGATCCGTTGGGAGATAGACGGCCTCCAACGCCCTGGGCATTGGATTGCAAGCCCGCCTCCAAAAGGTTCCGTAAAGATCAATTGACCGCGCGCATGCTGCCAAAATTGAACCGGCTGAATCCGGACGTTGCCAGCGTCTGCAAAGGGCCAACTTCGGAACCTTGAGCGCCCGCAAAATCCCGGCCAATCAACCCGCCTTTGCCCGCCCAATCATCGTGAGCGGCCCATCAGGCTGCGGCCGCTGGCGATCCGTCAAGGCGGAGTCACCGTCGCCGCCGACGCCGTGGACGGAGCAGGAGAAGAGGAAGGATCGCGGAACCCATGTAGGGTCAACCCCCAAGAAGAAGAGCCCCTGGAGCGGGCCCTTGGGTCCGCGCTCCAACGGACGGACGAGATGAAGACCAAGGACGATGGCGGCTGCCGCGATGATGCGGGGCCGCACCAGGACGAACTGGCGCTGTATGCGCGGGCCTATCGCGGAGAACTTCCGCCCGACGAGCTCTTCAGGCGGTTTCAGGCGCATGCGGCCCATGCGCGGCTGATCGAGGCGGCGCCGGAGCGCTTCGACGGTGAGCACGGCATCAGTGGCCGCCAGCTCGCCGAGGGCGCCCGGATGGCGGCGCGGCGGATGGCGATCCTGCTGGCGGAGGCGCCGACGGCGCTCAAGGAGATTCTCGCGCTCAAGGTGCACGTATTCGGGTCGCTCATTCAGCTGCCCGACGAGGTCGCGCGGTCGAACGCAGCCGGCATGGTCGAGGCGGCGATGAGGGCCGATGGGGAGCGGGCTGGTGTCGTGCTTATCCCCCTCGACGAGCCCTTCCGGACGAGGCAGTGACCGAGATGGGCTACCTCTTCTACGATCTCGAGACGAGCGGACTCGGGAGCTGCGTCGACGTCCCCCTCCAGGGGGCGTTTGTCCAGACCGACGCCGAGCACCGCATCCAGCGCGAGCTGACCCTGCGCTGCCGGCTGCCGGCCCACATCGTGCCGTCCCCGGACGCACTTCTGGTCACCGGCGTCACGCCGGCGATGCTCGAGAACCAGCCCCTCAGTCATCTTGAAATGATGGGCCAGATCGCGCGGCTGCTGATCGACAGCAAGCCTTGCATGACCGTCGGCTTCAACAGCCTCGCCTTCGACGAGGAATTGCTTCGACAGTCCTTTTACGCCTGTTTGAAGCCACCGTACGCCGGGTCGATGACGGGGCATGGTCGCGCGGATGTGCTCAAAATGCTTCGGGCCGTGATCCTCTTGGAGCCCGATGCGATCGTGGTGCCTCGTGGCCCGGCTGGCAAGCCGGTGCTCAAGCTGGGCGAGGTCTGTCGCGCCAACGGCATTTCGCTCAGCCTGGACGCCGCTCACGATGCCCTCGCGGATGTCTTGGCGACGCGTGATCTGTTCCAGCTCCTGCTGGATCGAGCTTCGACCACCATGGCGACGATGTTGGCTAACGCGACGAAGCGCGGGCCCAGCGGCCTGATGGCCGGCGATGATCCCGTCATCCTCGGCGGGATCTCGCGGCTGGTGCCGGTCGCCCCATTCATTGGCTCGCCCACGAACCCGAACGCGAGGACCGTCATCGATCTCAGCGAGGAACCGGCCGGGCTTCTCGACCTGCAGGCGCCCGAGCTTCTCGCGCTGATCCGCTCGGGGCGCTCGCCCGTCCGTCAGGTCAAGGTGAACGCCCAACCTATGATGTTCGGCTGGGATCAAGCGGCCCATGCGCTGGTCGAGCCGCTGCCGCTGTCGGTCTATCGCGACCGGGCTAGGGCGCTCTGGGATCATCCCACTTTCACCCGCCAGCTCGCCCTGGCGTTGGAGGACCGCTACACCGACCGCGAACCCTCGCCTTGGGTCGACGAGCAGCTCTACTCCGGCGGCTTCGTCTCCAACGCCGATGCCGCGGCATGCGAGCGCTGGCACCAGCTGCCCTGGGCTCTGCGGGCAAACTTCGCCGCGCAGCACATCCAGGATCCGCGGTTGCGCTCGCTGGCGATCCGGCAGGTGTTCCTGAACGCTCCGGAGACGCTCTCGCCCGAGGCCTGGCGCCGCGGCCAGGACTGGCAGCGCCATCGGCTCACGACGACGGACGAGGTCCCGTGGCTAACGATCCCCAAGGCGCTCGCCCGCTGCAACGAGCTTGCGACGACCGTCGAGCCAGCGTCGCTGCCGGCCCTCGAGGCGATCCGGGCCTGGCTCATTGCACGGCAGGAAGCGCTCGGGCCGGATGAGGCGATCCACGAGGAGAGGCGTCTGGCGACCACGCCGGCCTGACCAACCTTCGACGAGACCATGACGACAGAGGGCGTCGGCCGCAAGGCCGGCGCCCTCATCCATGACCGGACGGGAGACGGGACTGCGACCGCAGCACCCCAGCGAAGCTCAATCCGGATATCCCCGATGACCAGCAAGTCCAGCCGCCCGCGCAAAACGCGCGCCTCGCCCGCCGTCCCGCTGCCCGAGCCGATCGGCCTCCACCTGTTCGACTATCACGACGTCGATCGTCGCCTGCATGGCGAGGGCATCATGGCCTCGACGAGTGACGAGGAGGGCAACGCCCAGGCGAGGCAGCGCGCGCTTTGGAACCGGCTCTACGAGGACGAGCGCGGCTCCTGGCGCAGCCTGCTGGTCCCCGACGCCGAGATGATCGCGCGCATCGCCGCACTCGACCTGACTTGCCCGCAGTTCGCGCACGTCACTGCTTGGGTCCTGCGGGCAGCGACGCTGGCCATGGCCGGAGGCCAGCCGCTGCGCCTCGACCCGTGCGTGCTGCTGGGCGCACCCGGCGTCGGCAAGACCTACTACGCCCGTCGCCTCGCTCAGGCCTTCGGCGTCATGACGCTGACCATCCCCATGAACCTGATGACGGACAGGGGCACCTGGTTCAGCGGGTTGGCGCCGGTCTGGCGGGCGAGCGCGCCCGGCAAGGTCGCGCAGCTGCTGATCGATTCCAGCTGCGCTAGCCCCGTCATCGTCATCGATGAGCTGGAGAAGGCCAGCCCGATCAATCCGGCGGAGACACCGATCAACGTCCTGCACTCGCTGCTCGAACGTGAAAACGCGGCCGCTTTTTGTGATGATTTCATCGAAGCCCCCCTGCGGGCGGACCACATCGTCTGGATCGCGACGGCCAATGACCTCACGCCGCTCCCGGCCTCGATCGTCGACCGGCTCATCGCCTTCGAGATCACGCTCGAGCCCGGCCAGCTGCTGGCGATCCAGCGATCGATCTTCGACGAAGCCAATGCCGCTGCGGGCGGACTTTTCTCGGCGCCGACGGACGCCCTGCTCGAGCAGGTCGCGGCGCAGACGCCGCGTGCGATGTCGCGGCTCTGGCCGATCGCCTTCGGCTTTGCCTGCGCGGAAGGTCGTCGGCACGTGACGCGCGCCGACCTCGCCCAGGCCGAAGGCGTGCTGCGACTAGGTCGTGAAGGACGGGGCCGGATCGGCTTCCTGAGCGGGATGCCGGCCTACTCTGTGGAGGCAGAGCCGGTCGAAGCACTGGCGCGGCCCAGGAGCCCGGAGCCTAAGCGGTGACGAAGGGGGGACAGCGAGGAACGGGACCGAAGAACCCCAGAGAACCTCAGACGACCTCTTCACCAGAAAGCATCATCGACATGACCCAGCCCCACCCGCGCGCGTCTGCGCCTGAAAGCCTAGCCACCCTGAAGCTCAACCCGACGCTGCGTGTCGCGATCGACGAGATCGCGGCCTTGCGCCTGCATCGGCCCGGCACCGCCGACTACGCCGCCTTCATCCGCAACCCTCCTTCCGTCGCAGACATGGTCGAGCGTGGCCGGATCCATGCCGCCGAGGTCAAGCGCTTCGTGGCGCTTGCCGATGACACGGCGCCCGGCGTCGTGACGCGCAATCTTGGCCAGCTCTACGCGCTCGTCCTCCTCAACACCACGGCGACCGTCGCGGTCGCCGTCATGCCCGCCCGCAACGGTGCCGATCGCCATGCCCGGCGCCAGCAGGGTAACGCCTTCATCCAGAGCCTGGACAATCCCGAGGAGAACGATCTGCGCCATCTCGGCGACATCGCCTTCGGGCTGACCACCACGGATGCGCTCACCATCACGCAGGACGCCATCGCCTTCGCGGGCCGTGGCCATGGCGATGACCCTGAGATCAGCCGGGCGACCGTCCACGGGATCGAGGAGCAGGCAACCCTGCGCGCCTGGCTGAAGCGCCAGGTCGACATGCCCACGATCTTCGCCGAGGCGCAGGCCCACGCGGCGATGGCGGATCGCCTTGCCGCATCGCTCGATCATGACGAGCTTCATCCGAAGGCCCGCGACGAGATCGTGGCCGCCTATGAGGGCGCGCTCATCCAGCATGTGCTGGCGCTGGCCGAGCTCGCTCTCGCTCCCGTCGCGATCGACACCGACCTCATCTTCGACGCCGCCCACGCCACCGTGGCAACGCGCCCGCAACTCCAGGCCGGGCTGCTCATCGCCATCGCGGTCGGTCAGCACTACCGCGCCATGCTTGCCGCCAATCCCTGCTGAGAGGCTGAGCCGACGGGAGCAAACTCCCCCGGGGACAACAAGGGTCTCCTACGGTCTTCTGGAGGGCTTGCCCGTGCTGGGGCCGTGTTGTCCCCGGGGGACGCGGTTGGCGTTCGCCAACCGCTGAGGTGGACAGAGAAGGACAGGCGCCGTCGCGGCGCCTGTCTCGATTCCGGGACCGAGGAGGACGCGCAGCCGATGGGGCTGTACCCACATGAAAGAACGACCATGACCGACAAGAACCAGGACCTCACAGGTCCTCATGAAGGCGGCGCCGTCGACCGGCCCGAACTCCGAACTGACCTCGACCCGATCGCCATCGCAACCGAGCTCGTCAGCGACGACCCCTCGCTCGCCGAGCTCGTCGCCTTCCGCCGGGCGATTCCCGATCTGAAGGAGGCGGCTCGGCAGGCCAAGCGTCTCCTCGACGAGGCGCTGCGGGTCAGGTTCACGCCTGGCTTCGACGCCGCGCCCCAGATCGCAGTTGGACTGACGCTCATCGGCCAGTCCCTCACGGCGCTGACGGCGATCTGGCCGACCGACAATCTCGACTGCGCCGAGGCCAAGCTCGCCTTGGCCGAGGTGATCGGTCCCTGGGACCGCGATCAGGGGGGCGACTATGTCCCGGCGCTCGCGCCGGAGACGGCGACCCGCATCCGCGTCAAGCGAGCCGCACTGAACGTCGGCGAACTGATGGTGCCACCGGGACCCGCCATGCCCTCGGCGCAAGATCGGGGCCTCGGCGACTGGCCCTTCAAGAGCTACGATCTCACCACCATCGTCGAGCCGCAGGGCGGCCCGCCGGTGTTCGTCGACCCCGACGCGCAGCGCTGGGTCAAGTTGCTGGCGCAGGCCCCCGATCTTGGCCGGCTGGCGGAGCGCGTTGAGCGGATGCTCAAGACGGCGGACAAGCTGTTCGCGCTGGCGCGGACCCCGGCCGGCAACGCGACGGAGCTGCGCCGGGCCGCGGAAGGTGCGCAGATCGCGGCCTATATGTTGGCCGCTCGGGTCGCGATCTGGCCCGTCGCGAAGGGGTCTGATGGCGTCAGGGTCAAGAAGAGGGTTGCCAAGGCCATCGACGACCGCGCTTGCCGCGCCGATCCGCTCCACATGCAGGCCGCCATCCGCATGGCCTTCGAGGAAGCGTCTTGGCTTGCCCGGCTCGCCGGTGGCGACCGCATGGCGACCGGCGTGCCGATATGGATCGAAATCGTGTGAACGACGTTCGTTCTCATCACGGCGACCTCGAACGTCGTTCGATGTTGAAAAAGGCGACGTTTGCTCCCGACAGCTTCAAGTCGGCGAACGCCGTTCAACGAGGCAAGGCGAGGGCGTCGTCGGACGGACGCGACAACTAATCGAACGCCGTTCGCGAAACCAGGCGACGCGATAACAGGGACGTCGGACGATGTTCATCGAACGTTGTTCGACATCACTCCTGCGACCTCGAACGTCGTTCGATGTTGGACAAACCGACGATCGCCCTCGGCAGCTTCAAGTCGGCGAACGCTGTTCGACGAAGCAAGGCGAACGCGTCGTCGGACGGACGCGATAACAACTCGAACGCCGTTCATCGACGCCGGCGTCACCATAAACTCGAACGTTGTTCGTTCTGGACGGGCGGTGCTGCGGCGCCGCCCGTTTTGGTTCGAGGGAAAGGATCGAGCGCAAGCTGTGGGGAGAGCACCCCCATGGATCAAACCAGAAGACGAAAGCCCACGACCGTGACCACCATCGACACCACCGACGGCCGCGACGATGCGGACGCCAAGACCTTCTCGCGCCGCCAGACCATGAGCCGCCTCCTGCCCGAGGGAAGTGGCGGCGCAGTCGATGTCTGGATCCCCACGCAGTGGCCGCGCATCGGCGGCGTCGCGCTCGCGCCGCTCCCTGCGACAGCCTTTACGGACCCCGCGTTCCTGGAGGCCTACGTGCCTGGCATGCTGACGGCGATCTACGCCGCCGGCTGCGGCTTCGACCACGCAAATACCGGCGCCACCGGTCTCGTCGGCCTTGCACGCCGCCTCAAAGCAGCCGTTCATAAAGTCTCCACGACCACGCAGACGGATCTGCGCAGCCGCCTGCGCGAACTCAACAGGGATCGGTATGGCGCGCTGACCACCAGCGCAGACGGCTATAATTGCTCAGACCTTGGCTTCAACACCTGGATGATGCAGCACATCCTCCCCGTCGGTCGCCCGCTGCCCGGCTCGCTGGTCGCCATCGGCGATCGCTGCCTGACGGTCCGCTTGCCGAGCGACCTGACGGCGCGCGAATTCGACAAGCAGCTCGCCGCGCGAATGGAAGGAGCCCGCCTCAACGGCTGGCTCGACACCGCCGATGGCCGAAAGCACTGCGCTATCCTCGGCATCCCCCCGGGCCAGTTCAAGCGAGGCACGACGTACCGCTTCAACGGCGGCATGCGGCGCTCCGATGACGCAGAGATCTACTTCTTCCGGCCTAAGACGGACGATGCCGATCGCCTCCTGCGGCTCGCCGAGGCGATCGTCTACCAGCACGTCATGACGCCGCCAGCGCTGCGCACCAGCGTCTCCTGGCAGTCCCGCTCGCAGGGAACGCGGTCAGACTTCGAGCCGGCATCCGCGCGTCAGGGCGAAGTGATCTCATAGCGCGGATACCTGTCCATTCGGACCTTCAGTGCCGACATGCGGCCACGGAAATACCCATCCGATACGTCCTTGCCGTGGTTGTGCCCCGTGATGGCGTTGCTGAAGCGCTTCGAGATGTTCGCCTCCTCGGCCCTCGTCACGAAGGTGTGGCGCCAGCCATGGTTGGGGCTGACGCCATCTTCTAGCTCCACCTGCTCCTGGACCCACTCGGCCAGCTCGCTGGCGCGCTGCTCCTGCGGGCTTCGCGTGGCGCCCTCCTTCTGGGGGACGTCGCCGACGAAGAGGAAGCCGGTAGGGGCTTTCTCCCAGAACGCGAGAAGGCCTTCGTCGATGAGGGCAGGGTGCATGGGCACCGTGCGGGCGACGTTGGTCTTGGTCTGCGGGAAGTGGATCACCCAGATGCCGCCTTCCTCCTTGATGTCCTTGCGGCTAAGCCAGCAGACCTCCTGGATCCTCGCGCCGGTATATGCGCAGATCCAGGGTGCCCAGCGGCGCGAGGCGGACGCGCGCGGGTAGCGCCGGCTCGGCTTGGCGTTGCGCGCTGCGACGAGGATCGCGGAGACCTCCTCGTCCTTGAAGAACTTCTCTCGCGTCGTGGTTTGCCGATCGACGTCGAGCTTGATCCCCATGGCGGGGTTCTCGTCGCGCTTACGACCGCCTTGGCGGGTCGTCGCCCAAGCGAAGACGGACGATACGGCGACAAGGTCGTTTCGGTTGATCGTGCGCGGCGCGATGCCGTCCACATCACGGCGGTGGTTGGCCCAGTCGAAGATGTCGTCGCCCCCGATCAGCCGCCAGTCCTTGCCCTTCCAGAACCGATCCAGCGATTCCAGCGACGGGCCATAGCGGCGAAGCGTGCTCGCGGCCTTCTTGTTGGTCTGGTAGGCGCACCAGCGCTTGTAGAGGTCGGCGACGGATTCAGGCTCGCGGTCCACCTTCGCGAGCGAAGGCTTGGCCGCCGGCCTCGGCGGCGACCAGGCCGGCAGGTTCTTCCCGACTTCGTCGGAATGGTCGGCGCTCGACAGACGACGCATCGCCAGTTCGCCAAAGGCCTTACCGACGTTGACCAGTTCCTTGGCGACCCGTGTCAGGGACGCCTCGTCCAGTTGAATTTGGCTGTCTGCTGCAAGCTGACGCGCCTCCGCGCCAAAGGCGGCTTCGGCGATCTCGTCGCGGCTCATGACGCCGTCGCCATGCCTCAGGGCAAAGGTGTGGAGCGCCCGGGGGTTATCCATTTCGATCGAGGCCAACCGCTCCGCGACTTTGGGGGCATAGCCCTTGTCGACGAAAACCTGCGTCGTGGCCGCGTACTCCTCGGCGAAGGTCTCGATGCTGTCATTGAAGTAGAAGTCGCCATCGAGCCGTTCGACGGCGTTGCGGTAGGTTTCGCCGGCCAGGGCTTTGACCTCAATCGGGCTCAGCGCCACCGGGACGGTCCGCAGCGAATCCCAATAGGCGGCCAAGCGGTTGAGGGCGATCTGGAAGCGGTCCTTGGCCTCGCGCGCGCTCTTGGTGCGCAGCGACACGTAGACCTTGTCCGAGACGGTCACGGTGACCGATTCGCCGTCGATCGGCAGGGTCACGGGACGGCCGCGCGCGACCTCCCGGAGCTCGTTCGGCACCCGAACGTTCAGGTAGTAGGATCCCGACTTGGTAGCGAAGGGACGGGGCATCGCAAGGGCCATGTGTGAAACCGCTGTGTGAAAGCGGATACCCGATAAGCCCTTACAAAACCGTAACTCTTTGTCCTGCTGAGGAAAAAGAGTGGTGCCCAGGAGAGGACTCGAACCTCCACGCCCTTGCGAGCGCCAGCACCTGAAGCTGGTGCGTCTACCAATTCCGCCACCTGGGCAACGGCGGTTCGTTTACGGAGACCGTGCGGTACTGTCAACGGCTCCGGATCGATTTGTTGGAAATCGTTCGACTTTCGCGATGCCGTTGCCGTCTTCCTCGACGCGGCAGGAGGGACCGTGGCGAGATATGCCCTCATGGTCACGCAGCGACGCGGCGGTGGTCCTGCAGCGTGTCGGGTGCAGGGTAGCTCGCGGCGGTGCTTTCTGCCCCCTTCCGGTCCGGTCTTGAACGCTACGATGAGGTCTTTGAGCTGGCTGATGCGTGACGGCGAAGCTGTTGCCGGCCTCGACCGCCGCGTTCAGCACCAGCAGGTTGGTCTGGAAGGCGATGTCGTCGATCACCCGGATGATGTCGGAGATCGTCTGCGTGGCGCTTTCGATACGCGCCATGGCATCGACCGCCTGGGCGGCGATGACGCCGCCCGATTGGGCCACCTGCATCGCTTCCGTGGCGATCGCGGCTGCGTCCTTCGAGGCTTGGGCGCACCGTCGCGGACGGCGGGTCGACGGTGTCGCTGATGGGCCCTATGAACGGGCCGCGATAGGCCGGGTGCCCGGCCTCAGCCCAGCCCTTCGATGGCGAAGATGCGGGCCGGCGAGCCGTCTGCGTTGGGCAGCTTCAACGGCGCGGCGCACAGGAAGGTGCGCGGATGCTTCAGCGCGCCCGTATTCACGACATACTCGATCAGGGTGATCCCCGCCCGCAGGCAGACGTCATGGGTGACATGATCCTCGAACGGCACATGCTTGTTGTCGAGCAGGAGCCTGATCGGGAAATCCTGCGGAAAGTCGAAGGCCAGCGCGGTCGGGTTGCGCGCTTTCAGCCAGAGCGCCGCGTCGCGGGTCAGATAGGGCGCGTCGAGCCAGAATTCGCGCGTCTTGTAGTCTCGCTTCAGGTCCCATCCGCTCGCCAGCAGCAGGATTTCGCCATCGGGGCCGCCGGGATCGGCCGCCGCCAGCCGCTCCGCATCGATCGCCTGGTTGGCGACGACGTCGCTCAGATCGAGCACGCGGCACGGGCCGACGACGCGCGACAGCGCCGTCGTCTCGATCGTCGGACTATGGGCAATGACATGGGCCTGGGCATCGACATGGGAGAAGCCGTGGCAGGTCATGTTGATCCGCGAGACCCGGAAGGGGTCACCCGCGGCGATGTCTCCCTTGATCGCAAGGTCCACGGGCCAGCGGAAATGCGGCTCGATCGGCATGGAGAGGTCGATGATCTCCATCACATCGCCGCCTTCTTGATCGCTTCGAGCGTCTCGCCGCCGAACTTCGTCACGAAGTCCTTCTCGACTTCGGCGGTGACGATCCTGGAGAAGGAGTCGCGGTCGGGATTTTCTACCGCCTGCATGCCGGCCTTCTTCAGTTCGGCCAGGCTCGATCCTTCCGTGTCCTCGTTCATCTGGCGCTGGACCACGGCCAGTTCGAGCGCGGTCTCGGTGAGGATCTTCTGGATGTCCGGGGCCAGCGCGTCGAACTTGGCCTTGTTCATCACGACTGGGCCGGTGGTGAAGGCATGACGGGTCAGCGAGAGATGCTTCTGGACCTCGCTGAACTTGGCGTTGAGGATCAGCGTCACCGGGTTTTCCTGGCCATCGACCGCGCCGGTTTCGAGCGCCGAGAACAGCTCGGTGAAGGCCATCGGTGTCGGCACCGCGCCGAGCAGCTGGAAGGCGCGGATATGCGCGGGGTTGGGCGTGGTGCGGATCTTCAGGCCCTTGATGTCGGCGGCCGTGGCGACCGGACGACGGCTGTTGGTCAGGTTGCGCCAGCCGATCTCCCAGGTCGCGAGGGCCTTGAGGTTCGAGCCTTCGAGATCCCGGCGCAGGCCGTCGCCGATGGGCCCGTCCATCACGGCGGCGGCGTGCTTGCGGCTCTGGAACAGGAAGGGCAGGTCGAGCACGTTCAGCTTCGGCGCCAGCCCGGTGAAGAACGGGTTTCCGGTCAGGCAGATGTCGAGCGAGCCGCCACGCACCGCGCTGATAGTCTGAGAATCCGAGCCGAGAGAGCCGTTCGGGAAGACCTGGATCTCGACCTTGCCGCCGCTCTTGGCCTTGACCTTCTCGGCGAGCTGGATTGCGGCCTTGTGCCAGCTGTCGGATTCGGGGTGGGGGTGGGCGAAGCGCAGCTTCGCCGCCTGGCCGAGAGCGGGGCGGCCGATGGAAAACAGGCCAAGCCCGGCGCCGGCGGCGACGAGGGCGGTGCGTCTGGTGATGGTCATGGGGGCTTCCTCCTGATTTTTTGGGGGGCAGGCTTCTTCAGCGTCCGTAGAACCATTTTGCCGGCACCATGACGATGTCGGGAAAGAGCGTCAGCAGGGCGAGTACCGCGACCTGCGCGAGCAGGAACGGCATGACGCCCCGGATAACCTTGTCCATCGGCACGCGGCCGACTGCGCAGACGACGTTCAGCACGGTGCCGACCGGCGGCGTCAGCAGGCCGATGGCGTTGTTCATGATGAAGAGGACGCCAAAATAGACCGGGTCGATCCCGGCCTGCTTGACGATCGGCATCAGCACGGGCGTCAGGATCAGGACGGTCGGGATGAAGTCCAGCGCCGTGCCGACGACGACGACGAGCAGCATCATCGCGATCATCAGCAGCGTCTTGTACTCGATCAGCGGGCCGAGTAGGGCTCCGACCTCGGCGGGGATGTTGGCGATGGTGATCAGCCAGGCCGAGACCAGCGCCGCCGCCACCAGGAACATCACCGAGGCCGACATCTTCAGCGCCGCCAGGAAGGCCGGCCGCAGATGTTCGATTCTGAGCTCGCGATAGACGAACATGCCGACGAAAAGCGCGTAGACGGCGGCGACCACGGCGGCTTCCGTCGGAGTGAACGCGCCGACCTTCATGCCGCCGATGATCAGGAAAGGCAGCAGAAGGGCCCAGAATCCGTCGAGCGCCGCCTTCGCGATGCTCCGGGGGCTCGGGCGCGGCAGGGTGGAGACCGGTTCGTCCTTCGCCAGGACAAACCAAGTGATCATCAGCGCGAGACCCATCAGCAGGCCCGGCACGATGCCCGCCAGGAAGAGGCGCGTGATCGACACGCCCGCCGCCACACCGAAGACGACGAAGCCGATCGAAGGCGGGATCACCGGAGCGATGACGCCGCCGGCGGCGATCAGGCCGCAGCTGCGGTCGAGGCGGTAGCCCGCCTGCCGCATCATCGGAATGAGCAGGGCCGCCAGCGCCGCCGTGTCGGCGACCGCCGAGCCGGAGATGCTCGCCATGACGATCGCCGCGAGCACCGCGACATAGCCGAGCCCACCGCGCACATGCCCGACCAGCGCCATCGCGAAGGCGATGATCCGCTTCGACAGCCCGCCGGCATTCATCAGTTCGCCGGCCAGCATGAAGAAGGGAACGGCCATCAACGGAAAGCTGTCGGCGCCGCCGATCAGGTTCTGCGCCAGGATCTGGGCGTCGAACATCCCGAGATGGAGCATCAGTGCGACGCCGCAGACCAGAAGCGACGTGGCGATCGGCATGCCCAGCGCCATCGCGCCGAGCAGCGACAGAAGGAAGACGAGGACGGTCATGAGCGGGGACGATCCTGTTGATGCGCCTCGAACGCGGCCATCTCCTCCGACTCGGCTCCGGTGATCAGCTGATCGGGCGGAAGGTTTCCGCTGACGAGCCTGCCCAGCGTCACGATGTTGATCAGGCCGATGCCGAGCCCACAGGCCAGTCCGGCAATGTAGAAGATCGCGGTCGGGACCCCCAGTACCGGCGAGAGGTTGTTCATGTTGATGCTGCTCTGCTGCCAGCAGCCCCAGACCAGCAGGATCATGCAGAACAGCGAGAGCCCCTCGGCCAGCAGGCGCGCCAGCCACCGCCCGCGCAGGCCGAGCATCTGCACGATCGTGGTCATGCCGAGATGGCCGCCTTCCAGCGCGACCAGGAAGGCGCCGCCGAAGGTCAGCCAGACGAAGATCATGCGCGAGGCCTCATCCGACATGGTGATGCCGGAGTTGAACAGGTAGCGCAGCACGACATTGCCGAAGACCATGACGATCATGGCGGCGAATGCCAGGATCAGCAGGTTTTCGAGCAGACGAAGCAGGGTCCTGGGCAGACGCATCGCGGAACAACTCACCGGTCGATCGAGGGAGGATGTCGGGCGGCGGCGCGAAGCGATCGGGCGGCTCCGCCTGAGACATGCGGTATCAGCGGCTCGCCCCGCCTGAGGCAAAAGGCGGCCGCGATGCGCTTATGAGCTGGAAAGAGGCGCGATAGGCGGATCGGCTGCGACGGGTTCGCGAGCGCGCATGGACGCAACCTCCGGATGTTTCCTGGCCCTGAATCGCCGCCAGTTCGAGCTGATGGGCGTGTTGTATGCTGCATACTGCGCGCCGGTTTTGGACCTGTCAAATGGTCGCGAGGCGATGCGAGCGAAAGAACGGCGCGCATCTGGCTCGCGTCGCGCACGGTCCGGTCATGCCGAATGAGACGTTGCGGAATTGGGCCACGACGGGGCAGGCTGACCATCGCGGCAGCGAGCCGTCCGACCCGGAGAACGCCATTGTCCAGCCTTGCCGTCGACGACGAGCGCCTCTGGGGCGAGATCATGACGCTCGCGCAGATCGGCGGCCTGCCGGCCGGCGGCTGTGACAGGCTGGCCTTGACGGAAGCCGATGGAGTCGCCCGCAGCCTGCTGCGCTACTGGTTCGAGCAGGCCGGTCTCAGCGTCTCCGTCGATCCGATCGGCAACGTCTTCGGACGGCGCGAGGGAACGCAAGCCGGCCTGCCACCGGTCTTCGTCGGCAGCCATCTCGACACCCAGTCGCCGGGCGGCAAGTTCGACGGCGTGCTCGGCGTCGTGGCCGGGCTCGAATGCATCCGCACCCTCGACGAAGCGGGTGTGCGGACAAGGCGCCCGATCGAAATCGTCAACTGGACCAATGAGGAGGGTGCGCGCTTCGCTCCGGGCCTGATGGGGTCGGCCGTGTTCACCGGCCAGCTTCCGCTCGCGACGGCGCAGGCCTCGAAAGATCCGTCAGGGACATCCGTCGCCGAGGCGCTGGCGCGCATCCGCCAGCTTGGCGATGCGCCGATGCAGCGGCCGGTCGACAGCTATTTCGAACTGCACATCGAGCAGGGCGACCGGCTGCAGGAAGCCGGGCACATCATCGGCGTGGTCGAGGGCAGCGAGTTCAACTGCTTCGCGGACGTGACCTGTCTCGGCGACAACGCCCACGCCCAGGCGACGCCGATGGGCCAGCGCCGCAATCCGCTGGCCGCCGCCGCCGAACTGATCACGGCGATCGAGGCCATCGGCCATCGCAACGCGCCCGTCGGTTCGATGGGCGTGGCGTCGATGCGGCTCTGGCCCAACAACCGGATCAACATTCCCCATCGCGTCGTGTTCACCTATTCCGGCACGCATCCAGACCGCGCCGGCATGGCCGCGATGCGACGCGAGATCGGCGCTGCCGCCGTGGCGATCGCGCAGCGGACGGGCATCGCCATCGAACTCGAGCCGACGCCCGATCGCGAGGCGGTCGATTTCGATCCGGGTCTCGCCGTGCTGATCGAGGAGATCGTGGCGCGGCAGGGCCTGACGACGATGCGCCTGCGCTCGCGGGCCGGACATGACGCGATCCGGATGGCGCCCTATTGCCCCACGCAGATGATCTTCGTGCCCTGCAAGGACGGCATCTCGCATAGCGAATTCGAGGATTGCCGGCACGAGGATGCAGCGGCTGGTGCGAATGTCTTGCTGCATGCCCTTGTCGCCCGCGCCGATCGCGCGGATTGATCGCGACGATGCGGCGATCGACGGACGGAGAAGCGCGGCCATGACCGATACGACAGACCATGCCGTCTTCGCCGCAGGCGACGTCACGCTTCAGTCGGGAGTCGTGTTCCCGGATATGAAGCTGGCTTACAAGACCTTCGGCCGGCTGAATGGCGCCCGCGACAACGCCATCCTCTACCCAACCTCGTTCAGCGCCCGGCATCACGATACGCAGTGGCTGGTGTCCCCCGGCGGCGTCCTCGATCCCGAGCGCTACTTCATCATCATCCCCAATCTGTTCGGCAACGGTCTGTCGTCCTCGCCCTCGAACACCCCGGCGGCCTGGGTCGATGGCCGGTTTCCGCTGGTCAGCTATCACGACGCCGTCGCGGTCCAGCACCGCCTGCTTGTCGAACACTTCGGCATCGCCAAACTCGCGCTGGTCTATGGCTGGTCGATGGGCGGCATGCAGGCCTATCACTGGGCGGCGCTCCATCCCGAGATGGTCGAGCGCGCGGCTGTGGTGTGCGGCAGCGCGCGCTGCGCGCCGTTCAACCATGTCTTCCTGGAAGGGGTGAAGGCTGCGCTGACCGCCGATCCCGCCTTCCAGCACGGTCGTTTCGTCGCGCAACCGGTTGCGGGCATGCGGGCGATGGGGCGTGTCTATGCCGGCTGGGCTCTATCGCACGACTTTTACCGCGAGGAGGCCTGGCACGGCCTGGGCTTCACCTCGCTGGAGGATTTTCTGGCGCGCTCCTGGGACGGCGCCTTCGCGCGGCGCGACGCCAACGACCTGCTCGCCCAGATCGCGACCTGGCAGGATGGCGATATCAGCCATGGCGCGCCATTCGGTGGCGATCTCCCCCGTGCACTCGCCGCGATCCGCGCCCGCATCCTGCTGATGCCTGGCGCGACGGACAGCTATTTCCAGGTCGGCGACAATGAGGCCGAGCTACCCTTGCTGGTCAATGCGCGCTCGGCCGAACTCAGCCCGATCCCTTCGATCTATGGGCACAGGGCCGGCAATCCGATCCATATTGCCGCCGACCGGGCTTTCCTGCGCCACAAGATCGACGCCCTGCTCGCGCAGTGAGTGACGCGCCGCCGCATCTGGCCCAGGATCGACGAGCCGGATGGGGCGGACATGATTGACGACGGGGAACAGACGCTGCATCCGAGCGTCGTAGACTCTGCTTTCCGTTTCGTTGCCGAGGAAATCTGATGACGTCCACCGTGAGCCCGCTTGCCGGAAAGCCCCTCGATCCCAGCCTCCTCGTTGATGTCTCCAAGCTGACGCAGGCCTATTTCGACCGGCCGGATCCGGCTGAAGTCGCCCAGCGCGTCGCCTTCGGCACGTCGGGCCATCGCGGCTCGTCCTTCCTGCTCTCCTTCAACGAGGCGCATATCCTGGCGATCGCCCAGGCGATCTGTCTCTACCGCCAGCAGAACGGCATCGACGGCCCGCTCTTCCTCGGCATCGACACCCATGCGCTGTCGCGGCCGGCTTTCGAGACGGCGCTCGAGGTCTTCGCCGCCAACGGCGTCGTCACCATGATCGACGAGTATCTGCGCTTCACGCCGACGCCCGTGATCTCGCATGCCATCATCGTACATAATCGCGGCCGCAAGCAGGGCCTGGCCGACGGCGTGGTGATCTCGCCCTCGCACAACCCGCCGGCTGATGGCGGCTTCAAATACAACATGCCCCATGGCGGCCCGGCCGACACCGACGCCACCGGCTGGATCGAGCGCAAGGCCAACGAGCTGATGGCGGGCGGGCTCGCCGGCATCCAGCGCATGCCCTATGCCAAGGCGCTGGCCTCGGAATTCGTTCGGCGTCACGCCTACATGGCCGCCTATGTCGCGGATCTCGCCGATGTCGTCGACATGGACAAGATCCGCTCCTCCGGCGTCAGCATCGGCATCGATCCGCTGGGCGGTGCCGGCCTCGACTATTACGCGCCGATCATCGAGCGCTACGGCCTCAATGCGATGGTCGTCGACACCACGCTCGATCCGACCTTTGCCTTCATGCCCGCTGATTGGGACGGCAAAATCCGGATGGATTGCTCATCGCCTTACGCGATGACCCACCTGATCGGCATGAAGGACCGCTTCGACGTCGCCTTCGCCAACGACACCGACGCCGACCGGCACGGCATCGTCACCCGCAGTGGCGGGCTGATGAACCCGAACCATTACCTGGCGACCGCCATCGGCTATCTCTTCACCCACCGCCCCGGCTGGCGCAGCGACGCCGCCATCGGCAAGACCATCGTCAGCAGCGCGATGATCGACCGCGTCGCGGCCAAGCTTGGGCGCCGGCTCGTCGAGGTTCCCGTTGGCTTCAAATGGTTCGTCGAGGGCCTGTCCGACGGCAGCTTCGGCTTTGGCGGCGAAGAGAGCGCAGGCGCCTCCTTCCTGCGCCAGGACGGCACGAACTGGACGACCGACAAGGACGGGCTGATCCTGGGACTTCTCGCAGCCGAGATCACCGCCGTCACCGGCAAGGACCCCGGCGAAGGCTATGTCGCGCTGACTAGGGAACTCGGCGAGCCGCTTTATGCCCGCGTCGACGCACCCGCCACCCGCGAGCAGAAGGCCGTGCTCAAGACATTGTCGCGCCAGCAGATCAAGACGGAGACGCTCGCCGGCGAGCCGATCACCGCCGTCCTCAACGAAGCCCCCGGCAACGGCGCCGCGATCGGCGGCGTCAAGGTCGTGACCGGCGATGGCTGGTTCTGCGCCCGCCCCTCGGGCACTGAGGAGGTCTACAAGATCTACGCCGAGAGCTTCCGCGACGAGGCCCATCTGCGCGCGATCCAGGACGAGGCGCAGGCGATCATCAACACGGCGTTTGCAGCGGCGTGAGCGTGGGCTGGCTTGGCTCGCAACCACGCCGCCATCCCGGAGTTCCGCTTCACAGCGGCCGGCGCGGTTTGGGCGATGACACGCTATCGGGGATGAAGCGCAGGTTCGCGCGCGCTTCGCCCGTCAGCCTTTGAGGAAATACATGGCGGCCTTGGCGGCGCTCTCGACATGGCGCGTCGCGGCGCGTGCCGCAGCGTCCCCGTCGCGGGATTCCAGGGCTTCCATCAAATCGGCCAGTTCGCGCATGCTCTCCTTGCTGCGCCCCGGAGCCTGCAGGGATGTCGCCCTCAGCAGCATGATGCGGGCATTGAGCATTTTGAGGCTCAGGCCGAGCGCGCCGTTACCGGAGCCCTCAATCAGGCTGTCGTAGAACCTGTTCTTGGCATCAAGCCGGGCCATCGGATCGGCCACGTCGAAGGAGGCGCGCAGCCGCTCGAAGGCCTGAACGAGCGCCGCGCGTTGCGCATCGGTGGCCTTTTCGGCGAAGAGCTTGCAGGCGAGCCCCTCGAGCTGGATGCGGACTTCGTAGATGTCGCGGGCCTGATCGGCAGAGAGCGTCGCGACGACCGGGCCGCGATGCGGCACGACTTCGATCAGCCCCTCCGATTCGAGCTGGCGTAGCGCTTCGCGGATCAGCGTGCGGCTGACGCCGGTCATTTCGCAGAGTTCGCGCTCCGGCAGGCGTTCGCCGCCCTTGAAGCGGCCGGTGGCGATGGCATAGCGGATATTCTCGGTAACGCTGTGGCGCAGCGGTGCCGCCACGCGCTCGACGCGGAAGTCACGTTGGGGAAACGCCGCATCATTCATCACCGTCCGCATGCTCCCAGTCTCGACGTCCGAAGGCCATTGTCACATTCGCAATCGCTATCCTAGCCCAGCCCCGTCACCGCGCATAATCGTCGCGCCGGCGGGCAGGGCAAAGCCCATGCCCGCCGGTGATGTTCCTGGAACTCATTGCGTCGGCTTGCCGAGCGCCTTCCTGACCTGGTTGACGTAGGCCGGTCCGTCAATGCCGAGTTCCTTGGCGCGCCCGAGCCAGCTGTCATAGGCGGCGTTGGCGAATTTCGGATCGTTGAGAGCGGCGCGCTCCGCGTCCGAGGCGCTCCACGGCTCGACGCCATTTTTCTTCATGTTGTCGAGCGCGGCCTGGACGAAGGCGTTGTAGGTACCGAAGGCGTCCTTCTGCAGCCCGTCCATCGCGGTCTTCACCTGGGCGCGCACGTCGGCCGGCATACCCTCCCATTCCGCCTTGTTGATCAGAATGGCCCAGCCGGTGATGGCGCCGACCCCCCAGTCCTGGACGTTCTTGGCCAACCGCCAGAACTCCATCGCGCCGCCGACACAGGTTGAGATGAAGACGCCGTCGATGACGCCGCGTTCCAGCGCCGGCATGATCTCGGTCGGCGCCATCGGCGTCGGCTTGGCGCCAAGCGCGTTCATCTGCGCCGCCGTCTGGGGGTTGTGGACGCGCAGGCGCTTGTTCTTGAAGTCCTCGACCGTGCGGATCGGCGTCTTGGAGAACAGCCGAGTCGGGCACCAGGCACCCTCGGCAAGCACGATAGCGCCCCATTTCTCTTCCCAGATCCGGGCGACGTCCTTGGCCCAGAAGGCGTCGCGCACCTTCTGGTATTCCTCGATGTTGTTGATCAGGCCGGGCAGGTTGAAGATGCCCATGCGCGGTTCGTCGGCAGCGAGATAGGTGTGCAGCGAGGCCGACATCGGCAGGCGGCCATCGCGCACGGCCGATGCGATCTGCGCGGGCGCGACGAGTGAATCGCTGACGGTGACCGAGACCCGGCCATTCGTCGCCTTGGCGATGCGCTCCGGCACGCTCGCCGTCATCGCGGAATAGGCATCGCCCGGCGAGACGATGATGCCCATCGTCAGGTCGATCTTCTGCGCCTGTGCCAGGCTCGCGCTGCCGATGGCGAGGGCCGCGCCCAGCACCGTGGCGAGCAGATGGCGGCGACGGCGTGGCCCGGCCGCCCGTGTGGAAATCAGCATGAAACCCTCCCAAGGATCCGAAATTCGACGGCGGAACGTGGCGCCCGCGCTGTTGATGACAGAAGGCCGGAGTGGCCATCGATATTGCTACCCGTCATCCAATCATACAATATGACAGTAGGATTGCGTGTCAATCAGGCGCCGTGCTAACGCGGCTTCAAGAAGAGATTTCGGGAGAAACGCCTATGGCTGACGCGATGGTGCCGATGGAAGCACCGCATCCGCTTTCGGAGCCCCACTCCCCGGTGGTACGCGGCATCGATCGGCTGTCCGATCTCGGCGGCTTCATCGGCGCGCTGGCGCTGGTGGTGATGACGGCCGTCGTCGTCTTCGAGGTGATCTCGCGCTACGTCTTCAACGAGCCGACGAGCTGGGTGACCGAGATCGGCACCTATCTCTTCGTCGCAATCGTCTTCTTCGGCATGGCGCCCGCCCAGCGGGCCAATGCCCATATCCAGGTCGAGATTCTCGTCGATGCCGTCTCGAAGCCCTGGCGCACCCGCCTCGAACTGGTGACGCTCTGGCTCGGCCTCGTCTTCGTCGTCTTCGCCGCCTGGCATACGGCGCGCTTCACTTTCCTGGAATACGTCCATGGCGCGCGCGACTGGGGTCTGCTCGGCACGCCGCAATGGCTGCCGCAGATCCCGATGACGCTGGGGCTGGTCCTCTTCGCGGTCGCCATCCTGCGCGATCTGCACGAATTGCGGCCGCCACGCTCGGTCGCCGCGCAATGGATCGTTCCCGCCGTCGCGCTTTTGCTGATGCTCGCCCTCACGGTCATGGGCCGCTCCGACTGGCGCATTCCCGGCACCCGCTTCGACTGGGGCACGATCCTGATCTGCGCTTCCATCATCGTTGCGATGGTCGCCTGGAGCGGCTGGCGCATCGCCGCTGCCACCGTGCTCGCCTTCGGCACCCTCGCCGTCATCTTCTACTACTCGCGCGGCACCTCGCTGCTCTGGCTCGGCAGCCTGCTCGGCCTCACCTTGCTGGTGCTGCTCTTCGCCGGTGTGCGCGTCGCCTTCGCGATGGGCATCGTCGGCCTGCTCGGGCTCTATTTCCTGCTGCCGCAGACGCAGTTGCCGGTGCTGGCGGATCGGTCCTGGACCAGCATCAACAGCTTCACGCTGACCGCAGTGCCGAGCTTCGTGCTGATGGGCGCGCTGCTCGTGCGCAGCGGCATCACCACCGAACTCTTCGACGCGCTGGTGACCTGGTTCGGCAAGACGCCGGGCGGACTCGCCCATGCCAGCGTCGCGGCGTCGGCCACCTTCGCCGCCGTCTGCGGATCGAGCCTCGCCACCGCCGCGACACTCGGCTCTGTAGCCGCGCCCGAGATGGTCAGGCGCGGCTACAGCCCCCGCCTGACCTATGGCGTCGTCGCAGCCGGCGCGACGCTCGGCATCCTGATTCCGCCCTCGATCGCGATGATCATCTACGGCAACGTCGTCGGCGTCGCGGTGACGCAACTCTTCCTGGCCGGCATCATCCCCGGCCTGCTGCTGTCGGCGCTGTTCATGCTGACGGTCTTCATCTGGGGCCTTGTCTCGCCGAGCGCGATCCCGAAGGGCGAGTCCTATTCCTGGAGCCGCAAGCTGACCTCGACGGTCGGTGTCCTGCCCTTCCTGTTCCTGATCGGGGCCGTGCTCGGCTCGCTTTATCTCGGCATCGCGACCCCGACCGAGGCAGGCGCGATCGGCGCGGTCGCCGCGCTCGGCATGGCGGTGAAGCGCGGCAAGCTCGAATGGAACGGCTTCTATGCCTGCCTGATCGACACGGTGAAGGTCACGGCCTTCATCATGCTGATCGTGGTCGGCGCCGCCATCATGAGCTGGGTGTTCGACTATCTGCGTCTGCCGCGCGCCATGGTGCAACTCGTCACCGATGCGAACCTAGCGCCTTGGCTGGTCTTCGCGATCATCGTCGGCATCTATCTGATCCTCGGCTGCTTCATCGAGTCGATCGCGATGATGCTGATGACGCTGAGCGTGACCTTCCCGGTCATCGTCTCGATCGGCCTCGACCCGATCTGGTTCGGCGTGGTGCTGGTGCTGCTGGTCGAGATCGGGCTGGTGACGCCGCCAGTGGGGCTCGTGCTCTTCGTGCTCAAGGGCATGAGCAGCGACGTCTCCCTGCGCGACATCTCCTATGGTGTCATTCCGTATATCTTCGTCATGCTGAGCTTCATCTGGTTGCTGTATTTCTTCCCGGCGATCGTGACCTGGCTGCCGCAGCAGGTCGGATGAACCGCAATCGCTCTCCCGCAAGCTCCGCCTGATCGCACCGAGAACGCCCGCATGATCTCCCGCAGCCTCTCCCGCTTCGTCGTCGACTCGCAATGGCAGGACATGCCCGAGGCCTTGCGGCACGAGGCCAAGCGCTCCGTCGTCAACGTCATCGGCACGGCGCTCGGCGGCTCCAGCGACGCCGCCACGCGCCGCACCGCCGAGACTCTCGCGCCCTTCTCGTCGCCGGAGGAGGCGACCATCATCGGCCGGCGCGAGCAGATGAGCTGCCTCGACGCCGCCTTCGTCAACGCGCTCGCCGGCAATGTCTTCGACTTCGACGACACGCATCCCGGCACCATCATCCACCCCTCCGCGCCGGTCGCGCCGCCGCTTTTCGCCTTTGCGCAGCGGCAGCCGATGAGCGGCGCGCATCTGCTCCACGCTTTCATCCTCGGCGTCGAGATCGAATGCCGGCTCGGCAATGCGATCTCGCCCTTCCACTACAAGAAGGGCTGGCACATCACCGCGACCTGCGGCGTCTTCGGCGCGGCGGCGGCCATCGGCAAGGTTCTCGGCCTCGACGAAACGCGGATGCTCTGGGCGCTCGGCAACGCCTCGGCCCAGTCCTGCGGGCTGGTCGAGACGCTTGGCACCATGGCCAAGAGCATCGGCGTCGGCCAGTCGGCGCGGGGCGGGCTTCTGTCGGCGCTGCTGGCACAGAACGGTGTCGAGGGCCCGGAATTGCCGCTCGAAGGGCCACGCGGGTTCCTGCAGGTCATGGGCAGCGACCCCGATCTCGCCTGCCTGAAGGACGGGCTGGGCGAACGCTGGGAACTGCTGCGCAACACCTACAAGCCCTATCCCTGCGGCGTCGTGCTGAACCCGGTGATCGACGCCGTCCTCAGCCTGCGCGAGCAGAGTCGGATCGAACGAGGCTCTATTCCGCCGGAGGCGGTCGCAGGCATTCGCGTCCTCGGGCTCCCCTTGCTCGGCGAGCGGGCCGATCGCCCGGCCGTCACCACCGGCCGCGAGGCGCAGGTCAGCGCCCAGCACGCGGTCGCCGTCGCCTGGATCGACGGGCGCGCCGGCGTCGTCGAGTTCAGCGATGTCCGCGTCAAGGCGCCCGATGTGCTCGCCTTGCGCGGCAAGGTCTCGGTGCATCAGGAGGCCGGCCACAGCGTCGATGGCGCACGCGTCGAGATCACGCTGGCCGATGGCACGGTACTCGACCATGTCGTGAAGGCGGCGCGCGGCAGCACCGACAATCCGCTGTCTGACGCCGAAATCTCGGAGAAGTTCCGGACGCTGGCCGCCCATGGCTGCCCGGGGTTCGACCCCGAGCCGTTGCTGGCCGCCCTGTGGCGACTCGACGAGGCGCCCGATGCCGGTTGCGTCATCGGACTCGCCGCCTTCGGCTGAGTCAGCGCGCCTGCCACCCTCCGTCGATCGGCAGCGTCGTGCCGGTGATGTCCTGCCCGGCCGGGCTGCACAGGAAGACGAGCAGGGCTGCGACGCTGTCGAGTGCAACGAAGCGCTCCGTCGGATGGCGCGGCGCGATGTAGTCCTGCGCCGCCTCGTCCGCGCTGATGCCTTGATCGCGGGCGATGCCGGCGATGCGGTCGAGGATCGCGGGCGAAGGCACCGTGCCGGGACACAATGCGTTGCAGGTGATGCCGGTGCGCGCCGTCTCGATCGCGATCGCGCGCGTCATGCCGATCAACGCCGTCTTGGTGGTGACGTAGTCGATCCGGTTCTCGGCGCCGCGCGCGCCATAAATTGAGGACAGGTTGACGATCCGGCCCCAGCGCTTAGCCTTCATACCGGGCAGCGCCAGGCGCGCCGCATGGAAGGCGGCCGAGAGATTGACCGCCAGTGAGGCGTCCCATTGCGCGGGGGTGAAGCTCTCGATCGGCTGGAAATGCCGGATCACGGCGTTGCTGACGAGGATGTCGACCGGCCCGAAGCGTTCGGCGGCGGCCGCCATCATCGCCTCGATCTGCGGGACCTGGGCCAGATCGGCGCCGTCGAAGTCGACCGGGACGCCGGCCTCCCCAGCGAGCGCGGCTGCTGCCGCCTCGCCGACGCCCGGCGCGGCGAGGCCGTTCAGCGTGACGGCAGCTCCCTGCAGCGCCAACCCGCGCGCCATCGCGTAGCCGAGCCCCGCGACCGAGCCGGTGATGAGCGCGTGCCGCCCCGCCAGCATCGCGCCGCTCATGGCAGCGCCTTCGGCGTCTCGTCGAGCCGTACCGCGATGCCGGCGAGTTCGGCCGAGACCGGTGGATAGATCGCCATCACCAGCGGGTCATGGCCCGGCACGACATGCTCGGGCGAATCCGCCAGCCTGTTGATCGTGCGATAGCCCTCCATCATCGCGCCCGCGTCGTGCACGGCCGGGAAGGGCAGTCCCTTCTGCATGTTCATGTAGAGATGCGAGGCGTCCGACGCGATGACGACCCAGCCGCGCTTGGTCCAGACCCGCACGACCTGAAGCCCCCCGGAATGGCCGCCGGTGCGATGCAGGCTCAAGCCATCGGCCAGTTCAACGGTGCCGTCATGGAAGGCGACACGCCCCGCATAGACATGGCGCACGAAGGAAACCACGTCCTCGACATGGAAGGGGTGGCGCAGGAAGCCGTGGCACATGCAGCGCCCGGTGGCATAGGCGACCTCCGAATCCTGGACATGGAAGCAGGCGCGCGGAAACGAGCCGAGCGTGCCGGCATGGTCATAATGCAGATGGGTCAGGATCACCTCGTCGACCTTGGCCGCGTCGATGCCGATCAGGGCGAGCGCCTCATGCGGCTTGCGGATCAGGTCGCGCTTGCGGGCCACCGCCTGGTCGGTGTCGAAGCCGGTATCGATGACGAAGGTCCGGTCGGAGCGCTGCGCCACCCAGACGAAGTAATCGAGATCCGATCCGGCTTCATGCGGATCGCCGCCGATCATGTTGTCCCAGGCCTTGCGTCCGCCATGGTTGGCGTAGCGCAGCGCATAGAGCGCGAAGGGCTCGGGTCTGCCGGCTCGACCGGGCTGCATCGTCATGGTGGCCATCTCCTCCCGTCGTCGAAGCTTGCGTCGTCTGACCGACGTCTCGAGATTCCCATATCAGCACACAATCATACCGTCATACAATCATTGACGCCTCGGCGGTCCCTGTCTTATGCATGACGTCTGAACCCGCCGCTGCCGGCCTCGCCGGTCCAGCCCAGACAGGATAGCCGCCTCATGACGACCCGCCCGGAATTCCAGGGAGAGCAGTTCCAGAAGGGCCTCGAGATCCGGCGCGAGGTGCTGGGCTCGGCCTATGTCGATAGATCCGTCGAGGGTGCGACCGACATGACCGCGCCGCTGCAGAAGCTCGTCACCGAATGGTGCTGGGGCGAGGTCTGGGGCCGCCCCGGGCTCGACCGGCGCACCCGCAGCTTTCTCAACCTCGCCTTCCTCACCGCGCTGAACCGCCCCAACGAAATCAGGCTGCATGTCCGTGGCGCGCTGAACAACGGCGTCACCCGCGAGGAGATCCAGGAGATTGTGCTGCAGGCGGCGATCTATTGCGGCGTGCCCGCGGCGCTCGACTGCATGAAGGTCGCGGTCGAGGTCTTCAAGGACATCGACGAGGGCCGCTGAAGCGGCCCCGCATAACAACATGGGAGTAAGCGCAATGGCACAGGGCAAGCGCATCGGCTTCGTCGGGCTGGGCACGATGGGGCTGCCCATGGCCGAGAACCTTGTCTCGGCCGGCTTCAGGGTTACGGGCTTCGACCTGTCGCCCAAGGCTTGCCAGGCGCTCTCGGCCTCTGGTGGCAACGTCGCGGCCTCGGCGGCTGCGGCCGCGGACGGGGCTGATCTCGTCATCACCATGCTGCCCAACGCCTCGCATGTGCGTGGTGCGCTGCTGGGCCCGCTCGGCATCGCCGACACGCTCGGCAAGGACGCCGTCTTCGTCAACATGTCGACGATCCTGCCGCAGGAGACCGACGCGCTCGCCGCCGACATGAAGGCGCGCGGCCTGCGCATGCTCGATGCGCCGGTCGGCCGTTCCGCGATCGAGGCCAGGCGTGGCGCGCTCCTGATCCTCGCCAGCGGAGAACCGGAGAACATCCGCAAGGCGCAGTTTGCCTTCGACGTCATGGGCAGCCAGACGGTCGATTGCGGCGCGCTCGGGGGTGGCTCGCGTGCCAAGATCGTCAACAACTTCATGGGCATCTCGCTCAATGCCCTGACCGCCGAGGCGCTGACGCTGGCGGAAGCCGCGGGCATCACCATCAACCTCGCGCTCGATGTCATGCGCGGCACCATTGCCGGCCTTGGCCACATGAACATCACCTACCCCAACAAGGTGCTGCGCGGCGATCTCTCGGCCGGCTTCCAGGTCGATCTCGCCCATAAGGATCTCGGCCTCGCGATCGAGCTCGCAGCGCGCAACCATGTCCCGGTCTTCATGGGCGCCGCGGCGCTGCAGAGCTATTCGGTCGCCCGCTCGCTGGGGCGCGGCGCGCAGGACTACACCGCAATCTATCCAGTGCTCCGCGAACTCGCCGGATTGCCGGCCGAGATACCCTACACATCGACCTCCCAGCAGGAGGTCGACCCGTTTTCAAAGCCAAAGAAGACCGTCGCCGGCTGAGGCGCAAGGTCCAACACGATCGGGAGGATCGGATGCTCAAGAACATGGTTTTTGCTGCGGCACTGGCCTTTGCGTGCCCGGCCATGGCACAGGATTTCCCCAAGGCAAGGCCGGTCACGATCGTCGTGCCCTTCGCTGCCGGCGGCCCTGGCGACACGATCGCACGCCTTGTCGGAGCGGCGATGAAGACGGCGCTCGACCAGAACGTCATCGTCGAGAATGCGCTCGGAGCCGGCGGCACGATCGGCACCGCCCGCGTCGCGAAGGCTGCGCCGGACGGCTACACGCTGCTGCTGATGCACACAGGTCTGGCGACCGCGCCCGCCCTCTACGAGAAGCTCCCCTTCGACCCGGTCAAGGATCTGGCCCCGATCGGGCTTGTCACCGATGTCTCGATGACGCTGGTCGGCCGCCCGGACTATCCCGCCAAGGACCTGCGCGAACTTGTGGCGGATCTGAAGGCCAAGGGCGACAAGATTACCTTCGCTCACTCCGGGCGCGGCTCCGCGGCGCATCTCTGCGGCGTGCTGTTCATGGACGCGATCGGCAAGCCTTTGACCTGGGTGGCCTATCGCGGCGGCTCGCAGGTGGTGAACGATCTCGTGGCGGGGCATGTCGATGTCTACTGCGACCCTGCGACCGGAACCACGCCTCTGATCCAGGCCGGCAAGATCAAGGGCTTTGCCCTGACCACCAAGAAGCGGCTGAAGACGCTGCCCGACCTCCCGACCGCCGACGAGGCGGGTCTCCCGGGCTTCGAGGTCTCGACCTGGTATGGGCTCTACGCTCCGGCAGGGACGCCTGAACCCACCATCGCAAAGCTCAGCGCCGCGCTCCAGAGTGCGCTGGCCGATCCGACAGTGGTCTCGCGCTTCGCCGATCTCAGCATGGAGCCGGTGGCCAAGGACCAGGCGACGCCGAAGGCGCTTACGACATTCCTCGGCGCGGAACTGAAGAAGTGGTCGGCCGCTATGGCGCGTGCCGGCGTGAAGCCGGAATGAGCCCGGCATGTTCGCGTCCCCGCGACGCGGCAGGGGCGGACGCGCGACAGGCTCCCGCCTTCGCCGCGCCCGCCCGATCCAGCGCTCAGAACCGGTTGACCGGCAGCATCATCATCTCGGCGATCTGCACATGCGGCGGCTGGTCGAGCACGAAGAGCGCGCAGCGGGCGACGTCCTCGGGGTCGAGCGCGATCTTGAACTGGTCGAAGTAGGCTTTCTCCTTCTCGGTATCGCCGCGATACCGCGTCACGATGATGCCGGTGCGGGCGAGGCCGGGCTGGAACTCGGTGACGCGCAGCGCCGTCTCGGCCAGCTCTCCGCGCAGCGTCTGCGTGAACATGTGAACACCTGCCTTGCTGGTGCTGTAGGCGGTCATGTCGGGGACGATCCGCACCGCGTTGATCGAGCTGATGTTGAGGATGTGGCCGTGGTTGCGCGCGATCATCGCCGGCAGGATGGCGCGGGTGACCCGCATCAGGCCGATCAGGTTGGTCTCGATGATCGCGGTCCAGTCGTCCGGCGAACCCGCAGCGAAGGCGGTGCGCCCGCCGATGTCGTGGCCGGCATTGTTGAACAGCACATCGACCGGCTGGAACGCGGAGGGGATCTTGGAGGGCAGGGCGTCGACCGCAGCCGCGTCGCTGATGTCGAGCACGATCGCGCAGGTCGTGGAGCCCAGTTCTGCGGCCAGTTCGTCGAGCCGTTCCTTGTTGCGGTCGACCAGGATGACGCGCCGGCCGCTGGCGACGAGCGCCCTGGCGAAGGCGCGCCCCAGCCCGCCGGCGGCGCCGGTCAACAGGACGGTGCGCGTGTTCTCGACGGTCGAATTCTCGGTAGTCATGGCATTCTCCTTCGGCGGGTTCGCCTCCGGCGCCCCGCTCGTGAACGTTCCTCGGCGCTGAAACTGCCACAGCGGCCCTGGGCTGTCCGCCGTCGCGGGCGTGCTAGCTGTTATGCCGGTTATGTCCGCGCAGGAGATGGACGATGATCGATCTCAAGCAGCTCAAGGCCTTCGCGACACTCGCCGAATTCGGCAGCTTCTCGCGCTCGGCCGGCGTGCTCGGCATAGCGCAGCCGGTGCTCAGCCGCCAGATCAAGGCGCTCGAACAGGAACTCGGCGTCGAGCTGTTCTACCGTAACGGCCGCGGCACCGTGCTGACCGAAGCCGGCAAGGTCCTGAACCTTTACGCCAAGGATCTGGTCGAGACTGTCGATCGCGCCGCCAGCGAGGTCAGGGCGCTGAAGTCGAGCCCGCGCGGCACGATCGTGATCGGCCTGCCGCCCTCGGTCGGCATCGTGCTGACCGTGCCGCTGGTGCAGCATTTCCGCGAGGCCTTCCCGCTGATCTCGCTGCGGGTGATCGAGGGCTTCAGCGGCCATGTGCTCGAGTGGCTGCTGACCGGCAAGATCGACGTCGCTGTGCTCTACAATGCCCCGCGCACCGGCAGCCTGCGGGCCGAACCGTTGCTGACCGACGAACTCTTCCTGCTCGGCCCGGCTGAGGGCGGCGTCCTGCCCGATGCCGAAAGCGTGCCCGCCCGCCTGCTCTCGGAGATTCCGCTCATCCTGCCGGCGCGCCCGCATGGCTTGCGCATGCTGATCGACTCGATGCTCGGCGAGGCCGGGATCGTGCCGCGCGTCGAGATCGAGGTCGAGGCGATGCCCTCGACGCTGGGCCTCGTCGAGAACGGCGTCGGCTACACCATCCTGTCTTACTCGACCGCCCATGCCCGGGTGCAGGCCGGACGCATGCGCGCCTGGCGGATCGTCGAGCCCGGCATCACCCGCCAACTCATCCTCGCGACCTCCAGCCAGCGGCCGACGACGCCGGCGATGCGCTCGCTCGTCGCCATGGTGCGCCAGGAGGTCCGCAGCCTGACCGAGCAGGGACTCTGGCTGCCGAAAGGCCGCTGAGGCGAAACCACCGGCAGGCCGGCACGGCATGACGGAACCGACATGACTGATATTCGACCCTTGGCGATGCCGCCGGCTGCACGGTTTCGCTAGCGTAGCGACAACGAACGAAGACGCCGGGGCCGCAGCGCCCGGCGCAGGGAGATTTCAGGGATGGCACTTCTAGGCTTCGTCGGCGTCGGCCGCATGGGCGCACCGATGGTGTCGCGCCTCATCGAGGCAGGGCATCAGCTCGTCATTTTCGACACCCAGCAGCAGGCGACCGATGCGCTCGCCGCCAAGGGCGCCAAGGTGGTGGCCTCGCCCCGCGCGGTCGCGGACGAGGCCGAGATCGTGCTGGTCAGCCTGCCGACGCCCGACATCGTCAAGGCGGTGGCGCTCGGCCCCGATGGCGTCAGCGACGGCAAGCGCGTGCGCGTCATGGTCGATCTCTCGACCTCGGGCCCGGGCGCTGCGGTCATCGTCGCCAAGGGCCTGGCCGAGAAGAACATCGTCTCCGTCGACAGCCCGGTCAGCGGCGGCATCAAGGGCGCGACCAACGGCACGCTCGCCGTCATGGTCTCCTGCCCCAAGGCGACCTTCGACGAACTCGAGCCGATCCTGAAGACCTTCGGCAAGATCTTCTTCACCGGCGAGAAGCCGGGCCTTGCCCAGACCGCCAAGCTCGCCAACAACCTGATGGCCGCCGCCGCGCTTGTGATCACCTCCGAGGCGATGGCGATGGGCGTCAAGGCCGGGCTCGATGCAAAGGTGCTGATCGATATCATCAACGTCTCGAGCGGCCGCAACAGCGCCAGCGAGGACAAGTTCCCGCGCGCGGTCCTGCCAGGCACCTTCGATTTCGGCTTCACGACGGGGCTGTCCTACAAGGATGTCCGTCTCTGCGTCGACGAGGCCGAGGCGATGGGCGTGCCGATGGTGGTCGGCGCAGCGGTGCGCCAGATGCTCGCGGTGACGCAGGCGAAGTTCGGCGCGCAGTCGGACTTCACCAGCATTGCCAAGGTGCTGGAGGAATGGGCCGGGGTCGAGATCCGCGGCTGAACCCACTCCCGATCAGGCCGGTTTCGGAAGGAGCGCGCCATGGCCGCTGTCCACGCCGATATGCCACATCAGTCGGCCGCCTCGCTGACCCGCCTTCTCGCGCGGGCGGCGCTGGCTGCCGAGCCCGCGAGCTTTGGCCCCGAGGTGTCGGCCAAGCTCAAGATCTGCCTGATCGACTTCCTCTCCTGCTGCTTCGAGGCCTACGACCTGCCCACCAGCCGGCAGGCGCGCGCCATTGCCAGACGGCGCCCCGATGGCGCGACGATCATCGGTTCTGACATCCTGGCGACACCGGGCGAAGCCGCCTTCGCCAATGGCGCGACGGGGCATGGCCTGGTGCGCGAGGACATGCACGCCGGCAGTATCAGCCATCACGGCGTCGTCGTCTGGCCGACCCTGCTGGCGTTGTCGCAGGACCGTCTCAACCCGGACGACCATGCCTGTTCGGGCGCGGCGATGCTGAAGGCGGCGCTGGTCGGCTATGAGGGGGGCGCGCGGCTCGGCCGCGCCCTGTTCGACGCCGATCTCGCACGCCTCTTCCGTCCGACCGGCACCGTCGGGCCGATCGGCGGCGCGCTCGCCGGCGCGGTCCTGCTGGGCTTGAGCGAGGACGAGATTGTCGCAGCGCTCGGCTTCGCCGCCAATACCTCGAGCGGCCTCAACCAGTGGCCCCACACCGGCGCCAGCGACATGTATTTCCATCCCGGCTTCGCGGCCCGCAGCGCGGTGACGGCGGTCGAGCTGGCGGCTGCGGGCGCCTACGCCTCTGAAACGATCCTCGAAGGCGAGGCCGGGCTCTTCGCTGCTTTCCGTCGTGGCCCGCCCCGCTCATCCGTCTTGCTGTTCGCGGACGGCGTGCCCGAGATCCTCGCCGTCTACAACAAGCCCGTCCCGGCCTGCAATTTCGCCCAGACGGCCTGCCAGGCGGCGCTGTGCGTCGCCGACCAGATCGAGGATCCAGCCGAGATCGAGACCCTGACCGTCGATCTGCCCGATGCCGCGATCCGCTATCCCGGCTGCGACTTCGTCGGCCCCTTCGCCCATGCGCTGCAGGCCAAGATGAGCATCCAGTACGGCGTGGCGGCCGCGCTGCGGCGCGGCGTCGTCGAGGAGGCGAACTATGCCCGCCTCGACGAGCCGATGATCCTGCATCTGGCGCGGATGGCCAGCTTGCGTCGCGATGCCGGGTTCACGGCGGCTTTCCCGGGGCGCCAGGGCGCCGAGGTCTCGGTCACGCTGCGCAATGGCACGCGCATCAACCACCGCCTGTCCGATGTCGTGCCCGCGACGGAATCCGAGATCCGGGCGCGCTTCCGCACTGCGGCCGGCGAGCGCCTCGGCCTGCGCCGGGCCGACGAGATCGAAGCCCTGATCGACGGGCTCGAAACACTGGCCGATGCCGGGCGCATTGGCAGGCTCTGTCTGGCCGGCGAAGGCGCCGTCCCGGCACGGATGAGACGCGCAGCCGCGAAAGGCTGACCGCGCGCCCTGCCGGGGCGTGCGGACGACGAAGGCCGGGCGACACGATCCGGCGTGAACGAATGGGGAGTGAGGAATGCCTGTCATGACCAGACGACCGCGCGGCGCGGCCGCTCGGAGAGCCGTGCGATGACGGCGCAAATGATCGAGAACGTTCTGCAGGCGCTTGCCGCGGGGCTGCTCGCGGGCGCGATTTACGGGCTGATGTGCGTCGGCCTCGGACTCATCTTCGGCGTCATGCGGGTGATCAACTTCGCCCATGGCGACTTCATGATGCTGGGCATGTACGCCACCTATTTCCTCTTCGGCGCGTTCGGCATCCAGGCGGTCGCGGGCAATTTCATCGGTCCCTACATCGCCATCCTGCTGGCTGGGCCGCTACTCTTCCTGTTCGGCTATGGCGTCCACAAGGCGCTGATCTCCAGGGTAACCGGCACGCGCACCGCCCATCTCGACGGGGAGGGGCATTATGCCCAGCTCATCCTGACGCTCGGCATCGCGCTCGTGCTGCAGAACGGCGGCATGATCGTCTTCGGCTCGGAGCTGCATTCGGTCCGGACGCCGCTCTCCAGCAGCGCCTGGGAACTCGGCCCGTTCTGGGGCGATTTCATCAGCATCTTCGTCAACAAGTCACGCGGCATCGCGGCGCTGTTCTCGATCGCGACCATCGCCGTTCTCGCGCTGATGATCGCACGGTCGCGTCTCGGCAAGTCGCTGCGCGCGGCCGCCGACAATCCCGAGGCCGCGACCTATATGGGCATCGACGTCGACAAGGCGCATCGCATCGCGTTTGCGCTCGGCGTCGGCATCACTGCCATGGCCGGCGGGCTGCTCGCCACCAACTACCCGTTCCAGCCCCATATCGGGCTCGAATACGTCATCGTCATGTATGCCGGCGTCGTGCTCGGCGGCATGGGCTCGATCGTCGGTGCCTTCTGGGGCGGCATGACCATCGGCCTCGTCCAGCAGCTCTCGACTCTCATCCTGCCGACCCAGCTCCAGAACGCCGCGATCTTCGTGGTCTTCCTGCTGATCGTCTTCCTCAGGCCGCAGGGCTTCTTCGGCCGCGTCGTGGAGAGGACCTGACATGCGTCTGCGCTCTCTCCTGCCGGTCCTGGTCTTCGCGTCGGCCTATGCTCTGCTCGCGCTGCTGGTGACCAATTCCTACTACCAGCTCATGCTGACGCTGGTCCTGGTCTGGGCCTGTTTCGGCCTCTCCTGGAATGTGCTCTCGGGCTATACGGGCCTGGTCTCCTTTGGCCACGCCGCCTTCTTCGGGCTCGGCGCCTATACGACCGCGCTCGGGCAGATCCATTTCGACCTCACGCCCTGGCTGATGATCCCGGTCTCGGCGCTGGTCGGCGGCCTTGCGGGCTTAGCCGTCGGCTTCCCGACCTTCCGGCTGCGCGGGCATTACTTCGCGCTCGCCATGCTCGCCTACCCGCTGGCGCTGCTCTACGTCTTCGAATGGCTCGGCTATCAGGAGATCACGCTGCCGATCAAGCGCGATAACCCGATCGCCTACATGCAGTTCGCCGACCACCGGGTCTACACCCTGCTGGCGCTCGGTCTGCTCGTCGCGGTGATGCTGTTCTCGCAATGGATCGAGCGCTCGCGCTTCGGCCGCGCCCTGATGGCGATCAAGCAGAACGAGGCCGCGGCCGAGGCCGCCGGCATCGACACGCTGTCCTGGAAGCTCAAGGCGATCGCGATCTCGGGCGCCATCGCCGGCATGGTCGGCGGCTTCTACGCCATCGTCCTGCTGGTCGTGACGCCGCCCTCCGTCTTCGGCATGCTGGTCTCGGCGCAGGCGCTGACCGTCGCGATGTTCGGCGGCATCGGCAGCGTCTGGGGGCCTGTGATCGGCGCGGCCTTTCTGATCCCGGTCGCCGAGATACTGCATGCCGAACTGGGATCGCGCTTTCCCGGCATCCAGGGCGTGGTCTACGGGCTCGCCATCATCGGCGTCATCCTGATCGCGCCCGAGGGCGTCTACTGGAAGCTGCGCGACCGTTTCCTGAAGCGGTCGCGCGGCAGCACCGCTGCGATCCTGCCCGCGATGTCGCCGCCAGTCGCGGCGCCAGTCCGGATAAAGCCGGCCAAGGATTCGCCGGTCGCGCTCAGTGTCCGCCATATCTCGAAGTCCTTTGGCGGCCTCAAGGCCAACCAGGACATCTCCTTCGACGTGCCCGAAGGCGCGATCCTCGGCATCATCGGCCCCAACGGCGCCGGCAAGACCACGCTGTTCAACCTGCTCAACGGCTTCCTCAAACCCGATCAGGGCGAGGTCAAGGTCTATGGCCGCGAGACGGTCGGGATGAAGCCGCACCAGATCTGCGCGCTCGGCGTCGGCCGCACTTTCCAGGTCATGCGCCCGTTCCTGCGCATGTCGGTCGCCGAGAACGTCGTGCTCGGCGCCTATGTGGCGACCCCCGATGACGAGGAGGCCAAGCGACTCGCCACCGATGCCGTGGCGCGCGTCGGTCTCTCCGACGTCGCCGACAAGCTCGCCGGCGAACTGATGACCAAGGAGCTGCGGCTGATGGAGCTGGCCCGCGCGCTCGCCGGTCAGCCGAAGATACTGCTGCTGGACGAGACCCTGGCCGGCCTCGGCCATGGCGAGGCCGACGAGGTCGTCGCCGTGATCCGGCGGCTGGCGGCGGAATCCGTCACCATCGTGATCATCGAGCACACCATGCAGGCCATGGTGAAGCTGGTCGATCACTTCCTGGTCCTCGATCACGGCGCGGTCCTCGTCGATGGCGAGCCCACCGCCGTGACGCGTGATCCGCGCGTGATCGAGGCCTATCTCGGCAAGAAATGGGTGGCCGATGCTCAGGCTTGAGAACGTCCTTGCCGGTTATTCGGCGATCCCCGTCCTGCACGATGTCTCGCTCTCCGTGGATGCGGGGCAGTTCGTCGCCGTCGTCGGGCCCAACGGGGCCGGCAAGACGAGCCTCTTCAAGACGATCTCGGGCATCCTCCAGCCACGACAGGGCCGCATCACCTTCGAGGGCGTCGATCTCGCCAGCGTCCCGCCATCGGGCCGCGCCCATCTCGGCATCGCCCATGTGCCGGAGGGGCGGCAGGTCTTCCCCTCGCTGAGCGTGCTGGAGAACCTGGAGATGGGCGCCTATACGGCGGCCGGCCAGCGTGACTGGCAGCACAATCTCGAGCGCATCTTCACCTGGCTGCCGGTGCTGGCCGAGCGCCGCGGCCAGTTCGCCGGCACGCTCTCGGGCGGCGAGCAGCAGATGGTCGCGATCGGCCGGGGGCTGGCCTCCTCGCCGAAGCTTCTGATGCTCGACGAGCCGTCGATGGGGCTTGCTCCCGCGATCGCCGATTTCATCTTCGAGAAGCTGATCGAGATCCGCCGCGACACCGGGCTGACCATTCTTCTGGTCGAGCAGCGTGTCGCCGAGGCCTTGGAATCCGCCGACCACGGTTATGTGCTCGAGGCCGGCCGCGTCGTCCTCGAGGGCGACAACACGACGCTGCGCGCCGACGACCGCGTCCGGCAAGCCTATCTGGGAATGTGACTTGATCTCGGCATGTGAGCCCATCCGGCCATGTGACCGAACCTCACCGACGACCCCGAAAGCCGCGGCCACAGCGGCGAAACCCTGGAGGAGAAGACACCATGACGACGAGACGATCCCTGATCCGCAATTGGGCCGCGCTGCCCGCGCTCGCGGCACTTGGCCTCGCCTTTCCCGCCGCCGCCCAGAACCCGGCCGAGGTGAAGGTCGGACTGCTGGTGCCACTGTCGGGCCTCTATGCCCGCCCCGGCCAGGTCATGAAGATGGGCGCCGAGATGGCGATCGAGCACATCAACGCGCAGGGCGGCATCAAGGCGCTCGGCGGCGCCAAGCTCAAGCTCGTCCTGCTCGATTCCGGTGACACGGTCGAGAAGGCCAAGAATGCAGCCCAGCGCATGGTCGCGCAGGAGACCGACCTCGTCGCCGCCAGCGGCGCGTATCTCTCCTCCTTCACCCTGGCCGCGACGGAGGTGACCGAGCGCGCCAGCCTACCGATGCTGACCCTGTCCTATTCGGACCTGATCACCGATCGCGGCTTCAAATATGTCTTCCAGACCTCGGCAACGGCCGCCTCGCAGGCCGAGCAGTGCCTGCCCGAGGTGATGAAGGTCGCGGAGAAGGCCACCGGCGTCAGGCCCAAGACGGTCGCGATCATCACCGACAACACAGGCGCCTCGGTCGCCTCGGTCAAGCCGATGCGCGAGCGCCTGCTCAAGGAGCACGGGCTGACCCTCGTCGTCGACGAGACCTTCACCCCGCCGCTCTCCGATGCGACGCCGCTCGTCCAGAAGGTCCGCGCGACGCGGCCCGATTTGCTGTTCTTCCTGCCGACGGTGATCTCCGACGGCAAGCTCATCCTCGAGAAGATGAACGAGTTCGGCCTCGGCCAGGCCCGCATCCCGACGATCTCCTTCGGCATTGCCATCGCCGAGCCGGAGATCCTCAAGACGATGGGCGCCGACATGCTGCAGGGCGTGATGACCTGCGTCGGAAGCTGGGGCTCGAAAGGCCATGAGCCGCTGATCGCCGAACTCAAGGCCAAATATGGCGAGCCCTGGATGACCCAGAACGGCATCTCGACCTATGCCGATATGTGGGTCGTGGCGGCCGCGCTGGAGAAGGCCGGCAAGGCCGATAAGGAAGCCGTCGCCCAGGCGCTGCGCACGCTCGATCTCGGCCCGTCGAAATACTACCCCGGCGGCCTGATCAAGTTCGACGACAAGGGCCGGCGCGTGAATGCGGGCCTGACCATCGTGCAGTGGCAGAACGGCGTGCCCAACACCGTCTTCCCGCCCGATCTCGCAGTCAGCCAAGCCATCTGGTCCAAGAAGTGACACGGATCGAATGACGCTGATCGCGGCCGGCTCCCGAGCCGGCCGCTCCCCGACCGGGCCCCCCCGGCGTTTCACTGCCCGCCCAACCTGGAGAATGACATGAGCAAGGACGTCTTCGATCGTGGTCTGGCCATCCGCAAGGATGTGCTCGGCAAGGAGTTCGTCGAGAAATCGCTGGCGACGGCGGACGAGTTCAACATGCCGATGCAGGAACTCACCACCGAGTATTGCTGGGGAGCGGTCTGGGGCCGCGACGGCCTGCCGCGCAAAACGCGCTCGATGCTGAACCTCGCCATGATCAGCGCGCTGAACCGCCCCCACGAGCTCAAGATGCACGTCAAGGGCGCGCTCCGGAACGGCGTCAGCAAGGACGAGATCCGCGAGGTCTTCCTTCAGGTCGCGATCTATGCCGGCATTCCGGCGGGCGTGGATTCGTTCCGCATAGCCCGCGAGGCCTTCGCCGAACTCGACGCGGCCGGCTGAGGGGCTGTTCCGGGCCGCGCCGTCTCGGCCCCCGTTCTGCATCATCCCCGCGCCGTCATTCCGGGCGCAGCGAAGCGGAGACCCGGAATCCATCGTGGAGTGCGACAGTGCCCTATGATGGATTCCGGATCGGCGCCGCGTCGCGGCTTGTCGGGAATGACGGCGCCGTTGCGTGAAAAGCAGCACGTTTTTCCCAGGCCGACAGGGGCGCAGTTTTCACTCGCCGGCGGCGGCCCTCAGCGGCCGCGCATCATAGCCGTCCGGCCCACTGGCCTCGGTCGCCTGGCGGTTGCGCGACATCGCCTCGATGAGCTGGCGGTTGGAGTGCTCCAGCGTCCCGACATGGTCGATATGGTGGCGCAGGTCGTTGCGCAGCTGCTGGTTTACGCCGGTCAGGAAGTCCGTCTTGGATTGCAGCGCCGAGAGCTTGATGTCGAGGTCGTAGACGCTCTTGTCGCGCTGGGCGACGTCGTCGACCAGCTTGCGCTCGCGCTCCGCGGCTGCGGTCGCCTGGGCTTCCAGCTCCTTGATCGTCTGCAGGGCGGTGACGATGCGCGCCTGGGCCTGGCTCGCTGCCTCGTTGGAGGCTTCGCGCTCGCCGCTCATTTTCTCTGTCAGCGTGGCGATGTCGCGTTGCAGGCGCTGGTTCTCGCCGCTGGCGGACACGAGATCGGAGCGCAGCATCGCGACCTCGCGCGACAGGTTCTGCGTCGCGGCGGATTTTTCCAGCAGCTTCTGCTCGACGACCTGGCGCTCCTCGGAGAGGCGCTGCACGCGCGAATCGGTGCTGGAGAGCTTTTGCAGGAGCCCGTTGATCTCGCCCTGCAACTTGGCGGGCTCGATTTCGAGCGCCGACAGCGAGGTCTGCGTCTGGTCGAGCGCGGCGCGGCTGCGATGCAGCTCTTCCTCATAGCGCATCGCCAGCGGGCGATAATGGCCGAGCTCCATTTGCAGGCCGCTGATCTCACGGCCCTGCCTGCTGCAAACGCCGCTCAGCTCCTCGATCTGGGCGGCCTGCTCCTGCGATGTCTGGATGAACTTCGGCAGGATCTGCTGCATGGTCGCGGTCCGCGTCATCAGCAGGTCGAGCTGCACGGACCAGTTCGAAATCTTGGCGAATTCGGTCTGGAGTTCGTTGGACTGGTCGCTGATCGCGGCCATCAGCTGGCCGACCTCATGCGAACTGCCGGGCTTGACGGGCTCCGCCTGGAGGGGCGGCGGCGGCTCGCCGGGTTCGTTGGCGGAGATCTCGGGCACGCCGAAGGCCTGCGGTAGCCGCAGCTCAGGCTCCTCGCTTCGCCCGCCCATCAGGCGCCTCAGACTTGCACCGATCATCGAAGCCACCCCACCTTGCCCCCATCGACGCGGGACGTGATCGCTTCCGGAAACCCGGCCATCGCGCGGCCAAGGCTCGCTGGAAGCGACGTGCCAGCAGACGGCGCGCCGTGATTCCTGGCAACATGGGAACGGGCACTTTGGCGAGTTGCGAACAACTTCTTTCAGCCGAACCGCCCGGCACCGTTTCAGCCAAACTGCGGTGCCGTCCCGATATCGCCTCAGGGATCAGCCCGGCCGTCCGACGGTCCCCGTCTGGCGCAGCTTCAATTCGAGCACATAGGCACGCTGTACCGCTTCGCGTTCGCGCAGCAGGGCTTTTTCCAGAACGCCCTGCTGCGTCAGAAGCACCTGATTGGCCCGGTTGAGGGTTTCCTCGGCCTTCCGGGCGCGTTGGCTCCAGTCGTCCTTCTCGCGTGCGAGAGCGTCGATCTCGTCCTGAAGTTGCGCCTTGTCCCGATGGGCGTCCTGAAGCGAGCCCTTGGCCTTCTGGAGGAGCGTCAGCAATTGCAGCTGAAGCGACTCGAAGGCCGCGCCGGCTCCCTCCACCAGGGCCAGCGTTTCCTGGGGATCGGGCCTGTCGTGGCCGCGCCGCGCAGGCGCGCGCTGTGGCGCCGGAGCGCTGGTGCCTGCGCTCCTCTGGACAGCCTCTCTCCAGCCCGGCGACCGGAGCATGGCGCGGCTGAGACTGGGAGCCTCTTGTGTCACGGTCAGCCGCGCGACTGCGGGCGATTGGCCTGCGAGAAGGAGGTTGTCACGGCGTCGTGCAGCCGGGCGAGCCAGGCTTCGGCCTCGACGGCGCGGGCCTCGGCCTGACGGCCCCGCTCCTCGGAGCGCCACAGCATCTCGTTGGCGGTCGCGACCTGCGCTTCCAGCTCGCGCATGTTGGCTGCCGCCTGGGAGATCGTCTGCTGCAGCCGCTCCTCGAGCTGCGCATAGCGCAGGTCGCTGATCCGCATGGCCTCGCTGGTTTCCTCAATCAGGGCCAGCGCGGACGGCCAGTCGCGCTGCTGGTTGGCCGGAGCCGGAGCTGGAGCCGGTGCAGGCACCGCGACGGGGCGAGCCGCTTCGAGCGGGGTCGCCGGGGCGGGAAACGCCGTGACCTTGTCCGAGGCGTTCAGGAACTGCTCCGACGCCGAAAGGGTCTGGCGCAGGCTGGTGACGGTTGAGAGGTCGCTAATTGCAGGCTGCATGGAGATGCTCCGTGAGAGCCGAACAGGATGGCTGCATCGGCCTATCCTGTTCGAGGGTTTGGGGATGAGGCAGGAGAGCGGGAAGCAAGGAGACGGCCGGACGCAAGGAAACGGTCTCAGGCACAGGCATGGCAGCAGGCCCGGGCAAGGCCCGGGAGTCGGGCGAGGGGCGCAATGCGATCCTGTGGTCCGGCGGCCGTGGGCCGGCCGGCTGCAGTAACTGGTCCTGCAACGCGCGCCGGTTGGCCCGGGCGAGGTCCAGCGCGCGCTGGAGCAGGATCTTGTCGCGCCGTTCGCCCTGGAGGGTTTCCTCGAGGCGCAGGCACTCGCGCTGCAGGGCATCCGATGCCACGTTCTGCCGGGCCCGGACCGCTCGAAGATCGGCCTCGAGGCCGGCGCCGGCCTGCTGCAGCCGTTCGATCTCGGCCGTCCTGCTTGCCAATGTCGTCATGAGCGCGGCGACGTGATGGTCCTGCCGGACCTTTTCGAGCGCCATCTCATGCAGGCCATGCTTCAGCCGCTCGATCTCGCCGGCCGCATCCTGGCGCTGCTGATCCGAGGCGACGATCGTCTCGCGGTGGCGCTGCAAGGCGCGTTCGGCCACGGCCAGCGCTGTCTGCGCCTGGCGCACATGAAACCGCTCCGCCTGGAGCAGCGTTTCCATCGCCGTCAGGCGGCCGAGCGCGGCTTCGAGCCGCAAGTCCAGGAAGCCGTGCTGCGCCAGCGAGAGCCTCTCGGCCGCGTCGATGTCGGACGCGCCGAGTTCGGCGTCCGGCATGCGCGAGACGGCTCCGTGGCAAGCCGCCTGGGCGGGAGACGGCGCCTCTCGTTGCGAGGATGAACCCAGCCAATCGTTCGAGCAGGCAACCGGGAGGGCGTTCAAGTGATGGCCTCGAAAATCGCGTTTGAGGTGCTTCGGGAACGCCAACGCGAATCACACGAATCAACGTATCGAGCTTTCGGGAATCGTATCAATACGAGATTTCGCGCCGTTGCCGTTGGGGCGGCCTGAAGATCGCTTTGGCTGGGGATGGCTTACGTCAAGCCGCGCCCCTACATTCCGGCGATGCGCCACGCCATCTTGCGGGGCGGCTTCCGGCCGAGGCAGGAAGCCGCCCCGCACAGCAAGTGTCCGGCCAGGGAGTTCCGAGGATGTTACCGAGCCGCCGCATGGTCGGTGCCGGCCTGCTGGCCGCCCCGGCGCTCCTGTCCGCCCGCATGGGGCATGCTGCCGGCCGGCCCGTGACGGTCGCCTCCCTTTTCGGCGAGGACAAGCCGGAGACGAAGATATGGCGGCGCATCGCGCAGACGCTCGATCGAACGGCGCCGGGCCGCCTCGATCTCCGCATCGTCGGCAATGCCGCGCTCGGCGGCGAGAAGGAGGTCGCCGAGGGCATGCGGTTGGGCTCGGTGCAGGCCTCGCTCTCGACCATCTCGGCGCTCTCGGCCTGGGTGCCCGAGGGCCAGATCCTCGACTTGCCCTTCTTGTTCCGCGATCGCGGCCATCTGAAGCGCGTACTCGCCGGGCCACTCGGCACGGAGCTGAAGGTCAAATACGAGGCGCAGGGCTTCGTCGTGCTCGGCTTCATCAACTATGGCGCGCGTCATCTCCTCGCCAAGGAGCCGCTCACGACGCCGGCCGCCATCGCGGGCAAGCGCATCCGTGTCATCCAGAGCCCGCTCCACACCGAGCTCTGGTCGGGCTTTGGCGCCTATCCGACACCGATCCCGATTCCCGAGACCTATAACGCGCTGAAGACGGGCGTGGTCGACTGCATGGACCTGACCAAATCGGCCTATGTCGGCTTCCGGCTGTATGAGGTCGTGCCCTGGCTGATCGAGACCGGCCATATCTGGGCGAGCGGCGTCATCATGGTCCAGGCCGCCTTTTGGAAAGGCCTGTCGGTCGATGACAGGGCGGCGCTCGCCGCCGCCGCTGGCGAAGGCGTGGCCTATTTCGACGATCTGATCGTCGCCGACGAGGAGGCCTCGATGGCCAGGGCCGCCACTGAGGGTGGCAAGGTCGCGAAAGCCGAGGACCGCCCGGCCTGGGAAGCCGGCGCCCGCAAGGTCTGGACCAGCTTCGCGCAGAAGCTCGGCGGTCTCGACCGCATCGAGGCCATCGCCGCCAGCGCCTGAGCCATCCATTCCGTTTGTCCCTGGAGAGCCCCATTCATGCCGCAGTCCATCGATCACATCGTCATCGCTGTCGCCGATCTCGACCAGGCAGTGCGCGACTACGAGACGCTGGGCTTCACGGTGCTGCCCGGCGGCGAGCATCCGCGCGGCTCGCGCAATGCACTCGTGGTTCTGGCGGATGGCGCCTATCTGGAAATCATTGCCTTCGCGCGGCCGGTGCCGGGCTTCCGCTGGTGGAAGGTGCTGGACGATGCCGGCAGCGGCCTCGTCGATTATGCGCTGCTGCCGGCTGACACGCTCGATGCCGATCTCGCCCGCAGCCGCGCCGCGGGCATCGAGATCGAAGGGCCGATCGACGGCGAGCGCCTGCAGCCGGACGGCACGCGGATCGCCTGGCGCTCGGCCCGCCCGCCCGAACCCGACATCCCCTTCATCTGCGAGGATGTGACGCCGCGCGCGCTGCGCGTGCCGGAGGGCAAGGCGCGCAAGCACGCCAATGGCGTCACCGGCGTCGCCGGCGTCACCGTCGCGGTGCGCGACATCGCGGCGTCCGTGGCGCGCTATCGCGCGCTGACGGGGCTGGAGCCGGTTGCCAGCGGCGCCGTGCCGGGCCTCGGCTTCGGGCTCGTCCAGTTCAGGATCGGGCGCCAGATGCTCTCGCTGACGCAACCGCGCGGCGAGGCCTGCGAGGGCCTGACGCGCCATCTCGGACGGCGCGGGCAGGGCGCTTACGCGATCTCCTTCTACGGCCCGGCCGACCGCTGCCTCGACCGCGCTCTCGCCCATGGCGCCAGGCTGGAGATCGTCAAGGCGTTGTGAGGGTTCAGGGATGGTCCGACAGGCCCGTGACTTGCATCGGCCACCCTCCGCTCCAAGGGCATGCCATGGCTTACGACCTGATCATCGCGAACGGCACGATCGCCACCGCGTCCGACATCTTCTCCAGCGATGTCGGCATCCGCGACGGCACCATCGTGGCGCTCGGCCATGATCTCGGCGAGGCCACGCAGACGATCGACGCGACCGGCATGCTGGTGCTGCCCGGCGGCATCGACAGCCATGTCCATATCGCCCAGCCGAGCGGCGAGGGCATCGTCATGGCCGATGATTTCGCCTCCGGCACGCTCTCGGCCGCGTTCGGCGGCAACACCACGGTGATGCCGTTCTGCATGCAGGAGAAGGGCACCAGCCTGCGCGAGACGGTGAAGGATTATCACAAGCTCGCCGAGGGCCGCTGCTACACCGACGTCTCCTTCCATCTCGTCATCTCCGAGCCGACCGAGCAGGTGCTGGGCCAGGACCTGCCGGCGCTGATCGAGGACGGCTACACCTCCTTCAAGGTCTTCATGACTTATGACGGCCTCGCCTTGAACGACCGGCAGATGCTCGAGGTGATGTCGGTCGCGCGCGAGACCGGCGCGCTTGTCATGGTTCATGCGGAGAATGACGACGCGATCCGCTTCCTGACCGACCGGCTGGAGCGCGGCGGCAAGATCGCGCCGAAATTCCACGGCAGCTCCCGCCCCATCCCGGTCGAGCGCGAGGCGACGCATCGCGCGATCTCGCTCGCCGAACTCGTCGACGTGCCTGTGATGATCGTCCATGTCTCCAATCGCGAGGCGATGGAGGAGCTCCAGCGGGCCCGCTCGCGGGGCTTGAAGGTCTATGGCGAGACCTGCCCGCAATATCTCGTGCTCACCGAGAAGGACATGGACGGCCTCAACATGGAGGGCGCCAAATATGTCTGCTCGCCGCCGCCGCGCGATACCGCCAGCCAGCAGGCCTGCTGGGAGGGGCTGGCCAACGGCACCTTCAGCGTCTTCTCCTCCGACCACTGCCCCTTCCGATATGACGATCCGGCCGGCAAGCTGACCCCGAAGGGGCGCACCTCCTTCCGCTGGGTGCCCAATGGCATTCCCGGCGTCGAGACAAGGCTGCCGATCCTGTTCTCCGAAGGCGTCGGCAAGGGGCGCATCACGCTGAACCAGTTCGTGGCGCTATCCTCGACCAACCACGCCAGGACCTATGGCCTGACGAAGAAGGGTTCGATCGCCATCGGCTACGACGCCGACATCGCGATCTGGGATCCGGCACGCGAGGTCACGATCAGCCAATCCCTGCTGCATCACGGCAGCGACTACACCCCTTATGAGGGGTTCGCCGTGAAGGGCTGGCCGGTCACCACCATCCTGCGCGGACAAATCGTGGTGCGCGACGGCGCGCTCGCAGGCAGACCGGGGCAGGGCGGTCACGTCGCGCGAGAACGCTCGGAGCTGGCGCGGCCAGCAGGAACCACTCGCGGCGCCTGAGCCCTATCCCTTCGTGTCGGCTACCATGCTACACGCCGCGCTTGAAGGCGGTTTGCGAGGCGGGGATGCGGAAACTTCTGATCATCGGCATCGGCGCGGGCGATCCGGACCATATGACGGTCCAGGCGATCACGGCGCTGAACCGGGCCGATGTCGTCTTTCTGCCGGACAAAGGCGAGGAGAAGGCGGCGCTGCGCCACCTGCGCGAGCAGATCTGCGCCCGCTTCATCGAGAAACCCTACCGCACGGTGACGGTCGAGACGCCGCAGCGTGCGCCCGCCGGCTCCGACTATCGCGGCGTCGTCGATGACTGGCATGCGCGCATCGCCGCGAATTACGAGCGCCTGTTTCGCGACGAGCTGGGCGAGGGGCAGCAGGGCGCGCTGCTCGTCTGGGGCGACCCGGCGCTCTATGACAGCACGCTGCGGATCGTCGAGCGCGTCCGCGACAACGGCCTCGCGCTGGATTGGGACGTTATCCCAGGCATCAGCAGCGTGCAGGTGCTGGCCGCGCGACATCGCATCGCGCTGAACCGCATCGGCGAGCCGGTGATGATCACCACGGGTCGCAAGCTCGCAGGCGGCTTTCCGGCCGGGCAGGACAGCGTTGTCGTCATGCTCGACGGCGAGCAGACCTTCGCGCGGATCGCGCCCGAGGATCTCGAAATCTACTGGGGCGCCTATCTCGGCTCGCCCGACGAAATCCTGATCGCGGGCCGGCTGGCGGATGTGGCCGGCGAGATCGAGCGCGTCCGTGCCCAGGCTCGGGAGAAGCATGGCTGGATCATGGACATTTATCTGCTGAGGCGCAGACAACAGTAACGTGGTTCCGCTCATCCCTGTCGATCGCCCGCCCGCTTGCCGGACCCCGCGACCCCATGTGAGATGGGCGCCACGGATTGCAGGACGAGCCATGCCTTCGACGAAGCGCGACAGAGCCGCCGAAGACGGCGGCGAACGGGATGTTCTCAATCTCGGCGACTATGTCCCATATTTCCTGACGGCGATCTCCAACACCTGGTCGCGCAGTTCCTCACGGCTCTATCTGGAGCGCTTCGGCGTCGGCGTCACCGAATGGCGGGTGATCTCGCAACTCGCGATCGAGCCCCGCATCGCGGCGCAGCGCATCTGCGAGGTCATCGGGCTCGACAAGGGCGCGGTCAGCCGCAGCGTCGCGGCGCTGGTCGCCGCCGGCCATGTCGCTGAGGGCACTGACGGCCGCGATGCCCGCCGCCAGCTTCTGGAACTCACCGCCACCGGCTATGCCCTGCATGACCGGCTGATCGCGCTGGCAACGGCCCGCGAGCAGATGATGCTGGAAGGCTTCACGCCGGAAGAACGCGCGCAGCTGACCGGCTTCCTGCGCAGACTCCATGCCCGATTGCCGGAACTGCGCGAGTTCCGACCGGACGGGGATGGTGAGGACGGGCGATAGGCTGCCGTCACCAGCGCCTGTAACCGTAGCCGAAGCCATACCCGCCATAGGGCCCGCCGAAGTCGCGATAGGCATAGGCCCGGCGGCTGTCGGCGCGGTCGAGGTCGATCTGCTGCAGGCATTGCGCGAAGGCGTCGGTCCCGGTGCGGAAGCCATAGCCCCGGCACTGCTCGGCATCGAGCGCGCGCCGCTCCTCGATGGTGATGCAGCCGCTGGCTGTCAGCGACAAGGCCAGAGCGGCCATCAGCGCGATCTTCATGTTCGTCATCCCTCAAGCTTGCCGCCGCACCGCGCCAGCCAAGGCCGCAAATGCGTCGAGATTGCGAAAGCGCCAGGGCGCGGCGCGAAATGGGTGGGTGAGGATGGCCTGTGCTCCTCGCTTCAATCCCAGGGCCAATCGACCTTGCAGCGATAGCCGACGAAGCACTGCGCCGTGTCGCGGCTGGGCACAAAGGCCGGTTCGAGGAAGTCGCCATGCTGGCAGAAGCCACGGTCGCGGACGAAGCGGTCATAGGTGAAGCCGCCGGTGCCGAGCACGATCGCGCCGCTGGCGTTCACGCTCTGCCGGTTGGCGGCGCAGGTCCTGTCGAGCGTCGAGGGGCGCTGCTGGGCGAGGGCGGGGCCTGCCGCCAGCACCAGCATCAGGGACAAGGTGAAACGCTTCATGATGGCCTCCGGCGACGCTCGGTTTACGATGCCATTCTAACACGGCCCGCGCGCTGTCGTTCCCCCGCGAAACGCGGCAGGCCTTCGCTCGTCCCGCGCGCGCTGCTTGACGCCGCCGCCGCCTTCCGCCATCGCTCCCGCGATTTCAGGAAACGCCGGAGCCGTGCCATGTCGCTGACCGATCTCGCCGCCACCATCGACGCCGCCTGGGAGGCCCGCTCCGAGATCGGCCTCAACACGAAGGGCGCCGTGCGCGAGGCCGTCGAACAGGCGATCGAGATGCTCGATTCTGGGACCGCCCGCGTCGCCGAGAAGATCGGGGCCGAGTGGGTCGTGCATCAGTGGCTCAAGAAGGCGGTGCTGCTCTCCTTCCGCCTGACCGACAACATGATCATCGCCAACGGTCCCGGCGAAGGCGTGTTCTGGGACAAGGTGCCCTCGAAGTTCGAGGGCTGGGGCGAGAACCGCTTCCGCGCCGCGGGCTTCCGGGTCGTGCCGCCGGCGGCCGCGCGCAAGGGTTCGTTCCTGGCGCCTAACGTCGTGCTGATGCCGTCCTTCGTGAACATCGGCGCCTATGTCGACTCAGGCACCATGGTCGACACCTGGGCGACGGTCGGCTCCTGCGCCCAGATCGGCAAGAACGTCCATCTCTCTGGCGGCGTCGGCATCGGTGGCGTGCTCGAGCCGCTGCAGGCCAACCCGACCATCATCGAGGACAATTGCTTCATCGGCGCCCGCTCCGAGGTCGTCGAGGGCGTCATCGTCGGCGAGGGCTCGGTGCTCTCGATGGGCGTCTTTATCTCGGCCTCGACCAAGATCGTCGACCGCGCCACGGGCGTGATCCATATCGGCAAGGTGCCGCCCTATTCGGTGGTGGTGCCGGGTTCGCTGCCGGGCAGGCCCTTCCCGGACGGCACGCCCGGCCCCTCGCTCTCCTGCGCCGTCATCGTCAAGACGGTCGACGCCCAGACCCGCTCCAAGACCGGCATCAACGAGCTGCTGCGGGATTGATCAAAGCCGTCATTCTCGGGCGAAGCAAAGCTTCGACCCGAGAATGACGGTCCGGATGGGACAATGGAGCCATCTGGTCGGGAGATGGTCGGGTCAAGCCCGACCATGACGGTTCCGGGCGCGCCTCACCCCACCGGCGTCGATGCGCCGGCTTCCGGAGCCGCCGCCGTCACGCCGGCCAGCGCGTCGCGCAGCGCCTGCTCGCGGGTGTGATCGAGCGAAGTCTTCAGCACGGTGCCGCCGGTGCCCTTGATCGCTTCCAGCACCTTGTCGCCGGTCACGCGCTTGACCAGGACGAACAGCGCCGCATTGCCCGGCTGCAGGCTGGCGGCGAGATCCTTCATGAAGCCGTCGTTGACGCCGTAATCGGTCAGCGCCCCGCCGAGCGCGCCCGAGGCCGCGCCCAGCGCCGCGCCCGCCAGCGGCATCAGGAAGATCGCGCCGATCAGCAGGCCCCAGAAGGAGCCGGACGCCGCGCCCATCGCCGTGGTGTTGAGAAGCTGGTTCAGCTTCACCTTGCCGTCCTCATGCATCACCGCGATGGCGGCGTCGCCGATCTCGATCAGATATTCCTTCTGCAGCGTGAAGATCTTCTGGCGCATCTCCTCGGCGCGGGCTTCGGTCGGGTAGACGATGACGACGAGATCGGACATGGGGCTCTCCTGCCGGGGTGGTGTAGTATCGAGACTTAAAGGCGTGTTCTTTGACGGGCCTGTGGCGACGCTAGCCGAAAGCGTGCGGCCTGCACCGATCTGGATCAATCGCCGGCCATAGCTTTCGCCGCATCCGCAGCGCCGCTGCGCAGCGGCAGCTCCTTCATCCGCAGCAGGAAGAACAGGGCGCAGGCGAAGCCCAGCACGGTAGCGGCGAAGACATACTGGAACAGCCTGATCATGGTCGCACGATCGACCGCGCCGAGCGTCAGCGTCTCATGCGAAAGCCCGGAGCCGGACGCGCCGATGCCGCCAAGCACGATCGCCCCGAACATCGCGACGATCAAGGCCCCGCCGATCTGGCGAAAGAAGTTGGCCGTTCCGGTCGCTGTGCCGAGCTGATGCGGCAGGACCGCGTTCTGGATCGACACCGTGGCCACCGGCAGCATGGTGCCGAGCCCGAGGCTGACCAGGCCCAGCAGCAGGCAGAAGGGCAGCAGCGGCATCGTGCCAGCAAAGACCGTCAGCACCGCCATGCCGGTAATCGCGACGCAAAGCCCCGCGACCGGCACGCGCCGGTAATGCGTCAGCCGCGTCATCCCGCGGCCCGACAGCGTCGCGCCCATCACAGTGCCGACAGTCAGCGGCAGCAGGCCGAGTCCCGAGGATGCAGCGCTCAGCCCCGCCACCGTCTCGAAATAGACCGGAAGATAGATCGTCAGGCCGATGAAAGTGCCCATGCCGAAGCCGGCGGCGATTGTGCCCATGCGCACGACCGGGTTGGCGAGGATGTCGAGCGGGATCAGGGGCTCCTGCGCCGTGCGCAATCGCCAGGCGAAGGCGAGCCAGAGCAGCAGCGACAGCGCGACCAGCCCGCCGATCGGCACTGACGTCCAGGGATACTGCGTGCCGCCCCAGGACAGCGCCAGAAGCAGCGTCATCGTCGCGCTGGTGATCAGGGCGGCGCCGAGCAGGTCCAGGCTGTGCGGCCGCTCATGGCGCGGCAGCCGCTTCAGCGCCGAGCTCGTCATCACATAGGCGGCCGCGCCGAGCGGAAGGTTGATCCAGAAGATCACGGACCAGTGCAGCCTTTCCGCGATGACGCCGCCCAGAACGGGCCCCAGCAGCGAGGCCGACATGAACACGCCAGCGATATAGACCTGATAGCGCCCGCGTTCCTTGGGCGGCACCATGTCTGCGACGATGGTCTGCGCCAGCGCGATCAGCCCGCCGCCGCCAAGCCCCTGGATGAAGCGCGCTACCACCAGAAGCCAGAGCGAGGGCGCCAGCGCACAGGCGATCGAGCCGAGCATGAACACGACGATGCCGCTGAGCAGCACGATCCGGCGGCCATGGATGTCGGCGAGCTTGCCGTAGAGCGGCGTCACGGCGGTCGCGGCCAGGAGATAGGCCGTCACGACCCAGGGCAGATGCGCGACGTCGCCGAGTTCGCGCCCGATGGTCGGCATCGCGGTGGCGACGATCGTTTGGTCGAGAGCCGCGAGGAACATCGCCAGCATGATCCCGAACAGGATGCTGCGGATGTCCTCGTGCCCCATCGGCGCATGCGCGGCTGCCGCGTGATGCGTAGGCGTCTCGACCCGTTTGTCCATGAGGTGCCGCGCCTGCCCGTGCGTCTCTATACAGTTGCAGTGTAATTAGGCCCTCCGTCATGCGCCAGAGGCGGGGCGAGCAAGCTCGGTCTGCCGGCCATGCGTTGAGGCATGGAACCTGTTGCGAAAGCCTGCACAGGGGCCTGGCTCGGGATGTCGATCAGGCCGCGACATCCCAGACCGGCGAGAGACCCCCGGGCTTGAGCACCCGCCCGTCCGGCACCGCAAGCGCATGGATCGCCGCCATCTCGGCTTCGTCGAGCGCGAAGTCGAAGATGGCGGCGTTGTCGCGGGCGCGGTCCTCGCTCACCGTCTTCGAAAGCGCGACGACGCCCTCCTGCTGCACGAGCCAGCGCAGCACGATCTGGGCGATGCTGCGACGGTGCTTTGCGGCGATCTCGGCCAGCCGCGGATCGGCGAAGACCTTGCCGTCGGCCATCGCGTAATAGGCCGTCAGCGCCAGCCCGGCCTCGCGCATCGCCGCCAGCAACCGGCTCTGGTCGAGATACGGATGGTACTCGACCTGGTTGGTCACCAGCGACGCCGCGCTGAGCGACCGCGCCTGCGCCATCAGGCCGATGGTGTAGTTGCTGACGCCGATATGGCGTGTCTTGCCGGCTTCGCGCACGGCGTTGAGCGCGCCGATCTGGTCAGCTAGCGGCACGCTGCCATTGGGCCAGTGAAGCAGCAGGAGATCGACATGGTCGGTCTTTAGCTTGGCGAGGCTTTCATCGACCGAGGCCATGAACCGGTCGGGCGGGAAATTGTCGATCCAGACCTTGGTGGTGAGGAAGATGTCGGCGCGCGCAACGCCGCTGACGGCGATGGCCTCGCCGACAGCCTCCTCGTTGCGATAGATCTGGGCGGTATCGACATGGCGGAAACCCAGCCCCAGCGCCGCCGGCACCATCCGCAGCACGTCCTTGCTCGCCATGCGGAAGGTCCCGAAGCCTAGTGACGGGATCACGGCCCCGTTGGCGCTGATGGTCTGCATGGTCGCTCTCCGCAGCCGACCGGCGGCGGCGGGCGCGCCATCGCTAGCATGGCCGGGGCGGGCAACGGTGTTCTTTCCATGGCCGACTTATTCCCGCGCGGGCCTTATAATTGGCATTGGCCTTCCCCATGTCCAAAACACGGTCGTCGAGAGCAAGCCGCCATTGCGGTCGATCTGCTCCGGAACGGCCGGCCTCGAGACAATATCGGTATTGCTGAAGCTCTTTTTGGGGCGGATCGCGCGCGCTTGCGCGGCAAGCTGGCATTCATGCCGGGTCTTGCCGTTGCCGGCTGGTGTCGTTTGTCCAGGTGCCGCTGTCGTTGTCGCGTTTTATTTTATCGTTTTTGCCTCCGATTTAAGGAAATTCAGCGTTGATCGCTTATCTGGTTCTGGTTCATCGGTACCCCGCGCAGTTCAAACGCATGTTCAAGTCGATCTACGATCCCGCCAATCATTATCTGATCCACGTCGACAAGAATTCGGGCCCGGAGCTGGAAGCCGATATTCGCCGTTTCCTGCGTGGCTTTCCAAACAGTGCTATCCTGGAGAGCCACCGTGCGCTCTGGGGCGGCTACAGCCTCGTCGATGGCGAATTGCGCGGCATGGCGCAACTGCTCGAAATGGGCGCTGACTGGGAGTTCTTCGTCAATCTGAGCGGCCAGGATTACCCGCTCAAGAGCCAGGACGAGATCGCGACCTTCCTTAAGCGTAACCGCGGCAAGGAGTTCATCAAGGTCCTCGACCAGCGCAAGACGCGGCCCGACACCATGAATCGCGTCAGTCGCTATGTCATCGAATTCGAGAAACGTATCGTCAGGACACCGTTCCCGCGCTTCTTCATGTCGGGCGTCTCGCCCTATATCGGCAACCAGTGGAAGATCGTCAGCCGGCGCTTCTGCGAGTTCGTCTGTCACGATCCGCAGGCGAAGCGCTACAAGTCCTTCTACCGCAACACCTTCATCGCCGATGAGGGCTTCTTCCAGACGGTGATCATGAACACGGCCGGCCATGGCGAGATCGTTAGCGACGACCTGCGTATGATCGACTGGGTGCCCGACGGCGATATTAAGCTGCGCCCGCGCACCTTTGTGGCCGAAGACGCCTCCGAGCTGTTTGCAAGCAATTGCCTGTTCGCCCGCAAGTTCGACGCTACGGTCGATGACGAGATTCTCGACATGATCGACGATCGGTTGCGCGCCGACGAGCCGGCGGCGCCGCTGCCGACGCGGCCCCGCGCTCCCGTCCCAGTCCATCGTTCGGCTCCGCAGCCTGCCTTCCTGGCGTCCTGAGCCGCAGCCGAGAACAGAGGGATCATCATGGCACTCAACTTTCCCAATCCGGTCCGCAGCTTCGATGCCGGCCGCTCCTGCGTCAGCTTCTGGGGTTCGGACGCTTCGCTGGAGATCGCCTTCCAGATCGAGATCGATGCGCTGCGCAAGCTCGGCGCGGGCCCTGGCGATAGCGAATCGCAGATGCTGGCGACCTTCGACAGCCATCGCGATGCCATCCTGAATGCGGCCGCGACCGCCTATGGCCGCCGCAAGGGGGCCTATCACCGCATCACGGCGGCTGACGTGACCGGGAAAGGCTGAGGACATGGCGCGCCCACCCTACAAGACAGGCGACATGGTCAACCTCACCGCCGGTTTCCACAACCAGGTCAGGCCCGGCCCCTTCGAGATCACGCGGCTGATGCCCCCGCGTGACAACAAGGAGGAGCAGTACCGCGTCCGTGGCCCCGACGGTCTGGAGCGCGCCATCGGGCATCACGAGATCGAGGAGGAGATCCCGCTCCCCGGCCCGGCTGCGACCTGAAGCCTCCCGGCAAGCGCCCTCCCGCCGTCATTCCCGACAGGCCGCATCAGCGGTGCTTCCGGAATGACGGCCTACGCCCTGAACGCCCCGCCGCCATCGACATCCAGCACGGTGCCGCTGACGTAGCCGCAGGCCGGCGAGGCCAGGAAGGCCGCGGCGTTGGCAATCTCGTCGGGTTCGATCAGCCGGTTCAGCGGCAGGCCGCTCAGCATCTCCTCCCAGCGCGTCTCATCGCCGAACTTGATCTTCGCCCGCGTCTTGCTGAGGGAAATGATGCGGTCGGTCCGGGTCTGCGACGGGTTGATCCCGAAGACGCGCACGCCCCATTCCACCGACCGACCGCCGACGGCGCCAGTGAACGCCATCAGGGCCGCATTGCCGGTGCCGCCGCAGACATAGTCATAGCGCGGGCTGCGCCCGGCGCCGCCGATGACGTTGACGATGACGCCGGCGCCGCGCTCCTTCATGCCGGCGAGATAGAGCTTGGTCAGATGGATGTAGCCCATCACCTTGAGCGCCCAGGCCTGCTCCCAGGTCTCCATCGAGAGGTCGAGCAGCCCTCCGGCCGGGATCGCGCCGGCATTGTTGACGAGGATGTCGATGTCGGGGAAGGCGGCGGCCAGGCGCTCCCGCTCGCCGGCGGCCGAGAGGTCGGCGGCATGGGTCGCGACGCGGTTGGCCTCTCCGAGCGAGGCCGCCGTGGCGGCGAGGCGTGCGGCGTCGCGGGCGACCAGCACGACCGAGCAGCCTTCGCCCAGGAAGACGCGGGCGCAGGCTTCGCCGATGCCCTTCGAGCCTCCCGTGATCAGGACGCGGCGTCCGGCGAGTTTCAGATCCATGGTGTGCTCCCTTGCGACAGCCGGTTCACGTCGGATGGCAGGCTAGAGCATTTCGGGCCGCGCCGTTCTGGCGCCGGACGCGCGGTCGGGAGTCCAGGCACGCATGAGACCGTTCCGCCGCGCGGCAATGCCGTTCCGACGCGCTATTCCTCCGTCATTTGGATGATGGAGGGGCAGAGGCGACGACGCTAGATTTCCAGCGATCGGCTTGGGGGAGAAGATCGATGGCGGCGCGTTCAGGCGACAGCGTGCCAGCAGCGGGTCGCGCCCGGCTTCCCGTTGTGCCGCCTCCGCTAGGGACGCGATCGCAGCGGCAGCACGGCGCCACGCAGCAGCGACACGAGCTGGCTCTGCTGCCGCGTCTCGGTCTTCTGGAAAATCCGGGCGAGATGGGTGCGCGCCGTCGAGATGCGCACGCCCTGCGCCTCCGCCGCCTGCGTGAGCGACAGGCCGCTGGCCAGTGCCGAGGCGAAGCGCGCCTCGCTTTCGGTCAGGTTGAAGAGCTGCCGGCTGCTATCCGCCAGGTCGGTGATCATGGCGAGCGACCGCAGCGCGATCATCACCTTGGCGGGCGGATGCGCGCCAGGCTGACCGGACCTTGCCGGCATGACGCAGACCGACAGCGCATGAGCGGGATCGCTGCCGTGGATGATCATGCTGCTGGGGTGTTCCTCCAGCGGCTCGGCGATGCTGCGCAGCCCCGCCTCGACCAGCCGTTTGAGCTGCCGCTGGTCGGCGGGCTGGCGCGCGAACAGCCGGCCCTGGCGCAGCCCCACGGCGGCATCGGGGTCGGAGAGGATCTCGTCGGCGCCTTCGTTGGCATAGGAGACCTGCAGGTCCTGGTCGACGATGGCGATCGCCATGGCCAGCGCATCGAGCGCGCCGCGTGCCTCGTCGCGCTGCAGCCTGAGATGCCCGGCCTGGCGGGTCAGCTCCGTGACCTTCCGCAGCAAGGGCGACAGCCGCTCCAGAAGGGCGGTGTCGTTGCTGTCGAAGCGCTCCTGCTTTTGCCCGCGCTGCACGTCGAAAAACCAGTAGGAGGAGCCGCTTTCGGCCAGGCGACAGGCGATCCCGCCATACATGTCCTGCGGCGCCATCCACTCGCGCCAGACTCGGCTGGAGCGCAGCGCCTCTTCGCCGAAAAGCGCGCTGTCGCGATAGACCGACCCGACCGGGACGCCGCGCAGGGTATCGCCCAGCCGGATGAAGTCTTCGGCGAGGTCCTCATAGCAACGGCGCTGCATGGCATCGTCGCTGTTGGTGCTGACCGCATCGCTGGCCGACATGCCGGGCCCGACACGGGCGAGGCAGGCTTTCGAGCCGTTGAACAGCTGGCGCAACTGCTCGACCGCCGATGGCATCCGCTCGGCGTCGAGCGCTCCGGCCAGCAGGCTGTCCACGGCAGACATCACGGCATCGACGCTCGGACCCGACATGACCGTTCCTCACGCTCGCGGTGCCTGTTCGGCACTCTCGCGGCGCGCAAGGTTAGCAATACGGACTGCTTACGGAAAGTCCAAAAACGATCCATAAAGCGAGGGGCCTGTCACGGCTGCTTTCCGAGCAGCTGGTCGATGTCGGCTTGCGTCCCCAGCGCCTCGAAGACGCCGGCCCGCAGGGTCGCGATCGCGCCTGCCGCTGCTGCCTGGCGCAGCGCGTCGGCGGTCGGGCGGCCCCGCGACAGGGCCACGCCGAGCGTCGCCGCGAAGGCGTCGCCGGCGCCCAGGGAATCGACGGGCTCGACCTGCAGCGCGGCCTGTCCGCTGGCGCCCTCGCCGGTCACCGCAACCGCGCCAGCGGCCCCCAGCGTCAGCACGACGAGCGTCGGCCCGCGCGCCAGCAGGGCAGGGCCTAACTCCTCGACGAACCGGCTGGGTTCTGCGGGCTCGCTCGCACCCGGCAGGATGTCGGCTGCGAGCGCCTCGGCCTCTGTCTGGTTCAGCACCAGCACATGCGTGTCGGCCAGGATTTCCGGCGGGATCGGCCGGAACGGGGAGGGGTTCAGCAGCGTCGGGATGCCGGCCCGCCGCGCCAGGGCGAAGGCCTCGCGGATCGGCGCGTCGCCGATCTCGAACTGCGCCATCACCATCGCACAGGCCGCGATCCTCTGCGCGGCATCGCGCACATGCGCCGCGGAGAGAGCGCGGTTGACGCCGGCGTCGACGGCAAGGCAGGTCTCCCCCTGCGCATCGGTGAAGCCGACGCCGCTGCCCGTCTTGCCGGGCAGATGCATCAGCATCGTCGCCGGCAGGCCGGCCTTCGCCAGCGCCGGCGCCGCGAAGGCCGATGCGATGTCGTCGCCGACCGCGAGCAGCCCATCGACCTCCGCGCCGAGGCGTCTTGCCGCCACCGCGAGGTTCAATCCCTTGCCTCCGGGCTCGATTGTCACAATATCGGCGGCGAGCGACTCGCCGGGGCGGGGGAAGCGCTGGACCTTTGCCGAACAGGACACGACGAAGCTACCAAGAACGAAAATCGATCCGTCGGCCATTGCGTTCGATCCCTCACGAGTTTCCGGCATAGTCGCCGCTGTTGCACACCCTCATGCACCCATCGACGCCCTTAACGAACGTTCCGTCGAAGCCGCCGTTCCATGACCTGCTGGAACTGCGCGACGACACGGCCAAGCCGCTGTACCAGCAGCTTGGAGATCAGCTGACACGGCTGATCGGCGACGGAACCTTGCCCCCGGGTACCACGCTGCCGGCCGAACGCCAGCTGGCCGAACGGCTGAAGATCAGCCGTGCCACGGTGCAGCGTGCTTATAACGCATTGCGCGAGCGCAAGCTGCTCAGCGCGCAGGGGCGCCTGGGGTCGATCGTGCAGGGGCCGGGCTCGCGCCTGCATTCGGGCATGGACCGGCTCAAGGGCTTCACACAGGAGATGCAGGAGCTCGGCCGCGTGCCGTCCTCCCGTATCCTGGAACAGGCCGTCGTGATCGATCGCTCGATCGCCTCGATCTTCGGCCGCTCCTCCAATGCCCGCTTTCTCAAGCTCGTCCGCGTGCGCAGCGGCGATGGCACGCCGATGTCGCGCGAGGTCGCCTGGTACAATCTCGATCGCGCGCCGGAGCTGGAGCATGCCGATCTGAGCCGATCCGTCTATGCCGAGCTGGAGCGGCTCGGCGCGCCGCTCGAGCGCTGCGAGCAGTCCATCGAGGCTGCCGCGCCCACACCGGACGAATGCGCCATCTTCGGCTTCACCGAACCCTTGCCCTGCCTGTTGATCAAGCGCCGCAGCTTCGGCCGGGACGGCGACATGCTCGAATATGTCGAGGGCCTGTTTCGCGGCGATGCCTACACCTACAAGCTGTCGCTGCGGATCTGACGGCTGCGCGTCCGCCGCGGCTCCCAACGCGGCCCGCCCCGGCGCTGCCAGCCCGGGATCAGATCGCATCGCGATACCGTGGGTGCCCGCAAGGGGCGAGGCCTCCGCTCCGACGATCGCCCGGTTGCCGTTGAACCCTTTGCCGCCGTGGCGCGACGAACGGGGGGCGGGAGACTCGCCACCCTGTCACGGCCTGCTCCGGCGCCGATGTTACTTGAGGGACAGCGAAGATGCTCGAGCTAGGTGAAACTCCTCGCATGACAATGATCTTCTCCCTTCCCCCTTCGCCGGGCCTTGCCTCGCTTCCGCCGCGCCGCACTGAGGCGGAGGATACGGGCCGTGGCGCCAAGCCCCTGTTCATCATCGACGCGGATCTGCGCGTCCATTTCAGCAACCAAAGCGCCGCAGCCCTCGCGCGTGAAGGCCTCGGAGCCGCAGGCCGTCTCGTCTGCGCCGACAAGCTCTTCGCCGCACGACTCCAGACCTGGCTCAAGCGCCGCTGCGCCGGAACCGCGCCGGAAGAAATCCGCCTGTCGCTCTCGATGTGCTGCGGCCGGCAGGCCGTGGTCGATGCCGTGCATCTCGGCGGGGCCGGCATGGACCTCTTCGTGCTGACGGTCGATGATCCCCAGCGCGCGATCGACCGCAATGTCGACGAGGTCGCCGAGGCCTGCGGTCTGACGCCGACGGAAGCGCGCATGCTCGGCCTCATCGTCAAGGGGCTCGATACCGTCGTCGCGGCGAAGAAGCTCGGCATCGCGCGCACGACGGCGCGGACCCATCTCCAGCGCCTCTTCGCCAAGACGGGCACGGCCCGCCAGAGCGAACTCGTCCGCTTCGTCGCGACCTTCATCGAGGAGGCGGCCTGAGCCGTTATGGCCGAAGGCGCGGTCAGCTTGCCCTTTTCGCGTCGATCCAGCCATCGACCAGCGTGAGGCCGAGCAGGAATTCGGAGCTGAACAGGCTGCGCGTCAACGGTTCGACGGTGATGCCGCCCGACAGGAAGGACCGCTCCGCCGCCAGCGCCCGGACCGCCTCGGCATGCGACACAGCGCCAAAGGCGATGAGTGTTCCTGGCCTCGCCTGGGCGAGGCGGCCGAGATCGGCGCCGATCACGGTGGCGATCTTGGGGTAGCCGCCCGTCGATTGCCTGTCCGCCATCAGGACGATGGGCTGGCCCTCGCCGGGAACCTGGATCGCGCCCATGGCGACGCCGTCCGAGGGGATGTTGAAGCCGAGCCTATGGCTGAGCCTGGGCCCTTCCAGGAAGCAGGCCATACGGTCGCCCCGCACCGAAATCGTCCACGGGCCGGCGAGGAAGGCTGCGATCTGGTCCTGCGCGAAATAATCGTGCTGCGGGCCGAGCAGCACGCGGATCATGCCCGCCGGGCGGTCGAGCGGGGGCGCGACGATGAGGCCGGCTGTGATCTCGCTGCTCGCCGCGGTGCCGGCCGGCAACCTGTCGCCGGCCGCGAGCATGCGCCCTTCGAGGCCGCCCATGCCGGTGCGCGTATGCGTCGCGGTGGAGCAGAGAACGCTGGGCAGATCGACCCCGCCGGCAACCGCCAGATAGCACCAGACCCCGGCAGGCCCGGCCCGCAGTTTGAGCGTTGCGCCGGGCTCCAGCCGCGCGACGACCGCAGGTGGCAGGGCCTGGCCGTCAAGCGTCACCTGGAACGCGCCCCCGGCGATGGCGACGGCGAGGGGTCCGCCTTCGGCGGTGACCTCGATTCCGCCGAGTGAGACCTCTATGGCGGCGCTGTCGGCGCGGTTGCCGAGTGCAAGGTTCGCGACGGCAAGGGCGAGCGGGTCCATCGGGCCGGCCACCGTGACGCCATAGCGCAGATAGCCGTGCCGGCCGCCATCCTGGATGGTGACGCCGGGACCGGCCGAGAGGACGCGCAGCGCCGCCGTCATGGCGCCTGCCTGCGCGCGATGATTTCGCCGGCTTCAGCGCGCGCATCGAGCAGCGCGAAGGTGGCCAAATCGACTGACTCGAAGCGCAGGCTGTCGCCAGGCTCGAACAGGAAGGCGTTCGCGCGCTCGGGAGCATAAAGCCGCTCCGGCGTGCGACCGACGACATACCATCCGGTTGGCATCGAAAAGCTCGCGATGGCGCTGAGTCCACCCCCGACCAGCACGGCCTTGCTGTCATGGGGCGGGCGCGGGCGCGTCCGGCGCGAGATTGCGATCGCCTCGGGCAGGCCGCCGAGATAGGTGAAGCCCGGCGAGAAACCGTACATGTAGATCCGGTAGTCGACGCTGGCATGGATGGTCGCCGCCTCGTCGGCGGTCAGCCCCATCAGCGCGGCCATCTCGGCAAGGTCCTCGCCATGGGGGAGATCGTAGCAGCATGGCAAGGTCCAGTGCGCAGCCGCGCGGCTCGCCACAACGGCCGTCGCCAGCCTGTCCTCGACGAGCGCGACCAGCCGCGCCCGGTCGAGCTGCAATGGATCGTAGTGGATCATCAGCGAGCGATAGGTCGGCACCAGCTCCCGCAAGCCCTCGGGAGGCTCGGCGGCCAGCGCCGCGTCGAGCGCCAGCACCCGTTCGCTGATCGCGGGATCGACGATGCGTCCGAATTCGACCACGAGCGCGGCCTCGCCCGCGTCGAGAAACAGGGGGCGAGCGCCGTGATCCGCGCTCATGCGAAGGGCGCGAGCCTGACGCCGGCCTGCTCCAGGGCCGCGCGGACGCCCCGAGCGGTGGCAACCGCGTGGCTGGAATCACCATGCACGCAGATCGAATGGATTGCGGTCGGCAGGCGCCGTCCCGACAGCGTGACGATGGCGCCCTCGGAGACCATGGCGACGACGCGGTCGGCCGCCTCCTGCGGGTCGGTGATCATTGCTCCAGGCAGGCTGCGCGCAACGAGCAGGCCGTCCTCGGTGTAGCCGCGATCGGCGAATATCTCCTGATAGACCTGAAGACCGGCCGCCTCGCCGGCCGCGACCTGGGCGGTGAGCGCCGTCGCGAGCAGGGACAGGGAGGGGTCGACGGCCTTGACGGCCCGCGCGATCGCATCCGCCACGGGGCGCTCCTCGCAGGCGATGTTGCCGAGCGCGCCATGCGGTTTGACATAAGCGATGCGGTGGCCGGCATAGGCCGCCAGCGCCGCCGCGGCCCCGATCTGATAGGCGACGAGGCGCTCGATCTCGCCGGTCGAGAACGGAATCCGCCGGCGGCCGAAGCCCCAGAGATCGGGAAAGCCGGGATGGGCGCCGACCGCCACCCCGCGCTCGCGCGCGATCGTGAAGGCGTTGGCCATGATCTCGGGATCGCCGGCATGCAGGCCGCAGGCGACATTCGCCGAGGTGACGATCGAGAGCATGGCCTCGTCGTCGCCGCAGAGATAGGCGCCGAAGCCCTCAGCGAGATCCGAATTGAGATCAACGGTCGTCATGCGGTTGCCCCCTGAAGCCAGCGCCGGACCGGCGCCGCCTCGTATCAGCGCAGCATAGGCCGATCGACGAATGTCGAGATAGGTCCCGCGTGAGCCTGAAGCGATGCCGCAAACGCGGTGCCGCGTGGCGTGGCTTTCGAGACGTCAGGTCGTGCCCCCATGCCGCTGCTCATCGGCGGCGGGTCAACAGGTGGCTGGCCTGACCTAAAAGAGATCGCCGGCATCGAAGCTCGGGACATGGGCCAGATCCGCCGCCGGTTCGAGATGGAATTGCAGACCGGCTAGGTCACCCCGATGCGAGGCGCCCGCGCTCGGGTTCGCCAGGGTCTGGAATTCCTTCGCGCCAGGCAAGGCTGCCGGATAGACGAAGGTCGATGAAAAGCTGGCCTCGTCGCCTGCGAGATTGCCCTTCGGGAAGCTGAAGCTGAAGCTGTCGCCGCAGTCGGAAGCCAGGCTCGCCGCGTCCACGGGCGCGCTCGACAGGCCGACCCGTTCCGCCAGCGCGTCCAGGGCAGAGCGTTGTGTCGCGCTGTTGGCTTGGGGCGCGGAAAGGCCTGTCTTGGAAGATTCTTGGGGTTGATCGACGTCCCGGCGCATCGAGCGCAAAGGTCTTGAAGCGCGGTTACGCGACATCGTTGATCCGTGCTTTCCGGCTCAGCCCCCTGGCACGGGGCCGATGAGTGCCGCCGCCCGCTGATCGGCGGCAACGCCGTGCTGCTGCCGGCGCCAGGCAGCGCGCCCCACCTTCGGCATCATGAAACACCCAATCGCGGTGTCCAAGAAACCGGCTGCAGGCCAAACGTCGCCCATCGTCACCGTAGCAGTCGTCTGACCAATCGACAGGGCGACCCGAGGGCCCTTCGCGCGGACTCGGATGTCCGCCGGGACCTTGATGCGGAACGAGCAGGAGCCCGACTTGGGGTCCTTCCGGGGGGCATTCGCAGCACCGGTGTGAGGCTCCAGGGTGAAGTGGAGCGGTCTCAAACCCTTGCGTGATCTCAACTAATTGGAAAACCAGCAAAAATGCTGGTGCTGCGAGAGAGGATTGAACTCTCGACCTCACCATTACCAATGGTGTGCTCTACCACTGAGCTACCGCAGCAGGATCGTCGGCCTTTGCGTCTGGCGTCGCCGGGGGCGAGGGACAGGCGGGCGTCGTTCCGAAGCGGCGTCCTGATGCCACAAGCCCCGGGCCGACGCAACCCACCTCGTCGTCCCGCGCGACGATAATGCCGCGCGGTGCCTTTGCTGGGGCCGGAATGCGGGTTGGCGCAGGGGCGTAGGCGGCGGCGAGGGCAGCTGCGGCGACATCAAGTCCGGCGAGGGCAGGCCGGCCTGCCTCAGTCCGGCAACAGCAGACGCGGATCGATGCGAAACAGCCGCGCATCGCCGAGCAGATGGGCGCTGAAGCCCGGCCCCAGCAGCGGGCCGAACGCGGCGTCGCGCAGGTTCAGCCCGCCGGCATAGGCGCCCATCGCCGGCATAACGCAGCGCCGCGGCGACAGAGCGAAACAACGCCGCCGCAGCGCCCGCCCGCGCATCCTGACTTTTGCTGCCGGATGAAGATGGCCAGCGATCTCGAACCCCGTCTCCCGCGCATCGGGCTCATGGCGCAGGGTGACGCCGCGAAGGTCGAACGTCGCGGCGCTGTCTCCCCCCATTGCCGCGCTGATCTGCGGGTCGTGATTACCGGTCACCCAGAGCCAGTTGCGGCCCGCCTGCAGCTGCTTCAGCGTCGCGCGGTTGGCGGCGCCGAGGCGTATTTCCGCCTCGCGGTCATGAAAACTGTCGCCCAGCGCGATCACGCGCGCCGGTGCGTGGCGAGCGATCGCGGCCGCCAACGCTGCCAGCGTCGCCGCCGAATCGTAGGGCGGAAGGAAGACGCCGCGCCTTGCATATGAGGAGCCTTTCTCGAGATGCAGGTCGGCGACGACGAGCGTGCGCTCGTCGGGCAGCCAGAGCGCGCCCGACAGGTCCGGCACCACGGCAAGCCGCCCCAGCAGGAAGACCGGGTTGCCCGTGATATCCGCCGCCGCTGCGTTCACGCCATCGCCTCCTCGGTCAGCATCGCTTCTGCCTCCGCCAGGATCTCGTCGGCCGCCTCGCCATAGACGGCCTCGCGGCCGATCTCGAGCATGACGGAGACGCCCAGCGGCGAGACGCGATCGAGCGGCTGATGCACGATATGGCCGCTGATTCGTGTCAGCATCTGACCAAGACGCTGGATATCGAGCAAGCCGGTCGCGGCATCGGCGCGTGCGGCCTTGAGCAGCACATGCTCCGGCTCGTGCCGGCGTAGCACGTCGTAGACGAGGTCGGTCGACATGGTGACCTGCCGGCCGTTCTTCTCTTGGCCGGGAAAGCGGCGCTCGATCAGCCCTGCGATCACGGCGCAGCTGCGGAAGGTGCGCTTCATCAGGGCCGATTCCGCCAGCCATTCCTCGAGATCGTCGCCGAGCATGTCCTGCGCGAACAGGTCGTCGAGGCTCAAGGTCCCCCGCGCGACGCCTGTGCTCATGTCGCCAAGCCCCCAGCAGGCCATGCCGTAATCGTTGCAGACGAAGCCGAGCGGCCGCATCTTCGCGCGCTCCAGCCGCCGCGTAAGCAGCATGCCGAGCGTCTGGTGAGCCAGCCGGCCTTCGAAGGGATAAGCCACGAGATAGAAGCGCCCGCCGCGCGGAAAGGTCTCGACCAGCAACTCGCCGGGCTTGGGCAGGCGCGATTTTAGGCGCTGCGCCTGCAGCCAGGAGGAGACCTCCACGGGCAGGCTGTCCCACTCCTTCGGGCTTGCCAGCATGGCGCGGACGCGGGCGGCGAGAAAGGTCGAGAGCGGGAACTTGCCGCCATTATAGGAGGGAATCTTCGGGTCCGTGCCGGGCGCGGCGCGCGAGCAGACCGCCTCGTTTTCGGTGATGCCCTCGAAGCGCAGCACCTCGCCGGCGAAGATGAAGGTGTCGCCCGGCGTCATCGTCTCCGCGAAATACTCCTCGACCTCGCCGAGCATCCGCCCGCCGCGTGTCACCTGCGAAGGTTGGCCGGGCTTGCCGGCGCGCGCCCGGCCAAGCCGGACCTTGAGCATGGTCGATTCGACGATGGTACCGACATTCATGCGGTATTGCTGGATGATCTTGGCGTTGCTGGCGCGCCAATGCCCGGCCTTGTCCTGCCGCAGCTTGGCGAAACGCTCGTAGCTTTTCAGCGCGTAGCCGCCGGTGGCGACGAAATGGACGACGGCGTCGAAATCCGTACGCTCCAGCCCGGCATAGGGAGAGGCGGTGCAGACCTCGTGATAGAGCGCGTCGGCCTCGAATCCATCCGAGCAGGCGACGCCCAGCACATGCTGGGCCAGAACGTCGAGCGCGCCGATGCGGGCATCCGCGGTGTCCTGCGCAGCCTCCGCGACCGCTTCGAGCGCGGCGCGGCACTCCAGCAGCTCGAAGCGGTTGGAGGGAACCAGCAGCGCCTGCGAGGGCTCGTCCATGCGGTGGTTGGAGCGGCCGATGCGCTGCATCAGCCGGCTCGCGCCCTTGGGCGCGCCGAGATTGACGACGAGATCGACATCGCCCCAGTCGATGCCGAGATCGAGCGTCGCCGTGCAGACGACCGCCTTGAGCCGACCCTCGGCCATCGCGGCCTCGACCTTGCGGCGCTGACCGGCATCGAGCGAGCCGTGATGCAGCGCGATCGGCAGATTGTCGTCGTTGATCGTCCAGAGCGCCTGGAAGGCGAACTCCGCTTGCATGCGCGTGTTGACGAAGACCAGCGTCAGCTTGTGCGCGCGGATCGCATCATAGACCGCGCCCATCGCATGGGCCGTGGTGTGGCCGGCCAGCGGCAGCCGGGTCTGCGTCTGCAGGATGCCGATGCGCGCGGCAGCCCCGCCGGTGACGGCGACAAGGCTGGCGGGCGTGTCGCTGCCGCCGAGGAAGCGCTGCAGATCAGCCGGCTCGCGCACGGTGGCGGAGAGGCCGACTGCGCTGACCTGCGGCGCAAGGCTGCGCAGCCTTGCGAGATCGAGCGAGAGCAGATCGCCTCGCTTCGAGGTGACGAGCGCGTGCAATTCGTCCAGGACGATGCGTCGCAGCGACGAGAAGAACGGCGCGGCGTCGCGATGCGAGACCAGCAGCGCCAGTTGTTCGGGCGTCGTCAGGAGGATGTCGGGCGGTCGCTCCATCTGGCGCACGCGCTTGGCTGCCGAGGTGTCGCCGGTGCGGGTCTCGACCTTGATCGGGAGCGCCATCTCGCGGATCGGTGCGTCCAGGTTGCGGGCGATGTCGACGGCAAGCGCCTTCAACGGCGAGATGTAGAGCGTGTGCAGGCCCACGGGCTTGCCCTCGCGCTGCGACAGCTCGATCAGCGAGGGCAGGAACCCCGCCAGCGTCTTGCCCGCGCCGGTGGGGGCGACGAGCAATGTCGAGCGCCCGGCGCGCGCTTCTTCCAGCAAAGCGAGCTGGTGCGCGCGCGCGCTCCAGCCGCGGCTGGCGAACCAGGCGGAGAAGGCGGGTGGGAGAGGGGGGGGCGCGGCCATGCGCTCGAGAGATAGGGCTTGATGCGTGAGAACGAAAGGGGAATAGCAAAGCCTTGCTTCGTGTTGACCGTGACGGTGTCCTTATGTTCCGCGCCGATGGCGGCCGGGGCGCCCCAGGACAACCATGTCACGACCGATTGGGGCACGCTGGCGCAGCGATGCGCCAGTCGGGAGCCGGTCGAGAAGGGCAGCTGGTCGAGGTTCTGCACCTCCTCCACCAGTCTCTCGGTGATGGGCCCGCCCGTCCATCTGCGGGCTTTCGCCGCGGGCATGGCGGGCCCTATAAGCAGTCACGGGCTTTCGGCCCTCGTCTGCGAAGGTGACCCGTCATGCCCTTGCTCAGCGTCGGCAACACCACGTTGGTGATCATCGATTTCCAGGCGCGGCTGATGCCCGCGATCCATGACGGCGCGCGATTGGTTGCCAATGCCAGGCGTCTCGTCGATGCGGCCGGCCTGCTGTCGGTTCCGATCCTGATGACCGAGCAGAATCCGGCCGGCCTCGGCGGGACGGTCCCGGAACTGGCTGGGGCGGGGCCGGTCGTCACCAAGATGAGCTTCGATGCCTGCGCCGAAGCCGCCTTCCTTGAGGCGCTCGCCGGCGACGGCCAACTCGTGCTCTGCGGCTGCGAGGCGCATGTCTGCCTCGGTCAGACCGCGCTCTCGCTGCTGGCGCACCGGCGCCGCGTCGCGGTTGTGCAGGATGCGATCGGCTCGCGCCTGCCTGAAACGAAGGAGGCGGCGCTACGCCGGTTGGAGCGCCACGGCGCCGAGATCGTCACCACCGAGATGGTGATCTTCGAATGGCTGCGAAGCGCCGAGCATCCGCGTTTTCGCGAGGTGCTGAAGCTCGTCAAGTGAGGCGGCGGTAGGGGATATTCACGCAAACCGAGCCGTCACCCCGGACAAGCCGCGTCAGCGGCGCAGTTCCGGCATCCACCATAGAGCGCCGGAGTCCTCCGATGGATCCCGGGACGGCCTTCGGCCACCAGGATGACGGCGCCAGTTCAGCGCGAAATCACGACGCTTACAGCGGCTTCTTGATCCACTTGGCGATGACGCCGACGATGCCCTCGCGGAAGGTCATGACGCAGATCACGAAGATGACGCCCTGGACGACGGTGACCCAGGCACCGAGGCTGGCGAGGTAGTTCTGCATGGAGACGATGACGAGTGCGCCGGCGATGGGGCCGAACACGGTGCCAAGCCCCCCGACCAGCGTCATCAGCACAACCTCGCCCGACATCGACCAGTGCACATCGGTCAGCGACGCCAGCTGGAACACGATCGCCTTGGTCGAGCCGGCGAGCCCCGCCAGCATCGCCGAGAGCACGAAGACGGCGAGCTTGTACTGGTTGGCGCGGTAGCCGAGCGAGATCGCGCGGGGTTCGTTGTCCCGGATCGCCTTGCAGACCTGGCCGAAGGGCGAGTGGATGATGCGGTAGATCGCCAGCAGGCCGCCCATGAAGATCGCCGCCACCAGCCAGTAGAGCGTGCGGTCGTCGGACAGGTCGATCAGCCCGAACAGCCGGCCGCGCGGCACGGCCTGGATGCCGTCCTCGCCGCCGGTGAAGCGCGGCGTCTGCAGCGAGAAGAAATACACCATCTGCGCCAGCGCCAGCGTGATCATGGCGAAGTAGATGCCCTGCCGACGGATCGCCAGCGCCCCGAAGACGAGGCCGAGCCCGCCGGAGACCACCGTTCCGAGCAGGATCGCCAGCTCGGGCGTCAGCCCCCAGTTCTTGGCGGTGAAGGCGCAGACATAGCTCGCCATGCCGAAATAGGCGGCGTGCCCGAAGGACAGCAGGCCGCCATAGCCAAGCAGCAGGTTGAAGGCGAGCGCAAACAGCGCAAAGCACAAAACCTTCATGACGAAGACCGGATAGGCCACGAAGGGCGCGATCACGAGCGCGATCGCGATTCCGATCATGATCACCCGGTGCAGGCGCAGCGTCGCCTGGTCGGCCTCTCCCGGAAGGAGCGCGGCGGCGGGGGCGTCGGTGGCGGCGATATCGGCCATGGTCAAATCCTCGTTTCGTCGCGGCGAGCAGCCATCACGTCGCCCGTCCGAACAGGCCGGCGGGCCGCACCAGCAGCACCAGCACCATGATGATGAAGATCACCGTCGCGGAGGCCTCCGGGTAGAACACCTTGGTCAGGCCCTCGACCAGCCCCAGCGAGAAGCCAGTGACGATGGCGCCCAGGATCGAGCCCATGCCGCCGATCACCACCACCGCGAAGACCACGATGATGAGGTCGGCGCCCATGTTGGGGTTCACCGAATAGATCGGCGCTGCGAGCACGCCGGCAAAGCCCGCCAGCGCGACGCCGAAGCCATAGGTCAGCGTCACCAGCAGCGGCACGTTGATGCCGAAGGCCTGGGTCAGGGTCGGATTCTCGGTCGCGGCCCGCAGATAGGCGCCAAGCTTGGTCTTCTCGATCAGGAACCAGGTCGACAGGCAGACCACGAGCGAGGCGACGACGACCCAGCCGCGATACCAGGGCAGGAACATGAAACCGAGATTGACGCCCCCGCGCAGCTCGGCGGGGATCTGGTAGGGCAGGCCGGAAGAGCCATAGCTGTTCCGGAACAGGCCCTGGATGATCAGCGCCAGGCCGAAGGTCAAAAGCAGGCCGTAGAGATGATCGACATGAGCGATGCGTTTGAGCAGCAACCGCTCGATTGCGATGCCGGTCGCGCCCACGATCAGCGGCGCCAGCAGCAGCGCCGCCCAGTAGTTGATGCCGAGATAGTTCAGGCACATCCAGGCGACGAAGGCGCCCATCATGTACTGTGCGCCATGGCTGAAATTGATGATGTTGAGCAGCCCGAAGATCACCGCCAGCCCAAGGCTGAGGATGGCGTAGAACGAGCCGTTGATCAGGCCCAGAAGGACCTGGCCGAACAGCGCCTGGGGCGGAATACCGAGGAGTTCGAACATGCGGGGCTCAGATCATCTGGACGTCGGAAGGTCTTGGTAGAAACCTCTGCCGTCATTCCGGGCGGAGCGAAGCGGAGACCCGGAATCCATCGAATGGCACAACAGCTCTATGATGGATTCCGGATCGGCGCCGCTTCGCGGCTTGTCCGGAATGACGCCGGAGGATCTGGAGCCCGACTGGGTCGGGCTCCATGGGGCTCACTTCTTGACGAGCGGGCACTCGCTCTCGGCGAGCGGGCGGAAGGCCTGCTCGGCCGGCAGCACCGATATCTGCTTGTAATAGTCCCAGGGCCCCTTCGACTCCGCCGGCTTTTTGACCTCGAACAGATACATGTCGTGCATCTTGCGGCCGTCGGCGCGCACCGACCCCTTGCCGAACAGCGGATCGTCAGTCGGCAGTTCCTTCATCTTGGCCATCACGACGGCGGAGTCCTTGCTCTTGGCTGCCTCGACCGCCTTGAGATAATGCAGCATGCCGGAATAGACGCCGGCCTGGACCATGGTCGGCTTCTTGCCGCCATTGGCCTTGGCGAAACGGTCGGACCAGCCGCGCGTCTTGTCGTTGGTGTCCCAGTAGAAGGATTCCGTCAGCACCAGCCCCTGCGCCGTGGCGAGGCCCAGCGAATGCACGTCGGTGAGGAAGACCAGCAGGCCGGCGAGCTTCTGGCCGCCGGCGACGATACCGAATTCGCCCGCCTGCTTGATCGAGTTGATCGTGTCGCCGCCGGCATTGGCGAGCCCGATCACCTTGGCCTTGGAGGCCTGGGCCTGGAGCAGGAAGGAGGAGAAGTCCGTGCCCGGGAAGGGCGTGCGCACGACGCCAAGCACCTTGCCGCCATTCTTGGTCACGATCGCCGATGTGTCGCGCTCGAGCGCATGGCCGAAGGCGTAGTCCGCAGTCAGGAAGAACCATGAGTCGCCGCCGGCCTTCACCATCGCGCCGCCTGTGCCCTGCGCCAGCGCGTAGGTGTCGTAGGTCCAATGCACTGTGTTGGGCGAGCAGGCCTTGCCGGTCAGGTCGGAGGAGGCTGCGCCAGAATTGATGTGGATCTTGTTCTTTTCGCGGGTGATCTGGTTGACCGCCAGTGCGACCGAGGAGGTCGGGACGTCGAGGATCAGGTCAACGCCGTCCTGGTCGTACCAGGTGCGGGCGATGGTCGAGCCGACATCGGGCTTGTTCTGGTGGTCGGCCGAGACGATCTCGACCTTGATGCCCTTGTCGGCTGCCTTGAAGTCCTCGACCGCCATGCGCGCGGCGATCACCGAGCCCTCGCCGGACAGGTCGGCATAGAGACCGGAGCGGTCGTTGAGGACGCCGGCCTTGATGCTGATCTGCTGCGCCAGCGCAGGCGCCACCATCAGCGCGGTCAAGGCGGTCGTGGTCAGAAATGTCTTGAGCTTCATGTGTGTCTCTCCCTGAGATTGGCGTCGTTTGCGACGTGATGTCCGATATGGATCGGATTGGGGGTCTTCGATCTTCGCGTCGAAAGACGGTGGAGGATCAGACCCCGAGATAGCCGTGCAGCTTGTCGATATTGGCGTCGAGCTGGTCGTTTTCGATCATGTCGATCACGCGTCCCTGCTCGACGACATAGTGCCGGTCGGCGACGGTCGCGGCGAAGCGAAAGTTCTGCTCGACCAGGATGATGGTGTAGCCGTCCTGCTTGAGCTTGCGGATGGTCGCGCCGATCTGGTCGATGATGACGGGTGCGAGCCCTTCGGTCGGCTCGTCGAGCAGCAGGAAATGCGCCCCCGTGCGCAGGATGCGTCCGATCGCCAGCATCTGCTGCTCGCCGCCCGAAAGCTTGGTGCCCTGGCTCTTCAGCCGCTCCTTGATGTTGGGAAACAGCGTGAAGATCTCGTCGAGCGAGAGCCCGCCCGGCCGCACGCGCGGCGGCAGCATCAGGTTCTCCTCGACGCTGAGCGAGGCATAGATCCCGCGCTCCTCCGGCACATAGCCGATGCCGAGCCGGGCGATCGCGCGCGACGGCAGCCCGATCGTCTCGGTGCCTTCGAGCGTCACCGAGCCCTTGCGTTTGCCGATCACACCCATGATCGATTTCAGCGTCGTGGTCTTGCCCGCGCCGTTGCGGCCGAGCAGCGTCACCACTTCGCCCGGTGCGACATCGAAATCGATGCCGTGCAGCACATGGCTCTCGCCATACCAGGCCTCGAGCCCGCGCACTTTGAGCATCGGCGCGGCAGCGGCGGTCTTCACCGGAGCGGTCATGGCCTCAGTGAGCATGGCCCACTCCCGAACCGATATAGGCTTCGATCACGCGTGGATCCTTCGAGACCTGGGCGTAGTCGCCCTCGGCCAGCACCTGTCCGCGCGCCAGCACGGTGATGTGGTCGCACAGCGAGGCGACGACGGAGAGGTTGTGCTCGACCATGAGAATGGTGCGGTTCTGCGAGACCTTGCGGATCAGCGCCTCGATGCGCTCGACATCCTCACGGCCCATGCCGGCCATCGGCTCGTCCAGGAGCATCATCTCGGGGTCGAGCGCCAGCGTCGTCGCGATCTCGAGTGCGCGCTTGCGGCCGTAGCTGAGCTCGACCGCCGGCAGTTCGGCGAAGGCGGCCAGGCCGACGGCCTCGACCAGCCGCAGCGCCTCCTCGTCGAGCGGCTTCAGGACCTCCTCCGAGCGCCAGAAGTCGAAGCTGTCGCCGCGTTTGCGCTGCAGCGCGATCCGGACATTGGTCTTGACGCTGAGCTGCGGAAACACCGCCGAGATCTGGAACGAGCGCACCAGCCCCTGCCGCGCGATCTCCGCCGGCTTCTGGCGCGTAATGTCCCGGCCGTTATAGACGATCGAGCCCTTCGTGGGCGCAAGGAACTTGGTCAGCAGATTGAAGCAGGTCGTCTTGCCGGCGCCGTTGGGGCCGATCAACGCATGGATCGTTCCACGTCTGACCTTGAGGTCGACGCCATTAACGGCGGTGAAGCCACCAAAATCCTTGGTCAACCCTGACGTGTGCAGAATAATATCGTCAGGCATGCATGTCACTTGCGGTCGCCATCTTGTTCTTTCTTATAAGAGGCCGTCTCCCTTGTATGGCATGCTGCACCGCGCTGATGGCATGAGTCAACGCTGCGCGGGCATAGATATGGCCTTTTGAAATGTGGCTCATCCCTTTGTCTTAGCACGCATGCGCCGCTGCGGCGCTTCGACCGAGCGGCGCCCGACCCTCGTTCAAATGGAGGACGCACGAGATGGCGCGCAGGCTTAGGTCCGGCATCCAGTGATCCGTGGACCCCGCTCTTTGAACCTGAAGCGCGCGGGGAGCGACAAACCGCCGATGATCCAAGGAAACCGACTTTGCGCGTGCGAGATTTGCGAGTAATGTTTCGGTCGGTTTCCTGGCGATCCTGTGGCCGTCCTGTGGCGGCATTGTCCGAAGTTGCGCTCCCGCCGGCGCATCATCGGGTTCATCCGATACGGGCGGACGGATCAGGGAGGGTGCCTTGAGCTTCGCTTTGGGTTTGGACATTCGCGCCAGCTTCGCCGCCATTCGCGGGCTCGCGCGGCGCGCCGTCGTCGCAGGCTTGTTCTGCATCGCCGCAGCCTCGCTGCCGGCGCAGGCGGCTCCTGACCGCCGCGTCGCCCTCGTCATCGGCAACAGCGCCTATACGGCTGTGCCCCGCCTCGCCAATCCCCAGCGTGACGCGACCGCGATCTCGGCCTCGCTCAAGCGCCTCGGCTTCGAGGTGGTCGAAGGCTACGATCTCAAGATGGACGAGATGACCGGCATCGTCCGCGAGTTCGCCCAGAAGCTCGACGGCGCCAAGGCCGGCGTCGTCTATTACGCCGGCCACGGCATCGCGGTCGGCGACGACAACTACCTGATCCCGGTCGACGCATCGTTGAAGAACGAGTCCGATCTCGACTTCCGCGCCGTCAACGTCCAACTCATCCTGCGCCAGATGCAGCGCGACGAGCGCGTCAACATCCTCATCCTCGACGCCTGCCGCGACAACCCCTTTGCGACGCAGCTCGCCGCCAAGTCGCGCTCCGTCGCGCGCGGCCTGACCGCGATCGAGACCCAGTCGGCCTCGGGCATCCTGATCGCCTTCGCGACGGATCCCCGCTCGACCGCGCTTGACGGCGAGAAAGACGGCAACAGCCCGTTCACCTCGGCGCTGCTGAAGCATATCGAGACGCCGGAAGTGTCGATCACCACGGTGATGGACCGCGTCCGGGCTGATGTCTGGGAATCGACCGGCAAGAAGCAGAAGCCCTGGACCAACTCCTCGATCATCGGCGAGTTCAAGATGAATCCGACGCTGAAGCTCGCCGCGGTCGATCCCTCCATGACGATCAAGGCGATTGACGGCGCCGTGCAAGTGCCGGCCACACCTGTCCCGGCCAATCTCGACCGGGCCCAGATGGACATCCGGATGTGGGAAACTGCAGAGCGCGGCAATTCGCCGGGCGACTACAAGGCCTATCTCGAAGCCTTCCCGACCGGCCAGTTCGCGTCCTTCGCCAAGAACCGCCTGGCGCGGCTGGAGCCTGTGGCCGTCGCCGCCTTGCCCGTCGCAGCGGCTGGCGCCGCCGCTGTGGCCGGTGGCGCTGCCATCGCGGCCCTGCCATCGTCGCGTGAAACCGGCAAGGCTATCGCAGACGAGGCGATGAAGACCGAGATCGGCAGTGCTGAAACGGAGAAGGAGCTCAAGCTCTCGGCCACCGAGCGCCGCGAGTTGCAAAAGCGCCTGACGCTGTCAGGTTTCAAGCCCGGCAAGCTTAGCGCCAATTTCGGGCCGAGCCAGCGCGCCGCCATCAAGGAGTGGCAGACCACGCGCAATGTCGCCGCGACCGGCTTCCTGGCGCCGATGCAGGTGAAGGCGCTGCGCGCCCAGAGCGAGCCCGCCTATCAGCGCGCGCTCGCCGAGGAAGCCAAGCCCGTGACCCGCACCCGCACGGTTCGGGAGCCGGTCGAGCCGGCTCAGCCGCGCACCCGCGGCGGCGTCGCCTATGAGCGCGACCCGGTCATCCGCCGCGATCTGGAGCGCGAGCGTGCCGGACGGGGCAACAGCTCCGGCGATGCCGCCGGTGCCGCGATTTTCGGCACGATCGTAGGTGGCGCCATCGGTGGCGTGCTCGGAGGCGGCTTCCGCCGCTGACGCCACGCCGCAGCACGACAAGCCCAAGGCAAGCCGGTCCCGCGAGGGGCCGGCTTTCTTATTGGCATTTTCTTATTGGCATAATGGGTTGTTGCCACCGCGCCGCCGGCTCGGCTAGTTCTGTAGCGCGCCCTCCGGCGACATCATTTCTCGGCAAAAGGCGATGCGATGAAGAAGGTTTTTCCTGACGCGACGGCGGCTCTCGCCGGCGCCATCAAGGACGGCATGACGATCATGGCCGGCGGCTTCGGCCTCTGCGGCATCCCCGACGTGCTGATCGAGGCCGTGCGCGCGAGTGGCGCCAAGGACCTGACCTTCGTCTCCAACAATGCCGGCATCGACGGCGCCGGCCTCGGCATCCTGCTCGAGACGCGGCAGATCCGGAAGATGATCTCGTCTTATGTCGGCGAGAACAAGCTCTTCGCCGAGCTCTATCTCAGCGGCCAGCTCGAACTCGAATTCACCCCGCAGGGCACGCTGGCCGAGCGCATCCGCGCCGGCGGCGCCGGCATTCCGGCCTTCTACACCAAAACCGGCGTCGGTACGCTGGTCGCGGAGGGCAAGGAGGAGCGCGAATTCGACGGCGAGCGCTACATCATGGAGCGCGGCATCTTCGCCGATATCTCGCTGGTCCATGCCTGGAAGGGCGATACCGAGGGCAACCTCGTCTACCGGAAGACCGCGCGCAACTTCAATCCGATGATGGCGAGCGCCTCGCGCATGACCATCGCGCAGGTCGAGAACCTGGTCGAGGCCGGCGCGATCGACCCCGATCAAATGCACACCCCCGGCATTTTCGTGAAGCGCATCGTGCACACGCCCCAGAGCGTCAAGCGCATCGAGCAGCGCACCGTCCGCAAGCGCGTGGCGTAAGGAGAGATCAGATGCCCTGGACCCGTGAACAGATCGCCGCCCGTGCCGCCAAGGAGCTGAAGGACGGCTTCTACGTCAATCTCGGCATCGGCATTCCGACGCTCGTCTCCAACTACATTCCCGACGGCGTGAGCGTTCAGCTCCAGTCGGAGAACGGCATGCTCGGCATGGGCCCGTTCCCCTTTGAGGGCGACGAGGACCCTGACCTTATCAATGCCGGCAAGCAGACTATTACCGAGCTGAAGACGACGAGCTATTTCTCCTCGGCCGATTCCTTCGGCATGATCCGCGGCGGCCATATCGACCTTTCCATCCTCGGCGCCATGCAGGTCGCGGAGAATGGCGACCTCGCCAACTGGATGATCCCGGGCAAGATGGTGAAGGGCATGGGCGGCGCCATGGACCTCGTCGCCGGCGTCAAGAAGGTCGTCGTCGTCATGGAGCATGTCGCCAAGAACAAGGACGGCACCGAATCGCCGAAGCTGCTCAAGGCCTGCGATCTGCCGCTCACCGGCGCAGGCGTGGTCGATATGGTGATCACCGATCTCGGCGTCTTCAGGATCGACGAGAATGGCGGCGGCATGACCCTGATTGAGCTGGCCGAGGGCGTCACGCTCGACGAGATCAAGGCGAAGACGGAAGCGGACTTCAAGGTCGCGGTCTAATAGCCGTCATGCTCGGGCTTGACCCGAGCATCCCCGGATCGCTGGCCTTTTCCTGAACATGATTCTCGGGTCCATGCTGCGCATGCCCCGAGAATGACGGCTAACCTCAGCGCCCGCTTTCCCACCCCGCCCGCACCAGCTCCGGCACGTCGCTCTCGGCCTCTGGCCAGCCGACGCAGAGCCAGGCGATCAGCTTCCAGTGCGGCGGCGCGCCGAGCGCCTCGCGCACCACATCCGGCTCGAGGATCGAGACCCAGCCGACGCCGATCCCGGCGATCCGCGCCGCGAGCCAGAACTGTGTGATCGCGGCGACCACCGAATAATCCAGCATTTCCGGCATCGTCTTGCGGCCGAGCCCATGCCCCTGGCTCGTGCCGTGGTCGCAGAACACCGCGATCTGCTCGGGCGCCTCGCGCATGCCTTCGAGCTTCAGGCTGGCATAGAGCCGCGCCCGCTCGCCCTCGTAGTCGCGCAGCGCGTCGGCATTGCAGCGTTTGAAATTCGCGCGCACCGCCTCGCGCTGCGCCGCATCGGTGACGCGCAGCCAGCGCCAGGGCTGCGAATGCCCGACCGAGGGCGAAAGCTCGGCCTGCGCCAGCAAGGCCTCGACCAGCCCGTCAGGCAGGGGCTCGCGCCTGAACCGCCGCACGTCGCGCCGCCAGGCCAGCAACTCCGCGAACCGCGAGGCGAAAGTGTCATCGAAGATGGGAGGGGATGTCTCGCTCACCCCGCCACCGCGATCGCATGAAAGAACGAACCCGTGACATGCTCGCGCCGGCTGCCGGCTGGCGCGGGCGCCGAGCCATGCGGGTCGGTGACCACGGCCAGCGGCGGATCCTCGCCTTGCGTGACGACGGTGGCGTAATGGAATTCATGCCCCGTGAGCGCGTCACCGGCGCGGCCCAGCGGCCCATCGGCTTCGAGGACGGCGCGGCGGTAGCCAAGGTTCATCTTGCGCCTGGCGAAACTCGTCTCGACGGACAGCAGACCGGCCATGGCATGGCTCGCGCCCTCGGCATCGGTGAGCGCCCGTCCCAGCACCATGTAGCCACCACATTCGCCATGCACCGGCCGCTCCCGGGCGAAGTCGCGCAGGCCCGTCATGAAGCGCGTCGCCGCAGCGAGTGTGCCGGCATGCAGTTCGGGATAGCCGCCGGGCAGCCAGCAGGCGTCGCAATCGGCAGGCGGCGCCTCGTCCGCCAGTGGCGAGAACGGCACGAGTTCAGCGCCCGCCGAAAGCCAGCCGGCCTCGACATGGGGATAGACGAAGCTGAAGGCGGCATCGCGCGCGATCGCGATGCGCCGCCCGGGCGCGGGCAGGGAGGCGACGAGCCCTGCCATCGCGGGAATCTGCGTCGGGCCGGCGGCCGCGAGCACGGCGTCGAGATCGACGGCTGCCGCCACCGCATCGGCCAGCGCCTCGAGCCGCGCCTCGAGATCGGCGGTCTCGCCCGCCTGCACCAGCCCGAGATGGCGCTCGGGCAGGATCAGGCTGGCCTCGCGCGGCAAAGCGCCGAGCACGGGCAGCCCGATCCTGGACATGCCCTGCGCCACCAGCCGGCGATGACGCTCGCTGGCGACCTTGTTGAGGATGACGCCAGCGATGGTAATACGCGGGTCGTAATGCCTGCAGCCGAGCGCGATGGCGGCGGCCGATTGTGCCTGTCCGGAGACGTCGATCACCAGCACAACCGGCCAGCCCAGCAGGGCGGCGATGTCGGCGCTTGCACCCGTATGTCCCTCCGGCCCCGGCACGGCGTCGAACAGCCCCATCGAGCCTTCCGCGATGACGACGTCGGCACCATCCACCGCTTTGCTGGCAATCTGGCGCAGCAGCGAGTCGGGCATGGCGAAGGAATCGAGATTGGCGCTGGGCGCTCCGGTCGCTGCGGCATGGAAGGCCGGATCTATGTAATCGGGTCCGCATTTCAGCCCGCGCACGGTCAGTCCCCGCCGCGTCAGGGCGCGTTGAAGCCCCAGCGTGATCGTCGTCTTGCCGGAGCCGGAACGCGACGCCGCGATGAGGAGGCCGCGCGCCGTCATACCCCGCCGCCGGGCCGGAAGCGGCGGTCGTAGCCGGTGGAATACAGCGCGCTCTCGCCGAAATCATCGGCTGCGAGCGCAGGACCCACGAGAATCAGCGCGGTGCGTTCCAGCCCTGACGCTTGGACCTGAGCGGCGATGCTCGAAAGCGTGCCGCGCAGCACGCGCTCGTCCGGCCAGGAGGCCCGGAAGACGATCGCGACCGGGCACTCGGCGCCATAGAACGGCGTCAGCTCCACCACCACCTGCTGGATCACATGGATCGAGAGATGCACCGCCAGCGTCGTACCCGACGCGGCGAAGGTCGCGAGCGTTTCCTTTTCCGGCATGGCCGAGGCCCGCCCCGAGGTCCGGGTCAGCACGAGCGATTGCGCAAGGCCCGGCAACGTCAGCTCGCGCTTCAGCGCGGCGGCGGCGGCGGCGAAGGCAGGCACGCCCGGCGTCACGCGGTAGGGGACCTGGAGCGCGTCGAGCCGGCGCAGCTGCTCGCCCATCGCGCTCCAGATCGAGAGATCGCCGGAATGCAGCCGCGCGACGTCCTGTCCCGCTTCATGGGCGGCCTGCATTTCCACGATGATCGCGTCGAGATCGAGCGGGGCGGTGTCGACGATGCGTGCGCCCGGCGGGCACCAGTCGAGCATCACCTTGGGGATCAGCGATCCCGCATAGAGGCAGACGGGGCAAGCCCCGATCAGGTCGCGCCCGCGAACGGTGATCAGGTCGGGCGCCCCGGGCCCGGCGCCGATGAAATGGATCGTCATGGTGTTGGGCCCGAGGCATCGGCGCTGCGCGCCAGCGCGCAGGTGACGCGGGCGGTGGCGATGCGGGGCTGCACCAGCGTCCCACCCGGCCCAGCTGCGGCGAGCGCGGCGGCTTCCGCGACCGAGCCGACACCGTAGAGCGAGGCGATGCGGGTCGAGCGCGTGGCGCAGGCCGCCTCATAGCCCTTCAGCGCCTCGTCGGGGACGCCGACGAGCTCGACCCTTCGACGGGCGACTGCCGCCGCCAGGCCCGGCTCGCCGATCCGGCTCGCCAGGGTCGCAAGGCGCGGCGTGCTCTCGCCCGAGAGCCCGGCGATTGCCAGAGCCTCGTCGAGGCAGGCGAGGATCTCGGCTTCGCTCGTGCCGGGCCGCAAGCCCAGCCCCGCGACGAGGCGGCCGGTCACGGCTTTTCGACCCGCCACTGCGTCACCGGCATGGCGGGACGCCAGCCATGCTTGCCGCCGACCGGCACGAGCCGGTCGATCGCGATGCGCCGCAGCGAGCCGCCATGCAGCGCATGCAGCGCCGCGAGCCTGGCCTCGCCCTCCAGCGTGACGACGTTGGCGACGAGGCGCCCGCCCGGCTTCAGCACAGCCCAGGCGCCCTCGAACAGCCCCTCGACAGTCAGCCCGCCGCCGATGAACACCGCGTCGGGCGCGGGCTGCCCGACAAAGCCCGCAGGCGCTTCGCCCGTCACCGTCACCGAAAGACCGCCCAGTTCCAGGCTGTTGCGGGTGATTCGCTCGACCCGCTCCGCCTTGGCCTCAAAGGCGACCGCCCGGTTGCGGACATGGCGCTGGCACCACTCGACCGAGATCGAACCTGATCCCGCGCCGACATCCCAGAGCAGTTCGCCGCCGCGAGGCGCGAGCGCGGACAGGGTGATCGCGCGGATCTCCGATTTGGTGATCTGCCCGTCATGGGCGAACCACTCCTCGTCGAGCCCCGGCACCAGCGGCAGGATGCGCGAATCGCGCCCGGCCGTCACATCGACCGCGATGATGTTGAGCGGCACGATGTCGTCGAAGGCAAAGGCGTCGGCGCGGGTCTCGCGCACGCGCTCCTGCGGACCTCCAAGCGATTCCAGCACAGTGATGCGGCTGGCGCCGAGGCCACGCGCGGTCAGCAGTTCGGCGGCGGCGCGCGGGGTCGTCTCGTCCCAGGACAAAGCGAGGATGCGGGCCTCCGGCTGCAGATGTGGCACGATCCGGTAGAGCGTGCGGCCATGCAGCGAGACCAGAGCGCACTCCTCCTGCGGCCAGCGCATCCGCGTGCAGGCCATCGAGAAGGAGGACAGCTGCGGGATGATCCGCATCTCCTGCGCTGGAATGGCACGGCTCAGGCTGTTGCCGATGCCGTAATGGAAGGGGTCGCTGGTCGCGAGCACGCAGACCTTGCGGCCGCGCTCGGCCAGGATCTGCGGCAGGGCGTTGCGAAAGGGCTGCGGCCAGGGCCGCAATTCGCCCGGCACTGCGCCCACCAGCGCGATGTGGCGGTCGCCGCCGAAGACAAGTTCAGCCTCGTCCAGCGCGGTCCTGGCCTCGGGGCAGAGGCCGGCGGGGCCATCCTCGCCGAGACCGATCAAGGTTAGCCAAGGGGCGGGCGAGTTGGTCGTAGCCGCTGCGCTGCCGCTCGACAGCCCATCGTTTTCAAGCGTAACTAGTGACATGACCGTGCTCATTCTTGGTGGAACCGGTGAAGCGGCAGCGCTCGATCAGCATCTGGCTGATCACGCTCCCGATATTCGTGCCATCATCTCGCTTGCCGGGCATACCGTCGACCCCCGCCCGTCGAACCTTCCGGTTCGCGTCGGTGGCTTCGGTGGTGTTCAGGGCCTGCGCCAATATCTGCGCGACGAGGGCATCATCGCCGTCATCGACGCGACGCATCCCTTCGCGGCGATCATTCCCTTCAACGCCGAGCATGCCTGCAAGGCGGAAGGCGTGCCGCTGCTCGCCATCCGCCGCGACTCCTGGCGTCCGCAGCCCGGCGACAAGTGGAAGAGCGTGCCCGATATCGAGGCCGCCGTCGCGGCGCTCGGGCGCGTGCCGCGCCGCGTTTTCCTTACCATCGGCCGGCTCGACCTGCCGGAATTCGCCGACGCGCCGCAGCACCATTATCTGGTCCGCGCTATCGAGCCGATCGGCGACCGCCTGCCCGTTCCCCATGTCACGGTGATCCTGCAGCGCGGGCCGTTCCTGGCCGATGACGAGGAGGCGCTGATGCGCAGCGAGGGCATCGAGATCCTCGTCAGCAAGAATTCCGGTGGCGACGCCACGGCCGGCAAGCTCGTCGCGGCACGTCGCCTCGGCCTGCCGGTGATCATGGTCGAGCGCCCGCCCAAGCCCGATGTCGAGACCGTCGCCCATGTCGATCAGGTCCTGCCCTGGCTGGTGGCGCAGGGGCTCTTCGTCACAGAACGGGGCGTGTAGACGTAAGGCGCCGCCCCGCCCGGACGCGCGATCAGCCGCGTGCTGGAGGCGCCGATCGTCACCAGCGTCGCCATGTCGGCCGTCGCTGCCGCAGCGACGGCCTCCGCGAGCGTCAGGATCCGCAACGTCTCGTCGGCCCGGCCGACGGCGCGCGCGAAGATCACCGGCGTGTCAGGCGACCGGATGCGTGCGGCCAGCGCCAGCGCTTCGCGCAGTTGCCAGGGCCGCGCCTTGGAAATCGGGTTGTACAGGCAGATCACGAAATCGGCTTTCAGCACCGCCTCCAGCCTTGCCGTCACCACCTCCCAGGGCTTGAGGTTGTCCGAGAGCGAGATCGCGCAGAAATCGCCGCCCAGCGGGGCGCCGGTCTTGGCCGCCGAGGCCAGCATCGCCGTGATGCCGGGCTCGACCGTGATCGGCAGAGCAAGCCACTCCGGTTCGCCCCCCTCCAGCGCCTCGAACACGGCCGCCGCCATCGCGAAGACGCCTGGGTCGCCACCCGACACCACGGCGACTTTGCGTCCCTCCGCTGCCAGTCGCAGGGCATGGCCGGCGCGGTCGATCTCGACGCGGTTGTCGGAGGCGTGTTTGGTCTGCCCTTCGCGCGCCGGAATCCGGTCGAGATAGGGGCCGTATCCGACGAGATCGCTCGCGGCCTCGATGGCCGCTTGTGCCGCTGGCGTCAGCCAATGCGCCTCGCCGGGGCCGAGGCCGACGACGGTGAGGGAGCCAGTCTCGGCCTTGACGTTCTCCTCCGCCTTCTCCCTCTCCGCGCCGTCATCCCGGCCGGAGCGAAGCGGAGCGCCGGGATCCATCGTAGAGTGCGAGGCCTCCGATGGATCCCGGAGCGGCGCGGCTTCGCCGCTTGTCCGGGATGACGGCGGAGGTTCCGGTGAGAGGTGATGAAGGGCGCTCACAGCCGCCGCCCCTCGCCGGGCACCAGCACCATGGAGAAATAGGGGGCCTCGTCGTCGCTCTTGTCGCTGAGCCTGGCCACGACCTGCTTGGCCATGGTGGCGCGCTCGACATAGATAGCGCGGTGGATCAGCCCGGCTGTGTTCAGCGCGCGGCGCACCTTGGGCAGGTTGCGGCCGAGCTTCATGATCACCGCGGCGTCGGTGTCGACGAGGCGCCGCGTCAGCTCGGCCTCGGGCAGGGTGCCCGGCAGCACCGTCATGATGTCGTCGCCCCAGGTGATCGGAGCGTTGGCTCGCGTCCAGGCCCCGGCCATGCCCGTCACCCCCGGCACCACCTCGGTCGGGAATCGGGGCGAGAGTCGCCGCCACAGGTGCATGAAGGAGCCGTAGAAGAACGGGTCGCCGTCGCAGAGCACGGCGACTGTCCGCCCGGCCGCCATCTCGGCGGCGAGCAGCGCGGCGGATTCGTCGTAGAAGGCGGCGATCGGCCCGCTATAGCCCTCATCCTCGACCGGAACCTCGATGGTCACCGGGAAGGCGAGTTCGATCTAGCGGGCGGCATCGCGCGCGACGATGGCGTCGGCGGTGACGCGGGCATTGCCGCGCCGGCCGCGCTTGCAGAAATGCACCAGGCGGTCGGCCGCGACGATGATGTCGCGGGCGCGAATCGTCATGTAGTCGGGGTCGCCGGGGCCGAGCCCGACGCCGAAGAGAAGCACTTTCGCCGGTTCGATGCTCACCGGCTCATTCCTTCTCTTGCGCCAGCGCATTGACGGCGGCGGCCGCCATCGCCGAGCCGCCGCGCCTGCCATGCACGACGAGGAAGGGCACGCGCCCATCGCTCGCCAGCGCCTGCTTCGATTCTGCCGCGCCGACGAATCCGACCGGAATGCCGATCACGGCGGCGGGCCTGGGCGCGCCGGCATCCAGCATTTCCAGCAGCCGGAACAGCGAGGTCGGCGCATTGCCGATCACGACGAGTGCGCCGGCCAGATGCGGCCGCCACAGCTCCATGGCCGCAGCCGAGCGCGTCGTCCCCATCTGTGCTGCGAGAGCCGGCGTGCGGGGATCGTCGAGCGTGCAGATCACCGGGTTGCCGGCCGGCAGACGCGCCGGCGTCACGCCGTTGGCGACCATCTTGGCGTCGCACAGGATCGGCGCTCCCGCCTTCAAAGCAACCTCGGCGGCCCCGGCGAAATCAGGCGACATCTCCACATCCCCCGGCAGGTCGGTCATGCCGCAGGCATGGATCATCCGCACCACGATATGCGCGGCCCTGCCCGCAAAGCGCGACAGGTCGGCCTCGGCCCGTATGATCGCGAAGGAGCGCTCATAGATCGCCGCCCCGTCCTGGATATAGTCGTAAGCCCTCGTCAAACCCGTGATCCTGCCAGCCGGCCCGCCGCGATGAGGCGGGTGTGGATGTCCTGTCCGGGCTGCAATCGCGCCATGACCCCGGAAAGGTCAAGCTCGGCGATTGCGCCATCCCGCGCCGCGCCGCCGATGACGACGCGATAGCGCCCGCCGTGCCCGACCAGCGTCAGGTCCGACGCGCCGGGCCGTGCGCAGGATTTCACGCAGCCCGAGACATGCAGGCTCACGCCGGCGGCGAGCAGGGGCGCGATCGCCTCCGCCAGCAGCGCCGCATCCGCCTGCGCCGGGGCTTCCGCGCGCATACAGGCCGGAGCCCCGGTGCAGGCCTGCACCGAGAGGCGCGGATCGTCATCGCGGGTGATGAGGCCAATCGATCCGGCGACGGCGAGCAGCGCCGCAGCCTGCGCCTTGGCCATCCCGCGAAAGGCGATACCGCGCCAGGGCGAGAGGCGGATGTCCGTGCAGCCATGGGCGAGCGCGGCCGCGCCGAGTCGGTCGAGCGTCGCGGCATCCGCGCGGCCGAAGGGCAGGCCGACCAGCGCTGCGAACGCGCTCGGGCAGAGCACGAACAAACCGGCGCGCCGTGGCGCGGGACGCAGAGCCGGGGGGGGAATTGTGGGCAGGTCGCACAGGGCCGCGAGCGCGTCCGGTGGCAGATCATGCAGCCGCCGGATGGCATCGGGCGCCTGCGCCCGCAGCGTGGCGAAACGGGCGAGCACTCCTGCAACGGCCGCTCCCGCCTCCTCGGCCGCAACCGGTCCCAGCCAAATGCGATCCGCCAGCGCGATCGCGGCCATGCCGGGTGCAGAGCCGACGACGCGCAGGTCTCCGGTGAAGGCGTCGAGCGCCTGTGCCCCGCCATCATCAACGACCACGGAAAATTTTACCGGCAGTCCGACGATGCTGCGGGCGCGGGTTTCGATGTCGGAGGCCAGCGCGGCTGCGTCGATCAGGGCGCCCACGCCGCTCGTCAGCGGCGAGACAAGCGTCAGCCGCTGCGGCCCGTCACCCTCATGCTCGTCGACCAGCCGCTCCGCCAGCAGCGTTTTGACCAGCGAAGGATGGCTCTGCGCCGTCACCCCGCGCAACTGCATGTTGCCGCGCGCCGAGATCTCGATCAGCCCGTTGCCATGCTCGCGCGCCAGCGTGGCGATGCGCCGCAACTGTGCCGGGGTCAGCCGCGCGCCGGGCGGATGCAGCCGCACCAGCCAGCCATCGCCGGTCTCCATCGGCTTCAGTGTGCTCGGGCACCAGCCGCGCCGGAGTATGTCGCGAGAGGGCGCGTTCATTCCGCCGCCTCGCGCGCCGCAGGCGTGCCCGCCAGGAACGCGCCCACCGAATTACGCCGGCTGGTCCACAGCCCCCGTCGCGCCGCTTCCGCCAGCCGCGAGCGGATCGCCTCGGCGGCCGGGGCATTCGCGGCCTCGATCGCGCTCCAGACCGCGGCATCGGCGCACCAGGCCTGGAACACGGCGTCGAACAGCCCGTCCGAGACGGCATCCGTGCTGGCGGCAAAGACGAAGAGTGTGTCCACCGCTTCCGCGAGTTCCGCCGCACCGCGCCAACCATGGGCGAGATGCACGGCGATCCAGCGTGGATGCGTCAGCCGGCCATGGACGATGCGGGCGACGTCCTCGGCCACCGTGCGGGCCTTTGGGGCTTCCGGATTGGAGGAGTCGAGGCTGTAGAGCGCAGGGTCCGCGCCCAGCGACTGCGCCGCCGCCGCCAGCCCGCCGATGACGTCGGCGGCGCTCGACGCCTCCAGGATGTCGCGCCCGGCGGTGTCGCTGACATGGACGAAGGCATCGGCCGCCCTGATGCGGGCTTTGAATCCGTCATCGGCACTGGCCGTGCCCTCGGGGCCGCCATAGGCATGGCTGGAGGCGGCGAGATAGGCCGCGCCGAGTTCGTCGCGGTTCGACCAGTCGCCGTCGAGTGCGCGGTCCGCCATCGCCGCTCCATAGCGGCCGGGTGCGGCGCCGAACACGCGCGGCCCTGCCTCGCCGCGCCGGCGCGCGGCGGCGGGCTCGTTCCAGTCGTCGAGCTCGTCGAGGGCCGCGACGGCGCGCGCCGCTGCATCGAGCAGTGCGACCTGTCCGGGAAAGGTGTCGCGGAAGGCGCCCGAAATGCGCGTGGTGACATCGACCCGCGCGAAGGCGAGCTTCGGCAGTGGCGTGATCTGGAACCCCGTCACCCGCGTCGAGGCGGGGTCCCAGAGCGGCACGACGCCCAACAGCGCCAGCGCATGGGCGATGTCCTCGCCGCCGGAGCGCAATGTCGGCGAGGCCCAGAGATCCATCACGATCCGACGCGGCGCCTCGCCATGGTCCTGCTGGTGGCGCGCGACCACGGCCTGTGCCGCGAGCGCACCCAGCCGCGCCGCCGCCCGCGTCGGGATCGCGCGCGGGTCCAGCGTCGAGAGGTTGCGCCCGGTCGGCAGAACGTCGGGCCGGCCGCGATGCGGCGAGCCGGCGGGGCCGGGCGGCACGAAGCGCCCGTCCAGCGCCCGCAGCAGGCCCTCGCGCTCCGCCTTCGCCGAGACCGGATCATCCGCCGACTGTCCGAATATGTGCAGTCCGTTGCGGAAGGGCAGTTCGGCTATGTCGCAAAGATGGGCGTCGAGCCGCGTCAGCGCCTCGCTCATCGGAAGATCGGCGCCGACGCCGCAGGATGCGGAGAGCCCGCTCGCCTCGGCCCGGGTACGGATCTCAGTGGCCACTATGTCGGCCCGGCGCGGATCCATCACCTGCGCCTGCGAGAACTCCTCGACGAGGTCGCGCAGGAGCGCGGTTTCGCCGGCCGCTTCGGATTGAGCCAGCGGCGGAGGCAGATGGCCGAGGGTGATCGCCGAAAGCCGGCGCTTGGCGGGTGCGGCCTCGCCCGGATCGTCGACGACATAGGGGTAGATCACCGGCAAGCCCTGCGTCACGAGGCGCGGCCAGCATGCGGCCGAGAGCGCCATCGCCTTGCCGGGCAGCCATTCGGTCGTGCCATGCGTGCCGAGGTGGATCAGCGCGTCGATCCCGGCTGTCTGGCGCAAGGCGAGATAGAAGGCGAGGTAGCCATGGCCGGGCGGGGCGTCGGGGTCGTGATAAACAGCCTTGCGATCGGGCGTCGTATCGCGCGGCGGCTGCAGCGCGATGGTGAGGTGGCCGTTGCGCACCGCGCGGAAGCGGAAGGTGCCTTCGCGGCAGGCCGGGTCGGTCTCGGGCTGGCGATGGGCGGCGAGAAGCGTGTCGCGGGCGGCGTCCGGAATGGTGTCGAGCCAAGCGCGGTAGGCGTCGAGCGGCAGGGTGAAATCCGTGGGGCCGGTGGTGAGGGCCTGCATCAGATCGAGGGCGCACGCCGCTCCCTCCTCACGCTTGCTGTGGGGAAGGTTGGGGTGGGGGGCCGCAAAGCCAGAGCCGGGTCTTGCATCGTCTCGCTGAGCGGCACTGCCCCCCATCCCTAGCCCTTCCCCGCCGCAAGCGGGGGGAAGGGGACAGGGCTGAGCATCGTGCGCCCCGCCAGTAACCTCATAACCCGCCTCCGCCAGCATCTCCCGGATCGCCGCCACGCTCGCAGGCGTGTCGAGCCCGACCGCGAAACCGGCCCGTCCGCCGCGCGCGGGGTAATCCGACATGACGAGCGCGAGCCGCCGCTGGGCGGCAGGCTTTGCAGCCAGCGAAATCCAGCCGCTTGCGAGGTTGGCCAGCGCCGCGATGCCATCGTCGTCGGGCACGAGCCGGCGGATGGCGAGCCCGGCCGCTTCATCCAGCACATCCGCCTTGAACGCGACGGGAATGGTCCCCAGCCGGCCGTCGAACTCCGGCAGGGCGACCTGCATGGCAAGATCCACCGACGACAATCCGCGCGGCGAAGCGGCCCAGGCCTCGCGGGCGCTGCCGACAGGCATCGCCTGCAAGACAGGACAATCGGCGCCGTCGAGCACGAAATCGGCGCCCTCGCGGGCAGAGAAGGCGGTGGTGGTGACGATCAGCGCCGGCTGCCGCGTCGCGATCAGCGTCGCAAGTTCGGCCGTGACGGCGGGGTCCTTCAGGCTGGTCAAAGCGAGAATGAGCGGCGCATGCCCGCGCGCGGCGAGGGCCGCGGCCAACGCCTCGCCCATCGCCGTATCGCCGGCGCTGACGGCGGAGCGGTAGACGAGGATGGGGACGAGGGCTGCGTCGGGGGGGAGGGCGGCGAGCGCCTCGCGCCAGGGCATGGGGGCGGCGCCTTCGCCGAGCGAGAAGAGCGGCGGCAGAGGGAGGGGGGCCATCTTCTTCCCAGCCAAAGTCGGCAACAGCCGACTTTGGCTGGGAAGAAGATGGCCCGGCGAAGCCGGGTCGGATGAGGGGAGGGTTGCATGGAGATACCCCCCCGCCACCTCCAGCAGCCTGCGCATGTTCTCCACGCCGCCGCCGGCCTGGAAATAGCCCAGCATCGCCTGCGCGCACGCCGCCGGCACCGTGCCGTATTCGGCCAGCCGGTCATCGGCCCGGTCGTCGCCGGGCAGCACGGCCAGCGCGACGCCTTGAGCCCGGCAGGTCGCGGCAAGCTGCTCGAGGCCGTAGCGCCAGTAATCCAGCCCGCCGAGGCAGCGCACCAGCACGAAGCGGCTCTTCGCCACTGTCTTCTCGTTCAGGAGATCGACCGAAAGCGGGTGCCGCAACCGACGCAGCGAGGCGAGCCTGACTACAAGCCCACAGCCGGCGGCAGCCGCAGCCAGCGCCGAGAGGTCGCTGTCGGCGAAGGACAAAACGAGCACGTCTCCCGGCGGCAGGGCGAGATCGACGGCGTCTTCGCCATCGTCGAGCCTGATCTCGCTGGTCGGGAGAAGATGCATGCCTGTCTTTCGGAAAGGGCCGCCGCTCAGGCGCCGGCCAGCGCGGCCTCCACCGCCTTCACGTCGAAGCCCTTGAGCCCGATCACCGTCAGCCGCCCGTCGCGCGCTTCACCCTCGGTCCATGCCCGGTCGAAATGATGGCTGACGCGCCGGCCGACGCCTTGCACGACGAGGCGCATCGGCTTGCCGGGAACGGCGGCGAAGCCCTTCAGCCGCAGCACGCCCTGTGCTTCGGCGGCCTTGCCGAGGCGGGCCGACAGCACCTCGGGCGCGAGGCCGGCCGGCAACGCCAGCGCGATCGAATCGAAATCGTCATGCTCATGGTCCTCGCCATCGCCGTGATGCGAGGGGCGCGATGCCAGATCGGCCTCCGCCGCGGCGCTCAGGCCGAGGATCAGCGCCGGATCGATCGTGCCGTGGCGGGTTTCGACGATCTTGATCGCCTTGGGCAGATGCGCGGCGATCTCCGCCTTGACGCGGGCCTTGGTCGCCTCGTCGATCAGGTCGCTCTTGTTGAGCAGGATCAGGTCGGCGCAGAGGATCTGGTCCTCGAACACCTCCTCCAGCGGGTTGTCATGCTCGACGGAGGCATCCTGCGCGCGCTGCGCGGCGAGCGCCTCGGGATCGTCGGCGAACTGCCCCTCGGCCACCGCCGGCCCGTCCACCACCGCGATGACGCCGTCGACCGTGACGCGGGCGCGGATCGCCGGCCAGTTGAAGGCCTGGACCAGCGGCTTCGGCAAAGCGAGGCCAGAAGTTTCGATCAGGATATGCTGCGGCGGGTTTTCGCGGTTCAGCAGCTTTTCGAGCGCCGGCACGAAATCATCCGCCACCGTGCAGCAGATGCAGCCATTGGACAACTCGACGACGTCCTCCTCGGTGCAGCCGGAAATGCCGCAGCCTTTGAGGAACTCGCCGTCGAAGCCGAGATCGCCGAACTCGTTGACGAGCACGGCGAGGCGCTTTCCTTCAGCGTTCTCCAGCAGATGGCGCACTAGCGTCGTCTTTCCGGCGCCGAGGAAGCCGGTGATGATCGTGCAGGGGATCTTGGTCAGGGACGTCATCGGGAACTCGCGATGGTGATGGGAGGGAGGCGCGCCACGACGCCCTTGCGGATTGCCTCGGCGCGCTCGCGCCAGGGCACGATGCCGTCAGGGGTCTGCCGGTATTGACGCGCGAAGGTGAGCAGTGTCTCGACACCGTCTTTCGGGTCGAGATCGCCATAGATGTAGGTCCAGCGGCCGTCGCCCGTCAGCGCCACCGTGCAGGGCCGCTTGCAGACGGAGAGGCATTCGACCGTCTCGACGGTGACCGTGGCATCGCCGTCCTGATCGAGCGCCCGCACCAGCCCGGCGGCGAGAACAGCACCGGGGCGTGGCGCGTCTGGGTCGGCGCCGGCTGCGCGGCAACTCGCGCAGACCAGGATGCTTACGCTCGCCACGCCCGTGTCCGGGCGCGGCTGCTTCAAGAGATCGCTCATGCTGGGGCCGGGCTTCAGGCCGCGCCGGGCAAGGCGCCGGCGAGGAAGACCAGGCCAACGCAGGCGAGCCCAGCGGCGGCCGCGCGAATCGGGATCGGCGGGTTTGTCGGCGATGCGAACAGCCGGCGCACCAGCAGGATCGTGCCCGTGGTGACCGTAGCCTGGATCGCAACCAGCCCGACGAGGTAGGCGCCGACCACGGCGGTCTCGGCACCGATGATCGATTCGGCCAGCGCATGGCCATGGGCGAAGCCGGCGGCGGCGAAGATCGTGGCGAGAGCCAGCAGCGGCAGCGAGGGCTTGAGCACGCCGATGGCGCCGATCAGCACGAGGCTGCCCGCGACCAGGATCTCGCCGGCGGGTAGGTCGATGCTGTTCATATGCGCGAAGGCGCCCAAGCCCATGCCGACGATCCAGAGCACCGGCAGCAGCAGCGCGCCCGAGGCATAGCGCGAGGCGACGAGGCCGACGGCGACCAGCGCGGCGAGATGATCGAGCCCGAGAATGGGGTGGCCGAGGCCCGAGAGCAGACCCTCTGTGAGGGTCGACGGCGTCTTCCCGCCCATAGGGTGGTGGGCGAGCGCGGGCGTCACGAGCAGGGCGGTGAAGGCGAGGGTCAGGCGGTTGCGCAACGTCATGGTCGCAGGGTCTCCGTCACATGCAGCCGGTCTTGCAACCGGCCAACGTTCCCAAGGACGGAGCCGCATGACGTTTGCCATGCAGACACAGCCGCCGTCGGAACACCCCGTCCGATGGGCCCATAGGAACAATGTCGACGGCAGGTCTCCTGGCTCGCGGGTCTAGGCCTTCCGCACCGCCTTCCCGGGATCGCTCCCAGTGGCCGATGGCACGAAACTCGCCGCTTACAGTTGCGGGGGCAGCCGCGGTTTTGAACCGCGTTCCCTTTTCACCTCCTCGCGGAGGCACCGTCGGTTGAGATCATTAGCCATGTGCGCGAGGCTGTGCAATGGACCGCATGGACAGACGAAGGCATTCCGCCGTCATTGCGAGCGCAGCGAAGCAATCCAGAATCGCGCGCCTGCTCACTGGATTGCTTCGCTGCGCTCGCAATGACTGACTTCATCACGAGTCGAACCTGATGTTGCTGGCCCACCTCACCCTCGTCCTCGGCGGCGCCCGCTCGGGCAAGAGCCGCCATGCCGAATCCCTGATCGAGGCGCTGCCGGCCCCCTGGGCCTATATCGCCACCGCCCAGGCCTGGGATGACGAGATGCGTGCTCGAATCGCCGAACACCGCGCCCGGCGCTCCGCGGATTGGATCACGCTCGACGCGCCGCTCGACCTGCCCGAAGCGATTCGCGGGTTGCCCGAGGGCCGTCCCGTGCTGGTCGACTGCCTGACGCTCTGGCTGACCAACCTGATCCTAGCCGAGCAGGATACAGCCGTCGCCGTTGCCGCGCTGATCGACGTCTGCGCGCAGGCGTCGAGCCCCGTCGTGCTCGTCTCCAACGAGGTCGGGCTCGGCATCGTGCCCGACAACGCGCTGGCGCGGCGCTTCCGCGACGAGGCCGGCCGGCTGCATCAGGCGGTTGCGGCCCGAGCCGGCCGCGTGATCTTCATGGTCGCAGGCCTGCCGATGCAGGTGAAGTGAAGCGGGACGAGGCAGGCAGGATGACAACCGGGATCGACGACGCCGCGCGCCACAAGGCGAAGATGGAGAAACGCAAGGCGCTCCAGGACGCCGAGGTCGCCGCCAAGACGGTCGAAAAAGGGCTGCTGATCGTCAACAGCGGCCCCGGCAAGGGCAAGTCGACGGCGGCCTTCGGGCTGGCCCTGCGCGCGCTCGGCCATGGCTGGCGCATCGGCGTGGTGCAGTTTATCAAGGGCGCCTGGGAGACCGGAGAGCGCCGGGCGCTGGAGACCTTTGGCGAGCAGGTCTCATGGCACAGCATGGGCGAGGGCTTCACCTGGGAGACGCAGGACAAGGCCCGCGACATAGCCGCCGCCACCCGCGCCTTCGACAAGGCGAAGGAGTTGATGGCCGACGAGACGATCCGCCTCATCGTGCTCGACGAACTCAACATCGCGCTGCGCTACGACTATCTGCCGCTGGCCGAGGTCGTCGCCACGCTGCAGGCCCGCCGGCCCGATCTTCACATCGTCGTCACCGGCCGCAACGCCAAGCCCGAGCTGATCGAGATCGCTGATCTCGTGACGGAAATGACGCTGGTAAAGCACCATTTCGCAGCGGGTGTGAAGGCGCAGGCGGGGATCGAGTTCTGAGGGTCAGGTCGTTACGGCCAGCACGACGCCCACCGCCGCCAGCCCCCACAGCAACCCACACGCCCGTCGATACAGCCGCAGCGCCCGGAGGATGTCGGCAGCCGTGGCCTCGGCACGCCCGTCGCCCATCCAGCCATCCTCGACGGTGACGTCGCCATAGATGCGCGGGCCCGCGAGCCTCAAGCCCAGCGCTCCCGCCATTGCTGCTTCCGGCCAGCCGGCATTGGGCGATCTGTGCTTGCCCGCATCGCGCCGCACAGCCCGCCAGGCGCCGGCGGCATCGGCCTCGCCGTCGAGCGCAGCAGACACGATCAGCAGCAGCGCCGTCAGCCGCGAAGCCGGCAGGTTGACGAGGTCGTCGAGGCGGGCCGAGGCCCAGCCGAAGGCGAGATAGCGCGGCGTCTTGTGGCCGATCATCGAATCGGCGGTGTTGATCGCCTTGTAGATGATGATGCCGGGCAGCCCGGCTAGGCCGAGCCAGAAGGCTGGCGCCACAACGCCGTCGGAGAAGTTCTCGGACAGGCTCTCGATCGCGGCACGCGAAACACCGGCCGCGTCGAGACTTTCGGGATTGCGCCCGACGATCATCGAGACGGCCTTGCGTCCCTCCCTCAGCCCGCCGCTCTCCAGCCCCTCGGCGACATCAGCCACATGCTCGAACAGGCTGCGCTGCGCCAGCAGCGTCGAGGCGAGGAGCGCGAGCGGCAGCAGGCCGACCGGCCCAAGCGCCCGGCACAGCCATGTCAGGGCGAGCGCGACCGCAAGCGCAACGGCGAGCAGGATGAGCAACGCCGCGATCCCGGCCGCCTTGCGGGCGGCGAAGCCGGCATCCTCCCGGTTGAGCCGGCGATCAAGCCGAGCGATCAGCGCACCGAGCCAGGTGACGGGATGGCCGATCAGCGCATACAAGCGCTGCGGATAGCCGGCCGCCGCCTCGACGGCGAGCGCGGCCAGCAGCAGAAGCAGGGTATCGGGCGTGGCCATGGGCGGGCGGACAAATCGTGACTGAGGGCATCTGGCATGGCGGCGACCTGGCCCGGGCGCGGACGCTGTTTCCCGACGCGCCGGAACCCTGGATCGATCTCTCCACCGGGATCAATCCCATCCCCTATCCGCTTCCGGCGCTGCCGTTAAGCCTCTGGCAGCGGCTGCCCGGCGCCGATGACGAGGCGGTGTTGCTGGCTGCGGCGCGCAAGGCCTATCGCGCCCCGCCCGGAGCCGGCATCGTCGCCGCGCCCGGCACGCAGATCCTGATCGATCTCCTGCCGCGCATCCTGCCGGAGATAGCGCGCGCCGGCCCCGTCGCCGTGCTGGGGCCGACCTATGCCGAGCATGCGCTCGCGTGGCGCAAGGCTGGCGCGGAGGTCACCGAGCCGACGACGCTTGCCGAGGCGGCCAAGGCGGCGAGCATCGTGGTGGTCAACCCCAACAACCCCGACGGCCGCAGCCTGCCCGTCGCTGACCTTGCCGCTCTCGCCGCGCGCTGCGCCAAGCGAGGCGGCATGCTGATCCTCGACGAGGCCTTCGCCGATTTCACGCCGCAGCTGAGCCTGCTCCCGGCGCTGCCGCCCGCGACGATCGTGCTGCGCTCCTTCGGCAAGACCTATGGCCTGGCCGGCGTCAGGCTCGGTTTTGCGATCGGCGAGGAAGCCCCGATGACCGCCTTGCGAACCGCGATGGGGCCCTGGGCCGTCGCGGGGCCCGCGCTGGCGATCGGGACACAGGCGCTGGCCGACGCCGACTGGCTGGCGGACGCAGGCGCGGCTCGGGCAACTGATGCCGCGCGGCTCGATGCGTTGCTGGCGCCCCTCGGCCGGGTCGTCGGCGGCACCGCCCTGTTTCGTCTGCTTGAGACGCCCGACTCCGCCTTGCTCTTCGCCCATTTCGGTCGCCACGGGATTTATGTCCGCCGCTTCCAGAACCAGGCGAGCTGGTTGCGCCTCGGCCTGCCGGGAGATGCTGCCGCATGGAGCCGGCTGGAGGCGGCGCTGTCATCCTTCATCCCGCTTGGCGGTTCTGCGTCAGTCTTGCATGCATCACACGCCGGGACAGCGTCCGGGTCGCCAGCTAATCTGACCTGATCTTTCGCCTGAACTTGCCGTGCCTCGAGAGGAACCGACCGACATGCCCGCATTGCCGCCGGAAGGCGATCTGACCATATGCTTCGCCCATGCCGCCTATCAGCTCCAGGCCGAGTTCGCGACGCGCGGCCATGCCGCCAAGAGCTTCGAGGTGCGTTCGCTCGACGCGTTCAAGGCCCGCGCCCATGAGGCCGATGTCGTGGTGGTCTCCGGCCTCTGGCGAAACGAGCTGATCGCGACCTGTCCGAATCTGCGCTTCGTCCAGTCGGTCAGCGCCGGCACGGACCAGTACGACAAGGCGGCCTTCGCGGCGGCCGGATTGCGGCTCGCCAGCGCGCAGGGTGCCAATGAGCGTGCCGTCTCCGAGCACGCCATGGCGCTGATCCTGGGGCTGACCCGCCAGATTCATCTCGCCCGCGACAACCAGACGGCGAAGACTTGGCGCCCGATGATCGGAGATCGGGCGCGGCGCGAGGACGAACTTGCCGGCAAGACGCTGGTGATCGTCGGCCTCGGCCGCATCGGCCAGCGGCTGGCGACGCTGGCGGCGGCCTTCGGCCTGCGCGTCATCGGCGTGCGCCGCAGCCCCGAGCCTCATCCAGACATCGAGGCGATCGTGCGGCCCGACCAGCTCCACGAGGTCATGGCGCAGGCCGACATCGTCGCGCTGACCTGCCCGCTGACGCCCGAGACGGAAAACCTGATCGACGCTGCAGCGCTGGCCGCGATGAAACCGACCGCGCTGCTGATCAACGTCGCGCGCGGCAAGGTCGTCGATGAGCAGGCCCTGATCGCGACGCTGAGCGAGGGACGGATCGCGGGCGCCGGGCTCGACACCTTCGTCGAGGAGCCGCTGCCCGCCAGTTCGCCGCTCTGGGCGATGCCCCACGTCATCATCACCCCCCACAGCGCCGGCGAGACGCGCGCCTATGAGGGCAATGTCATCGACGTGCTGATCGAGAACCTCGGCCGGTTGGCGCGCGGCGAGACGGTTCTGCACAATCAGGTCGTCTGAGCACGTTCACGCGCGCAGGGAACGCCACCATTGCCGGGCCGCGTCGCGGCTACGCAAGGCGAAGGCGTAAGCCGCGCTGCTCCTGACCCAGCCCAGCGCGCGGCGGCGCAGCCGGTCAAGCAGCGCCATGGTCCAAGCCAGCCAGCCATAGGTGAGCAGCTTGTCGCGGCCGGCATGATAGATACGCTCGACCAGCAGGAAGCTGACGAGGTGCGCGAAGCCGAAGACGACCAGGCCGGTCCTCGCGCGGCCTCCGGCCATCATCAGAAGCCCGAGCAGCTTCAGCGGCTCGGCGACGGCGAAGGGCACGGCGAGCAGGGCGAGGATCGCCAGGCGCGATTGCCGCGCGATCACCGCCTCCATCCGCGCCACGATTCGTAGCGAGGCGAACCAGGCGATCAGCGGCCGGTAGAGCGGCCTGGCGATCTCGTCGACGAGGATCGCGACGGTGAGGATGGACCGCAGGATGGCGAACAGGATGCGCGCCACCAGGCCGCGCTTGTCGTTCTGCGGGTGGAGTTCGGTCATAGGTCGTCCTTGCGGGGGGCGTTTCACTGCCTATCCCGAAACATCCCAACAATTCTAAGGCCTTCGCCATAACGCGCCGTCATTCCGGGCGCAGCGAAGCGGAGACCCGGAATCCATCATAAAGCCCAATCCTTCCAGGACATGGCCCAATGAAGGATTCCGGATCGACGCCGCTTCGCGGCTTGTCCGGAATGACGGTGAAGGGTTGGAAGGCCGTGGCGCTTGCCCTTTCACGTCGCCCGCGCATCCTCCAGCATCATCGCGGCGCCCTTTTCCGCGATCATCATCGTCGGATTGGCGGTGTTGCCCGAGGTGATCGCCGGCATCGCCGAGGCATCGATGACGCGCAGACCCTTGATCCCGCGCACCCGCAGCCGCTCGTCGAGAACGGCGCGCGTGTCGTCCGCGCGGCCCATCTTCGCCGTGCCGACGGGGTGGAAGATCGTCGTGCCCAGCCGCGCCGCCGCGTCCAGCAGTTCCGCGTCGCTCGCCGCCGCCGGGCCGGGCAGGTGCTCTTGCGGCCGGAAGCGGGACAGCGGCGCCTGCGACACGATTCTGCGGGTCAGTTTCATCGCATCGATCGCGACCTGCCGGTCGGCTTCCGTGTCGAGATAGTTCGGCGAGATTGCGGGCGCGTCTTCGGCGTGGGGAGTCTTGAGATGGACATGGCCACGGCTGGTCGGGCGCAGATTGCAGACGCTGGCCGTGAAGGCATCGAAGGGGTGAAGGCCGGAACCCCATGAATCCAGCGAGAGAGGCTGGAAGTGATACTGCAAATTGGCCGTCGCCTGCTCCGGCGAGGACTTCGCGAAGGCGCCGACCTGCGAGGGCGCCATGGTCAGAGGCCCGCTGCGCAGCGCTGCGTATTGCAGCGCCATCAGCGGCCGCCGCCAGATCTTGGCATAGTCGCTGTTGAGCGTGCGCACGCCCTCGACCTTGTAGACCGGCCTGATCTGGAGATGGTCCTGCAGGTTCTCGCCGACGCCGGGCAGGTCGGCCACGGTTTCGATGCCGAGCGCCTGGAGGCGCGTGCCGTCGCCGATGCCGGAGCGTTCGAGCAGCGCCGGCGAGCCGACGGCGCCGGCAGAGAGCACGACCTCGCCGGTGACCTCGACGCGCAGCTTTTCGCCGCCATGCGTGAATTCGACGGCCGTGGCGCGGCCGTCCTCGATCACGACGCGCTCGACCAGCACGCCCATTTCGAGCCGCAGGTTCTTTTCGCGCGCGTCCAGTACCGGCCGCAGGAAGGCATTGAAGGTGCTGAGGCGCCGGCCGCGCCGCTGGTTGACCTGGAAATAGGACGAGCCTTCATTGTCGCCGGTGTTGAAATCGTCGATGCGGGCGATGCCGGCGGCCTCGGCGGCCTCGCGGATTGCGTCCAGGATGGCCCAGCGCACGCGCGGATGCTCGACCCGCCATTCCCCGCCGGTTTTATGCAGGGCGCCGACGCCTGGCCCGGCATGGTCTTCGTGCTTGAGGAAATGCGGCAGGACATCGTCCCAGCCCCAGCCGGTCAGGCCGAGCTGGCGCCAGCCGTCATAATCGGCCGCTTGTCCGCGCATGTAGACCATGGCGTTGATCGCCGAGGAGCCGCCGAGCACCTTGCCGCGCGGATAGGGCAGGGAGCGGCCGGCGAGCCCCGCCTGCGGCTCCGTCGTAAACAGCCAGTCGGCGCGCGGGTTGCCGATCGCGAAGAGATAGCCGACGGGGATGTGGAACCAGATCCAGTCGTCCCGCCCGCCGGCCTCCAGCACGAGCACGCGGTTCTTCGGATTGCGCGACAGCCGGTTGGCCAGGACGCAGCCGGCCGAGCCGGCGCCGATGACGACATAGTCGTAGGCGCCGATCGTGCGGCGTCCGGTATCGTCTGGTTCTGCCATGGCGTTCCCTGCTCGCGACGGCGGGTGTCGTCCCGCTCTGATCGGGCGAGGGATAAAGCGCGCGGGGCGGCGCGGCAATGGAACTGTCGTCTGATCCTCGCGCGTCGCCCCGGCCCGCGCCTTGCTTGGGACATGCCGAGTGGTTGATATGACGCCTTGGCTTTTGAGCCCTGCGTCCGGGAGACGGTTGATGGGATATCGCGTTGCGGTCGGCAGGCAGAGCTATGCCTTTGCCGATCTCAAGGAGCTGATGGCGAAGGCGACGCCGCTGCGCTCGGGCGACCGGCTGGCCGGGCTGGCGGCCGGCAGCATGGAGGAGATGATGGCGGCCAGGATCGCGCTGGCCGATCTGCCGCTGCGGACCTTCCTGCACGAGGCGCTGGTGCCTTATGAGGAGGACGAGGTCACGCGCCTGATCGTCGATGGCCATGACGCGACGGCTTTTGCCGTGGTCGGCTCGCTGACCGTCGGCGAGTTCCGCGACTGGCTCTGCTCGGACGCGGCGACGACGCAGGTGCTGGAGGCGCTCGCGCCAGGCGTCACGCCGGAGATGGCGGCGGCGGTCTCCAAGCTGATGCGCAACCAGGACCTCATCCTCGTCGCGCGCAAGTGCCGTGTCGTCACGCGCTTCCGCAACACGCTGGGCCTGCCCGGCCGTCTCGCCGTCCGCATCCAGCCCAACCACCCGACGGACGATGCCGCCGGCATCCTCGCCTCGACCATCGACGGGCTGAGCTATGGCTGCGGCGACGCCGTGATCGGCATCAACCCGGCCTCCGACAGCACGGCGCGGATCGGCGATCTCCTGCGCCTGCTCGACGGCGTCATCGCGCGCTTCGAGATCCCGACGCAAGCCTGCATCCTGACCCATGTCACCTCCTCGATCGCGCTGATCGAGCAGGGAGCCCCGGTCGATCTCGTCTTCCAGTCGGTCGCGGGCACGCAGGCCGCCAACGCCTCCTTCGGCGTGACGCTCGCCCTGCTGCAGGAGGGGCTGGACGCCGGCCGCTCGCAGAAGCGCGGCACGGTCGGTGACAACGTCATGTATTTCGAGACCGGGCAGGGCGCGGCGCTGTCGGCCAACGCCCATCACGGCGTCGATCAGCAGACGATCGAGGCGCGCGCCTATGCCGTCTGCCGCGCTTATCAGCCGCTTCTGGTCAACACGGTCGTCGGCTTCATCGGCCCGGAATATCTCTATGACGGCAAGCAGATCATCCGCGCCGGGCTGGAGGATCATTTCTGCGGCAAGCTCATGGGCGTCCCGATGGGCTGCGACATCTGCTACACCAACCATGCCGAGGCCGATCAGGACGACATGGACACGCTGCTCACCTTGCTGGGCACGGCCGGCGTCAACTTCATCATGGGCGTGCCTGGCGCCGACGACGTGATGCTGAACTACCAGTCCACCTCCTTCCACGACCAACTCTATATCCGCGAGGTGCTCGGCCTGAAGCGTGCGCCGGAGTTCGAGGACTGGCTCAGGCGGATGGACATCATCGACCCCGCTGGCAAGCTCAGCGCCGGGCAGGGCGGGCAGGCGCTGCTTGCCGCCATGCAGGACCGGGCGGCATGAGCACGTCGGACAAGCCGCCCGTGCCAGCGACACGCTTCGCCGATCTCGCCCGCTTGACCCCGGCGCGCATCGCGCTCGGCCGTTGCGGCGCGTCCCTGCCGATGCGGGAGGTGCTGCGCTTCGGACTCGCCCATGCCCAGGCGCGCGACGCGGTGCATGCGCCCTTCCGTCCAGGCGAGGTCGCGGCGGAACTCGCCGGGCTCGGATTGGAGACACTGATGGCGCAAAGCGCGGCCCGCACGCGCGAGGATTACCTGCGAAGGCCAGATCTCGGCCGCAGCCTGTCGCCGGAGAGCGAAGCCGCGCTCAGCGCATGTCAGGGCGACTTCGACCTCGCCATCGTCGTCGCCGACGGACTGTCCTCGACCGCCGTGCACCAGAACGCCGTGCCCTTCATCGCCGCGCTGCTGCCCTTCCTGCGGCGCCAGACACTGACGCTGGCCCCGCTCGTCATCGCCGCGCAGGCGCGCGTCGCGCTCGGCGACGAGGCGAGCCAGGCGCTGGGCGCGCGGATGGCGGTGGTGCTGATCGGCGAGCGCCCCGGGCTATCCTCGCCGGATTCGCTGGGAGCCTATCTGACCTTCGGCCCCAGGCGCGGGCTGACCGACGCCGCGCGCAACTGCATCTCCAACATCCGCCCCGGCGGGTTGAGCTTCCAGCACGCCGCCTTCAAGCTCGCCTGGCTGATAGATCAGGGCCTCCGCCGCGCGCTGACCGGCGTCGATCTCAAGGACGACAGCGACGCGGCGCTCGAAGCGGGCGCTGCCCCGGCCCTGCTCCCGGAGCGCTGAACCTCAACCGGAAAAGCCGCCTTCCGCGAGGAACGCCGCTTCCTCCGCCGTCGTCTCGCGGCCGAGCAGGGCGTTGCGATGCGGAAAGCGCCCGAAGCGCCGGATCACCTCGCGATGGCCGTGCGCATGCTCCAGCGCCAGCCCGCCCAGCGGCGTGCTGAGTTCAACAGACAGGTCCTGATCCGCGAGTTCCTCGGAATGGCAGAAGGGCAGGTGCAGGAACAGCCGCAACTCCGGCTCGATGGCGCCGTCATAACCCATGGTGTGAGCGCGCCTGGCGAAATGCAGCGCCAGCGGATCGGTGGCATACATATGGGCCGTGCCGCGAAAACTGTTCCTCGGAAACTGGTCGAGCAGGATCAGCAGGGCAAGCGAGCCCGTCGCCGTGACCGCCCAGCCATCGAGTTCGCGGCGCGCCGCCGCGAAGTGGAGCGGAAGGAAGCGCTCGCGGAACAGTGTGTCGAAGGCGGCATCCTTGCTGAACCAGCGCTCGGAGCCGGCATCCCGCCAAAAATCGGTCACCGTCTCCGCCGTGGCGTCGAACCCGCGATGTGGCCTGTCCGCGACGCTTTGCTCCATGTCGTTCTCCCATGCTCGCCTGCCGCTTAACCGCGCCGCCCGGTGTTTGTTCATTCCGGCGTCGGAGGAAGGTCGAGCGCCCTTGATCCAGCGCAGAGCGCCCGATCCCGGGCGGTGGTACGCCGCACTCGCGGCGCTGGCGATCCGCTGATATAGAGCCGTTCCAATGATGGCGGCTGGCACGGCCTCCAATCTGTCGCCGTCCAGGACCAGGTCGTTCTTCCATGCTCATCAAAATAGGCACGCGCCGCAGCCCGCTGGCGATCGCGCAGACCAACTACATCGCCGGCCTGATCAAGGCGAAGCATCCCGACACCGAGTTCTCGCTGCATCCGATCGCCACGATCGCCGACAAGGACCGCGTCTCCGAATTCCACCAGTTCGGCATCATCGGCGTGTTCTCGACCGAGCATGAGGAGCAGCTTGTCTCGGGCGAGGTCGACATCGTCGTTCATTCGCTGAAGGACTTGCCGACGACGCTGCGCGACGGCCTCGTGCTCGCCGCGGTGCCCGAGCGCGCCGAACCGCGCGACGCGCTCTGCGGCGCGGCTCTCGCGCAATTGCGCCAGGGCGCCCGCGTCGGCACCGGCTCGCTGCGCCGGCGCTCGCAGATCCTCAGCCTGCGGCCCGATGTCGAGGTCGTGCCGATTCGCGGCAATGTCGGTCCGCGCCTGGCCAAGATCAACGGGCAGGACGGGCTCGACGCGGTGATCCTGGCGCAGGCGGGCTTGCAGCGGCTGGGGCTCGAGGGCGGAACCGCGGAGCTGCTCGATCCCGTGCTGTTTCCCTATGCGATCGGGCAAGGCGCACTCGGCGTCCAGGCGCGTGCCGCCGACACCGACATCCTCGCCATGCTCGCGGACATCGAGGACCCGAAGGCGCGCGCCGAGGTCGATTGCGAGCGGGCGATGCTGCATGCGCTCGGTGCCGGTTGCAGCCTGCCCGTTGGGGCGAGCACGACCTGGCGCGACGGCCGCCTCGTCCTGCATGCCCAGATCACCTCCTTCGACGGCGGAAAGCGCATCACGGCGAGCGACGAGCGCCCCGCCGCTGCTGCCGCCGAACTCGGCCTCGCGGTCGCCGAGGCGCTGCGGCTCGCCGGCGGCGTCGATGTCCTCGAAGCGTCCTATCGCAGCGTTGGCGCCCACTTTAAATATATCGGCGCCTGAACGGCGGCGGGACACAGATCCAGGAAACAGGCTGCTCTTGATCGACCGCCGCGCCCGGTCTCAGATGGCGGCATGAAGAGGCCCCCGTCGAAGCCCTCCGATTCGCGCAAGGCCGGGCCCGGTCCGGGACATCCCGGCTTTGACTTCGTCAGCCGGGATGTCGGCGAGACGCAGGCCTGGCTCGTCGATCTCCTGCGTCGCGACCTCCGGCTCGAACCGTTGCGGCCGGGTCGCTTCGAGGCCCGGCTGAGCGGGCGCAGCTTTGCCTCGACCAATCTCGTCCATGCGTCTTATCCCGATGGCATGAGGCTCGGGCGCGGCTTGGCCCATGACAATCTGACCATTCGCGTCGTCGCTGCCGGCGGAACCTTCTACTCGGTCGGCCGGCAGACGCTCGCCGCTGTGCCGGGGCATGGGCTGATTTTGAACACTGCGCTGGCCGGGAGCGGCGAATATGCGGAAGGAAGCGTCCATTCGACCTTCACGCTGCATGGCGAGGAGGTCGCCCGGACCCTGCAGGCCGCCTTCGAGCGCCCCGTGACGGAGCGGCTGGATTTCGCCGTGCCCTTCGAGGCGGGCTCCCCCGTCGGCCTGGCGATCACGGGAATCGTGGCCGCCATCGATGCGGGGTTTCAGGGCGAGGCTGCGCTCTCCGAGGCGCCCCATGCGGCGCGGATGCTGCGCGACGCCCTGATCATGCTGGTCCTGGAGCGCTTCCCGCATCGCTATTCGTCCTGGTTCGAGCAGCGGGTGGCGGCGCCCGCGCCCTGGCAGATCCGACGGGCGATCGCGTTCATCGACGCGCATACCTCCGGCCCTCTCACGGTGCAGGACGTCACGGAGGCCATCGGCATCGGCCTGCGCTCGCTCCAGGAAGGCTTTCGCCGGTACAAGCAGATCACGCCGCATGACTACATCAAGCGGGCGCGGCTGAACGGCGTCAGGGCGGAGCTTCTCGACCCGCTGTCGTCACGCTCGATCGAGGCGGTGGCGCAGCACTGGGGCTTCGTCAATCGGGGGCATTTCGCGCTCGATTATCGCCAGACCTTCGGCGAGCAGCCCTCGCAGACGCGGCGAAAGCGCTGACGTCGGAGCTGGCCGTCTGGCCGGCTTTCGCGCAGCGACAACGAAATAACCAGCTCGGCCGTTTATGGTTACCGGAATGCTGCCCACCACGCCGTGCATGACTCGCGCAGCGCAAGCCCGACTCCCGCCGCGCATGACAATCAACAATATCTGAATGCACTCAGTTGGGATTTTAAGTGAATTATAAGTAAATTTACTTATATATCTCGGCGTGAAGATCGTTGGTTGTTGTGTTCATCGAGTTTTGGTGCGGTAAATATGAGAAATATGAGCACAGAAGTCGTCGCCAAAATCGAACTAGGGTCAGATTGTACGCTTCGAAACTCAAGATCGGTGGCGGCTTCATTGGCTGGTGTGGTTAATTCGAGGTCTGGCGTCGAGATCGACTGTACCGCCATCGAACAGGCCGACATCACCTTCGTCCAGACGATCGTCAGCGCGCAGCGCAGCTTCGCGGCGCGCAGCCTGTCTTTCACGCTGCTGGCGGTGACGGAAAGCGCCCGTTCCGCCTTCGAGCGCGCCGGGGTGTCTCTGCCCGGCGCCGGGCCCTTCCAAGCTTCTCGGCAATTCGAACCATCCAGGAACTGACCATGGCCAGCATTCTCACCGTCGATGACTCGCCGAGCGTGAGGCAGATGATCAAGCTCGTCCTCGGGCCGGCTGGCCACACTGTCGTCGAGGCCGGCGACGGCTCGGAAGGGCTCGTCAAGGCCAAGGCGCAGAGCTTCGACCTCGTTATCACCGATCTCAACATGCCGGTGATGAACGGCATGCAGATGATCAAGGCGCTGCGCGCGCTGCCCGCCTTCATGGGCGTGCCGATCGTCTTCCTGACCACGGAATCCGACGATGCCGTCAAGCAGGAGGCCAAGGCCGCCGGCGCCACGGGCTGGATCACCAAGCCGTTCAAGCCCGAGCAGCTTCTCGCCGTCGTCGCCAAACTCGTGAGGACCTGATGGAACTCGACCCGACGGAGACCTTCCGCCAGGAGGCGGCCGAGCTGCTCGATTCGCTCGAGACGGTGCTGCTCGATCTCGGCCAGACCCCTCAGGACAGGGACCTGATCGACGCCGCCTTCCGGGCGCTGCACACGATCAAGGGCTCGGGCGCGATGTTCGGCTTCGACAAGGTCGCGGCCTTCACCCATGATTTCGAGACGGCCTTCGATCTGATCCGCAAGGGCAAGATCGACGCCAACCACGACATCGTCACGGTCTCGCTTTCGGCCCGTGACTACATCCGTACGCTGATCGAGGATCCCGATTCCACCGATCCCATCATCGGCGAGGCCATCGTCGAGGAGCTGCAGCGCTTGATAGGCGGCGGCCCTAGCGCGCCGCGCGCCGTCGCGACGGCTGAGGCGGTCGACGAGCCGATGCCGGGCGAGCCGGCCCAGGCCGGCTGGCGCATCGAGATCGCCTTCGAGCCCGATATCCTCCGCAACGGCACCAATCCGCTGGTCCTGCTCGACGATTTGCGTGCGCTCGGCCCCTGCACCGTCGAAGCCGACCTCGACAAGGTGCCTGAACTCGCCGCGCTCGATCCCGAGAGCTGCCTGATCACCTGGGTCGTGACGCTGGAAAGCGCCTGCTCGCAGGACGAGATCGAGGACGTGTTCATGTTCGTCCGCGACGAGATGAAGCTCGTCGTGACCTCTCTCACCGCCGCCGGACCCGGCTTCGGCCTCGACATGTCGATGCCGGGCGAGGCCACGCAAACGGCTTCCGCCGCGGAGCCCACCCCCGCGCCGAACATGCCGGCCAAGCCGGTCGCCGCCGCTCCGGCCGCGCCCTCCCTGCCGTCGCCTGCCACCGCCCCCGAGGTCAATCGCCGCGCCGATGACAAGGGCTCGACGGTCCGCGTCCAGGCCGAGCGCCTCGACGAGCTGATGGACCGCGTCGGCGAACTCGTCATCGCCCAGGCCCGCCTCAGCCAGATCGCCCATTCCGGCACCGATCTCGCGATCAAGGCGATCGCGGAGGAGATCGAGCGCCTGGCCTCGGGCCTGCGCGATACCACCATGGGCGTGCGCATGGTGCCGATGGGGTCGATCTTCGGCCGCTTCCGCCGCCTCGTTCACGATCTCTCGCGCGATCTCGGCAAGCCGGTCGATTTCGTCACGATCGGCGAAGAGACCGAGATGGACAAGACCATGATCGAGCGTCTCGCCGATCCGCTGGTCCATCTCATCCGCAACGCGATCGATCATGGCATCGAGAATGCCGAAGACCGCGCCAGCACGTCGAAATCGGCGACGGGCCGCATCGAGCTCGCCGCGCGCTATGTCGGCGCGCAGGTGCTGGTCACCGTGCAGGATGACGGGGCCGGGCTCAACACCGCCCGCATCCGCGCCAAGGCCGAGGAGAACGGCCTGATCCAGCCGGGCGCCGCGATGAGCGAGCACGACATTCACCAGTTCCTGTTCCATCCCGGCTTCTCGACCGCCAAGACCATCTCGGCGCTGTCTGGCCGCGGCGTCGGGATGGACGTGGTCAAGCGCACCATCGAGGCGATGCGGGGCACCATCGACCTGACGACGATTCCCGGACACGGCTCCTCGGTGACGCTGCGCCTGCCGCTGACGCTGGCCATCATCGACGGCTTGCTGATCCGCGTCGGCGAAGCGCGCTACATCATCCCGCTCTCGGCGGTGGAGGAGTGCATCGAGCTGACGGCGGAGGCCGAAGCCCGCGCCAAGGGCCGCAGCTTCCTCAATGTCCGCGGCGAACTCGTGCCCTTCCTGCGCCTGCGCGACGTCTTCGACGCCGAAGGCCAGGCCGATCCGCACCAGAAGGTCATCGTGACCTCGATCGGCGACACCCGCGTCGGCCTCGTCGTCGACCAGATCATCGGCAGCCACCAGACGGTGATCAAGTCGCTGTCGAAGCTGCATTCGGATGTCACCATGTTCTCCGGCGCAACCATCCTCGGCGATGGCACGGCGGCGCTGATCATGGATGTCGCCCAGCTCGTGACGCTCGGCCAGTCCAGGGCCGAGAGCGACAGAACGCCGGAGGCCGCGTGATGAGCCAGGTTCAGATGCAGACAGGCCCGAAAGAGGGCGCCACGGGGCTGCCGCCGGGGACCGAAACCCGCCTCCAGGTGCTGATGGTCGGCCTCGGCAACGAGATCTTCGCGGTCGAGACCGACATGGTCCGCGAGATCATCGATCCCGTCCCGGTGACGCGCGTCGCCGGCTCCCGTGCCTTCCTGCCGGCGCTGGTCAATGTCCGTGGCAACGTCATCCCGCTCGCCGATCTGCGTATCCGCTTCGGCATGCAGAAGACGGAAGCGACGGCCGACACCCGCATCGTCGTCGTCGAGGTCGAGATCGACGGTGATCCCGTCACGCTCGGACTGCTCGCCGACAAGGTCTACGAGGTCACCGAGGTCTCGACCCGGCACGCCCAGCAGACGCCGCGCCTCGGCAGCCATTGGCGGCCGGAGTTCATCCGCTTCATCACCAAGTGGAACGATGAGTTCGTCATCGTCCCCGAGATGTCCAGGATCCTGGGCTGAGCTTTTGACGCAAATTGGGGGCTAATAACATGCGGTTCACGATCAAGGCCAAGCTGGCCGCGACATTCGGCGTCGTCATCGCATTGTCGGTGATCGCCGGCGGCGTCGCCTATTACGAACTCGGCGAGCTGGAAAGCTCGCAGCAGGCCGTCATCGCCCAGGGGCAGCGGATCAGCAAGATCGGTGATTTGCAGATCGCACTCCAGGGTCAGATCCGCGCGGAGAAGAACGCGATCCTGGCTTCCACCGATCAGGAAATTCAGGCGGCTGCCGCCGATATGCTGACCCAGCGTGAAAGCGCCACGCGCCTGACCAGCGAACTCTATGCCATCGCCACCGAGCGGGGTAAGCGGATCATCGACGATGCGCGGGCGAAGAACAAAGTCCTCAACGATCTGCAGGACGAGACGATCCGCGGCGCCCGGCTCAACTCGGCCAACCGGGCCGACGCGCTCTGGGCCTCGGAAGGCCAACCGGCGCTCAGCGCCCAGAACGCAGCTTTCGAAGCGGCGCTCGCCGACCTCAACCAGACCCAGGGTTCGCTGCAGCATGAGCAGGCCGCCCGCGCGGTCATGACGGCCCGCTATGAGACGGCCCGCGCGCTGCGCATGCTGATCGAGACCTTCACGGCGACGACGACCACGGACCTTGATACGCGCAGCCGCACCGCCTTGACGCAGCTCGAAACCCTGAAGAAGGCGATGACGTCGGCCCTCGGCGCGCTCAGGGGTGTCGGCATCGCGACGCAGGCGGTGGAAGGCCGCGCCGATCAGGTTGCGGCGGTAGCCATGCGGGCCATAGAAATCGCCCGCGAAGGCGGCGTGATCAAGGCGATCGCGATCAGCAAGGGCGAGGGGCGCAAGGCGCTGATCGACACGGTCAAGGCGTTCGATACCTACACGGAATTCGCCGAGCACAGCATGAGCGAGATCGGGACCAGGGCCACTTCTGCGGCTGCCTTCGCGAAGACGCTGCTCATGGCCATCGTGGCGAGCTCGCTGCTGATCGCCATTGCCGCCGCGACCTGGATCGCCATCAGCATCGGTCGCGGTCTCGCCAGCGCCGTCAATCTCGCCAATGCGGTCGCCGCCGGCGACCTGACGCGCACCGTCGAGGTCAAGACCAATGACGAGGTCGGCGATCTGGTGACGGCCCTGAACGGCACGGTCGAGAAGCTGCGCCAGGTCGTCGGTGACGCCATCCAGGCTGCGGAGAACGTGTCGTCGGGTTCGCAGGAGCTGTCGGCGAGCGCCGAGCAGCTGTCGCAGGGCTCGACCGAGCAGGCCTCGTCGACGGAGGAAGCCTCGTCCTCGATGGAGGAGATGGCGGCCAATGTGAAGCAGAACGCCGAGAACGCGGCGACGACCGAGAAGATGGCCGGCCAGTCGGCCAAGGATGCGGAAGCCTCGGGCATCGCGGTCGGCAAGGCGGTGGACGCGATGCAGACGATCGCGGCGAAGATCAACATCGTGCAGGAGATCGCCCGCCAGACCGACCTGCTCGCCTTGAACGCGGCGGTCGAGGCGGCCCGTGCCGGCGAGCACGGCAAGGGCTTCGCGGTGGTGGCCTCGGAGGTGCGCAAGCTCGCCGAGCGCAGCCAGGCGGCCGCAGCCGAGATCGGCACGCTCTCGGTCGATACGGTGAAGGTCGCTCAGGAGGCCGGCGCCATGCTGGCCAAGCTGGTGCCCGACATCAAGAAGACGGCCGAGCTGGTCGAGGAGATCACCGCCGCCTGCCGCGAGCAGGATGTCGGCTCCAGCCAGATCAACCAGGCGATCCAGCAGCTCGACAAGGTCACCCAGCAGAACGCCGCGGCCTCCGAGCAGGTTTCCGCCACCTCCGAGGAACTCGCAGCCCAGGCCGAGCAGCTCCAGACCACCATCGCCTTCTTCCGGATCGAGGAAGGCACGGCCGGCATCGCGCCCTCGATCGACCGCGCCGTCGGTCAGCTCAAGGCCAAGGCGACGCAGATGAAGGCCGCATCCGCGCCCAAGAAATCAAGGCCCTCCCGGGCGTCCGCCGGCAAGGCGTCGAAGGGCGGCTTCGCTTTCGATCTCGACCAGGCGGAAGACGAGCACGACGCCCAGTTCCGCCGCGCATCCTAGCCAGATTTCGGCGTTCCCGCGGTTCGCGGGAACGCCGACGCCTATGCCTTCCGCCGTCCCGGCACATCCCTTTATCGATCTTATCAGTGTGAGTTGAGTCATGCGTCTGACCATCAAGACCAAGCTAGCTGGAGCGTTTGGCGTCGTGATCGCCTTGTCGATGGCGGCCGGCGGACTGGCATACCTCAAGCTCTCCGACATGACGGAGACGCAAGTCCAAATTCTGGCGCAGGCGAAGCGGGTCGATGCCTCCGGCGATCTTGTCGGCAGCATCAACGCGTTGGTTCGCTCCGAAAAGAATGCCATCATCGCATCGGATGACGCGGAAATCGCGCGGCACATCGCCGATGCCGCACGCATTCGCGGCGAGATCGAAAAGATGCATGCGGGCCTGCATCAGGTCGTGAGTGAGCAGGGCAGGAAGCAACTCGACGAAGCCGCGGCCAAGCGGAAGATCTTCTTCGAGGCACAAGAGAAGGCCTTCAACTTTGCAAAGCTGAACTCCAATTTTCGCGCGGCCGCCCTGTGGAATAGCGAGACGCAGCCCCTGATCTCGGGGGTCACCGCAGCATCAACCGGCGTGCTCAAAGCCGTGACGGATCCTGCAGCCTCGCCGGAGGTTCTGCGCGCCGGGCTTGAATTTGGCACCGCAAGGCTCGAATGGCTGCGCCTGACGCGCTCGGTTGCGCTCTCGCTCGGCGCGTCGTCGCCAACTGAAGCCGCGAAGATGCAGCAGGCGGTCGAGCAGCAGGCGCGGACGGTTCGGGCATCGCTCGCCAAGAGCGGTGCGACCCTATCCGCTCTCGGGATCGACCCGGTTGCGATGATCTCGGCTTTTGACAAGGGCATCGATTCGATTCTGAGGGTCGCAAAGATCGCCGGAGAGGGCGGAAATCTTCGCGCGGCCGAGATTTCATCGACCGAGGTCCGCGTCGCCGCGCTGGCCGCAACGGACGCCTACGGTGCCTATACGGCGCGGGCGAAAGGCCAGATGGAGAGCCTTGCCGAGACCGCCGCCGAGGCTGCCGCTTTTGCCAAGACGCTCCTGATCTCGATCCTCATCGCATCCCTGCTCATCGCCATTGCGGCGGCCACCTGGATCGCGCTCAACATCAGCCGCGGCCTGTCCAGCGCGGTGGGTCTCGCCAATGCGGTCGCCATCGGCGATCTCAGCCAGACCATCGCGGTGAAGAGCAATGACGAGATCGGCGATCTCGTGACCTCGCTCAACACCATGACGGCCAATCTCAACGCCACCGCCGCCGTGGCCGACGCGATAGCCAATGGCGACCTGACCGTCGAGGCCAAGCGCCTCTCCGACAAGGACACGCTCGGCATCTCCCTGGAGAACATGCTGGAGAAGCTGCGCACCATCGTCACCCAGGCGATCCAGGCTGCGGAGAACGTGTCGTCGGGTTCGCAGGAGCTGTCGGCGAGCGCCGAGCAGCTGTCGCAGGGCTCGACCGAGCAGGCCTCGTCGACGGAGGAAGCCTCGTCCTCGATGGAGGAGATGGCGGCCAATGTGAAGCAGAACGCCGAGAACGCGGCGACGACCGAGAAGATGGCCGGCCAGTCGGCCAAGGATGCGGAAGCCTCGGGCATCGCGGTCGGCAAGGCGGTGGACGCGATGCAGACGATCGCGGCGAAGATCAACATCGTCCAGGAGATCGCCCGCCAGACCGACCTGCTCGCCTTGAACGCGGCGGTCGAGGCGGCGCGGGCCGGCGAGCACGGCAAGGGCTTCGCGGTGGTGGCCTCGGAGGTGCGCAAGCTCGCCGAGCGCAGCCAGGCGGCCGCAGCCGAGATCGGCACCCTCTCGGTCGATACGGTGAAGGTCGCTCAGGAGGCCGGCGCCATGCTGGCCAAGCTGGTGCCCGACATCAAGAAGACGGCCGAGCTGGTCGAGGAGATCACCGCCGCCTGCCGCGAGCAGGATGTCGGCTCCAGCCAGATCAACCAGGCGATCCAGCAGCTCGACAAGGTCACCCAGCAGAACGCCGCGGCCTCCGAGCAGGTTTCCGCCACCTCCGAGGAACTCGCAGCCCAGGCCGAGCAGCTCCAGACCACCATCGCCTTCTTCCGCCTCGACGATCGTGCCGGGCACCAGCCGGCGGCCCAGCCGATCGTCGTCGACAAGGCGGTCAAGCAGCTCCGCGGCAAGGCCGCCAGCATGGCCGCCGCCATCCAGCCGAAGAAGGCTCCCGCTGCCAGGGCGCCCCGCAAGGTCGCCAATGGCGGCTTCGCCTTCGACATGGATGGTGGCGAGGACCAGGACGACGCCGCCTTTCACCGTAACTGATCGGCGCACCGGCCCCGGACAAGCCGGGGCCGGCCGCCACCTCAAGCTCTCATCGCGAGGTCACCATGGCTGATACCGCCCAATATCTGACGCTCGGCATCGACCAGGAGCTGTTCGGCATCGACATCCGCAATGTCCGGGAGATCCTCGACATGCGGCCGATCTCGAAGCTGCCGCATGCGCCGAATTTCCTGCTCGGCATGATCGATGTCCGCGGCGCCGGCTACCCGATCGTCGATCTGCGCACCAAGCTCGGTCTTCCCCGCGCCGAGCCGACCGACGCCACCCGGATCATCATCCTCGATGTACCGGTCAAGGGCCGCACGATGGGCGTCGGCTTCGTCGCCGACCGCGTCTTCGAGGTGACGGGCCTTGATGACGACCACACCGAAGCCGCCCCCGATGTCGGCGGGCGCTGGCAGTCGAACTACATCGCCGGCATCGGCCGCAAGGGCGAGACCTTCATCGTCGTGTTCGATCTCGAGCGCCTGATGGAGGCCGACGATCTGCCTCCGGTGACCGCGATGGCATCAGAGAAGGCGGCCTGAACCGATGAAGCCGTCATTGCCCGAATCATATGATCATCTGGCCGACAAGCACTTCAGCGCGATCGCAAAGGTCATAGAGACACGAGTTGGGATCAAGCTGCCGCAAACCAAGAGAACCATGGTGGAAGGCCGTTTGCGCAAGCGCGTCCGGGCGCTGCGCCTTGCGGGGCTCCAGGCCTATGGGGTGCATCTGTTCGACCGGGGCGGGCTCGATGATGAGCTCATTCACCTGATCGATTGCGTCACCACCAACAAGACCGACTTCTTCCGCGAGCCGAGCCATTTCGAGTTCCTGCGCGACGTCGCGGTGCCGCAGCTCACGCAGCGCCATGGCGGACGGCCGCCGCAGCTCAAGATCTGGAGCGCCGCCTCCTCGACCGGGGCTGAAGCTTACACCGCCGCCATGGTCCTGCAGGACCTGGTCGCAGCCGGCAAGGTCGCGCGCTTCTCCATCCTGGGCACGGACATCTCGACCGAGGTGCTCAAGGAAGCCCGTTCGGCGATCTACCCGCGCGCCTTCGTCGCTCCGGTGCCCTCACTGATGCAGCAGCGCTATCTCATGCAATCGAGAGATCCGAACGAAGGAACCGTCCGGGTCACGCCCGACCTGCGCCGGAACGTTCATTTCGAGAGGCTGAACCTGATGGACGAGGCCTATCCCTTCGACCGCGACGTCGATGTGATCCTCTGCCGCAATGTGCTGATCTATTTCGACAAGCCGACCCAGCAGGCGGTTCTGTCGCGGCTCGCCTCGCATCTGCGGCCGGGCGGCTATCTGATGCTCGGCCATTCGGAATCGATGGCCGGGAACGGGATTCCTCAACTGCGTTCCGTCGTGCCGACCGTCTATCAGGCCGGTTCCGCCATCGCCGCGAGGGCGGCAGCATGACCCGCAAGCCCATCCGCGTCCTCATCGTCGACGATTCCGCCTCGGTGCGTCAGGTCCTCTCTTCGATCCTGGGCGACGATCCGGGCATCGAGGTGATGGGCACGGCGGCGGACGCCTTCGCCGCCGCGCGCCGCCTCCAGACCGAGCTGCCCGATGTCATGATCCTCGACATCGAGATGCCGGGCATGGACGGGCTGACCTTCCTGCGCAAGATCATGGCGCAGCGACCGATCCCCGTCATCATCTGCTCGACCCTGACCGAAGCGGGGTCGCGTGCCCTGTTCGACGCGCTGGAGGCCGGCGCCGTCGATGTCCTGCCCAAGCCGCGCATCGATACGCGCGCCGCGCTGATGGAGACCGCAGACCGGCTGCGTCATGCCGTGCGTGCGGCCGCCCAGGCGAAGCTGCGGCCGCGCGAGCCGCGCATGGCGATTGAGAAGAAGCTGACGGCGGACGCGATCCTGCCGCCGCTCGTACTCGGCCGTGTCCGGCACGCGACCGACAAGATCGTCTGCATCGGCATCTCGACGGGCGGAACGGAAACCCTGCGCGAGGTCCTGGAACAGTTGCCGGCGAACTGTCCAGGCATCGCCATCGTCCAGCACATGCCGGAGAAGTTCACGCTGGCCTTTGCCCGGCGTCTGAACGGCCTCTGCGCCATGGAGATCAAGGAGGCCGAGGATGGCGACGAGGTCTCCACCGGCCGCGTCCTGATCGCGCCCGGCAACCGCCACATGCTGCTCCAGCGCGTCGGCCAGCAATATCGCATCGCGATCAAGGACGGCCCGCATGTCTCGCGTCACCGTCCTTCCGTCGACGTGCTGTTTCGCTCGGCGGCACAATATGCCGGGGCCAATGCGCTCGGCATCATCATGACCGGCATGGGCGACGACGGCGCGCGCGGCCTGCTCGAGATGCGCAAGGCCGGCGCCCGCACGCTGGCGCAGGACGCCGAGAGCTGCGTCGTCTTCGGCATGCCGAAGGAGGCGATCGATCTCGGCGCGGCTGAACGGATCGTCAAGCTCTCTCGTGTACCGCAGGAGATCATGGCCTGGCCGCAGGCCGTGACGGGGACAGGGGGCGAGAATGCGCGTGGCGTTTGAAGTCGGTGGCGGTGGAGGCGCTATGGCGATGGAAGGCAACGATCCGGCGCTGCCGAGACTGATCCAGGCGCTTGAGGGCAGCGCCCGCGAGATCGATGTCACCTTCGCCAGGGCCGGCGGCCAGCTCGGCCAGGGGCTGAGCCTGTTCGAGGGCCTGAAGGAACGGCTCTCGACGCTGTCAGCCGAACTCTCGGGCAACGAGATCGCCGATGCGGGCCGAACTCTGTCTGGCCTGGCTGGCGAGCTGCGCGCGATCAATGACGGCCTGCATGACGAGACCGGCGTGCTGCAGGAACTTGCCACGCACAGCAAGGAGGCCTCGCAGGCACTCGAACGACTGCTCGAGCACATGCGCCTGATCACGATCCTGGCCCGCAGCGCCCGCATCGAGGCTGTCTCGGTGCAGGCCGCCGGCCGCGACTTCGGCGATTTCACTAGCGAGATCGTCGCCCTGACCACGCAGGCCCAGCGCACCATCCAGAATTGCGCCCGCGACCATGACCATCTCAGCGCGCTGCTCGGCGCGGCGCTGGCAGCCCAGCGCGATTTCGAGGCGCGCTATGGCCAGGCCCTCTCGGGGCTCGCCGGCAATCTTGAGCAGACCTTGGTCGAGGTCGCGGAGCGCCAGCGGCGCAGCGTCTCGCTGACATCGGATGCCGCGCTTCATTCCGGCAAGATCGCGATGGCGGCCGGCGGCGCGATCATCGCCCTGCAATCGGGCGACAGCATCCGCCAGCGCCTCGAACACGCGATCAAGGCCCTGCGCCTGCTCGGCACGGTGGCGAGCGGGGATGGTCCGGGCGCCGGCCTCGACGCGCGGGAGCGCGGTGCGGCCGTGCTGGTGCTGCGCCGGCTTCAGGCCGCCCAGCTCGACGAAAGCGCGCTGGCGCTCTCCCAGGACGCCGACGCGATCGAATCCGCGCTGGGACTGCTCGCGGGCGACACCGCCAACCTGCTCGATCTGGTGCGCTCGCTCTACCAGGGCGAGGGCGGCAAATCTGACCGCAGCAAGGCTGACGGCAGCAAGCCCGGCTCCTTCCTCGCCGATCTTGAATCCGACCTGGCCCAGGCCGCCGACCTGCTCGCCAAATGCGACAGGGCGCGCGCGGGCGTCGACCGCGTCACCGACGCGCTCTCGGGCGTCCTCGAAACCTGCCAGGAAACCGTCGCAGCGCTGGCCGGAACGGTGTCGAGCATCGTCCTGATCGGCATGAATGCCGGCCTGCGGGCGGCGCGGATCGGGCCCGGCGGACGCAGCCTCGTCGTCATCGCCCAGGAGCTGAAATTCGCGGCCGACCAGGTCGCGACCGATGCCGCCGGGCTGACCCCGACCTTTGCCGAGATGCAGCGGACATCGAGCGGGCTGAAGAGCGGCGGGCGCCTCGACGCGGCGCATTTTTCTGCCCTCAACGAAGCGATGGGCACTTCGCTCGCGGCCATGCGCCAGACCGGCGACCGTCTCGGCGTGACGCTGGGCCAGCTCACCCGCGAGGGCGGCGGCTTTGGCGCCGTCGTCGCCGATGCGCGGCTGGCCTTCTCCAATGCCGGCGCGATGAGCGATCTGATCGCGTCGGGTGCGGTCCAGCTCGCGCGCTCGGTCGCCGATCGCGAGATGCCCCAGGAGGCCGAGGTGGTCGAGCGCGTGCGCGGCCTCGTCGACGCGCATGTCTGGCCGAGCTACACGATGGTGTGCGAGCGGACGATCCACCAGGCGGTGGTCGGGCTGCTTTTGCCCGCCGCAACCGGGGCCGCCGCGCCGGCCGTTGTCGTCCAGGCCACCGATGATCTCGACGACTTTCTGTTTTGATGAGTCGGGCACGAAATGCACGCATGCCGCGCGTTCGGGCAGAAATTCAGTGCTGGACAGGGAGGCGTCCGGCTGCGGAGGCAGGTTTCGTTGGGTTGCGGATAGACAAGACGCGGTCTTCGACGTAATGGCGATAAGGTTCTCGACAGCAATGTCATTCTCGTCTCTCGATCGGAACGCCACATGCCAGACAATAACGAAGAGCTTCTCGATCTGACGACCTCGATCGTGTCCGCCTATGTCGCCCGCAACAACGTCCCGCGCGCCGACCTCGCCGATCTCATCGCCAGCGTCCACGCATCGCTCGCCAAGCTGGGCGGCGAGCCCGAGGCGCCGGCCGCCGCGCCGCTGGTTCCGGCCGTTTCGATCCGCAAGTCGGTGACCCCCGACGCGATCATCTGCCTTGAGGACGGCAAGTCCTTCAAGTCGCTGAAGCGTCACCTCAGCAGCAAATATGACCTGACGCCTGAGCAGTACCGCGCCAAATGGGGCCTGCCGGCCGATTATCCGATGGTCGCCCCGGCCTATGCCGAGGCGCGCTCGGCGCTGGCCAAGTCGATGGGTCTCGGCCGCAAGGCCGCCACCCCGGCTGTCGCCGCCAAGCCCAAGCGCGTCGCCCGCGCCAAGGCCTGAACGTTTCCAGCGTTCCTCAGAGCCATTCCGTCATCCCGGGCTTGCCCCGGGATCCATCGGAGGGCTCCGGAACTTTATGGTGGATCCCGGATCGGCGCCGCTTCGCGGCTGGTCCGGGATGATGCCGCGTTTCGCTGAATACGGGCCATGTGCCGGGGACGTTGCGAAGACCCGCCTGCTCGCGCGACGGGCCTTCGCGGCTGTGTCGTCTTCGCCGCTGTCAGCGCGGTGCGATCAGCTCTTTTCTCAGCATGCAATGCACGCCCTTGTGCTGGTTCACCGTCTGGGTGACGCGCAGATCGGCAGCCATCGAGCACAGGCCATAGGCCTGTTCGCGGGTGATGCCGGTGCGCTCGACGATCAGCACGATCATGTCGCGCAGCGCCTTCTCGGCGCAGCGGTCGAGATCGGGGTCCATGCCGCAGGTGATGACATGGGTCAGCGTCTCCGCGCGCGGATAGATAAAGCGCAGATCCTTGCGGACGGTCAGGCGAAAGGTGCCTGACAGCGCCGTCTCGATGGCGGTCACGTTGACCTCGCCGTCGCCCTGCACGCCATGGCCGTCGCCGACCGAGAACAGTGCGCCCGGCACAAACACCGGCAGATACAGCGTCGCGCCGGCGACCAACTCCTTGTTGTCGAGATTGCCGCCGAAGGCGCGCGGGATGATCGAGGTGCAGCGCCCCCATTCCGGAGGCGGGGCGACGCCCATCACCCCAAAGAACGGCACCAGCGGCAGCTCCAGCCCCCAGGGCATCGTCCCGACCATGCGGCCTGCGTCGAGCGGGATGTTCATCAGGTGGAAGTTCGGGAAGTCGTCGGGCAGCGTGCCGGCGAGCGGCCGGTTGAGGTTGTAGCCCCAGTCCTGCCGCAGCGAGACGGCCTCGATGTCGATCTGCAGCACGTCGCCGGGCCAGGCGCCTTCGACCGCCACCGCGCCCGTCAGGATATGCGGCCCGAAGGGCGGCCCCTTCTGCGCGGCATGGATCGCGAGTAGTTCGGGCGGCACATGGAACCCCGTCGGCGGCAGCACCTCGGCCGTGCCGCTGACCGACTCGATCGTCACCGTCTCGCCGCTGGCGATCGTCAAGGCCGGTGCGACACGCGCATCGAAATAGCCCCAGTGGCAGGTTTCGGGCGAAGCTCTGAGATGGTGGGGCATGAGCGATCCGGGGTTAGGGCGGGCTCAGGATGGAGGGCGTACGCTTGCCCTGTCGAGTGCAATTTTGCACGGCTCGGCCGGCGCCATAAGCAGGATCCAGCTTCGCCGAGGCGGCTCGTTTCTTGCGGCTGGCCCGCCATTCCGGCATTTCAAAAGCCAGCCGTTCGACGAAAAGGACAACCCATGCGCCAGATCACAGCCGGACAGGTCTTCGACGCGCGCACCAGCCTGTCGGATGTGACGATCGCGCTTGAGGGCGGGGCCATCGCCGCCGTCGCGCCCGCCCTGGCCCCACCGCAGGACGACATCGTCGTGCTGCCCGCTCTCGTCAACGCCCATGACCATGCCCGCCCGATCAAGACGAGCTCCGTCGGCGGCTTCGCCAAGCCGCTCGAACTCTGGCTGCATCGGCTGGCGCTGTTTGCACCCGTCGATCCCTATCTCGCCACGCTGGCGCCGCTCGGCCGCGCCGCGCTCGGCGGGCAGGGCGCCGTGATGATCCACCATGTCCGGCCGATGGGGCTGACCGACCTGCCGACGGAGGCTGCGGCCATCGCCCGCGCCGCGCGCGACGTCGGTGTCCGCATCGCCTTCGGCGTCGGCATGCGCGACCAGAACCCGCTGGTCTATGGCGATCACGGCCCGGTTCTCGCTGCGCTCGACCCGGCCGTCAGGGCCGAGGTCGAGCAGCGCTATCTCGCGCCGATGCTCCCGGTCGCCGAGCAGATCGCCCGCGTCGATGCGGTCGCCGACGCCATCGCCGGCCCGATGGTCGATGTGCAATACGCCCCCAACGGGCCGCAATGGGGCTCCGACGCGCTCTGGCAGGCGGTGGCCGAGGCCTCGGCCCGGACCAACAGGCGCGTCACCACCCATCTCTTCGAGACGAAATACCAGCGCGAATGGGCCGACCGCACCTATCCGGGCGGTTTGGTGAAGCACTGGAAGGAGATTGGGCTGCTCTCGCCGCGCCTGACGCTGGCCCATTGCGTTTGGGCCAAGCCCGACGAGTTGGAGATGATCGCCGAGGCCGGCTGTATCATCGCCAGCAACACCTCCTCGAACCTCGCGCTGCGTTCCGGTCTCGCGCCCGTCGCCGAGATGGTCCGACGCGGCTGTAAGGTTGCGCTCGGCGTCGACGGCCAGGCCTTCGACGAGGATGACGACGCCCTGCGTGAACTGCGCCTGCTCTGGTCGCTGCATGGTGGCTGGGGTTTCGACACGAAACTGTCCCCTCGCGACGTGCTCGCCATGGCGCTGGAGAACGGCCGCATCGCGCTTGGTGCGCCCGTCGGCGGGCAGCTTGCGGAAGGGCAGGCGGCCGATCTCCTGGTCCTCGACCGCGCCGCGCTCGACGAGGACGCGCTGATGCCGGTCGATCCGCTCGACCTGATGTTCGCCCGGGCCAATCGCAGCCATATCCGCGAATTGATCGTCGCCGGCCGTACGATCGTCAGCCATGGCCGCGTGCGGGGCGTCGATCTCGACGCTGCCCATGACGAATTGCGCGGCATTTATCGCGCCGGCATCCAGGAGCGCGCCGGCCTTGCCGCCGCCTTGCCGCCACTGGAGAGTGCGGTGCGTCAGCACTACCTCTCCCGCCTCGGCTGCTGCTGAGTTCAGACCGGCGGGGCCGCGCGGGCGAGCCCGTGCAGGAAAACATCGATACAGCGCTGCGCATGGGCGAAGCGATCGTCGCGCGTCTGCAGATCGTCCCCCGGAAAGCGCTTCACCAGCACGCCGAACACCATGTCCATCAGCATGCGCGCGGCGGCTTCGGGCGGGAAAGCGCGCAGGGCGCCGCGTTCCTGCTGGCGCGCCAGCCAATCCGCCAGCAGCCGACGTGCCGGCTCAGCGCCCTCCAGCGTGATCGCCTCGCCGATCTCAGGGTAACGGTCCGAATCCGCCATGGCGAGCCGGATGAAGGCCAGCCGCTCGTTGTTGTCGGCCTCCTCGACGTCGAGACGGAAGATCGCGGCCAGGGCCTCGGCGACCGGCAGGTCGTCGTCAGGGCGCGGCAGCGCGAGCATCGTCCGCCGGTTATCGGCGACCATCGCCCCGAACAGCTCCGTCTTGGCAGGAAACAGGCGATAGAGCGTCTTCTTGGAGATGCCGCAGCGCGCCGCAACCGCATCCATCGTCGTGCGGCCATAGCCGACATCGAGAAACAGTTCGCAGGCGACGGCGATGATGCGCTGCTGCTCTTCCTCGTCCGAACGCTGTTTGGGCCGTCCGCGCTGCCTTATCGGCATGCTTGGTGACGTTGAGACCCTGTGATCAATCATGAACTGTCACTCCCCGGAAACATCTTTGGGTTTGACAGGCGCAGAAATCAAGCGTTAAGAAACCCAAGAGTTTCCTAATGGTGCACCTGATGGCGATCACGCGAACCGACACAGTCCGGCGTCTTCTTCTGTCGGGAGGGGCTCTGATCGGCATGGCGCTCACCGGCTGCAACAGCGAGAAGGCGGCCGCACCGCCGCCTCAGCCGCAGGCGCAGGTCAGCATCGTCGTGCTGCGCCCGCAGTCGGTCGCGATCTCAGCCGAATTGCCGGGCCGGGTTGCCGCCAGCCTCGTCGCCGAGGTGCGCCCGCAGGTCGGCGGGCTGATCAAGTCGCGCCTGTTTCGCGAGGGCAGCGAGGTCAAGGCCGGGGACCTGCTCTACGAGATCGACCCCGCGACCTATCAGGCGGCGCTGGACAGCGCCGTCGCGTCGCTCGCCCGCGCCGAGGCCGCCGTTCCCAGCGCCCAGGCCAAGGTCGACCGCTATCGCGATCTCATCCGCCAGAATGCCATCAGCAAGCAGGACAATGACGACGCCAACGCGGCCCTGGCGCAGGCGCAGGCCGATGTTGCCTCCGCCAAGGCCAGTCTCGCGACGGCGCGGATCAATCTCGGCTTCACCCGGGTCACAGCCCCGATCGGCGGCCGGGTCGACGCCTCGACGCTGACGCCCGGCGCACTGGTGACCGCCAACCAGACGACGGCGCTGACCACGATCCGCCAGCTCCACCCAATCAATGTCGACGTCATCCAGTCGAGCACAAACCTGTTGAAATTCCGCAGCGCCGTCGCGGAAGGGCGGCTGAAGCTCACCGGCCCCAATGTTGCGGTCAAGCTGAAGCTGGATACCGGGACGGAATACGCCCAGTCCGGCAAGCTCGAATTCGCCGAGGCGAATATCGACGCGACCACCGGCACCTTTACGGTCAGGGCCGAGTTCCCGAATCCTGACCGGCTTTTGCTGCCCGGCATGTTCGTGCGCGCCGTGATCCAGGAGGGCGTTGCCGAAAACAGCTTCCTGCTGCCGCAGCGCGCCGTCACCCGCAACACCAGGGGCGAGGCGACGGCCAAGTTCGTCGGCGCCGACGGCAAGGTCGAGGAGCGGGTGCTGGCGACCTCGCGCAGCGTCGGCAATAGCTGGCTGGTCGATCGCGGGGTCAAGGATGGCGAGCGCATCGTCGTCGAAGGCGGCCAGCTCGTCCGCCCGGGCCAGACGGTCACCGGCAACGAGGTGACGATCGACGAGGCCAGCGGCGAGCTCAAGGCGGCCAACCGGCAGGCCTCGCTGCCCGCCGCCCAGACCGCCAGCCCGACCACAAAGAACTGATCATCATGTCGCGCTTCTTCATCGACCGCCCGATCTTCGCCTGGGTCGTGGCCATCGTCATCATGCTCGCGGGCCTTTTGGCGCTGCGCACCTTGCCGATCTCGCAATACCCGCAGATCGCGCCGACCACCGTCAGCATCAGCGCCAGCTACCCCGGCGCCGATGCGCAGACGGTCGAGAATTCGGTGACCAAGGTCATCGAGCAGGGCATGACCGGCGTCGACAACCTGCAATACATGTCGGCGACCTCGACCTCCTCGGGCAGCGCCACGATCACGCTGACCTTCACCAGCGCCGCCAATCCCGACGTCGCGCAGATGCAGGTGCAGAACAAGCTGCAGCTTGTGACCGCGCAGCTGCCGCAGACGGTCCAGAACACCGGCATCACCGTCGCCAAGGCCTCGAGCGGCTTCCTGATGGTCGCCGCCTTCGTCTCGAGCGACGGGCGGATGTCCACCACCGATCTGGCCGACTATGTCGATTCCACGCTCAACGACACGCTCAAGCGCGTTCCGGGCGTCGGCTCCACGCAGCTCTTCGGCGCGGGCTATGCGATGCGCATCTGGCTCGACCCCGACAAGCTGCAGAAATACGCGTTGATGCCGAGCGATGTCGTCACCGCGATCCAGGCGCAGAACGTACAGGTCTCGGCCGGCCAGCTCGGCGGGCTTCCGCAGACGAAAGGCCAGCAGCTCAACGCGACGGTGACGGCGGTCAGCCGTCTCCAGACCGCCACGCAGTTCGAGAACATCATCCTCAAGAGCGGGTCGTCCGGCTCGATCGTGCGGCTCAACGATGTGGCGCGCGTCGAGCTCGGCGCAAAGGACTACACCACCGCCACCCGCTACAACGGCTCTCCCGCGACGGGTCTTGCGGTCAGCCTCGCGACCGGGGCGAACGCGCTCGACACGGCCGCCGCCGTGAAGGCGATGATCGAACGCCTCAAGCCGACGCTGCCGGTTGGCGTCGATGTCGTCTATCCCTTCGATACCACGCCTTTCGTGCAGGTCTCGATCGAGAAGGTCGTCCACACGCTGTTCGAGGCGATCATCCTCGTCTTCATCGTGATGTATGTCTTCCTGCAGAATATCCGCGCGACCCTGATTCCGATGATCACGGTGCCGGTGGTGCTGCTGGGCACCTTCGGCGTGCTTGCGGTTGCGGGCTACTCCGTCAACACGCTCACCATGTTCGCGATGGTCCTGGCCATCGGCCTGCTCGTCGATGACGCCATTGTCGTCGTCGAGAATGTCGAGCGCGTCATGCAGGAGGAGAAGCTGTCGCCGAAGGAGGCGACGATCAAGTCGATGAACGAGATCACCGGAGCGCTCGTGGGCATCGCGACGGTGCTCTCGGCCGTGTTCGTGCCGATGGCCTTTTTCGGTGGCTCGGTCGGCATCATCTACCGGCAGTTCTCGATCACGATCGTCACCGCCATGGCGCTGTCGGTTCTCACGGCGCTGATCCTGACGCCCGCGCTCTGCGCGACGATGCTCAAGCCTGCCGGCGACCACGCCGCGCGAACGGGTTTCTTCGGCTGGTTTAATCGCGGCTTCGACAGGACGATGCACGGCTATGCCGGCGGCGTCGCGGGCATGATCGCGCGGCCGATGCGCTTCATGCTGGTCTTCCTGCTGATCGGCGGCGGCATGGTCTATCTCTTCGCGCGGCTGCCGAGCTCCTTCCTGCCGGACGAGGACCAGGGCGTTCTCTTCACCATCGTGCAACTGCCGGTGGGTGCGACGCAGGATCGCACGCTCAAGGTCCTCGACGAGGTCAGGCAGCATTATTTCGACAAGGAAAAGGATCTCGTCGAGGGCGTGCTCACCGTCACGGGCTTCAGCTTCAGCGGCTCGGGCCAGAATGTTGGCATCGCCTTCGTCCGGCTCAAGCCCTTCGAGGAACGCATCGGCAAGCAGGCGACGGCCCAGGCCGTCGCTGGCCGCGCGATGGGCGCCTTCCGCAACATCAAGGACGGCATGGTCTTCGCTCTGGCACCGCCCTCCATCCAGGGCTTCGGCAACAGCGCGGGGTTCGAGTTCTATCTGCAGGATGTGGCCGGCGCTGGCCATGCCCGGCTGATGGAGGTGCGCAATCAGTTGCTCGGGCTCGCCGGACAGAACCCCATCCTGTCGGGCACGCGTCCCAATGGCCAGGAGGACACGCCGCAATACGCGGTCGAGATCGACCAGGAAAAGGCGAGTGCGCTGACGCTGTCGTTGGGCGACGTCAACACGACGCTGTCGACCGCCTGGGGCTCGGCCTATGTCAACGACTTCATCGACCGGGGCCGTGTCAAATCCGTCTACGTTCAGGCCGATGCGCCGTTCCGGATGCAGCCCGAGGACATCGGCCGCTGGTATGTCCGCAACAATGGCGGCTCGATGGTGCCGTTCTCGGCTTTCGCCACGGGACACTGGACCTATGGTTCACCGCGGCTGGAGCGCTATAACGGCGCCTCGGCGGTCAATATCCAGGGCGCGGCCGCCGCCGGCGTCAGTTCGGGCGCCGCGATGGACCAGATCGACGCGCTGACGAAGCAACTCCCGGCCGGCTTCAATCATGAATGGACGGGGCTGTCCTATCAGGAGCGGCTCTCGGGCAGCCAGGCCACGGCGCTTTATGCGCTGGCGATGCTGGTGGTCTTTCTCTGCCTGGCGGCGCTTTACGAGAGCTGGTCGGTGCCCTTCGCGGTGATGTTGTCGGTGCCGATCGGCATCTTCGGCGCGCTCGCCGCCGCGACCTTCTTCGGCCAGACCAACGACGTCTATTTCAAGGTTGGCCTGCTCACCACGATCGGGCTTGCGGCCAAGAACGCGATCCTGATCGTCGAATTCGCGATCGAGCAGGAGGCCGCCGGCAAGAGTCTGGTCGAGGCGACGGTGGATGCCGCGCGCCAGCGCCTGCGGCCGATCCTGATGACCTCGTTTGCCTTCATCCTCGGCGTGCTGCCGCTGGCGATCGCGACCGGCGCCGGCTCGGGCAGCCAGAACTCGATCGGCATCGGCGTGATGGGCGGCATGATCGCCGCGACCGCGCTCGGCGTGTTCTTCGTGCCGTTGCTTTACGTCATCGTGGCCGGCACGGTCCGGCGCTGGAGCAAGGCTCCCGCCGAGACGGCGGCTGCAGCCTCGCTCGAGGCGCATTGAGGACATGATGCGGATGACGAAGACAGTGTTCGCCATGAACCTAGCCCGAGAGAAGCTCGTCCAAGGCGCTGTTTTCCGCGCCGCCCGCCTGTCGCGCATCGCGGGCTTCAGTCTCGTCGTCCTGGCGTTGGCGGGCTGCGCCGTCGGGCCCGACTATGCCGCAACGGGGCAGCTCCTGCCGACGAGCTGGGGCAATGCGCCGAAAGCCAAGAAGCCGCTCGAAGCGCGCCAGCTCTCGCAATGGTGGACGAAGCTCGGCGATGCCAGGCTGAACCAGATCGTCGAGCGCGCCGTTGCGGGCAATCTCGATGTCGCCTCGGCCAAGGCGCGCATCCGCGAGGCGCGGGCGACGCGCAGTCAGGCCATTGGCGCGCTGTTCCCGACGCTGGATGGCGCGGCGGCGGCGACGCGCTCGCGCTCCTCGGCCGCAACCTCCTCCAGCGGTAGCAACATCACCTCCAACCTGTTTCGCTCCGGATTCGACGCGAGCTTCGAGCTCGATCTCTTCGGCGCCAATGCGCGCGGTGTCGAGGCCGCGACCTATGGCGCGGACGCCGCCGCCGAGGATTTGCGCGCGGTCTTCCTGACCCTGATCGGCGACGTTGCGACCAACTATGTCGAGGCGCGCGGCGCGCAGGCTCGGGCCGCGCTCGCCCGCCGCTCTGCCGCCTCGCAGCGCGAAACCGAAAAGCTCACCCGCAACAAGTTCACGGCAGGCTCGGCCTCGGCGCTCGATGTCGAACGCGCTGCCGCCCAGGCCGCCACGACCGAAGCCGCGATCCCGACGCTGGAAGCCGCCTACGCCCAGAGCCTGCACCAGCTCGGTGTGCTGACCGGCGAGGCGCCGACCGCGCTCGCCGGCCTCCTGAATCGTGGCGGCTCGATTCCCGCCGCGCGCGGCACGCCGCCGGCCGGCATCCCGGCCGATGTCCTGATCAATCGCCCCGATGTCCGCCGCGCCGAGCGCCAGCTCGCCCAGGCGACCGCGAAGATCGGCCAGGCGGAGGCGGCGCTCTATCCCCGAATCAGCCTGACCGGAAACATCGCGACGACTGCGCTGAAGACCGGCGACCTCGCTAAGAATTCTTCGATCGGCTGGTCGCTCGGCCCGACGCTGAGCGTGCCGATCTTCAACGGCGGCGAGTTGCGCGCCGCCGTCGATGTCGCGGCCGCGCAGCGCGACCAGTCCGACGCAGGCTTCCGCCTCACCGTGCTGACGGCCTTGCAGGATGTCGAGAATTCGCTGGTCAACCTGTCGAAGGAGCGGGTGCGCGCTGGCAAGCTCTCCTCTGCCGCGGCGTCCTTTCGCGAGGCGGCGCGGCTCTCGCGCTCGCTCTACCAGTCCGGCGCGGCAAGCTTCCTCGACGTGCTCGACGCCGAACGCTCGCTTTACAGCGCCGAAGACACGCTGCTGCAGAGCCGCGTCGCCACCACCTCCAACTTCGTCGCGCTGAACAAGGCGCTCGGCGGCGGTTGGGACAGACCGGTCGAGGTCGAACTGCCGCGCGTGATCGACAGGAACACGGGCCCGCATCTGCGCGCGGCTTATTAGGCGGAACGGGTCTGGCTTGGAGCCACACCGTCATCCCGGGACCACCCACAGTCGCCCAGGATGACGGCGGGATTTCCGTGTTCAGCCGCCTGACGCGCCACCGGCGATGATCGTCGGCTTGCCCTCGACAGGCAGGTCGAGGCCCTGTTGCAGGTTGTCGAGATGATATTCCCGGACCCGCCCGCCTGTCGGGTCGCTGACGAAGGCGCTGGCGCCGATGACGGCGAGGTTTGGTGTCGGCGTCTTCGCCCCATAGGCGCAGTCGAAGGCCGGCACCGCGTCGAAGCTGGCGATCTCCTTCCAGGCGGGCGCGATCTCGTAGACGCGCAGCTTGCCGTCCGCCGTGAGATTGGCGAGCCGCTTGCCGTTGGACGAGACCTCGAACTGGCAGACGCCCTGATCGCCAGGCACCTTCAGGACGTCCGACTCGGACAGGGATGCAGCCGCCGGATCGATCCGCAGCAGCGCATCATAGGGCGATGTCAGCCCGTAATTGCCGACGAGATGGCGCCCGTTGCCGCCCTTGATCGCGCTGGTGCGGCGTCCGTCCGGATAGGTCAGCTTATGCGCGGCAAAGTTCCTTCCATCGCGCCGCAGCACGAGAACGCCGCCACCCGGCCCTTCGGCACAGCCGAAGACATGCGTTTCCTCGAGGGCGGCATGGCCATGGAACAGCCGGCAGGAGGCATCGGCTTTCGTCGTGTCGTTGATCGTGAAGACGGGCTTCCAGCTCTCGGGCTTTCCTGTCGTGTCGAGGATCTCGAAGCCGTCGGGGCGCGAGGAGGCGCTCCGGTCCTCGCCCTTGGCATAGGCGGGGTTGGGCACCGAGACGAGGAGCCGGCGCTTGCCCATCGGGATCGCAATGCCGTGCTGCGGAGCCGGGCTCTTCCAGACGACGGATTTCGGCTTCTTGCTGCCCAGCTTGTCGAGGTCGAGCAGCACGACTTTGGGGTCGCTCTTCCGTAGCCAGGGCCTGTCGCCATCATAGAACAGCGCGATCTGGCCCTGCTCCGAGACGACATGGGCCGGCTTGTCGCCGGTCAGCACGAGGTCGAGCAGCCGGGGTGTCAGCTTCTCGACGTCATCATGGTCGCCATGGGATTCGCGCACCAGGCCGCTGTCGAGAATCCGGATCGTCCCGGCCTCATCGCCCGTCTTCACGACGACATGGCGTCCATCGGCGGCGGTCGCGAGCCCGGCGTTCGGCAGCGGCACGGCGAAGCTGTGGGTGGTCTCGCCGCTGTCGAGATTGAGGATACGCAGCACCGGCTTGTCATGGTCGGCGAAGACCAGGCGCCCGCGCAGGACGGCATGGTCATGGGCCTCGGCGGAACCGATCGCGAGCATCGAGCCGATCGCGAGGGCGAAGGGACTTAGAGGTTGGGGCACGGAAATATCCTGTGTGGTTTGAAAGGGCGTCGCGGGCGGGCAGCCTGACCGCCCCTTCGATCGGGTTGACAGAAATGAAATGTTATACTGTAACAAAGTATCATTTCAAGCTGGACTGGACCGCCATGCTCCCCACCGATCGCCTCTTGGGCCGCCTCCTTGCCGATCGCCGCCTGCCAGTGACGATTCTCTCCGGCTTCCTCGGCGCCGGCAAGACGACCTTGCTCAACCACATCCTCAACAACCGCGAGGGCAAGCGCGTCGCCGTCATCGTCAACGACATGAGCGAGGTCAATATCGACGCCGATCTGGTACGCGAGGGCGGGGCGGGACTGTCGCAGACGCAGGAAAAGCTGGTCGAGATGAGCAATGGCTGCATCTGCTGCACCCTGCGCGACGATCTGCTCAGCGAGGTGCGCCGCCTCGCGGCCGAGAAGCGCTTCGACTACCTGCTGATCGAGGGTACGGGCATCGCCGAGCCGCTCCCAATCGCCGCGACCTTCTCCTTCCGCGACGAGGACGACCAGTCGCTGGATGATGTCGCCCGGCTCGACACCATGGTCACGGTCGTCGATGCCCTCAACCTGCTGGCGGATTACGACAGCCGCGACTTCCTGGCCGATCGCGGCGAGACGGCGGGCGAGGGCGATGCCCGCACGCTGGTCGATCTTCTGGTCGAGCAGATCGAATTCGCCGATGTCGTCGTCATCAACAAGATCGGCGAAGCCACGCCCGAACAGCGCGAGAAGGTCCGGCAGGTCGTGCGTGGCCTGAATGCGGATGCCCGGATCGTCGAGGCCGAGTTCGGCCGCGTCCCGCTATCTGCGGTGCTCGACACGAAGCTCTACAGCGAGGAGCGCTCGCAGGAGCATCCGCTCTGGCACAAGGAGCTTTTCGGCTTCAAGGACCACGTCCCGGAGACGGAGGAATACGGCATCCGCTCCTTCGTCTATAGAGCGCGGCGTCCCTTCAATCCCCGAAAACTGCATGATATGCTGGCCGAACGCCTACCCGGCGTGATCCGCGCCAAGGGCCATTTCTGGTTGGCGACCCGGCCGCACTGGGTCGGCGAATACTCGCTCGCCGGTCGTATCACGCGCACCGAGGCCATGGGCAGCTGGTGGGCGGCCGTGCCCAAGGAGCGCTGGCCGCGTTCGGAGGAATTCGCCGCGCTGATGCGCCGGCACTGGTCACAGATTTGGGGCGACCGGCGCCAGGAATTGGTCTTCATCGGCACGCAGGAGATGGACGAGGCCGCGATCCGCGCCATGCTCGATTCCTGCCTCACCGGCAGCCCCGCGACAGGGATGACGCGAGCCCTGCTCGCGCTCGATGACCCGTTCCCGTCATGGGACAGGCAGGCCGCCTGAGAGGGCAGCCGCGTCGTCCTCGCTTTCCGCCATCTCGCGGATGGCGGCGCGCACCGTCTCGACGAAGCCCAGCGCCAGCGGTGAACGGAAGCGTCCGGCCGGCCAGACCAGGCCGATCTCATAGGGCACGGTGGGCCGGAACGGGCGCATGACGATGCCCCGGCCGCGATACTCGACCGCCGTGTAGGGATCGACGATGCCGATCCCGGCACCCGACGCCACGAGCGAGCAGGCGATCATGGACAGCGGAGTCTCGACGCGCATATGCCGCGTCACCTTTGCCTGAGCAAACAGCGCGTCGGTCCGGTAGCGCCACTGGGTCGAGCCCGCCAGCGAGACGAAGGGTTCGTCGATGAAGTCGCGCGGCTCGATGACCACCTTTTCAGCGAGCCGGTGTCCCTCGGGCAGCACCGCGACGGCCGGCACGGAGGGCAGCGCCTCGACATCGATGTTGGGGAAATCGAGTGGATACTGCGCGAAGCCGATATCGCAGAAGCCGGTGGCGACCCAGTCGACGACCTGCGAGGAGATGCTGCCGTAAATCGCGACCTCGAGCCCCGGCTTGTCCTTCATGTAAGCCGCGACCAGGCGGGGCAGGAAGCCGACATTGAAGGTCGGCAGGGCGGCGATGCGCAGGCTGCCCGAAAGCCCGTCGCGGAGATTGCGCGCCGTGTTCTGGATCTGCTCCAGCCCGATGAATTGCCGCTCGACCTCGCGATATAACGAAAGCGCCTCATTGGTGGGGACCAACCGCGTTCCGCGCCGCTCGAACAGCGTCAATCCCAGCGCGTATTGCAGGTCGTGGATCAGTCGCGTCACAGCCGGCTGGCTGATACTCAGCGCGCGGGCAGCCGAAGTGACGCCTCCGGTGACGATGACGGTGCGAAAGGCTTCGATCTGTCGCGGATTCAGCATGGCTTCCGGTTGCCGAAAAACCGAACATAACATTTTGGTATGGCTCGCGCGAATGATTCGATTTGACCCGTTCCAATCTGTCGCCGAACCTTCACACACACTCGCAAACGAGGAGGGGTCGATGAAATTCTCTTGGGTAGGACTGTTGCTGACCACCACGGCGCTGGGCGCCGGCACGGCTGCCATGGCGCAGCAGAAGACGATGTTCGTCGCCGGCTATGGCGGCTCCTATGAGCAGACCATGCGCAAGGAGGTCATCCCGGCCTTTGAGAAGCAGGCCAACGTCAAGATCGAATACGTCGCCGGCAACTCGACCGACACGCTCGCCAAGCTCCAGGCGCAGAAGGGCAACCAGCAGATTGACGTCGCCATTGTCGATGACGGCCCGGCCTATCAGGCGGTCGCGCTCGGCTTCTGCGGCACGCTCACCGACGGCCCCGTCTACAAGGACGTCGCGCCGGTGATGAAGTTCAAGTCCAACAAGGGCGTAGGCCTCGGCCTCGTCGCCACCGGGCTGATGTACAACAAGAAGATCTTCGACGAGAACAAGTGGCCAGCGCCGACCTCGTGGAACGACCTGAAGTCGAAGACCTACGGCAAGAAGATCGTCACGCCGCCGATCAACAACACCTATGGCCTGCATGCCCTGATTGCGATGGCGCAGCTCGCCGGTGGCGGCGAGAACAACATTGATCCGGGCTTCAAGACCTTTAAGGATGAGATCAACCCCAACGTCGTCGCCTATGAGCCCTCCCCGGCGAAGATGACGGAGATGTTCCAGAACGGGCAGGCCGTGCTAGGCGTCTGGGGCTCGGGTCGCGTCAAGGCTTTCGCCGACACGGGCTTCCCGGTCGAGTTCGTCTATCCCAAGGAAGGCAGCTTCGCGCTCGGCGTCGCCGCCTGCCCGATCGACGGCTCGAAGAACGCGGCCGAGGCCAACGCCTTCATCCAGTTCATGCTCTCGGCCCCGATCCAGAAGGTGATGGCGACGGGCGCCGGCTTCGGCCCGGCCAACACGACCGTGACGCTGACCAAGGATGAGCAGAAGGGCCTGCCTTATGGCGAGGACGTGAAGAAGCTCAAGGCGGTCGACTGGGACATCGCCAACGCCAAGCGCGAGGAATGGACCAAGCGCTGGAATCGCGAGATCGAGCGGTAAGGCACGGCCGCATTCAGTCGCGGAAACACGACGTCATCCCGGGCTTGCCCCGGGATTCATCGGAGGGCCAATCCGTCCCAGGATGGCGCTATACGATGGATCCCGGATCTCCGCTTCGCTGCATCCGGGATGACGCCGGTGTTTCGACGCCTTTATCTCCACGAAGTTCGAAAGCCCCATGTCCCATCTCGTCCTCGATGGCCTGACCAAGCGCTTCGCCGGCTTCACCGCCGTCGACGCCATGAACCTCTCCGTCGAACGCGGCGAATTCGTTTCCCTGCTCGGCCCTTCAGGTTGCGGCAAGACCACGACGCTGCAGATGATCGCCGGCTTCGTCGATGTCGATCACGGCGACATCAGGCTCGACGGCGCCGATCTGGTCTCCGTCGCGCCCAACAAGCGCGGGCTCGGCATCGTCTTTCAGAGCTACGCGCTGTTCCCGCACATGACGGTGGCGGAGAACATCGCCTTCGGGCTCGAGATGCGGGACGTCCCCAAGGCTGATCGGGACAAGCGCACGCTCGATGCGATGGAACTCGTCGGCCTCAAGGGTTTCGCCGACCGCTATCCGCGCCGCATGTCGGGCGGGCAGCAGCAGCGGGTCGCACTGGCGCGCGCGCTGGTGATCAAGCCGGCGCTGCTCCTGCTCGACGAGCCGCTCTCGAATCTCGACGCCAAGCTGCGCGAGGAGATGCAGGGCGAGTTGCGCCAGATCCAGCGTTCGGTCGGCACCACCACGATCCTCGTCACCCATGACCAGCACGAGGCGATGGCGCTGTCGGATCGTATCGTGCTGATGAACCAGGGGCGCATCGAGCAGATAGGCGCGCCCGATCAGGTCTATGACCGCCCTGCCAGTGCCTTCGTGGCGAGCTTCCTCGGCAAGACCAATGTGCTCGACGGCACCGGCGACGGCCAGGGTTCCATCGCGGTCGGCGATCTCGTCCTGCCGCTTCCCGGGACCGGCAAGGGTCCGCTGCAACTGGCGGTACGTCCGGAGCGCCTGTCGATCGCGGCGGCGGGCGAGCCAGGCCTCGAGGCCCGCATCACCGGCCGCGTCTTCCAGGGCACGCATTGGCTGCTCAGCGCGCAGAGCGCGGCCGGCGCGCTGACCTTGATGCGCGGCAATGACGGTGCGGCCGTGCCGGGAGAGGGCGAGACCGTCCGTCTGCGCTTCAATGCCGCCGACGCGGCGCTTCTGCCCGGCGGGGCGGCGCCATGAGCCTCGCGGTCACGCAGCGCAACGCGCCCTTCCTGCTGACGGGGCCGGCGCTGCTGGTCTTCCTCGGGCTGGTGATCATCCCGCTCGGCATGACCGTGCTGCTCTCCTTCTACGACTGGGGGCAGTACAAGGGCATCGTTCCGGAGTTCACGCTGAAGAACTGGATCGAGGTCTTCACCGACAGCTATTTCTTCGAGATATTCATGCGGACCTTCCGCATCGCGATCCTGGTCACGCTGGCGGCGATCGCCATCGGCGTGCCCGAGGCCTACATCCTCAACCGGATGTCGCCCGCCTGGCGCAGCGCCTTCCTGCTCGTGGTGATCGGCCCGCTTCTGGTTTCGGTCGTGGCGCGCACGCTCGGCTGGGCCCTGCTGCTGGGCTCGACGGGCCTGGTCAACCAGGGGCTGATCGCGCTCGGACTGATCGCGACGCCGCTGGAATTCATGTTCACTGAGACAGGCGTGGTGATTGTGCTGATCCATGTGCTGATCCCCTTCATGATCCTGGCGGTCTGGGCCTCGCTGCAGCGGCTTGATCCGCAGATCGAGAACGCGGCGCTCTCGCTCGGGGCCGGCCGGCTGACGATCTGGCGGCGCGTGATCCTGCCGCAGATCGTGCCGGGAATCCTGTCGGGATCGATCATCGTCTTCTCGCTCGCCGCCAGCGCCTTCGCCTCGCCCGCGATCATCGGCGGCAGACGGCTCAAGGTCGCGGCGACGCTGGCCTATGACGAGTTCCTCAACACGCTGAACTGGCCGCTCGGCGCGGCGGTTGCGAGCCTGCTCCTGCTCGCGCTCGTGCTGATCACGGTCGGCTCCAACCGCCTGATCGAGCGCCGCTACGCACAGGTGTTCGAATGAGGCGCAACAGCCTGCCCGCGCTGATCTTCCACGCAGCTTTCGTCGTCTTCATGCTGGCGCCGCTGCTGATCGTCTGCATCGTCGCCTTCACGCCCGAGGGCTATCTCTCACTGCCGACGCGCGGCCCGAGCCTGCGCTGGTTCCGCGCGATCTTCGACTATCCGGAGTTCATTCGCGCCTTCCGCGACTCGCTCTGGCTGGCGGCCCTGTCCTCGACCATTGCGATCGGGCTCGCGGTGCCGGCCGCGCTCGCCATTGCGCGCTACCGTTTCCCCGGCCGCGAGGCGATGACGACCTTGTTCATGTCGCCGCTGATGGTGCCCCATGTCGTGCTTGGCATCGCCTTCCTGCGCTTCTTCACCCAGATCGGTATCTCCGGCACTTTTGTGGGCCTCGTCCTGAGCCACACTATCGTGGTCATTCCGTTCGCGCTGCGGCTCGTGCTGGCGGCTTCCTACGGCATCGACCGGCGCATCGAACATGCCGCGATCTCGCTCGGCGCCGGAACCGGCACCGTGTTTCGCCGGGTCACCCTGCCGCTGATCCTGCCCGGTGTCGTCTCGGGCTGGCTGCTGGCGGCGATCAACTCCTTCGACGAGGTCACGATGACGGTGTTCATCGCCTCGCCGGCGACGGTGACGCTGCCGGTGCGGATGTTCCTCTACATCCAGGACAATATCGACCCCCTCATCGCGGCGGTCTCTGCCTGCCTGATCGCCATGACCGCTGTGCTGCTCTTCGCGCTCGACCGGCTGTTCGGGCTCGACCGCCTCTTCGTCGGATCCGGAAAGGGCTGACAGCCGTGACCACGCATTCATCTTCATCGGAAGCCGACATCGTCGTGGTCGGCGGTGGGGTCGTCGGCGGGGCGATCGCGCTCGGCCTGGCGCGCGGCGGCGCCCGCGTCACCATCCTCGACGAGGGCGACGTCGCCTTTCGGGCCTCGCGCGGCAATTTCGCGCTCGTCTGGGTCCAGTCCAAGGGGCTGGGCATGACCGAATATGCGAGCTGGTCACGACGCTCGGCCGATCAGTGGCATGGGCTGGCGAACCTTCTCAATGAGGAGACCGGCATCGACGTGGCCCACAGCCAGCCCGGCGGCTTCATGCTCTGCCTCTCGCCAGACGAGTTGGAGCAGCGCCGCCAGACCATGCAGCGGCTGCACAACCAGATGTCACTGGCCGATTTCCCCTATGAAATCCTCGACCATGACGAGACGAAGCGCCGCCTGCCCGATATCGGGCCTGACGTCGTCGGCTCGGTCTACAGCCCGCTCGACGGCCATGTGAACTCGCTCAAGCTGTTCCGCGCGCTGCGCGATGCGACTGAACGGCGCGGCGTCGCCTACCGGCCCAACTGCACGGTCGATTCTATCACCCCGCGCGATGGCGGCTTCCTGCTGCGTGGCGCCTTCGGCGAGATCGCGACGGGCAAGGTCGTGCTGGCGGCGGGGCTGGGCAATGCGCGGCTCGCCCCCATGGTCGGCCTCGACGCGCCGGTGAAGCCGAGCAAGGGACAGATCATCGTCACCGAAAAGACGGACGCCTTCCTGCACAACCCGATGGTGACGATCCGCCAGACCGACGAGGGCGGCGTCATGATCGGCGACAGCCAGGAGGATCGCGGTTTCGACACGATCGTGCGCCAGCCCATCCTATCGGTCATGGCCGAGCGCGCGGTGCGGATGTTCCCGCGCCTCGCCGGCCTCAACGTCGTGCGCTCCTGGTCGGCGTTGCGGGTGATGAGCCCGGACGGCTTCCCGATCTACGACCAGTCGCTCAGCCATCCCGGTGCCTTCGTCGTCACCTGCCATTCCGGCGTGACGCTGGCCGCCAACCACGTCCTGACGCTCGCGCCTGCCATTCTCTCAGGCGCGCTGCCCGAGACGCTCGACGCCTTTTCCGCACGGAGGTTCCATGTTCCGGCCCATAGCTGAGGCAAAAGGCTTCGAAGGGAACCGCGCCGCTGCGCTCGGCTTTACCTTCGACGGTCGCGCCATGACGGCGCGCGCTGGCGACACGGTCGCGGCCGCGCTGCTGGCCAACGGCGTCCAGGCCTGCCGCCAGACGCCGGTGTCGGGTGCGCCGCGCGGGCCTTACTGCATGATGGGCGTCTGCTTCGAATGCCTCGTCGTCATCGACGGCGTCGGCAACCGTCAGGGCTGCCTCGTGCCTCTGCGCCAGGGCATGCGGATCGAGACCCAGGCCGGGCGGCGCCAGCCCGACGAGGTCCAGGCATGAAGACGATAGCCGAGATCGGCCTGCTGGCCGACCATTACGACATCGCCATCGTCGGGGCGGGTCCCGCCGGCCTCTCCGCCGCCGCGCGCGCCGCCGAGCTCGGCCTGTCCGTGCTCCTGGGCGACGAGAACCCGGCTCCGGGCGGCCAGATCTACCGCGCCATCACGACGACGCCGGTCGCGGATCGCGGCGTGCTCGGCGAAGATTACTGGAAGGGCGGCGCGCTCGTCGCCCGGCTGGAACGGACCGACGCGGCTTACGCGCCGGGCTGCACGGTCTGGTCGGTCGCGCCCGACGAAGCCGGCGGCTTCGAGCTTGGCCTGTCGCTGGGCGGACAGGCCCGTCTGGTCTCAGCCGGGCAGATCATCCTGGCGACGGGTGCACAGGAGCGGCCCTTCCCGATTCCGGGCTGGACGCTGCCCGGCGTCATGACTGCCGGCGCGGCGCAGATCGTGCTGAAGAGCTCCGGCCTCGTGCCCAGCGGCAGGACGGTGATCGCCGGCTGCGGCCCGCTGCTTTATCTGCTCGCGGGGCAACTCGCGGCGGCCGGCGCCAACATTGTCGCGGTGCTCGACACCACGCCGCGTCGCAACTGGCTCGCCGCCATCGCGGCTTTCCCCGATTTCCTGCGCTCGCCCTACCTCGCCAAGGGGCTGAGGCTGATGACGCAGGCGCGGCGCAGGCTGCCGTTCAAGACCGGCGTCACGGCGCTCGCCGCCGAGGGCACCGACAAGGTGACCGGCGTGAAGGTCACGCGATCAGGCGCGACGGAGACGATTCCCTGCGACGCGCTCCTGCTGCATCACGGTGTTATCCCCGGCATCAATCTCGCCAACGCGGCGGGCTGCGCGCAGGCCTTCGACGCCGTCCAGCGCTGCTGGACGCCGACGGTCGACGGCTGGTTCGCCTCCTCGATTCCTGGCATCGCCATTGCCGGAGATGGGGCCGGCATCGGTGGCGCCGAAAGCGCCGCCCTGCGCGGCGAGATCGCGGCCTTTGAGGCGGCGCGCCGGCTCGGCCGCCTCTCCGAGAGCGAGCGCGACGAAAAGGCAGCCCCAGCCCGAGCTGAACTCGTCCGCAGCCTGCGCGGCCGCCGCTTCCTCGACCTGCTCTATCGCCCCGCCGACACGTTCCTCGCACCGCCCGCCGACGAGACCATCATCTGCCGCTGCGAGGAGGTCACCGCCGGCCAGATCCGCGATGCCGCAAGCCGGCTCGGCGTCACCGGCCCCAACCAGATGAAGGCCTTCCTGCGCTGCGGTATGGGCCCCTGCCAGGGACGGCTCTGCGGGCCGACGGTGGTCGAACTGATCGCGCAGGTCCACGGCGTCTCTCCCGCCGATACCGGCTACTACCGCCTGCGCCCGCCGGTGAAGCCGATCACGCTGGCCGAACTCGCGGCGCTGCCTCCGACGGAGGCTGCGGTCAAAGCGGTGGTGAGGTGAGCGCAGGGGTCCGCAGCGCCGATGTCATCGTCATCGGCGGCGGCATCCATGGCTGCTCGACGGCGCTGCATTGTGGGATGCGCGGGCTCTCGGTCATCCTGATCGAGAAGGATCATGCCGGTCGCCACGCCTCGGGCGTCAATGCCGGCGGCGTGCGCCAACTCGCCCGCCATGTCGCGGAAATCCCGCTTTCCAACGCCTCGATGACGCTCTGGCACGCCATCGGGGACCTCGTCGACGATGATTGCGGCTTCACCTCCGACGGGCAGGTGCTCGTCGCCGAGGACGAGGAAGACCTGGGCAATTGCCGCGCCCGCGTCGACGACCTGACGCTGCGCGGCTTCCACCACGAGGAGCTGATCGACGCGGCCGAGCTGCGCCGCCTCGTGCCGGCCGTGGCGGATAGCTGCCCCGGCGGCGTGGTCTCGCGCCGCGACGGCGCGGCGATCCCGTTGCGCGCGACGCAGGCATTCAAGCGCAAGGCCCAGAGCCTCGGCGCCGATATCCGCGAGGGCGTGCGCGTCACCCGCGTCGCTCGCGACGGCGGTAACTGGCGCGTCGAAACCGATCACGGCGCTTTCCTCGCGCCCCGCATCGTCAATGCCGCGGGCGCCTGGGCCGACCGCATCGCCGCCGATCTCGGCGAGCCCGTGCCGCTCGAGGTCATCGCGCCGATGCTGATGATCACGGCCCGCATGCCGGCCTTCATCAAGCCGGTGGTGATCCTGCGCAAGCGCAAGCTCTCCTTCAAGCAGTTCGAGAACGGCACGGTGCTGATCGGCGGAGGCTATCTCGGCCGCGCCATCCGCGACGAGAACCGCACCGTGCTCGACTGGGGCAAGCTCGCCACCAACGCCAAGACCGTCTGGGACCTGTTCCCGATCATGCGCGGGGCGCCGATCCTGCGCGCCTGGGCCGGCATCGAGGCGCGCATGCCCGACGATCTGCCCGTGTTCGGTCGCAGTGCCAAGCATGAGGGCGTCTACCACCAGTTCGGCTTCTCGGCCCATGGCTTCCAGCTCGGCCCCGGGGCAGGGGCCGTGATGGCCGAGATCATCGCCACCGGCTCGAGCAACGTCCCGATCGACGGGCTCGGCATCGCGCGGTTCGCCGCACCCTCATGACGCCCCGCCGTCGTTGCGAGCGTAGCGAAGCAATCCAGATCGTCGAGCGCAGCGGCTCTGGATTGCTTCGCTACGCTCGCAATGACGACCACAGCCTTTCACCCCAGGAGAGAAGACCATGACCATCAAGCGCCACATCAAGACACCGATCCAGAACCGCGTCGTCGAGGCCGGAAATCTCGTCTTCGTCGGCGGCTGCATCGCCGACGACATCACCCAGTCGATGGGGCCGCAGACGCAGAACATCCTGACCAAGATCGAGACCTATCTCGGCGAGGTCGGGCTCGACCGCAAGGCGATCGTCGCCGCGACGATCTTCGTCACCGATCTGCCCGCCAAGAAGGAAATGGACCCGGTCTGGACCGCCTTCTTCGGAGACGCCCTGCCGACCCGCGCCACCGTCGGCGTCGCCGATCTCGGCGGCGCGCTGATCGAGATCGTCTGCACCGCCAGCCGCGGTTGAGGTTTCCGCGCGAGCCGCAAATTCCGCCGTCATTCCGGGTCTGCGCTCCGCTTGCCCGGAATGACGGCGCGTCACTGCTATCGCTCACACCGCCACGACATACCCATCCCGGCGCGGATCGGCGGCGCCGGTCATGACGCCGGTCGCGGGATCGATCGCCACGGCCTGCATGCCGCCGCAGCGCATCGTCCAGCCGACATCGAAGGCTGTGATGTCGTGGCCGCGCCGGCGCAGCTCGGCCAGCGTTTCAGGTGCAATCCGGTTCTCGGCCTCGATCGCCCGCCCGTCCCAGAGGCGCGAGCGCGGCGCCTCGATCGCCTCCTGCAGGCCCAGGCCGAAATCGAGATGCTGCACCATCGCCTGGGTCTGCGTCTGCATGATGCCGTAGGAACCCGGCGTGCCGAGCGCGAGCACGGGGCGGCCCTCCCGCGTCGACAGGCTGGGCGACATGCACATCGGCAGTTCGTCGCCAGGCTTGGAGCGGTTCGGGCTGCCGGGCTGGACATCCGACCAGTACAGGAAGTTGTTGAGGCAGACGCCCGTGCCGGGGACCACGATCCCGCTGCCGAAAGGGCTGCCGAGGCTGTTGGTGATGCACACGAGATTACCCTGCGCATCCGCCGCCGAAAACGAGGTCGTATGCGCCGGGTCCTCGCCTTGCTGCGGCGTCCATTGCTCCGTCGGCCCCTCGACCGGCGCGCCATCGATGAGGCGCCGGCGCAGCGTGGCGAGCGCATCGTCCGCGAAGATCGCGGCGAGACGCTCGGGCGAGGGGTTGTTGGCGGCGATGCGGACGCCGGCCGCCAGCCGGATCGCGCGGAAGACGAGGTCGAGATGCTCCGGCCCGTCCTTGGGCAGGGCGCCGAGATCGCTGCCCTCGAGGATTTTCAGGCTGAGCAGGAACTGGAAGGCCTCGCAGGGCGGCGGCGGCACATGGATGGCGAGCTCGCGATAGGACACCACGAAAGGATCGCGCCAGCGCGGCGCCACCGCCGCCAGATCGTCCATCGTCATCAGCCCACCGAGCGAGCGCAGATGGGCGACGATACGTTCCCCGAGTTCGCCGCGATAGAGATGGTCGGGACCTTTGGCTGCGATCTCGGTCAGCGTGCGTGCGAGATCGGGCTGGCGCAGCACCTGGCCGAGCTTCACCGGCCCGCCATCAGGCAGATAGGTCGCGGCGAAACCGGGATAGATCGCGGGCCAGGCCTTCAGCAGCGGGGCCTGCTCGTTGAACTCGGCGACGCCGAATTCGGAGAGGGCGAAACCGTCCTGCGCCAGCGCGATCGCCGGCGCCAGGATGTCACCGAGCGGCTTGCGGCCATAGCGCGAGGCAAGCTCGCACCAGCCGGCGAGATTGCCGGGCATGGCCACCGCATGCGGGCCGCGTTCGAGGTCGGAGCGCTGCGAGAAGCGTTCCGCCGGGAAGCTCGTCTGGATCGGCGGCACGAAGTCGAGCGCTCGCACGCGGCCCTCGGCCGCCGACCACAAGGTCGCCGACCCCATGCCCGACAGGCTCGACATGAACGGCTCGACCACGTTCAGCGCCGCCGCCGTCGCGGCGATCGCATCGAAGGCGTTGCCGCCCTGGATCAGCAATCGCGCCCCGGCCTGGGCCGCGAGCGGATGGGCAGCGGCGACCATGCCGTGGCGGGACTGGATCGTCGGGCGGCGGCCATGCATCGTCAGTCGTCCTCGCGTTGCTGGCCTCGACGGCCAGCGCGATCAGAGCACAGAGATTGCCGCCCGGAACAGGCCGTCATGCCTGCATTTCGCGTGCTGCCGCTGGCGTGGCGTGCATGGCGGATATCGGCAATCACACGCGCTGTCGTCCCGTGCGATCGGAGGGCGAAGCGAAAGGCGTCCGGTCGATTGGGTCGACGGTCTTGCGCCCTCAGGTGCCGCAGAAGGTTCGCCGCACGCGCTCATGCGGTTGCGGCGGGTCCTCATAGCCCGCGAAGGCGGCGCGCTCGTCGAAGGGCTGGGCCAGCACAACGAGCAGTTCCGCGAAGGGTGCGAAATCATCATGGTCCTGCGCCGCCCTGATCGCGGCTTCGACGCGGTGATTGCGCGGGATATAGGCGGGATTGACCCTGAGCATCGCGCCAGGCGCGGCGCCGGCGCTGCGTTGACGCCACCGCGCCAGCCAATACTCCAGCGCCGGATCATGCCCGAGCGCCGCGCGCAGGGGTTCCTCCCCCGCAAGCCCCGCATGCAGCCGGCCGAGATGGCGGAAACTCAGCGTGAAATCGGCTCCATGCGTCGCGAGCAGGCCAAGGAACTCGGCGCCCAGCGCGGTGTCGGCCTCGCCGTCGCCGGGGAGCCCGAGCTTGCGAGCGATGCCGGTATCATAGGCGACCTGATAGCGCCGCGAGAAGCCGCCGAGCGCGGTCTGAGCCATCGTGACCGCCGTGTCTGTGTCTTCTGCCAGCAGCGGCAACAGCGTCTCCGCCAGCCGCGTCAGGTTCCACAATACGATGCCCGGCTGGTTGCCATAGGCGTAGCGCCCGGCGACATCGACCGAACTCAGCACGGTCGCGGGATCATAGGCGTCGAGGAAGGCGCAGGGGCCGTAATCGATCGTCTCGCCGGCGATTGAGCAATTATCGGTGTTCATCACCCCATGGATGAAGCCGACCAGCAGCCAGCGCACGACGAGATCGGCCTGCGCCGCGATCACCGCCTCGAGCAAGGCGAGATAGGGATTGGCCGCACCGGCGGCTTCCGGATAATGCCTGGTGATGACATGGTCGGCCAGCAGCTGCAGCGCCTCGACATCCTGCCGTGCGGCGAAAAACTGGAAGGTGCCGACCCGGATATGGCTGGTGGCGACGCGCGTCAGGATCGCGCCGGGCAAAGCCTCCTCGCGCATCACGACCCCGCCGGTCAGGACGAAGGCGAGCGAGCGCGTGGTCGGGATGCCGAGCGCCGCCATCGCCTCGCTGACGATGTATTCGCGCATCACCGGCCCCAGCGCCGCCCGCCCGTCGCCTCCGCGCGAGAAGCGCGTCCGCCCGGCGCCCTTGAGCTGGATGTCGCGGCGCGTCCCCGAACGGTCGACGACCTCGCCGAGCAGGATCGCACGGCCGTCGCCGAGCTGCGGCACGAACTGGCCGAACTGATGTCCGGCATAGGCGGTGGCGATCGGCGTCGAACCCGGCACAACCGCATTGCCGGCGAGCATCGCGACACCGTCCGGGCTCGCCAGCCAATCCAGATCGAGCCCGAGTTCCTCGGCTAGCGCGTCGTTGAGCCTGATCAGGCGCGGCGCCGGCACGGGGGTCGGCGGCGTCAGCGCGTGGAAGCGCTCCGGCAGCCGGGCATAGCTGTTGTCGAAGGCGATCGGCATGGCGCGTCCTACAGATGGCGTATCGGCTAGGTTGTCTGCCAAAGTCGATCGCGAGACAAACGTTCCGTCTGCGGCATCGATGCGGGTGCCTGAGCCTTCAGGCGCTCAAGGCGAGGCTGTGAAGATTTCCAGACAGTCTTTGATCTAGTGCCCTGCCACCACGCTGGTTTCTGGTACGCTGCCGCCATGGCTCCTGAACGATTGAAACGCATGCTCGAACCCGCATCCGTCGCCGTGCTGGCGCCGCCGGGTGCTCCGACCACGCCGCTGTTGCGGAGCATCCGGGCTGGCGGCTATGCCGGCCGCGTCTTCGTCGTCGGGAGCACAGCGGCCGAGGGCTTCGAGTCCGTGGCCAGCTTGGACGACCTGCCTGAGGCGGTCGATCTGGTGATCGCGCCTTCACGGGATGTGATCGAGATCATCGCGGCTGCGGGCCGTCGTGGCTGTGCCGGGCTATGGATCGTCGATGGCGATCGGGCCGGGGCCGGCGCGCTCGGTGATGCCGCCCGCCGGGCCGGCATCCGGCTGATCGGGCCCGATTCGATCGGGCTGGTGGCGCCGCGCCTGTATCTCAATGCGAGCTTCGCGCCCGCCGTTCCCAAGGCCGGGAACATCGCTCTCATCGCCCAGTCCAGCTCTATCGCCGCCGGTATCCTCGCCTGGGCGGCAAGGCGCGAGGTCGGCTTTTCCGGCGCCGTCACGCTCGGCGCGGCCGTCGATGTCGACCTCGCCGATTGTCTCGACCATTTCGGTCTCGACAGCCGCACGCGCTCGATCCTGCTGGCGCTGGACGAGGTCGAGGATGCCGCGCGCTTCCTGTCCTCGGCGCGGGCGGCGGCGCGGCTGAAGCCGGTGCTGGTGCTGAAGTCCTGGCGGGCCGCGAAGGGTACCTCGTCGCTGACCCATGCCGGGCTGATCGTCACCGGCGACCGGGCCCATGACGCCGCGTTCCATCGCGCGGGGCTGCTGCGGGTCAACGATCTCGACGAGCTGTTCGCGGCGGCCGAGACGCTCAGTCGCACGCGCCCGCTGGCCGGCGGCCGGCTGGCGATCGTCAGCAATGGGGCCGGGCTCGCGGCGCTGGCGGCCGGGCGCCTGCGGCAGCTCGGCGGGGCGCTCGCCAGGCGCGCGGGCGCGGCTTCCGCCGCTTTCGACGAGGAGGCCATCGTCGAAGCCGCGACGCCGGCCGACTATGGCGCGGCCGTCACCAGCCTGCTCGACGATGACGGCGTCGATGCGGTGCTGGCCGTCCATGCGCCCCATCTTCTCGCGGAAGCCGGCGCCTGCGCCGATGCCGTGGTCGGCGCGGCGCAGGAGGCGGGGCGGTCCAAGCCGGTCCTGGTGGCCTGGATCGGCGGGGACGAGGGCACCGCGGCCCGGTTCGCCGCAGGCGGGCTGCCGTCCTTCGCGACCGGCGCCGAGGCTGTGCTCGGGTTCCAGCATTTGCTGCGGCATGCCCGTCTGCAAGGCGAGTTGATGGCGACACCGCCCTCGGCCGAGGACATGCCGCCGCCCGATCTGGCGCAGGCGCGGGCGATCGTCGCCGGCGCGCTGGCCGACCGGCGCGACTGGCTCGATCCGCACGAGGTCTCAGGCTTGCTCGCGATCTATCGCATTCCCGAGCTGCGGCCGGTGGTGGCCATCGATGTCGAGGCGGCGCTCGCCGTGGCGCGGCCCCTGTTCGCGCGCGGCCGGCCGGTCGCACTCAAGATCGTCTCGCCCGACATCATCCACAAATCAGATGTCGGCGGCGTCGCGCTCGATCTGGCGACGGAAGCCGCGCTGCGCAAGGCGGCGCAGACCATGCTGGCGCGGATGCGCGCCGATCGTCCGCAGGCCCGCATCACCGGGTTCGCGGTGCAGCCGATGGCGCTGCGCGCCAAGGCGCGCGAACTGATCGTCGGCTTCGCGACCGATCCCTGTTTCGGACCCGTCATCGTCTTCGGCCGTGGCGGCACCGCCGCCGAGCTGATCGACGACAGCCACGCGGCGCTGCCGCCGCTCGATCTCGGGCTGGCCAGCCGGCTGATCGCCCGAACCCGCGTCTCGCGCGTGCTGGCGGCCTATCGCGACGTGCCCGCCGCGCGGCTGGATGCGGTCGCCGCGACCCTCGTCGCGGTCGGGCAGATGGCGGTCGATCTGCCCGAGATCCGGGAACTCGATCTCAACCCGCTGCTGGCCGACGAAACCGGCGTCATCGCGGTCGATGCGCGGATCATGCTGGAGCGCGTGCCGGAGCGCCGACGACGCCCAGCGATCCGGCCCTATCCCGAAAGCTGGCGCCGGCAGCTGACGCTGCGCGGCGGGCGCGGCTTCCTGGTCCGGCCGATCAGGCCCGAGGACGAGGGCGCGATTGGCGCCATGCTCCAGAAGGTGACGCAGGAGGATCTGCGGTTACGTTTCTTCGCGCCGCTGAAGACCTTCAGCCACGCCTTCCTCGCCCACCTGACCCAGCTCGACTATGCCCGCGCCATGGCCTTCGTCGCCTTCGAGGATGCCACGGGCGAGGTGGCCGGCGTCGTCAGGCTGCACACCGATCCCGGTCATGACGAGGCCGAATACGCGATCCTGCTGCGCTCCGATCTGAAGGGTATTGGGCTGGGTTGGACGCTGATGAGCCTGATCATCGAATGGGCCAAGGCGGAAGGCCTGAGGACGATCCGCAGCCAGGTGCTGGGTGAGAACACGCGCATGCTGGCGCTCTGTCGCCAGCTCGGCTTCGAGATCGCCTACGATCCCGACGATACGGCACTCCGCATCGTCACCCTGTCGGTGGATTCGGCGGTGTCTCGCCTGCGTCCGTGACGGCTTGTCTTCGAAGAGATGTGGCGCGTGGAACGTCGGGCCGGTTCGGCCGTTTCTCGGGCAGGCCCGTCGTGAATGGCCGCCAACGCTAACCGCGATTCATGCCAGGCCTTTCGCAACCAGACGGTGAAGGATGCGCGTCATGGCAGACGAAAGAGCTTTGAGCGAAATCAGGAAGATCGCCTACCAGCTTTGGGTTCAGGACGGTCGTCCGGACGGGCAGGACCGGCGCCATTGGGATGTAGCCAAGGAAATCTGGGCCTTCCGGCACAGCGGCGAGGATTCGCCGCCGACGCAATCGCAAGCAACGACGGCGCCGCGCTCGCCGGACACCGCCCGATCGCGGAACCGTTCCGGCCAGCCGTCACGGCGCAGCGCGCCCGCATAGACACGGCGCTCTCGCGGGGAACTCCAAGGAACCGGACACGCCACGGCCATCTCCAACGCCGTGGCGAAGCGCCATCGCGGACGAAGGGCTGAAGGGCCGCTCGCGCCGGGGCTCGATCAGCTCGACGCCACTGCGTCTTGTCGGTTCTTCTCGCGCCCGACGGCCGCCGTCACAGCAGAGACGCATTGCGCCGGTCCCGCTGTCGCGGCAAGGGCACGTCCGACATAGCGCACGGGAAAGAGCATCGCGTCGCGATGGCTGTCACCGAGCTGGTCGCGGCGGAGCGTGTCGCTCGTGACAGCGCCTTCCGCCCGGGCGAGCATCTCCTTGACGGCCTCCGGCGTCAGCACGCCGGCCTTGACCAACTGGCTCGTCAGTTCGGAGACGAGCGCCAGAAGGCCTTCGATCTGCAGATTTGCGGGGTGCATCGGCGGGGTCTCTCCTCATCTGGTCGTAGACGCGCATTGCCTGCCGCAGGCAGGCATCGGCAATCCGGTTCGGCGGGGGAGGCGGGGGATGGCTGGCMGGCAAAGCTGGCACCTCCATCGTTTGGAGACCGKCCCTTGTACACATCT
>NNBV01004675.1_pt1 | contig 144136 bp, 142 predicted proteins | sample 1173771 | NCBI WGS metagenome assembly NNBV01 (sample SAMN07173938, study PRJNA388173) | plant metagenome | isolation source: symbiotic tissue sample KVS11 | place: Norway: Troms, Kvaloya island | reverse complement strand
CGCGTGGGCTCGGTGATTGTTGAMACACTCCCATCCGGCTCCAGCGAATGAACCGGTTGTAGATCGTCTTGTGCGGACCGTAGGCAGCCGGCGCATCACGCCATCGCAGACCGTTCCTGATCACGAAAATGATGCCGCTGATGATCCGACGATCATCGACCCGCGGCACGCCGTGCGACAGCGGAAAATGCGGCTTGATCCGGCGCATTTGCGCCTCCGACAACCAGAACAGATCACTCATGACAGCGCCTCCTCGCGCCACCATTGAATCACATCGCAACCGCCTTGTGAATCCCCTTAATGGGTCCTGAGCCTAAGCCGCATCGTTGCACGCACCTCGCTCAACGATAATGTCAATGCCGATATCTACGGTCTGGAAGCCGAAGCTTTCATCCGGCCCGAGCCGAATACGCAGATCAACCTTGGTTTCAGCCTGCTCAAGACCAAGGTCACCGACAGCAAGCTGTTCATCAACCAGCGCGATCCTTCCGGCGGGCTGCCCAATTCGGTAATCATCAAGGATGTCGGACAGGCGTTCAACTGCGCCGTGGTCGCCAATGCCGGGGGTCAGGCCGCCGCCGACGGGTTCGTGACCGCGGTCAACAACGGCATAAACGCGTCCAAGGGTCTGACCCCCGCGAACGGGCTACGCGGGCCAGCCCCCTTCCCCACAGATTCGGGCCTGGGTGCGGCGACAGGGGCCTTTAGCAGCTGCGATGCCCTGGTGGCGGCTGCTGCCGGTACGGGCGGGGCGATCACCGTCTATGGCGGCGGTGTCCCAATCAGCATCAAGGGCAACGAACTGCCGCAGGCGCCGAACATGAAGTTCTCCGCCGGGATTCAGCATACGTTCGAGTTCGGCACCGGAATGAACCTCGTGCCGCGTTTCGATCTGACTTATACCGGACAGAGCTATGGCAACATCTTCAACGGCCGGGTCAACAAGGTGGAAGGTTACGCGGTCGCCAATGCACAGGTCCAACTGAACGGCGCGAACGACCGCTGGTTCGCCCGCGCCTTCATCCAGAACATTTTCGATAACAATGCGATAACGGGCCTATACCTCACCGACCAATCATCGGGACTGTTTACCAACATCTTCACGCTCGAGCCGCGCCGCTTTGGCGTGGCGGTCGGGTACAATTTCTAGCCGACGGCAAAGGACGGCCGCTCGCGGAAGATTGACTGACCGGGGTGGGGGGCGGCTCATTTCCCCGTCCGCTCAAGTGTGTGCGCGGTGGCTGCCGGCAAAGGGGGAAAAATCGGTGTCGGTGTCGAAGACCTCGACGCCCTCGCGCCGCTTGAGCCAGCCGACTGCCGCATAAGTGACCGGGGTCAGCAGCGCCTCCCACGCGGTCTTGATCGCCCATTGCGACAGCACGACCTGCCACAGCAGTTCGGGTGGCCAGCCGGCGATCCCGTAGAAGGCGAGCGGGTAGAAGATGAGGCTGTCGAGCCCCTGGCCCACCACGGTCGAGCCGATGGTCCGGCTCCACAAGTGCTTGCCGCGGGTCCAGACCTTCATCTTGGCGAGCACGAAGCTGTTGGCGAACTCGCCCGCCCAGAAGGCGATCATCGAGGCGGCGACGATGCGCCATGTATTGCCAAACACCTTCTCGTAAGCCGCCTGACCGTCCCAGCCCTCGGCCGCGGGCAGGCTGACCACTGCCCAGCTCATGAAGGCCATGAACGCCAATGCCGTGAATCCGGTCCAGATCACCCGCCGCGCGCGGGCATAGCCATAGACCTCGGTCAGCACGTCGCCGATGATGTAGCTCACCGGGAAAAACAGCACGCCCGCGCCGAAGGGCCATTGCTCGCCGCCGGGCAGGGTGACGTAGCTGGGCTTGGATGCGCCGATCAGGTTCGAGAGCAGCAGGATGGTCACGAACGCCGCCATCACCAGGTCGTAATGGCGGAAGTGCAGTCCCGGCGCGCGGGCATCGGCGGGAGTCGGCGGCGGCTTTTCCATCACCACGCGCCTATCGCGCTTTGGCGCTCGCGCAAAGCACGCTAAGAGCCGCGCCGACGCGCCCGTAGTTCAACTGGATAGAGCACGAGCCTTCTAAGCTTGGAGTTGCAGGTTCGAGTCCTGCCGGGCGCGCCACACCTTGCCAGCCTATGCCCGTATTGCCCGGTCGAGTGGTTCGTGGGTGACGGGATAGCCCAGGTCGTCGGGGATGGTGAGCGCCGGGCGGCCATCGCGCTCCGCCACCTGGGGGACGATCAGGCGGACCGGATGCGCCTCGGCGTGCGTTCGTGCTTCGGCGAAGCTGGAGAACTGGGCGAGCCGTTCGAGATTGCGCCGGGTGGGGAAGATCACGGACAGCTCGCCGCGGTCGGCGGCCGCCAGCGCGTCGCGGGCGCTGGTCCAGAACAGGCGCGTGTTCTCGGTGGCGTCGACCGCGATCTCGACCTTCCCGGTTCCCAGATCGGCGAGGTAGAAGCGGGTGTCGAAGATGCGGTGACTGGTCACGCCGCGCGGGCACCACCGCGCGAAGGGGATCAGCGCATCGAGATCGAGCGTGAGCCCGCGCGCGGCGAGCACGCCCGCCAAGGCCTCACCGCGGACCAGCTCGCGGCGCAGGGCCCGGGCTTCGCCGGCATCGAGCCTCTCGCGCAGGCCCGGGGCCAGCCCGGTTTCCTCGATGGTCTCGCGAATCGCGGCGATGCGGTGCGCGGCCTCGTCGCTGCCGAGCGTCCCGTGCACCGTCTCGGCCAGGAGCCGGTCGGCCTGGTCCACTCGTCCCCCGGGAAACACCGCCATGCCGCCGGCAAAGGACATCGCGCGCGAGCGGACCACCATCAGCAGTTCTGGCGGGCGCCCGGGCGGGCCGCGCCGGAACACGACCAGCGTCGCGGCGGGAATCTCGGGCAGGGGTTCGCTCATGTCGCTTCCTTGCCGGGGCGCAGGGCCCATTGCCAATCGCGGCGGTTAACGCGCCGTGTCGGAACCTTTTACACCAGCCACCCGGGCGCGGCATTCGTTAACCATCGCGGGCCGCGGGCCTGCGTGCTTCCACGGTTTTGGCACGGGCCATGCATGGAAGGACAGGTCTCCTAATGTCTTCGCGCGAGGCGGAGCCGCCGGTCTCCCGGTTCCGCCTCCCCCGATCCCGAATGTCTCCAGGTCTTGTGAGGCCCCCGATGGAAAAGCCGCCCCGACCCGGGCGGCTTTTCTTTACGCCCGGCAGACGTCGCAGGGCCGTTCAGCTCTCCGCGCGCGCGACCGCCCTGTCCGCCATCATCTGCCCCAGCTCGCCGGCCTCGTACATCTCCATCATGATGTCGCTGCCGCCCACGAACTCGCCCTTGACGTAGAGCTGCGGGATCGTGGGCCAGTCAGAATAATCCTTGATGCCCTGCCGAATCTCCATGTCCTGGAGAACATCGACACTATCGTAGGCGACGCCGAGATCGTCGAGAATCGCGATCGCGCGGCTTGAAAAGCCGCATTGCGGGAACAGCGGCGTGCCCTTCATGAACAGCACCACGTCATGCGCGTTGACGATCTCGGAAATGCGCGAGTTTACATCGGACATGCGGCCGATCCTTCGTGAATTGGTTGCCGGGCGGCGTCGGTCTCAGGTGGGAACGGCGGTGGTGACTTGCAAGGCGTGGAGCGCGCCGCCCATCCGCCCGCCGAGCGCGGCGTAGACCAGCTTGTGTTGCTGCACCCGGCTCATGCCCAGGAACTGGGGCGCGACCACATGCGCGGCGTAATGGTCGCCGTCGCCCGCGAGATCGCGGATCGTGACCGCCGCGCCGGGCAGCGCCTCGCTGATCATCCGCTCGATGTCGGCGGCTGCCATCGGCATCGCGTCAGATCCCGTCGGCCATGAACTGGCGGCGCGCCTCGATGGTGCATTCCTCCAGCTTGGCCCGGATCGCGGCCTCGTCGACATCGCTGCCTGCCTGCGTCAGATCACCGAGCAGCTTGCGGATCACGTCCTCGTGTCCCGCCTCCTCGAAATCGGCCTGGACCACGGATTTCCTGTAGGCGTCGGCCTCCTCGGCGGTCAGGCCCATCAGTCCGGCGGCCCATTCGCCGATGAGCCGGTTGGCGCGCGCGGCGATCTTGAACGCGTTTTCCTCGTCGAAGGCGTATTTGGCTTCCTCGCCGCGCTCGCGATCGGAAAAACTGGTCATTGCGGTCCCTTCGAATGGCGTCGCCAGCGCAATAGCGAGCGCGCCCGAATCAGTCCATCGTCACGACGAGCTTGCCGATCGCGCCGCGGCTTTCGAGCTTGGCGATCGCCTCGTGCGCGTGGGCGAGCGAATAGGTTTCGCTCACCAGCGGCGCGATCCTGCCCGCCTGCCACAGATCGAACAGCTCGGCGATGTTGGCGGCGTTGCGCTCGGGCTCGCGTGCGGCGAAGGCGCCCCAGAACACGCCGCGGATATCGCAGCTCTTGAGCAGCGTCAGGTTGAGCGGCATTCTGGCGATGCCGGCGGGAAAGCCGATGACGAGAAAGCGCCCCTCCCAGGCGATGGCGCGCAGCGCGGGCTCCGAATAATCGCCGCCGACGATGTCGTAGACGATATCCGCGCCATTGGGGCCCACCGCGTCCTTGAATTGCTGCGCCAGCGCCTTCGACTGGTCCTTGTCGAACGGCGGGCGGGCGTAGATCACCGCCTCGTCCGCGCCGGCCGTGCGCGCGGCGGCGGCCTTTTCCTGGCTCGACACCGCCGCGACCACGCGGCAGCCATAGGCCTTGGCGAGCTCGACCGCCGACAGACCCACGCCGCCCGCCGCGCCCAGCACGAGCACGGTCTGTCCCGCGGCAATCCCGCCCCGGTCCTTGAGGCCGTGAATGGTGGTGCCATAGGTCATCAGCAGCGCGCTCGCCTGGACCAGATCGATGCCCTCGGGCACGCGGAACAGCCGCGCCGCCGCCACCGTGACCTGCTCGCGCAGGCCCCCGCTGCCGACTCCCGCGATCACCCGGTCGCCGATCCGCCAGCCGGTAACTCCCTCGCCCAGCGCGGCGATCGTGCCCGAAATCTCGCCCCCGGGCGAAAACGGCCGCGGCGGCTTGAACTGGTAGAGATCCCTGATGATCAGCGTGTCTGGAAAGTTGATCGCGCAGGCCGCGACATCGATCAGCACCTCGCCCGGGCCCGGACGCGGCGCCTCGATGTCCTCGACCACGAGGGTTTCGGGGCCTCCCACCTGTTTCGACAGCACGGCTTTCACGTCAGGCAAACTCCCTTAATCGCGCGCAGCGGAAACCACTCGGTTCGTCTCTGCCGCAGAACGCTTGGACCAGGTGTTACACGGTTCAAAGCGAAAAAAATCCGCCGCGCGCGGCGCCACGCCAGCCCCGGCAGCCTTTGCGCGCCGATGTTCGGTTCTTTCCAGCCGGCCATTTTGTTCCTGCACCCCAGATGTCCTTGGCGCCGCGTCATTTACACCATATTGGTTATGCGGCGCCGGTTTCAAGACCCCTTGCGCTCGCTTTTTGGCGCGGCGCGAGCCAGCCCATGCGCTCGGCCCTTCCGGACTCGTATCGCGCGATGGCGGCTTGGCTGGCGAGCGTCAGAGCGATCTCGTCGAGACCATGGAGAAGACAATGCTTGCGGAACGGATCGATATGGAAAGCGAAGCGGTCCTGGAACGGCGTGGTGACCGTCTGGCTATTGAGGTCGATGCCGATCGGGTCGGTGCGCGCGACATCGAGCAGCCGGTCGATCGCGGGTTGCGGCAGCACCACCGTCAGGATGCCGTTCTTGTAGGCATTGCCGGCGAAGATGTCGGAAAAGCTCGGCGCGATCACCGCGGCGATGCCGAGGTCGGCGAGCGCCCAGGCGGCGTGCTCGCGGCTCGATCCGCAGCCGAAATTGGCGCCGGCGATCAGGATCGGCGCGCCGGCGAAGGCGGGCTCGTCGAAGACATTGCCCGGCTCCGCGCGCATGGTCTCGAAGGCGCCGCGGCCCAGCCCCTCGCGCGTGACCGTCTTGAGCCAGTGCGCCGGGATGATCACGTCGGTGTCGATATTGGCGAGGCCGAGCGGGATCGCGCGGCCGCTGATGACCGAGACCGGCTCCATCAGTCGGCCCCGGCCCTAGTCACTTTGCGGCGGCTCGCCCGAAGGGATCGGGCCCGGCTGCGTCGGCCCCTTCTTCCGGTCCTTGCGCTTGCTGGCATAGAGCAGCGCGGCGGCGAGCGCGGCCGACCCGACGGCGCCGGCGATCGCGGCGGCGGTCTTTTCCTTCTTGGTCATCGCCTATCCATGGGGAGCGAAGTCGATAGTGGCAAGACAGAACAGCTTGGGCTGCGCGCAGGCGCGCCCCGTGCCCCTGCGCCAGCCGCGGGTACGGCGGCGCCAGTCCCCAAGCGAGCGGCGAGGGGGCCCGGCTCGAGGAATTCGCGCAGTACCAGCCAGCGGTCGCGTTTCCGGGCAAAGGGCATCGCGGCGTATGCGGCGCTGGAGGAGGGCAGGTCGATCAGCGCCAGCCGCTCGCCGCCAATCTGGCCGCGTCCGATCCTGGACGCCGTCGCTCCATTGAAGGCAATGGCTCGCAGGTTCGGAAGCCTCGCGGCGAAGGGCCCGAGCCGGTTGGGCTCGCAGCCGCGGATCGCCGAATCGAGGCTGCCGACGCGGTGCGCGGATTTGACCACGTCCCACAGACCGATTCCGGCCGCGAGTATGCGCGCAAGGCGCTGCTCGTATTCCATCGCCGCGAGATCGCTGTCCAGCACCGCGCCCAGCAGATGCCAGAAACGGTTGCCGGGGTGCGCGTAATAGCGACGCTCGGCCAGCGACCGGTCACCCGGCAGGCTGCCGCAGATCAGCACGCGGGTGCCCTGGCCGGCGTGTGCGCCGAATGCGGCCTTACGCGGGGGCACGCATCAGCTCGCGCACATCGGTCAGCCGGCCCGTCACCGCCGCCGCGGCGGCCATGGCCGGGCTCATCAGATGGGTCCGCGCGCCCGGGCCCTGGCGGCCGACGAAGTTGCGGTTGCTGGTCGAGGCGCAGCGCTCGCCGGGCGGCACCTTGTCGGGATTCATCGCCAGGCAGGCCGAGCAGCCCGGCTCGCGCCATTCGAAGCCGGCGGCGGTGAAGATGCGGTCGAGCCCCTCGGCCTCGGCCTGGCGCTTGACGAGGCCCGAACCGGGCACTGCGATCGCCCAGCGCACGCCCGGCGCTTTGCGGCGGCCCTCGAGGATGGCGGCGGCGGCGCGCAGGTCCTCGATGCGGCCATTGGTGCAGCTGCCGATGAAGACGTTCTCGACCGCGATGGCGGCGAGCGGCGTGCCGGGCTCGAGGCCCATGTAGGCCAGGCTCTTGCGCGCCGCCGCCTGCCTCGCCGGGCTGGCGAAGCTCTCGGGCGCGGGCACGCAGCCGCCGATGGGGAGTGCATCCTCGGGGCTGGTGCCCCAGGTGACGGTCGGCTCGATTTCGCCGGCGTCGATGACCACCGAGGTGTCGAACAGAGCGCCGGGATCGGTTGCGAGCGTGCGCCACCAGGCCACGGCATCGTCCCAATCGGTCCCCGACGGCGCCATCGGGCGGTCTTTCAGCCAGGCGAAGACGGATTCGTCGGGGGCGATCAGCCCGGCGCGCGCGCCCGCCTCGATGCTCATGTTGCACACCGTCAGCCGGCCCTCGACGCTCATCGTCGCGAACACCGCACCGCGATACTCGATGACATGGCCGGTGCCGCCGGCGGTGCCGATCCGGCCGATGATGTGGAGGATCAGATCCTTTGGCGTGACGCCGGGGCCGAGCGCGCCCTCGACGCGCAGCTCCATCGTTCTGGACGGCGCAAGCTGAAGCGTCTGCGTGGCCAGCACATGCTCGACCTCGCTGGTGCCGATGCCGAAGGCGAGCGCGCCGATGCCGCCGTGAGCCGCAGTGTGCGAATCGCCGCACACGATGGTCGTTCCGGGAAGCGAGAAGCCCTGCTCGGGCCCGACGACATGGACGATGCCCTGTTCGGGAGCAGTGGCGCGGATGCAGGCGATGCCGAATTCGGCGGTGTTGCGCCTCAGCGCGGCAAGCTGCGCGGCGCTCTGGGGATCGGCGATGGCCAGCTCGGCGCCATCGGGCGCGAGGCGCGCGGTGGTGGGCAGATTGTGATCGGGGACCGCGAGTGTCAGATCGGGGCGGCGCACCCGGCGGCCGGCCGCGCGCAGGCCCTCGAAGGCTTGCGGGCTGGTGACTTCGTGGACCAGGTGCCGGTCGATATAGAGCAGGCAGGTGCCGTCCGCGCGGCGCTCGACGACATGGGCGTCCCAGATCTTCTCGTAGAGCGTGCGGGGGCGGCCGGCCATGCACCCGGCGCTATGCCCGCGCCCGGGCGGGAGCAAGATGGATTAGCTTGGGGCGCCGCAAGAGCGGACGGGAGGTCCGCGATGCTCACGAAAAATAAACCGCGCGGCGTATGGCATCGGCAAGACATAGGCACTAACTTACAGACATGTCAGCAAAGCCCTTCGCGATTCCCATCACGGTCGAGGCCGCCGACATCGACTTCATGGGACACGTCAACAACGCCCGCTACCTCACCTGGGTGCAGGATGCGGTGCTCGCGCACTGGCGCAAGCTGGCCCCGGCCGACGAGGTGGCAGGCAAGGCCTGGGTCGCGCTGAAGCACGAGATCACTTACCTGCGGCCCGGGTTCCTGGGCGATCTGGTGAATGCCGAGCCGGTGCTCGAAAGCTTCAAGGGCGCGCGCGCGTTCTATCGCACCGCGATCACCCGCGGCGAGGAAGTGCTGGCCGAGGTCCGCTCGGCCTGGTGCTGTATCGACGCCGAGACGCTCAGGCCGGCGCGAATCGGCGAGCATCTGCGCGGGCTCTTCTTTGCCGGCGACGAATAGCCTATAGCGGCCTGGCCATGGCCGTGCTGGTCCCCATCCTTATCGTGACTGCTACCGTCCTTGCGATGGAAGGCGTCGCCTGGGCGAGCCACAAATACATCATGCACGGGTTTGGCTGGGCGTGGCACCGCGACCATCACGAGCCGCACGACAAGGTGTTGGAGAAGAACGATCGCTTCGGCCTGGTGGGGGCGGCGCTGAGCATTGCGATGTTCGCCGTGGGAAGCCCGCTGGTGATGGGGGGCGCGGCGTGGCCGCCGGGGACCTGGATTGGGCTCGGAATCCTGGCCTATGGCATCATCTACACGCTGGTGCACGACGGACTGGTTCACCAGCGCTATTTCCGCTGGGTGCCGAGGAGCGGCTACGCCAGGCGCATTGTCCAGGCGCACAGGCTTCACCACGCGACAGTGGGCAAGGAGGGCGGGGTCAGCTTCGGCTTCGTCTTCGCGCGCGATCCCGCGCGGCTGAAGGCCGAGCTCCGCCGCCAGCGCGAGGCGGGCCTGGTCCAGCTTCGGCGATACGAGGGTCAGCGCCCGGCTGGCGGGTCGCGCGGAGGCTCGCCGGGGTTGTAGCGCCAGGCCGCCAGCGCGGTCAGGGTAAAGCCCGCCCATTCGATGGCCCAGTTCCACCGCCCGCCCCCGATCGTGGAGCGCAGGAGCACGTCGGTGTGGTGGAAGGACGCCGCGCGCACGACGATGTAGCTGGAGCACAGCGCCAGCCCGGCGAAGGCCAGCCGCAACGAGGCCGAGCGCCCCCGCGTCGCGAACCATAGCAGCAGCCCGCCCGCTAGGGCGCCGAGCGACACCGCGCCCATGAAGGCGGTCTGGAAAACCCGGCGCTGCTGGTAGAGGCCGTTGCGCACCGCCCACTCGCGGCCGAGGTCGGTTATCAGGACCTGCAGATCGAGCTGCTTGTTGAGCGCGAGGAACGTCATGGCGAAGCAGACCGCGAGCCAGAAATTGCGATCGAACCCGATCGCCGCGCGCCCCGCGGCCCTGGCCGCGTGACCCGCCAGCACCGCCGCCGCGCCATAGCCGGCCACGCTCAGCCAGCCGATCCAGCTTGGATCGTGAAACCCCACTCCCCAGCGGTTCCGGTAGACCTCCAGGAGCCGGGCCTCGGCGGGAGTAAGGCCGCTCACGCTCCGGCGATCCGTGCGGCGTGCCGGCGCACCAGCGCGATCATGTTGGGCAGGCCCTGGGTGCGGTTGGAGGACAGCTGGTTGGAAAGGTCGAAGGGGGCGAGCGCGGCGGGGATGTCCATTGCCGCGACCTCGGCCGCCGGCCGGTCCTGGACCCCGGCGATCACCAGCGCCACGATCCCCTTGGTGATCGCCGCGTTGCTGTCGGCAAGGAAGTGCAGCTTCGCGGCGTCGCCCCCCTCATCGCTAACCACCGGATAGACCCACACCTGCGCCGAGCAGCCGCGAACCAGCGTCGCCTCGGTCTTGAGCGCATCGGGCATCGGCTCGAGCTCGCGGCCGAGCTCGATCAGCAGACGGTAGCGGTCGTCGGCGTCGAGGAACGCATATTCCTCGGCGATGTCGGAAAGCGGGCGCATCGCCGGGCCCTAACGCAGCCCGGCTCAGCCGGAAAGGCCACCCGGACGCGTGAAGGCGTAATAGACCACGTAGAACCAGCCGAAGAACCCCTGGACGATCGCCCACAGGATCGATTTGTGCAGCGACCAGCTGATCGCCACCGCGATCGCGCTGCCGAGCCCGATCCCGGCCCTGGCGGCATCGGTCCGCGCCTGGGCGGATCTCACAGGTCGACCCCGTTGGCGATGGCTTCGAGCTTGCGGATGCGCTCCTTCAGATCGGACAATTCGATCCGGGCCGCGCCGAGTTGCGATCCGCCCTGAACGCTCTGGCCTGCGCTGGCGGGCGCGGCATGGGCGTCGATCTCGCGTTGCTTCAATGCCAGCCAGTCCTGCCAGCCCTTGAGCAGCGCGGCGACCACGACCAGCAGGCCGACGAGTGCCGCAAGGGCGATGACGAGCGTGGGTTCGGGCATGATCACCTCCATGGTTTCGGTGCCGTCAGCTTGTCTGCCGGTCGCGTAGTGCTTCGATTTCCTGCGAAATGCGCCGCGTTTCGCTGCCGTCGAGCGAGTTGCCATCGGTCGCGATGCGCTCGAGCACCTTGATCCGCTCGCGCAACTCCTCGATTTCGCGGCGGCTCGCGGCCTCGTCGCGCGGGGGGAAGACGGGATTGTCGTCCTCGTCGCGCACCACTCCCAGCCGCGCGTCGCGGCGATGGGCGTAGATCTGGACGAAACCCCAGATCGCGACGATGACGACCATGGCGGTCCAGAAGCTCATTGCACCAGGTCCTTTTCGATGCGGAGCGATTCGATCTGCTCGGCCAGGCCGTCCTTGCGGTCGGTCACGATGCGCTCGAGCACCCGCAGCCGCTCCTCCATCTGCGGAACCCCCGCCGCGCGGCTGCGTCCCTCGGCCTCGGCCATGCGGACCTGCAGTTCCAGTTCCTTCTCGCGGTTTTTCAGGCGGCGGTTGTGCCGGTCGAGCAGCATTCCCGCGATCGAGATGATCGCGACCATCAGCGCGCTGAAGGCGATGGCATCGGCAATGGTCATTGCACATTCTCCTTCTCGATCCGCAGCCGGTCGATCTCCTGGGTGAGTTGGAAGCCGCTGTCGGTGACGATCCGCTCGACATTGGCGAGCCGGTCCTTGACCGCGCCGAGCTCGGCGCGAAGCGCGGCGTTCTCCTGCGTCAGCAAAGCCACCCGCTGGTCGGTCTGCGCATCGCGCTTGGGATGCAGCGACTGGCCCCACATCCCCTCGAGCGGATAGCCGGCCTGAATCTTGAGCTTGGTGTTGTGGACATAGCCCCACACGCTGGCCAGCGCGATGGCCACCCCGCCGGCGATGAACCACGGCAGATTCTGGATGAATACGTCGACTCCGTCCATCATGCGCGCTCCGTGCTGGCGATGTCGAGCGGGACCCCGGCGACCTCGCCCTCGACGCGGCGCTGATCGCGCAGCGCCTCGATCTGCGTTGCAACATCGTAGCCGCGGTCGGTGACGATGCGCTCGAGCACGCGGACACGGTCCTCGAGCTGGGTGATCTGGCTGGCGTATTGCGCGGCCCGCTCGGCGGTGCTTTCGGCGGTGGTCCTGACGTTCATCTCCGCCAGCTTCTGCTGGTGCCTGGTCCAGATCGCCACGATCGGAATGGTCAGCGCCAGGATTGGAATGAGCATCGCGAGGGTGCCTTCCATGATTCGATTACTCCCCTTGAAAACCGTGTTCTAGCGCAGCCGTTCGATTTCCGCGTTGAGACGCGGGTTGCTGCTGACGTAGAAGCTCTCGACCTCGGCCAGGCGCCGGTCGACATCCTTCATGCGGCTGCGGATTTCGCGCGCGGTCCGCTTCGGGCTCTGGCGCACGCCCTGCCAGTATTTCTGTTCCTGGCTGTCGGAATAGAGGTAGGGCGGCTTCTTATCGAGGAGCAGCCCGGCGACGAAGTAGAGGGGCAGCGCAATCCCGGTCGAAAGCACCAGGATGACGAAGGCCATGCGAACCCAGAAGACGTTGACGCCGGTGTAATCGGCGATGCCGGAACACACGCCCATCAGCTTGGCGTTGGTCTTGTCGCGATACAGCGTGGTGCGTGGAGAGGTGTTCACCGGGTCGCTCCCTTCTTCTCGGCGATAAGGCTTTCCAGCTCGCGCAGCTGCTGGTTGTCGGCTTCGAGATTGCTGACCAGCCGCGCCGGCCGGAACTCCGGATTGTCGGCCGCGACCAGCCGTTCGACCGTGTCCATCCGCTCGTCGAGCCGTTTGGCGAGATTGTAGAGCTCCTCGAGCAGCACCTCGTCGTCGGTGGTGATGGTCGCCGCGGTTTTCCACCGGGTGATGTAATGCAGGATGATCCACGGCAGCCCTAGGAAGAGCGTGATCATCACGATGACGACATCGAAATCCATTACTTGTCCTCCCCTTCGCCGCCGCTCTTGCCGAGCGCGCGCTTCATTTCCGCCAGCTCGTCGTCGATCGCGTCGGCGCCTTCGAGCGCGGCGATCTCTTCGGACAGGCTCGGTTTTCCGCTCCCGTCCGCGATCTGGAGCGCATCGGCGCGGCCTTCGGCATAATCGACGCGGCGCTCGAGCTGGTCGAAGCGGCTCAATGCCTCGTCCACGCGCTCGTTGGTCATCAGGCTGCGCAGCTTGACGCGGTTCTCGGCGCTTTCGAGCCGCGCCGCGATCGCGGTCTGGCGGCTGCGCGCCTCGCGCAGGCGGTTCTGCAACTTGGCGATATCCTGCTCATAGGCGCGCAAGGCATCGTCGAGCACGGCGATTTCCGCCTTCAGTTGCTCGCTCATGTCGGCGGCCTTCTTCTTCTCGACCAGCGCGGCGCGGGCGAGGTCCTCGCGGTCCTTGCTGAGCGCGAGCTGCGCCTTTTCCGCCCAGTCGGCCTGGAGCCGGTCGAGCTTGACCGAATGGCGATGCATTTCCTTCTGGTCGGCAATGGTGCGCGCCGCGCTGGCGCGAACTTCGACCAGCGTTTCCTCCATCTCCAGGATGATCATCCGGATCATCTTTTGCGGATCGTCCGCCTTGTCGAGGAGCTCGTTGAAATTGGCGGCGAAGATGTCGCGCGCGCGGTTGAAAATGCCCATCAGGGGTACTCCGTTGAGCGAAAGGCCATGGCTCGCCTGGGCCGGGGTGGGGGTGCGGCGCAGGCGCTCGACTTCCTCGTCGAGCCGAGTCCGCCGGCGCATGGATTCGGTGCCGGCGGACGAGGGGTGGGCCGAAGCCGCGCCGGCGCTCGACCCTGTGCGGCCGGCCCGGGGGGGACTGTCGGGGGAGCGAGGCTCCGGCCCAAGCGGATCGAACCCGTCGTCGTGGATCACGCGACAGACGCCGTCGGGGCCACCGCGATCTGCGCCATCGGCGCGGTGACCGCGATCTGGGTCGACAGCACGACGAAAGCCGCCATTGCGCCGATCGAGGCGAGCGCGGCCTGACCCAGGCGGCTGGCGAAGAAGTTGCGGTCGTGCATGAGCGGGTCCTCCCAAAGGCTGCTGTGCGTTATTCAGCAAGTGGCGTGCCAAACCCCAAGAGCCGCAAAAATACGCCGCTATCGACCGTTGTACCGGCCGCCGCATTCGAAATTCTTGCCAAGATTCGGCGAAATTTGCTACGTGTCGGTGATGGAGCGGGACAATCAGTACATCGGGCAGTCGAGCGCCTTTCTCGACGCCGTCGAACGGACCAGCCGCGCCGCGCCGATGCAGCGGCCCGTGCTGATCATCGGCGAGCGCGGGACGGGCAAGGAGCTGATCGCCGAACGCCTTCATCGCCTGTCCTCGCGCTGGGACGAGCCCCTCATCACGCTGAACTGCGCGGCGCTGCCCGAGACGCTGATCGAGGCCGAGCTGTTCGGTCACGAGGCCGGCGCCTTCACCGGGGCTACCAGAACCCGCGCCGGCCGGTTCGAGGAAGCCGACAAGGGCACGCTTTTTCTCGACGAACTGGGCACGCTGTCGATGGGCGCGCAGGAACGGTTGCTGCGCGCGGTCGAGTATGGCGAGGTGACGCGGATCGGCTCCTCGCGGCCGCTGCGGGTCAATGTCCGGATCGTCGCGGCAAGCAACGAGGATCTTCCCGCCAAGGCCGCCCGGGGAGAGTTTCGCGCCGACCTCCTCGACCGGCTGAGCTTCGAGGTCATCACGCTGCCCCCGCTGCGGGTGCGCGAGGGCGATGTCGAAGTGCTGGCGGACTATTTCGCACGCCGGATGGCCGCCGAGCTCGGCTGGGAAAGCTGGCCGGGCTTCGCGCCGCATGTCGCCGAGGAGCTTCAGCGCCATCCCTGGCCCGGCAATGTGCGCGAACTGCGCAATGTCGTCGAACGCGCGGTCTATCGCTGGGACGACTGGCAGCAGCCGATCGGCCATGTCCAGTTCGATCCCTTCGACAGCCCCTGGAAGCCCGTCGCCATGCCGCGCCCCGATGCGAGCGCGGCTCACGGCGCTCCGGCGCCCGCGCCCCTGCCCGCGAGGCACGATTTCGAGACCGTCGACGATCTGCGCCGGGCGGTCGACGCGCACGAGCGGGCGATTCTGGAGCACGCGCTGGGCAGGCACCGCTGGAACCAGCGCCAGACCGCCAAGGCGCTGGGCCTCAGCTACGACCAGCTGCGGCACTGCATTCGCAAGCATGCGCTGGGCGATGGCGAGCAAGGCGAGCGTCTGGCCGGGTAATCCTACCTATCCCGCCGCTCGGTCTCTGCTTACCACAAAGCGTCATGGTGAGGGCATGTCTCTCCTGGCGCACTCCATTCCGCTCGATGCGCCCGACTGGGTGACACGGGGATATTCGCGCGCACGTCTCCACCTGCCGGCCCGGCTGGTGACCTTCGGCGGGACCGCGGCCTGTACGCTGATCGATCTTTCCCGCAGCGGAGCCAAGCTGGCCGCCGCCGAGTGCCCGCGCGTGGGATCGATGGTGGTGGTGGAGGGCCTCGCGTTCGAACTGTTCGGCACGGTGCGCTGGGCGGCCGGCGGCGCGTTCGGCATCGCGTTCGACACCGCGATCCCGCTCGAGCGGGTGATCGCGCTGCGTCACTATGCCGATGGCGAGGCCGAGCGGCAGAAGCAGGCGCAGCTCACGCACGCGCGCGAATGGGTCCAGGGCGTTTTCTGAGCGGATCGCGCTAAAGCCGTTGCATTGGCGCGAACTCGCGCCTATCGGGCCGCTCATCCCGACATTGTCGCGACTCTGGTAGGGCTGGCGCCGCGAGGGGCCGGCACCGAACGCCTTTGCCGCATCGGTGACGCAAGTGGAGACCGAATGGCCGATATCGCGCGCCTGACCGAAGTGATCGAACCCGAGGCGGCCGCGCTTGGGCTCGAGCTCGTGCGCGTGAAGATGGTCCAGGCGGGCGACGGCGGCGAGGCGCTGCAGGTCATGGCCGAGGACCCGGCGACGGGGCAGCTTGTGATCGATCAGTGCGCGGCGCTCAGCCGACGCGTTTCCGAGCGGCTCGATTCGCTCGAGGATCAGGGCATGGTGCTGATCGAGGGTAGCTATCACCTCGAGGTGAGCTCGCCCGGCATCGACCGGCCGCTGACTCGCGCGCGCGATTTCGCGGCCTGGGCCGGGCACGAGGTCAAGGTGAGCATGGCGAAGGGCTGGGCCGGGGACGCCAAGGGCCAGCGCACCCTGCGCGGCGAACTCAAGGGCCTGTCGGGCGAGGATGTTACCATTATCGATCGCAAGGCGGGCGAAGTCACGGTTCCGCGCGCGCAAATTCACTCGGCGCAGCTCGTCCTCACCGACGCGCTGATTGCCGCCACCCGTCCGCTGGATGCCAGCGGGGCGGACGAAATCGTCGCAATCGAAGAAGAAGAGAAGGCAGAACACTGATGGCCAGCGCCATTTCCGCGAACAAGGCAGAACTCCTCGCAATCGCCAATGCGGTCGCGACCGAGAAGATGATCGACAAGGCCATCGTCATCGAGGCGATGGAGGAGGCGATCCAGAAGGCCGCGCGCGCGCGCTACGGCGCCGAGAACGACATCCGCGCCAAGCTCGATCCGATCTCGGGCGACCTGCGCCTGTGGCGCGTCGTCGAGGTGGTCGAGGAGGTCGAGGACTATTTCAAGCAGATCGACCTCAAGGCCGCGCAAAAGCTCGACAAGAACGCCAAATTGGGCGATTTCATCGTCGATCCGCTGCCCCCGGTCGATCTCGGCCGCATCGACGCGCAGAGCGCCAAGCAGGTGATCTTCCAGAAGGTCCGCGATGCCGAGCGCGAGCGCCAATTCGAGGAATTCAAGGACCGCGCGGGCGAGATCATCACCGGCGTGATCAAATCGGTCGAATTCGGCCATGTCATCGTCAACCTCGGCCGTGCCGAGGGCGTGATCCGCCGCGACCAGCAGATCCCGCGCGAGGCCGCGCGCCCCGGCGAGCGCGTCCGCGCGCTGATCACCAAGGTCGAGCGCAACAACCGCGGCCCGCAGATTTTCCTCAGCCGCGCGCATCCCGAGTTCATGAAAAAGCTGTTCGCGCAGGAAGTGCCCGAGATCTACGACAATGTGATCGAGATCAAGGCCGCCGCGCGCGATCCCGGCAGCCGCGCCAAGATCGGCGTGATCAGCCGCGATTCCAGCATCGATCCCGTCGGCGCCTGCGTCGGCATGAAGGGCAGCCGCGTCCAGGCGGTGGTCCAGGAGCTGCAGGGTGAGAAGATCGACATCATCCCCTGGAGCGAGGACCAGGCGACCTTCATCGTCAACGCGCTCCAGCCCGCCACGGTCAGCCGTGTCGTGCTCGACGAGGACGACGGCCGCATCGAGGTGGTGGTGCCCGACGACCAGCTCAGCCTCGCAATTGGCCGCCGCGGCCAGAACGTGCGGCTTGCCAGCCAGCTCACCGGCCACCAGATCGACATCATGACCGAGGAGGAATCCTCTGCCAAGCGGCAGAAGGAATTCTCCGAGCGCTCGAAGAGCTTCGAGGAAGAGCTCGACGTCGACGAGACGCTCAGCCAGCTGCTGGTTGCAGAAGGCTTCGCCGAGCTCGAGGAAGTCGCTTACGTCGAGCTCGACGAACTCGCCGGCATCGAGGGCTTCGACGAGGAGCTGGCCGAAGAGCTCCAGAACCGCGCCAGGGAAGCGCTCGAGCGCCGCGAGGCAGCCTATCGCGAGGAGCGCAGGGCGCTGGGCGTCGAGGATGCGCTGGCCGACATTCCGCACCTCACCGAGGCGATGCTGGTCACGCTCGGCAAGGCGGGGATCAAGACGCTCGACGATCTCGCCGACCTGGCCACCGACGAGCTCATCGCCAAGAAGCGCGAGGCCCCGCGCCGGCGGGCGGCTCCCGCCGAAGGCCCGCGCCTGCGCGCGGACCAGGCCCGCGCGCGCCCCGAGGACAAGGGCGGCGTGCTGGGCGAATTCGGGCTCAGCGAAGAGCAGGGCAATGAGATCATCATGGCCGCGCGCGCGCACTGGTTCGAGGACGAGGAGCCTGCGGCTGGAGCGCCCGTGACCGCGCCCGCAACTCAGGAGGCCGCCCATGCGGACTCCGAACAATGAGGGCGTAAGTCGCCGACAATCTCGCTCCTCCCGTTCAGGGGAGGGGTCAAGACGCATGCCGGAGCGGCGCTGCATCCTGACCGGCGAGCACGGCAGCCGCGCCGCGCTGGTGCGGCTCGCAGTTTCGCCCGACGGCCTGGTGCTGCCCGATGCCCACGCCAAGGCGCCGGGCCGCGGGGCGTGGATCGGGGTTGACCGGGCCGCGCTCGAAACCGCGATCGCCAGGGGTACGCTGAAGGCGGCGCTGGCGCGCGGGTTCAAATCGGGCGGGCTCGACATTCCCGCCGATCTCGCGGCCCGCACCGAGCAGGCGCTGCGGCGTGCGCTGACCGCGCGGCTCGGCCTTGAACTGCGCAGCGGGACGGTGCTGTTGGGGACCGAGCGGATCGCCGAGGCTGCCCGCACCGGCGGCGTGGCGCTGTTGCTCCACGCCGACGATGCGAGCGAAAGCGGGCGCAAGAAGCTCGACCAGGCCTGGCGCGTGGGTCAGGAGCGCGAAGGTTCGGGCGAACGCGGCGTCATCTTGCCACTGGACCGGGCGGCGCTGTCTGTGGCACTGGGCCGCGACAATGTCGTCCACCTCGCGCTGGCCGACCGTAAGGCCGCCGAGAGGGTGATCGCCCCGCTCCAGCGCCTGCTGCATTTCCTTGGGGCCCGAGCCGGTTCTGAAACGGGGCCTGCGGACACCAATCCAGGGGGCGCGCCGGCACAGCGCGCCTCACACGACGACGAGATTTGAAGGAATGACAAGTCAGATGAGCGACGAAACCGACAAGCCCGCCCGCAAGCCGCTTGGCCTCAAGCGGTCGATGGACGCGGGCGAGGTCAAGCAGACCTTCAGCCACGGCCGCACCAACAAGGTGGTGGTCGAGGTCAAGCGTCGCCGCATCCTCGGCAAGCCCGGCGAGACCGCGCCCCCGCCGCCGCCGCCGCCGCCTCCCCCCCCTCCTCCCTCGCCACCCGCCGCGAAAGCCGCCCCGCGCGCGCCCGTCGGCGAGACCCCGCAGGAGCGAGTCGCGCGCCTTCAGCGCGAAGCCGAGGACGAGCGGATGCGGCTCGCCGAGGAAGCGCGCAAGCGCGAGGAAGAGGCGAGCCGGAGCGCGCTCGAGGGCGAGAAGCGCCGCGCCGAAGCCAACCGCGGCGCGGTGGCGGAGGCGGCCGAGCGCGCGGGCGAGGAGCCCGTCGCGCAAGGCGGCGCCGAGGAGAGTGCCCCGGAGCAAAGCGCCATGGAAGAAAGCGCCGAGACGAGTGCGGATGGCACCCCGGCTCCCGCGCCGCGCCGCTTCACGCCCGTCGCCCGGCCCGAGACCAAGAAGCCCGACAAGAAAAAGGCCAAGGACGAAAAGCGTCCGACCGCCTCGCCCGATCGGGGCGGCGGCGAGGGCGACAAGCGCCGCTCGGGCAAGCTCACCGTCACGCGCGCGCTCAACGAGGACGAGGGGCGGCGCGCGCGCAGTCTCGCGGCGCTCAAGCGCGCCCGCGAGAAGGAGCGGCGCACCCACGGCGGCGGCTCGTCCAAACCGCGCGAGAAGCAGGTCCGCGACGTCGTGGTGCCCGAGGCGATCACGGTCCAGGAGCTCGCCAACCGCATGGCCGAGAAGGGCGCCGACCTGGTCAAGGCGCTGTTCAACATGGGCATGATGGTCACCGTCAACCAGACCATCGACCAGGATACCGCCGAGCTGCTGGTCGAGGAATTCGGCCACAACATCACCCGGGTCAGCGAGGCCGATGTCGACATCGACACCACGGTCGATCAGGACCCGGAGGAATCGCTCAAGGCGCGCCCGCCGGTGGTCACGATCATGGGCCACGTCGATCACGGCAAGACTTCGCTGCTCGACGCGCTGCGCGGCACCAATGTCGTCAAGGGCGAGGCCGGGGGCATCACCCAGCACATCGGCAGCTATCAGGTGACGACCAAGGACGGCCAGACGATCACCTTCCTCGACACCCCGGGCCACGCCGCCTTCACCGAGATGCGCGCGCGCGGCGCCAACATCACCGACATCGTGGTGCTGGTGGTGGCGGCCGACGATGGAATCATGCCGCAGACCATCGAGGCGATCAATCACACCAAGGCCGCGGGCGTCCCGATGATCGTGGCGATCAACAAGATCGACAAGCCCGAAGCCAATCCCCAGCGCGTCCGCGAGCGCCTGCTCGAGCATGAGGTCATGGTCGAGGACATGGGCGGCGAGACCCAGGACGTGGAGATCTCGGCCTTGAAGCGCACCGGGCTCGACGCGCTGCTCGAGAAGATCGCGCTCCAGGCCGAGCTCATGGAGCTGCGCGCCAATCCTGACCGCGATGCCGAGGCGACGGTGATCGAGGCGCAGCTCGACAAGGGCCGCGGCCCGGTCGCGACCGTGCTGATCACGCGCGGCACTCTGAAGCGCGGCGACGTGTTCGTTGTCGGCACGCAGAGCGGCCGCGTGCGGGCGATCGTGGACGATCAGGGCCGGCAGATCAGGGAAGCCGGCCCCTCGATGCCGGTCGAGGTGCTCGGCCTCGGCGGCGTTCCCGGAGCGGGCGAGATTCTCACCGTCGTCGAGAACGAGCAGCGCGCGCGCGAAGTGGCGCAATATCGCCAGGAGAAGGCGACCGAAAAGCGCACCGCGCTCGCGCCCACGAACTTCGACACCATGTTCACCAATCTCAAGAGCGACGTGGTCGAATTCCCGGTGCTGGTGAAGGCCGATGTGCAGGGTTCGGTCGAAGCGATCGTGACCGCGCTTCACAACCTTTCGAACGATCTCATCAAGGTGCGCGTGCTGCACGCGGGCGTGGGTGCGATTACCGAAAGCGACGTGGGCCTCGCCGCCGCATCCAGGGCGCCGATTCTGGGGTTCAACGTCCGTCCCAACGCCAAGGCGCGCGAGCTGGTCAAGCGCGACGGCGTCGAGATGAAATACTACGACGTCATCTATCACCTCACCGAGGAGATTGCCAAGGAGATGGCGGGCGAGCTCGGGCCCGAGCGGATCGAGCATGTGCTCGGCCGCGCGCTGGTCAAGGAGGTGTTCCGTTCGGGCAAGCGCGACAAGGCGGCCGGGCTGCTGGTCGAGGAAGGCGTCATCCGCAAGGGGCTCCATGCGCGTCTCACGCGCGAGGACGTCATCGTCTCGGCGACGACGATTGCCTCGCTGCGGCGATTCAAGGACGATGTCGACGAGGTCCGCGCGGGCCTCGAATGCGGCGTGGTCCTGGCCGATACCAACGACATCAAGCCGGGCGACCAGCTCGAGGTGTTCGAGGTCGAGCTGCGCGAGCGGACGCTCTGAGCATACGAAAAATGGGGCGCCGGTAAGGGCGCCCCATGTCAGAAGGCTCGATTGCAGCGGCGCCGAACCCGGGAGGGGGAGGGGGAAGGGTCGCCCGGCGCCGCTGCGTTGTGATTGTATATACACGCCGCGGCGCCGAAAGCTCCGTCGCAAAGTGTCGCAGTTTGTCGTGAGGTAAGATGGCCCGCCGCTCCGCCACTCCCGAACAGCAATCGGTCCGCGTCCTCAAGGTGGGCGAGCGCGTGCGGCATATTCTCAGCGAGCTGCTGGCGCGGGGCGAGGTGCACGACGCGGTGCTGACCCTGCGCTCGGTCTCGGTCACCGAGGCGCGCATGACGCCCGACCTGCGCCACGCCAGGATTTATGTGAAGCCGCTGCCAGGCGAGGATGAGGACGAAGTGCTCAAGGCTTTGCGCACCAACACCGCCTTCTTCCAGAGGGAAGTCGCCCAGCGCCTCGGCCTCAAATTCGCCCCGCGCCTCAGTTTCCAGCGCGACGAGAGCTTCGACGAGGCCGAGCGCATCGAGCGGCTGCTGGGCGATCCCAAGGTCGCGCGCGATCTGGGCGAGCTGGGCGAAGACTGATGGCCAAGCTCTATTTCTACTACGCCAGCATGAACGCGGGCAAATCGACCAATCTGCTCCAGGCCGACTTCAACTACCGCGAGCGGGGGATGGCGACGATGCTGTGGACCGCGGCGCTCGACACGCGCTCGGACGGCATGATCCGCAGCCGCATCGGGCTCGCCGCGCACGCCAACCGTTACACGCCCGGGACCGATCTGTGGCGCGAAACGCTGGCGCGCGGCTGCGCGGACAGGCTCGCCTGCGTGCTGATCGACGAAGCCCAGTTCCTCACCGCCAAGCAGGTCTGGCAGTGCGCGCGGCTGGCCGACGAGGCGAATGTTCCGGTGCTCTGCTATGGCCTCAGGACCGATTTCCGCGGCGATCTGTTCCCCGGCTCGGCGGTGCTTCTCGGCATCGCGGATTCGCTGGTCGAGCTCAAGGGCGTGTGCCACTGCGGGCGCAAGGCGACGATGAACCTGCGCGTGGGGCCGGAGGGCAGGGCAGTGAAGGCTGGCGCGCAGACCGAGGTGGGTGGCAACGAGCGCTATGTCGCGCTGTGCCGCCGCCACTTTAGCGACGCGCTCGCGCACCCCATATGAGTGCCATGTCGGAAACGCTCCAGCTCGCTCTCGTTCTCGTTCCCTGCCTGATCATCGCCATCGTCTTCCACGAAGTCGCGCACGGTTGGACGGCGCTCGCGCTCGGCGATCCCACGGCCAGGGAGCAGCGGCGGCTGACGCTCAACCCGATCCGCCATGTCGATCCGGTGGGGACAGTGCTCGTCCCCGGCTTCCTCGCGCTGGTCGGCGCGCCGGTGTTCGGCTGGGCCAGGCCCGTGCCCGTCGATGCCGCGCGGCTGAACAATCCGCGCTTGGGAATGATGGCGGTCGCGGCGGCCGGTCCGGCAACCAATTTCGCGCTCGCCGCTGTCGGCGCGGCCGCGCTGGGGCTGGCCTCGCCCGCGGGCGCTGCGCCGCTCGTCACCCAGGGGCTGTTCACCTTCATCCTGATCAATCTTTTCATCGCTATCTTCAATCTGCTGCCGATCCCCCCCTTCGACGGTTCGCACATCGTCGAGGGCGTGCTGCCGCGCCGCTGGGCTGCCGGTTACGAGAAACTGCGCCCCTATGGGATGGTGCTGTTCCTCGCTCTCATCGCCATGGCCTGGGCGTTCCCGGCCTTCGACGTGATCGGGCGGGTGATTGGCCCCCCCGTCGAGTGGCTGCTGGGGCATTATCTTGCCTTCGCGGCGCTGTTTTCCGGTGGCTGACCGCACTGCCCCGCACGGTTGGCTGATCCTCGACAAGCCGCGCGGATTGGGATCGACCCAGGCGGTCGCAGCGGTCAAGCGCAACCTGCGCCAGGCCGGTGTCTTCGCCACTTGGGGCAAGCTCAAGGTCGGTCATGGCGGCACCCTCGACCCGCTGGCCGAAGGTGTGCTCCCGGTCGCGCTGGGCGAGGCGACCAAGCTGGCCGGGCGCATGCTCGAAGCGAGCAAGATCTACGACTTCACCATCGCTTTCGGGGTGGAGACCGCCACGCTCGACTCCGAGGGCGCGGTGATCGGGAGGTCGGACGTCCGCCCTGCGCCGAGCGAGATCGCAGCGATACTCCCGCGCTTTACCGGGCCGATCGAGCAGGTGCCACCCGCCTATTCGGCACTCAAGGTCGATGGGCGGCGGGCCTACGACCTTGCACGAGCCGGAGAAGAGACGGCCCTGGCGAGCCGGGCAGTGACGATCTTCTCTCTTTCCCCCCTTCCCTTCAGGGCAGGGGACGGGGGTGAGGGATGGGGCGAAGCGCGCGCTGGCGACATGCCCCATGCCAAATCCTCTCCTGAAGGGGAGGGGCTTGAGACCATCACCCTGCGCGCCCACGTCTCGAAGGGCACCTACATCCGTGCGCTTGCCCGCGATATCGCCCGCGCGCTGGGCACACGGGGCCACGTCACCTATTTGCGCCGCGTCAAGGCCGGGCCATTCGGCGAGCACCAGGCGATTTCGCTGGACAAGCTGAACGAAATCGGCAAGGGCGCGCGCCTTCAAGACCACCTCCTGCCGCTGGAGGCGGGGCTGGACGACATCCCGGCTCTCGCACTCGACTCGACAAGCGCGCGGGCGGTCCGCCAGGGCCGTGAATTGTCGGGATTGCCTCCCGGTTTGACTAACGGGGCGAACGGGCTCCATCTCGCGAAGCTGGGCGATGTGCCCATTGCGCTGATGGAAGTCCAGGGCGGGACGGCCAGGGTCGTCCGGGGCTTCAACCTACCATGCGATGTCGCGGAGTAAGCAGATGACCATTACCGCGGAAAAGAAACAGGAAATCATCAGGGACAACGCCCGCGAAGAGGGCGATACCGGCTCGCCGGAGGTGCAGGTCGCGATCCTCACCGAGCGCATCCGCAACCTGACCGAGCACTTCAAGGGCCACCACAAGGACAACCATTCGCGCCGCGGCCTGCTGATGATGGTCAACAAGCGCCGCACGCTGCTCGCCTATCTCAAGAAGACGGACGTCGAGCGGTATAATGCGCTGATCCAGAAGCTCGGGCTTCGGAAATGACGTGATGCTTCGGCCCGCCATTGGCGGGCCGTTTAGCATCGCGTCACCCCCGCGCAGGCGGGGGTCTCCGGCCTTCTGGTCCGACATTACCGACTGAGGCCCCCGCCTTCGCGGGGGCGCGGTCTTTATAAGGCAGCCTCGCAATTCGGCGCGGCGGCCAGTCTGGGGGCCATGAGCGCCCCCGCACCGGACCGGGACGGCATCCCCCGGCATTAGAGGCCCCGCGGCGCAATATGGCGCGCGGGTCAGAAGGAAAACCAATGTTCGACACCAAAACCGTATCGCTGGAGTGGGGCGGCAAGACCCTCACTCTGGAAACCGGCCGCATCGCCCGTCAGGCCGACGGCGCCGTGCTGGCCACGCTGGGCGAGACCGTGGTGCTGTGCGCCGTGACCGCCGCGCGCACCGTCAAGGAAGGGCAGGACTTCTTCCCGCTGACCGTCCACTACCAGGAAAAATTCTCCTCGGCCGGGCGCATTCCGGGCGGCTTCTTCAAGCGCGAGCGCGGGGCGACCGAAAAGGAAACGCTGACCAGCCGCCTCATCGACCGGCCCTGCCGGCCGCTGTTCCCCGAAGGGTTCTATAACGAGATCAACGTCATCGCCCAGGTGCTCAGCTATGACGGCGAGAACGAGCCCGACGTGCTGGCGATGATCGCCGCGTCGGCCGCGCTCACCATCTCGGGCGTGCCCTTCATGGGTCCGATCGGCGCTTGCCGCGTCGGCTATGTCGATGGCGAATACACGCTCAATCCCAGGCAGAGCGATGCGGCCGACGGCGCGCTCGACCTGATCGTGGCCGCCACCGGCGATGCCGTGATGATGGTCGAATCCGAAGCCAAGGAGCTGTCGGAGGAGATCATGCTCGGCGGCGTGATGTTCGCCCACGAAGAGATCAAGAAGGTGGTGAACCTCATCATCGACCTTGCCAGGCAGGGCGCGAAGGAGCCGTGGGATCTCGCCGCGGCGTCCGACAAGTCGGGTGCGCTCGACGAGCTGCGCGGCCTGATCGGCGAGGACCTCGCCGCCGCCTACAAGCTCACCAACAAGTCCGAGCGTCAGAACGCCATCGCCGACGCTCGCGCCAAGGCGCGCGCGCATTACGAGAGCCTCGACCACGACGATCCCGCCGAATACCTCGGCAAGCTGAAGCTGGTGAAGAAGCTGGAAAGCGACATCGTGCGCAAGGCGATCCTGAGGGACGGCACGCGCATCGATGGCCGCAAGGTCGATCAGGTTCGCCAGATCGAGGCGATCGTCGGGTTCCTCCCGCGCGCGCACGGCTCGTCGCTGTTCACTCGTGGCGAGACGCAGGCGATCTGCACCACCACGCTCGGCACCAAGGATTCCGAGCAGATGATCGACGGGCTCGAGGGGCTGAGCTACTCGAACTTCATGCTGCACTACAACTTCCCGCCCTATTCGGTGGGTGAAGTCGGCCGCTTCGGGGCGCCCTCGCGCCGCGATATCGGCCACGGCAAGCTGGCGTGGCGCGCGCTGCGCGCGGTGCTGCCGAGCAAGGAGGACTTCCCCTACACGATCCGCGTGCTCAGCGACATCACCGAGTCCAACGGCTCGAGCTCGATGGCGACGATCTGCGGCGGCTGCCTCTCGATGATGGACGCCGGCGTGCCGGTCACCCGGCCGGTCTCGGGCATCGCCATGGGCCTGATCCTGGAAGGCGCGGAATTCACCGTCCTGTCCGACATCCTCGGCGACGAGGATCACCTTGGCGACATGGACTTCAAGGTCGCGGGCACCGAGCAGGGCATCACCAGCCTCCAGATGGACATCAAGGTGGCCGGCATCACGCGCGAGATCATGGAAAAGGCGCTCGACCAGGCCAAGGCCGGACGCGCCCATATCCTGGGCGAGATGCAGAAGGCGCTGGGCTCGGCCCGCACCGAGCTGTCGGCCCACGCCCCCCGCATCGAGACGATGCAGATCGACAAGTCGAAGATCCGCGACATCATCGGCACCGGCGGCAAGGTGATCCGCGAGATCGTGGCCGAGACCGGCGCCAAGGTCGACATTGACGACGAGGGCCTGATCAAGATCAGCTCGTCCGATCTCAGCCAGATCGAGGCCGCGCGCAAGTGGATCGCCGGGATCGTGGAGGAAGCCGAGGTCGGCAAGATCTACGACGGCAAGGTCGTCAATATCGTCGATTTCGGCGCTTTCGTGAACTTCATGGGCGGCAAGGACGGCCTCGTCCACGTCTCCGAGATGAAGAACGAGCGCGTCGAGCGCCCGACCGATGTCGTGTCCGAAGGGATGGCGGTGAAGGTCAAGGTGCTCGAGATCGATCCGCGCGGAAAGGTTCGCCTGTCGATGCGCGTCGTCGACCAGGAAACCGGCGAGGAGCTTGAGGACACCCGCCCGCCCCGCGAACCGCGGGGGGACCGGGGCGGCCGTGACGGCGACCGGCGCGGCCCGCGTTCCGGCGGCGGCGACCGCGGAGGCCGTGGCGGCGGCGACCGCGATCGCGGCCCCAGGGGCGATCGCGGTCCGCGCCGGGATCGCGACGACCGTCCCCGCGAAGGCAGCGGTTCGGAAGGCGAGTCGCACATCCCCGACTTCCTCAAGGACTGAGCGGGCCACCAACACGCCTGACGACAGGCCAGAACGCAGGAAGGGGTCGCGCAAGCGGCCCCTTTCGCCTTAGGGATTCGGCCATGCTGCCCCGAGACATCATCGCCACTGCCGCCATTCCGGGTGGAGAGATGCTGACGCTGGTCAGCCACGGGCGGGATTTCGTGGTCATGCTCGGGCGCGAGGAGCTTATGGGAACGCGGATGCAGTTCTCCGAGGAGCAGCTTGCGATCCTGACGCTCGAGCAGGTCGCGGCCGCCCGACCGCGCGTGCTGGTGGGTGGCTACGGGATGGGCTTCACCTTCCGCGCGGCGCTGGCCCGGCTTCCCGAAGGCGGGCGAGTCACCGTGGCGGAAGTGGTTCCGGGCGTCCTCGACTGGGCGCGCGGTCCCCTCGCCCATCTCACCGGAGACACGCTCGAGGATCGCCGCGGCGAAGTCATTCTCGCCGATGTCGCCGCGCTGATCGACGATGCGATCGACGGCACCACGCCCCGCTACGATGCGATCCTGCTCGACGTCGACAACGGCCCCGACGGGATCGTGCGTGACGCCAACGACCGCCTCTACACGCGAACCGGCATCGCCAAGGCGCGCGAGGCGCTCAATCCAGGGGGTATTCTGGCAGTATGGTCGGCCGCCCCCGATCCGGCCTTCGCCCGCCGGCTGCGCGAGTCGGGCCTTGCCGTCGAGGAGCGGAGCGTCCGCGCGCGCCCCAACAACAAGGGTCCGCGCCACACGATCTGGTTCGCGTGCAAGAGCGCCTAGACGAAGTCCGCCCGCGCCCGGTGTTTACACGGCGGCCGGGCAGTGGAAAGGCGCGGCCCATGACTGACGAACCCGGACGCGCGGCCGCGCCATCGATCGAACCGCTGCTGAAGGCGCGAGCAATGTCCTGCGGCCCTCGCTTCGCGGGGAGGCGAGGATGACGACAGTCCCCGGCTCTGCGCTCCTGTCCGTCCTGACAGCGCCGGTGCGCGCGCTGTTCGTCAGCGAGGCCAAGCAGGGAATCCTCCTGATCGCAGTCGCCGCGTTGGCGCTGGTCGCGGCGAATTCGGCCCTGGCTCCGAGCTATTACGGGTGGTTTCACGGCACGCTTGCGTGGACACCGATTGCCAAGCTTTCGAACGCGCTTCTGTGGATCAACGACGGGCTGATGGCGATTTTTTTCTTCGTCGTCGGGCTGGAAGTGAAACGCGAGCTGATCGAGGGCCAGCTATCGTCCCCCGCGCAGCGGCGTTTGCCGATGATTGCGGCGGGCGGGGGGATGATTGCGCCGGCGCTGGTCTATCTGCTTGCGACCGGCGGCGATCCGGCGCTGGCGCGGGGATGGGCGATCCCCGCCGCGACCGATATCGCTTTCGCCATGGGTGTGCTGGGTCTGCTGGGCAACCGCGTCCCGGCCTCGCTGCGGCTGTTTCTGCTTACCGTGGCCATCGTGGACGACATTGGCGCGGTGGCCATAATCGCGCTGTTCTACACGGCCGGGATCAAGCTCGCCTGGCTGGCCGCGGCGGCGGCGGTACTGGCGGCGATGGCCGCGCTCAACCGAGCGGGCTACGCCCGGCCCTGGCTCTACGTTCTGCTGGCTCTGGTGCTGTGGTACTGTGTGCTCCATTCGGGCATTCATGCGACGATTGCCGGGGTGCTGGCGGCGCTGACGATCCCGATGCGCGGTGCCGACAACGACACCATGCTCGAACGGATCGAGCACACGCTCGCGCCGTGGAATGCCTATCTGGTCGTGCCGGTCTTCGGCTTTGCCAATGCCGGTGTCGCCCTTACCGGTCTGGGGATTGCCGGAGTGCTGGCGCCCTTGCCGGTGGCGGTGGCGGCAGGGCTGATAATCGGCAAGCAGGCCGGTATCTTCGGCTGCGTCTACGGCGCGCATCGTTTGGGCCTTGCGCGGCGGCCCGCCAATGCCAGCTGGCCGCAGGTGTGGGGCGTTTCGGTGCTTTGCGGGATCGGCTTCACGATGTCGCTGTTCATCGGCGAACTCGCCTTCCCGGGGACCACGGAAAGCGCGGGCATGCTGCGCGACGAAGCCAAGATCGGTATTCTGGGCGGCTCGCTCCTGTCCGCCTTGCTGGGCTTCGCCATTCTGCGGCTGACGACCCGGAACCCGCGCGGCGAAAGCCTCGACGAGGCCGAGTCTCCCGCGTGAGCCTCAGCCGCTGCCGGTGTTGGCCATGCTCGCCCAGGGCACCCGGGCGGGAGACGTCCCTCCTTGGAGATTTTGGATCACCCATCCAAACCTGCCCCATCTCCGGTCTCCCTTCACGGGCAATTGTATCAGATCACGCGAATTGTGATTCCTGTCTTTAAGGATATGTGACTTAAAAAATGAACCCGGCTTCCAACAGGAGCCGGTTTTGCTTTTTGTCGTTGAAGTCCGGACCCATGACAAAGCCGGGCGTCGTATCGTAAGCTGAAACATGGGAGTATTCTGCGCGGGCAAAGAATATTCCCTTTTGATACGTTGGGGTCAAGGTAAACGACCAGGCCTTGCTTCCAGGTCCGTAGATAAGAGATGGTGCGCCATTCGCCACACTTCCGGTGGATGCAATATACTCCCCGCGCGCCGCCAGGTGGAAATGTTCCATGGCATGATATTTTACGAACAGGGCGCCTCCATAGGTTGATGCAGACTGCGTGATCCCCACCTCGGGAGTCCTGGGGACGTAGGTGTATTGGACATAGGGTTCTATAGTCCAAGCCCCTTGGTTGCTTACGAAGATGATATTATAAATCTGCCCATTGTTTTGGGCCAGTGGGGTTGCAAGTGTCGACCGGTTGGTGTGACTTACGTTCCCGCCGGCTATGATGCTCAGCGTGTTGTTTGAATCGATCGCATAGGCCACCGATCCCCAAATCCAGTTATATTTTCCCGAATAGAACCCATCGTTCACTGACACGGAGACGGAGACCGGGCCACTGGTGTAGTTTGCCTGCACGCCCCGATTGACAGCGTTTTCCTGGTTCCAGAGCAGACCGCGCTGAATATTCATATTCTCGAACGAGAACGTGTATTCGGCCCCAATCAACGTCGGCAGCTTGCCGGCAATGATCGAGAAATTTTTTGTCGGCGCAAGCTTGATAAAGGCCTGCGGTATCGCACCGAAGAAGGCCTTCGTCGCCGTTGTCGCCTCAAGATAGGGGAGCCCGAGATCGGGAAGCGAGTAAACGCCGGCTTGTACGAAGAATTGCAACGGTCCGTCCGCCTTCTGGATGAAGACCTGCCCGTTACTGAGGTCCGCCTGAGTCTTGCGATCGCCGGGGAAGATGCTGTCTTGCCATTGGGCAATGCCGCTCACGATACCCGTCACGTAGACATCGCCGAGCGGACCGGCATTGAGTTTGGTCGGATCGGGATGGAAACCCAGCGGGCCTGTCATGCCCGGGTAGAGCGCCGGCGCCGCCGAGGGCGTTTCGGGCAACTCGGTGACGTCGTGGGCCGCCGAATCTTCGGGTGGCGCGGTGTCCTGCGCCAGAACCGGCGGTGACAGGGCGACCGCAAGGGTCGCAACCAACGAAGGAATGCAAATTTTCATGGCCGAATTTCCTCACCGTTTGGAAAATTCGTCCCACCTGCGACCTTACGGCGCGCCCTCGTTAGATTGGGAAGCGCCGCCGAAAGGCTCGGGGCATATGGCATGAAATTGTGCGGCGCACAACGCCCGGATATTTTTGTTCTGAATGTGACGGCATTGCAACCGTCTGCCGAACCGTGGGGCGCCAATGCTCCGTCGCGGGATTCCCGCATTCAGGAGGGTTTCATCCATTGTCCACAAGTGTGCGCTCGCCTATCTGCACGCCGCCTGCGCCGCCCACCCTTGCGGGCACAACTCAAGACGAATTGAGACCATGCTTCGATCGCTCAGCCAAATGTTCCGCTCGCCGGCTCCTCTCGCCTCCCCCGCCTTCGCGCCGGAGGGGGAGCGCTGGTATGTCATCGGGGATGTCCATGGCCGCTGCGACTTGTTCGAGGCGCTGATCGCAGCGATCGAGGCGGACGATGATGCGGCGGGGCCGGCGCGCACCACCGTCGTTCTGCTGGGCGACCTCGTCGATCGCGGTCCAGACAGCGCCGGCGTCGTCGCGCGCGCGCGCTCCTGGGGTGATCGCCGCAAGGTTCGCCTGCTTGCGGGCAATCACGAAGAGATGTTCCTCGCCAGCTTCGAGGACGCCGAGATACTGCGCCATTTCCTCCGTCACGGCGGCAAGGAAACCATTCTGAGCTACGGCCTCGACCGCGAGCGCTACAACGCCATGGAGCTGGCGGAACTGCAGGAGGAGATGGCCCGGATCGTTCCTGCGGCAGACCGCGCTTTCCTGCGCGCCGCGGAAGAGTGGATCGAGGCGGGCGATTATCTGCTGGTCCACGCGGGGATCAACCCCGCGCTCGCGCTCGAGGATCAGCGGCGCAGCGACCTGTTGTGGATCCGCGAGCGCTTCCTGCGCCACGCCGAGCCTTTCAGCCATGTCGTGGTGCACGGCCACACGATATTCGACGCGGTCGAAGATACCGGCCATCGCATCGGCATCGATACCGGAGCCTATCGCACCGGCCGGTTGACCGCGCTCGTCCTGGAGGGCAGCGCGCGGCGAACGATCCAGGCGGTCGCGCGGGACGGTGCGATCGCGATCGAATTCGACGGGAACTAGGGCATGAAAATCGCGATGGTGGGGTCGGGCTACGTCGGCCTGGTGTCGGGGGCCTGCTTCGCCGATTTCGGCCACGATGTAATCTGCATCGACAAGGAGCAGTCGAAGATTGACCGGCTCCACGCGGGCGTCATGCCGATCTACGAACCCGGTCTTGGCGAGCTGGTCGACAGCAATGTCAAGGCCGGGCGGCTCACTTTCACCACCGATCTTGCTGCCGGAATTAGGGGCGCGGACGCGGTTTTCATCGCCGTGGGCACCCCCAGCCGGCGCGGCGATGGCCATGCCGATCTCACCTTCGTCTATGCGGTGGCGCGCGAGATCGGCGAGAACCTGGCCAATGACGCGGTGATCGTCACCAAATCCACCGTGCCCGTGGGCACCGGGGACGAAGTCGAACGGATCGTTCGCGAGTGCAATCCGGCGCATCGCTTCGCGGTGGTTTCCAACCCGGAATTCCTGCGCGAAGGCGCCGCGATCGGCGACTTCAAGCGGCCCGACCGCATCGTCATCGGCACCGAGGACGCATTCGGGCGGCGCATCATGCAGGAGGTCTACCGCCCGCTGTTCCTCAATGAATCGCCGATCCTGTTTGTCAGCCGCCGCTCGAGCGAGCTGATCAAATATGCCGCCAACGCCTTCCTCGCGACCAAGATCACCTTCATCAACGAAATGGCCGACCTGTGCGAGAAGGTGGGCGCCAATGTCCAGGACGTCAGCCGCGGGATCGGGCTCGACGGGCGCATCGGCAAGAAGTTCCTCCACGCCGGCCCCGGCTATGGCGGCAGCTGCTTTCCCAAGGACACGCTGGCGCTGCTCAAGACCGCCGAGGACTATGACAGCCCGACTCGGATCGTGGAGGCGGTGGTCAAGGTCAACGAGAGCCGCAAGCGTGCGATGGGGCGCAAGGTGCTCGACGCGCTGACCAGGAACGGGGGCGGGGGGATCGAGGGCGCGCGCGGCAAGAAGGTCGCGCTGCTGGGCCTGACCTTCAAGCCCAACACCGACGACATGCGCGATTCGCCCGCGATTGCAGTGGCGCAGATGCTGACCGACGCGGGAGTCGTGGTTCACGCCTACGACCCCGAGGGTATGGAGCAGGCAAGGCCGCTGATGCCCGAAGTGACCATGTGCGCAAGCCCCTACCAAGCGATCGAAGGCGCCGACGCGGTCGCGATCGTCACCGAATGGGACGCCTTCCGCGCGCTCGACCTCAATCGCGTGAAGCAGCTCGCCAAGGCGCCGGTGCTGGTGGACCTGAGGAACATCTACCGTCCCGAGGACATGGCCGCGCTCGGCTTTGCCTACACCAGCGTCGGCCGCCCCTAGACTTTCCGCCGCCCCTGGCCGTATCGCTTCCCCCACGAACAGGAGAGCGCATGGCCGAGCATCCGCACGACAGCGAGATCGTCCTCCGCCCCGCGGGCGCGATGGCGCGCACCGGCACCACCGCCGACCAATATGAAGCGCGCTATCGCCGCAGCCTCGATGATCCCGACGGGTTCTGGGCGGAGCAGGCCGCTCAGCTCGACTGGGACACGACGCCGACGAAGATCGCCGGCTGGAGCTTTGACCCGGTCGACATCCGCTGGTTCGAGGACGGGCGGCTCAACCTGTGCCACAACGCCGTCGACCGCCACGTCGCTGCCGGGCGCGGCGAGGATATTGCGATTGTCTTCGAGCCGGACGATCCGGAGGGGCAGGTCCGCCGCATCAGCTACGCCGAGTTGCAGCGCGCGACCGAACGGATCGCGGCGACGCTGCGGCACATGGGCGTCGCGAGCGGCGACCGAGTGACAATCTACATGCCGATGATCCCCGAAGGGGCGATGGCGATGCTGGCCTGCGCGCGGATCGGCGCGGTGCATTCGGTGATCTTCGGCGGCTTCAGCCCCGAAGCGATCGCGGGCCGAATCGAGGACTGCGCCAGCGATTGGGTCATTACCGCCGACGAGGGCCTGCGCGGCGGAAGAACGATCCCGCTCAAGGGCAATGTCGACGCCGCTCTCGAAAAGGTCGCGGTCAAGGCGGTGCTGGTGTTCCGCCACACGGGCGGCGCGGTGGCGATGAGCGCCGGCCGCGATCACTGGTTCCACGAGCTTGCGAAGACGGCTCCCGAGGCCTGCCCCTGCCTGCCGATGCGCGCGGAGGACCCGCTCTTCATCCTCTACACCAGCGGATCGACCGGCAAGCCCAAGGGTGTGCTCCACACCACCGGGGGCTATGGCGTGTGGACGCAGACCACTTTCCGCGATGTCTTCGACTATCGCCGGGGCGAGGTGTTCTGGTGCACTGCGGACATCGGCTGGGTCACCGGCCACAGCTACATCGTCTATGGCCCGTTGCTCAGCGGCGCCACCGTGCTGATGTTCGAAGGGGTGCCGAATTACCCCGACCACGACCGGTTCTGGGCCACGATCGCCAGGCACCGGGTCAATATCTTCTACACCGCACCCACCGCGATCCGCGCGCTGATGCGCGAGGGCGAGGATTTCGTGACCCGCCACGATCTTTCCAGCCTGCGGCTGCTCGGCACCGTGGGTGAACCGATCAATCCCGAGGCCTGGCGCTGGTATGCCGGCACCGTGGGCAAGGGCGAACTGGCGGTGGTCGATACCTGGTGGCAGACCGAAACCGGCGGGGTGATGATCACCACCTTGCCCGGTGCGCACGACATGAAGCCGGGAAGCGCCGGCAAGCCGTTTTACGCGGTGGTGCCCGAGCTGGTCGATGGCGAAGGGACAATCCTCGACGGCGCGGCCGAGGGAAACCTGTGCATCGCCCGCAGCTGGCCCGGCCAGGCGCGCACGGTCTACGGCGACCACGCGCGCTTCGTGCAGACCTATTTCAGCGCTTACCCGGGCAAGTATTTCACCGGCGACGGCTGCCGGCGCGACGCCGACGGCTATTACTGGATCACCGGCCGGGTCGATGACGTGATCAATGTGAGCGGCCACCGCCTGGGAACCGCCGAGGTCGAGAGCGCGCTGGTGCTTCACCCCAAGGTCGCCGAGGCGGCTGTGGTGGGCTATCCGCACGACCTGAGGGGCCAGGGCATCTACTGCTACGTCACGCTCAAGGCCGGCGAGGAGCCTTCCGCGGCGCTGGAGGGCGAGCTGCGCCAGTGGGTCCGCCGCGAGATCGGCCCCATCGCCACGCCCGACCACCTCCACTTCACCCCCGCGCTGCCCAAGACGCGGAGCGGCAAGATCATGCGCCGCATCCTGCGCAAGATCGCGGAGAACGAAACCGGCGCGCTTGGCGATACCTCCACGCTGGCCGATCCCGCGGTGGTGGAGGCGCTGGTCGCGGGCCGCAAGAACCGCTGAGCGATGCGGGAAAGCTCCGGATTGCCGCCGCGTTCCGGGTTGTGATCGCGCCCCCGGGTCCATAAGATCGAGCGGGGCGCGCTGGGTTGGGATGCTTGGGGGCGAACATGGGGGCAAGGGATCCCGCGAAAAGGCGGGCGAAGACACCGGCTGCGGTGTGGCTGCTGGTGACGCTGCTGATTGCCGAGCTGTTCTACGTCGGGATCGAGACCGGCGGCTTCGACATCGCGATCCAGCGCCTGCCCTGGGGCCTGCTCGTCCCGGCGCTGACCGCGTTCTGCATCGTCCACTCGTGGCTGCTGCTCGGCAAGGCGCGCGCCCTGGCCCTGCTGGGCTGCGGCACCCTGGTGGGATTCGCCTTCGAATGGGTGGGCGAGAGCACGGGCTGGCCGTTCAGCCCCTACCATTACACCGATGTGCTCGGCTGGAAGATCGGCGGGCGCGTGCCGGCGCTCATTCCGTTCGCCTGGTACATGATGATTTATCCCAGCTTCATCGTCGCGAACCTCATCGCCGAGGGCGGGCCGCTGTCGCGCGGCACCGGCTGGGTAAGGATCGTGTGGCTCTCGCTGCTCAGCGCGGCGGTGCTGACCGCCTGGGACCTGACCATGGACCCGGTGATGAGCTTCAGGGACGGTAACGACCGCGCCATCGCCGACAGCGCCGAGGTCGGGGTGCCGGCCTGGGTATGGCCGCAGGGGGGGCAGCATTTCGGGGTGCCGTTCCAGAACTATTTCGGCTGGATGCTGACCGCCTTCGTGGCGTTCGCTCTCTATCGCTGGCTCGAGACGAAGCTGCCCCACGCGCCCGCGCACGGGATGTGCTGCCGCGTGATGATGTCGCTGCCGGTGGGCGTGTACATGCTCATGGCGCTGATCAACACCTGGCTGGGCTATCCGCAAGTTGAAGGCTTGCGGCTTATCTCGCCCTTCTCGATGGGCATTCCGGCCTTCTTCGCGGCCTTCCAGCTGTTCGCCAACCGCAACGATCTGCCGTTGTGGCCGGGCGAGGGGCATGGCGATCATTCGTGGCATCCGCCAGGGACGGGACCGGTCGGCCATCCGCCGGAGGATCCGGAGTGAGCCGAACCCGCGTCGCCATCCTGGGCGGCGGGCTCTCGGGGCTCGTCACCGCCTGGAACCTCACCGCGCCCGAGCAACAGGAGCGGTTCGAGGTCACCGTTTACCAGCTCGGCTGGAGGCTGGGCGGAAAATGCGCGACGGGGCGCAAGGAGGACGAGAGCGACCGCATCCAGGAGCACGGGCTCCACGTTTTCATGGGCGCCTATCAGAACGCGTTTCACCTGGTGCAGCAGCTTTACGCCGTCGCCCCCGACCCGCCGTTCGCCAGCTGGCGCGAGGCCTTCACCCCGGTCCCCAGCCTTACCCTGATCGAGCTTGTCGACGGCAAACCGGTCCCATGGATCATCGATGCGCCGATCATGCCGGGCACCCCCGGGATCGACATCGCGCCCTCGATCTGGGGCCGGATCGCGCAGATGTTGCGCTGGATCCAGGACGGCTTCCTCGGCCTCGACGGCGAACCTCCCGTCCATCCGCCGCGCCCCGGCTGGCTCGCCGCGATGGCGCGGTTTCTGCGGCGGATGCTGGGCGCGGCGCAGGATGCGGTGGCGAGCGCGGGCGTGTGGCTGCTCAGGGAAGCGCTCGAGCTGGCCGAGGCGATCGACCGTATCGACGGGCAGGACCCGCGCGAGCACGAGACGCTCCGCAGCCTGCTAGGCTCGCTGCGCAACTGGATCGCCCGGCACTCGGCGGAGCGGCTCGCCGGCGACACCGAGTTCCGCCGCTTCTTCATTCTGGCCGATCTGATGCTGACCAGCATCGTGGGCGGGCTGGCCGACGGGCTTATCCTCAATCCCGAGGACAATCTCCAGCGCGTCAACAAGCTCGACTACAAGCAGTGGCTGCGCCAGCACGGAGCTGCCGAGATTACGGTCGATTCCGCCATCGTGCGCGGGCTCTACGACCTCATTTTCGCTTATCCGCAGGGGCAGTGGCGGGGAGACGGGGAGGTCGAGGCGGGGACGATGTTCGTCTCGCTGATGGGCACCGCCTGCTACCAGGGCGCGATCATCTGGAAGTTCAATACCGCCACCGGTGACATGATCATGGCCCCGCTCTACGAGGTGTTGAAGGCGCGCGGAGTGACGTTCGAATTCTTCCACCGGGTGGACCGCCTGGTCCCTTCGGCCGACGGGCGGCGGATCGAAAGTGTCGAGATCGGCCGCCCGGTGACACCGCGCGAGGGGGGCTACCATCCGCTCCGCACTCTCCCCAGCGGGCAGCGGGTCTGGCCCGACCGCCCGCTTTTCGGTCAGCTCGTCGAAGGGGCGGCGCTCGAGGCCTCGGGCGCCGATCTCGAATCGCACTGGACCGACTGGCCCGACGCGCGCGCGCCGCTGGTCCTGCAGGCCGGGCGCGACTTCGACCGGCTGGTGCTGGCGATCCCGCCTGCCGCGCATCCGGTCATTTGCCGCGACCTCATCGCGCAGAAGCGGGCGTGGCGGAAGATGAGCGCGACGCTGCGGACCACCGCGACGCAAAATCTCCAGACCTGGACCACCCCCACCGCCACCCAGATGGGCTGGACAGCGCCGGGGATGGTCGGTGGCTACGACATCTCGAACCTCGATAGCTGGGCCGATATTTCGGAAGTGCTCGCGACCGAGACCTGGCCGGCGGGGTCCGCCGTCGCGTCCGAGCAGATCTGGTGCGGCCCGCTGCCATGCCCGGACGAGCTGCCGCCTGCCTCCGAGCATGCTTATCCCGCGCGCCAGCTCGCCATGGCCGAGGCCGCCGCCACCGCGTTTCTGGCCGACCACGCGCGGTTCTTCTTCCCCGGCGGCTTCGACGCGAACGGGCCGAAGCCGGGGGTGCTCGTCAGCCGCTACGACCGGGCCAATATCGATCCGTCCGAGCGCTACACGCTGACCGTCCGCGATTCGACCAGGCATCGGCTGACCGCTGGCGGCTCGACCTACGACAATCTCGTGCTCACCGGCGACTGGATCGAGAACGGCCAGAACCTGGGCTCGTTCGAGGCCACGACCATCGCGGGCATGCTGGCGAGTCACGCGCTCTCGGGCTACCCGACCGACATCCGCGGCGTCGGCGCCGGCGCGCTCGCCAAGGCGATGAGCGGCGCGCTGCCGCCCGAGGGGCGCTATGTCGAACTTCCCGGCGACGCCACCTTTCCCGGGCCGATCGCGCTCGACGATACGACCATGTGGGCCTTCGTGCTCGATGCCGACATCGTCGCGCTGACCCGTTGGTGCCAGGCCAGTTTCGATGCCCCCAGCGGCGGCGAGATCCGCGTCCTGCCGATGGCGGGCGCGGTGATGATGACCGTGGTCGACATCGGCCACGGCAGCTTCACCGAGGCACCGGAGATGGGCTGGTCGCGTGAGCGCGAGCTCACCTTCTGGATCCCGGCGGTGCAGGTGGAGGAGCGCGGGGGGCGGACGGTGGCGACGCGATTCGACATGGTGCTGCCCTATCTGGTGCTCGACAATCCGGTGGCGATCGCCTCGGGCCGCGAAATCTTCGGCTATCGCAAGCAGGCGGGCAGAGTGGCGCTCCCCGGCGACGCGGGCAGCGGCGGCGCGCTGACGGTCGATCTATTCGCCACCGAACCGTTTGGCGATGCGACCGAGGAGCGGTACCGCCGCCTCCTGACGCTGAGCCCCACCGGCGCCACGCGCGCATACGCCGGCGAAAGCAATTTCGGCGCGGGGGCGCGGGTGCTGTGGGATTACCTCGCCGCCCGCCGCGGCTGGAACCCATCGCTTGCGCTCGAGCTCCAGCTCCTCGACACTCTGGTCGAGCGGCGCGTGCCGCAGCTCTTTCTCAAGCAGTTCCGCGATGTCGCCGATGCCCGGATGGCCTGTTATCAGGCGATTACCGAGATCACTGCCGAAGTAACGCGGTTCGACGCGCTGCCGGGGCTGGTCGAGTTCGACATGGCGTTGGCGAATCTCGCATCCTCGCCGGTGGCGCGCGATCTCGGCATCGCGCCGCGGCAGCGGCTGCTGGGCGCCAGGCTCCTCTTCGACATGGCGATCACGCCCGGCCGGGTGCTGTGGGAACTCTGAGGTCCTGGCGCTTGGGCGCTAGACCACACCCAGGTAAACGGCAGCGACCGCGGCGAGGAAGCTTGCCAGCGTCGCGCAGGCGACAGGCGTCGCCGCGCGCCAGCCGAGCGTCACGATCAGTCCCAGCTCGGAACGCATCGCGGTGGCGATCACCGCGAACAGCAGCAGCGCTTTTGACGCGGTCATCATCGCGGCGCGGATCGCTTCGGGCACCGCCACCGCGCTGTTGAGCGCCATCAGCGCGGCGAAGGCGAGAATGAACCAGGGCAGCGTCACGCGCCGCCAGATCGGTCGCGCGCCGCCGCTCGCGGCTTCGCCGCCGATCCACAGCGACACGAGGATCAGGACCGGGCCGAGCAAGGCGACGCGCGACAGCTTGATGATCGTCGCCTCCCCGCCGGCGGCGTCCGAGAAGGTGAAGCCGCCGCCGATCGCCTGTGCGACATCGTGGATCGAGGCGCCGATCAGAAATCCTGCCTGACTGTCGCTCAAGCCGAGCTCGGCCGCGATCATCGGATAAAGCGACATCGCGAGCGCGCTCGCCAGGCTCACCCCCACCAGCGTCAGCGCGAACTGCGCCTGGCTCAGCCGCGCGCGCCCGATGATCCCGTAGAGCGCGAGGGCCGCGCTCGCGCCGCAGATCGCGGTCGCCCCGCCTGCGAGAATGCCGGCATAGCGCGACTGGCCGGCGGCGCGCGCGCCCACCACGCCGGCGCCGAAGCTCAGCCCCATGATCGCGGCAAGCGCGGCGAAGGGCCACGGGCCGAGCGCCCAGACCTGCGCCAGCGTGACCTGAAAGCCGAGCGCGACGATGCCCCAGCGCAGGCAGGCGCGGCTGACGAGGTCGAGACCGGGATGCGTCGTATCCTCGCGCGCCACGAAATTGAGCGCGAGGCCGATCAGAAGCCCCAGGAGAATGATCGGAAAGCCGTAATGCTCCGCGAGCCAGGCCGAGGTGCCCGCGGCGACGCCGACCACGCTGATCCCGGGCAGCAGGCGGCGCAGCGAAACTCTCGGCGTCGCCGCCCCGCTCTCCTGCTCGGAGAGATAGATTTCCCCGAACAGATCGCCGCCATAGGGCAGCGCGTCCCAGTCGATCGCGCGCGGCGCCGGCTTGCGATCGGTCATGGCCGCACCGGGATCAGGAAAAGCTCGGTCCGGCGCCCGTAAGGGAAGCGGACCGCGTCGCGGTCGAAACAGGCGTCCGCCCCGGCACGGAAGCCGACGCGCTGGCGGCTCCATTCCGGGACCGCGGAATAGCTCGTCAGCTCGATCGACCAGGTGGTTTTCGCACGGATCGGAAAAGCCCCCCGCTCGTCGCCGCGCTGGTTGTCCTGGGGGTTGTCCCGGGACCCGATTGCGCTCCCCGCGCCGTGGCCGTGGAGCCCGAGCGGATGCGAGTGGATCGAGACCTCGAGGCCGGCGGCCGCCGCGCTGGCTCGGGCCGTTGCCGCCAGCCTGCCTGCCATCGCTAACCGCCCGAACCCCGCCACATGCCGTCTCCGCCTGTCCGCTTGCGCCAAGACCATCGCGGGCCCGGTCCGTCAAATCCTAGTATGCCGCCTGCGTTCTCGCGCGGGCCGCAACCCCCGCCGGTGGGTGGCACGCCGGACGCTCTGGCGGAGAGGGTGGGATTCGAACCCACGGTGCGGTTTCCCGCACACCGCATTTCGAGTGCGGCGCATTCGACCTCTCTGCCACCTCTCCGCGAAGGGCTGCTTGCCGAAGCGGGGCGCCAAGGCGCGCGCTCCGGGGCCGGGAGGCGGTGCCGTTAGCGCCTCGTCCGCGCTTTGCCAAGCGGCAAGCGCGCCACACCGCGGCCAAATTCGGGGACGGATCCGCAAGCGCGCCTTGTGCCGATGCGGCCTCCCCCCCATATCATGCCGGCAATGCCCCGCGCCCAGTTCTTCTCCGCCCAGGCCGGCCGCACCATCGAAGCGCCGCAGCACGTCCGCACTCGCTTTGCCCTGGGCGAGGTGGTGCGGCACCGCGTGTTCGACTTCCGCGGCGTGGTGTTCGACATCGATCCGGTGTTCGCCAACAGCGAGGAATGGTATGCCGCGATCCCCGAGCACATCCGCCCCGATCGCGAGCAGCCGTTCTATCACCTTTTCGCCGAGAACGAGGATGGCTCCTATGTCGCCTACGTCAGCCAGCAGAACCTGATGCCCGACGCGCTCGGCGGCCCGGTCGAGCACCCCGAGGTCGCGCAGATGTTCGAGCAGTTCGAGAACGGGCGCTATCGCCTGCGCCGCGGCCTGACGCACTGAGCGCCCCGCACGGCGCGGGCCCCGTGAAGCCGGGGCGCGCGGGTGGTGCGGCAGGCCGGCCGGATCGCGGACTTCTTTTGATCAGCTCCTGATCTTCCATCCCGAGCGCAGCAGGCGGTAGGCGCCAAGCGCGAGGACCGCATTGAGCGCCAGCAGCCCCAGGCCCGCGGCCAGGACATGCCCCGCGTCTCCGATGTCGCTGCTGCCCAGAAAGCCGTAACGGAAGCCCGAGATCACGTAGAAAAAGGGATTGAAGCGGCTGATCGCCTGGAACGGGCCGCTCAAGGCCTCGATGGTGTAGAACGTTCCGGAGAGCAGGCTGAGCGGGGCGACCACGAAATTGGTGACCGCGGCGTTGTGGTCGAATTTCTCCGCCCAGATCGAGGCGACAAGGCCCATCAACGACAGGAGCATGGCGCCCATCAGGCCGAACCAGACGATCGCCCATGGCGCGCGCGCATGGAGCGTGACCCCGGGATAGAGCGCCATCGCCGCGGCGACGGTCAACCCCACCAGCACGGCGCGGGTCATCGCCGCGGCGACGATGCCGGTCATCAGCTCGCCTTCCGACAGCGGCGGCATCAACAGATCGATGATGGTCCCCTGGATCTTGCCCGACAGGAACGAGAACGAGGAGTTGGCGAAGGCGTTCTGCATCATGCCCATGGCGACGAGCCCGGGCGCGACGAAATCGCCGAAGGGCACGCCGAGCACTCGCGCCCCCCCGCGCCCCAGGGCCACGGTGAAGATGACGAGAAACAGCAGCGTCGTGACCGCCGGGGCCCAGATAGTCTGCGTCTGGACCTTGAAGAACCGCCGCACCTCCTTCACATAGAGGCTCCACAGCCCGACGCGGTTGATCCCCGTGATGACCGGCACGCCGCGCGCGGGAAATCTCGGGCCCGGCACCATGGCGCCGGGCGGGCCGCTGCGGGGGTCCGGCTTGATCGCTTGGGATTGTTCGGCCATGGCGCGCGACTAGGTCGATGCGTCGGGGCTGGCAAGGCGCCAGGCACCACCCACACCATTGCTACGAACGGATAGATCGATGAGCTGGACCGACGAACGGATCGCCAAACTGAAGGAGATGTGGGAGGGCGGGGCGACCGCCAGCCAGATCGCCGACGATCTGGGCGGGGTGAGCCGCAACGCGGTGATCGGCAAGGCCCACCGGCTGGGGCTCAAGGCGCGCCCCTCACCGGTCAAGGAGAAGGACAAGGCCGCCGCGGCGCCCGCCCCAGCGGCGGCGCGCATGATTCCCCGCCCCGCGCCCGAGGCGGCGAATGCCCCCGCGCCCGCAGTCGCCGAACGCGCCGAGCCGCGCGCGGCCGATATTCCCTCGCAGCCGATCCCCGGCCGCAATCCCGACATGGCGCGGATCGTCTCTGTCGGACCTGGCGGTTTTCTGCGCCAGGGTCCCGGCGATCAGCAGCCGCCCATCCCGGCCGCGCCGCCGCGCCGACTGGTTCCCGCCAAGCCAAGCCCGGCGATCGCCGACAAGACCAGCCTGCTCGATCTGAACGAGCGCGTCTGCCGCTGGCCCATGGGGCACCCGGGCGAGCCGGATTTTCATTTCTGCGGGCAGGCGGTCAATCCGGGGTTCCCCTATTGCGTCGAACATTGCGGGCGGGCCTACCAGGCCCAGCTTCCCCGCGGCGCGCGGCGCCCCCCGCCGCCGCTGCCCTTCGGCGGGCCGCGAGTGCGCTAGGGCCCCGACACTGTCCCCTCTCCCCGGCCTCGCGGCGCAGGCGGTGTGGAGTTACCCCGATTTTCACCCTGTTCATTAGGCAGAACACAGCACGGCGGAGCGCATACTAGCAGACACCGGGGCCAAAGCGCCGCCCCGGGGGAGGACCGATTTGGACTGGTTGAGCGTGATCTTGGGCGCGTTCATCGGGGTGGCCGGTGTGTTCGGCCTGACCTCGCTCGCGCTCTATCCGCTCATGCGGCGCTCGTTCCTGCTGTGGAATTTCGCTCGCACGATGTGCTTTGGCGGGATCGCCGCGGTGACGTTGCCGGTCGCGCTGGCGACGCGGCTTCCCTTCGGGTTCACCCCCTCCCATCTCGGCGATCTCGCCATTGCCCTGAGCACGTCCTGCTCGGGGCCGTTCCTCGCCAGCTATCTCGAGCCCGGGCTCTCCCTGGGCCGGTTGCGGCGCGCCATGCGCTGGGCCGCGCTGCCGGGGCTCCTCGCGGCCGGAACGACGCTCGCCGCGCCCGCGTGGAGGGGCGCCGACGCCGCCCACGATGTCCTGCTGCTGCTCGCCATAGCGCTCGTCAGCACGGGCCTGGCGATCGCCATCCGCCGCGGGAGCCGCGCGGCGCGCTATCAGGCGGTGGCCTGGGCGCCGCTGATAATGGTCGGACTGGCGGTGCTGGCTTATGAACTCGTCAGCGGCCGGGCGTTCGCGCTGTGGCCGCTGGCGGTCCTGCTGGCCGTGGTGTTCGACTTCGTGATCACCTCGCTGGGGCTCATCGACGGGTTTCTGATCATCAAGCGCGAGCGCGACGAGGCCCGGGCGGATGTCCGCGAGGCGCAGCGCCACAGCATGCTCGATCCGCTGACCGGCATCGCCAACCGGCGCGGGCTGGCGCAGAGGTTCGCCAACCCCCGGAGGGGCCGTCCGCGCGGGATCGCAGTGATCGACTGCGACCATTTCAAGCGCATCAACGACAACTTCGGCCACGACGTGGGCGACGAGGTGCTGATCGCCGTTGCCGAGGCCCTGAAGGGCGAGCATCTCTTCGTGGGCCGGCTCGGCGGCGAGGAATTCGTGGCGCTTGTCTACCGCGAGGACTGGGTCGCGCTGGCCGAGGCCGCGCGGCTGCGCATCGGGATGGGGGTGTGCCAGCGGACCCCGCAGATCGCCTTTCCCGTGACCGCGAGCGCCGGCCTTGCCCGTGTGCTGCCCGACGACACGCTCGAAACCGCGATCAAGCGCGCCGACCGCGCGCTCTATGCCGCCAAAGACGCCGGGCGCGACCGGTCGCTTCTGCTGCCCGAGCCGGGCCCCAAAGAGGCCTGGCTCGCCCATGTTCGCTAACCCGGCCAAATCCGCTTGGCGGCGGCAAGCGCGCTGCTAGATGATCCGGAAGGTCAGACGCCAAGCCGGGGAGAACCACCGATGCCGCTTTCGCTACACGCCGCCTTTGTCCCGAGCGCGCTCCAGATGCTGGGAACGTGCGGCCATCTGGTCGACAAGGCGGAAAGCTGGTGCCGCGAAACCGGTTGCGGCCAGGACGAGCTGATCGGCGGCCGCATCCACGAAGAGATGCTGCCCTTTTCCTACCAGGTGAAAAGCGTGGCGGTGCACACCGCCGGCGCGATCGAGGGGCTGCGCGCGGGCGTGTTCTCGCCCGATCTCAACCCGCCGCCGGCCGATTTCGCCGGTCTGCGCGCCGCGCTCGGCAAGGCCACGACGCAGCTTGAGGCGTTGAGCGAGGCGGAGCTGGAAGGTTTCATGGACCAGCCGATACGTTTCGAGTTCCGCGACTACCGGATGCCCTTCACCGCGCAGGATTTCCTGCTCAGCTTCAGCCAGCCCAACTTCTATTTCCATGCCGCCACCGCTTACGACATTCTGCGGATGAAAGGCGTCCCCGTCGGCAAGCGCGACTTCATGGGCAAGCTGCGGCTGGCGGCCGGCTGACCGCGCGCGGGCCAGGCCGCAGCCGAGCGCCGATCCCGCGTTGCAAGCGCGGGCGGGAGTGGTTAAGCCTCAAGCACTTGCGGGGAGGAAGGGGTGTTCCTGGCGGATCTGACGACGGGCGACTGGCTCGTTCTGGCGCGGCATGAGCTGCTGCTGTTCGCGGCGACCTTTTTCCTTATCGGCGCGCTCGACGAGATCGCGCTCGATCTCACCTATCTCTGGATGCGGCTGAGCGGGCGCGCGCGAACCGTCCGGATTGACGAGGCCGAGCTGCGCGCACGCCCGCTTGCCGGCCTTTGCGCGGTGTTCATTCCCGCCTGGCGCGAGCCTGGGGTCATCGCCGCCACCATCGGTCACGCGCTCGCTGTCTGGCCGCAGAGCGAACTGCGCGTCTATGTCGGGTGCTATCGCAACGATCCGGCCACGCTCGCAGCGGCCATCGCGGGATGCCGCGGCGATCCGCGCGTGCGGATCGTGATCCACGAGCGCGCCGGCCCGACCTGCAAGGCCGATTGCCTCAACCGCCTTTACCGCGCGCTCGAGAACGACGAGGCGCGCGCGGGGGCTCGGGCGCGGATGGTGGTGCTCCACGATGCCGAGGACATGGTCGATCCCGCGGCGCTTGCACTGCTCGACGCCGCGCTGGCGCATGCCGATTTCGTCCAGCTTCCTGTCATCGCGCTGCCGCAGGCCGGATCGCCGCTGGTGGCGGGTCACTACAGCGACGAGTTCGCCGAGAGCCACGCGAAGGCGATGGTTGTGCGCAGCGCGCTAAGGCAGGGGATTCCGGGCGCCGGCGTTGGCTGCGCGATTGCGCGCGAATGGCTGGGGCGGCTTTCCGCCGGGCAAGGGCGCACAGGCCCCTTCGCCGCCGGCTCCCTGACCGAGGATTACGAGCTCGGCCTCCAGATCGCCGCGCTCGGTGCGCGCGCGCAGTTTCTGCGGGCGCGGACCAGCGACGGGCGGCTGATCGCCACGCGGTCCTATTTTCCCTGCTCGATGCCCGCCGCGATCCGGCAGAAGACGCGCTGGCTTCACGGCATCGCGCTACAGGGATGGGACCGGCTCGGCTGGCGCGGCTCCCCGGTCGCGCTGTGGATGCAGCTGCGCGACCGGCGCGGGCCGCTGGCCGCGCTGCTCCTGGCGATCGCTTACGGTTTGCTCGCCGTCGGCGCGCTCGAATGGGGGCTCGTGCGCGCCGGGATCGGCAGGGGCGTGCCGGTCTCGCCCGCGATGGAGGCGCTGCTGGCGGCCAATGTCGCCGCGCTGCTCTGGCGCCTGGCGGCCCGCGCGCTGTTCACCGCGCGCGAGTTCGGACCGACCCAGGGGCTGCTCGCGATCCCGCGTGTGGTGGTTTCGAACACCGTCGCAATCGTTGCCGCGCGGCGGGCGCTGGTCGCCTATGTCCGCGCGCTGCGCGGCGCGCGCATCGCCTGGGACAAGACCGAACATACGGGCCACCCCGCGGCGCCGCTCGCGCCGCTTAGGGCGGGGGCAGGGTGAGCGCAGGCGCCCGCGACAACGCGAGGTCGCGCCGGGGGCGGCCGCTGTGGGCGCTGGGGGGCATTCTCCTGGGCTGGATCGGCCTGCGCGCCGCGCTGATCGACCTGCCGAGGACGGGGCTGCCTGCACCCCCGCCGCGCCTCACGGCGATTGCCAAGCTCGCACGGCCGCTGGCGCCCGCCGCTGCCGCCGTGCGGGCCGGTCCATCGATGGCGGGCCCGGCGATGGCGGGTCCTGCGTTTGCGAGCCCGTGGGTCGTGGCAGGACCATCGCCGCGCCCCGGTCTTGCAGCCATGTGGCCCGTTCCGCCCGACACCGCCTCGCGGGCGTCTCCCCCGCCGCCGCCGCCGCCGCTCGCCCGCCCGTTGCCCGAACCCGCGCCGCCGCGTGTGGTCGCCGGGCACAATCTGCTCTGGATGGCGGCGATGCGCGCGATCCCGCTTCCCACCGAGATCGCCGCTGCCTTCGCCTCCGCGCTGGCGCCGGCGGCGCTGCCCCCCGGCGACGCAAGCGGCGCGCGCCGCGCCCGGTTCAGCGCCGATGCCTGGCTGGCGTGGCGCGCGGGGGCGCGGGGGCTCGCTTCGGCGGGCGGCGCGACGCCGGTCTACGGCGGGAGTCAGGCAGGCGCCGTGCTGCGCTACGATCTCGCGGCCGCCTCGCGCCACCGCCCCGCGGCCTATCTTCGGGCGGTGCAGGCGGTTGCCGCGCGCGAGAGCGATCTGGCCGGTGGGCTCGCGCTGCGCCCGGTTCCGGCAGTGCCCGTGACCGTGCAGGCCGAAGCGCGGCTGACGCGGCGGGGCGACAAGACCGAACTCGTTCCGGCGGTTTTTCTCAGCGGCGGCCTTCACGAAGTCCGTCTCCCCGGCGGCCTTGCCGCGCGCGGATACGCGCAGGCGGGCTATGTCGGCGGGCGCCTGCCCACGGGGTTCGCCGATGGCAGCCTGATCGCCGAACGGCCGCTGTGGCGTGATCGCGGCAGCCTGCTGGCCGCGGGGGTGGGCGCGTGGGGCGGGGCGCAGCGCGGGGCCTCCCGGCTCGACCTCGGCCCGAGCGCGAGCCTGCGTTTCCGCCTCGGCGAAGGAACCGCGCGCGTCTCTGCCGACTACCGGGTGCGCGTCGCCGGCAATGCCGCGCCCGCCGCCGGCGCCGCGGTCACGATCTCAGCGGGGTTTTAAGCCAGCGCGCGCGCATTTCCCGGCTTTCGTGAGCGTGAGGCGCCGGGTGTCCGGCAGACCGCTCTCGTGCCTCCCTCCTGTCGGCAAGGACGGGCGCGGATCGCGCCGCGGTTCACTGCCCCCCGGTCAGACCCGCTGTCCCCCGCGGGCCTCCACCAAGTCCTGGCGGTTGGTCTCGAAATCGGTCGCGCCATGCCGCTCGCGGAGCTGGGTTTCGGGGCTGCCGAAGGTGCGGTTGACCATCCGGCCGCGCTTCACCGCGGGTCGCTCGCCGATCCGATCCACCCACCGCAGCAGGTGCGGGTACTCCTCGACGCCGAGGAATTCCTGCGCGCCATAGGCTTCCCTGGCAAGAGCGCCGTACCACGGCCAGATCGCCATGTCGGCGATCGTGTACTCGCCGCCCGCGACATATTCGCTGCTCGCGAGATGGGTGTCGAGGACATGGAGCTGGCGCTTGGTTTCCATCGCGTAACGATTGATCGCATATTCGATCTTGATCGGGGCGTAGGCGTAGAAATGGCCGAATCCGCCGCCGACGAAGGGCGCGGATCCCATCTGCCACATCAGCCAGTTGATCGTGGCGGCGCGGGCGTGAATCTCGGTGGGGAGAAAGGCGCCGAACTTTTCGGCGAGATAGAGCAGCATCGACCCCGATTCGAACAGGTTCACGGGCGGATCGAGCGAGCGATCGACCATCGCGGGGATTTTCGAATTGGGGTTCACCGCGACGAAGCCGCTGCCGAACTGGTCGCCGGCGGCGATGTTGATCAGCCAGGCATCGTATTCGGCGCCCGCATGGCCCGCGGCGAGAAGCTCCTCGAGGAGAATGGTGACCTTGACCCCGTTCGGCGTACCCAGCGAGTAGAGCTGGATAGGGTGCTCGCCGACCGGAAGCGCGCGCTCGTGGGTGGCGCCGCTGGTGGGGCGGTTGATCGCCGCGAAGGTCCCGCCGCTCGGCGCGTCGAAGGTCCACACCCTGGGCGGGACGTAGCCGGGCGGCTGGTTGAGCGCGGGGTCGGGGGCATCGGCCATTTTCGTTGGTTCCTTCGGGCCAGGCGTTATGCCGGCTCTGGGTCCTGACCCTAGGATTTTCCGCGCGCCGTGGGAAACGGGAACAGCAGGGCCGCGCCCCGTGCGGCGATGCGCCGGCGCTGCGCTCGAGCCGGCATGCTTCGCGGACCGGGCCGCCCCCGCCCGCCGGGGCGCGCCAACTTTACTTTCGCCCTTTCCGCTGACAGGGCACGCGCGCGGGATACGGGGCCGCGCGCCCTCGTTCCCGCAGATGACCATCCGACCGGCTTGGGGGACGCGAGCGCATGACCAGACGCGGCATCATTCTGGCCGGAGGATCGGGCACCCGGCTCGCGCCGATCACCGATGCGGTCTCCAAGCAATTGGTCCCGGTCTACGACAAGCCGATGATCTACTATCCGCTCTCGGTGCTGATGCTGGCCGGCATCCGCGAGGTGCTGGTGATCACCACTCCGCAGGATCAGGCCGCCTTCGCGCGCCTGCTCGGCGATGGATCGCAGTGGGGGATGGAAATCCACTATGCCGCGCAGCCCGAGCCGGGCGGCCTGGCGCAAGCCTATCTGATCGGCGCGGCCTTCGTGGGCGAGAGGCCGAGCGCGCTGGTGCTGGGCGACAACATCTTTTACGGCCACGGCTTCGGCGAGCTGCTCGCCAAGGCCGACGGGCGAAGCAGCGGCGCGACGGTGTTCGGCTATTACGTCTCCGATCCCAAAGCCTATGGCGTGGTTTCCTTCGACGGGGCGGGCCGGGCCGAAACGATCGAGGAGAAGCCCGCGCACCCCAAGTCGAACTACGCGGTGACGGGGCTCTATTTCTACGATGGCGAGGCGCCGCGGATCGCGGCCGGGCTCAAGCCGGGGGTCCGGGGCGAGCTCGAGATTACCGATCTCAACCGCGTCTACCTCGAAGCGGGCAAGCTCAACGTCGAGATCATGGGCCGCGGCTATGCCTGGCTCGACACCGGCACCCACGCCTCGCTGCTCGATGCCGGGCAATACGTCCGCATCACCGAAGAGCGTCAGGGGCTCAAGATCGCCTGCCCCGAGGAGATCGCCTGGCGGCTGGGCTTCATCGACGACGCCAAGCTCGAGGAGATCGCGCAGCGCCTCCGCAAGAGCGGCTATGGGCATTATCTCCTGCGCCTGCTCGAAGGGGGCGGGGCATTCCAGTAAAGGGTCCTGGCCGGTGAAGGTGACACGCTTCGCAATCGAGGGGCCGCTGGAAATCGCGCCGCGCGTGTTCGGCGATGCGCGCGGGTTCTTCCTCGAAAGCTGGAGCCGGCGCGCCTTCGCCGCGGTCGGAATCGACCACGATTTCGTTCAGGACAATCACAGCCGCTCGGGCCGCGGGGTGCTGCGCGGGCTGCATTTCCAGAACCCGATGCAGCAGGGCAAGCTGGTGCGCGTGACCAGCGGACGGGCGTGGGACGTGGCGGTCGATATCCGCCGCGACTCGCCCACCTACGGCCGCTGGGCGGCGGTCGAACTGTCGGCCGAACGGAACAATCTGTTCTGGGTGCCGCCCGGCTTCGCGCATGGCTTTCTGAGCCTCGCCGACGGGACGGATTTCCTTTACAAATGCACCGATTACTACACGCCCGAACATGAGCATGCGATCCGCTGGGACGATCCGGACCTGGCGATTGCCTGGCCGCTCGAGGGCATCGAGCCGCAGATTTCGGCAAGGGACCGCGCGGCCGGATCGTTCCGCGACAGCGAGGGTCTCGCGTGAAGGCCCTGGTGACGGGGGCGGGGGGGCAGCTGGGCCGCGCGCTGGTGGCGCTGGCGCCGGCAAGCGTAGAGCTCGTCGCGGCGCGATCGGCCGATCTCGACGTCGCGGACCGTGCCGCGGTGCTGGCCTTCGCCGCGCGCGAGCGGCCCGCGCTGATCCTCAACGCCGCGGCCTATACCGCGGTCGACCGGGCCGAGAGCGAGCAGGAGGCGGCGCGAGCGGTGAACGAGCGCGGCGTCGCCCATCTAGTCGCCGCCGCCGAGGCGGTGGGCGCGCGGGTGGCGCATGTCTCGACCGATTTCGTGTTCGACGGGGCGGCCGCGCGCGCCTACGCTCCCCATGCGCGCCCCGCGCCGCTCGGCGTCTACGGCGCGACCAAGCTCGCCGGCGAGCGGCAGTTGCGGCCTGGCGACCTGTGCGTTCGGACGGCCTGGGTCTATGCCGCAAGGGGCGCGAATTTCGTGCGGACGATGCTGCGGCTGATGGCCGAGCGCGAGGAAATCGGCGTCGTGGCGGACCAGATTGGTTCGCCGACCAGCGCCGAGGATCTCGCCGACGCGCTGTGGCGGCTGGCGTTGGGCGGGCAATCGGGATTGTTCCACTTCACCGGCAGCGGCGTGGCGAGCTGGTACGATTTCGCGGTCGCCATCCGCGACGAGAGCGTGGCGCTGGGGCTGCTGGCGCAAAGCGCCGCGCGAGTAAGGCCGATCGCCACCGTCGACTATCCCACCCCCGCGAAACGCCCGGCCTTTTCGGTGCTCGACACGCGGGCGACACGCGAGGCACTGGGCGGGCCCGCGCCGCATTGGCGGCATTCGCTGATCAAGGTTCTGGAGCAGATCAAAAGTCATGGCTGACATTCTCGTAACCGGCGGCGCCGGTTTCATCGGCAGCAATTTCGTGCGCTTCTGGTGCGAGCGCGGCAATGGGGGCGTGGTGGTGCTCGATGCGCTGACCTATGCCGGCAACCCCGCGAGCATCGCCGACGTCCGCGGCGCGGAACTGGTCGAGGGCGACATCTGCGACACCGATCTGGTGCGCAAGCTCCTGCGCGAGCGCGCGATTCGCACCATCGTCCACTTTGCCGCCGAGAGCCACGTCGACCGCTCGATCACCGGGCCCGACGCCTTCGTCCGGACCAATGTGGTCGGGACGCACAGCCTGCTGCGCGCGGCCAAGGCGGAATGGCTCGACGGGGGCGAGGACGGGCGGCCGCACCGCTTTCACCATGTCTCGACCGACGAGGTTTACGGCTCGCTCGGCCCCGACGATCCGCCCTTCGCCGAGACCACCGCCTACGCCCCCAATTCGCCCTATTCGGCGAGCAAGGCGGGCAGCGACCATCTGGTGCGCGCCTACCACCACACCTTCGGGCTCGACGCGGTGACGACCAACTGCTCGAACAATTACGGGCCCTACCAATTTCCCGAGAAGCTGATCCCGCTGTTCCTGATCAACGCGCTCGAGGGGCGCGCGCTGCCGATCTACGGCGACGGGATGAACGTGCGCGACTGGCTCTACGTCGCCGATCATTGCCGCGGCATCGCATTGGCGCTCGCGCACGGGCAGCCGGGCGAGGTCTACAACATCGGCGGGGGCGAGGAGCTGCCAAATCTGGTGGTGGTCGAGGCGATCTGCGCCGCGGTCGACCGCGCTTTTGCCGCCGATCCCGGTCTCGCCGACCGCTATCCCGATGCCCCCGCCGCCAGGGGTGAGCCGACAGCGGTGCTCAAGAGTTTCGTCGAAGACCGCAAGGGCCACGACCGCCGCTACGCCATCGACGAGCGCAAGGCGCGCGGCGAGCTCGGTTACGCCCCGCACGTCGATTTCGCCGGGGGGCTCGATCGCACGATCGCGTGGTACCTCGCCAACGAAGGGTGGTGGCGGCCGCTGCTCGACCGGTAGGCCCGGTCCGATCCCGCGGGTGCCGGAGCCGCGGTGTGCGATAAGGAGATATTTGTCAGGGACGAGAACCGGACGCGGACAAAAAGAGAACAAAAGGGGTTGACAAAGGGAACCCTTTCGGTTATCTCCTGGCGAATCGAGATGCGCGCATGGTGCGTGCACGCCAACGGAGCCTCACCAAATGCCCGATGCCTTCTCCCGCCAGGCCGACAGCGCCGCATCCCCCTCCGCGCACCCGCTGAGCGTGGTCCCTTCGGACACCATCCCGCTGCCCGTCACGCCCAAGGCGCTCTACATCGGCACCGGAGGAACGCTGGTCCTGCGCACCGCCAGCGGCACCGGCGACATCACGTTCAAGAATCTCGCCAGCGGCCAGATCCTCCCGGTTCGCGCGCAGTACGTCCGCGCCGCGGGTACCACCGCCGCCGATATCGTGGCGCTCGGGTGATGTTCGCCATCGGCCTTGAGCTCAACAGCATGGCCCTGCGCGCGCAGGCCGCCACCGGCGGCGGGATGGTCGCGCCCATTTCCGCGGTGGCCGCCGATGGGTGGCAGGCGACGATGGTGACGCCGACCGAGCTCGCCTTCGCGCCCGTCGCGGTCTCGCGGCAGGGGTTTGATGCGACCGGCGCGGGGACGACGCTGGCCGAGACGCTCTACACCGGCAAGCGGGTGCGCCAGCCCTACCCCAACCAGGCCACCCTCACTGCCTCGGCCGTGGCGCTGACCGATTACCTGTTTGCCACCGACACGATCGCGGGCGTCACCAATTCCAGCGCGCTCGTCAGCCCCAAGCCGATTGCGGCCTGGATCATGCCCGACGCGCTGCTGGTCCAGACGCAGGTCCACTGGGAGATCGCCGCGTTCCATTACAACGCCCGCGACGGCAGGCAGGTGGCGGCGGTGCGGGTGCGCGCCAACAACGGCACTGTCGCCACCGCGTGGCAGGTGGTCAGCGCGGCCACCATCTCCAGCTTCGTCGAGGACGCCAACCCGGTGCCCTGCCATCAGGGCGACCTCGATGTCTCCGCGCTGGCCGACGGGCCGTTCTGGCTCGAAGCCGAGGTGTTCCCGCATGTCGGGGGCGCGGCCTCGGTGATGAAGTCGGAAGACAATTACGCCGCCGCCGGGGCCTTCCGCCATTTCACCCGGCGCTGGTTCCGCAAAGGTGCGGTCCCGGCATATTGCTATGTCGCGAGCACCGGGAACGACACCACCGGCGCCGCCAATGCCGATGCCGCCACCGCCGCGACCACGCCGTGCCTGACCGTGGCGGGGGCGCTGAAGAAGCTCCACGACCTGCGCGGGGCGGGCTCCAACGGCACGCTCGACGGCTGCCGCATCCGCGTGGTCGACAGCGTGGCGGCGGGGACCGTAACCTTCACCGGCAGCTACAAGCAGGACGTGGCGGCGGTGGTGATCGAGCGGGCCCCGGGCACGAGCCGCGCCGCGGCCGTGGTCAGCCAGTCGGTCGCCTTCAATCCCGACTTCGACAGCCACAGCTACGTGGTCAACGGCGCGGCGGGCATCGAGGGGCGGCTGCTGGTCACCGACTGCACCTGGCGGATGACCGCAGCCGTCACCTTCGGCGGCTCGGTCAGCCCGCTGGCGCTGCTCCACGTCACGTTCTGGAACGCGGCACTCGATCAGAACAGCCAGAACACCAACCTGCGCGCGAACGCGCATCTGTCGTTCTTCGGAACCCCGGTCACGGGCATCGCCGCCACCAGCCATGCACTGGCGAGCAGCCCGACGCTGGAGCTGCGCATCATGCGCGGCGTCACCGCCGATCTTGCGCTCCAGGCGCTGGCGGGGGGGTGCACGATCGGCTCCACGCTCTCGCGCACCAACCTGCATATCTTCATCGACACCGCGGCGGGGTTCTCGCTGTTCGCCTTCAACCGCTATCTCTCGCCCAACGGAGCGAACTCGGCGATCACCATCGAGGACATGGCCAACGGCGCCACCGCGAGCACGCTGGCCCCGATCGCGGTGGTGCAGAACCTGGTCGAATGGACCAGCGCCACCGGCAGCCCCGCGCTGCGCATCGCCGGCGACGGCGACGAGGGCAACATCGTCCATGCGGTGATCCACCACAACAGCTGCGCGGGCGACGGGCTCTATGGCCGCTGGAACCTGTTCTACGACGAGGACGCGACGGTGGCGCGCGATCACCGGCTGATTTCCTTTATCGGCAATCTGGGCACTCAGCTCAACACCAAGGGCGATTTGTTCATGGCCGACGGCGCGCGCCTGGGCCAGTTCGCGTTCACCCACGGGGTGGGCTGCGAAGGGACCTACACCATCAGCCCCACCGGCGGCGGAACCCCGTTCGAGCAGACCTGGCCCGGGCGCTACAGCCTGATCGCCAATGGCAACCCGCTGTTCACCGACAACCGCGCGACCACGGCGGGGCCGGTGGCGGGCGCCGGTGGCGGCACCTACACGCTGCAGGCGGGAAGCCCGGCGCGCGGACTGGTGGCGCGGCGGGTGCTGAGCCACGATTTGGCAGGAACCGCGCGGCCCAATGGCGCGCAACACGCAGGAGCTTACGCATGAGAGGATTTTTCACCCTTCTCGCCACGCTGGCGCTGGCCGCTCCGGCCGCCAGTCCGCTTCGGGCCGCGACATTGCGCGCCTACCCCGCCACGCTCAAGGCGGTGCTGGCCAGCGCGCAGCCGGGCGATACCATCGTGCTGGCGAAGGACCAGCTCTATGGCGATGTGGTGGTGCCGGTGAAGGACCACGCGGTGCCGGTCGAGATCGAGGCGGCGGGCGCGACCCTGCGCAGCCTGACCTTCCGCCGCACCTCGGGCTGGCGCTGGCTGGGCGGCATCATCGACAGCCCGCCGCTCGATCCGCCGTTCGGCGCCAGGACCGTGTGGCGCAATGTCACCATCGAAGCCTCGAACCGGATCGAGCTTGCCGGCGCGGTGCTGACCGGCGGCGAGACCGGGGTGCTGGTGACGCGCGGCTCAAGCGACGTGATGCTGCGCGGGAACATCGCCACCGGTCTGCGCAGCGACGGGTTCAACATCGCCACCGCCACCCGCATCAGCCTGATCGGCAACACCTGCCGCGACTTCCGCCCGATCCTCGCGATCTACGCCTCGGCGGGCAGGCTGGTGAAGGACGGCACCCACCCCGACTGCATCCAGTTGTGGAGCGAGAAGGGCCAGCCCCCGACCAGCGACCTCACCATCATCGGCAACCGCATTTATGGCGCCATGGGCGGGATCACCCATTTCTACAAACCCGAGCTTGGGCGCGACAAGGTGTACCGGGTGCGCGCCTGGAACAACGACATCGAGATTTCGCAGTTCTGGGGCATGGCGCTGACCGATACGCCGGGGAGCGACATCCGCTTCAACCGGGTGGCGACGATCCCGGGCGCGGTCGATCCGGCGCGGACATGGGTGAAGATCAAGGTCTACTTCGCCAGCGACCCCGACGCGGTGCGGTGCGGGAACACCTTCGAGGGCGTGGCGGAGGCGGGGTGTCCGTCCGATCCCTAGACCGCACCATCGCATCTAATGGGCCCATTCACATGGCTGACATCGTTCCCGGCTAGCTGACGGCGACCCTTTCGGGGTTCCTTCAGGAGATAAAGCTTGCGTTTCGCATCCCTTGCCGGGGCCGTGCTGGTCGCCGCGGTCTCGTCCGCCCATGCGCAGTCCTCCACCCGCGCGGCCGATCCCACGAGCCTGTCCCTGGCGCTGGCCCGGGCCGCGCCGGGCGACACCGTCAGGCTGGCTGCCGGGTATTACGAGGATATCGTGCTGCCGGTGCGTGATCACCGGCCTGCGGTGGTGATCGACGCCAGCGCGGCCACCGTGCGATCGCTCACCATCCGCGGCACCGCCGGGTGGGCCTGGCGCGGCGGGCGCATTGTCTCCCCCCTGCCGCCCAAGGTGTGGCGCAACGTGTTGATCGACAACGCGCGCCGGATCGAGGTCTCGGGGACTGTCCTGACCGGCGGGCACACCGGCGTGGTGGTCACGCGCGGCAGCGAGGATATCGTGCTGCGCGCAAACCGCGCGACCGGGCTCCAGTCGGACGGTTTCAACATCGCCACCGCGCGGCGCGTCTCGCTGATCGATAACCAGTGCACCGATTTCCGCCCGATACCTGCGATATTCAATGCCAAGGGCAAGATGCTCAAGGACGGCACCCATCCCGATTGCATCATGATGTGGAGCGAGAAAGGCCAAACGCCGACCAGCGACCTGACGATCACCGGCAACCGGATGAGCGGCAAGATGCAGGGGATCACGCATTTCTGGCACCCGTCGCTCGGACGAGGACCGGTCCGCAACGTGAAGGTCCTGAACAACATCGTCGATGTGTCCTGGTGGCATGGCATCAACATGGACAACACCATCGGCCTGACCGTGCGCGGCAACCGGGTCAGCAGCATTGCCGGCGCGCGCTCTCCCGCCTTCCCGTTCAGTCCGATCCGGACCTGGCTGAAGTTCGAAGGGACCGGGATCGTGGCCTGTGGCAACAGCGTGGAGGATTTTCCCACCGGCCCCGGCACCAAACCCTGTTGACGGGCGCGCGCTGGCCCGGCTGGGGTGGCCGGGCGGGGGGCGCGGGCGCAACGCGGGCGCAACGCGGGCAGTGGCGCAACTTCGCGGCCGATGCGCGCCCGGTCGGTTTATGTTCACTCTTTGCTGCTAAGCCGTTAGGCAGATTTGCACACCAAGCCAGTCGAAGCCTATCGTGGAACAGCGTATCCGCACCCCACTTCCCACTCCGCTGACCGGGTCCGCCCCGGCGCGGTCGCCCGGATCGCGCGACCAGCATTCGCGTCAGGCGGCGCGTCTGGCGATGTATTGCCGCCTGGCCGCGGGCGACGGGCTGGCCGTCGTGATCGGATTTTCGCTCGGGCGGCTGGTGCGCACCGACGACTGGATGACGCCCCATGGCGTCAACCTCATGGTGGTCATCGCGGTGCTTTACGCGGCCATGGGCGTGATCACCCGGGCCTTCGCGCTCGAAGTGCTCGACGACTACGTCGAGAGCGCGCGCCGCGCGCTGATCGCTCTGGTGCAGGCGTTCATGATCCTGTTCGCGCTGCTGTTCGCCTTCCAGCTGGGGCAGGAAATTTCGCGAGTCGCGCTGTTCATGGCGCTCGGGGCCACGCTGATCCCCATGCTGGCGTTCCGCTATGCCGCCTATGTGTGGATCAGGCGCACGCTGCGCAGCCGCCTGTTCGACGAGCTGCTGATCGTGGACGGCTTCGATGCGCCAGCCACTCCCGGCGCGGTCAGGATCGATGCGGCGCTCAATGGCCTGTCGCCGGACCTCGACAATCCCGCGATGCTCGAGCGGATCGCGCTCGTCACCCTGTTTTACGACCGGGTCGTGGTCGCCTGCACCGCCGAGCGGCAGAACGCCTGGGCAGTCATGCTCAAATCGATCGGCACCACGGGCGAAATCCTGCTCGACGACACCAACGAGATGGGGGCGATCGGCGTGGGGCAGTTCGGCGGCGCGCGGACCATGATCGTCTCGCGCGGCTCGCTCAGCATGTCGGACCGCGCCAAGAAGCGCATGTTCGACCTCGCCGTCGCCATCCCGGCGCTGGTCTTCCTGGCGCCCCTGCTGATCATCGTGGCGATCCTCATCCGGCTCGATTCACCCGGCCCGGCGCTGTTCCGGCAACCGCGCGTGGGCCGCAACAACGTCGCCTTCTCGATCTACAAGTTCCGCAGCATGCGGGTCGATCAGGCCGATCAGGCGGGCGCGCGCTCGACCGCGCGCGACGACGAGCGCGTTTCGCGTTTCGGCCGCTTCATCCGCCGCACCAGCATCGACGATGCTGCCGCAGCTTTTCAACGTGATCAAGGGGGACATGAGCATCGTCGGCCCGCGTCCGCACGCGCTCGGCTCGACCGCGGGCGAAAAGCTGTTCTGGCAGATCTCGCACCATTACTGGGAACGCCACGCGCTCAAGCCCGGAATCACCGGGCTGGCGCAAGTGCGCGGCTTTCGCGGCGCGACCGAGCAGGCCGACGACCTCGTCAACCGGCTCCAGGCCGATCTGGAGTATCTCCAGGATTGGCGGCTGTGGCGCGATATCGCGATCATCCTCGCCACGTTGCGCGTGCTGGTCCACCCCAACGCCTATTGACCGCAACCCGGCAGCCGAGCCGATCGCAGCGCGGCCCGGCGCACGGGCGAGCTCCGCCGTTAACGATTGACAGGCCACCGTGCCGCAATCTTACACTGCAAAAAAGAGACTTACGGGAGCCCGGTTCATGGCCTATAGACCTCCCGCTTGCGGACGGCCCGGGCTCTCATCAAAGGATGCGTGAAGTAATGATAAACAAGAAGAGTCTCGTTCTCTTGCCGCTCACTCTGGTGCTCGCGGCCTGTGGCTCCAACAGCGCGCCGAAGGGGCAGGTGCTGGCGACCGTCGACGGCGAGGAAATTACCGCCACCGACCTGCGGCTGGAACTCGGCGGCGCCTCCGCGCCCACGCCCGACCAGCAGAAGGCGCTCGAAAAGATGGCGCTGCAGAACATCGTGAACCGCACGCTTCTGGCCAAGGCAGCCGCCGCCGAAGGGCTCGACAAGGGCCCGGAATTCGCGGTCGCCGAGCGCCGGGCCAAGCAGGCGGTGCTGATCGAGCTCCTCAACGCCAAGACGCGCAAGGGCGTGCCCGCTCCCTCGGCCGAGGAAGTGCGTACCTTCGTCACCAACAACCCGGTGATGTTCGCCGATCGCCGCACCTTCGTGGTCGATCAGATCGTGGTCCCGCAGGTCGATCAGCAGCTCGCCAAAGCGCTCCAGCCGGTCACCAGTCTCGAGCAGGCGCGCGCCGTCCTCGCACAACGCAAGATCCGTTCGAGCACCACCACCGGGGTGATCGATGCGCTCACCATCCCGCCCGAGGCCGCCAGGCAGATCGCCGACCTGCCCCCGGGCGAAGTGTTCATCATCCCCAGCCAGGGCGGCCTGAGAATCAACCAGGTCCGGTCGGTGCAGGTCAACCCGATTCCCGACGATCAGGCGCAGGCCATCGCCCGCGAGATGCTGATGCGCCAGCGGATCGAAGGGCAGTTGCGCAATCGGGCCGAAACCGTGATCAAGGCGGGCGCCGCCAAGGTCAAATACAACCCCGAATTCGCTCCGCCGGCAACACCGGCCGGCCCGGGCGCGGCTCCAGGCGCAAATCCGGGCGCAGCCCCTGCAACCGGCGCCCCCGCGAAGGCCGGATGATGACCGGGACGGGGAAAGCCGGATCACGGGCGGCCGCAACCGCTCGCGCCCGACGGCGCGGCGCTTTGGCGCTGTTGCTGTCGGGCGTGGCGTTCCCGGCCGCGGCCCAATCCACGGCTTCGGCCGCGCCCACCTCCGCGCCGCGCGGAGTTGGCGGCGCGGCCTCTCCCAGCCGCGACAACATCACCTTCAGCATCGTCTCGCGCTACGACAGCAATGTCGCGCGGATCGGCGACGGCCTGACCCCCATCGTGACCCGGGCGCAGGGAGATGACATCCGGATCACGCCCTCGGTCACGCTCGACGTGGCGCGCAATCTCGGCCGCCACCAGATCGGGCTTCAGTCCAGCCTGGGCTACGATTTCTATACCCGCAACCCGTCGCTCGACAGCGAGCGGATACTGGTCAATCCCTTCGTCTACCTCGATCTGCCGGTGTGCGATCTGTACCTTTCGGGCACGGCGCGGCGGCGGCGGACCAGTCTCGGGGACATCGTCTTCCTCACCCAGCCCAACCTCGATGCGGCGCTCGACAACAAGGAAACCTATCGCCGCGCCAGCGCCCAGGTGACGTGCGGGAATACCTATGGCCTGCGGCCCGGCATCACGGTCGAATACGCCGACGGGCGCAACAGCAGCAGCCTGCGCCGCATCGCCGATTTCAGCACCACCCGCATCCAGCCGACGCTGTCCTATGCGGGGCCGGCGCTGGGCGAGATCAGCCTTTTCGCCACGCGCACCGAAACCGATCTGCCCAACCAGCGCAGCGCGACCGGCGGAGACGCCGGCTACATCCTTCGCGGGGCCGGGCTCGGCTATCGCCGGGCAATCGGCAGCCGACTGACTTTCGACGGTTCGGTGTCGTGGGTCGAACTGACGCCTCGTTCGGGCACGCTGGGTTCGCGCTCGGGCCTCAACGGCTCCGCCAACCTGTCGCTGGTCGCCGGGCCGCGTCTTCAGCTGGTGGCCTTCGCCAACCGCGCCTTCAACTCCAGCCTGACCAGCAGCGCCCGATACGAGCTGGGCGAAAGCTACGGGCTGACCGCCAATTACGCCGCCAGCGATCGGCTGCGGCTGCGCGCAGGCGGACAGGTCTCGCCGCGCCGGTATTTCTTCGATCCGGTGCCCACAGGTCCGTTCATTTCCCAGCAAACGCACAGCGATATTTTCGCCGGCGCCTCCGTTTCACTGAATCGCCGCATGAGCCTGACGTTCGACACCGGCTATCAGAAGCGGACCGCCAACGTGCCTGACTTCAACTACGAAAATTACTACGCGGCGGTTGGTTTCACTTTCCGTCTATAAGGGTTCAGAGACTCCACCATGCCTATCGCCCGTCCATTCGCCAGGTTCCTGATCGCGGTGCTCGCGCTCGCCTTGTCCGCGCCGGCATTTGCCCAGGCCGGGCCGCCGGCGGTGCAACCCGCCACGCCCGCCGCCGTCGCGCCAGCGCTGGCGGGTTCGCCGGGTTATGTCGTGGGCAAGGGCGACGTGCTCGATGTCACGTTGATCGGCCCCGACGAGTATCGGGCGCGGGTGACTGTCCAGACCGACGGCACCATTCAGCTTCCCTTTATCGGAACCGTGCCCGCGGAAGGGCGGTCGCTGCTCCAGCTCGGACGCGAGATCGCCACCAAGCTGGATGCCGGGGGCTTTTACGTCAAGCCGGCCATCCAGGTCACCGTCGCGCAGATTTCCAGCAGCTACGTCACCGTCCTGGGCGCGGTCGGCAACCCTGGGCTGGTGCCGATCGATCGCGAATATCGGGTTTCGGAGATCATGGCCCGCGTCGGCGGCATCCGTCCCGGCGGGGCCGAGACGTTCTTCCTGCGCCGCGACGGGGGCGAGGAGATTGCGCTGACCATGGCGGTGATCGGGCGCGGCGGCGACGACGCCGATCCGTTGGTGCGCCCTGGCGACAAGCTGTTCGTGCCCGATGCGCCCACCTTCTACATCTATGGCCAGGTCAATTCTCCCGGAACCTTCCCGATCGTGGGCAAGATGACGCTGCGCATGGCGCTGGCGCGCGGCGGGGGCCTCACCAGCCTGGGCTCCGACCGGCGCATCTCCGTGGTGCGGGGCGGCGAGGAACTGAAGAAGATCGATCTTTCGCAACTGGTGCAGCCCGACGACGTCATTGTCGTGGGTGAACGCTTCTTTTAGACCTCTCGCTCCATAGCCGGATCACACCATGAGCATCTCGCACTTCTTTCGCATCCTGTGGGTGAAGCGGTCGTTGATCGTGTTGACGACCATCGCCTCGGTGCTGGGAGGTTTGCTGGTGCTGGCACTGGTTCCGCCGCGCTACACCGCCAGCTCGCGCGTGGTGCTCGACATCGTGAAGCCCGATCCCGTGACCGGCGAGATCATGTCCTCGCAGTTCGCGCGCGCCTTCGTTTCCACCCAGATCGAGATCATCAAGGACTATCGCGTGGCCGGACGCGTGGTCGACCTGTTCCAGTGGACCGCTTCGCCCCAGCTCGCCGCCGCCTATCAGGCCAGCGGCGAGACCGACAAGAAGGATTTCCGCCGCTGGCTGGCCGACACCGTGATCGACGGGACCGAGGTGCGCCTGATCGAGGGGAGCAATATCCTCGAGATCGAATATACCAGCGACAATCCCGACACCGCGGCGCGGGTGGCGGACGGAATCCGCCAGGCATTCCTCGACGAAACGCGCGAGCAGCGCCAGCTTACCGCCGGCGGCAATGCCAAATGGTTCGCCGACCAGACCCGCAAGCTGCGGGCCCAGCTCGCGCAGGCCGAAGGCCGGCTGACTGCTTTCGAGAAGGCCAACAACATCGTCATTTCACCCGATGGCCAGGACGCGGAAAGCGCGCGCCTGCAAGCGATGTCTACGGTCGCCGACGCGCCCTCGATGCCGACGATCGCGGCACCCTCGGTGCCGGTCATCAGCCCCTCGCAGGGCCAGCTCGCGCAGCTCGACGCCACCATTGCGACGATGACCGCCACCATGGGACCCAACAATCCGCGCCTGGTGGCGATCCGGCAGCAGCGGGCGGCGCTGGCCGCCACCGTCGCGCAGGAGCTCGCCGCCGCGCGGGCAGCCTCGCGGCCAGTCACGACCGGCGGAGGCCCCAGCGCAGGCCAATTGTTCTCGCAGCAGCAGCAGCGCGTGCTGGCTCAGCGCGGCAAGACCGACGAGGCGCGTCAGCTCGCGGTGGATGTGGCGGTTCTGCGCGAACAGGTTGCCAACACCGCCAAGCGCGCGGCCGAATTGCAGCAGGAAGCCGATTCGAGCGAGACCGGGCTGTCGTTCCTGGGCAACGCCACCGCGCCGTCAAGCCCGACCTTTCCCAAGGTTCCGCTGGTGATGATGGCCGCGGTCGCCCTCGGCCTCGGGCTGGGCGTGGGGCTCGCGTTGCTGGTCGAAATGCTCAAGCGCAAGGTGCGCGGGCCAAGCGATCTCGACTTCGACGGCGTTCCCCTCCTGGGAATCGCGCATCTTGAACGCCCCGCGCCCGGGCGGCTGACGCGGATCCGGGGCCTGCTGCCCGCCGCAGGTGCGGGCTCCGCCACCTGATGGCCAATATTCTGGAAGGGCAAATCGCGGTGGAACGGCAGTCAGAAACCCCTGGCGGGAGCGTGCAGGACATGCCTCGCGACGACATCCCGGAAAGGGCCGATCCCGCGCCTTGCGAAGGTGACGGCGAAACGCCCTATATCGATGCCGATGGCGCGGCGGTGGGGGAAGGCGAGGCGCAGTCCGCCTATCTGTTTTCGCGCCAGCTGACCGTTCTCAGCGATCCCACGGGGGTGCACAGCTCCGCGGTCGGCGGGTTGCGCAACTATCTCAACCAGCAGCATGTGCGCGCCGGCCGCCGCTCGCTGGCGGTGTGTTCGGTCGGCAGCGATGTCGACCGCACGCTGATTGCCGCCAATCTGGCGGTGACGATGGCACAGGCGGGCGCCTCGACGGTGCTCGTCGACGCCAATTTCCGCGATTCGGAGCTCAACCGGTTCTTCATCGCTCCCGAGCACCAGCCCGGGCTGCGCGCCTATCTGGATGGCACGGTGGACGATCCCGCAGCCATCGTCCGCAGCGAGGTGATCCCCAACCTGTCGCTCGTCCATGCCGGTCCGGCACCGAGCGACCCTCAGGGCCTGCTGGCCAGCCAGCGGTTCGAGCAGCTGATGAACGGGCTGATGCGCAATTTCGATTTCACGATCGTCGATTGTCCGGCCGCCAACGGCAGTTCCGATGTGCGCCGCATCGCTTCGGTCCTGCGCTATGCGCTGATCGTGGTGAAACGCGACCTCACCTATGTCGACGACGTGAAGCGGCTGATCGAGGACCTGACCGCCGATCGGGTCAGCGTAGTTGGTTCGTTCCTCAATGTCGGCTGACGCAGGCGTCCTTGCCGTGACCAAGCCCGGGGCGGGAGCATCGCTGTCGGGGTTCTTCACGCGTCACTGGGCATTGGTGATCGCCTTCGCGCTGATCGCGGTGCCGACTCTGATTCGCCTGGCCGAGCAGGTATGGCCGCTCGAAATCGGCGCGCATGGCCCGATCGTGCTGGCGACCGGCGCCTGGCTCCTCTTCCATGTTCGCGGCGAACTGCTTGCCAATGCCAGCCGACCGCCGATGGCGCTGGTTGCGGCGCTTTTCGCCGTCGCTTTCTCGATCTATGTCTTCGGCCGCGCCTATGACCTCCTCGCGCTCGAGGCGGGAGGGCTCTACCTGTTCTTCATTGCCAGCGCGGTGTTGCTGCTGGGATTGCGTCCGCTGCGCAAGGACATGTTCCCCTTCATCTACCCTGCCTTCCTGATCCCGCCACCGGGCTGGGTGCTGGACCAGCTGACCTTTCCGCTCCAGCGCTTCGTATCCTGGGTGTCCACCGAGGGGCTCGCTCAGCTCGGCTATCCCATCGCGCGCGAGGGCGTGATCATTTTCATCGCGCAATACCAGCTGCTGGTGGAGGATGCCTGTTCGGGCATGAATTCGCTGATCGGGCTTTCGGCGGTCATGCTGTTCTACATCTACATCATCCATCGCGCCTCGCTCCTCTACGCGGGGACGCTGGCCCTGGCGATCCTCCCGATTGCCATTTTTGCCAATGTGGTGCGCGTGATCGCCTTGATCCTGCTGACCTATTACTTTGGAGACGAGGTGGCGCAGGGCTTCATGCACGTGACCACCGGGGTGGTCCTGTTCGCTTTCGCGCTGGCGCTGACGATCCTGCTCGACAGTGCGCTGCGTCGAGTCCTCGCGCGACGCCGCGCCGGGCCGGAGACCGCGCATGGTTGACCGGCGCGAGATGGTGATCGGCATGCTCAGCGCGGGGGCGTTCGGAACCGCCGAGTACCTGCGCCCGCGCCGCCGCATCCGACTGTTCCCGGAAGGCAAGCTCGAGGACATCGTGCCGCGGCAGTTCGGCCGCTGGACGGAAATGCCGGGCGGCAACGTTGTCGTTCCGGTAACGCCGAACTCGCTGGCGGACAGGCTCTATTCGGCGACGATTGCGAGAATTTACGTTTCGCGGGAAGCCGAGCCGCGTCCGGTCATGCTGCTGATCGCTTATGGCGGGGAGCAGAGCGACATGCTCCAGCTGCATCGGCCCGAGACCTGTTATCCGGCGGTGGGCATGGCGATTACGGCGCGCGAGCTGGGTTCGCTTCCGCTGCCAGGAGGCGAGCAGCTTCCCGCGACGCGGCTCAACGCGGGCGCCGCTGGCCGCAGCGAAAGCATCATCTATTGGACCAGACTGGGCGAGGAATTTCCGCGCAGCGCCGCCGAACAGCGCAAGGACCGGCTCAAGACGGCGCGGCAGGGCATCATCGGCGATGGCATTCTGGTGCGCGCCTCGACGATCGAAAGCAGCGCCCCCCAACAGGACTTCGCCTTTCTCGAGCGTTTCCTGGGCGACCTGGTCAAGGCCCTGCCCAAAAGGGCCTTGCCGGGCTTTATCGGCACTCGCCGCGCAGCCACTATCGCCTGAGCCCCCGGGCCCCCCGCCCGCCGGCGTCCCCCTGCCTTCCTAGCCTTGGCGGGTGGCGCCTGGCGGGCGCTGTGACCCTGGCCGCGGATCCTCGATCGCCAGCCGGATCCCTTCGCCAACCCGCCACCAGCGAATGCGCCACAGCGCGCCGATTGCGCGCAGCTTCTCGGCAGGAGTGAAACCGGCGCGCAGCAGCACTCTGGGGGAATGGAACAGCGGGCTCGCCGCCACCGCGAGCTGCCGCGCCAGCCAGCCCGCGCGCCCGCGGCCCTCCTTTCGCCGGGTCAGATAGGCCTCGCGCGTCATGCGTTTCCACTTGGCGCGCAGGGCCGGCCAGTCGGCTCGGGTCGGATGGCTGACCACTGCCGTGTGGCAGTAACGCAGACGAAATCCCATGGCGACCGCGCGGCGTGACCATTCGACATCCTCGGAAAGCTCCGCCGCGAACTCTCCCACCGCGGCGAAGGTCGCCTTGCTGCAGAACAGGTTTCCTGCCCCGGTAAATCCCTTGCGTTCGATATAGCTCTTGAAATCGAAAGCGAAAATCTGCTCGAAAAGGTCCGCACCGGTCGGCCGCGCGGCGTCGGAGAAGACCTTGACGCGCCCCCCGACCAGGTCCGCGCCCAGCGCCGGATCGTCGAGCGCCGCCAGGCCCTGCGCCAGCCAGTCGGGGTCTGCGATACAGTCGCTGTCGATGAATGCGAGGCGGCTCCCGCGCGCGGCGGCAACCGCGCGGTTCCGAGCCGGACCGGCACCCTTGGCCGGCTCCACCACCAGCCGCGCCCGCCCGGCGATTGCCGCTTCGACTTGCGCTGCCGGGAGCGAGGCATTGTCGCAGACCACGATCTCGGTCCGGGCGGCGGGATAGGTCTGGCGCATCAGTGCGTCGAGCCCGCGGTCGAGCGCGGGCAGATCGTCGTAGTGCGGTATGATGACGCTGACGTCGGGTCCGCCGCCCGCCACCGGGGGTTGAGTCATGGGCAACCCTTCAGCCAATCGCCGCGCCAGCCACGATCATTCGGTCGACAGCGCGCTCAGCCACAGCAGCACCGAGGCGCCGTCGTCGACGAAATGCCAGCGCTCGATCGGGTCGTTCTCGATCGGCTCGACCATGCGGATCGGCGTGGGCTCGCGGAGCGATTCGGCGACGGCCGCCGCAGGAATGGTGCCCCCATGCCGCAGCGCGGCATAGGCCAGCTTTCCGTATTCGATCAGATTGCCGTCGTTGACGGCGCGTTCGACCGCGTGGAGCGTGCGCGCCGAGAGCCGCGCGGAGATGTCGCTGCGCGCCCTGGCGATGGCGGTCCGGACATGGGCCTTCTCGATGGTCGTCTGCTCGGCATCGGTGGCGATGAAGCTGGCGTATTGCGAAATCAAACCGACCAGATAGGGATGGCCGAGCGAGGCGAGCATGATCAGATCGGCCGCGGCGGGCGCGAAGGTCAATCCGGTGGTCTCCTCCGCCTTGCGCAGCATGGTCATGACCTCCTCGTCGGTCATGTTGGGCACCACCACGCCCAGCACATTGCGGCGGATCGAGGGGATCTGCGCAATCAGCTCGGACAGGTCGGTCGCAACCCCCGCGATAACCAGCTGCGCCGGGGCGTTGCTGTCGGAGAGCGTCTTGATCAGCTCGGCCACGGTGCGTCGGAAGTCCTCGGACCCGATTCGGTCGAATTCATCGAGCATGATGAGCAAGCGGGTATCGGAAAGACGGCCGAGGGCATCGCTGAGCGTCGGCACATCGACATGATCCTGCGGCAGGATATCGGAGAGATGCAGGCCTTTCTCGATCTCGGGAGAGCCGGGTTCGAAGTCTGCGTGGTAGAGCAGCGGGACGCCCTGCGCGACTCGGCGGGCCATATCCTCGAAAGACAGGCCCTCGCTGCACGATATGTAGCAGACGAGATAGCCCGCATCCGCGGCCTGCTTGCTGAGTACACGCAGGATCGAGGTCTTGCCGATACCGCGGTCGCCATAGAGCACGAAGTGGAGCCGCTGATCCTCGATGGCAGTGATGAGGTCGCGCATCAAATCGTGTCGCCCCGCGAACCGCGCGCGGCTGGAGACGGGCTGAGACGGAGTGAATGCTTCGCGGATCAGCGCGCGCGCGTCGGCCGCCTTGGCGGAGCGTCCTGCGCGCATCACGAAGCTGCCGGCGCGGTCCCGAAAACCCGGGAGCGACGGGAGCGCCGTGGGCGAGGGGGCGGAGCCGGGCCCGGCCATCACGCCCTCACCGTCCTCGAAGCCAGTCTCGCTGCGGCGGCCGAATGTCTTGGTGAACCAGTTCATCGAGTCCTCGTCATTTCAGGCAACTCCGTGCGCCGTCGCGACCGCCGCCGCAATGCGATCCGCGGCATGGCCGTCGCCATAGGGATTATGCGCTTCGGCCATTGCTGCATAGGCTGCCGGATCATCGAGCAGGCGCAGCGTTTCGGCCACGATGCGGTCGGGATCGGTCGCCACCAGGCGCGCGGTCCCCGCGGCGATGCCCTCGGGGCGTTCGGTGGTGTCGCGCATTACCAGCACCGGCTTGCCCAGGCTGGGCGCTTCTTCCTGAACCCCGCCACTGTCGGTCAGCAGTACCTCGGCCATTCCCATCAGGCGCACGAAATGCGGATAGTCGAGCGGCTCGACAAGCGCGATATTGTCGCGTTCGCCCAGCGCCTGCCTCATCACGCCCCCCACATTGGGATTGGGGTGCACCGGAAAGATCACCGCAACATCCTCGCGCTCGGCAATGCGCGCGACCGCGGCCGCGATGTTCGCCATGCCCGCGCCGAAGTTCTCGCGCCGGTGCGCGGTGAGCGCGATGATCCGGCGGCCCGCGAAGCGCCGCGCCAACGGGTCGAGCCCGGAGGCGAGACTGGGCTCGACCGCGAGTCGCCGATTGGTCGCCTCCAGCGCATCGATCACCGTGTTGCCAGTGACGTGAATGGTGCTCGCCGCCACATTCTCGCGGAGCAACGCCTCGGCAGCGGCCTGGGTGGGAGCAAAGTTCAGATCGGCAACCACGGCGGTGACCTTGCGGTTCACCTCCTCCGGCCACGGCGAATAGATGTCACCGCTGCGCAAGCCGGCTTCGACATGCGCGACTGGAATCTTGCGGAAGTAGCTCGAGAGGGTCACCATCATCGTGGTCAGCGTGTCGCCGTGGACGATGACTCGTTCGGGCTGCCACGCGTCGAGCACGGCGCCGAACCGGGTGAGGATCGTGGCCGCGAGCCCGTCGAGCGCCTGTCCCGGTGTCATGAGATCGAGATCGATGTCGGGCACGACCTGGCCGATATGGAGCACCTGGTCGAGCAATTCGCGGTGCTGTGCGGTCACCGCCACCCGGACGTCCAACCCGCCCCGGTCCTTGAGCGCGTGGACCACCGGGAACATCTTGATCGCCTCGGGCCGAGTGCCGAAACTGACCAGAATCCGCGGCTGACCCGCGCGCTTTGGCGGCGCGGTCACGCCCACATCCCCCGCGTGTCGTAGTCCAGCCCGATCATCGCGATGTCGGAGCTAATTTGGCCCTGACCTTCACCCGAGAAAAGTCCTGATCCTGTCTAGAAGTGACTCTTCAGCAAAGGGCGGAATTGATCGATCGAGTACAGAAGGATTCGCTAACAGGCGCGAAAGGCTCTCGTGTAGTGCGCCCGAGTCATTTGCAATTGAGATACCCTGAGTGTTTTTAAAGCGAAGGCAAGTGTCGTATTGATGGTCGTTAACATGCTCTTTTAGCTTGGCGACGCGGGGCATGATAATGGTGGGCTTGCGAAGCTCCAAGGCTTGGAGGATCGACCCCATACCGGCGTGGGCAACGAAAAGCTGGCTGTCCGCCAACCTCTTCCGATAGTCGGTGAATGGCAGGGTGCGAACCCACTCTGAATGCCGGGGGATGTAGCTCCCTCGCCCCAACTGTATCAACACGGGAACGGCCGGGTTCGTGGCGGCCCATTCATCGACGGCTTGGACCAGCCTGTCGAATGGTAGCATGGAGCCAATTGAAGCGAAAATCATACTACGCTGCCCCAAAACTCGACTTGCTCTCGCTTGGCAACATCAGGCCACTGGGCGATAACGGGAGTGCCAATTGCGCGTGCAAACCGGCCGGAATTTGACAGCCGCCGACCGTTCGCAATGCTGTCGATCCAGAGTACTCTTATTCCGAGAACTCGGGATAAGGCGACAAATGGTATCGCCGGTACCGATCCAGTGGTAATTAGCCTTGTGGGGCGAAATTTGACGAACAGTTTGATTGCCACGAAAAAGGTTTTCAACAACGGAAGCAGGTCGAACCTCGAAGAGTCCGGCACCAGGAAAATAGGCGCACCACGAACTACGTCATCGTATCCAGCTAGGCTGGTGATATAAACAACCCGGCCGCCGTCGAACGCTGGCCGGAGACGCATGAGCTGCACCCAATGTCCCCCTCCTGAAGCAACGGCAAAGGTAGTGTTCTCGGCAGACACGATATTCTTCCCATTGAAGCTAAGCACCCGCGCCAAACGTGGCAGGTACGCCGCCGCTAAATTTTTATCCTCGGTTTTAAAACGAGCAAAATATAGGCGATGCTTGCCAGGCCTATGGCGATCGCCACGACATGCTGGCCCTCGTTGCCGAAGTAATTGCAGGCGGCCGCGCCGATCGAGGGGGGCAGGTAATGCCAGATCGTATCGGGCGGCTCCTCCAGCGATGACCGCTGCAGAAACAGCGTTACCAGTCCGGCAAAGCCAAGTATGGTAACCCGGTCGTAAATCGTTTCCACCTTGGCATTTCCTCATTCTGGCAATGTCGGGCTTATAGCCGCGCGTGCCGCTTTGCAAAACACAAGCTGGCGATGTGTGCTTTTGAAACCGGTGCGACCCGAAGTCTTTAGGGCGCTGGTTAACGCCCTATGAATCCGGCGCGCGCTTTTCCGCCAGAACCAGCCATTGTCTGGCGAGAAAGCGCCGGAGCAGCCCCAGGCTTGCCCGATCCATCCAGCGGTAGCGGCGCGCCATGGGTGCGGCGGCCACTCTGACCACGGACAACCCGGCCCCTTCGGCCAGCGCCACGATGGAAACGCGGGTGAACCAGCGCAGATGGGTCCGGTCGAGCACGCCCGCATCGACATAATCGAACCGGTCACGCAGGAGCAACGGCCCGATCACGACCGAGCTGGCGACATTGGGCACGCTTATCAGCATCCGCCCGCCATCCCTGAGCGCATCGGCCAGCGCCCCGCTGACGGCCCAGGGGTCACGCAGGTGCTCCAGCACATCGAGCGCCAGAATCGTATCGAACGGCCCGTGGCGGGCGGCGGCCTCGGCCACCGAATGCGTGTCTTCGAAATCGAGCGGCTCAGCCGCATCGATCTGGGGCAGAGCATTGGACGCTACCTGGTCGAACAGGACGACATGGTCGGCGCGGCCGTCCATTCGCAATGCCGCGGCCGTCGCCCCAATCCCTCCGCCGAAGTCCAGCGTGCGCCCGACCCTGGCGGGGAGCATGGCAAGCGCATCGGTTCGAGTGAGATCGTGATAGCTCGAGACAGGTTTCAACTCGCCCCCCAACATCGCCGCGTCGCGCGTGGTTACGGAACGCCGCGAGGCTGCGCAAGACGGCGAGCGCGCCCGCCGGACGAAAGGGCAATCAGGCTTTCCAGTGCAGCGCGCGCAGATCGGGCATGCCCATCTGCGCCTGGGCCGCGGCGGTGGCGAAGTTCGCCCAGATGTCGCTGACAAAGGCCGTCTGCGAGCCACGTTCGTTGGGCAGGTCGTATCCGAACTTCTGGGGGATCCCGTTCGCCGGCGCGCCGCCCCGGCTGAAATTGCGCCCGGCGAATACCGTTTCCGGACGCTGCGCCGCTTCCGCCTTGGGACGCGGGTCGACCGGCACCGTCTCGAAGATGGCGCCGGTGGTGTCGAAAATATTGAAGGCAATGCTGTTCGAGACCAGGAGCCAGTTGCCGGTCGCAGGTATGCTGCCGGGGGCGCCGGTGATCCCGACGACATAGTCCTGCTCCGGTTGCTGGTCGGGCGCGAATGACGATGGAGTACGGCCCGCGCGCGCAAAGGTCGATTGGTCGATGAACGAGGGACGGCTGGCTTGCGGCGAGTAGAATCTCACGGCGTGTGGGGTGCTGTTCAGCATCGTACAGCGCCGGATCACGAATTGATTGTCGAGTGAGTCGTTGTAGCTACCCATAAGGCCCGAAGTGCCACCGCCCAGGCCGGGGTCGCCCGCGAAGGAGTGCGCCAGATGCATGATGCAGTCGGTGACCAGCAGCCGGACACCCTTGTGGATGTCCATCGGCCCGCAATATTGGATGCCGTCGGCGTGATTGTTCCGCCCGTCCCAGGTGTCGACTCGGTCGCGGAAGGTGCTCCGCGAGATCCAGGCAAGAGAGTAATAGCCGCTGTTGAAGGCGTGGCCGAACAGGTCGATGGCGTCGACGATCATGGCGCTGAAATCGCAGCCATCCATGCGCAGCGCCCGCGAGACGATCTTGGCCGAATTGGCATTGCCCCAGAAGCGGCAATCCTGGAACGAGAGGAAGCGCGACTGGCCCTGGGTCGAGACGCCGTTCGCGAGCACTTCGGGATCGGGAGCGGCCAGCGCAGCGGAGCTGAAATTGCCCAAAGTGCCCAACCCGCTGGCATGGCCGAAATAGCAATCCTGGAAATGGACCACCGGTTCGAGCGGCTGCGCCGCGCCATTGGCCAGCAGAACACCCGCGATCGCAGTCTGCAACTCGCCCTGCGCGGTGGCGCGGGTGAAGCCCACGCCTTGCACAATGATCCCTTGGGCAAAGATATACATCGTGTTGGAGAACGCCGGGCGGTAGCCCGGGGCAGCGGCGATGGTGATGCTGCCGCCGCTTTCAAGGTGCGAGGCCGTGCTGTACACGCGGCCGACATTGACGCGCGCATTGGCACCGCCAGCCACGCTCGCCGGCCCGTTCCAGGCGAGCTGGATACGATGGTTCTGGCCCATGACCTGCGGGTTGGCCGCAGTGTCGAACAGCGCATTGACAGCGGTCTGGAATTCGGCCGGGGAAGTGACGGTGACATCGGTTTGCAGCTGGCGCGCGCGGCTGATCCACTCGCTTTCAGGCGTGATCAGCGCGCGGATTTCCATTTCCGCCTGATCGATCGTGACGCCGTTCAAGGTGGGCACGGGCGGCGGCGTCGGGGTTGGCGTGGGGGCCGGGGCCGGGGCTGGGGCCGGCACGGGAACGATGCCCGCGCTGTTGGCCGTGACGCCAGCCGCGCCGCCGCCGCCGCCACAGCCCGTGACCGCGGCCGCGAATCCGCTCATCAAGGCGCCGCGCAGAAAAAGTCTTCTGTCCACCGAGCAAAACCCCCAAAGGAACGCCGGTGCGCGGGGACGGCACCGTCTTGCCCAACAGGGGGTAGTCGTTGCTGGTAAAGAGCGGCTTAAGAGCCTGCCTTACCCATTGGTTAAGCCCGAGAGGCCGGGCGTGGGCGCCGCGGGTCAGCCGCTGCGGCGATCGCGCGCCAACTGCTGTCTGTCGATCGCGGCAAGCGCGACGAGGGCCCCGAAAGCCATGAAAATAAACGGGTGATTCGCCGCTTGGCTCAGCACCGACTTTATCAGCAGGAACTCGGCCAGAAAAATGCCGAACACGGCGTAGAGAAGTCTCATGTCGGCGCTACGGTCGGAAAAGGCCGCTCCGAGAGACTTGGCGATGGCATAGATGAACATGCCATAGAAGAGCAGGAAGCCCAGGAAACCGTAATCCATCAGGATGGAAAGGTAATAGCTGTCGATCGTGAGCTCTCCGCCCGGACTGGAATAGCCGACCTTGATGCCGCCGCGATCGGCTCCGAAGCCGAACAGCGGGCTTTCCCAGATCTTCTCCATTCCCATGCGCCACTGGTCCTCGCGCGCCTGGTCGCTGTACTGATGCTGGCCGCTGCCCAGAACGCGCGTCTTGACGCTCTGGATACTGAGCACGACGACGACGAGAGCAGCGCCCGCCGCGGGATACATCACCGTGATTGCCGGGCCGACCAGGCTGCCGCGTGAGCGGCGCCACTGCTGCCAGCCGAAATAAAACAGCGCCAGCATGTGCCCGAGGATCAGCGAGATGAAGCCGAGCCGCGAATCCGCCAGCAGCAGCGTGTAGATGATGGCCACATCCAGCGCCGCCATGGCCGCGAACACCCACGGCCTGGGGTAACGATTGAGCACATAGAACATCAGCGGGATCGCCAGCGCGAGCATCTCTGCAAGCGACAGCGGCGTTGTCTGCGTCGCCTGCACCCGATACTGGCCGGTCAGCCGGTAGCTGCCGGCAAGAATCTCGTCGACGATGGGATCGGGCGGCTTGAGGAAGGAGGGCACGCTTGTCGCCCACAGCACACCGCCCTTCAGTCCTTCGGCGATAGCCATGAGGCAGAGGATTGCGGTCATGACGACATAGGCAACGATCCAGAGCCGCACCTTGGCGACGTCGCGGAAAACCCAGATCGCCGCGAAGAACATGGCGGTCCACGTCATCAGATTGTTGACCACGCGGTTGACGGTGATGAAGAGCGCGTCGGAAAATCCGATCGAGATTACCTGGAGCACGGAAAAGGCGAACATCGCCCAGATCATCACCGGCATGGCCGCGCGCGCCTTGGCCATCTCGGCCCGAAACGGCGCCGAGGTGAAGGCGCACCATATCACGATCAGCACCAGCGGCGCGCCCAGCAGGCGCGCGGCGGTGATCCAGGGCAACCCGGGAATGGTGAGCGCCAGGTAATTGGGCCACAGGAACAGCGAGCCAAGGTAAAGCCAGAACAGCGTGTCCAGGATTTTGGGCGGCGGCCGGTTGGTCACCGGCAAGGACCACAGCGCGAAGCCGTACAGCACGATCATCGGCAGCATGAACGGCAGCATGACCTGGATCGGCAGCAGCAGGATGAAAAACGAATAGAAGACGATTCCCACGAAGGTCACGCCATAGCGTGTCGCGCGGCGCCAGCGGCTGCGATGGTCGCGCTCCTCGACATAGCCCGCCATCAGGCGCGAGCCGGGCCCTTCGCCGGCAGTGCCGGCGTGCGCTGGAACGCGCGCCTGTCCCTCGAGGACATTGCCCGTCCGCTCCCGCAAGCGCGACCGGAGCTGGCCCACAAGCGCGCGCATCACCTGGGTTCGCTCCTCGATGCCAGCGGAAGGATCAACTTCTCCCCGCGCGCAAGCCAGTTCGCCAGGCGATGGCGGTTTTCGAGCGCGGGATGTTCGATCCAATGCCACGAAACCAGGGCCAGCGATAGCGCGATCGGCAGCGACCAGGCGATGTTGGCGAGGGGGGAATGGGGGCCCGCGATCGCCGCCACCGCCTGCTGCGTGGGAAAGGCGTAGATATACAGGCCATAGGAATAATCGCCGACCCGGTTGTAGGCCCGCACTGCGCCGCCGACCCGGTAAGCGAACACAAAGGTCGTGTAGGCGATCGCTCCGATGAACAATGGTTCGAACAAGGGAGTCGCCCGCGCCAGCATCGCCGCCCCGCCCAGAGCTGCGGCAACCAGCCAGCTCAAAGGCACTGCCGCGCGCCAGTGGAACAGCGCCATTCCCAGGACAAAGGGATAGCTGAGATCGCGGAGCGCAAGGGCGCGTGGATGCAACCCGGCTTCCACCGCTGGCACATTCGCGAGCGCGAACACAATCAGATAGGCGGCAAGGAATGCCGTGAAACCCCGGCGCGAGGCGAGCCCGCCGCAAAGCCCCAGGGCCAGTACGCCGGCGTAGCATGTGACTTCGTGCATCAGCGTCCACAGCGATCCGTTTATCGCCACGGGCAGCGGATTGTCAGCGAACACGCCCGGCAATCCGGCCTGCAGAAAGGCCAGGCTGAGATTGCGCGGCACATAGCTGTACACCGCTCCATCCGCGAAATAGCCCGGCAAGGGAAGCGTGGTGAACGCAGGGCCGTAGAGCGCCGCGGTCAGGACCAGGACCACCGCCAGGCCCGGGAAAAGGCGCATGGCGCGCGCGCTCAACCAACGTGAGACCTGCCGGGTGCGCTCGTAACTGCGGGTGATCAGGAAGCCGGAGATGGCGAAGAAGACCGCCACCGCGATCCACCCCAGGCTTCGGCCGGTTGCCGTCTCGAGCGGTTCGACGGCGCCTGTTCCGAGCGCGATGGGGAAAGCGTGCGAAACCACCACCGCGCCGGCGGCGAGAATGCGGATCAGATTGAAGTTGTTGTCCCGCCCGTCGGCGACGTCGCCTAGACGCATGAGCGTGGGCACTCCTTCGATTTCGACACGCGGGCAGGATTGGGGCAGTCCATGGGTCCGCTTCGATGACGATTAGGGGCTTTGCGGGAGGTGAAGTAGCGAACAATCTTCGCGCCGTCATCCCGCAAGGACCCTTCGTCCCAGCCAGGGGCGAGAGCGGCCGAAAAGGTGTATCGCTTGCCTTTGGCCTCCGCTCCCCCGATACCCCGCGCACGCCGCTCGGGCCGTCGCTGCACGGCATGGGCTGCGCTGGGCAAGTGTTGGGGGCAGCAGGGTCTGTGTCGAATATTGCAAATCCCGCCGACGACAAGTCGATATCCTATCGCTTCCGCGCGCGGCGCGACCTCTTTCTGAAGGATTTCCTGCTTCGCGCCAGGCAAGGTTCGGCGACCGGGGCGGGCGCAATCTGCCGCATCGCCGATCTGGGCGGCGGGGCGGCCTATTGGCAGCGCGTGGGCCATGACTGGCTGGCCGAGCACCGCTTCGCGGTCGATTGTTTCAATCTGGAACCGAGCGAGCTGTCGCGAGATGCCGCCGCGGCCAGCCCGGTGCGGCTGTTTCAGGGCGACGCCTGCGACATGGCCGATCACGCCGACGACAGCTATGACATCGTCCATTCCAACAGCGTGATCGAACATGTCGGGCGGTGGCCGCACATGCGCGCCTTCGCGCGGGAGGTCCGCCGGCTGGCGCCAAGCTATTACGTGCAGACGCCCTATTTCTGGTCGCCGGTCGACCCCCATTTCTTCCGCGTCCCGATGATCCACTGGCTGCCGGTTTCGCTGCGGGCGAAGATCCATCGCCGGATCGGGGCCGGCTGGGCACCGAGGGCGCGCGACATCGATGCCGCGATGGCACAGGCGGATTCGAACTTCATGCTCGATCGCAGTCAGTTCCGGGCGCTGTTCCCGGACGGCGATTTCCGCTTCGAGCGTGTGTTCGGCCTGCCCAAGTCGATGATCGCCGCGCGGCTGGCGCGCAGGTGACGACGGGCGGCTAGAGCCAGATGACGTGAGGTGCCACCTCATGTCATCTGGCTTTAGAGCGATCGCCACACCAGCCTGCGCATCAGCGCCACCTCCGTCGCCCGCTTGCTCAACAGGACGCTCGCGCCCACCAGCGCGCCCCCGAATGCGCCCCAGGCCGGGATCACCAGCGCGCAGCCGATGGCGAGCACCACCAGCCCCACCGCGTTCACCGCCAGCGTCCATTGCTCGCGGTGGGCCATGACCAGCACGATCCCCGCCGGGCCCAGCAGGATCGAGAGCGCCTGAAGCGCCACGGCAATCCGGAGCGCGGGGGCAATCGGGACGAACTCCGGCCCGAACAGGCCGAGATACAGCTCGGGGAACCCCGCGCCCACCAACATCAGCGGAACGTTGAGCGCCAGCGCCAGAGCTGTGTAATTGCGATAGAGTCGCCTCACCCGGGTTCGGTCCCGAAGGCGGATGGCGCCGGCAATTGCGGGCGAAAGCACCGAATCGAGCGCGATCGTGACCAGATACATGACCGACAGAAACAGGGTGACGATCCGGATCTGGCCCGCCGCTTCGGGGCCGAGCAGCGCGGTCGTGGTGAAGATCACCAGCCAATCGGAGAAATAGGGGAGCGCGTTGGCCACCATCATCGGCAGGCCGGCCAGGACGATAGGGCGCAGCGGCAACGCGACTTCGGAGCCCCGCTCGGGTTTCGGCCAGCCCCGCCGAACCGTGCGATAAAGCCAGGCCGCAAACAGGAGCGCCGCGAGATAGGCCGCCCCGTAAATCGCGCCCAGCGTCCAGCTTGGCGGGACGCCTCCGACGGCAAGCGCAAGCCCAAGCAGCGAGACCGCCACCGCCGAAGTGATGGGGCCGTCGGGCAGCTGCGATGCGATCACCCGACCCCCGGCGCGGGCCACGAAGGCGCAAACCCGGCCCAGGCTGAGGCCTGCGACCACGGGAAGGGCCAGCAGCAGCACCGGCGTCATCGCCGGCTCCAACCCCGCGCCGTAGGCGAGCGCAGTCGCCGCGAGCGCGACCGTTCCCAAAACCGTGCCGAACGCCGCGATGCGGAGCGAAGCCCGGGCATGCGCGCGCGCGGATTCAGGCTTGCCCTCGGCCAGATCGCCCGCGACATTGCGCAGCGCGATGAAGTCCTGTCCCGCGACAGCGAGCACGCCGATAAAGACCGCGGTGGTCGCCATCAGCGCGAACATGCCGGTGCCTTCCGGCCCATAGATGCGTGCGATCAGCCATTGGAGGAGCAGCGCAGATGCCGCCGCGCCGCCTTTGAGCCCCACCGCCAGCAGCGCCTGGAACCGGATGCCCCCCCAATGCGCAAACAGCCCGGGCGCGCTCCCGCCCCCGGCCTCTTCCAGGGCGGGCGCGTCTATCGGCCGCGCGGAGCGCGAGGCGGCGGCGCGCGCGTCATGCGGCGGCGTGGGCGGAACGGCCTGGGTCATCGGCCCGGCGCCCTAGCGCGCCGAGCCTCTCCCGCCAATCGCTGGCAGGCGCTATTGTCCCAGCGCGGGCTCGCGCTTCACCGTGATCACCTGCGAATAGGTGAACTCCTTCAGCCCCTCGATGCCGTATTCGGCGCCAAAGCCGGATTGCTTGTGCCCGCCGAATGGGGCGAGCGGGGAGAGATGGAGGAATTCGTTCACCCAGACCGTGCCGGTTTCGAGCTGCTCTGCGATCTCCACGCCCTTGTCGGCGTCGCCCGTCCACACCGCTCCGGCGAGGCCGTAGTCGCTGGCATTGGCGCGCTCGATGGCTTCCTCGACCGTCGAGAACTTCATCAAGGGCATCACCGGCCCGAATTGCTCCTCGGCCACGATCCGCGCGTCCTCGGGCGGGTTGTCGAGAATGGTGATCGGTACATAATAGCCGGTGCCAGAGGGGTCTATGTCGCCGCCGAGCAGAAACTTGTAGCCCTTGTCCCTGGCGTCCTGGATCAGTTCGCACACGCGGTCGAATTGCTTCTTGTTCTGGATCGGACCGACCCCGGTGCCCTGCTGCGAGCCGTCGCCGACCTTCACGTTCTTCGCATAATCGGCGATAGCCTGGCTCAGCTCGTCGTAGATGTCCTCGTGGATATAGATGCGCTTGGCCGCGACGCAGATCTGTCCCGCGTTGGTGAAGCTTGACCAGAACAGCTGCTCGGCCACCTTGGCGACATCGGCGTCGGGCAGCACGATCGAGGCGTCATTGCCCCCGAGTTCGAGCGTGATGCGCTTCAAATCCTTGCTGGCGCCTTCCATGATCTTCTTGCCGGTCGCGGTGCTGCCGGTGAAGGTGATCTTATCGATGTCGGGGTGGGCGGTGATCAGCGGGCCCAGGCTGTCCTCGCCGGTGATGACATTGACGGTGCCGGGAGGCGCGATGTCCTTCCACAACTCGGCAATGCGGAGCGTGGTGAGGGGGGTGAAGGGGCTTGGCTTGAGCACGATGGTGCAGCCTGCGAGCAGCGCTGGGGCCACCTTCTGCACCGCCATCAGCACCGGGAAGTTCCACGGCACGATCCCGCCGACCACGCCAACCGGCACCCGGCGCGTACGGCTGAGACGGGTCTCGTCGTCCTGGTTGATCACATCGTCGAGGCTGAGCGTCGCCTGCGCCTTCATGATCGCGGGCGCGCCGTGCAGCTCGCCCTTGGCCTGGTGATGCGGCTTGCCCTGCTCGGCGGTGAGCAGGCGGTAAAGTTCCTCGTGGTTGGCGGCAATGACATCGGCCATGGCGTTGATGACCCGGCGGCGTTCTTCCACCGGGGTCTTGCGCCAGCTCAGAAATGCCCTCCGTGCGGCGGCGACAGCGCGGTCGAGCTCGGCCTGGCCGCAGGCGGGAACCTGGCCGATCACCTCCTCTGTCGCCGGGTTGATCACATCGAGCGTGGCGGCGGCCGTGACCATCTCGCCGTCGATCAGATTGGCATATGCTTGCGGCATCTCACTCTCCCGGGTTTCCTATGTTGCGCCTTATGCCGCGGATCGCTTCAGGAGTCCCGGCAGGAATTCTTTCAGTCGGCCCAGTCCTCGACCCGTTCGACGATGATCGCCGGCGCCATGCCGCCGGCCGCGCACATGGTGACGAGGCCGTAGCGCTTCTTGCGCCGCTCGAGCTCGTCGACGATGGTCCCGATCAGGATCGACCCGGTCGCCCCAATCGGGTGGCCCAGCGCGATCGAGCCGCCGTTTACATTGACCTTGTCCCAATCGAGGCCCAGATCGCGCACGAACTTGGCCGCGACCACCGCGAAAGCCTCGTTGATCTCCCACAGATCGATGTCGTCCGTGGTCAGGCCGGCTTTCTCGAGCACCTTCTTCGCCGAGGGAACCGGGGCATTGAGCATCAGTGTGGGGCAATCGCCAATATTGGCGGTGGCGACCACGCGGGCGCGGGGCTTGAGACCATGCTCGCGGCCATAGTCGGCGCTGGTCAGCAGCACTGCCGCGGCGCCGTCGACCACACCGCTCGAATTTCCGGCGTGATGGAAATGCGCGATCTCGAGATCGGGATACTTCTGGTTGACGAGGCCGCGAAAGGTCGTCCCCGCCTGGTCGATCGGGGTGTCCGCGATCCTGGCGAACGCCGGTTCGAGATTCGCCAGCCCCTCGCGGGTGGTATCGGGACGGGGATACTCCTCGCGCTCGAGCACGACGGTGCCGGTGTCGTCCTGCACCGGCACCACCGATTTCGCAAAGCGCCCTTCGGCCATCGCGGCAGCGGCGCGTTGCTGGCTGCGGAGGCCGACCTCGTCCAATTCTTCGCGGGTGAACCCCTCCATCGTCGCGATGGCGTCACCGCACACGCCCTGGTGGCTCTGCGGGTGGCTGGCCTGGAGCCGCGCGTTATGGCTGCCCATCATCGGCGGCTTCATTCCCGCCGCCATCTTGTCGCGCGCCATCTGGCTCGTCAGGCTCATCATCTCGGTGCCGCCCGCGATGACGCACTCCTCCATCCCGCTCATCACCTGCGCCGCCGCCAGCGCGACCGAGGTAATCCCGCCGCCGCAGAACCGGTCAAGCGTGGTGCCGCTGGCCTTGACATCGTAGCCCGCATCGAGCGCCGCCATCCGGCCCAGATCGCCCGCCTGCATCCCGTCCTGGGTGCTGACCGACCAGATGATGTCGTCGACCGTCGCGGTATCCAGATTATTGCGGTCGCGGATCGCAGCGAGCACTGTTGCCGCAAGGTGTTGCGGGTGCATGTGGGCCAAGGCCCCTTTGCCCTGCTTGCCGATTCCGCGCGGAGTGCGGACGGCATCGACGATGTAGGCTGCGGGCACCATCTCTCTCCTCAAACCGGTTGACGTATGCGTAAGCCGGGGCCAGCACGTTCGCAAGAACAGTTTCCATACGCAACGGGAGTCGGAGTGTGGCTGAAGAGGTCTTGAGCGAAGTTCGAGCCATCGGTTCCGGGGCAGTGCTGATCGTCACCATCAACCGGCCCGAAGCGAAGAACGCGATGAGCAAGGCCGCGGCCGAGGGCATCGCGGCGGCGATGGACCGGCTCGACGCCGAAGACGGGCTTCGGGTCGGTATTCTCACCGGCGCCGGTGGGACCTTCTGCTCGGGCATGGATTTGAAGGGCTTCCTGCGCGGCGAGAGCCCCAGCGTCGAGGGACGCGGGTTCGGCGGGGTCGTTCAGAAGCCCCCTGCCAAGCCGTTGATCGCCGCGGTCGATGGCTATGCGCTGGCAGGCGGGCTCGAGCTGATGATCGCCTGCGATCTGGTGGTCGCCAGCAAGGATGCCAAGTTCGGCATTCCCGAGGCCAAACGGGGTCTCGTCGCTGCCGCGGGAGGCGTGATGATGCTGCCCGACCAGATCCCCGAGCGCGTGGCGATGGAGCTGGCGCTGACCGGGGATTTTATCGGCGCCGAACGCGCCTATCAGCTCGGCCTGATCAACCGCGTGACGGATGGCCCGGCGCTTGACGGCGCGCTCGAGCTGGCGGCGAGGATCGCCGAGAACGGCCCGCTCGCGGTGCGCGTCTCCAAGCAGATCATGCGCGAAAGCCGGGCGTGGCCGATGGCCGAACGCTACGACCGCCAGGCGCAGCTCATCGGGCCGGTGTTCATGAGCCAGGACGCGCGCGAGGGATCGCTCGCCTTCGCCGAGAAGCGCGAACCCAACTGGACGGGGAAGTAAGAGTCGTTTCGTAGCACCCATGCCCGCTCATCAGGGTGAGCGGGAAAGTCCGATCGAGAGGATAGCCAATGCCCGTCATCGACGTTCCCGATCCCGAGTTCATGGCCGACGAGGAGATCGCGGTGTTCCGCGGCGCGGTCGGCAAATTCTTCGACCAGCACGCGCCCGAGAAGCGCGTCGAGAAATGGCGCGAGGACGGCATGGTCGAGCGCGCCTTCTGGGAGGAGGCGGGCGCCGCGGGCCTGCTCGGGATGACGGTCCCGGAGGAATACGGCGGCCACGGAGGCGACTTCCGCCACGACCTGGTGGTGCTCGACCAGCAGGCCGCCAAGGGCGTCGATGGCTTCGCCGCCTCGCTCCACAATGTCATCATCCTGCCCTACATCGTGCGCCACGGCACCGAGGAGCAGAAGAAGCGCTGGCTGCCCAAGCTGGTCAGCGGCGAATATATCAGCGCCATCGCCATGACCGAGCCCGGCGTGGGCAGCGACCTCCAGTCCATCGCCACCACCGCAGTGCGCGACGGTAACGGCTATCGGCTCAACGGCGCCAAGACCTTCATCTCCTCGGGCCAGCTCGCGAACTTCGTCGTGGTCGTGGCCAAGACCGACCCGGCGCAGCGCGCCAAGGGCATCAGCCTGCTGTGCCTGGAGACCGACGGCGCCGAAGGTTTCCGCCGGGGCAGGAAGCTCGACAAGGTCGGCTTGGACGCCGCCGACACCAGCGAGCTGTTCTTCGACGACGTCTTCGTGCCCGCCGACAACCTGCTCGGCGGCGAGGAGGGCAAGGGCTTCTACCAGCTGATGGGGGAGCTGCCGCAGGAGCGGCTGGTGATCGCGGTCGGAGCGATGAGCACCATCGAGAAGGCGCTCGATACCACGGTCGATTACGTCAAGCAGCGCAAGGCGTTCGGCCAGACGATCTGGGATTTCCAGAACACCCAGTTCGTGCTCGCGGATCTGAAGGCGCGCGGCACCGCGGCCAAGGTCTTCTTGAATGACTGCATCGCCAAGCTGCTGCGCGGCGAGCTCGACGTCACCACCGCCAGCATCGCCAAATACTGGCTCACCGAATTGCAGGGCGAGGTGGTGGACAAATGCCTCCAGCTCCACGGCGGCTGGGGCTACATCAACGAATACCCCATCGCCAAGATGTTCCGCGACAGCCGCATCACCCGCATTTTCGGGGGCAGCAACGAGATCATGAAGATGCTGATCGCGCGGAGCATGTGAGCGGGGCGGTGCTTGACAGGACTGTGTAAAGCACATACCTATCATGACCGAGTTTGAGTTCGATCCCGAGAAGAGTGCTGCCAATCTGGTGACGCACGGGGTGGGGCTCGAGTTTGGGGAGCGGGTTTTTGCGGACGCGGCGATCAGCATCATTCCGACTGTGCGAATCGGTGATGAGGAAGAGCGCGAGAAGGCAGTAGGATCGGTCGATGGACGATTATGGACAGCGGTATACGTCGAGCGACGAGGAGTTGTACGGCTCATCTCCGTTAGACGCAGTAATCACCGCGAGCGACGAGACTACGATAGCCATTCCCGCCGACCCGGATGATCCGGAGGATCGCGACGTTAGCGTCGCCGGACTGAAGCGCGCGCATGTGGGTCGCTGGATTAGAATGCTCCGCCACCACCTCGGCCTCAGCCAAGCGGAGTTCGCCAACCGTTATGGCATCCCGCTGGCCAATATCCGCCAATATGAGATCGGCCGCACCATGCCCCCGCCGGCCGTGCGCTCGTTCCTGAAGGTGATCGCTGCCGAGCCCGAGCGGGCCGCGGCTGCGGTGGCGGCGTGAGTTACGGCTTTGGTCATGCCGTCCCCGGGCGAGACCCGGCGGGTTGACCGAACGCATCGCGTCCCGCAATTGCTCCTCCCCCTGGGCTCATGATCCCTCGCCCCGAGCGAGACGAGAAAGCGCGATGGCCGCCGTGACAATTCGTGAGAGCCCGACGGGATGAATGACGGTGCCGACGCCGCGCAGGCGGATGAAACCGCGACCGCAATCGACAATCGAACGGCGAAGCAGCCCGGGTTGCTCGGGACGCTTGGGCCGGGATTGGTAACTGGTGCCGCCGACGATGACCCCAGCGGCATCGCGACTTACAGCCAGGTCGGCGCTCAGTTCGGTTACAGCATGGCCTGGACGATGGTGTTCAGCTTTCCATTCATGGCGGTTATCCAGGCCGTGGCGGCGCGGATCGGCAGCGTTACCGGCGCCGGCATCGCCCGAAATCTGCGCCGTCACTACCCGCTGGTGTGGTTACGCGCCGTTGTCATGCTGCTGGTGGTCGCCAACGTCATCAATCTGGCGGCCGATCTTGGCGCCATGGGCTCGGCGGTGGCATTGCTGATTGGGGGGCCGGAGCATCTCTACACCGCGATGTTCGGCGTGTTCTGCGTGGTTCTGGAAACCGTAATCAGATACGACCGATACGCCGCGGCGCTGAAATGGCTGACCCTGTCGCTATTCGCTTATGTGGCTGTCGTCTTCAGCGCCCGTGTCCCCTGGGGGCCCGCGCTTGCCGGGACGTTCATCCCCAGCTTTCGCTTCAATGGCCCCCAGGCGATGGCACTGGTCGCCGTGCTGGGGACGACCATCTCTCCCTATCTGTTCTTTTGGCAAAGCGGGCAGGAGGTGGAAGAACAGCACCGTCGTCACGTCAAACCGCTGTGCATCACGCCGAGGGATGCAGGGCCTGAGCTGGCCCGCATCCGAACCGACACGATCGTCGGCATGGGCTTTTCCAACCTGATTGCGCTTTTCATCATCCTTGCGACCGCGGCCACTCTTCATGCCAACGGCGTCACCAACATCCAAACCTCTTCGCAGGCCGCCGAAGCGCTGCGGCCGATTGCGGGGCCATTCACCTTCCTGCTGTTTGCAATGGGGATCATCGCCACTGGTCTGCTGGCGGTTCCGGTCCTGGCGGGTTCGGCAGCCTATGGAGTGAGCGAGATGTCAGGCTGGACGACCGGGCTCCGCCATCGACCGCGCGAAGCCAAGGCCTTCTACGCTGTGATCGCCTTGGCCACAGGAGGGGGTGTCGCGCTGAACTTTACCTCGATCGATCCTGTCAAGGCGCTCTATTGGGCCGCCGTGGTCAATGGTGTGCTTGCCGCGCCGTTGATGGCCGTGATGATGATCATCGCCATGAACAAGCGGATCATGGGACGGCTGACCCTGCCGCTTTCGATGCTGATCACCGGATGGATCGCGACTGCGTTGATGTTCCTGGCCTCTGTCGGCTTCTTCCTCCTCACCTGGGTCGCGCCCGCCGCGACATGACAGTTTGCTGGCCAAGTCGAGATGCCGGAGGCGGGAAAGGGCGTTGACCCGGGGCCATCCGTCCAGCGGCTTGGCACGGCCCGCCTCCACGCCCCGGGCATTGGCTGCACCGGCCCGCTGGCTGGACATTGCGATCCTGGCGGAAGCCCGCGCTGAGCGCGCACCCGCGCCGAGCAATTATGCCGCCACCACCGTCTGCTCGATCGCGCCGAAGATCGAGTGGCCCTGGGCGTCGCGCATCTCCATGCGAACGGTGTCGCCGGGCTGCATGAAGGGCGTTGCCGCCGCGCCGCGCGCGATCTGCTCGATCATGCGGATTTCGGCGATGCAGGAGTAGCCGCGCCCGCCTTCGCTGACCGGTTTGCCCGGGTCGCCGCCGGGGCCCTGGTTGGAGACGGTGCCGCTGCCGATGATGCTGCCTGCGCCGAGGCAACGGGTCTTCGCGGCGTGGGCGACCAGGTCGGCGAGGCTGAAGGTCGCGTCCACGCCGGCGTTGGCGCGACCGAAGGCCTCGCCGTTGTAATCGACCATCAGCGGCAGGTGGATGACGTTGCCCTGCCACGCCTCGCCCAGCTCGTCGGGCGTCACTGCCACCGGGCTGAAGGCGCTCGCGGGCTTGGACTGGAAGAAGCCGAAGCCCTTGGCGAGCTCGCCGGGGATCAGACCGCGCAAGGAAACGTCGTTGACGAGCATCAGCAGCTTGATGTGCCCCGCCGCCTCTGCCGCCGAAACGCCCATCGGCACGTCGTCGGTCACGCAGGCGATCTCGCCCTCCATGTCCATGCCCCAGGCCGGATCGCCGAGCGGGATGTCCTGGCGCGGGGCGAGAAAGCCGTCGCTGCCGCCCTGGTACATCAGCGGATCGGTGTAGAAGCTTGCGGGCACCTCGGCGCCGCGCGCCCTGCGCACCAGCTCGACGTGGTTGATATAGGCGCTGCCGTCGGCCCACTGGAAGGCGCGCGGGAGCGGGGAAAGGGCCTCGCGCTCATGGAACCGCTCGCAGGGCACCGCCTGATGCTCGACATCGGTGTAGAGCGCTTCGAGCTTGGGGGCGATCCGCGCCCAGTCGTCGAGCGCGGCCTGCAGCGTGGGCGCGATGTAGCCCGCCGCGCAGCACCTCGTGAGATCCTTCGAGACGACCACGAGCCTGCCGTCGCGGCTGCCGTCGTTGAAGCTGGCGAGTTTCATGGCGTGGCTCTCTCCGGATTGTCGGGCTGATTGTCGGGATGGGCGCGCCGGAAAGCGTCGAGCGGCAGGCAAGCCGCCTCGATCTGCGCGATGTGCGGATAGGGCGCGAGGTCGAGGCTGAAGCGGCGCGCGTTGTAGAGCTGGGGCAACAGGACGACTTCGAACAGCCCGGGCGCATCGAACAGGAAATCGCCCGTGGCGTGCTGCGCCAGCCGGGCTTCGATGGGCCTCAGCGTCCTCGCGAGCCAGTGGCGATACCATTGCGCTACCTGCTCCGGCGTCGCGCCGAATTCGGCCTTGAGATAATTCAGCACCGGGAGATTGTTGGGCGCGTGAGTCTCGGTCGCGATGGCATAGGCGAGCTCGCGCACGGTGAAGCGATCCTCCACGTCGCGCGGCAGCAAGGGCGGCTTGGGAAAGGCCTCGTCGAGCCATTCGAGCTGCGCCATCGATTGCGCCCGGTCGCGCCCTGCTGCGGCGAGCAGCGGCACGGAGCCGAAGGGATCGCGCGCCACATAGGCCGCGTCTGTCTGCTCGGCCTTCACCAGGTTGACCGGCACATAGTCGTAGGCGAGCCCCTTGAGGTTCAGGGCGATCCTGAGCCGATAAGTCGTCGAGCTGCGGAAGTAGCCGAACAGCTTCATCAAAAGGCCGCAATGCCCGTGATCGCCCGGCCCAGGATCAGCGCGTGGACGTCGTGAGTGCCCTCATAGGTGTTGACCGTCTCGAGGTTCACCATGTGGCGGATCACCTGATACTCCAGGCTGATGCCATTGCCGCCGTGCATGTCGCGCGCCTGACGGGCGATGTTCAGCGCCTTGCCGACATTGTTGCGCTTGACGATCGAGATCATTTCGGGCGCGAATTGCCCCTCGTCCATCAGCCGCCCGACGCGCAGGCTCGCCTGGAGGCCAAGCGCAATCTCGCTCGTCATGTCGGCGAGCTTCAACTGGTAGAGCTGCTTGCTCGCCAGCGGGACACCGAACTGCTGGCGGTCGAGCCCGTATTGCCGCGCGGCGGCAAGGCAGAACTCCGCCGCGCCCAGCGCGCCCCAACTGATCCCATAGCGTGCGCGGTTGAGGCAGCCGAAAGGGCCCTTCAGTCCCTGCACCTCGGGAAAGATCGCCTCCGCGCCGACCCTGACATCGTCCATCACGATCATCCCGGTGGTGCTGGCGCGCAAGGAGAGCTTGCCTTCGATCTTGGGCGCGGAGAGCCCGGGCAGACCCTTGTCGAGCACGAAACCCCGGATTGCGCCGCCGTGCGCCTCGCTCTTGGCCCAGACCACGAAGACATCGGCGAAGGGCGAATTGCTGATCCAGGTCTTGCTGCCCGAAATCCGGAAGCCATCACCGTCCGTGCGGGCGACCGTCTTCATCCCCGCCGGGTCCGACCCGGCGTCGGGCTCGGTCAGGCCGAAGCAGCCGATCAGCTTGCCGCTGGCGAGGCCGGGCAGATATTTGCGCTTCTGTTCCTCCGAGCCATAGGCGAAGATCGGATACATCACGAGGCTCGACTGGACGCTCGCCATCGAGCGGTAGCCCGAATCGACTCGTTCTATCTCGCGAGCGATCAGCCCGTAAGCGACATAGCCCGCGCCCGCCCCGCCGTATTCCTCGGGAATCGTCGCCCCCAGCAATCCGGCCTGTCCCATCAGCGGGAACAGCTCGGGTGCGTCGCGTTCCTGCGCGAAGCCTTCGGTGACGCGGGGCTGGAGGGTGTCCTGCGCGAAGCCGTGGGCGGCGTCGCGGATCATCCGTTCCTCGTCGCTCAGCTGGTGATCGAGCCGGAAGGGATCCTCCCAGTCGAAAGGGGCCATGTGGGCCATGCAGTCTCCTCTTTCCCGCGCCCATGTCAGGCCCGGGGCGCAGGAGCAAGAGGGCCACGCTTCAGGAGGCGTCGAGTGCCTGCTGGACGGTTTCCAGGATCAGCGCCGGGGGGCACGGCTTCGACAGCGTCGAAGCCTTGGGATAGAGCGCGTGCACTTCTTCGGAGGTGACCTGACCCGAATGGAAGATCACCGGCACGTCCTCGGCCATCATCCTTTCGGCAAGCGAATAGGCGGTGCCGCCGTGCAGGTTGATGTCGAGAATCGCGAGATCGGGCTTGTTCCTCTCGAACGCCAGCAGCGCCGAGGAAGCATCGTCGAACGGACCCTCGACGGTGAAGCCCGCCTCCTCCACGGTGTCGCACAGATCGTGCGCCACGATGGGCTCGTCTTCGGCCACCAGGATTACCGGCTGTGCCATGGTTTCGACTCCCGCTCGGTGCCTTCGACGCTTTCGACCCGGCCGAAAAACACAACTGCGCCCGATTTGGTTCCGAGTCGAGTCAGCTTATGTTGCCGAACCGCGCCGCGAATGCGGCCTCGTCGCCCTCGCTCAGCAGCCTCGCCTGCTCGACCCACCCGTCGCGGCGGATCCGGCCCTGGAAGCGGCCGAGCTGCGGGTCGATGCGCGCGATGTCCTCCTCGCTCCAGGCGGCGATCTGGGCAATGCGCGTCACCCCGAGCGCGGCGAGCTGCGCGACCAGCTTGGGGCCGATGCCCTTGATCCGCGTGAGGTCATCGTCTGCCTGGGTCTCAGCCGCGGCGATCTGCTGCTGCCCCGCCGCGGCCTGCACCGCCTCGCCCACGCCCGCAAGCCCTGCGGGGGTGGCCGGAGGGATCGGGGCGGGCGGCGCGACAGCCTGCGGAGCGTCGATCAGCGCTTGGTTGCGTGCGGCGCGGGCAGCCCCCTCGTCGAGCACGTCACGGCGTTCTCCCGTCACGCGCGTGCGGCGCGCGGCGTGGAACACATACCAGGCAATCAGCAGGGCGATCGCCAGGACCAGCAGGATCAACAGCCAGTAGGTCTCGATGAGTTCCATGGTTCGGCTTTCCTCCGTGCTCTGCCTGTAGCCCGGCCGTCCGGCAGCGTCGAGATCACCCCTTGAGGCGGAACAGCGCGCGGTCCTCGGGCCCGAAGCCGCGTCGCCAGATCACCCAGCAATAGACCGCGAGGATCGCGGGCACGCCTACGGCGAGCTCCATCCATTCGGGCAGCGCGGTGGCAGCGAAGCCGACCACCACGGCGGGCCCGGCCGCCCAGACCAGCGACCAGCGCGTCGGCTGGACCGTGCGGCCCAGGTGCCGTGACAGCATTCGCGCCTTGACCAGGCTGGCAAAGCCGAGCGCGACCAGCAGCGCGATGGCCGCGCCCGCGGCCAGGTAGGTCTCGGGATAGCCCGCGTTGCGCATGGCGAGGATGAGCCCGGCCGTGAGCGCGCCCTGCAAGGCGATGGTGGCGAGCGAGACCGCGAGATTGCGGACGCGCGCGACATAGATCAGCACCGCTTCGGATACCACCGCCGTCGCCGCGGTCACCTCGGCGAGCAACAGAAAGGTGAGCGCGCCGTAGCCGCCCGCGAAGCCAGGACCGATCAGCCCCATCACTGCTTCGCCCGGAATGCCGAGCGCGAGCGCCACGCCGGTCTGCATCGCGATGATCCAGAAGCCGACCTGGCTGACATGGCGCGCGATCGCCGCGAGGTCGCCGGCCCTGAGATTGCGCGTGATCACCGGGCCTAGAATGGGTTCGAAGCTGGTCTTGAGCTTCTGGGGAAGGCTCGCGACCTGCTGCGCCACATAATATATCCCGACCACCCCGGGCGAGGCGAACAGGCCGAGAAGGAAGATGTCGAGGCGGCGGGTCCCCCACTCGATCGCGTCGGCGGCCGCCAGCGGGGCGGCGCGCCCCAGCGTTCGCGCCAGTGCCGCGGGACTGAGCGCGAGCGCGTTCGGCAGGCCATAGCCGCGCAGGAACGGGATGGCCGCGGCCACCAGCCCGGCGTAGATCGATGCGAGATAGGCCAGGCTGAGCCCCGCCTCGCGAGTCTGCGGGATCCACCAGAACACCCCCGCCATCAACGAGATGGTCCACGGCTCGACGATGGCCCGGGCCCGCACCGTAGCGGTGACGTCGAAGCGATAGGCCTGCGCCGCGAGCAGGATTTCCGTCAGCGCGTAGCCGGGAATCGCGAGCACGATGAGGAGATCGAGCGCGGAGAATGGGCCGCTCGGGAACAGCGGTGCCGGGAACAGCCACAGCAGGCCGGCGGCTGCGCACGACAAGCCGAATGCCAGCAGCAGCACCTCCCACACCAGGTTCGCCGGGTGCACGTCTTCGCCCTCGGAGAGCCGCTGCGCGAGCCCGCGCTTCTCGCCCAGCGAGGCAAGCTGCGCCGCGAGTTCGACCATCACCAGCGCCGAGGCGAAACGTCCGAGCGATTCGGCGCCATAGAGCCGCCCGGCGATGAGCAGGAAGGGAATGCGCGCCGCCAGCCGGAGCAGAAAGCCGAGAAAGTTCTGCCTGCCGCCCTTCGCGAGTGCCGCCGTGTCCTGCTGCGCGGATACGGGGCGCGGGGAGGCGTCTTCGCCGGGGCGCGCGCCCGGTCTCGCGGGTCCGGTCATGCTCAGGCCCTGCTCTCGGACCGCAGGGGGCGGGCGAGGAGCCTGGCCACGACCGCGCTCGCCGGATCGCCGGCGAGGAGGCGGCAGACAGCATCCACAATGGGCATCGCGACGCCGCGCTCGGCCGCGATCCGCGCGAGCACAGGAGCGGTGAAGGCCCCTTCGGCCACGGTTCGCCGGTCGGCCATCAGTGTTGCCGGATCGGCGCCCTCGCCAAGCGCCTTGCCGAGCGAGAAGTTCCGGCTCGCGGTCGAGGAGCAGGTGAGAACCAGGTCACCGAGGCCGCACAGCCCGGCCAGCGTCTCCGCGCGGGCGCCCAGTACTTCGCCGAAGCGCAGCATCTCGGCATAGCCGCGCGCGATCAGCGCGGCGCGCGCATTCTGGCCAAGCGCGAGCCCGTCAACCACGCCGCAGGCGATCGCGAGCACGTTCTTGACCGCCCCGCCGATTTCGGCGCCGGTCAGATCGTCGGAAAAATACGGACGGAAGGCAGGACGGGCGATCTGCTCGGCCAAACGGTTCCATTGCGCCTCGCCCCCGCCGCAAGCGAGCGTGACCGCGGTCGGCTGCCCCGCTGCCACCTCGTGCGCGAAGGTCGGGCCGGAAAGAACGGCGATGTCGCTGTCCGGCGCGATGCCGCCGGCAAGATGGTGGAGCATTTGCCCCGTCTCCGCATCGATCCCCTTCGAGCACAACACCAGATCGTGCGGAAACCGGCCCATGTCGCCGAGCACGCGCCTCATGTGCTGCGCCGGAGTGACGACCAGCAGCGTGTCGAGCGCCGCCATCGCTGAAATATCGCCGGTGGCGGCAATTCCCGGAGCGAGCGTCGCCGAGGCGAGATAGAGCGGATTGCGGTGCTCGCGGTTGACCGCCTCCACCACCTCGGGCTCGAGAGCCCACAACAGCACCTCGCGCCCGTCGCTCGCCAGCATCTGCGCGAGCGCCGTGCCCCAGGCCCCGCCGCCAAGGACCCCGATCCGGGTTTCGCCGCCGGCTTGCCGGGCGGTCATGCCTTGTGCCCCGCGCCGCGCACCGGCTCGGCCGCGGGATCGAGCGGCCAGCGCGGCCGCGCCGGCGTGTCGAGCGGATCGGGCTGAAAGGTGGGAAGGCCAAGGCGCTCGCAGCCGGCCCAGGCGATCATCGCGGCATTGTCGGTGCACAGCGCGGGCGGCGGCGCCACGAAGCGCATGCGCCGGTCCGCCGCGAGCGCTTCCAGGGTTGTGCGAACCCGCGCATTGGCGGCCACGCCTCCGGCAACCACCAGCGCACCGGCGAAGGTTGTGGCGTCGAGCGCCACGCGCAACCTGTCGGTTACGCAATCGAGCGCCGCCTGCTGAAAGCTCGCCGCGATATCGGCATCGCGGTGCTGGCCGCCGGTCCTGGCCCGCAGAACCGCGCTCTTGAGCCCGGCGAAGGAGAAATGCGGCTCCGCGCTGCCGTGGAGCGGGCGCGGGAGCGGCACCGCCGAGGAATCGCCTTCGCGCGCGAGACGCTCGACCGCCGGGCCGCCGGGAAAGCCCAGGCCGAGGATTTTGGCAGTCTTGTCGAAGGCTTCGCCCAGCGCATCGTCGATGGTCGTGGCCAGGCGGCGGTATTGCCCAACCCCCTCGACACGCAGAATCTGGCAGTGGCCGCCCGAAACGAGGAGGAGAATGTAGGGAAATTCCAGCGAGGGATCGCTCAGCCGGGGGCTCAGCGCGTGGCCTTCCAGATGGTTGACCGCGATCAGCGGCGCCCCGCTGGCCATCGCCAGGGCCTTGGCGCTGACCAGCCCGACCATCACCCCGCCGATCAGACCGGGTCCGGCGGTGGCGGCAATCGCATCGCAATCTCCCAGGCCGACGCCGGCGTCCGCGAGCACGCCGGCGATCATCGGCGCGAGCCGCTCCGCATGCGCGCGCGCCGCGATCTCGGGCACCACGCCGCCATAGGGGGCGTGCGCATCGTCCTGCGACGCGATACGCTGGGCGAGTATCCGCCGGTCGGCCGTGACCAGCGCCACCGCGGTTTCGTCGCAGCTCGATTCGATACCCAGGACCAGCGCCATCGCGCTTTCCTCTAGCGCAGCCGCTCGCTAGGGCAAGAAAGCCGATGTTCGCTCCTTCCCCCGACAATCCGTTCCGCCTCGGCACGCGCCGTTCGCCGCTGGCCATGGCGCAGGCGGAGGAAGCACGAACCCGGCTGTGCGCCGCGCACGGCTGGGAAGTGCGCGCGGTGGAGCTGGTGCCCGTCATCGCCAGCGGCGACCGGATCCAGGACCGCCCGCTCGCCGAGATCGGGGGCAAGGCGCTGTGGACGCGCGAGCTCGACCAGTGGCTGCTCGAGGAGCGGATCGATGCCGCGGTCCATTCCTTGAAGGATGTCGAGACTGTGCGGCCCGAAGGCCTGACCATCGCCGCGGTGCTGCCGCGCGCCGATCCGGCCGACGTGCTGCTCGGCGCCGCCTCGATCGCAGCCTTGCCCCAAGGCGCCCTGGTCGGAACCAGCGCGCCGCGCCGCGCCGCGCAGCTTCTGCACCAGCGCTCCGACTGCCGGGTCGTCACTTTCCGCGGCAATGTCGCCACGCGCCTCGCCAAGCTGGCGGCGGGCGAGGTGACGGCGACATTCCTCGCTGCCGCCGGGCTCGAGCGGCTGGGCGAGCACGGCGTCGGCTCGCGGCTCGATCCTGGAACCTGGCTTCCGGCGCCGTCGCAGGCCGCGATCGGAGTCGAATGCCGAAGCGGGGACGCGCGCGCGGCCGGGTGGCTTGCGGCCATCGACCATCCGCGCAGCCGTGCCGAGATCACCGCCGAGCGTGCCTTGCTCGCCGCCCTGGGCGGCTCCTGCCACAGCGCGGTTGCCTGTCTGAGCCGCTGGGAGGGCTTGCAGATCAGCCTCACCGCCGCGCTCTTCAGCCCTCGCGGGCACGAGCGCGTCATCGGGCAAGTTCGGGTGGACCCGAGCGATCCGGCCGGCGCCGCCATATTGGCGAGGGATTTGCTCGCCCGCGCGCCCGAGAGCGTGCGGGCGAGTTTCGACTCGCCCGGATGAGCCGGCCGCTCGCATTGCTGCGCCCCGAGCCGGGATGGAGCGCCTCGGCGGCGGCGGCGGCCGCGCTGGGACTTGCGGTCACCGGGCATCCGCTGTTCGAAGCCGAGCCGGCCCACTGGGATCTGCCCGCCGGCCCGTTCGACGCCCTGCTCGCCGGGAGCGCCGCAATTTTTCGCAAGGCGGGGCCAAAGCTCGGCGCGCTGACGCACCTTGCCGTCCATGCCGTCGGTGAATCGACCGCGGCGGCGGCGCGCGCCGCCGGCTTCACGGTCGCGGCCACGGGCGAGGGCGGGCTTCAGGCCCTGCTTGATGCGCAGTCGGGAGTGCCGCGGCGATTGCTGCGGCTGGGCGGCGCGGAGCGCGTCGCACTTGCTCCGCATCCGGGCCAGGAGATCGTCGAGATCACGGCGTACCGGATGCGAGCGCTTCGACTGGCGCCGGCCTTCGCCGTCAGCCTTGGCGCCGGCGAGCCGCTCGTCGCACTCCATTCGGCAGCGGCGGCACGGCACTTCGCGCGCGAGATCGACCGCCTCGGGCTGCCGCGGGGGCGCCTGATCCTGCTCGCGCTCGGCCCCCGTGTCGCCGCCGCGGCGGGGCCCGGCTGGAGCGCTCTCCATATCGCCGAGCGGCCCCGCGACGCCGCGCTGCTGGCCAAGGCCGCCGGTTTGTGCAAGTAATGCCCCCGGCAGGGGAGCCGGCGGGGTCGCGCACTCCGCCCCGATTGTTACGGATCGCAAGAAGCGGGGACGGATGGAGTATAGACCGAGCACGGCGCGCGCGCGCGCATCGACGCGCCCTCTCGTCGCCGCGATCGGGGCGGCGTTTGTCCTGGGCGCGGCGCTCGCCGGCTATGGCGTCTGGCGTTTTGGCGATCGAAACCTCGACCGGGCGGGCAATCGGCCGGTTGCGGCCGCCCGCCCCGCCCCGGCGACGCCTTCGCCCCAACCGATCCCCAGCGCCACCGCCAGCGAAGCGGCACGCGAAGCGGTGCACGCGGCGCAGATCGTGGCGCAGCAGCAGGGCGGGCTCGACCAGCGCCTCGCCGCCGCCGAGCAGCGGATCGCTCGGCTCGACCTCCAGGCGCAGGCTGCCTCGGGCAATGCCGCGCGCGCCGAGGGGCTGCTGATCGCCTTCTCCGCGCGGCGCGCGCTGGAGCGCGGCAACGGCCTGGGCTACCTCGGCGATCAGCTGCGCGTGCGTTTCGGCGATGCCATGCCCGCCACGGTCCAGACCCTGATCGACTTCGGCCGGCAGCCGGTGACGCTCGATCGGCTGATCGCGCAACTCGATGGGCTTGCCCCCGATCTGACTCGGCAGAACCGGCGGTTCTCGTGGTCGCAGGTGCGCAGCGAGCTCTCGCAGCTTTTCATCGTGCGCCGCGAAAGCACCCCCTCGCCGCAGCCCTTGCGCCGGATCGAGCGTGCGCGGCTTTTCCTCCAGACGGGCCGGGTCGGGGCGGCGGTGGCCGAAGTGCGCAATCTCCCTGGCGCGGTCAATGCCGCGGCCTGGATTCGCGAGGCCGAACGTTATGCCGCCGCGCAGAACGCGCTCGATCTGCTCGAGACCGCCGCGGTGCTGGAGCCGCGCCGTCTGCGCGACGGGGAGGGCCGGCCGGTGGCGACGCCCGATCTGGGAGCGGACAGGGAAGGGGGTGCGATCCCCGTGCCCTCAGGCCCGCAATAGGTCGGGCAGCTCGCCTGCCATGCCGCGGGCCTCGTCCATCAACCAGCGCTTCAGGGGCGGCATTCGCTCGACGCCGGCCATGCCGATCCGGCGCACCGCCGAAGCCGCCTCCCCCGGAATTGCGAACAGGCGCGTCAAGCCGTCGGTGGCCAGCGCGACCATGAAGGCGTCGAGACCGCGCCAGCGCTCGTAGCGGGCGAGGAGCTGCGCGTCGCCGGGTTCGAGCCCCAGCCGCGCCCCGTCGTCAAGCACCTCGACCAGCGCCCCCACATCGCGCAACCCGAGATTGAGACCCTGCCCCGCGATGGGATGAATGCCATGCGCGGCATCGCCCACCAGGGCGAGGCGCGGCGCGGTGATGGTGGCGGTGTGGTGGAAGCCGAGGGGATAGGACGAGCGCGGCCCCACGGCGGCGATCGTGCCGAAGAGATCGCCCATCCGCTTGGCAAGCTCGGCGCGAAAGGCCCGGTCGGAGAGCTTGAGCGTGCCGGCGGCGTCGCGCTCGCCGACGGTCCAGACCAGCGCGCTGCGGTGGCGGCCTTCGCTGTCGTCGCGCATCGGCAGCAGAGCGAACGGGCCCGCCGGGTAGAAAATTTCCCAGGCGACATTGCCATGCGGCTTTTCGTGCACCAGGCCGGCGATGATCGCGCGGTGGCGATAATCCCACCTGGCAATCGCGATCCCGGCCTCCTCGCGCGTCGGCGAGCTGCGTCCTTCGGCGGCGATCATCAAGGCGGCAGCGAGCACTCGCCCGTCGGCGAGCGTGGTGGAAACGCCGTAGTCGCCACGGCTGCGCATCGTGACGTCGGCGCGGGGGTGCCAGGCGATGAGCGGCTCGGCGCGCGCGGCGTCGAACAGTGCGAGGCGCAGCGCCCGATTGGCGAACATCCGTCCGAGCGTGCCCTCATGCGGCTGCGGCGTGAAATCGATCCGCCCCGGGCGCATCCGATCGGTCACCGCGATCGAGGCGATGGGGCAAGCCTGCGGCTCGAGCGTCGGGGCCAGCCCGATATTGCGAAAGAGGTTCCAGCTCGCGGTGGAAATCGCGCTCGCGCGGCCGTCGAAGCCTTCGGCCGTCAGCTCCGCCGGGTCGGCGCGGTCGACGACATGGCTCGAGAAGCCCTTCCGCGCCGCCGCCAGCGCCAGGGTCATGCCGACGAGCCCGCCCCCCAGAATCAGCAGATCGCGCCTGTCGTTCATGGTCACTCCGTTGCGCCGCGTGAACACCGGCCCTAGAGGTTCGCGCGTGACACGCGCAAGGCCGACGTCCCTCTTCCGCATGGCGATCGCGGCGCTGCTCGCGCTGCTGGCGCTCGCGTCCGCGATGGCGCAGGCGCAGTCCGGGCGCGAAGCCAACATTCGTGCGGCCCTGGTGGCCGATGGCAAGCCGGTGGCGGGCAAGGTCTGGACCGTGGCGCTGCAGTTCGTGCCCAGGTCCAGGGAATGGCACGGTTACTGGCAGAATCCCGGCGATGCGGGCGCCGGGATGACGCTCAGGTGGCAGCTTCCCGAAGGATGGACCGCGGGCGAACCGCTGTATCCCGTCCCCGGCAAGCTCGTGATCGCGGGCCTGATGAACCATGTGTTCGAAGGCGAGTATGCGGTGCTGATCCCGATTGCGGTGCCCCCTGGTGCCGACCCGGCGAAGTCCCCTCCGCTCGCGCTCGAGGCCCACTATCTGGCCTGCACCGACCGGATTTGCGTGCCCGAGCGAGCGCGGCTGACGCTCGACCCGCGCGCCGCCGCGGCTGACCCGCGCTTCGACCGCTGGCGCGCGGCGGTCGCCCCGCTGCTGGACCGTCCGGCGCGCTTTGCCATTACGGGCAAGGCGCTGCGGCTCGCCATTCCGCTGCCCGCGGCCATGGCGGTCGGCGAACCGCACGTCTTCGTCGCCACGCGTGATCTGGTGAATTACGCCGGCGAGCAGCGCTTTGCGCGCGAAGGGGACTGGCTGATCGCCGAAATCCCGCTTGCCGGTCCCGTAGCCGTCCCCTCGGCGGTCGAGGGAATCCTGGCGCTGGGCGAGGGCGGGGGGGTCCGCTTCCGCGGCGAGAGGGGCGCGGTGCCCGATACCGGCGTTCCGCTCGAGGCGGCCGCACCGTCCGTCAGCCTGTGGGTCGCGCTGGTCGGTGCGCTTCTGGGCGGCCTGCTGCTCAACGTCATGCCCTGCGTGTTCCCGATCCTCAGCCTCAAGGCGCTTGCGCTCGCCAAGGCGGGGGGCGAGGAGAGGCAGGCGCGGCGCGATTCCCTGGGCTACACCATCGGCGCGGTCACCGCCTGCCTCGCGCTGGGGGCGCTGATGCTGGCGCTGCGCGCGGGCGGCGAGCAGGTCGGGTGGGCTTTCCAGCTTCAGGAGCCCGGCGTCGTGGTGGCCTTGCTGGTGCTCGCGGTGGCGATCACCGCGAGCTTTCTCGGGGCCTTCGCGCTGCCCTCGTTCCGTCTGGCCGGGGGCGGGAGCAGCGGCGGCGGCTCGTTTCTGACCGGGCTTCTCGCCGCCTTCGTCGCCACGCCGTGCACCGGGCCGTTCATGGCCGCGGCGATGGGCGCGGCGCTGCTGTTGCCCGCGGCCGAGGCGCTGGTGCTGTTCGGCGTCCTCGGACTGGGCCTGGCGCTGCCCTTCCTGCTGCTCGGCTTCGTGCCGCGGCTGCGCGCGCTGCTGCCCCGCCCCGGGCCGTGGATGGCGCGCTTTCGCCGCTGGATGGCGCTGCCGATGGGTCTGACGGCGCTCGCGCTCGCGTGGCTGGCCTGGCGGTTGGGGGGCGCCGGCTTCCTGCTCGCGGCGACGGCGCTGGCAGTGGTGGTGACAGGGCTGCTGACCGTGCTGTGGGGCGCGCGCGGCATCGGCAAGGCGGGGCGGGCCGTCTCGCTCGCGGCGCTGGCTGCGGCGAGCGTCGCGCTCGTCATTGTCCTTCCCGGTCTCGAGGCGAGATCGGTGGCGCGCGCCGAAGGCGGGCTTATCGGAGCGCGCCCCTTCAGCGAGGCCGCGCTCGGCGAAGCGCGCGCGGCCGGCAAGCCCGTGTTCCTCTATTTCACCGCCGACTGGTGCCTCACCTGCAAGGTCAACGAAAGCGCCGCCCTCCACCGCGAAGCAACGCGCAGGGCCTTCGAGAAGGCGGGGGTCGTGGTCCTGCGCGGCGACTGGACCCGCCGCGACCAGGCGATCACCCGGTTCCTGACCGCGCAGGGGTCGGCGGGGGTGCCGCTGTATCTGTGGTATCCGGCGCAGGCGGGTTCAGCGCCGCGCCGCCTGCCGCAGGTGCTGACGCCGGGGCTGCTGGCGGAGCTTGCGACCGGCAGCGCAGGATCAGCGCGCCCGGCAGCGGGCTCGGATTGAGGATCAGGCTGCCCGCGCCGGGCACGGTGGCCTCGACCTGGCGCCCGCCCGTCAATCCCTCGAAGCTTTCGCTGAGCGCCGGCTCGCTGCCGCGCCACAGCCACCCGGCGCCGGCGCGCGCCGCATCGATCTTGAGCCGGGCGACATGGCCATTGCCGATCAGTGCGAGGACGGCCTTGGCATGGGGGTCGGCGGAAGCGAACCGCGTATAGGCAAGCACCGGGCCCGCATCCCGCCTGGCGCATTCGAGCGCGAACAGCACCCGCTCTCCGGGTTTGCCGTAAACCAGCCGGAGCGCGTTGGCCGGACTCGGCACCCACACCGCGCCCGTCGTGTCGGGCGAGGCGATCGGCGCGGAGGGTGCCGCGCGCTCCGCCATCCCGACGCGCGCGACATAGTCTTGCGCGGCGGGCGGATTGCAGGCCGCCAGCATCGCGAGCGGAAGCAGAGCCGCGGCGCGCATCGCCTTATCGCCCGCGGATGAAGGCGCGCACGTCGGCCGACAGCTTGCTGCGGTCTTGGTCGCGGATATACATCATGTGCCCGGAATCGTAGTAGGAATAGCTGATCCGGTCCTGCGGAATACCCGTCCGGGTCAGGGCATATTCGGCCGCGAAGAAGGGCGTGGCGAAATCATACCAGCCCTGGCCGACAAAGATGCGCAGCCCGCTGTTTTCGCGCAGCGCGCGGCCGAGATAGGGCGTGACGTTGAGATAGGCGTTGGTGTCGCGCCCGCCATCAAGCTGCCAGTCCCAGTCGCGCACGGCGCCGATGGTGACATATTGCCGATCGGGCTGATATCCGATGGTGTCGCGAAAGTAGCTGTTGGCGGCGGCGGTGTAGCCCGCGTCGATGCCGTAGAAGCTGGGATCGTTGTCGGGCGTCTCGCCCGCGCTGTCGTAATCACGGCCGGTGTAGCGGCTGTCGAGCCGGCCGACGCTGAGCCCGCGATCGCGCAGCAGCTCCTTGTAGAAGCGGCCGCTGGTGACGCGCAGGTCGGCGCGGTCGAGATAGGCTTCGGAAAGCCCGGTGAAGCGCGCGAGCTCGCGGCGCACGGCGGCACGCTCCTCGGCGCCCGCCTTCTGCCCCTTGAGCAGGAAGGCGGCGTAGGGTCCGATCGCAAACTGCCGCGCTTCCTCGGCGAAGGCTGCCGGCGAGGCGGCGGCGGCCTTGCCGTGATAAAGCGCGGTTACCGCCATGCTGGGCAGGGTGGTGATGTAGCCGAGCTCGGCGCCCTCGGTCTCCGCCCCCGCGCCGAAATCGAGCACGGTCGAGATCAGGATCACGCCGTTCAGGGCGACGTCGTTATACTCGCCCTCGAGCTCGTTGACGACCGCGGCCGAGCGCGTGGTGCCATAGCTCTCGCCGCCGAGATATTTGGGGCTGTTCCAGCGCCCGTTCTCGCTCAGCCACTGGCGGATCACCGCCGCGACCGATTTCGCATCCTTGGTCACGCCCCAGTAGTCCTTGGGATCGGTATCGCCGATGGCGTGGCTGAAGCCGGTGCCGACCGGATCGATGAACACCAGATCGGTCACATCGAGCAGCGAATCGGGATTGTCGAGGATCGGATAGGGCGGCGCCCCGTCGTCGCGCGCGTCCGAGGGGATCGCCACCCGCTTGGGCCCGAAGGCGCCCATCTGGAGCCACAGCGAAGCCGACCCCGGCCCGCCGTTGAACAGGAACGTGACCGGCCGGCCGGGATTGCGCGGCTCGGCGATATAGGCGGTGGTGACGATCGCCGCCTTGGGCTTGCCCTTGTCGTCCTTGAGCACCTGCTCGGCGACCGTGGCGGTATAGGTGATGCGGCTGCCGCCGAAGGTCCCGGCGAAGCGCTTCGCGGCGGAGTTGGGGGTGTAGGTTGCGACGCCGGGCTTGGCCTCGTCCTTGGGCTTGTCCTGCGCGACGGCTGGGATGGGGAGGGCGAGAGCGGCGAGCGCCGCGACGGTGCGGGAAATCATGCAGGCGCTATGGCAAGCAGGGCGCCCCGCGTAAATCGCTATGCGGCGCGCTTGTGAACCGAAAGCTCAAGTCCAAGCGCGGACAACACCGAGGTCAGCGTTTCGAGGGTCGGATTCCCGCTCTCCGAAAGCGCCGAGTAAAGCGCTTGCCGTCCGACGCCCGCCTTGCGCGCGATCTCGCTCATTCCCTGCGAACGGGCAACATCGCCAAGTGCGGCGGCGATATGCTTCGGATCGTTCCCTTCCATCGCATCCTCGAGATAATAGAGGATGTCTTCCTCGGTTTCGAGGTAGCGCGCTGCGTCAAAGGACCTCAGTTCCACCACGCGTTTCAATCTCGATCTTTAGCCGCTTCGCAAATGCGACATCGGCGTCCTGCGTTCGCTTGTCGCCGCCGCAAAGCAAGATGACAAGCGCCTCGCCGCGCTGGAAGTAGTAGACGCGGTAGCCGGGACCGTAATCGACCCGCATTTCGTAGACCCCGCCCTTGACCGAGCGATGGTCGCCGAAATTGCCGCCCGCCGCCCGCCGAATGCGACCGACGATCTTTCGCCCTTGCCTCGCGGTCGCGCAAACCGGCGATCCATTGGGCAAAGTTGTGCGTCTCCACCACGGTGAAGGCTTGTCCTTTATAGAGGACAGGATCTGGCTTGTCAACCTTTCTCATGATTCAGGAGAGCGCTCCGCCAAAGGCTAGAATCACGTTTGAAATCTTGCGTGCTTCATCTGCGGTAAGATCGAAGGGTAAACCACCAATCTTGACGATCAAGCCATCCCGGATGGCGATAGGGATCACGTCTTGCGTTGGTATGGACATATGGGCAGGCGAGGGCGCTGACGGTTGAACGGGGCTCGGGGCTGGACGAACTAGCTTTTTCTTTGGCTTTCCGTTTGAGCTTTCTGGTTTCGAGCGGACAGGTATCCGCCCGGAAGGTTTGAAACCCACTGGGTCAACCTTATATTCCCGAAAGTCATCCAACGCAGTCCGCAAGCGACTCTTGTACGATTGCAAGCTGCCTGTCGAATAGCCCGCCCCGTGCTTCGTCGCGAAGCGGTTGATCGCGTCTTCAACATCTACGTCGAGGACGGCCCCGACCTCGTCGGAACCTAAGGACGAAATCACCTTATTTACGGCTGCCTTTCGCGACGAAATGGTGTTCGCGGGGGCGTAGCCCTTCTTCGCCATCCAGTCTAAGAATTCCAGCAAACCGGAAAGTGTCGAATCAAACGACATGACGCTCTCCTTGATAGCGCTCGCAGCCTACCCGTGTCCAATTGCAATTGCAAGCTTGAAATTCTATCCGTTTACCGCCGCCCGCCCATCCGCTTGTAGCGCGTCTTTCCATACCGCGTTTTGCGCGTCCCCGGCTTGCCCTCGTTGCTCCTCCCGACCAGCGGCGCTTTCTTGTCCGGATCGGGGATGCCGAGCTCATCGGCCTCCAGCCGCCTGATCTCGTCGCGCAGCCTTCCGGCCTCCTCGAACTCCAGGTTTGCCGCGGCGTTGCGCATGCGTTTTTCGAGATCCTGGATGTAGGCGCGCAGGTTGTGGCCGACGAGGTTGTTGCGTTCCGGGTCGCCGGTCTCGATCAGCACCCCGTCGCGGCTGGCGGCGTGGGCGACGATGTCCTGGATACCGCGCTTGATCGTGGTCGGGGTGATGCCGTGGGCGGCGTTGTATTCGCGCTGCTTCTCCCGGCGGCGGTCGGTTTCGGCGATCGCCCGCTCCATGCTGCCGGTCACTCGGTCGGCGTAAAGGATCACGCGGCCCTCCACATTGCGCGCCGCGCGGCCGATGGTCTGGATGAGGCTGGTCTCGGAGCGCAGGAAGCCTTCCTTGTCCGCGTCGAGAATGCACACCAGGCCGCATTCGGGAATGTCCAGCCCCTCGCGCAGCAGGTTGATGCCCACCAGCACGTCGTAGACGCCCAGCCTCAGGTCGCGGATCAGCTCGATGCGCTCCAGTGTCTCGACGTCCGAATGCATATAGCGCACTCGCATGCCCGCCTCGTGCATGAACTCGGTCAGATCCTCGGCCATGCGCTTGGTCAGCGTGGTGACGAGCGTGCGGTATCCGAGCTTCGCCACCTTGCGGCATTCCTCGATGCAATCCTGCACCTGGTCCTCGACCGGGCGGATTTCCACTGGCGGGTCGATGAGGCCGGTCGGGCGGATGACCTGCTCGGCGAACACGCCGCCGGTCTGGTCCATCTCCCACGGGCCGGGGGTGGCGCTGACCGCGAAGGTCTGCGGGCGCATCGCGTCCCATTCGTTGAAGCGCAACGGGCGGTTGTCGATGCAGCTCGGCAGGCGGAAGCCGTATTCGGCCAGCGTCAGCTTGCGGCGGTGATCGCCGCGCGCCATCGCGCCGATCTGCGGCACGGTCTGGTGGCTCTCGTCCACGAACAGCAGCGCGTTGTCGGGCAGATATTCGAACAGCGTCGGGGGCGGCTCGCCGGGAAGCCGGCCGGTGAGGAAGCGGCTGTAGTTCTCGATGCCCGCGCAACTGCCGGTGGCGGCGATCATCTCGAGATCGAAATTGGTGCGCTGCTCCAGGCGCTGCGCTTCGAGCAGGCGGCCCTCGGCGTGCAGCTCCTTCAAGCGCTCGGCCAGCTCGAACTTGATCGCCTCGCTGGCCTGCTTCATCGTCGGCCCGGGCGTCACATAGTGGCTGTTGGCGTAGACGCGCACCGCGCCGAGGCTGGCCCCCTTCTGCCCGGTGAGCGGATCGAACTCGGAAATCGCCTCGATCTCGTCGCCGAAGAAGCTGACCCGCCAGGCCATGTCCTCGTAGTGGCTGGGGAAAATCTCCAGGCTGTCGCCCCGGACGCGGAAATTGCCGCGCTGAAACGCCGCGTCGTTGCGCTTGTATTGCAGCGCCACCAGCTTGCGGATGATCTCGCGCTGGTCGACGCTTGTCCCCTGCTTGAGGTCGAAGATCATCGCCGAATAGGTCTCGACCGAGCCGATGCCGTAGAGGCAGGACACCGAGGCGACGATGATCACGTCGTCGCGTTCGAGCAGCGCGCGCGTGGCCGAATGGCGCATCCGGTCGATCGCCTCGTTCACCGAGCTTTCCTTCTCGATGTAGGTGTCGCTGCGCGGCACATAGGCTTCGGGCTGGTAATAGTCGTAGTAGCTGACGAAATACTCGACCGCGTTCTCGGGAAAGAAGCTCTTGAACTCGCCGTAAAGCTGCGCCGCCAGGATCTTGTTGGGCGCCAGCACCAGCGCCGGGCGCTGCAGCGTCTCGATCACCTTGGCCATGGTGAAGGTCTTGCCGCTGCCGGTGACTCCGAGCAGCACCTGCGTCCGCTCGCCCTGGGCCGCGGAGGCGACCAGTTCGGCGATCGCGGCCGGCTGGTCGCCCGCCGGGCTGTATTCACTCGCCAGCCTGAACGGCCGCCCGCCCATCGACTTTTCCGGACGGAGCGGCTTGTGAGGAACGAATTGCGCGGAAGTGTCGGGCTCTTCCAGCCCGCGTCGGATCACCAGCTCGGCCATGCGCGAACATATGGGGGACAAGGCGCATTGCTGCAACGCCCCCAATGTGACAGCGCGCTGTTCAGGCTGGCGTTATGCACGCGATTGAATATTTCAATTCCATGGCAAGCCACCCCCTTGCTGCAACGGCAGCGACATATTGGCGGCGAACCGAGCTCAGCCGACGGTTGGCGCTGGCGCGCGAGCCGCAGCCCGAGGACGCTCGACCCCCTCGCGCCGCGCTGCTGGCGCGCGAGCTCGGGTTCCTCGCCGAGCCCGTTCGGCGCTGGTTCTATCCGTGGCGTCCGGCGCTCGCCCGGTCTCCCCGCACCGTGATGCTGGTGCCCGGCTTCGGCGCGCATCCGGCGCGGATGCGCTACATGGCGCGCCAGCTCGAAGCGGCCGGCCACCGGGTCAAGCGCTGGGGGCAGGGCTTCAACCTCGGTGCGCGGGCCGGTACGCTCGACCTCATCGAGGCGCGGCTGGGCGACATTCACGCCCGCTATGGCGAAGCGGTCCATCTCGTCGGCTGGAGCCTGGGCGGGGTGTTCGCGCGCGAGGTCGCCAAGCGCCAGCCCGAAAAGGTCGCCAAGGTGGTGACGCTGGGGTCGCCGTTCTCGGGCCACCCGCGCGCCAACAACGGCTGGCGCGCCTATCACCTGGTCGCCGGGCACCGAGTCGAGGAACCGCCGGTCGAATGCGCGATCACCGTCAAGCCGCCGGTCGAGACCGTGGCGCTGTGGAGCCCGCGCGACGGCATCGTTCACCCGCGCTGCGCCGCCGGCAGGCGGGGGGAGCGCGACCGGGCGATCGCCCTGCGTTGCACCCACATGGGCTTCGTCCGCTCGCGCGAGGCGATCGACGCGGTGTTGAAGGAACTGGACGCGGGCTGAGTTCGTTGCGATGCAGGCCAGACCCGGAACGACCGGGCGGCCAGACGGGGGTGCATGAGCGGCAGCGCGACGTTTTACGACGAAATGCACGAGCCTTCAGGCGCCGTGCGCGACGGCTATCGCGATTATCAGGGCTGGCTGTCCGAGCAGGACGCCGCCTTTCTCAAGCGCAAGAACCGCGACGCCGAAACGCTGTTCCGCCGCATCGGGATCACTTTCAACGTCTATGGCGCGCATGAGGCCGAGGAGCGGCTGATCCCCTTCGACATGGTGCCGCGGATCATCACCGCGACCGAATGGCGCCGGCTGTCGCGCGGGATCGAGCAGCGCGTGCGCGCGCTGAACGCCTTTCTCCACGATCTCTATCATCGGCAGGAGATCATCCGCGCCGGGCGGGTGCCCGAAACGCTGTTCCGCGACAATCCGGCGTGGCTCCCCAACATGGTCGGCTTCACGCCTCCCGGCGGCATCTACACCCATGTCGTGGGCATCGATCTGGTGCGGACCGGGCCGGACGAATTCTACGTGCTCGAGGACAACGCCCGCACGCCCTCGGGCGTCAGCTACATGCTCGAGAACCGCGAGACCATGATGGCGATGTTTCCCGAGCTGTTCATGCGCGTCGGGGTGGAGAGCGTCTCCAATTATCCGCGCCGCCTCGCGCGCAGCCTCGCGGCCTGCGCCCCGGCGGTCACGCGGGACAAGCCGCGGCTCGCGGTGCTGACGCCCGGCATCTACAACGCCGCCTTCTTCGAGCATGCCTTCCTGGCCGAGCAGATGGGCGCCGAGCTGGTCGAAGGCAGCGACCTGCGAGTCGAGGGCGGGCGCGTCGCGATGCGGACCACCGCGGGTTTCCAGCCCGTCGACGTGCTCTATCGCCGGGTTGACGACGACTTCCTCGACCCGCTGACCTTCCGGCCCGACAGCGTGCTCGGGGTGCCCGGGATCATGGATGTCTATCGCGCTGGCGGCATCACCATCGCCAATGCGCCCGGCACCGGGATCGCCGACGACAAGGCGATCTATTCCTTCATGCCCGAGATCGTCGAATTCTACACCGGCGAGAAACCGCTGCTGCCCAATGTCCAAACCTGGCGCTGCGCCGATCCGGAAAGCTGCCGCTTTGTCATGGCCAATCTCAAGGATCTGGTGGTCAAGGAAGTGCACGGCTCGGGCGGATACGGCATGCTGATCGGCCCCGCGGCGAGCAGAGCCGAGCTCGAGGCCTTCCGCCGCAAGCTCGAGGCGCATCCCGAAAGCTACATCGCGCAGCCCACGCTTTCGCTCTCCACCTGCCCGGTGTTCACCGACAAGGGGCTGGCCCCGCGCCATGTCGATCTGCGCCCCTTCGTTCTGGTCTCCCCCGATGCCGTCGAGATCACGCCCGGCGGCCTCACCCGCGTCGCCATGACCAAGGGCTCGCTGGTGGTGAACTCGAGCCAGGGGGGCGGCACCAAGGATACCTGGGTGCTCAAGGACTGATGGCGGCGGAGGCGTCATGCTAGGCCGGACCGCCAACGCGCTGTTCTGGATGTTCCGCTATCTCGAGCGGGTCGACAACACCGCGCGGATGATCGACGCCGGCCTGCGGATGGCGCTCACGCGCGATCTGGTGACTTCGGAAGAGGAGTGGCGCTCGGTCATTGCCGCGGCCGGGCAGCGCGGCGACTACAACCGCCGCAACGTCTCCTACACCGGCGTGCAGGCGTGGAACTTCATGCTCCGCGACAAGGACAATCCGGGCAGCGTGCTGGCCAACTTCGGCCGCGTGCGCGACAACGCCCGGCAGGCGCGCAATGTCGTCACCAGCGAGATCTGGCAGGCGGTGAACGACAGCTGGATGCAGATCCGCGACCTTCTCGCCAAGCCCGTGGGCGAGCAGCGCGTGGGCGATGTCCTGGCAGTGATCCGGCAATCGGGCATGCTGGTCCATGGCGCGATCATCGGCACCATGCCGCGCGACGAGGCGTTCCACTTCGCCCGCGCCGGCACCTTCATCGAGCGCGCCGACAATGTCGCGCGGCTGCTCGACATCAAATATTACCTGCTGCTGCCCTCGCTCAACTATGTCGGGTCGAGCCTCGACACCGGGCAATGGGACAGCATCCTGCGCGCGGTCTCGGGAGACCGCGCCTACCGCTGGCTCAACACTGCGCAGATCGATGCCCGCGGGATCGTCCAGTTCCTGGTCTTCGATACGCGCTTTCCGCGCAGCCTGGCCTATTGCCACACCGCGCTGCGCGATCATCTGGACGCCATCGCGCGCATTCACGGCCGCGAAGGGGCGAGCCATGCGCTGATGCGCGAGGCGGCGCGGTCGCTGGAGGAGACCGGGCTCGACGGCGTGTTCGAGCGGGGCCTGCACGAGTTCCTGATCGGTTTCCTGGCGCTCAACGGCCGCGCCGGGCTTGCCATCGCCGAGGATTACAGGTTCCTCGTCTGATGCGCCTCGCGATCCGCCATACAACGCATTACCGCTTCGAGCGTCCGGTGATCCACGCCATCCAGCGGCTGCGCCTGACGCCCAAATCGACTCAGGGGCAGGAAATCGTCGAGTGGGAGATGGAATTCGGCAACGCGCAGAAGCAGTTTTCCTACGAAGATCAGCACCGCAACCTCACCACCCTGATCACCATGACTCCGGGCACGCAGGACGTGATGGTGACCTGTTCGGGAACGGTGGACACGCATGACTTCGCCGGAATCATCGGCCGCCATGCCGGGCATCTGCCGCTGTGGAGCTTTCACGGACAGACGCCGCTGACCCGGCCGGGCGCGGGCATCCGCGCTCTGGCGCGCGAGTTCCGCAAGAGCGACCTGCCGACGCTCGAAACGCTTCACGCGCTGTCGGCGCGCGTGGTCGAGCGGGTGGCCTATGGCACCGGCGCGACGGGGGTCGGGACCACGGCCGAGGATGCCCTGGCGGCCGGGCGCGGGGTGTGCCAGGACCATGCCCACATCTTCATCGGGACCGCGCGGGCGCTCGGCATTCCCGCGCGCTATGTCAGCGGCTATCTGATGATGAACGACCGCATCGAGCAGGACGCCACCCATGCCTGGGCGGAGGCGCATGTGGAGGATCTGGGGTGGGTCGGCTTCGATGTCTCGAACGGCATCAGCCCCGATCAGCGCTACGTTCGGCTGGCCACCGGGCGCGACTACCGCGATGCCGCGCCGATCACCGGGATCAGCACCGGCAGCGCCAGCGAAGCGCTCTCGGTCAGCGTCGCGGTCGAGCAGAAGCAGGTCCAGCAATGACGGCCGGCAGCCGGGAAGGGGAGTTTCGTCCATGACCTATTGCGTGGGCATGGTGATCGACAAGGGTCTGGTGCTGATGAGCGACACCCGCACCAATTCGGGCGTCGACAATGTCTCGGTGTTCCGCAAGATGTTCCGCTGGGAAGCGCCCGGAGAGCGGATCATCGCGCTGATGACCGCCGGCAATCTCGCCACCACCCAGGCGGTGGTCAGCCAGCTCGAGGAGCGCGCCAAGATCCCCGACGAGCGGCACAATTCGCTGCTCGAGGCGCCCACGATGTTCCAGGTTGCGAGCGAGGTGGGCAAGCTGCTGCGCGCGACCGTCGCCGAGCGGCAGAACGCCAACGGCTCGCGCGGGCAGGGGCGGTTCACCGCCTCGATCATCGTTGCCGGACAGATCAAGGGCATGGAGCCGCGCCTGTTCATGGTCTATCCGGAAGGCAATTTCATCGAGGCTGGCTTCGACACGCCGTTCTTCCAGATCGGCGAGACCAAATACGGCCGGCCGATCATCCTGCGCGGCTACGACCGGGCGATGAGCATGGAGGACGCGGTCAAGCTCCTGATGGTGTCCTTCGATTCGACGCTCAAGGCCAATCTGTCGGTCGGGCTTCCGCTCGATCTGCTGGTCATCGAGCGCGATGGCTTCGCGGCCTCGCACGAGCGGCGCATCGGACACGAGGACCCCTATTTTCAGGCGATCTCGAACAGTTGGGGCAATGCGCTGAAATCGGCTTTCAACTCGCTTCCCGACTACAGCTTCTACCAGGAAAGGTCCGATCCGGTGGGAGAAGGCTCCGAAGCCGAGCATCTAGCCCCGCCGCATTAGCTCCGTTGCGGAGGCAACTTTTCGCTCGCAGCTAGGCGGTTGTGCCCATCCTACGCTTCCGATTGCGAGGGTTCGGACTGCGGGTTTGCCCATAAGTGATTGGCCGCTGACACCGCTCAGGGGCTTTTCCTTCATGTTTGCCGAAACCACCGTTCACATTGTCGCGCTCACCAGCCTTGTCCGCGCGGAACAGGCGCGAGGCTGCTTCGCCATCGGCTACCACGCCGAAATCTACGGGAACTACGAGGAATTGCTCGCCGCGGCGCCCCGGCGCGGGCTGGTGCTTGCCGAGGATATCCCCGAGCGCGGCGGCATCGCGCAGCTGATGGCGCGGATGGCCCGCTGCGGCTTCTGGCTGCCGGTGGTGGCGTTTTCGCATGTCGCCGAGCCCCGCCGCGTGGTCGAGGCGGTGCGGGCCGGGGCGCTCGACTACCTCGCACAGCCGCTTGCACCCGGCCGGCTCGCCGAGACCCTGGCTGGCGCGCGGGCGGAGGCCGAGACGCTTGGCGCGGCGCAGCGCGAGGCCGTCGAGGCGCGGGCGCGGCTGGACCGGCTGACGGCGCGCGAGCGCGAGGTGCTCGACCTGCTGGTGGCGGGCGCGAGCAACAAGACGATTGCGCGCGAGCTCGAGATCAGCCCCCGCACGGTCGAGATCCACCGCGCCAACATGATGGGAAAGCTGGACGCGCGTCACGCCGCCGATGCGGTCCGCCTGCGGCTGGCGGCCGGTACGGGCGCGGGCGCCATCTCGCCGCGCCTGCGGACGGGTTCCGCGTAGCCCCCGCCTCAGCGGCAGAACGCGCCGCTGCCCAGCTCGACATGGAAATGGTCGGCATGGGCGCCGTTGTAATCGGGGCCGAGCACGGTCCCGAAGCGCTTGCAGGCGCTGGCGTGAACGGTGCGCAGGAAGGCGCGTTCCTGGTCCGAGGCGCCGTTCCAGCCCGCCTTGACCGAGATTCGCCGACCGTCGGCCAGCAGGAACGCGCCGATGTCGATCGCCTCGGCGCGCGCATGGGCCGAGAGCCGCGCGCTTCCGGCGACGGCGCGGCAGGCATAGCTGCCCATGGTCTCGATCCGCGCCAGCGCGCTGCCGAGCATCTGCCGCGCCGCGCGGTCGACGCCGTAGCGCGCCCAGCCGGCGAAGGCCTGCGCCAGCGGACAGGAGACGGGGCCCAGATTGGCCAGCGCGAAGGCGCCGCGGTCGCCGGCCAGGCCCTCGAGCCTGACGCTCCCGAGCGCCTGGCAGCCGGGGGCATAGTAACGGTCGGGAAGCGGCGCATAGCGCGCGCCGCTCGCGCCCAGCGCCGCCAGGCAGCGCGCCGCATCGAGCCGGGACATGCCCGGCGCCGCGGCGCTGCGCGACACGCGCGGGCGATCGGGCGCGCGGCTCTCGGGCAGGATGCCGCAGGCGCTCACCGCGCCGGCGAGGAGCGCCGCCAGCGCCCCGCGCATCAGCTCGCTTCGGCGCGCACCGGCGCCGACATCCGGCTCACCACGACGATGGCCGCCCAGGCCGCGATGAAGCCCGGGACGATCTCGTACAGCCCCTCGTCCAGCCCCGGCAGCGCCTGGTCCCAGCCCAGCGCGATCCAGGCGGCGACCACGCCCGCGCCCGTCACCAGCCCGGCAACCGCGCCGGCGCCCGTCATCCGGTCCCACATCAGGGCCAGCAGCATCAGCGGCCCGAAAGCCGCGCCGAAGCCCGCCCAGGCATGCGCCACCAGCCCCAGCACCTGGCTCCCGGGATCGGCGGCGATGGCGATCGCGGCGAGCGAGACCAGCGCGATGAACGCGCGGCTGGCGTTCACCGCCTCGCGCTCGCTCGCCCGCTGGCGCAGGAACAGGCGGTAGAAGTCCTCGGTCAGCGAGGACGAGGCGACGAGCAGCTGCGAGCTCACCGTGGACATGATCGCGGCGAGCAGCGCGGCGAACAGGAAGCCGGTGATGAGAGGGTGGAACAACAGCCCGGCCAGGATGATGAAGATCGTCTCCGGATCGTCGACCGCGATCCCGTTGCGCTCCGCATAGGCGCGCCCCGCCAGCCCCACGCCGATCGCTCCGAGCAGGCAGACCACCATCCAGGTCATCCCGATCCGGCGGGCAATCGGCATGTCCTCGACCTTCCTGATCGCCATGAAGCGCACGATGATGTGCGGCTGGCCGAAATAGCCCAGCCCCCAGGTGACCGCGCTGATCACGCCGAGGATGCTCATCCCCTCGGTCAGGCTGAGAAAGCCGGGCACCGGAACCGCCGCGATGCTGGCCCCGCCGTCGCCCCCGGGACCAAGCAGCACCATCAGCGGCATCGCGACGAGCGCCACGAACATGATCGTGCCCTGGACCACGTCGGTCAGGCTGACCGCCAGGAAGCCGCCCAGCGCGACATAGACCAGCACCACCGCGGCGGTGATCGCGATTCCGAGCATGTAGGGGGTGAGGCCGGTTCCCGCGGGAAGCAGGCCGACGAAGGCGGTCTCGAACAGCTTGCCGCCGCCCACCAGGCCGCTCGCGGTGTAGACGGCGAAGAACAGCACGATGATGAGCGCGCTGACCACCCGCAGCGCCAGCGCGCTCTCGGGAAAGCGGTTGGCGAGAAACTCGGGAATGGTCAGCGAATTGCCCAGCGCCTCGCTCTGGGCGCGCAGCCGCGGGGCGACCAGCAGCCAGTTGGCCCAGGCGCCCATCACCAGCCCGATCGCGATCCAGACGGCGGGCAGACCGGTGACGTAGAGCGCGCCGGGCAGCCCGAGCAGCAGCCAGCCCGACATGTCCGAGGCCCCCGCCGACAGCGCCGTTACCGATGGCGACAGATCGCGCCCGGCGAGCAGGAACCCCTCCGCGGTGCTCGCGGTCCGCCACCAGGCATAGACTCCGATCACGAGCATGAGCACGAAATACAGCGTCAGCGTGGAGAGCGAGGCGGTCTGCATCGGCCGAGGCCTACCAGCGCCGGGCGGGGCTGGCCACACGGCGGCCGCGTGTATCGACAGGTGCGGGGGGCCCGCACCAGCCGCCGAGCCGAGCGCCCACGTGCTGGCGCCGCCAGTTTGCATTCACGATGTCAAAGAGCCGGCCGACGAATCGGCATCCGGAATAATGGCAAAAAACGGATATGTTGTCAAGCAAAAAGTGCCAAATAGGAATTGCTCTCGGCAACTCCTACACGCTGCGGCTCCGACCGCGCCGCCTCGGCGCTACCGCCGCCCGGCGGCCTCCGCGGCGTCGCTGGCGAGGCGGTCGACGCGCTCGTTTTCGGGGTGGCCGCTGTGGCCGCGCACCCAGTGCCAGCGGACCGTGTGCTTCGCCGCAAGCTCGATCAGCGCGTGCCACAGCTCCGCGTTGCGGACCGGCTTCTTGCTCGCGTTGAGCCAGCCGCGCTTCTGCCAGCCGAGCACCCACTTGGTGATCCCGTCGATCAGATAGCGGCTGTCGGTGTGGAGATCGACCTCGCACGGCTCGACCAGCGCCTCGAGCGCCCGGATGGCGGCGGTCATCTCCATGCGGTTGTTGGTGGTATGAGCCTCGCCGCCCGAAAGCAGTTTCTCGTGCTGGCCAAGGCGGAGCAGCGCGCCCCAGCCGCCGGGGCCGGGATTGCCCTTGCAGGCGCCATCGGTGAAGATTTCGACCTTTTTCATCCCCGGCGCCTAGCCGAGCCTCACGGCTTTGCGAAGAGCGCCGCGCCCAGCTCGCGGTAGCATTGCCAGCGGCGCAGGAACGCCATCGGGTCCTTGCGCGTCACCTGCGCGCCAGCGGGCGGCTCGAGCCAGTCCTCGGCGCGGCTCGCGGTGAAGCGCAGGCAGGCGCCCTCGGCCAGCAGCGGGAGCGCGGCGCGCTCGGCGCGATCGAGCGGGCGGACCGTCTCATAGCCCTCGAGCAAAGCGGCGCCGATGGGGGCCGAGAGCCGGCCGCCGGCGAGGTCGAACGACCAGGCGGCATGCGTCACCGCCAGATCGTAGGCCATCATTCCATCGCAGGCGAAGTAGAAGTCGATGAACCCGGTAACCCGCTCGCCAAGCATCAGGACATTGTCGGGAAACAGGTCGGAGTGGATGATCGAGCGTGGCAGGTGCCCGGGCCAGCGCGCGGCGACGTCCTGGGCGAGCGCACACGCGGCGGGCAGCTCGGGGTGGATCGCGGCGAGGCGCTCGGCCCCGCAGCGCCGCAGCGTTTCGAGATTGGCGGCGGGGGTGAGGCGGTCGGCGCGGTGCTGCGCGAAGTCGCGCGCCGCGAGGTGGACCTGGGCCAGCGCCGCGCCCACCGCGCGTGCCTGCGCCGCGGTGGGCGCGGAGGGCGACACCCCCGGGAGGAACTCGATCAGCGCCACTGCCTTGCCATCGACCATGCGCAGGCTCGCGCCGGCGCGGTCGTGGATCGTCGCCGGGACCGCGCAGCCGCGCGCCGCGAGATGGTCGAGCAGGCCGAGAAAGAAGGGCAGCTCGGCACACTCTATCCGGCGCTCGTACATGGTCAGGATGAAGCGCGTCCGGTTCGCCCGCGCGCCGCGGCCGGAGCCGCGCGTCTCGATCAGCCAGTTGCTGTTGGAAATGCCTTCGGCGATGCCCTTGGCGGAGATCAGCTCGCCGACATCGTAGGCCGCGACCAGCTCCGCGAGCGTCTCGGCGCCCAAAGGGGTGTAGACCGCCATTCAGGGCTTCGGCCGCGCCGGCGGGCAGAGAAGGCGGCGGTCCGCGGCGCCCGTGCGCAGGCCCCGGTCGCGCGCGCGCGCCCGCACGTCAGTCCACGAGCTGGCGGGGGAGCTTGAAGATCATGTGCTCCTCGGTTTCCACCACCGGCTCCTCCTCGACGGTGCGCCATTCGGCCAGGCGCGCGATGACTTCGCGCACCAATGCTTCGGGCGCCGAGGCGCCGGCCGTGAGCCCCAGCGTCCCCACGCCATCCAGCCAGGCCGGATCGATGTCGCTGGCGCGCTGGACCAGCCGCGCGGTCACCCCGAGCCGCTCGGCGACCTCGACCAGCCGCAGCGAGTTGGACGAGTTGGGCGCGCCGATCACCAGCACCAGATCGGTGGCGGGCGCGATCCGCTTGACCGCCGCCTGGCGGTTGGAGGTGGCGTAACAGATGTCCTCCGCCTTGGGCGCCACGATCCGCGGATACCGCGCCTGGATCGCCGCGACCATTTCACGCGTGTCGTCCACCGACAGGGTCGTCTGGGTCAGAAACGACAGGTCGTCCTCGGGCCCGAAGGGCAGCGCCGCCACATCGGCGAGCGTTTCGACCAGAGTGATCCTTCCTTCGGGCACCTGGCCCATCGTGCCGATCACCTCCGGGTGGCCGGCGTGGCCGATGAACAGGATATGCTGGCCCTTTTCGATCTGGCGCTCGGCCTGGCGGTGGACCTTGCTCACCAGCGGGCAGGTGGCGTCGACATAGAGGAGCTGGCGCCGGCGGGCTTCCTCGGGGACGGCCTTTGGCACCCCGTGCGCGCTGAACACCACCGGGGCCCCGTCGGGCACGGCGTCGAGCTCCTCGACGAAGATCGCGCCCTTGGCCTTCAGCCCTTCCACGACATAGCGGTTGTGGACGATTTCGTGACGGACATAGACGGGCGCGCCGAATTTCTCGATCGCCCGCTCGACGATCTCGATCGCGCGGTCGACTCCCGCGCAAAACCCGCGAGGCGCCGCGATCAGGACCTTGAGGGCCGGCCGGGCATTGCGATCGGGAGTGGCGGGGCGAAAGGGGGCGTTCATCCTCTGGGCCCTAGCGCTTCGCGGCGCGCCAAGCTAGGGGCCGCTCCCTGAGCGAAGCTCGCCTGCTGCCAAAGGACCGTCCCGACAATGCCTCTCCCCCTGCTCCGCCTGGCCACGCTGCTCCCGCTGGCTGCCGCATTCGGCCTTTCGGCCTGCGCCAAGCAGGGCGAGCTGGTGGTGGGCGAGGCCGTGGGCATCACTGCCCTGCGGAGCAAATGCCCGGCAGTCGGCATTCCCGACTATACCGGCGACATCACCCTGTTCCGGCAGGGCGGACAGCAGCTCGCCAGCGACATCGATGTGACCGCCGCGATGACCAATCTGCGCACGACCTGCAACGAAACCGGAGAAAAGGTCTATTCGGAGGCGACGTTTGACGTCTTCGCGCGCCGCGCCGACACCCGTGGCGCGCGGCAGGTCAGCCTGCCCTACTTCGTGACCGTGCTGCGCGGCGGCGGCGCGGTGGTCTCCAAGCAGGTCGGCACTGTCACCGTGGCCTTCGCCGACGGGCAGGAGCGCGCGCGCGCAAGCGCCAAGGCGGGCGCCTATGTGCTCGCGGCCGAAGCCACGCTGCCGCAGGAGATTCGCGAGCAGATCACGCGCAAGCGCAAGGCGGGCGACCCCGACGCCGCGCTCGATCCGCTCGCCGACCCGGCGGTGCGCGCCGCGGTCCAGCGCGCCACCTTCGAAATGCTCGTCGGCTTCAATCTTTCGCAGCAGCAGCTCGGCTACAATGTGACGCGATGACGCGCTGGTGACGTTTCTCCGCCGCCGCGCCGCGCGCGGCGATGCCATGCTCTCACGGCCGCGCCGCGGCCTTTTGCAAACCTGACAGACGATGACCGGACCCGATACTCTTTACGCGCTGTTCGCCGCCAAGCTCGCCGCCGCGCTCGATGCGCTCGAGAGCGCGGGCGTGCTTCCGGCCGGGGCGCCTCGCGCCGGGGTGGCGGTGGAGCCGCCGCGCGACCCCGCGCACGGCGATCTCGCCACCAATGCCGCGATGGTGCTGGCAAAGCCCGCCGGCGCCGCGCCGCGCGCGCTGGCCGAGCGGATCGTCGAGCAGCTCGAACGCGATCCCGACATCGCCGGCGCGGCCGTCGCAGGGCCGGGCTTCATCAATCTGCGGCTGACGGACGAAAGCTGGCGCCGCGAGCTCGCCGCCATCGCCGCGCTGGGCGATGCCTACGGCCGCTCGGCGCTCGGCGCGGGCCAGCGGGTGAACGTCGAATATGTTTCGGCCAATCCGACCGGGCCGATGCACATGGGGCATTGCCGCGGCGCGGTGGTGGGCGATGCGCTGGCCGGCCTGCTCGAATTCGCCGGGCACCGGGTGACGCGCGAATATTACGTCAACGATGCCGGCGGGCAGGTTGATACGCTCGCCCGCTCGGTGCATCTGCGCTATCGCGAGGCGCTCGGCGAGGAATTGGGCGCGATCCCCGAGGGGTTCTACCCCGGCGATTATCTCATTCCCGTCGGCGAGGCGCTGGCGGCCGAGTTCGGCAACCGCTTCCTTGCCGCGCCCGAAGCCGAATGGCTCGCCTTGTTCCGCCAGCGCGCGGTCGCCGCGATGCTCGAGATGATCCGCGCCGATCTCGCGCTGCTCGGCATCCGGCACGATGTCTTCGCCTCCGAGGCCGAGCTCCAGGCCGCGGGCAAGCCCGCCGAGGCGGAGGCCTGGCTGCGCGCCCGCGACCTCGTTTACGACGGAGTGCTCGAGCCGCCCAAGGGCAAGGCCCCGGCAAATGACCTCGGCTCGGACTGGGAGCCGACCACGCTCCCGCTGTTCCGCTCGACTCGCTTCGGCGACGACCAGGACCGCCCGATCCGCAAATCGGACGGGAGCTGGACCTATTTCGGCGCCGACCTCGCCTATCACTTCCAGAAAGCCCGGACCGCCGATGCGCTGATCGACATCTGGGGGGCGGACCACGCCGGCACTGTGAAGCGGATCAGGGCGGCGGTCGCGGCGCTCACGCAAGGGGCGGGGCGCGAGGTGCCCTTCGACATCAAGCTGGTCCAGATGGTGCGGCTGCTGCGCGGCGGCGAGCCGGTCAAGATGTCCAAGCGGTCCGGCAGCTTCGTCACGCTGGGCGAGGTGGTCGAGGAAGTCGGCAGGGACGTCGTGCGCTTCACCATGCTGACTCGCAAGCCCGACGCGCAGATGGACTTCGATTTCGCCAAGGTGGTCGAGGCGTCGAAGGACAATCCCGTGTTCTATGTCCAATACGCCCATGCGCGCATCCATTCGACGCTGCGCAAGGCCGGTGTCGCCCCTTCGCAGGCCCATATCGACCGCCTCGGCGCGGCCGAGCTGGCGCTGGTGCGCGAGGCGGCGCAGTTCCCGCGTATCGTCGAAGCCGCCGCCCTGGCGCGCGAGCCGCACCGGATCGCTTTCTACCTTTCCGAACTCGCCGCTGCCTTCCACAGCTTCTGGAATGCGGGGAACGACGATCCGGCCTTGCGGATTATCCAGGCGGATGACGCGGAGCTGACCGCCGCGCGGCTGTTCCTGGCGTCGCAAATCGGGCAGGTCATCCGCAATGGCCTGGCGATCCTGGGCGTCCAGGCGGTCGAGGAGATGTGAGCATGGGGTCGCGGCCCGGCAGTTTTGGCGGCGAAGGCAACTGGTTCGACCGGCCCGAGATTCCGGCCGAGTGCGAGCTTGCGTTCGAGACACCCGAAGAGCGGCTGCCGTGGCTCGAATCGGACGACGACGGCGAGGAGCCCGCCGCCTACGACACCGGCCGGCTGGTCGGGCTCGCGCTGATCATGCTGGTGGCGCTGGTGGTCCTGGTCGGCGGCGTCTGGCTGGTCGCCAATCGCGGCATCGGCGGCGAGCCCGCGCCCGACGGCTCGCTGATCGAAGCGCCGCCGGTGCCTTACAAGGCGCGGCCCGGCCGCCCCGGCGGCAAGACGTTCGCCGGGACGGGCGACACCAGCTATGCGGTTGGCGCGGGCAAGGAAGTCGAGGCCCGCCTTGCCCCTTCCGCGCCCGTCGCGCCGGCGGCAGCGCCCGAGCCGGTGGCGCCGTCCAGCGCCAAGCCCAGCTCCGCCCCCAGCTCGGAACCCAGGGCGGCACCGGCTGCTTCGGACGCCGGCCTTCCGGCGGGCACCGCGGTGCAGGTCGGCGCCTATTCGACCCGCGCCGATGCCGAGGCCGGATGGCGGCGGCTGGCGGGCCAGACCGAGGCCCTCGCGGGGGTCTCCTATCGCATCGTCGCGGGCCGGGCCGATATCGGCACGGTATATCGGCTCCAGGCCGCCGGGGGCGACAAGGCGGGCGCGCGGGCGCTGTGCGGCCGTCTCAAGGCGGCGGGGATCGCCTGCCAGGTGAAGTGATCTCCCCCGGGCCGATGCTTGGCTGTCCACCATCACCAGGCCCCCGGCGCTTGCCCGCGACCGGCGCGAATGCGACATTGCGGCCATGACCCCCGCCATCTTCGGGATTGCCGGCACCGAGTTGAGCGCCGACGAGCGCGCCTTCTTCGCCGAAGCCGATCCGGTCGGCTATATCCTGTTCGCCCGCAACTGCGCGGACAGAGACCAGCTCCGCGCGCTGACCGATTCGCTCCGCGCGATCCACGGCCGCGAGCGCCTGATCGTCAGCATGGACCAGGAAGGGGGACGGGTGCGGCGGATGAAGCCGCCGGTGTGGCTCGAGCACCCGCCGGCGGGCGCCTATGGCGCGCTTTACGACATCGCCCCGATCAGCGCGATCGAGGCCGCCCGGACGGGTGCGGAGCTGATGGGCCGCGAGCTTGCCGAGGTGGGCGTCACTGTCGACTACCACCCGCCGCTCGACCTGCCGCAGCCCGGCGCCCACGATGTCATCGGCGACCGCGCGCTCGGCTCCGAGCCGATGCAGGTCGCCGCGCTCGGGCGCGCGATCCTCGACGGGTTCGCCCGCGCCGGCGTGGTCGGCTGCATCAAGCATATGCCGGGGCACGGCCGCTCGACCGCCGACACGCACAAGGAACTGCCGCGAGTCGAAGCCTCCCCGGCCGAGCTCGAGCGCGATCTCGAGCCGTTCCGGACGCTCAACCGCGCGCCGCTGGGCATGACCGGGCACTTGCTGTTCGCCGCCTGGGACGCGGCCAACCCGGCCACGCTTTCGGCCACGGTGATCCGCGAAATCATCCGCGGCCGGATCGGCTTCGACGGGCTCCTGCTCACCGACGATATTGACATGGACGCGCTTCCGGGGAGCGTCCCCGAACGCGCCGAGCGGGCGATCGCCGCCGGCTGCGACGTCGTGCTCAACTGCTGGGCCAAAATGGACGACATGATCGCGATCGCCGAGCGGTGCGGCAGCTTGAGCACGCCGGGGCACGAACGCCTGGGCCGGGTTCACCGCGCCATGGGGGAGCCCGCGGACGGCCCCGGACCAGCCGCGCTGCTGGCCAAGCGCGACGCCCTGCTCGCGCTGACGAGCGAACCGGCTTGAGCGAGGGCGGCCTCCTGCTCGCGCCGTCAGCGGCGGACGAGAACGACTGGGACGGTATCGCCGCCCCGGCCCCGCAGGACGACGCCACGCTCTATCTCGCGATCGACGGGTGGGAAGGGCCGCTCGATCTGCTGCTCGATCTGGTGCGGAGGCAGAAGGTTGATCTGCGGGCGCTTTCGATCCTCGCGCTGGTCGATCAGTACCTTGCCTATATCGACCAGGCCAAGGCGCTCAAGCTCGAGCTGGCGGCCGATTACCTGGTGATGGCCGCCTGGCTCGCCTACCTCAAATCGGCGCTGCTTCTGCCGCGCGAAGAGCAGGAGGAACCGAGCGCCGAGGAATTGGCGCTGCGGCTTCAGACCAGGCTCGCGCGGCTGGGGGCGATGCGCGAAGCGGCGGCGCGGTTGATGGCCCGCGACCGGATCGGGCGCGATGTCTTCCTGCGCGGCGCGCCCGAGGGACTCGCGACCGCGTGGCGCACATGCTGGCGGTGCGACCAGTTTGCCTTGATCGAGGCGTATGGCCGCGTGCGTGTGCGCACCGCGCCGGTGGTGCATATGGTTCGCGAGCGCCCGGTGATGACGCTCGACAGCGCGCTTTCGCGGGTTTCGGCGATGCTGGGCGTGGCGCTCGACTGGATGCGGCTCGAGGAGTTCCTCCCGCCCCATGCCGATCCCCGGCTTCGCCGCAGCGCGCTCGCCTCGAGCTTCGTGGCGGCGCTCGAGCTCGCGCGGCTGGGCACGGCGGAGCTGGCGCAGGACGAGGCGTTCGGTCCGATCCGGCTACGCCGCGCCGGATGAGCGAACCGCTCGCCCGCGCGGTCGAGGCGGCGCTGTTCGCGGCCGAAGAGCCTCTCGACCTGGCCGCGCTCGGCGCGGTGCTCGGGGGTGCCGAGAGAAGCGAGCTGGCGGCCGCGCTCGCTGCGCTCGCGGCCCATTACCGCGAGCGCGGCGTCCAGCTCGTATCGCGCGGCGGACGCTGGCATTTCGAAACCGCGCCCGACCTTGCGCACCTGCTGCGGCGCGAGCGCGAGCAGACCCGCCGGCTGAGCCGCGCCGCCACCGAAGTTCTGGCAATCGTCGCCTATCACGAACCGGTCAGCCGTGCCGAGATCGAGGCCATCCGCGGCGTGCAGACGTCCTCCGGGACGCTCGACGTGCTGATGGAGGCGAGCTGGATCCGCATCGCCGGCCGGCGCGAGGGGCCCGGTCGGCCGACGCTTTACGCCACCACGCCGGAATTCCTCGATCACTTCGGGCTGGCCAGCCGCCGGGACCTGCCGGGAATCGCCGAGCTGCGCGCGGCGGGTCTGCTCGACCGGATCGAGGGTGAGGGCGAGGGCGGGAGTGAGGGCGAGGGCGATAGGGAGGAAGCGGGGAGCCCGGACGCCGAGGCGCTGGCCGGCGCAGGCGCGACAAATGCGGGCGAGGCTGGCAATTAGAGCGCAATTAACCTAGATGTGCGAGGCGATGCGCGGGATTGCGCACCCCCGCGCATGCTTGGAGATTTTTCGATGGGTTCCTTTTCGCTGTGGCACTGGCTGGTCGTGCTGGTCATCGTGCTGGTTCTGTTCGGGCGCGGCCGGGTCGCGGACATCATGGGCGAGTTCGGCAAGGGGCTGAAAAGCTTCAAGCATGGCATGAAGGACGATGACGAGGACTCCGCCCGGCGCATCGAAGGCCCGACGCACGAGGCCAAGCCCGCCGCCGAGGCTGCCAAGGACCCGCAGCCCGCCGAACGCGCCGATCGCCCGCTCTGATCGCGCGGCCGGGTTAGGCGGCGTTCGCGCATGTTCGATATCGCACCCTCGGAACTGCTGCTGGTGGCGGTCGTCGCGCTGCTTGTCATCGGCCCCAAGGATCTGCCGATGGCGCTCCGCACCGCCGGCAAGTGGATGGGCAAGATCCGGCGCATGTCGGGCCACTTCCGCGCCGGCGACGAGACCATGATCCGCGAAGCAGAGCTCGCCGAGATCGAGAAGGAATGGCGCGAGCGCAACGCACGCATCATGGCCGAGCATCCCGATGCCGCCGCGCTCGACGCGGGGATGGCGCGGGCGGATAGCGGGCCGCCGATGGAGCCGCTCGATCGGGCGACACATCCCGATGCCGCGGCCGAAGCGGCAATCGCCCGCGTCCAGCCCGCCTCCGGCGATGAGGCCGCGAGCGAGCCCGAGCTTCCGCTTCCTCGGCGCGCGGAGGATCAGGCCTGATCATGGGCTTCATCAAGGACATCGACGAATCGCAGGCACCGCTGCTCGACCATCTGGTGGAGCTGCGGTCGCGCTTGCTGCGGGCCGTCGCGGCGCTTGCGGTCGCCTTCTTCGTCTGCCTCTATTTCGCCAAGGACATTTTCGGCTTTCTGGTCCTGCCGCTGACCGAAGCCTTTCCGCCCGGGCAGGGGCGGCTGGTCTACACCAAGCTTTACGAGCAGTTCTTCGTCGAGCTGAAGGTGGCCCTGTTCGCGGCTTTCTTCGTCAGCTTTCCGGTGATCGCCAACCAGCTCTGGGCGTTCCTGGCGCCGGGTCTGTATGCCCGGGAGAAGCGCGCCTTCCTCCCGTTCCTGATCGCCACGCCGTTGCTGTTCGGGATGGGGGCATCGCTGGCCTATTTCGTGGTCATGCCCACGGCCTTTCACTGGATGCTCGGTTTTCAGGGGACGGCGGGGGGCCTGACGCTCGAAGCTCTCCCGGCGGTGGGCGATTACCTCAGCCTGGTGATGCAGTTCATTCTGGCGTTCGGGATCAGCTTTCTGCTGCCGGTGCTGCTGCTGCTTTTGAACCGCGCCGGCATCGTCCAACGCGAACAGCTCGTCCGCGCGCGGCGCTACATGATCGTGCTGGCCTTCGTGATCGCGGCGATCGCCACCCCGCCCGACGTGGTTTCGCAGCTGATGCTGGCGATCCCGCTGGTGCTGCTGTTCGAAGGTTCACTGATCGCGATGCGCTTTCTCGAAGCGCGCGACTCCGCCGAGGGAGCAACCGACGCCGAGGGCCAGAGCCCCGGCCCCTGACCGGGCGCGCCGCATCGGCCTTCTCGAACACGCCGGCGCGGGGCGCACCCTCGGAATCGCAAGCATCGCAAGCCAAGCATCGCAAGCAGGGGGAAGGCACAAAAAAACGGGGCCCGGAGGCCCCGCTCTTCTCAATCCGATCGGATCAGAGCCGGTCAGGCGCTGACCGGCGTATCGTTCCCCGAGTCGACCGCGATCACGATGGCGGTGATGAAAGCGGCGGCGGCGAGGATCGCGAGGATCAGCGAGCCACCCATCTCCGATTCTTCCGAAACGGGAGCGGCGACGCGGTCGGCAGCGACCACTGCGGGCGCAACAGCCATCGAGGTGACGGCGGCAACGGCGGCAAGCGTACGGAACTTCATCAATAATCTCCTTCGAGAACTGTGTCTTCTCGTTCGACGGCCCTGATAGTCTCACGCACTCAACGGTGCAAGCCGAAAATGGTTCACGCGAACGAGGAAACGACGCGAAAAAAACGTTTCCTGAGCAGATTGTTACCTCCAAGCCACAATCACGGGCTGGCGGGCTGATCTTCCGGAAGCAGAAAGACCGCCAGCGCGACGATGGCGACGACCCCCAGGAAGAACAGCGTTCCCTGGCCTGCCAGCGTGCTTTCCTCGCTGACCGGAGCGGCCGGGCGCGTCACCGCGCCGGCTGCGATCGGGACGGACGCAGTCGCGAGACCCGCCGCGGCAAGTGCAAATCGGCCGTTCATGCTTTCTCCTATGGCTGCCAATCCCGGCGGTTGCGGGCGGGCTCTAGCCACCCAATGCTTTCGCGCGGGTTAAGGGCGCGCCCGAGCCCGCGCAAGCGGTCAAGGTCCGGGCGCCGCATAAACCCGTGCGCCGCCGACCCAGGTCTCGAGAACCCGGGTGGCGCGGAGCTCCGCCGGGGTCGCGAGCATCGGATCGCGGTCGACGAGGAGGAAGTCGGCGCGTTCGCCCGCCACCAGCCTGCCAAAGCGTTTGTCCGCGAAGCCGGCATAGGCCGCGCCGGAGGTATAGGCGGCGAGCGCCTCCTCGCGCGTGACGCGCTCTGATGGCAGCCATCCTCCGAACGGCTCGCCCTTCTCGTCCATGCGCGTGATCGCGGCGGCAAGCCCGGCGAAGGGATCGGGCAGTTCGACCGGAGCGTCGGACCCGAACGCCAGCGGCGCGCCTGTCGCGGCGATCGACCGCCAGGCATAGGCCCCGGCCAGGCGATGCGGGCCGAGTCGCGCCTCGGCCATCAGCCGGTCCGAGGTCTGGTGCACCGGCTGCATCGAGGCGATGATCCCGTGCTTGCCGAATTTGGGGAAATCCGCCGGATCGACGATCTGCGCATGCTCGATGCGCCAGCGGCGGTCGCCGGTGAAGCTTTCCGCCACCTCGCCGAAGGCAGTCAGGATTTCGGCATCGGCCGCGTCCCCGATGGCGTGGACCGCGATCTGGAAATTGCCGAGCGCGGCGCGGACCAGCGTGTTGCGAAGCTGCGCCTGGTTCATCAGCGGCAGGCCGGTATTGCCCGGATCGTCGGCGTAGGGCTGCTTGAGCCAGGCCCCGCGCGAGCCGAGCGCGCCGTCGAGGTAGAGCTTGACCCCGTTCAGCCGCAGCCGGTCGTCGTAAAGCCAGGGGGTCGGCCCGCTGCCCCCCATCAGCGTCATCGCATCGGGTCCTCCGGCATAGGCCATGATCCGCAAGGTGAGCCGGCCCGCATCGCCCGCGCGGCGAAACGCCTGCCAGTCCTCGATCGTGGTCCCCATGTCGGCGGCGGCGGTGATGCCGTAGCGATGGAGGATCTTCTGCGCTTCGGTGAGCGCATTGTCCCGGTCGGCGGGCCGGGGATCGGGCACCGCCTTCTCGACCAGCGCGGTTGCGCCGTCGACGAACACGCCCGCGGGAATCAGTGTCTTGCCCACCCGCTCGATCCGCCCGCCGGGGGGGTTGGCGATGCCGGGGGCGATTCCGGCGGCCTTCATCGCCGCGCTGTTGGCCCATCCGGCATGGCCGTCTACCCGCTCGAGCCAGACGGGCCGGTCGGAGACAACTCGGTCGAGCTCGGCGGCGGTGGGGAAGCGTCCCAGGGCCCATTTCTCCTGGTTCCAGCCGCGGCCCAGTATCCACGGGCGCTGGGGATTGTCGCGCGCGAAGGCCGCAATCCTCGCCAGCGCCTGGTCGAGCGAGGTGGTATCCGACAGATCGAGCGTGAGCGCGGCGAGCCCGAGAGCCATGACATGGAGATGCGCGTCGATAAGGCCGGGCATCATCACACGGCCCTTGCCGTCGAGCCGGTACTGGACCCGGGCGGGCCGTTTGTCGCCGCGGTCGAAGACCTGCTTCACCCGCCCGTCGTCGTCGATCCACAGCGCCTCGAACCGGTCGATCCTGCCGTTCTCGTCGATGCGAATTCCCTCGACGTTGTCCACGATCTGATCGGCGAGCGCGGGCGAAGCGAGCAAGGATGCCAGCAAGGCGGCGAGCAGCGGTCGAAACATGCGGACGGACCTCGAAAGCGAAAGCATGCGCGCCCGACTAGGGCAAAGCTTGCGGCCGGCAAAGGATTTCGATGCATTGCGCCGCGCGCCCCTCGCCCCTAAGCCGCCCTCCGCATGAGCGCCGCCGATCCCGTACGCCTGGCCGCCACCGCGCGGTTGACCATCGCCGATGTGCGGGCCGCGGCCGCCCGGATCGCCGGCGCCGTGGTCGAGACGCCCATGCTGCATTCGCAGACGCTGTCGCGGATCGCCGGCTGCGACATCTGGCTCAAGTTCGAAAACCTCCAGTTCACCGCCGCCTACAAGGAACGCGGTGCACTCAACGCCCTGTTGCTGCTGAGCGGGGAGCAGCGGGCCCGGGGCGTGATCGCGGCCTCGGCGGGCAATCACAGCCAGGGGCTTTCCTACCATGGCACGCGGCTCGGGGTTCCGGTGACGATCGTCATGCCGCGTTCGACCCCGACCGTGAAGGTGATGCAGACCGAAAGCGTCGGCGGCAAGGTGGAGCTGTTCGGGGAGAGCTTCGACGAAGCCTATGCCCATGCGCGCCAGCTCGAAGCCGAGCGCGGCCTGACCTTCGTCCATCCCTTCGACGATCCCGCCGTGGCCGCCGGGGCGGGCACGGTGGCGCTTGAGATGCTTGCTGCCGTTCCGCAGCTCGACTGCCTGGTGGTGCCGATCGGCGGGGGCGGGCTGATGAGCGGCATGGCGACTGCGGCGCGCGCGATCAATCCCGACATCGCGCTGATCGGCGTGCAGGCGAAGCTGTTCCCCTCGATGTACGCCCGCCTTGCCGGGCTCGACCTGCGCTGCGGCGGCGACACGCTGGCGGAAGGCATTGCGGTCAAGGCGCCGGGGGAGTTCACCGCCCAGATCATCGCCGAGCTCGTCGACGAGATTGTGCTGGTGGAGGAGGGCGCGCTCGAGCACGCCGTCGCGCTGCTGCTCCAGATCGAGAAGACCGTGGTCGAGGGCGCAGGCGCCGCCGGGCTCGCGGCGGTGCTGTCGAACCCCGCGAAATTCGCCGGCAAGCGAGTCGGGCTGGTGCTGTGCGGGGGCAATATAGATACCCGGCTGCTCGCCAATGTGCTGCTGCGCGACCAGGTGCGCAGCGGGCGCATGGCGCGGCTCCGGATCGCATTGCAGGACCGGCCCGGCGCGCTCCATCAGGTCATGGGCGAGTTCGCCGCGCATAATGTGAACATCATCGAAATCCATCACCAGCGCATCTTCACCTCGCTGCCGGCCAAGGGGCTGTTCACCGATATCGAGTGCGAGGCGCGCGATGCCGAGCAGATCGCGGGGCTGGTCGAAGCGCTACGGGCCAAGGGCTATTCGGTCGAGACCTTCGACCTCGAATAGCGCCGCCCTCGCGCCCGTTAACCACCCGTGCGGCGTCTGCCATGCGACGAGCCGAGAAAAATCGTGGTTAAGCCCCTTTTACCCGGCTTTCGAAACATGCATAAAATCCCGTTAACCGGCGGCTCGTTCCGAGTCACCGCGAGCACAGGGACTGACCATCAGCGTGACGGCACCGGTTCGATTTCCGCGCTTCTTCGTGACCGCGCCGAGCCCGTGCCCCTATCTGGCGGGCAAGAGCGAGCGCAAGGTCTTCACCGAGCTGCGCGGCGAGAACGCCGACGAACTGAACGAAGCGCTGGGCCGCATCGGCTTCCGCCGCAGCCAGACCGTTGCCTATCGCCCCAGCTGCCTCGATTGCCAGGCGTGCGTGTCGGTGCGCGTGGTGGCGGGCGAGTTCCGCCCGTCGGACAGCCAGAAACGCCTGCTCAAGCGCCACCGCGACCTCGCCGCCACCGAATGCCGGCCCTGGGCGACCGCCGAACAATACGAACTGCTCCAGCGCTATCTTGCCGTGCGCCATCCGGGCGGCGGCATGACTCAGATGGAGGAGAGCGACTTTGCGGATATGGTGGAACACTCGCCCGTCTCCAGCTATGTGATCGAATATCGGGAACCAGCGGTAGGGTCGCAGCCGGGCAAATTGGTCGGTGCCTGCCTGACGGATTTCCAGGGCGACGGGCTGTCGATGATCTACAGCTTCTACGACCCTGAGGCAGAGGCGCGTTCGGGACTTGGCACTTACATCATCCTCGATCACATCCGCCGCGCGGCCGAGCGCGGGCTGCCCTATATCTACCTGGGCTATTGGGTCGCGGGCAGCGAGCGCATGCAATACAAGGTCCGCTTCCGCCCGCTCGAACGGCTCAGCACCCACGGCTGGGAACGGATCGGAGAGGCCGAGCACGACCGGCTCATCGCCGCGTCGGTGGCGCCGCGCCGCGGCGCCCTCAGGGCCGCTCTGCCCGGGAAGGACGGGGTCCCGGCCGGGTACCGCCTCGCGGTCTGACCCTCTGGTCTCGAGTTGCAGAGCCGCGCTGCTGGCGGGAACGCTGGCGCTGGTCTGCGTCCCGGCCGCGGCACAGGATCCGGCCACCGCGCCCACGCTCGAGGAGCTGATTCCCGACAGCGCCGTCGCCGATCCCGAAGCGTGGGCGCAGCAAGGCGAGGCCGAAGTTGCCGACGGCACGCCGGCAATCGATCCCGAAACGCCCACCGACGACCTGCCGGGCGCGACGCTCGCCTGGCCCGACACGCTGGATCTGCCCCCGCTGCCCGAGCTCGCGCCCGAGCCCGAGGTCCAGTTCGCCGATCTCGCGCTGTCGGGTCCCGAGCTCGCCTTCAGCGAGGCGGCGACCGAGAAGATCGGGGACGATCTGATCCTGGGCTTCCCGCAGAAGGAGCCGCCTTTTGCCGCGAGCGGCGATTTCGTCGACCGCTTCGCTGCGCTGTCCACGGTCAGGAACCTGGACAGCGCATCGGACAATCTGGCCCAGCTCGCGGCGCGCGCCAAGCAGGACCAGACACTGCTGGAGAGCATGCTGCGGGTCTATGGCTACTACGACGGCCGGGTAATCCGTTCGATCAGCGGGATCGAGCCGGGCCAGGCCCAGGCCAGCGCGAAGCCGGTGGTGCGCTTCGATATCGTTCCGGGCGAACGCTATACCTATGGCGCGATCGATCTGGGCACCCTCGCCACCGCGCCCGATGCCGGGGCGCTGCGCCGCGCGTTCGCGATCCAGCCCGGCGATTTCCTCGACAGCGACACCATTGTCGAGGAGCGCGCCGATCTCGATGTCGCGCTGGGCGAAACCGGCTATCCTTTTGCCGCCATCGCCGATCCCGAGCTGCTGATCGACCATGAACGGAGGCAGGGCGATCTGACCATGGCGGTGACTCCGCGCGGCAAATATGCCTTCGGTGACGTCGTCAGCGGCGACCCGGCGTTCCTCTCGAGCCGCCACCTGGCGCGGATCGCCCGGTTCAAGCCCGGCCAAACCTACAAGCGCAGCCTGGAATTCGATCTTCGGCGCGCCATCCTGGCGACCGGCCTCGTCTCCTCGGTGACTCTGACCCCGCGCGAGACCGCGCCGCCGCAGGGCGACCGGCCGGGGACGGTGGCGATGGATGTCACGATCCAGCGCGCCAAGCTGCGGACCATCGCCGGCGCGATCGGCTTTGGCAGCGTGGAAGGGGTCCGGGTCGAGGCGAGCTGGGAGCACCGCAATCTCTTGCCCCCCGAGGGGCTGCTGCGCATCCGCGGCATCGCGGGAACGCAGGAGCAGCTTGGCGGCGTGACCCTTCGCTTCAACAATTTCCGCGCGCGCGACCAGGTGCTGGCCTTCGACGCTTATGCCTCGACGAAGAACAATGCCGCTTTCGACGCGCGCAGCGTGGCGTTCGCGGCCAGTTTCGAGCGCCTCTCGAACCTGTTGTTCCAGAAGCCGTTCAGTTGGGCGCTGGGAGCCGAGGTTCTCTACACCGACGAGCGCAACCGCATCGTCAGGGGGATCGAGCGGCCGCGCCAGGAATATCTGATCGCCGGGGTGCGTGGCCAGGCCACGATCGACACCAGCAATTCGCTCATCGACCCGACCCGGGGGTTGCGCGTGACCGGTTTCCTCGCGCCCGAAGCCTCGCGCACCCAGGGCCAGCAGTATTTTTATGTCCGCGCCCAGGCGGATGCGTCCTATTACCAGCCGGTCGGCGATAAGGTGGTGATGGCGGGCCGGGTCCGGCTGGCGGCGATCCCGGGCGCGCCGCTGTTCGCGATCGCGCCCTCGCGCCGGCTCTACGCCGGCGGCGCCGCCTCGGTGCGGGGTTATGGCTACCAGGCGATCGGCCCCAGAAACGAGTTCGGCGAGCCGGTCGGTGGGCGCTCGCTGGTCGAAGGCTCGATCGAGGCGCGGATCAAGACCGGGCTGTTCGGCGGCAATCTCTCGGTGGTGCCCTTCTTCGATGCCGGCTCGGTCGCCACCCGGACCGTGCCCAACTTCCGCTTCAACAAATTCGGCGCCGGTGTCGGCGTGCGCTACGCGACCGGCTTCGGCCCGCTGCGGCTCGATGTCGGCTTTCCGCTCAATCCGGAGCCCGAGGACAGCTCCGTCGCGGTCTACGTCTCGCTGGGCCAGGCGTTCTGATGGCCGGGGAAGGCGAAAGCCCGCCGGTCGCCCCATCGCGGTGGCGCGCGCGGGCGCGGCGGGCGGCGAAGTGGACCGCCGGTGTGCTGGCCGCGCTGATGCTGCTGATCGTCGCGGCGGCGGTGGTGCTCAACACCCCCATTGGCCAGCGCGCCCTGAGCGAACGGATCGCGGCGCAGACGCTTCCCAACGGGCTCAACATCCGCATCGGCCGGATCGAGGGCGACCTGTATGGCAAGGCGGTGCTGCGCGATGTGCGGCTCTATGACCTCAAGGGCCTGTTCGCCACGATCCCGCGCGCCGAGGTCGACTGGCGGCCGCGGGCGTGGCTCTCCAATCGGCTCGACATCCGCAGCTTCGCGGCGCGGCGGGCGAGCCTGTTGCGCGTCCCGACCTTCCGCCCCGGTGACCCGAACAAGCCGATGCTTCCCGGCTTCGACATCTCGATCGACCGGCTTCAGATCGACAATCTCACCCTGTCCGCGGGGATCGCCGGTCCGCGCGCGCAACGCGTCGATCTCGACGGGGCGGTGCAGGTCACCGATCGCCGGCTCGATGTGAAATCGCGCGGGCGCTTCGGGCGCACCGACAGCTATGCCTTCGCGATCGACGCCGAGCCCGATGGCGACACCTTCGATCTGGCGCTCGACTATCGCGCCGCGGCCGATGGCCCGGTGGCGCGGATGGTCGGCGCCGATGCCGCATACCGCGCGCAGATCGGCGGCGAGGGGACCTGGACGCGCTGGAACGGCTTTGCCGTGGTCACGCGCGACGGCGAGCGCTTCGCTGCCTTCGAGCTGACCAATCGCGCCGGGCTGTTCCGGCTGCTCGGGCAAGCCCGGCCCGGAGCAGTGCTGACCGGCACCCTTGCCGGGCTGACGGGCGAGCGGGTATCGGTCGATGCGGCGGCGCGGATCGCCGACCGCACGCTCGATGGCCGCTACGCCGTGGCGACGCAGGCGCTGTTCGTGCGCGCCAGCGGACTGGTTGATCTGGCGCGGAACCGCACGCAGGCGCTTGCGATCGACGCCAGGACGCGGCGCCCGCTCGCCTTGGGCGGTCTCCGGGTGGAGAATGGCTCGCTTCTGGCGACGGCCGATGGGGCCTTCGGGGACCTCACGCTCGCGCACACGCTGCGGATCGGCCGGCTGGCCGCCGGGACGACGCAGATTTCGGGGCTGGTGCAGCGGGGCACGGCGCGGCGCGAAGCCGCGCAGTGGACTCTGCCGCTGGCAGCCAGCGCCGAGCGCGTCCGGACCGGCAATGCGCTCATCGACCCGCGCCTGCTCGGCGGACGCATCGATGGCACGCTGCGGCTCGCGGGGACGAGGCTGGCTTCGGACCGCCTGCGCCTTACCTTCCCCAACACCGCCTTCACCGGCACGCTGGCGGGCGATCTGACCGGCGGCACCTATCGCCTCGATGGCCTGGTCGAGGCGCGCCGGCTCGCGCTCGAGAATATCGGGCGCGCCAATGGCAGCGCCAGGATCACGCTCGACATCGGGGGCCGCGCGCCCTGGGCGCTGGTGGCGGGAATTTCGGCGCGGATCGATCCGGTCACCAACGCCACGCTCGCCAATCTGGCGGGCGGCCGCATCGCGGTGCGCGGCGGGCTCAACCTCGGCGCCAATCGCCCGATTGCCTTCAACCGGCTGGTGATCGACGGTACGCGGCTCGACGCCGCGCTCTCGGGGCGGGTGCAGGGCGGGCGCACCACGCTCGCCGGGCGCGGGCGACAGGCGGATTACGGACCTTTCACCGTGGAGGCCACCATCACCGGCGCGGGCCCGCGCGCCACGCTGGTGTTCGCCGACCCCTACCCCGCCGCCGGGCTCAGGAATGTGCGGGTCGCGCTCGAGCCCGACCGGAACGGCTTCCGCATCGCCACCGCCGGCCAGTCGCTGCTCGGCCCGTTCGAAGGCACGCTCGGGCTCGCCATGCCGCGCGGCGGCGCCACCCGGATCGCCATCGACCGGCTGACGGTGAGCAACACGCAGGTCACCGGCGCACTCACGCTGGGCAGCGGCGCGGCGGCGGGCAAGCTCGCCCTCGCGGGCGGCGGGCTCGACGGAATGGTCCTGCTCAGCCCGCGCGGCGGCGGGCAGGGTCTCGATCTCGATCTGCGCGCGCGCAACGCCAGCTTTGGCGGCGCGACGCCGATCACCGTCGCGCGCGCCGACATCAAGGGCCAGGGCACGCTGGCCGCGGGCAATTCGACCTTCAGCGGGAGCGCCCGCGGCGCCGGGTTCAATTACGGCACGCTGTTCATCGGCCGCTTCGCCGCGCAGGGGCAGGTGACCAACGGTATCGGCCGTGTCGACGCCTCGATCGCGGGACGGCGCGCGAGCAGCTTCAAGCTCGATCTCAATGCCGATGTCGCCAGGCGCCGCGTTGCGGTGGCGGCGCGCGGCGAGCTGGCCGGCAAGCGCATCGCCATGCCGCGACGGGCGCTGCTGACCGCGCTCGATGGGGGCGGCTGGGACCTCGCTCCCACGCAGCTCAATTATGGTGGCGGGGGGATGATCGCCCGCGGCCAGTTCGGCGGCGGCAAGCTCCAGCTTGGGCTGCAGCTTTCCAGGATGCCGCTGTCGCTGCTCGATATCGCGGTATCCGACCTGGGGGTGGGCGGGACGATCTCGGGGCTGGTCAACTACGGCCGCGGCCGCGAGGGGCTGCCGCGCGCCGATGCCCGGGTGTTGATCGACGATCTCACCCGCTCGGGCCTGGTGGTGACCTCCAAGCCGGTCGATCTCGCGCTCGTCGCCAATCTTACCGCGAGCGACCTCGTCGCGCGCGTAGTGTTCCGCAACGAGGACATCCAGCGCGGCCGGCTCCAGGCGCGCATCGCCGGGCTGCCCGGCGGGCCGGACCTGGTCACTCGCCTGCGCGCCGGGCGGCTGTTCGCGCAGCTTCGCTATCAGGGCGCGGCGGAAAGCCTCTGGCGCCTCGCCGCGGTCGAGGCCTTCGACATGACCGGCCCCGTGGCGGTCGCCGCCGACGCCGCCGGCACGCTTGCCGCGCCGCTGGTCCGCGGCGCGGTGTCCAGCGAGAGCTTGCGCATCCGCAGCGCGCTCAGCGGCACCGACATCCGCGATGGGAAGCTTCGCGGCACCTTCGCCGGCTCGCGGCTCGCCATCCGCCGCTTCGCGGGCAAGGCGGCCAATGGCGGCGATGTCTCGGGCAGCGGAACCGTCGATCTGGCCGGGCTGGGCGAGCGCGTCCAGGGGCGGTTCGTTCAGATCCGCGGTCCCCGGCTCGATCTGCGCGGGGCTGCCCGCAACGCGCATCTGCTCGATGCCAACGGCCTTTCCGCGACCGTCACCGGGCCCTTGCGGATCATCTCCGACGGGCTGGGCGGAACCATCGCGGGCCGGGTGCGGATCGACCAGGCGAGCTGGGCCCTGGGCAGCGCCAACGACGCCCAGCGCCTCCCCCGCATCGCCACGCGCGAGATCAACCTGCCCGATGACATCGGCCCCGGCGAAGCGGTTGGCGGGACCTGGCGCTATCTCATCAATGCCAGCGCCGACAGCCGCATCGATGTGCGCGGCATGGGGCTCGACAGCGAGTGGGGCGCCAATATCCTGCTGCGCGGGACCACCGATGCCCCGCGTATCGGCGGGCGGGCCGAAATGGTTCGCGGCGCCTACAGCTTCGCCGGCACACGCTTCGAGCTCACGCGCGGGATCATCAGCTTCGACGAGACCGCGCCCGTCGATCCGCGGCTCGACATCGCGGCCGAGGCGGCAGCCACGGGACTGACCGTGCGCGTCCGCGTGACCGGCAACGCCCTGGCGCCGATGATCGATTTCACCTCCGTGCCCTCGCTGCCCGAGGAGGAGATCCTGGCCCGGCTGCTGTTCGGCGGCTCGATCACCACGCTCTCGGCAACCGATGCGCTTCAGCTCGGGGCGGCGGTCGCCTCGCTGCGCGGCGGAGGCGGGATGGACCCGATCAACCGGCTCAGAAGCGCGATCGGGCTCGATCGGTTGCGGATCGTGCCCGCCGACCCCACGATCAATCGCCAGACCGGCGTGGCGCTGGGCAAGAACATCGGACGCCGCTTCTATGTCGAGCTGGTAACCGACGGGCGCGTCTATTCGGCGACGCAGCTCGAGTTTCGGGTCACCAACTGGCTTTCGCTCCTCGCCACCGTCTCGACCGTGGGACGGCAGAGCGCGGTGGCCAAAATATCGAAGGATTACTGACCGCAGCGATCGCCCCGGCACGAGCACCGGGTCGATTGGCAGCTCCGCGCCGTGGCACGCGGTGTGGGCAGGCCCTCCAGCGTTGCGGTCCGCGTGCGATTGCATACGGTAAGGCCCCTGCCGGTCGTGGCGAAGCGGACCGGCCCGCCGCTCGTCGTCCGCATCTCGACCGGGCCGTTCCTGCGGCTGCGGACGCCAGAGCGGCGGCGGCGCGAACAGTCTGAACATGAATTATCTCCAGCTCGCCGGTCCAACCAGGGCGCCGGTCCGGGATTCCGGCCGGGCGAGCGGCTGTTTCGCGCCGAAGTAGAGCGCGGCTTCGGCGGCCCGGCGGCGCGCCAGCCCGGCCATCACCCGCCCGCCGGCGCGGTTCCAGCGCGCGAACTCGGCCGCGGCGCCTTCGAAATCCCCCGCGACATGCTTGCGCGTCAGCGTCGCGCGGGCGATCGCCCCGGTGTTGTAGTGGAAACTCACCAGCGCATCGAACTGCGCCTGCGTGGTCGGCGCGCCGCCCAGCGCGCGAGCGACCTGGGCGGCGTAGCGGACCAGGTCGCGCTCCAGGCGGGCGTCGCATTCGGCCTGGGTCCACACCGTGCCCGGGCCGATGCCGGTGCCCGTCGCGCCCCAGCAGATGGTCCACGGCGCTCCTCCGGTGCCGGGATCGGGATAGGCCTCGACCAGCCCGTCCAGGCGTTTGCGCGCGCAGCCCTCGAACCGCTTGATGAGGGCGATGCCGTCGGCGCCGACGGCGAGACCTGGACCGCGCGTTACACGGTCCTGGGATGAAGAATCTTCGCGCTGCCCGGCGGGTTCGAGCGCGGCGGCATCGAGCGCGGCGTCGATGGCCGCCACCTCGCGGCGGCGCAGGCCGCGCCCGAGCAGGCGACGGATGGCATCGAAAACGGGTTTGCGAAACATGGGGCACCTCGGCGGAAAAGCGACTCGAGGCACTTCAGGTAACGAGGTTGAAACATTGTAGGAAAGCGCTTTCCGCGGCGGTGTAGGAGTTGCCGAGGGGAAAATCATTCGCGGGGGGCGGATGGGGCCATGCTGCGCGATGATTCCTGGGGCGAGGGGGGCCATGGCCAGCCGTCCATTTCTGTCGGCCCGAACGCTGTTTCGCCTGCCCTACCCCGTGCCGATGCAGAGGTGGCGTGATCGCCCGAACCGGATCGCCCGAGCAGCCGCGCAATCCAGATTGGACGCGCGGCCACGCCGGAACCGCGCGACGGACGGCGGGGCTCGCGAGCCGGACGGAACGCAGGCGAACCCGGCGCGGGCGCTCGCCCCCCCCGGTTCAGCGCGCGGGGACGGGCTTGATCGCCTGGGCGGTTTCGTCCCAGCGGCCTTGCTTCTTCGCCGTCAGCCGTGCCAGCATGTCCCGGGGGCTCTCGTAGTTCGAGATGTTGGTGTAGCGCTCGGCGGCCTGCGCCCTGGCGCGCTCGCGTTTTTTCTTCTTGCCTTCGTCGCCCTCGAAGCTTCCGAAAGCCGCCGGCTCGATGACCTGGATCGCGTCGTCCAGCATTCCGCGCAGTTCGAAATCGCGGGCCAGCAGATAGCGGATGTCGTCGTCCTGCGGGAGCAGGTTGAAGGCTTCGACGAGGCGATTTTGCGCCACGAGGTCAGCCAGGCCGCCCTGCCCCTCAAAGCTGCGATAGAGTGCCACCCGCGGCTCGATCGCCAGCTTGTCGCGCTTGGCGGCTTGCTCGAGCGGCGCCCGGGCCGCCGCCCAGGCGGAAGGGCTGCTCTGCGCGGTCAATAGCCCCACCATCGCCTTGCCCTTCTCGGTAAGGCCCCAGACATTATCCGGGTCGCGCGCCAGGATCGCCTCGGCGGTCTTGAGCGCATCGGCAGGCAAACCTGCCAGATTTTCCAGCTGGGCCTGGATATGAAGTGCTTCGAGATTGGCGGGATCGGCGGCGCGCGCAGCCCTGACCGCCCTCACCGCAATCGGCAGCGCGCTACGGGCGAAGCCGGAATTGAGCCGGATGCGATATCGCATCATGGCATCCTCCACCGGCGGAAGCTCCCGGATGGTTACCTTACCCACATCGACCGGTTTGAGCGAAAGCCGCACGGCCCGCAGGTTGCGCGCGTGTTTCTTGAGCTCATTATCGAGTACCTCCAGGTCTCCGAACGCGTCCTTGGCTGCCTTGTCGTAAGCCACGCCGGTAGCAACCGATCTTAGGTACTGCTGCATCTGCCTGCCGCGCTCCGGATTTTGCGCGGCATAATGCGTCAGCAGCCAGCCCTGGGCATACAACATCCCGACATCATCCAAATCGGCATAGGATTTGGCAGTCAGCAGCTTCGAGGCCGGCAGCCAGGGTTGGCGGAGGATCGCGTTCATCCGGAATTGGGGAGCATGTCCTATTTCGACAACCCCGGGCTCTGGAAAAGACATCGAACCGTAATATTCAGCGAAACCTTCACTGTACCAGGTCGGATAGTTTGCGTTGAAATACTGATACATGTAGCTGTGAAGGTATTCGTGTTGGCGAACTTCCGGCCCCCAGGTTATGGATTGCTGTGCGGCGCGGAAGGCGCTGTTGCGATCACGGACCGCGTTGCGGAACGTGACGAGGAAGGGCCCTTGCGCGGTGGTGGAGAAATAGCCGCCGACGCCTCGCGATGGGTAAGGGAAAGTCGCGTTGACATCGTCCATCGTGGCGACTTCGAACATCGTCACCTTGATCGGGCTCGAAGGCCGCGTGTTGCCGGTCAGCGCGCGGACCAACTTATCGAAAGTTTCCATCCGGACAACGGTTTCGCGAAGCTCGGCATCCGGCGCCTCGCTGTAGTAAACAAAATGCTCCGTCTCCGCCACCCGCCAGGCAGCCGCGGCCGGGAAGGACAGTGCGCCCACCAACGGCGCGACGGCGAGACACCAAAAGCTGATCTTCATAGAAGCGACCCAATGCAACCATTCCGTCCAGTGGAACGCGCCCGTCCTAGGTGATCGCGTGGCCCGGCTCAAGTCTCGCCCCCCATGGACGGGAAGGAGGCGAAACGGGCGGCCGAACGGGGCCGGCCGCCCCGGGGCGCACCGTGCCGGTTCCGGCAGCCGCCCCGCCTAGGCTACATGCTGTAATACATGTCGAATTCGACCGGGCAGGGGGTGGTCTCGACGCGCAGGACCTCTTCCCACTTCAGCTCGGCGTAGGCATCTATCTGGTCCCTGGTGAACACGTCGCCCTTCAGGAGGAAGGCGTGGTCCTTTTCCAGTTCCTCGAGCGCCTCGCGCAACGAGCCGCACACGGTGGGCACGTCGGCCAGCTCGGCCGGGGGCAGGTCATACAGGTTCTTGTCCATCGCCTCGCCGGGGTGAAGCTTGTTCTGGATCCCGTCGAGCCCGGCCATCAGCAGCGCCGCATAGGCGAGATAGGGATTGGCCATCGCGTCGGGGAAGCGGAACTCGACTCGCTTGGCCTTCTCGCCCGCGCCATAGGGGATGCGGCACGAGGCCGAGCGGTTGCGCGCCGAATAGGCCAGCAGCACCGGCGCCTCGAAGCCGGGAACCAGCCGCTTGTAGCTGTTGGTGGTGGGATTGGTGAAAGCGTTCAAAGCCTTGGCGTGCCTGATCACCCCGCCGATGAAATAGAGGCAGCTATCCGACAGCCCGGCATAGCCATTGCCCGCGAAGGTCGGCTTGCCTTTCTCCCAGATCGACATGTGCGTGTGCATGCCGCTGCCGTTGTCGGCCTTGATCGGCTTGGGCATGAAGGTCGCGGTCTTGCCATAGGCATGCGCCACCTGATGGACGACGTATTTGTAGATCTGCATGTTGTCGGCGGTTTCGACCAGCGTGCCGAACATCACGCCCAGCTCGTGCTGCGCCGCGGCGACCTCGTGGTGGTGCTTGTCGCATTTGAGCCCCATCTCGATCATGGTAGAGACCATCTCGCCGCGGATATCGACCGCGCTGTCGACCGGGGCGACGGGGAAATAGCCGCCCTTGGCGCGCGGCCGGTGCGCCATGTTGCCGGCCTCGTATTCGCGGCCGCTGTTGGTGGGCAGCTCGATGTCGTCGATCGCGAAGCCGCTCCCGGCATAGCCGTCCTCGAAGCGGACGTCGTCGAACATGAAGAACTCGGCCTCGGGCCCGACATAGACCGTGTCGCCGATGCCCGAGGATTTCAGATAGTCCTCGGCGCGCTTGGCGGTCGAGCGCGGATCGCGCGCATAGCGCTCGCCCGTCGAAGGCTCGTAGATGTCGCAGAACAGGATCAGCATCGGCTCCGCGCTGAACGGGTCCATTACCGCGCGGGCGAGATCGGGCTTCAAGATCATGTCGCTTTCGTTGATCGCTTTCCAGCCCGCGATCGAGGAGCCGTCGAACATCAACCCGTCCTCGAGCTGGTCCTCGTCAAGCGTGCTGGCGACCATGGTCAGATGCTGCCACTTGCCCTTGGGGTCGGTGAAGCGCAGGTCCACCCACTCGATGCTCTCGTCCTCGATGCGCCTGAGGACCGTCTTGGCATTCGACATTCGATTCACTCCGTCCTGGAAAATGGGCGGGGTCGCAGCCCCCGCGATAAACCTAGATCGCCTCGTCGTCGCGCTCGCCGGTGCGGATGCGCAGCGCGCTCTCGATGGTGGAGACGAAGATCTTGCCGTCGCCGATGCGCCCGGTCTGGGCGGCGGCGGCGATGGCTTCCACCGTGCGCTCGGCCAGCCCGTCGGCGACCACCACCTCGAGCTTCACCTTGGGCAGGAAGTCGACGACATATTCGGCGCCGCGATAAAGCTCGGTGTGGCCCTTCTGGCGCCCGAAGCCCTTGGCCTCGGTCACGGTGATACCCGATACGCCGATTTCGTGGAGCGCCTCCTTGACCTCGTCCAGCTTGAACGGCTTGATGATCGCCTCGATCTTTTTCACCTTGCCCCTCGCATCTTCGATTGCCCGCCCCGTGCTGACCCCGGTCGCCCTCGCGCGTCGGTTTCACCAAGAATCGTGCCAAGCCTGTTCCCACGGCCTAGAGCATGGCGCGCATCGTGCAAGACCGTCCCGGCGCAGTTTTTGCAAAGCGCACTGCGCGCCGGGCGCAATCGTCTTCGCCGGGACGAGCGGCCATGCCCAGCGAGTGGGCAGCGCTTGCCCAGAAACTAGGCAGGGCCGAGGCGCAGTCCGCTGGTCTCGGACAGTCCGCACATCAGGTTGAGCGACTGGATCGCTGCCCCGCTTGCTCCCTTGCCGAGGTTGTCGAGCACCGCGACGAGCCGCGCGTGGTAGCCGCCCTCGTTGCCCAGCACGAACAGGCTCATGGCGTCGCTGGCCTCATCCTCGCAACGCAACACGATTTCCTCGGGCGCATCTTCGGCGTCCGCGACGGCGATGACCGGGGAATCGGCATAGAAGTTCTGCAACCCGGCGCGCAGCCGGCCGGGCACGGGATCGCCCGCCATCGCGCGCAGATGGAGCGGCACCTCCACCACCATCCCGCGATAGGCCGGGACGACGGCGGGCGCGAAGATCACGCCGTGCTTCAGCCCGGCAAAATGCTTCATCTCGGCGCGGTGTTTGTGCGCGAGGCCCAGCGCATAGGCGCGGAAGGCGATGTCGGGTTCGGATTGCTCGAACCGCTCGATCAGCGCCTTGCCGCCGCCCGAATAGCCGCTGACCGCGTTGACGGTATAGGGCCAGTCGGCGGGCAGCAAACCGCTGCGCACCAGCGGCGCGACAAGCGCGAGGAAGCCGGTCGGATAGCAGCCCGGGTTCGAGACGCGCCGCGCATTGGCCACTGTCTCGCGCCCCACCAGCTCGGGAAAGCCGTAGGTCCAGCCCGGGTCGGTGCGGTGCGCGCTCGAAGCGTCGATGACGCGCGTCGGGCTGGCCGGGTCGATCAGCGCCACCGCTTCGATCGCGGCTTCGTCGGGAAGGCACAGGATCGCGATGTCGGCCTCGTTGAGCGCCTCGCGCCGCGCGGCGGTGTCCTTGCGCCGGGCCTCGTCGAGCGTGAGGAGGGGGAATTCGCTGCGGCCCGCAAGCCGGCTCTGAATTTCCAGGCCAGTGGTGCCGGCGGCGCCGTCGATGAAGATGGTGTGGGTCATTCGCTTTGATCCAGCCTTCGCTCACCTAGAGCTTGTCGAAGGGTGCTTTAGCCAAACGTTGCGCCACATGCTTCGACAGGTGGAGCATGAGCGGGACTGCATGCGGGGGTCAGGCTCGTCGCAGCGCCGCCATCGGCAGATAGCCCACGCAGCCGTCCTCGCCCACCTGGCCCCAGCCCCATCTGCCCGCGATGTCGAGCACGTTGAAGGGGGTGCCGGCGGGCAGCGCCTCGCGCAGCGGCGCGTCCTCGCGCGGGGCGGTCTGCAGCGCGGCGGCAAGGGCCAGCGTGTAGGCCATCGGCACCGCATAATAGGGCACGAAAACCCTGCCCGCGAGGCGGATGTGCGCAAGATCGCCGCGCGCCGGCCAATGCGCGTCGTCGAGCTTCTCGCTCGGCCCGGTCAAGGCCAGTTCCCCGAGAAAGCTTTGGCCGGGAACGGCGGTCACGAAAAAGATACCCATGTCATCAAAGCGCGCGGCGCTTACCGCCGCAGAGCATCAGGGGCAAGCACGGCCGCCGGCGCTGTCCCGAACCCGGCCGGCCTCACGCGAACCGCTCGCGGATCATGTGCCACGCCGCGCGCAGACCCAGCGCATCGCCGCCGCGCGGGCGGCCGGGCTTGGCCGCCGGGCGCCAGGCGAAGGTGTCGAAATGCGCCCAGTCGAGACCTTCGCCCACGAAGCGGTCGAGGAACAGCCCGGCGACGCTGGCCCCGGCGAAGCCGTTGGTGTGGGCGTTACCGATGTCGGCGATGTCGGAGTTGAGATATTCGCGGTAGCCGTCGTGGAGCGGCAGGCGCCACGCCGGATCGTGGTGCGCCTTGCCCGCAGCCAGCAGCGCCTCGGCGGTCTCGTCGCGCCGCGCCATCAGCGCCGGAAGATCGGGCCCCAGCGCCACCCGCGCCGCGCCGGTCAGCGTGGCGAAATCGATCAGCAGTGCGGGATTTTCCTCGCTTGCGCGGGCCAGCGCGTCGCCCAGCACCAGCCGCCCCTCGGCATCGGTATTGCCGATCTCGACCGTCAGCCCCTTGCGGCTGGCGAGCACGTCGCCCGGGCGGAAGGCATTGCCGGAAATCGCGTTCTCGACCGCCGGGACAAGGCAGTGGAGCCGCACCCTGAGCCCGGCGCCCATCACCAGCCCGGCCAGCGCCAGCGCATGGGCGGCGCCGCCCATGTCCTTCTTCATCAGCAGCATGCCCGCCGCCGGCTTGACGTCGAGCCCGCCCGAATCGAAGCACACCCCCTTGCCGACGATCGCCAGCACCGGATCGCTGGCCTTGTCCCCCGATCCAGACCAGGTCAGGTGAATCAGCCGGGGCGCGTGCGTGCGCGCCGCCGCGCGGCCCACGGCGTGGACCATCGGATAGCCTGTCTCGAGCGCATCGCCGCGCACGACCTCGAGCTTGGCCGAATGGGCCCTGGCCAGCTTCTCCGCCTCGGCCTCGAGCGCGGCCGGTCCCATGTCCTCGGCGGGCGTATTGACCAGGTCGCGCACCAGGCAGACCGCGCGCGCTTCCGCGAGCGCGGGATCGATCGCCCTGGCGTCCCTGGTCAGCAGCACCCGCGGCCCGACCGGGTTCTCAGGCGTCTTGTAACGGGTGAAGGCGTATTGGCCGGTCTGCCAGCCGTGCAGCGCCGCGCCGGGCTCTCCCGCGGCGAGGCGATAGGTCCCCGCGGGCAAGACCTCGGCGAGCCGGGCAAGGCACCAGCTCGAAAGCGCATCCGGATCGGCGACGCCGCCCACCGCGAACCAGCCCGCGGAATCCCTGGCGCCATCGGGCACGATGCCGACCTGATACCCGCCGCCCTCGAAACGCTGGGCGGCGAGCGCGGCGCGCTGGGGCGCCGAAAGCTGCTTGGCCCAGGCCCCGAACCCGTCCTTGTCGACGAGATGGATCGCAGTGGCCGCCTGCCCCCGGTCGGGCTGGATCAAATCGGGCGTGTCGGCCATTGCGGATGTCCAGGAAGCGAAAGGATCGTCATGCGCCACGCCCTGTTCCCGATTTCGGTTCTGCTGTCGAGCGCGGGTTGCTCGTCCGAGACGGACTATGCGCGCGAGACCGGCATCGCGGGCGATCCGCCGGCGGTTGCCGCCCCGGCGGCACAGGCGGCCTCGTTCCGCCACGCCGAGGAGCGCGAGGGCGGCGCGCGCGAGTTCGCTTATGGCTGGCCCGCCGCGGTTTCGGCGCAGCCCGCGCTCGCCGCGCTGCTCGCGGCCGAGCGCGACCGGGTGCTGGCCGAGGAAAAAGCCGAATGGGCCGGTGCGATCAGCGAGTCCCCGCCCGATTGCATGGCTTGCCGGAACCGCTCCTATGCGATGGAATGGAAGGTGGTGGCCGAGACTCCCCGCTGGCTCAGCCTGTCGGGCGCGTTCTCGACCTACACCGGCGGCGCGCACGGGATGTATGGGCTGCGCTCGCTGGTCTGGGACAAGGTGGCCAGGGGGGCTGTGGACGGCGCCGCACTGTTCCGCTCGCCCGCCGCGCTCGACGCCGCGCTGGGGCCGAAGCTGTGCGCCGCGCTCAATGCCGAGCGCGAGAAGCGCCGCGGCGAGCCGGTGGTTCCGAGCGCGGACGGCCTGGGTTTCGACAGTTGCCAGCAGGTGAAGGATGCGACGGTGCTGGTCGGATCGTCCACCGGCCAGGCATTCGACCGGATCGGCATCTGGTTCGGACCCTATGTCGCGGGCTCCTATGCCGAGGGGGCGTACGAGCTCGATTTCCCGGTCGATGCCGCGGTGCGACGCGCGGTGAAGCCGGAATATGCGGCGGCGTTTGCCGCCCGCTGATCCCCCGCAGAGGCGAAGGCCTGAGGCGGAGGCGCGAGACCGACGGGGCCCCGCCCCCGCGGGGTCTCGCCAAATGACCGCGCAGTCGCTATGTCCCCCCGATGACCGAATACCAGACCGTCACCGCCGCCGAGACCGTCCACCGTGACGGCTCGATCAAGCTCCACGGCCCCGAGGGGTTCGAGGGCATGCGCCGCGCGGGCCAGCTCGCCGCGAAAATCCTCGATGAAATCGCGCCTATTGTGGTGCCCGGTGTTACCACCGGCGCGCTCGACGATCGCATCCGCGAAATGATTCTCGACGGCGGCGCAGTTCCCGCGACGATGGGCTACCGCGGCTATGCCCATTCGAGCTGCATCTCGCCCAACCACGTGATCTGCCACGGGATTCCGGGGGAGAAGGCCTTGAAGGACGGGGACATCGTCAATATCGACGTGACCCCGCTGCTCGACGGCTGGCACGGCGACACCAGCCGGATGTTCTATGTCGGCGAGGTGCCGCTCAAGGCACGGCGGCTGGTCGAGGTGACCTATGAATGCCTGATGCTCGGCATCGAGCAGGCGCGGCCCGGCAACCGCCTCGGCGACATCGGCGCGGCGATCGAGGCGCATGCCCGCCAGCACCGCTACGGCGTGGTGCGCGAGTTCTGCGGGCATGGCGTGGGCCGCCTTTTCCACGACGCGCCCGAGGTGATCCACGCCGCGCGCGCCGGCACCGGCCCGCTGCTGAGGCCCGGCATGTTCTTCACCATCGAGCCGATGATCAACGCCGGTCGTCCGCACGCCAAAATGCTCAACGACGGCTGGACCGCGGTGACCCGCGACAAGTCGCTCAGCGCGCAGTTCGAGCATTCGATCGGCATCACCGAGGACGGCTGCGAGATCTTCACGCTTAGTCCGGGCGGGAAGCACAAGCCGCCTTACTGAGCAGACTTTCAATACCTACAGATCACACTCAAGCTATTGTCTAAGATATTCGACTCCGGCGCGATCTTTGCGATTATCAAGCCAATCCAGCCTGACCTCTCGTCGCCAAATTTCTGAGCAAGATCGGGATTGTGAACGCCGGGCATCCACACCACGAGGTCTCCGGGGTTCAATCTTTCGCCATTAGCTGACTGGGTTTCCGCGAAAGTTGTAAATCCGCCATCGTCTCCGGCGATTCTTAGCGTCGCAAGCTGGCACCCATTGGGCATCACCTTTACGGCAACTTCAGTTCCGAATTGCTTTTTTGCATCCAAAACGATCCCAACAACCCCTTGACCGGGTACCAAGGCGGTATGGCCGTATTTGCACTGCATTTCGAAGAATGCCTCGCCACTCTTGTATACGAGCTTTTCGAGCCCCGGCGACTTCTTTGATTTTCCAAATGGCCAGCCCATCGTAGCATCCTCCCCGTTATTAGCTAGGCTCAGGACCCATTAAGGGGATTCACAAGGCGGTTGCGATGTGATTCAGTGGCGGCGCTGAGGAGGCGTTGCCATGAGCGATCTGATCTGGTTGTCGGAGGCGCAAATGCGCCGGATTGAGCCTTATTTTCCCCTGTCGCATGGGATACCGAGGGTTGATGACCGACGGGTGATTTCGGGAATCATCTTTGTCATTCGCAACGGCTTGCGCTGGCGCGACGCACCCTGCGAGTACGGACCCCACAAGACGATCTACAACCGCTTCATCCGCTGGAGCCGGATGGGCGTGTTCAACCGCATCTTCGCCTGCTCCTT